>Ga0256832_1000002_pt1 | contig 414246 bp, 300 predicted proteins | sample 134614metaG_FD_190534 | JGI IMG/M metagenome (GOLD analysis project Ga0256832, IMG submission 190534) | Hydrothermal vent microbial communities from Lau Basin, Pacific Ocean - 134-614 | ecosystem: Environmental > Aquatic > Marine > Hydrothermal vents | place: Pacific Ocean: Lau Basin...
TTTGCATCTAGTAAAGTCATTCCGGTTACTCCGGCTTCTTCAAGTTTTTGAATTACCAATTCCGCCCTGTCATGTCTCACATACGCTTTTATTTCTTTCATTTCCGTTCCCTCCTAATTAATTATAGTTTTAATCTTTGCAACAGCTTTTTCCGTCTTTTGCTTTTTGAACTTTTCGATAAAGTAATAATCCCAATAAAGCCGAAAGTATTACGAGAATAACTATTTCCATCAGTTTACCTCATCCGTTTTGTCAGAACTATTGCCGTTTGAAGTTGAGTTAAATGCGGGAATAAGTTTTTTCAATTCTCTTTTTTTGATGATGTAGAAAATTGCCGGGAATAATGTAAGCTCCATAATCATACTTGTAATTATTCCTCCAACCATCGGTGCAGCAATTCTTTTCATAACATCTGATCCGATTCCCGTTCCGATTATGATTGGGAAAAGACCAAGCATGGTTGTCATCACCGTCATCATTTTCGGGCGGATTCGTTTTACTGCTCCTTCGAATATGGCTTCGCGTAAATCGGATAAGGATTTTAACGTTCCTTTTTTCTTGAATTTATCGTAAGCTATATCGAGATAGAGTAACATAACTACGCCGGTCTCGGCACTGACTCCAAGCAGGGCGATAATACCGACCCATACCGCAACGCTTATGTTAAAGTCCGCCAAATACAAATACCATACAGCGCCAACCATCGAAAAGGGAAGTGCGAGAAGTATAATTCCCGTTTTAATCCAAGATTTCGTATTGATGTAAAGAAGCAGGATTACGAGCAAGAGCGTAATCGGGATAACCATTGCCAGTCTTTTACTTGAGCGTTCCATGTATTCGTATTGTCCGCTCCAGATTAGTGAATAACCGGCGAGAATTTTTATTTTTTCCGAAATTATCTTCTTGGCGTTTTTAACGTAAGTTCCAACGTCTATATCTTTCAAGTCGATGTATACCCATGCGTTGGGTCTTGCGTTTTCCGACTTAATTGCAGGCGGACCTTTTTTAATATTCAAATCAGCAAGTTCGGACAAAAGCACATATCCACCGCCTCTTATTGGAACCCTAACGCGTTTTAATTCTTCGATGTTTTCCCTGTAATCGCGTTGATATCTTAAATTAACGGGGTATCTCTCCAAACCTTCAACAGTTTTTGTTATATTCATTCCGCCGATTGCTGACATAATCACATCTTGAACATCGTCTATGGTTAAACCGTATCTGGCAATGGCATCTCTCTTAATATCGAAGTCGATATAATTACCGCCGGCAGACCTTTCCGCATACGCCGAACGAGTTCCGGGAATTGTTTTGGCAACTTGTTCAATTTCTTTTCCGATTTTTTGCAGAACGTTTATGTCGGGACCCGCAATTTTAATTCCCACCGGAGTTTTAATCCCTGTTGCAAGCATATCTATTCTGGTCTTTATCGGCATTGTCCATGCGTTTGTAAGTCCGGGAAACTGAATGGCGGAATTAAGTTCTTCTACCAGACTTTCCGGTGTAACGCCCGGGCGCCATTGATCACGCGGTTTTAATTGAATTGTCGTTTCGATCATCGATAAAGGTGCCGGATCGGTTGCGGTTTCCGCTCGACCGATTTTACCGAAAACAGATTCGACTTCGGGAAATGTTTTAATGATTCTGTCAGTTTGTTGTAATATTTCCTTTGCTTTTGTAATTGAAATACCCGGCAGTGTTGTAGGCATGTAAAGCAAATCGCCTTCGTATAACGGCGGCATAAATTCCGAACCCAATTTAGCATAAGGGAAATATGTTATTACCATTATGAGAAAAGCCACAACCAACACCGCCCAGCGTTGTTTCATTACGAAGTCAACCACAGGATGATATATCTTTGTCAAAAATTTTGTAATCGGATTATTCTCTTCCGTTCTCATTTTACCTCTGACAAAAAATCCCAGCAATACGGGAATTATCGTAACTGCTAATATTGCAGCAGCCGCCATCGAATAGGTCTTTGTATAAGCCAGCGGTTTAAACAAACGGCCTTCTTGTTGTTCCAAAGTGAATACGGGTAAAAAGGAAACAGTTATTACCAAAAGAGAATAGAATATCGAAGGTCCGACCTCTTTTGCCGATTCCAAAATAATTGCCCAGTGCGGTTTTTGTTTATCTTTAGGGCGAGTTTGCTCTTTCGCCAAATGTGTGTGCGCGTTTTCCACCATAACAATTGCGGCATCAACCATTGCCCCGATTGCGATCGCAATTCCGCCGAGTGACATTATATTGGCATTAATCCCTTGCATTTCCATAATTATGTAGGAAGCTAATACGGCAGTGGGCAATGTAAATATTGCCACTAATGAACTTCTAACGTGAAGCAGAAATATCATTATTATCAAGGCAACGATTATACTCTCTTCGGTTAACGTATTTTTTAAATTTGCAATTGCTGCATTAATCAAATCCGATCTATCGTATGAAGTGATTATTTCTACATCGTCGGGAAGGGAAGTTTTCAGCTCTTCGATTCTTTCCTTAACTCTATTGATTACATCCAACGCATTTTCACCGTAACGCATCACTATAATTCCGCCGACGGTTTCTCCCTCTCCGTTCCAATCCGCCAAACCGCGTCTTAATTCCGGTCCGATATCGATAGTTGCAACATTTTCCAAATATATCGGTGTTCCGGTCTTGGGATTGAATCTGATTACAATTTTTTTCAAATCATCAATACTTTTTATATAGCCCAAACCTCTAACCATAAATTCCATTTCGCTTATTTCAAGTAGTCTACCGCCTACATCATTATTACTTCGCTTTATTGCCATTTTAACTTTACTTAACGGAATTCCGAAAGATGCAAGTTTGTTGGGATCGATATTTACTTGATATTGTTTGACGAAACCGCCAATACTTGCTACTTCCGAAACTCCGGGTAATGCGGAAAGTTCATATCGCAGAAACCAATCTTGAATTGAACGCAGTTCTTGTAAATCACGTTTATCGGATTTTAGTACATATTGGTAAACCCAACCGAGTCCGGTAGCATCGGGTCCTAAAGTAGGAGCAACGCCTTCGGGCAAGTCTTTTTGCAGAGAGCTTAAATATTCGAGTACTCTACTGCGTGCCCAGTAAATGTCAGTTCCATCTTCAAAAATTATATATACCATCGAAAATCCGAAGAAGGAATATCCGCGAACAACTTTCGCAAAAGGTACGGAAAGCATTTTGGTTGTCATCGGATATGTAACTTGATCTTCAACTATTTGCGGACCTTGTCCAGGATATTCCGTGAAAATTATTACCTGAACGTCACTCAAATCCGGTTGCGCATCGACCGGAATGTTATTGAGCGCCCATATTCCACCGGCAATCAATGCTATGGTTAATATGATTACCATAAATTTATTGTTTATCGACCATTCAATTAATTTTGCAATTAAACCGTCTTTTTGATTTTCAGTTGCTACCATATTTTTCTCCGTAAATTACTTTGTGTTCTTTGTGACATTTCTTTGTGCTCTTTGTGGTTACTCTTATTTACCGCAAAGAACGCGAAGGTTGCACAAAGAACTATTTGTATTCAAAACCATGCTCTTTTAAATTCTTTTTAGCTTCTTCAATTGTTACTTCTTTAAGATACATGCCGCAAACCGGGCATCTGCCTTCTTTATCCGAAATTACATTCCAATCCATTGGGTCTTGGTAAACTTTTCCGTCACCGTTTTTATCAATCGCTTCAACATCAATTATTCCTTTGCGTATAATGTTTTCGGTTTGGTTATCCGAAACGTTTTTTGCGGATTTGGTCTCATCCGTTTCCATATCCATAGTTTCGTCTTTTTTCCGTTCGTTCATTTCATTTTTGGCTGAAGAAAATAATTTAACGGCTGCTCTCAGACTGCTTTCCGAATCGAGCATAAATTGTCCGGAAACCACAATCATATCGTTTTCTTTCAAACCGTTCAGAACTTGGTAATAACCTTGCGAATATTGACCTAGAGTAATTTCGACTGGTTTGAATTTACCGTCGCCGAGAGAAAGTATTACTATATTGGATTTACCCCTTCTGATAACAGCGGTCTCGGGAACAACGGGTAATTTTTCCAATTTATTACCGAAGATTTCGACATTTGCAAACATCGAAGGTTTTAATTCGTTGTTCCGGTTATCAAGATTGATTCGAACTTTAACTGTTCTGGTTACCGGATCGACGGTTGGGTAGATAAATGAAATTTTACCTTTGTAAACTTTACCCGGTTTGTAAGTAAAGTAAATGTTAGCATCGTTACCGGTTTTAATTTTGTCCAAATCTCTTTCATAAATATCCGCCATTAACCACAATGAGTTAAGGTTTGCAACCTTCATAATTTCTTTGCCGGCTTTAATTTTATCGCCGCGCAAAACATTCTTTGTAATTACGGTTCCGTTAAAAGGTGCATAAAGAGTAACGTATTTCTTTACCTTCTTTGTTTTGATCAGATTATCTATTTCTTCCTTACTTACATCAAACAGTTCCAATTTACGCTTAGCATTTTCCAAAACGGAAGAACCGGAATTATAATTCAGTGCAGTTAACAATTCTTGTTGAGCGGCAACAAGATCAGGCGAATATATATCAACTAACTTTTGACCTTTTTTAACTTTTTGACCGGTATAATTGACGTAAAGATTTTCAATCCATCCGTCGATTTTTGTAGTAACCGAATATTCTTTTGTTTCGTCTGTATCCAGATATCCGTTTGTATAAATAACCGGCGATAAACTTTTGCTTTTAATAACATCCATTTTTACATTCATACTTTGCAATACCGAACCGTCAACGGTCACAACACCGGACGCTCCGCCTTCGTCTTCGTAAACGGGCACTAAATCCATTCCCATTTTAGATTTGCCGGGTGCATCATAAATTTCGTTGGGGTTCATCGGTGCACGCCAGTATAGAATTTTACGTTCACCCGGTTTTTTCTTTTCTTTGCTGGTTGTGTTTTTAATGGGAGTTAATTTCATCCCGCAAATGGGGCAGTTTCCGGGTTCTTTTTCTATTATATCGGGATGCATTCCGCAAGAATACAGCGTCCCTTCTTCGTCTTCATGAATATGATTTTCTGTTCCGCCGTAAGGAGCGATTAAATATATTGCTCCGCCGCCGATGATTATTCCGGCTAATAAAATCAGTATGTAGGATAATAATTTATTCTTCATCGTTTGTCTCCGTTGAATTTTTCGCAATATTATTTATTTCTTCCCCTAACAAATATTCAAGGGTAAATAAGTTTTTGTAGTATTCGGTTCTTACTTTTGCCAGTTCCACATTAAAATTCAGAATATCGTTTTCAGCTTTAATTACATTGGCGAAATCGATTTTACCGACCTTGTAATCGGCAATTGCCGCATCAAAAGCCTGATTGGCTTGCGGTAAAAGTTCTTTTGTAATTAGATTTTCCCGGTTATACATTTCCACGAGATTTGCATTAACCGTTCCGATTGATTTAGCCAAGTTTTGTAAAGCCGTGTTATACTGATCGTTGTAATACGAACCAAGATGAATAGCTCTGTTTACCTTCTCTGTTTTGTTTCCGCCGTAATTTATTGGAAGTGAAATTCCCACAATCACCGAAAAGAAATCGACATAATCCGTTGAAGTTTTGGCGCTGTAATCCCTTTGAGAATATTGCAAAGCCAATTTGAAGTTAGGGTAGAATGAATACTCAGCCGCTTTTTTCAAAAGCTCTGCTTTCTTCGTAGCAATTTTTATACTTTTTAATAATGGACGGTTTTCTTTCGCCAACTCAATAAGATTTACTTTTCCGGTATCAAAAAATTTAATCGGCTTAACTTCAGGAGTGTTTATGCCGGCATTGCTTTCTCTTAACAGTAAGGCATTAAGTTTGGAAAGAACACTTCTTTCTTTTGATTTTAAAGTTTCTATTCTGTTTTTAACTTGAGTTATTTGGACTTCAATCTGAACCAAATTTTGCAGACTTGCATTCCCGACGTCAAACTTTTGTTTCACCACATCTGAAATTTGCCTAAGCAAATTTATGCTTTCATAGGCATAGCGGATATTTTCCCTTATGAATTGTAACGTGTAAAAAAGTCCGGCAACTTCTTTTCTGATTTTATTTTTCAGGTCAACTATATTTTCTTTCACGATTGCCGTATCGATTGCTTTTGCATCGGCGGAAGAACTTAAAGCACCTGGAAAGGGAATTGCCTGAGATAGACCGACGATTTTTCCCGTCATGGGTTCTTTCGTAAACGAAAATGAATTTGTCGGCATATTCACCAACCCCAATGTTAATACAGGGTCAGGTAAATTCGTTCCTATTTCAATATTCGATTTGGCAATTTTGTATTTGGATTCCAACATTTTAATTTCCGGACTTACCGAAACCGCAGTATTGATTAAGTCGTTTAATGTTTCTGTTTTTGTCTTACTGTTTTGCGCATTAACAATTGTTATAGTTATCATCAATAGCACAATCAGAATTTTTGAGTTCATTTTTCCCTCAAAGATTAATTGTTTGAAAAAATTATTTCTATATGGAATTAAAGCTGTAGGAATACCTGCAGCTAAAACGGGATTTTAAAAAAAGAAATGGCTAGTTCAGAAAGGACTGAACCATCTTAAAAATCGGGAGTTTCTCGTGTAAAACGAATGTGGTGGAAGTATCAAATATTATTTGTTCCGTTTTCTCTTTTTCTTCATTAGGATTAATTGTGGAAATAACAATAAGATTCCAATCCGATTTAAATTTCGGTGTAACAACATAATCTTTAGAAGATGCGAAATCGTTGACCAAATTGCAATTGTCAGCAGTCAACTCCATATCGCAAGAGTTATTAGTTTGATCTGTTAATTCCGATTTGCAGCAATCGTTTTGCATGTGATGAAACAAAGTGCATGTATGCGATTCGGAATCCATCGCACAAGCGCCACCGCAGTTATTTACCGGCAAGGCTAACAAGAGCGGGGAAATAACAAAATAAAGCAACAACAAAAAGGCAATTGCTTTTTTTGTCTTGGGTAATATGTTTTGCGGTTGTTTCATCAATTTTTATTTTTTATGAAAATTCTTTCGAAAGATAGTATTTAATAGAAAAAGGAGCGTTATACAATTTTCAAAAAATGTTGCAGAATTTTATTATGAACCTTTTATAAATATAAAAAAATATCCGTCAAATAAAAGAAAAATATTTCAACATTATTATTCCGCCGCTTAAAGTAAGGATTGAGAAAAGAGTGGAAACCACAATTATATCTCCGGCTAATTTAGAATTGCTTCCCATGGCATCAGCCATAATGAAGGATGCGATTGCGGTAGGACTGGCAAACAAGATAAAAAGTATTCCCAACTGAACCGAGTCAAAATGTAGCAAAATTCCCGTAGCGGTTGCAATGACCGGAAATAGTAAAATTTTATTGAATGATGCAATAAATGATAGCTTGGATGCTTCTTTTAATTTCCCGAAATTTAGCGAAGCACCGATTCCAATTAACGCAAGCGGCAGAGCAATCTTAGCTAAGTATGTTAATGTTGTTGTTAAAACTTGTCCAAACCCGATATGAAAAATCGAAAAGGGTAATGCCAGCAAAGCTGCAATTATTAAAGGATTCCCGATAATATCGGTTGTTAATTTCACAAAATTAAATTTTCCTTCGTTATTAAATGGCAAAGTAAGAAAAATAACGGCTAAAATGTTGTATAACGGCATAATAAATGCCAACAGCAGTGATGCTTTCCCAAGTTGTTCTTCTCCGAGTAGGTTGCTAATTAATGCCAATCCGATTATAGCAAAATTGCTACGGAAACTTCCTTGAGCGAAAACGCCTTTTTCTGTAGGTTCGGGAGTTAAAAAATTTGCGAGTATCCAACTATATATAGAAAAAACGGTGACCAATAAAACCGAAACCAAGATAAGCTTTCCGTCAAATGCTTTGTTAATCGTAATTGTTCCGATTTTTAGAAAGATCAGTGCAGGTAGGGAAATTTTAAAAACAAAGTTTGACGATTGAGATACGAAAGCTTCGGTAACCAAGCCGGTTTTTTTAAGAATAATTCCTAAAACAATTAAGAGGAAAATTGGTGAGACTATATTTAATGTAAAGAGAATGAGTTCAATCATATTGCAAATTTTTTAATTGCAGTACAAATATAGTCAGATTTCTTTAGAATAATGTGAGTGTCTTAAAATGACGAGAGAAAAAAGAATAAAATAAAAAGGAAAAACCGGCAGCAATATTTAACATTATACTGCCGGTACATGGCAAAATTAAAAAGATTTTTAACGACTACTAAAAAATCAGATTGAACGCCCCTTCAATTACAACTTCAGCGGTATCTTCAAATTGATTTGCATTTAGAATTTCAGTAAACCCGTTATTGACTCTTCCTACTTTTACTTGAAACTTATTAAAATTATAAAAATTATCTGTAGATGATTTTTTAACCAAAATAAAATAGTTGTTTTCCACGTTTACAATAGCATCGGAAGGAAGTGCATAAGATTCTTCTTCGTTCACTTGAATTTCAGCTTGTATGTACATTCCGGGGATAAAATGTAATTTGTCTTTTTCATTTTTCAGATGTCCGTGAACGTTAATTGTTCTATCGGTCACATCCACCGCTTTTCCGACAAGGAAAACTTCTGCTTTATATTGTTGTTTGTTATTGTCAGGCAATGAAAAAATAATTGTTTGTCCTTTATGAATTTTATTGATGTCTTTTTCAAATACTTTTAATTCTAAGTGAATATGTTCAGTGCTAACTATTTCAACAGCTACACTGTTAGGGTCCAAGTATTGACCTTTTGTGATATTAACTTTTGTAATGTTTCCCGAAATGGGACTTTTAACCGATACATAACTTCTAATGTTGGAATAATCGAGATGTTCGGGGACTATATTGATCAAACGCAATTCTTTATCAAGCGCTTCCATTTGTGCAAGTATTGTTAGATATTCAGATTCCGCTTTTAGATATTTTTTCTTTGATGTTACATTATCTTTTAGTAAAATTTTTTGTCTTTCAAATTCGGATTTTAAGTAAGATAATTTTGCTTTTGCGGTTAAATAATTTTGTTGCATCTCAATATATTTAGGATTTTGCAAAACAAAAAGTACATCTCCTTTTCTAACTTTTTTGCCTTCCAAAAGGTTAACGTTTTTAACAGTTCCACCGTAGAAAACACTTACGGCGACTTTATATTCGGGCGGTACGTCAAGCATTCCGGCAACCTGAATTCTTTCTGAAAATGTTTGCTTTGTTATCTTTCCTAATTTCATTCCGGAGGTATTAAATTGTTCTTTGGTAATCTTTATTAAATTTTCTCCGCTTTCGGGAATATTTGAGTTCATTACCGTTTCATTAGAAGTTTGCTCACCGCAAGAAAATATAAATATTGTAAGCAAAACGATACTAAGTGTAATTTTGTGAAATTTCATTTTATTGTCCTTATAATTCATTTAAAACTAAGTAGTCCAATTCCAATACGGTTTGATTGTATTTGTTCAAGCTTTCCAAATAATTCATTTCTATGGATATTGAATTATGTAAAAGCTGAAAATATTGAAAGAAGTCTATCTCACCGTTTTCAAAAGATTTGGTTGCACTTTTAATGATTTGTTCTGATAACAATTTACCCGTAGTTTTGTAATAATCAATTGATGTTTTATAACCGTTTAATTCGTGTAGTAGGGAATTGAGTTTCGCATTTAATTTTATTTCGTAACTCTTATAACTAAGCTCTGCAATTTTACGGTTTACTTTTGATGCTTGAATTTGCGAACTTTTTCCAAAAAATAAAATCGGTACCGATAAACCTATTTCAAAGCCGAAATATGTTTTGGCATTCAAGGCGTTATTACTGCTTTTAAAAATTCCCAAGTTTATATCGGGCAACAAATCATTTTTGGCCAAAGAAACTTTTCTCTCTGCAATATTTTTTAACTTCTTAAAGTAAATAAGTCCCGCATTATTAGTTAAAGAAGGTAATTTCGGTATTAGCTGAGGAAGTTCATTTTCATTGACTAAAAAATCATCTTTTGTTTGTAATAATGATTTCAGTTTGGCGTACGCAGCTTTAATTTTCTCTTTGGTCTTTAAGAGTTTGATTTCAATTTCATTTTTGTTCATAAGAGCGGTTAACTTTTCCAATTGGCTTGTTTCACCTAATTTATAACGTAAGTTTGTTGCTTCGGTGAATTTTGTTAAGAGACTGTCCAAATAATTATATTTTTTTTCAATATTGTTTAAATACACAATTGAATAATATGTTTGTGATATATCTTTATCCAAAACTGTTTTCTTGATTTGGAATTTATGTTTCTCCGCACCTGCTATCTCATTTAACACATTATAGTGAGCATAGTAGTATGTAGGGAATTTCAACGTTTGATTTATCCCCCAAATTTTAAGCGGTACATTATTTTCTCCCAAATTGCTTTCATCGTAATTGTAGTAGAAATCGGTTTTGGGAAAATCGAAAGAATTCCCAATTTCATAATCGGTTTTTTTAATCATCAAACCGGAAGCTTTAATATCTCTATTATTTTCAAAAGCTATTTCAAGAGCTTTCTCCAATGTTAAATTTTTCGGTTGCGAGTTATTTACATTATCTTGACCTAAAATGAATGACGGGAAGAATAATATTAACAACCACAAAAATGTTTTTGGATTCATTTTGGGAAAAGTGAATTTTCTATCAAAATAGCAGTAGATAACAGGAAGTACGATCATTGTTAACAAAGTAGCGGAAATTAAACCGCCTATAACAACCGTAGCCAATGGTCTTTGGACTTCCGCCCCGGCAGAAGTTGAAACAGCCATCGGTAAAAAGCCTAATGCGGCAGCCCCCGCAGTAAGTAGCACAGGTCGAAGTCTATCTTTCGTTCCCATAATAATTCTCTCTCTTATATCCGAAACACCTTCGTTTTTTAATTCTTTGAAATGTTCTATTAATACAATTCCATTTAACACGGCTATTCCGAACAAAGCTATAAAACCTACTCCGGCGGAAATACTAAAGGGAAGTCCGCGTATAAACAAGAGTAACACACCGCCAACAGCTGCAAACGGGATTGCACTGAAAATCATCAAAGCATCTTTGAAGGAACCGAATGCAAAGTGCAGCATAACAAAAATCAAGAACAAGGAAATAGGAACGGCAATCATAAGTCTGGCAGACGCATTTTGTAAGTTTTCAAATTGACCGCCGTAAGAAATTGAATAACCGGGTGGCAAGTGAATTTTATCGTTAATAATTTTCTGTACATCTTCTACTACGGAACCTAAGTCACGGTTACGAACATTAACGCCGATAACAATTCTCCTACGAGTTTCATCACGAGAAATTTTAGCCGGACTTTTAGTAAACTTTATTTCGGCGAACTCACTTAAAGGTAGGGATTGTCCGCTGGGTAATAGAATAGTAGCTTTTTTCAAATCGTCAATGCTTTGTCTGTTTAAGCTATCGAACCGAACGACTAAATCGAATTGTTTTTCACCTTCGAAAATCGTTCCCGCTGTTGCTCCGGCAAAGCCCATTGTTATTATATTGTTAAGATCATTAACGTTTAATCCGTATTTGGCAATTTTCTTTCGATTATATAAAACAGACATTTGCGGTAAACCGGCTGTTTTTTCGACTGTAATATCGGAAGCACCTTCTACGTTTAGAATTGCAGCTTCAATTTCTTTTGCCTTTCTATATAAAATATCCAAATCTTCACCGAAAATTTTTATTGCTAAATCTGCTCTTACACCTGTTATTAATTCATTGAATCTCATTTCAATTGGTTGAGTAAATTCATAATCTATTCCCGGTAAAACGGATAAAGCTTCTTTTATTTTATCTGCAAGTTCATCTTTAGTTTTTGCAGATGTCCATTCGCTTTTAGGTTTAAGAGTAATAATCACATCGCTTTCTTCCATAGACATTGGGTCGGTTGGAACTTCAGCAGCACCTATTCTGCTTACAACATCTTTTACTTCGGGAAATTCTTTAATGATTTTTTCCATTTTTGTTAAAGTTTCAATCGTTTTGCTTAACGAAGTTCCGGTTTTCAAAACAGGTTGAATAACGAAGTCGCCTTCGTCCAATGTTGGAACGAACTCGGCGCCCATCTTTGTAAATATTACCGTAGTGGAAATTAAAAGTATTATTGAGGTTGCCAATACTTTCTTTTTGTTCTTTAGTGCCCAATCGATAGAAGGTTTATATAAATCCATAATAAAGTTCATAAATCGACGTGAAATTGTTTTTTTATTCGGATCGATAGGTTTTAGGAAAAGTGAAGAAATAACGGGAACATAAGTAAATCCTAAAATCATTGTGCCGATTAATGCAAAAGTAAAAACGAGAGCCATAGGTTTGAACATTTTTCCTTCAACACCTGTTAAGGACAAAATTGGAATAAAAACGATTATTATTATCAATTGTCCGAAAACTGCCGAGCGTGTCATTTTTATTGTGCTGTCATGCGAAATTTTATCTATCAGTTCTTGTTTTTCTTCACCGTGTAGTTTAAGTAATTCCGAACGTTTGGATGTAATTCGAAATGCTATAAATTCTACGATTATTACGGCACCGTCAATTATAATTCCGAAATCTATTGCCCCAAGGCTCATAAGATTAGCGTCAACGCCGAAAATATACATCATTGATAAAGCAAATAATAAGCTCAATGGAATAACGGAAGCAATTACTAAACCTGATCGTAGGTTTCCGATTAATAATACAACGATAAAAATTACTATAAGGAAACCAAGAATTAAATTTTCCATAATTGTAAAAGTGGTTTTCCCGATTAAGTCGCTTCTATCGAGAAAGCCGTTGATTACAATACCTTCGGGTAAAGTTTTTTGAATTTCTTTGACTCGCTCTTTTACTCGTTCGATTGTGGCTTTGGAGTCTGCATCTTTAAGCATCATTACTTGTCCGAGAACTTTTTCACCTTCACCGTTTGCCGTAATTGCTCCGAATCTGTTTGCATGACCGAATCTTACTTCTGCAACATCGCTAATATAAATAGGGTGACCGTTTCTATTTGTTACAACAACATTTCCGATATCCTCAAGTGATTTTGCCAAACCTTCGCCTCTAATAAAATAGCTTTGGTTTGTTTTTTCTATGTAACTCCCGCCGGCTATACTGTTATTATTTTTTAATGCTGAAAATATTTCCGTGATGGAAATACCCATCGCCCTTAATCTTTCCGGATTTACAGCCACTTCGTATTGTTTTAAATAACCTCCCCAAGTATTTACTTCAACAACACCTTTTATTCCAGATAGTTGACGTTTTACAATCCAATCTTGTATAGTTCTCAAATCGGTTATCGAATATTTATCTTTGTGCGCCGAATCGGTATCAATTATATATTGATATATTTCACCTAAACCGGTTGAAATTGGACCCATTGAAGGAGTGCCGAAGCCGGCAGGAATTTTCTCTTGTGCGCTTTTAATTTTTTCCGCGATTAATTGACGCGGCAGATATGTGCCCATATCATCTTCGAACACAATAGTAACAACCGATAAACCGAATTTGGACACGGATCTGATTTCTATTACACCCGGTAAGTTTGCCATTTCAAGTTCGACAGGATAGGTTAGGTATTTTTCTACGTCTTCAGTCGATAAATTTCTAGATGTTGTTATTACCTGCACTTGGTTATTTGTTACGTCAGGAACCGCACCGATTGGAATTCGTGTAATCGAATATAGGCCGAAAAAGACAATCGCTAATGTGAAAAGAATAATAATCAGCTTGTGAGTAAGACTATAGTTTACTAGTTTTTCTATCATTTTTAATTCCGTTATAATTTCACTTTGTAAATTTAGGTAAGGATACTTAGGCGAGACTTAGAGAAATCTTAAAAAAATCTTAAAAAATTATTTCCGCTTTCACTCCGTTATCGGAATGATTATATAGTTTCACTTCAACATCCAATACTTCAGCGGCTTTTTTTACTATGGAAAGACCAAGTCCGCTGCCGGTAATATTTTTGTTTTTAAGAGCATCCGAACGGTAAAAGGGATTAAATACATTTTCAATATCCGATTCGGAAATACCTCTACCATAGTCAATTACTTCAATAATAACTTTATTGTTTTTAGATATTACTTTTATTTTAACAGATCCGTTTTCGTAAGAATACTTCAATGCATTCGATACAATATTTTCTAAAATCATATCGGCATAATATGGATCGGTATAAATATCGGCTTTATTTTTATCTTCTATAGTTATTCTGATATTTTTATCTTCAATTAATTTTCTGTGTCTTGTGACTGCATTATCAATTAAAGAAATAGCCGGAAGTTTTTGTTTTCTGAGTTGTATGTTATTTTTATCGAACCTTGCCAAAAGTAACAGTTGGTCCACCCGGATTGACATATTATCTATTTCGGAAATACAATAATTAATTTTCTCTTTGTATTCTTCTTCTTTGCGCGGTTTTCTTACCAGCACTTCCAACGTACCTTTAATAACGGATAATGGAGTACGGAGTTCATGCGAGGCATCGTTGGTAAATTGTTTTTCCCGTTCGAATGCTTTTTGTATTCTGTCCAATAATTCGTTAATTGATTTTGTAAGAGTAAAAAGTTCATCCTTAATTTCCGGCGGTTCAATACGTTCGTTCAAATTGTTTTGAGTAATACGATTAGTGGTTTCCGTAATGCTCATAATCGGTTTTATGCTTTTGCCGGCAAGGTAGCGTGTAACAAAAAATAACAAAACAAGAACGATGGGAAAGAGAACAAATAAAACCGTTCTTAGGTTTTTAACAACCAATATTGTTCCTTCTAACGAAACTGCTGTTAATAAATAACCCGTCTTTTCACCATTTTTGATTATAGGTATTTGTATTTGTCGGATAGCTTTTTCACTTAAGGTTGAATTAAAACATTCCATATTGGTTTTATCTTTACGGAACAGTAAAATCTGTTCTTTCAGATTTATGGATTTACCCATTACTTTGCCGTCCGGAGTAACCAATTGTAAAAAGAAGGGAATTACTTCTGCTTCTTTATGTTCTCTTTCTTCAGTAATGGCTTCGGCTTTGAAATATAAACTGTCGCTTTTTACAATCACGTCTTTAATATGCTTATTGGCTTCATAAACCAAAGAAGAATCGAGGTTGGAGTAAACTGTTGTGGAAACAATAAAGTAAATTATTGTAAATACCACGGCAATTATCGATGCAGCAGCAGCTAAGTAATAAAAAGCTATTCTATTTTTAAATGTCATGATTAATCTTCCACGGCAATATAACCAACGCCACGAATTGTTTTAATATAAGCACCGGAATCTTTTAAACCGAGCTTGTTCCGTAAAGCATTAATATAAACATCAATTACACCGGTATTGTATTCAAAGTGAATATCCCAAACATTTTCAATTATTTGTGTTCTTCTGCAAACTTTGCCTTTATTACGAATTAAATATTCCAGAAGAGAAAATTCTTTTTGTGTCAATACGATTTCTTCTCCGTTTTTTAACACTTGATGCGTTGTTAAATCCATTACAATATCGCCGAAAGTGAATCTATCATGTTCCCCCGATTTTGGTCTGAGCTGTACTCTAATCCTTTCCAAAAGTTCTTCAAAACTAAAGGGTTTTTTTATGTAATCGTTTGCGCCGGCTTGCAATCCGAAAATTGTATCTTGAACAGTATCCTTGGCTGTGAGGAAAATAATTGGAGTAAACTTATTTTCTTTTCTATACTCTCTACATACTTCTATACCGCTTAAACCTGGTAGCATCCAGTCAAGTAGTAAAATATCATAATCACCTGTAAGAGCCATTTCCAAACCCTGCTTACCATCGAAAGCAATATCGACTGAATAAGCTTCTTCTTCCAATCCTTGTTTAACGAAATTGGCTATTCCCGCTTCATCTTCTATAATTAAAATTTTCATAAAACAAACCTAAGGTAAGAATCTAAAGAATAACTAAATGATTTCTTAAAATTTGCTTAAAATTTTCCGTATATAAAATAAAATTTTGATTGGTAACAAAAAAATGTGATGTGAAAATTAACGGATTTTAAAAGTAAAAGCAGACTAGTAAATTTTTGTACGTTTCAATCTCAATGAATTGCTGATTACCGATACCGAACTCATCGACATTGCAAATGCTCCGATCATCGGATTAAGAAAACCAAACGCCGCAAAGGGAATACCTATTGAATTATAAACGAAAGCCCAAAACAAGTTTTGTTTTATTGTTTTGATAGTTTTTTGCGATAATTTTATTGCAGAAACCACACTCGTTAAATCACCTTTGATCAATGTAATGTCGGAGGATTCGATGGCAATATCGGTTCCCGTACCGATTGCAATTCCGAGATCGGCTGCGGCAAGAGCGGGGGAGTCGTTTATGCCGTCGCCGACCATTGCAACAATTTCACCTCTACTTTGCAAGTTCTTTATTATTTGGGATTTGCCGCCAGGTAAAACTCCGGCGTAGTAATTATCTATTTCTATTGTTTTGGCTATGCTCTTTGCGGTAATTTCGTTATCGCCGGTGACCATGAATATTTTAATCCCCAGTTCTTTTAATTTTTTGATTGCTTCGGGAGATGAAGATTTAACCGGATCGGCTATTCCAATTATACCGGCAAGTTGTCCGTTGATTCCGACGAATACAACGGATTTTCCGTCGGAGCTGATTTTTTCGTATAAATTTCTTTGCTTTTCGGTTTGAATGTTATTCTTATCGAGAAATGTTTTATTTCCGATTAACAATTCGTAGCCGTTAACTGCAGCGCGGATACCGTGACCCTCTATGTTTGTAAAGTCCGAAATAACACCGAAGTCTATGTCTCTATCTTTACAATATCTTGTAATCGCTTCGGCTAGAGGATGCTCGGATCTGTTTTCCGCCGTGGCTAATAATTGCAGAAAAGTTTTACGGTCGATGCCAAATATATGAACATCTGTAACAACCGGATTCCCTTCGGTAATTGTGCCGGTCTTATCGAACACTATTGCAGTAAGTTTGTGAGCTTTTTCAAGACTTTCACCGTTCTTTATTAATATTCCGTTTTGGGCTCCCAAACCGGTTCCAATCATTATTGCTGTGGGAGTTGCCAAGCCCATAGCGCAAGGGCATGCGATAATTAATACTGCAACAAAATTAATTAATGCAATATTAAACGAAGATATTTCCGGAATAATCAACCAACCGATAAAAGTTAGAATTGAAATTCCAATAACAACGGGAATAAAAACAGCAGCGACTTTATCCGCTATTTTTTGAATAGGAGCTTTACTGGCTTGAGCTTCTTCCACTAATTTAATTATTTGACCTAATACGGAGTTATTTCCCAAAGCGGTAACTTCGTAAACGAAAGTTCCGTTTTTATTAATGGTTCCGCCGATTACAGCGGAATTCATGCTTTTTTCCACAGGTAAACTTTCTCCTGTTAACATAGATTCGTCTACCGAAGAGTAACCTTCCAGAATTTTACCGTCAGCCGGAATTTTTTCTCCCGGTTTAACAATTATTCTATCACCGGTTTTCAAATCATTTAAATCAACTTTTTTTTCAATCCCGTTTTCGAGTACTGTTGCTTGTTTCGGTTTTAAGTCCAACAGTTTTTTTATTGCCGAATTTGTTTTGCTTTTAGCACGACTTTCCAAAACTTTGCCGAGTAGAATAAGTAAAATAATTACCGCTGCCGTATCGAAGTAAACATGTGAAACATTCGCACCGTTTATCCAACCGGGAAAAAGTGTAATGATAGTGCTGTAAATAAATGCAGCTCCGGTACCGATTGCAACGAGAGAATCCATATTTACGGAAAAGTGTTTTAGGTTTGTCCAAAATGAAGAGTAAAATCTTTTACCGGGAATAAAAATTACCGGAGTGGTAAGTATGAGCAGAATTTTATTCGTATAATCATCGGAAAACGGCCAAAAGGTATTGAAGAAATCGAATCCTCTTAACATGCTGATAAGAAATACCGGTAGAGTTAAACTTAAAGCAAAGAGAAAATTATTTTTTAATTGTGCAAAATGCTCATCCTGAAGCGAGTTGTCCTCGATGTTTTCAACAGTGTTGCTTTCAAAATTTCCTGTTTGTTTTGTATGCAACTTGTAACCGTATTTTTCTACAGCTTTTGCAGCTACGGACAAGTCAATTTCTTCATCACTTTCAATTGTTACTTTTTCCGTTGCCAAGTTAACTGAAACATTCTCAATACCTTCAATTTTTCTAAGCGATTTTTCCACCCGTGCTGCACAGCTTGCGCACGTCATTCCTTCAACCGGTAAATTATATTTCATATTATTAATTAAATCTGTTAAAGAAATTTAATTCGCCACCTGGTAACCAGCTTCCGAAATAGCGTTAATTATTTGGTCTTCTGATATTTTGTTTTCGTCATATTCTACAACAGCAAAACCTATTTCCACTTCATAAGAATTTACACCTAAATCTTGCAACTCAATTTCAACCGCTTTTACACAGTGGTGACAAGTCATTCCGTTAATTTTGAATTCTTTTTTTACCATTATTTCCTCCTTTTTTTACAAACCTAAAATAACATTTAAAATTCGGTTCGTGTTATATTATTCCAAAAAAATGTTATAATATTTTTTGATAAGTAAATAACATTGAATTGCTAAATTTTATTTTTGTAAAATTTTTTATGCTGATTTAAATGAATTTTATTCTTAACTTTGAATCCAACCATAAACAAATCAGTTAATATGTCTTTTTTTTGATGACACGATTTCAGCATAAATTATATATATCTTTTTTCGTAACCGTTACGGTACTAGTAACCGCTCTGTTAATTTATATTGGATATGATTATTATTCTTTACCTATTGAAGAGCGCTTTTTTTCACCTTTACACAATCAACTTAAACCCGGTGGTTTTATTGGGCACGGTATCGGCATTATCGGCTCTTTGTTAATGTTAGTTGGTGTAGTAATTTATATGTTGAGAAAACGTGTAAAATATTTTCATAAATTCGGGGTTCTTAAACATTGGCTTGAGTTTCATATCTTTTTATGTACTTTAGGACCCATTCTAATTATTTTTCATACTTCATTTAAATTCGGTGGAATTGTCTCAATTAGTTTTTGGAGCATGATTGCCGTATTTCTAAGCGGAATAGTAGGTAGGTTTATCTATGTTCGTATTCCCAGAACTATTGAAGGAGTGGAATTGGATTTAAGACAGATTCAACAAATGAATGATGAGTATTCAATAAAATTACGAAATTTTCATAATGTAGATGAAGACGTATTACTGGAAATAGAAAGTATAGCAAACAGAAGATATAAGGGAACTCTCACAGTCGGAAACATTTTCTTAATAATAATAAAAGATTTTTTCGACAGAAAGAAAAATATGAACCGGATTATTAAGAAATTAAAAAACTCGGGAGTGACAAAGAAGAAAATAATAGAAATAAAAAAACTCACAAAGCAAAAAATGCTTTTAAATAATAGAATCGAATATTTACAAGTATTACAAAGTATTTTTAAGTTCTGGCACATTGTTCATCTGCCATTTGCTTTAATTATGCTAATCATAATGATTGTTCACATCGGTGTTGCTATTATATTCGGCTACGTCTGGATTTTTAATTAAAATTCAGTAAAAATTTGTTTGGCCGCTAAACTTTTAATGAAACTGCCGATTAATATACAATAATAAGACATGTTGTATCATATTAGACTTATAAATAGGACATAATATCCATAAATGAACGAAAAACGCAGTTTTTCGATGGCACTTTTCTTGTTTTACATTTATAAATAGATTATAAAAATGGAAGTCTTTCTAGAAAACGTTATTATATATACATTAATCGCTATAATTATTGTTGGTATACTCTATTTATACCTCAAGACGCATAAATACGAATCCAAACAAACCATTGAGAAAATAAAGCGTGCAAAAGAATACGGTTTTCACGAACCTGTTTCTCTCCATCCGGTGATAAACGAAGATATTTGTATAGGCAGCGGTGCCTGCGTTGTCGCTTGTCCCGAAAAAGACATTTTAGGATTAGTAAACGGGAAAGGTAAATTGATAAACGCATCGCACTGCGTTGGACACGGCGCATGTTTCCATGCTTGTCCGGTTGAAGCAATAACGCTTGTTATGGGAACGGAAAAAAGAGGAGTTGAACTTCCGCATGTAAGTCAAGATTATGAAACAAACGTTAAAGGAATTTACATTGCCGGCGAATTGGGTGGTATGGGATTAATTAAAAATGCCATTGAACAAGGTAAAAAAGCAATGGATAACATAGCCGGTACAATTTCAAAAGGCGGAAACATCGAATACGATGTTGTTATTATCGGTGCTGGACCGTCCGGTATTGCAGCGACTTTACGAGCAGCCGAAAAGAAATTGAAATTTGTTACGATCGAGCAAGATAATTTGGGCGGTACGGTATATTCATTTCCGAGATCGAAAGTGGTGATGACTTCTCCCGTGGAAATTCCGCTTTATGGTAAAATCAAACTGTATGAAACTTCCAAAACCGAACTCATAAAGCTTTGGGAAGAAATACTTGACAAAAACAAAATTAAAATAAAGGAAAACGAAAAAGTCAATGAAATTGTAAAGTATGAAAATTATTTCAAAGTAATTACCAGCAAAAGCGAATATTTTTCTAAGAAAGTATTACTGGCAATAGGAAGACGGGGAACGCCAAGAAAATTAGGAGTGCCCGGAGAAAATTCGGAAAAGGTTTATTACAGGCTTTTGGAACCTGAACAAATACACAATAAGAAAATTTTAGTTGTTGGCGGCGGGGATTCCGCGGTTGAATCGGCATTACTGTTGGCTGAAGAAGGCAACGAAGTAACTTTATCTTACCGCTCCGATTCTTTCAAAAGGATAAAACCGAAAAATCTTAAAAAAATTGAAGATGCCATTAAACTCAAATATGTAAACGTTCTTTATAATTCAACAGTGAAAGAAATTTTGGAAGATAAAGTTATTATTGACTTTCATAACGGAACATCATTGGAATTGGAAAACGATTTGGTATATGTTTTTATCGGTGGGGAATTACCCAATAAGTTTTTGGAAAAAATCGGAATCAAGATAACCAAAAAATTCGGAGAGGCAATATTAAAACATTGAACCGGATTCTTTTAATAACAGCAACGGCAATAATAATGCTCGGCAATATATATGCGCAAATATCTCCCGGCGAACTTTCTAAAGCCCACGCCGATTTGGAAGGTATAAGCAATTGTACGAAATGCCACACATTGGGCAAAAGTTTGGATAATGCAAAATGCCTTGATTGCCATAAAGAAATTGCCGGATTAATCAATCTCAACCGCGGTTATCATTCCAATAAAAAAGTGAAAAACGAAAATTGCTGGAAATGTCACGGCGACCACTTCGGAAGAAATTTTCAAATTATAAGATTCGACGAAAACAAATTTAATCACAATGAAGCTTTATACGAATTAGCCGGTAAACATAAAGAGCTTGAATGCAACAAATGCCATAAGAAGGATTTTATTTCTGATAGCAAACTAAAACAAAAGGCAAAAACATTTTTAGGATTAACCGGAGAATGCGCGGATTGCCACGAAGACGTTCACCGGAATACGTTAGGTAAAGATTGCGCAAGTTGCCATAACGAAGAAAAATTCAAACCGGCGGTAAAATTCAATCACGATGAAGCAAAATTCAAATTGACCGGCGCGCACAAAAATGTAGGATGTGAAAAATGCCACGCAATAGAAAATATTGACGGTAAAGAATTTCAAAGGTTCACGGATATTGAATTTTCGTCTTGTAAATCATGTCATACCGATGTTCACAAAGGGAAGTTCGGCAAAAAGTGCGCTTCGTGTCACACTACAAAATCTTTTACGGATGTAAAAAATCTAAAATCATTTAATCATAGTAAAACAGCATTTCCGTTGATTGGAAAACACAAAAGGGTAAAATGCAGTTCGTGTCATAAAGGCAGTTTGAGTTTCAAACCGAAATTTAAGTATTGTTACAATTGCCATTCGGATTTTCACGATGGCGAATTTGAAAACAGCGGAATTTTAAGGGATTGCAAAGAATGCCATAACGAAAACGGATTTTCACCATCGTTATTTTCTATGGAAAGGCATGCGGAACTGAAATTCAAACTTACCGGCGCGCATACGGCAATACCTTGCACGGATTGTCATTACCAAGGGAATAAGTGGAAGTTCAGGATAAGCGGTGATAATTGTATCGAGTGCCATGAAGATTTTCATTCATCCGTTCGTAACTCAAAATTCTTTACCGGTATTAATTGTGAAAGCTGCCACTCGACCGGCTCTTGGCAAAGTGTAACATTCGATCATAACAAAACAAACTTTGAGCTTTTGGGCAAACATAAAGAGGAAAAGTGCGAATCGTGCCATTTTAAATCAGAGGAAGGAAAGATAGTTCAACATTTTAATGATTTAGAAACAAACTGCTCCGGCTGCCACGAAGATATACATGCCGGGCAATTCAATGAAGGCGATTCAGAAACTTGTACAACCTGTCATACCTTTGATAATTGGGAACCGACTCTTTTTGATCATAACAATACCGGATTTGCGTTGGAAGGAGCACACGCTAAGGTTGAATGTAATCAGTGTCACTATGCTGTATCAAAAGGAAAGGTGCAATACATTCTTTACAAATTAGAGAGGACGAGATGCATCGATTGTCATTCTTAATTTTGTTTTTGTTATACGGACTTGTTTTTGCCCAGTCGCCGCACGGTGATAATTTTAACTACGAATGCTCGGAATGCCACACTACAGATACATGGAAAATAAATCTTAAAAAGCTCAATTTCGATCATAGTAAAACAGGTTTCGAATTAGCCGGGCAACATGCAAATCTCGATTGCCAAACTTGTCATACTTCGTTAGACTTTGTAACAACCAAAAACAAATGTTTCGATTGCCATAACGATGTTCATCAAAATACGTTGGATAAAAATTGCCAGCTTTGTCATAACTCCAAAAGTTGGCTTGTGGAAAACATTAACGAGATTCATAACAGAAGCAGATTTCCTTTATTGGGTGCGCATATCACAGCCGACTGCCAACAATGTCATAAAACTATTAATAATTTAATTTTTAAGGAATTAGGTGTTGAGTGTATTGATTGTCATTTACAAGATTATAACAGTACGCAAAACCCAAATCATGTTTTGGCAAATTTTTCCAAAGACTGCGTTGAGTGTCATTCGACAAACGATAAACAGTGGAGGCAAGGAACCTTCAACCATGATTTTTTCCCGTTAACGTTGGGGCATAAAATCAGCAATTGTTTTGAATGTCACAATACACAGAGTTTTACTGGGCTGGATCAAACTTGCTATACGTGTCATCAAAGTGATTTCAGTAATACTAAAGACCCCAATCACGTAAGCTCCGGATTTTCAAAAGATTGCGTTCAATGCCACACAACAAACCCGGGCTGGAAACCGGCGAATTTTAAAATACATGATCAATTTTTTGTATTAGACGGAGCTCACAAAAAAATTGAAAACAGTTGTGCACAATGTCATTCCAACGGATACACAAATACACCTAAAGAATGTATCGGTTGTCACGAATCGAATTATAATTCAACAACAAATCCCGATCATAAATCGACCGGATTCGGAACTGATTGCGAATCTTGTCATTCAACAGTAGGGTGGACACCGGCGACATTTGACCACGATAATCAATTTTTCCCTATTTATTCCGGTAAACACAATAACGAATGGGATAACTGTTCGGATTGCCATACGAATCAAAGCGATTACTCGGTTTTCTCTTGTATAACGTGTCATGAACATTCCCAATCCAAAATGGACGACGAACATAAAGAAGTGCAAGGTTACGCTTACGAAAGTCAAGCATGTTTAACTTGTCACCCGCAAGGTGATAAAGAAGGTGCGATTGATCATTCGAAAACTGCATTCCCGTTAACGGGTTTGCATGTAACTGCGGATTGTGCACAATGTCATGCAAACGGTTATTCCGGAACACCGACGGAATGTTATGCATGTCATGAAGACAAATACACTAATACTGCGGAACCGAAACACGGAGAAGCGGGATTATCGCATCAATGCGAAACTTGTCATACAACTTCCGTATGGAAACCTTCGACATTCGATCATAACACTACGGGATTTGAATTAATCGGAGGGCATTCGTTACCGCAATGTTCGAGTTGCCACAAAGGCAGTACGGAAAACACATCGCCATTGTGTTACAGTTGTCATCAAGATCAGTATGCGAATGCTGAAAATCATGTATCACAGAATTATCCAACGACTTGTGAACAATGTCATAACACGACAGATTGGAAGGATGCTGATTTCGATCACGCAAATACCAATTTCCCGTTAACCGGAGCACATGTAAACACCGATTGCGCTCAATGCCATACGAACGGATACAGCGGAACTCCGACTGATTGCAATTCGTGTCACAATGCCGATTTTAAACAAACGACAAATCCTGATCATCAGAATTTAGGTTTATCTACAAACTGCGAGACATGTCACACAACCAATCCGGGCTGGAAACCTGCAGAATTTCCGGTACACAATGATTATTACGTTTTGGAAGGAGCGCATGCATCGATATCGAACGATTGTGCAACGTGTCATAACGGGGATTACAACAATACACCGAACACATGTTACGGATGTCATCAATCAGATTATGAAAGCACAAACGATCCGCCGCATCAATCGAACGGATTTTCAACCGATTGCGAATCGTGTCATACCCAAACGGCATGGAAACCTTCAACGTTCGATCACGATAATCAATATTTCCCGATATATTCGGGCAAACACAAGAATAAGTGGGATAACTGTTCGGATTGCCATACGAATCAAAGCGATTACTCGGTTTTCTCTTGTATAACGTGTCATGAACATTCCCAATCCAAAATGGATGACAAACATAAAGATGTTTCCGGATATGTTTATGACAGTAATGCTTGTTATGATTGTCACCCGAACGGTAAAGAAGACGGTGGAGTTCCCAATCCTTTACACATAAAAAGGATGAGATACTGATGAAAAAACTTATTTTACTTTGTCTGTTTATCGGTATTTCTCTGCATGGACAAAGTTCGGAAAAAATCAAAATAGAAGGGAAGATCAGTTACATATCTTCGCAATATTACTACATTGCTTTCCCAAAATCGGATGGTATTAAAAAAGGCGATACCCTGTATATTAAAGTCCGGAAAAAACTGATACCTAAATTTATTGTGGAGAGAACATCTTCGCATTCATGCGCCGCAAAGTTGCTGGGACGAAAAGTAAAAAAAGGCAGAACTGTTTTTGCTTTCGTAACTCCAAAAATAAAATCTGTTCCTGAAACCAAAGAGAAAAAATTATTTGCGAATAATCCAAGGGAAGAGGAAAATTCAAAACACAAACACTCAAAAGCAAAGAAATTAATTAGTAGAAGAAAAAGCATTGGCGGGAAATACAGTCTATCCGGATATTCCAACTTTTCGAACATTGCCGGACAAACCGATTATCAATACTGGCGTCATTCATTTTCATATTACAACAACAGAATTTCCGGAAGTAATTTTTCGTTTTCTTCTTACATAACGTTTAGATACAGAAGCGACAAGTGGAATTATGTAAGCAGTCATATCGGCGAAGCTCTGAAGGTTTATGATTTATCGTTAACTTATAGATTCGACAGCATAACAAAACTGGTAGCCGGAAGGAAAATCAACCGGTATCTCTCGAGTTTGGGAGCCGTAGACGGAGTACAGTTCGAAACGATTCGTAAAGGATTCAGACTTGGCGGCGTTCTGGGTTCGCGACCAAATAATTCGGATTACGGTTACAACTTCAAATTATTGGAAATGGGCGTTTATGTCAGCCGGGACGATTCGGTCGGAACGGGAAAGATGACCAATACTTTATCGATTCTTCAACAAATGAACGATTACACTACAGACAGAAGATTTTTATATTTCCAGCATTCAAGTAATTTTATCAAACACGTTTATTTTTTCTTTTCAACGGAGATTGATTTTTTCAAACATTATCACGGAAACACTTCACACGATCCTTATTTGACTAATATATTTGTTTCTCTCCGTGTTTCTCCGGCAAAGTGGATAAGTTTAACAACATCGTACGACGCAAGAAAGAATATAATTTATTACGAAACGTATAAAAGCTTTATTGACAGATTGATAAACAATGCAATGCGTCAAGGATTCAGAGTGCGGGTTAATTTACGACCGGTGAAGTATGTTTTCGCATCGGTATATTCCGGATACAGATTCCGTAAAGACGACAAAAGACCTTCGAAAAATCTTGGTGTATCGATTACTCATTCGAAAATTCCGTTTCTTAACTTATCGGCAAATTTGAATTATTTCAATATTTCATCAAATTATATTAGCGGGGTAATATACGGCGTCAGAATTTCCAAAAATTTATTCCGCGGAACGGTTACGCTTACAACCGGTTACAAAAATATTAATTATGATTTTCTGAATTCTCAATCGAAATTGGTAAAAGATGCTTTCTTATTCGATTTGTCATTGCAATTGGCAAGGAAATTATCTCTCTCTTTAAGTTACGAAGGCACTTTCGAACATAAAGATTCTTATTCGAATTTATATTTTAACATAACGCAGAGGTTTTAAGTAACGGCGTCTATCGATTTGCGTGGAATTTGCACATTCTTTTTGAACTCGCTGGCGGTTAATCCCGTAACCTGTTTGAATTGTCTCGATAAATGTTGAACCGAGCTGTAGCCGAGTCTGTAAGCAATTTCGCTGAGAGTCAGTTCGCCGTATTTTAACAGCTCTTTTGCCTTTTCGATTTTTTGCAGAATTATGTAATGCTCGATTGTTATTCCTTCTGTTTTCGAGAACAAAGAACTTAAATAATTATAATCTTTATTAAACGTTTTGCTGATGTGTTTTGAAAAATTTAATTTTTCCAGGTCTTCATCTTTGTATTGTTGAATTAAGCTTATGATTTCGGTTTTAATCGAGTCTATTAATTTGGCTTTCGAATCTTCAATTAATTCAAAACCTTCTTTCAGCAAAACTTCTTTGATTTTAGCATAATCGGGGAGATTATCTTTATGCCGTATTTTGGCATGACCCAATTCAACATGGAGAACTTCGTAACCGAGTTTTTCAAGCTCTTCGCGCACAACTTTAACGCAGCGCGGGCAAACCATATTTTTAATGTGAATAACGGTATCGGGCATTTTTACTAATGTTTTATTTATAAAATAAAAAATTTATCGTTATTTTGAAATAAACAAGTAACAGTTTTGGGAGCTTTTCATGAAAATAATAACGATGTTTTGGGTATTGTTTATATCTCTTTTTGTTTTCGGATGCAGCAGTACATCACCATTGTTGAAACCTGAGGAGTCAGGATTGAACCAACGCGCGCCGGAAAGCTTTACGGTTGTTTTTGTTACTACAAAAGGTGATATAGAAATTAATGTGCGTAGAGATTATTCGCCGCTCGGCGTAGACCGGTTCTATTATTTGGCAAAAAATCATTACTATGACGGGAACAGATTTTTCAGGGTAGTTCCGGGATTTGTTGTTCAGTGGGGAATAAACGGTAATCCCGAAATAAATAAAGTTTGGGAGAATAAAGGTATCCCGGATGAGCCGGTAAAACTCAGTAATAAGAAAGGTACAATGGCTTTTGCGCGAGGCGGACCCAATACACGATCGAACCAATTGTTTATTAATCTAAATGATAATTTAAGATTGGATACAACGAATTTTATGGGCGTAAAAGGATTTCCGGCTTTCGGAATAGTTGTAAAGGGAATGGATGTAGTGGAATCGATTTATCCGGGTTACAAAGAATTGCCGGATCAAGATTCGATTCAAACTAAAGGGAATGTTTATTTGGATAAAAATTTTCCCGAACTTGATTATATTATAACAACAAAAATATTGAACGAAAAATAATCCGAAAATTTTAACGAAAGGGAAATAATGAAAATAAAATTGGTTTATCTCTACATTGCTTTGTTTGCAGCTGTTCTGATTGCTTTGGTTATTTACGATAGTCAAAGTACAAACGACACAACCGGAGCTGTTGCCCCGCCGGATATCGAAAAAAAGGAAATGCCGCAAGACGAAATACATAAAGGGCTTCAGAATCCTGTATCCGAACAACCTTCCAAGGCAAATGTATTGGAAACGGTGAAGCAAAGGATGAAAAAGTTAGAAGAAGAAATCCGGAATAATCCGGAAGATACGGTTAGAATTAGGGAATATGCTAATTTTCTGCTTGCCGCACACAAACCGGATAAAGCTTTGAAATACTACAAAATGATTTTGGCTAAAAATCCAAACAGAATTGACATACTTCTTTCCGTTACGTCCATTTATTTTAACAAAGGCGATTATAAAAACGCGGAGGAAACAACGCGTAAAATTCTAAAGGAGGATAAAAACAATTTGGAAGGGAAATATAATTTGGGCGTAATTTACGCAGTAACAGGAAGGAAAGAAGAAGCAAGTAAAATATGGAATGGGATTATCGAAAAGCATCCCGGTACTAATGTTGCGGGTATGGCTAAAAGCGCTCTGGCAAAATTAAATGAAAAGTAGATAGATAAAAATTGTAGGGAAGAAAATTTACGTACCTTAAGTCTTACATCTCACGTCTTGCGTCTCGCGTTTTATGTTTGGTCATTCGTCATTTGTCAATTATTACTGGTCATTGGTCATTTGGGATTTCTTTTCCTGTCATCCCGAACTTGTTTCGGGATCTAAAATGAACACGAAATTTGAATTAGATGCTGAAATAAATTCAGCATGACGGCAAGAAGAACCTGTCATCCCGTCCGCCGTCGGCGGATTGAACAGAACCTGTCATCCCGAACTCGTTTCGGGATCTAAAAAGGACGCTCGATTTATACCCTCAAACGCCGTAGGCGTGAAACATTTATAGAACAATGATTCTAACACAAAACCCAAACTCCGTAGGAGTGGCACATTTTGTCATTGGGAATTTGGAATTTGTTATTTGGGATTTAAAATGTTACCCCTACAGGGTTTTAACGTTAAAGGGGGTTATGTTTATTATAAATATTTCACCCCGATGGGGTTCGGTCGGGTTTTTAATGTTGGAAAATTAGCCACGAATTCGCGAATGAAAAATAATTTTTGGGACACAAGGTTTTCGTCCCCAACGTCTCAAGTCTCGCGTCTTGCGTTTAACGTCTAACGTCTCACGTTTGGTTATTCGTCATTTGTCATCGGTCATTTGTCATTTGGGATTTGGAATTTGTTATTTGGAATTTTTTTCTCTCATCCCGTCCGCCCAAGAACCTGTCATCCCGAACTTGTTTCGGGATCTAAAATGAACACGAAATTTGAATTAGATGCTGAAATAAATTCAGCATGACATGTTTTTAAGATAGTATGTCATTCATCCCGAACTGGTTTCGGGATCTAAGATGAACAATTGATTAACCGCTAATTCGCAAATAAGAAGTTATTCTTGGAACACAAAGGTTGCTTTCTCTTACGTTTTACTTCTTCCGTCTTACATTTGAAATTTTACTAAATAGTGGTAAACCAAAAAAAATGCCGGATAAAATCCGGCACTCGTAAAATATTGAAACTCGTTTCGGTAATTAGTCTTCCAAAATAGCAAGAATATCACTTCTCTGAATAATTTTATAGTCTTTACCGTCCAAAGTGATATCTTCGCCGCCGTATTTACCGAATAAAATTTTATCTCCTTCTTTGATATATTCTTTAAGATCCTCGTCGGTACCTACGGCAATTACTTTTCCCATTGTGGGTTTTTCTTTTGCGGTATCGGGAATGATAATGCCCGATGCGGTTTTGGTTTCTTCTTCCAATAGTTCAACAAGTACACGATCGTCCATTGGTTTTACTTTCATATTATCTCCTCTAATTTTTTATGTTTAACATTCTATTGATTTTGGGTTTATCAAACCCGACAATTGGGCGGTTGTTTATTAAAATTACCGGAACACCGGATGAACCAGTTCTTCTTTGCATATCCATAGCCGCCTTATGATCCCTGGATACGTCGATTTCTTTAAACCTTATCTTTTTTTCTCTGAAATACCTTTTAGCCGCATTACAAAAACTGCAAGTTGGCGTTGTGAATATTATTACTTTAGGTTGTGCTGCGTTCATATCATCTCCGTAAATTTATTTAATCCAATACGATGATTTTTTAGCTAAAAGGTTTCGAAAAAAAATCTAAAAAACACTTGCAAAAGTAACTAATTTTTATGAAAAATAACTAAATTAGAAATTCAATTAAAAAAAAATAATATGAAAAATACAATACTCCTTTTTGCCATTTTTGTCTTACTTTTTTTAACTCTTTCTTGTTCCAAGGAAAACACAGAAATGAAAAAAATTACCGGATTTTTAGATTCAGTAAAAACGGAATTTGCTCCGGATAAGAGAGTTTCCATTTTTCATTTTACGCTCAAAAATAAAAATCTGAAAGTGGAAACAAACCATCCCGAAGCAATTGAAAAAATCAAATCGTTTATTAAAAAGAATAAGCTGAAACTCGAAACGGAATTCAAACTTTTACCTGCTAAAGATTTAGACGGTAAAACATGGGGCGTGGTAAATGTTTCGGTTGCTAATATTCGCAGTAAACCCAAACATTCTGCCGAACTTGCAACCCAAGCGCTTTTAGGTACAGTTGTCAGAGTTTTTAAAAAACATGACGGTTGGTTCCTTGTTCAAACTCCCGATGATTATATTTCATGGGTTGACGACGAAGGAATAATTCTCTTTACCGAAATACAAAAAAATAATTTCCTTTCCCAAAAGAAAATTATTTATAATGGCGATTACGGTTTTGCATATTCAAAACCCGATAAGAAATCGTTCAGGGTTTCCGACCTTGTAACCGGAAATATTCTTGAGTTTGATGGCAAAGTTAAAAATTTTGTAAAAGTTAAATATCCGGACGGTAGGGAAGGCTATGTACCAGAAAAAGAAACTTCTGTGTTTTCCGATTGGCTGAAAAAAATTAACGCAACTCAACAATCTATCGTGGAAACAGCAAAACGTTTTCACGGAATCCCGTATTTGTGGGGCGGGACTTCCGCGAAAGCATTTGATTGCAGCGGATTTACTAAAACCGTATATTTTATGAACGGAATAATTTTACCGCGGGACGCTTCACAGCAAGCTTTGGTAGGGGATTTTGTGGACGACAAAATTAATCTTGATAAATTTCAACCCGGCGATTTGGTGTTCTTCGGAAAAAAAGCAAAAAACGGAAACAAAGCTAAAGTTACGCATGTCGGGATTTATATCGGTAACGGTAAATATATTCACGAAGCGGGAAAAGTTAAAATCAACAGTTTTGTGAAATCGGATCCGGATTTTAACCAATACCGGTTTAACGCATTTCTGTGGACGCAACGGATTCTCGGTTCCGAAGGGAAAAACGGAGTGAAGTTAATAAAAACCAATAATTATTATAGAGTAGTAAAATGAAACAAAACAGAAGGGATTTTATTAAAAACAGCGGAATACTTTTAAGCGGTGCTCTCGCCGCTACATCTGTTCCCAACAAATTATTTTCAAAAAATTTTGAACAAAACAAGAATAAAACCATGAATTTTTATTTTAAACCTTATACTTTACAATTAAAGCATGTTTTTACAATTGCAACTAATTCCAGAACTACAACGCCGGTAGTGATAACTAAAATAGAATACGATGGCATAATCGGTTATGGCGAAGCATCAATGCCACCGTATTTGGGTGAATCACATGAAACCGCGACTAAATTCTTAAGTAAAGTAAATCTTTCGCAATTTAAAGATCCGTTTGAACTGGAAGATATTTTGTCGTACGTTGATTCTATCGATAAAGGGAATCCTGCAGCTAAAGCTTCCGTGGATATTGCCCTTCACGATCTTGTTGGAAAACTTATTGGTCAACCCTGGTATAAAATCTGGGGATATGATAAAGAAAAAACTCCCTACACAACTTTTACAATCGGTATAGATAAACCGGATGTGGTAAAACAAAAGGTAAAAGAAGCTGCCGGGTTTAAGATTTTAAAAGTAAAGCTCGGAAGGGGAAACGATAAAGAAATGATTGAAACGGTTCGTTCGGTTACGGATGTGCCGCTGACTGTAGATGTAAATCAAGGTTGGAAAGACAAACATTATGCTTTGGAAATGGCGAATTGGTTAAAAGAGCAAAATGTGGAATTTGTTGAACAACCAATGCCGAAAGACCAAATTGACGATATTGCTTGGCTTACAGAGAACAGTCCGTTGCCCATTATTGCCGATGAAGCTCTTCAACGCATACCCGATGTTATTAAAGCTTACGGTGTTTATTCGGGAATTAACATAAAATTAATGAAGTGCACTGGATTAAGGGAAGGACATAAAATGCTTAATCTTGCCAAATCACTTGGAATGAAAGTAATGATTGGATGCATGACCGAAACATCGTGTGCCATTTCGGCGGCTTCGCAACTTTCTCCGATGGTGGATTGGGCTGATTTGGACGGGAACTTGTTGAGTAGTAACGATCCTTTTGAAGGGACGAAAGTGGTTGACGGAAAAATTACACTTACGGATTATCCGGGAATAGGACTAAAACCGGATGACAAAGTTTTCGATAAAATTTAATCTGTTCACCGGCAATATAAACTTCGAAATACAACCAAAACATTCGTGGAATATGTGATTTTAATCACATAGATTGTGATAAAATATTTGTTCATTTGAAATGGAATATTTTATCTAACCTAATAAAATTAATTCGATTAAATTATCTTATAAAATACTTTAGAGGTTTTCTTTAATACATTGTAATATAAAGAGTTATCGATGCTCAAGCATAGCATTATCACAAATTTTATTAATAAAGAAATTAATTTTCCGTCAATTATAATTGATGAGAGTTTTAATATATTTACATATAACAACGCTGCAATTGAGTTATTTCCAGATATAGAAACCAATAAAAATCTTACCGTATTACAAAAGCCGACAAATTTCCCCGGAATTTTTGATTCAACGGAATTGCTTCGCTTATCTGAATCGATAAGTATTTACATTTGTAAACAAGTAAAAATTCATGAAACTCCACTTCAATTGGTTGTATCAAGATTTATTGATGATTCGGAACAATTTTATCAAATTTTTATTATCAATGAAGATTTAACCAAAGAAATTGAAATTCCGGTGTTTGCCACATTATCTTTTAAGGATTTACCAATCTACGATGAAGTTAAAAGTCTTCTCGATGTAACGATTTCAAATTTTCCGTTTACTATCGTCGGTGAAAAAGAATTTAAGAGAAGAATAGAACAATATTACCTTCCGTTTTGGGTTAAGAATTCCGAAAACGAGATTACTTTAAGTAATTCAAAATTTGCGGAAAAATTTAAATTATCCCAAGAAAAACTTACTAACCGGGAAGAATCTGAAATTTTGCCTATCGGATTAGGCTTATTTTATGAAAGAATTGCTCAAATAATTAAAACGGTTTCTCTTCCGGTTTTCATAATTAGACATAATTTTTTCCGAGAAAGTGACGCAAATCAAAATATTTGGCTGCTACAATATCCTATTTTGGGACAAGAAAATAAAACTTTAGGAATAATATCGGTAGAATGTGAAATTTCTGTTACCGAAAAAGAAATTGACTGTTCAAAAAGGAAATCCGACGTTTATTCAAAAACTGAAAATAAAAGTTTCTCTTTAACAATTGATATGCTGGAACACTTGATAAAAATATTGCCCGAACCCGTTTACGTGTATGATTCGGAAACGTTGAAAATTATAGAAGCTAATCCCAAAGCTGCGGAATTATACGGTTATGAAATTGAAGAACTGAAATCGCTTACGGTCGCGGATTTATATGCTCCGGAAAATGTTCAAATTTTACTCGAAGCGGCAAAAGCGGAATTTAATGCAAAAGAAAAAATCGGACCCGTAAAACATCAGAAAAAAGACGGCTCGCTCTTCGATGTGGAGATTCTGAATTCCGATATTCTTTTCAAAGATAAAAAAGCACAAGTAAATGTAATTCAACCCTTAAAACAAATTGAAGAAGCAGAAAGTGAAATAAAGAAGATTGACCGGAGAATTTTTAACGATTTGGATGAACTCGTTATTTTCACGGACGTTAACGGATTTATCACTTATGCTAACGAAGCCGTTGCAAATAAATTGAATTATGAAAAAAGATATTTGGATAACCGTCCGTTTTACAGTTTGATCGATGAAAAAGATTGGCAATGGCTTAGAGATATTTTTGCTCAAGCGGAAAACAAAAGGGAACGATTTTCGTTTGAAACAAACATTAAAACTTCCGATGGAAAACTTTTCGAAGCTCGTTTGGACGGGATACCGGTCGGTTTAAGCGAAGAAGAATACTATGCGTTCGTTATTAAACTAAATAAATCTGAAACGAAGGTTACCGAAAAAGAAATTACGGAAACAAAGGTTGTTGAAAACGGAAATCAGTTAAACATTAAATTTTTGTCTCAATTATTTCACGAAATTCTAACTCCCGTAAATGTGATATTAGGCTTTACGAATGAAATTATCGAAGGATTGGAAAATCCGACCGAAGAACAAAAAGAATCGGCGGAAATTATTTGGCAGAATCAGAAAATCCTTCTGCAAATTATGGATGCCGCCGGACAATATGCATTGTTGGAAACCGGTAACTTGAAGCTCGAGCCGAAAAAATTAACCGTAGCAAAATTACTGGATGATTTAACGCGCAACCTTTTTCAATATTTTGAAGAAAATAAGTGTAAAGTAGAGATAAGAAAAAACATCGGCGAACTGACTGCGGATGTTAAAAGACTGAATTTAATTTTATCGACGGTGGTAAAACTAGCGGTTTCCGTTAGCAATTCCGGTAAATTATTTATCGATGCCGAACCTGATAACGGCAATATTATTTTTAATTTTACGGATAATCCGGATTTTGCATCGGATAGTTTTTTGCGGAAATTACAAGCCGTGTTTATTCAAAATGAATTTACCGGTGTGCAGAATTACGGGCTTTCAGGCATAGTTATAAAATTGGTGAAAAAATTAGTTTTATTGTTTAACGCCGGATTTAAAATTATTGAAGAACAGGGGAAACCCAAAAGTTTTGCCGTTGTTATTCCGCAGAAATTTGAATACAAGCAAATAACTAAAATAGATCAATCAACCGGACCGGAAACTAAAACAGCTGAATTACAAAAAGATACTGTCTCAGGCGGTACGGAAAAAATAATATCGCAATCTGAAAATGTTTTAGCCGCCGAACCTTCCGCAAGCTCCGTAACAACAGGAAAAACTAAAGATCTCGAAGGAATAAAACCGGAAGAATTAAGCTGCTTTTATTTTGAAGACCAACTTGACACACGGCTTTTATTCAAGGCGCAAATGAAAGATCTGAAAAAAATAGAATTTGCCGAAAGTCTGGAAAAAGCATTACCCGTGTTGGTTAAAAACAAATTTGATTTCATTTTAATGGATATCCGTCTTCAGGGTGATTTTAACGGAATTGATGCATTAAAGATAGTTAAAAGCTTGCCCGGTTACGAAAATGTTCCGGTTATTGCGGTTACCGCTTACAAAGAAGAAGGAGACAGAGAGAAATTCCTTAAACTTGGATTCAGCGATTACATTCCGAAACCGTTTTTACGCGGCGAAGTAATTGAAATATTAAAAAAACTTTTCGCTTAACTTAACAAAAACAATCAATCCGGATTAAACTCCGCAACTTGCCGTTTCCCCGGCGAATCCCAATTAACAAACGAAACCTTTCTTTTTTTACCAGGTTGTAATAATTTTTATGTGTTTTCCCCCTTGCAAAAGAAAATACAATTTTTTAAATTTACCATACATTTGTATGGTATTTTAACGGAATCAAAGTTTTGCTTTTCTTTCGTGACTCACGTGCCGAAGGTGTAAGGAAACCGGGGAATGAGAAGGGAAAAGTATGAAAAAGATATAAGGAATTCCGGTAGGTTTTGTTTTAATATTTTTGTGTAAAATTTGTAAATTAAAAGTCGAAAGAAATTATAATAATTAAAAAAAATTTTGACAAACAAATTATCAAAAAAAATTATGTTTCAGTAAAATTTTATCCAAAAAATATTTGGATTGTAAAAAAGGGAAGTGAGTATGAACAAAGAAGAAATAGAAAAATGGGAAAATCATTATTTGAATCGAATTGAGTATGATTTAAAACAAGATTTAGATAAAATGTTAAAAGGACTAAAATCAAAAGATAAACTAAAAAAAGATTGGTTTCATATTTTTAACAGTGCAGATAAAAAAAGACAAAATTCGGATTTTGCACGCGGAGCCGAACGTATTTATTATTGGCTGTTTAATCAATTTGGAACTCCCAATTCTTCACCTATTGGTTCCGATATGATGTTTGAATTATATAATGCTTTTATCCACATAGATGTAAAAACGGCAAAAATCGATAATACTTCGGATTACAAAGGGAAAATTCCGGTAGGAGAAAATCAAACGAATTATAAACCGGCGGGTTTTGATTTTACGGTAAATCTGCCGACTAAATATTCTTATAAAAACAAAATTTGTTTAACTTATTTCATAAATATAATTTATGATATAACCGAAAACAACGTTGAGATAAAAGCCATTGTTTTGCTCTCTGTTCCGAATGGCGAACTGGCGGATGTTTACGGTGAAAAAATTGTTGAAGCCGGAAAAACCGGATACAAAGGCAAAGGTTTTAGATACAAGTATAGTGAGAATCCTTATTTTGAACTGTTAAAAGATAAACCTTCGCGAGTAAGAATTTTATACGTTGATAACGATATTAAAGACAATATCGAAGAATTGTTGGGATTGAAAAATGCATAAAATTATACAAGCCGACATATATCGCGGGTTAACTTATTTGCAAGAAAATTCGATTGATGTCGCTATAACATCGCCACCTTATTGGGCACAACGGAACTATGGCTTTGACGAACAAATTGGCAATGAAAAAACTTATATGGAATTTATTTCCCGTCTTGTTTATTTGTTTGATATTTTAAAAAGTAAACTATCCGATAAAGGCGTTTTCTTTCTTAATATTGGAGATAAATACTTAAAAAAATATGGCAAAACACCACTCGGATTGATTCCTTATAAATTAGCATATTTTATGAAAAAAAACGGTTGGATTATCAACGATATAATAATTTGGCATAAACCCAACCACATGCCTTCGAGTGTTAAAAACAGATTTGTAAATTCATACGAACCGGTTTTCGTTTTATCGAAAAACACAAATAATTATTTTACCGATTTTTTAAAATTGAATCCGGATTATTCGAACATTATCGATATAAATTTACAACCTACGCCTTACAAACACGTTGCGGTTTATCCTGAAAAACTTGTCTCAACACTTCTTGATTTTACCCGTATTAAAAAAGATTATACCGTTCTCGATCCTTTTGCCGGAAGCGGAACAACATTGAAGGTTATTGAAGATAGGAACAATTCGATTTTTGCCGAATACAAGGCAAACGGTATAATGATAGAATATAATAAAGATTATGTCGAAATTATTAAGAAAAGATGCAAAACGGATAATATTAAAATTATAAAATTAAATTACATTAATTACAAATATCCTAATTTGATTGAAGATAAATTTGAAGAATTAATTTGCAAAAGAAATATGCTAACCAACGTTTCCCTTCAAACGTTAAATATTTATGAAAAAAGAACTGATTTTTGTAATGCTCTGGCTACGATGTCGGATAAGAATTTTATTGACGAATTCCCCAAAAACGGAATAATATTTATCGGCTTGAAAAATTATACAATCGAGGATATTTACAATATTTCATTATTGAAAAATTGGATTATCCGCAACAAGTTGGTTGTCAGGGGTAAAAAATGGTATCCTATTTTCATGCTGGTTCACGATAATAAAACGTTCAGATATACCTTTAATTATGAAAAATTATCATTAAGTCACAAAACTAAAAAAAGTGAAACATATCATAACCGCAATTTTATTGGATACAAAGTTGAAAATAATATTCAAAAAAATAAACGGAAAGGAAAAATTACGGAAGTTTTGGAAAGTTATGAAAACGGATTGCCTAAATATGTTAAAGTTTTATGGGAAGACAAATTGTTAACAAAAGAATTTGTTATTAATGATATTGAAGAAGTTAACCGGAATATAAAATTAATTCGTTCTAACGGATATGTTTCTGTTAAAGAATTAAGGGATTTTATAAGCATCGAAAATATTATAGAAGAAGGAAATACAAATGTTCCGGTTATCACAAAAAGCGTAACAACAAAAAACTATAATGGAAAATTTAATAATATGGAACGGAAAAACTGGGGAGCATCGCCCGGTGCCCGGAGTTCCGTTGAAGAAGAATTTTTTGCGGTTCAGCGGTTGTATAATGTTGACCAAAGTATAATTGCGGATTACTTGAATTATTTGCGTAAAGAAAGGAAACTTTCTAAAAAAGCATTTACCGAATTATTTCCCCAAGAATACAAACATACGGTTGGACATTGGTTGCGTAAAGATTTCGGCGGTTCTATCCCGGTAAAGGAAGATTGGGATTTGCTGGAAGAACATTTTGAAATTGACAAAAATATTAAAAATTATGCATGTAAAACCGGATTAAGACTGCAAACCGTGTCTAAAACAAAATACAAAATACCCGATGACGTGATTGATAAAAAAATGATTAATAAATTGGAAATGCTAAGTAATAATGGAACCCCACAACGTATTTCAACTGCCCGCCTGGAAGCCTGAATAAGTTATGATTGCAAAATACAAAAATGAATTTAGAATGTAATGAACGAATGAATAAATTTTCCCCTTCACGTTCAAATTCTTTGCGGGCTTTGCGTGAAACAAACATCCGGCAACGTTAAAAGTTTCTTCATCCCTTGAGTTGAACTCACAATTTCTTGAAGGAAGTCTTATGAAAACACAACTAACCAAAACACAGCAAAAAATACTCGATTTTATAATTGATAAGAAAGCGGAAGCCAAAGTTCCCACGCTTGCCGAAATTGCCGAACATTTCGGTTACCGTAACCGTTCCACTGTGCGGCAGCATTTACAGGCGATTGAAAAGAAGGGATACATAAAACGTAATCCGAAAATTGCGCGGGGAATTGAATTGCTGACGGAAGATAAGTTTTTTATTCCGCGTCCCGTTCTCGGTGAAGTGGCTGCCGGTAATCCGCTTACAATTTATCCCGATGCAATCGATACGATCGAACTGCCAACAATTGCGCGCATGCCGCGGGATTCGTTCCTCCTTAAAGTAAAAGGTGACAGTCTGAAAGATGCTTACATCTTTACCGGCGACGTGGTAATTGTTAATCCCAACCTTCAACCTAAAAACGGACATTTCGTGGTTGCCGTGCTGGACGATGCGGCTGTGGTTAAGCGGTTTTACAAAAAGAAAAACAAGATCGAATTACGTTCGGAAAACCCGGAATACGAACCGATCATAATTGAAAAAGATTATGACGGGTTTAAGCTGGTCGGTGTGGTAATCGGCGTTTACAGAAGCATGGAAAGAAAAGTGGGGTGAGGAAACTTTAACCACAGAGGACACAAAGAAATATTTACAAAGATAAAAGAGCAAAGAATATGAACGAAAATGAATTATCAAAAATAGTGATTGGGTATGCAATTAAAGTTCATAAAAGTTTAGGACCGGGATTGTTAGAATCTGCTTACGAGGAATGTTTATTTTATGAATTAAATAAAAATGGATTGTATGTGGAAAGACAAAAACCAATACCTTTAATATATGAAGAAGTTAAATTAGATGTTGGATATAGAATCGACTTAATGGTTGAAAACAAGTTAATCTTAGAGCTAAAGTCAGTGGATGCATTAAATGAGGTCCATCTGGCTCAAATTCTTACATATTTAAAATTATCTAATTGCAAGTTAGGATTATTAATAAATTTCAATGTAAAATATCTTATAAGATGGAATCAAAAGAGTTATCCTTTGAGTTCTTCGTGAAAAACTTAGTGAACTTTGTGGTTTCATAAACCAAAACAGGAGAATATAAAATGTCAAAAAGAAAAACATGGAAAGAAAAACTGCACGACAGTAAAGACCTTCCCAAAGTTGTTAAACTTACCGGTAAGCAAGCGGAGAAGTGGGGAGAGGGCAGAATGGCAATTCCTTCGCCTTTGGAAGTGGACGAAATAATGAGGAAAGTTCCCAAAGGTAAATTGATTACAATCAATATTATCCGGCAAAAAATAGCGGAAAAGCACGGGGCGACAATAGGCTGCCCGATAACAACGGGAATTTTTGCATGGATTGCGGCTCACGCTGCCGAAGAAGAAAAAGCGGAAGGGAAAAAAAGAATTACTCCTTGGTGGCGAACCTTAAAAGAAGGCGGCGTGCTTAATCCCAAATATCCCGGCGGGGTTCAGAAACAAATGGAATTGCTTGAAGCTGAAGGACACACCGTTGTTCCGAAAGGGAAGAAGAACTTTAAAGTCCTTGATTATGAAAAGAAGTTGGTTTGAGCGTATTTCATCGTAACCACAGAGGACACAAAGAAATACTCACAAAGATCACAGAGGGAAGATAATAGATATTAAAACTAAAGGGTTATCCTTTGAGTTCTTTGTGAAAAACTTAGAGGTCTTTGTGGTTAAATCAAATTTTATTATCTTTATTTAAAAAGAAGGGAAATTTATATGTCTTATAAGGTTAACATCATTATTGAAAAAGACAAAAACGGATATTATGCTTACGTCCCCGAGCTCGAGGGTTGCCAATCACAAGGCGATACTTTCGATGAAACACTCGAAAACATTAAAGAAGCAATAGAATTATATATTGAAACGTTAAGCGATGATGAGAAAAAAGAGATAGAATCAAAAGAGATTATTACAACAATTTACGAGACAAAAGTTGCCTAAAAACCCCAGATGGACAGCTAAAGATGCCGAGAAGGAATTATTGTCCAACGGCTTCGAAATACTCAGAACAAAAGGCAGTCACAAAATTTACATTAAGAATAATATCCGCATAGTTTTACCTTTTCACAGTGGAAAAATACTCCATCCTAAAATTGTTAAGCAAGTAATTAAGGCAATTAAAAAATAATAATTATATTTAATTTAATATCGATAATCCAAATTCTTACTTTTAGAAAGTTAGTGTGAATAATTATGTATCATATCTCCAAACCCCAATAGGGCAAATAAAAATAACCGCCAACGATAAAGCCGTTACGTCGGTGCATTTTGTAGAAAAGGGGGGAAAAATAAAATTCGAAAAACCAAATACGGTTACGCGCCAGTGTAAAAAACAACTGAAAGAATATTTTGCCGGAAGAAGAAAGAAGTTCGAACTCCCGTTAGAACTTGATGGAACAGAATTTCAAAAACAAGTATGGAAAGAGCTGCTAAACATTCCCTTCGGTAAAACCGCTTCTTACGGTGAAATCGCAAAACGGATAAAAAATGAAAAAGCCGTGCGTGCCGTAGGCGGAGCCAACAATAAAAACAAAATCGCAATTATTATTCCGTGTCATCGCGTTATAGGAGCCGACGGAAAGCTAACGGGTTATGCCGGTGGAATGTGGCGTAAAGAATGGCTGTTAAAACACGAAGCGGAGTATTCCGGAAAAGAAATGCGGATGGAGATGTTTTAAACATTTAGCTGTGCTGTCATGTGCTTCGCTTTGCCCGGCGTCATTTATAGTTATTAAAAAATAGAAAGTGAAAGAAAAAGTTAATTTTGTAATTACAATTAAATGACATCGAACGAAGTGAGATAATTGACTATCAATGTGATTATAGTGGCATTACTTAACTTTCTCAATTAATTATACGGTGTTTTTATGTATTACCAAACCGAAATAACATTAAAAGCGCGTCCGCGCGGCTTTCATTTAATTACCGGTGAAATATTAAGTCAAGTGCCGGAAATTAAAAAGATAAGAACCGGACTCGTTAACATCTTTATTAAACATACTTCGGCTTCGCTTACCATTAACGAAAACGTTTCCCCGGATGTGCGAACGGATATGGAAAATCACTTTAACGTAATGGTGCCGGAAAATGCTCCGTATTACGAGCACACTCTTGAAGGACCGGATGATATGCCCGCACATATTAAAGCTTCTTTACTGGGCGCTTCGCTAACCGTGCCGGTCTCGAACGGACGGTTGAACCTTGGTACATGGCAAGGTATATATCTTTGCGAACACCGCGATTACGGCGGGGCAAGAAAGATTGTGGTAACGGTAATAGGCGAGTAACGCTGTTTACTCGTTAAATTTTACCGGGAAAAGAATCCGGCTGAATAATTTTTTATAAATAATCATACCTGTTATCTTTATATTTAAGCTTGTGATTTAATTAAATAAAGAGAGAAATGATAAAAGAAAAATACGACGTAATAGTAATAGGCAGCGGACCCGGAGGCGAAGGCGCTGCGATGAAAGCGGTAAAATCCGGTAAAAAGGTGGCAATTTGCGATTATTTCAAAAACATCGGAGGAAATTGCACGCATCGCGGAACAATCCCGAGCAAAGCGTTAAGGCATGCAACCGAAGTTTTGGAAGCCAGAGGATTTACCGGAAATATTTATTATCCCGATTTGTTAAAAGAAGCGGATTTGGTTATACAACAACAAATGAAACTGCGCCGCGGCTTCTACGAACGTAATTGGGTTGATATATTAGACGGGCACGCGAAATTTATCGATGCCAATACGGTTGAAGTTACAAACCCGAACGGGCACAGCGAAAAATATAAAGCGGATTATTTTGTGATTGCTACGGGCTCTCGTCCGTATCATCCGGAGGATGTTGATTTTTCCCACCCGCGAATTGTGGATAGCGATTCCATTCTCGATATTCAAGATCATCCGCGTTCCATTACAATTTACGGCGCCGGAGTTATCGGATGCGAATATGCATCCATTTTCAGAGGCTTAAAGACCAAAGTGAACCTTATAAACTCCCGCTCTCGCTTGCTAACGTTTTTAGACGATGAAATCATTGATGCGTTGGCTTATCACTTGCGTGAAAACGGAGTGCTGATACGGCATAACGAAGAATACGAAAAGGTTGTACCCGATAACGAAGGGGTAACAATTTATTTAAAATCGAACAAAAAGATACGTACCGAATATTTGTTTTGGGCACAAGGCAGAACGGGTAATTCCCAAAATATGGGATTGGAAGAATTGGGAATTAACATCAACTATAAAGGCTCGATAGAAATAAACGAAAACCACCAAACTGCGGTTCCGCATATTTATGCGGTTGGCGATGTTGTAGGATTTCCAAGTCTGGCAAGCGCTTCGTACGACCAAGGACGTTTTGCCGCTTCGCATATTGTAACCGGTAAGTCGGAATATCACCTTGTTGAACATATTCCAACGGGAATTTACACATTGCCGGAAATAAGCTCTGTAGGATTAACGGAAAGGGAATTAACCGAAAAAAGAATACCGTACGAAGTCGGAAGATCGTTCTTTAAGCATTTAGCGCGTGCACAGATTACGGGACATACAACCGGAGTGTTAAAAATACTTTTCCACCGCGAAACACTTGAAATACTTGGCATACATTGTTTTGGCAATAGCGCTTCGGAAATTATTCATATCGGTCAAGCCATAATGTCTCAGAAAAACGGCGGGAATAATCTGATGTATTTTGTCAATACTACCTTTAATTATCCCACAATGGCCGAAGCTTACCGCGTTGCCGCTCTTAACGGATTGAATAGGGTGGAGGTATAGATAACGGCAATAGTATGTCCTTGTTTTTAAGGACATAAAACTATATATTTGTCCTTGCAAATAAGGATGAAATATGAAAAAAGAAATATTCAAAGTATTAATCTCGGATTTTGTGGAAAAAAAACTGCCGCAAATTTACGAAAGGGATATATCGGTTCCGCTCAATTCTAACAAAATAATATCCATTATAGGTGCCCGCCGTGTAGGTAAAACGTATTTTCTTTTTTCGCTTATTCAAAAACTAAGAGAAAAAAAAGAAAACAACAGAATAGTTTACATAAATTTTGAGGATGATCGGCTTTTCCCGCTTACATTGCCCGATATGAACTCTTTTGTGGAAGCTTATTATGAATTGTATCCGCAAAACAAATTTAAGACGGTTTATTTCTTTTTCGACGAAATTCAGATAGTTGAAAAATGGGAGATGTTTGTTAGAAGAATTTACGACGGCGAGAAATGTAAAATATTCATTACAGGGTCATCATCAAAATTATTAAGCAAGGAAGTTGCAACATCTTTACGCGGCAGAACCATTACTTACGAAATTTTTCCCTATAGCTTTAAAGAATATCTTTCATTAAAAGGTGTTTCGTATGATTATTATTCTTCTTCAAATAGAGCTAAAATAGTTAATCTTTACAAAAAATATTTTCGCTGGTCTGCTTATCCCGAATTGATTACCCAAAATGAAATCGAAAAAAATAAAATTGTAAACGAATATCTTAATTTAATCATATACAAAGATATTGTTGAAAGATATAATATCTCTAATCTTTTTTTGGTAAAGTATTTAATCAATTTTTTTCTTTCTAATACTGCAAATTTAATGAGCATAACAAAAATTTATAACGACATCAAGTCACAAGGAATAAAGGTTTCCAAAGACAGTATTTTTCAATATTTAGAATACCTTGAAGACGCGTTTGTGCTTTTTTCGGTTAAGATATCTTCAAAAAATCTTAGGGAAATTCAAAGGAACCCGCGCAAAATTTATTGTATCGACAACGCGCTTACGGATGCCGTAAGTATTGAAAATAATTTGGGACGTAAGTTTGAAAATTTGGTTTTCCTCGAATTGAGACGGAGGGGTTTGGAAATTTCTTATTTTAAAAAAGCGACTGAAGTTGATTTTATTTTCCGGGAAAACAAAAAAATACGTTTGGTTAATGCCGCTTACTCGATGTTTGATAAAGCAACCAGAGAAAGAGAAATAAAATCGCTCATTGAAGGAATGGAATATTTTAATATTAAAGATTCTTATCTTATTACTGACAATTACGAAGAAAAAATAATCATCGGAAAGAATACGGTAAATATACTTCCATTTTGGAAATGGACTTTAGTTGAGAATTGAGATGATGATAATTGAATTACTAAGACTTACCGCGTTGCCGCTTTTAACGGGTTGAATAGGGTGAATGTGTGAAAACAAATATTATAAAGTTATGAAAAGAAAAATTAATGCAAAAGTAGTAATGCTAGAGCATTCGAAAGCGAAAGTAGAGTTATATTCTAATTATTTAGCTACATATCTTAACATTCTTAGTCGAACCCCTTATGTTGATATAATTCATATTTATGATTTAATGTGTGGCGAAGGAGTTTATGCCGATGGCTCTAAAGGGAGTCCCGTTGTAACTATAGAAAAAATAAAAGAACATTATTTTAGTAATAATAAAAGTTGTCCTAATATTAATGTTTGGTTTAATGATAAAGGCAGGTCGGAAATTGAAGAAGGTAGATATAAAATTGAGCGAGTTGAGGAAATATGTTCCAAAATATTTAAACCGAACAATGTTAATATTAAGTATACAAAAAGAGATTATATAGAAATTTATCATGAAGTAGTTGAAGAGGTTTCTGCTTTTTCGAGGATAGAAAGGGCTTTAATATTTCTTGACCCCTATGGTTATAAAGAAATTAAACCAGAGCATTTGAAAGAATTTTTAGACAATGGAAAAACGGAATTAATTTTATTTCTCCCAATTTCACATATGTATAGGTTTGCTAAGATATCTTTAAGTGAAAATACTTTTGTAGGTGGGGCTTCATTGCGTGATTTTCTCACGGCTTTAATTCCATATAACAATTTATTAAATAATGTAAATTCACCAACCAACTTTATCTATTATTTGAAAGATGCATTTAAGAACTATTTAAAAGAATATAGTATTTTTGTTGATAAATTTACAATACAAAGAGATAGCCAAAATGTTTATTGTTTATTCTTTTTTACTCCAAATGCATTGGGTTTTGAAAAAATGCTTGAGGCCAAATGGAAGTTAGACGAAGCTCGGGGTAAAGGATTTCGATTAAACTCTGGGCAAGAACCTTTGTTTAGTGAGTTAGAAATATCTAATTATCCAGAAAAATTGAAAAAATTTATTAAATCTGGTATAACAAAAACTAATCCTGATTTATATATATTTGGATTAAATGAGGGTTTTTTACCAAAACATACAACGGAGATATTAAGAAAATGGCAAAGAAATAATCCTAAATTTAAAGTTTATTTAGAGAATGGGAACGAAGCAAGAAGGAATGCTTTTTATCTTTCATACAAACCAAAAAAAATTGTCAAATTTTTATTTGAATAGGTGCGGAAATGAACAAATCCAAAATAGAATGGACTGAAGAAACTTGGAATCCAACCACGGGCTGCACGAAAGTAAGTGCCGGTTGCAAAAATTGTTATGCGGAAGTAATGGCAAAACGACTGCAAGCAATGGGCGCGCCGGGTTACGAAAACGGGTTTGAATTTTCCATTATGCCGGAAAGATTGGAACAACCGCTGAAAAAGAAAAAACCCACAAAATATTTTGTTAATTCCATGAGCGATTTATTTCACGAGGAAATGCCCGAAGAATTTTTGGATGCTATATTCGAAATTATCGACAGAACCCCGTGGCATATTTATCAGATACTTACTAAGCGCGAAAACAGAATGGCGGAATATTTTACTAATAAAACAATACCGCCTAATGTTTGGCTGGGCGTTACGGTGGAAAATAAAAAATCCGGTTTACCGAGAATTGATAAACTCAGAATTCAAAAAGCAACAATTAAATTTTTATCGATCGAACCGTTATTGGAAGATTTGGGGAAAATTAATCTTAAAGGAATTCACTGGGTGATTGTCGGCGGAGAAAGCGGTCCGAAAGCCCGACAGATGAAACCCGAATGGGCAATTAACATAAAACAGCAATGCGCAAAACAAAACGTTGCATTCTTTTTTAAGCAATGGGGTGCTTGGGGAGCCGATGGAATAAAAAGAAACAAAAAATTAAATGGTAGAAAATTGCTTGGCAAAGAATGGAACGAATACCCCAATTATAAATTGCAAATCGCTCTGTAGGGAACAGCCATGGCTGTTCCTTCAAGTTAATTGAAATAACAATGAAGCAACATCCCCCAAAAATTCCACACCGGAAGAAAAACCGGTTGCCTGAATACGATTATTCACAGCCCGGTTATTATTTTGTAACAATTTGCACAAAAGATAAAAGAAATCTTTTGGGTAAAATTGTAGACGGCGAAATGGAATTGAATGAGCCCGGAAAGATTGTTGACAAATATTGAAAGGAAATCCCGGTGCATTTCCCGTTTGCGGAAATAGATGAATACGTTATTATGCCCAATCACATCCACGGAATAATTATTATTGATTATAAAAACGTAGGGGACGAAAATTTTCGTCCCCTACAGCATAATACAAATTTATCAAATATAATTAAAGGATTTAAAATTGGCGTAACAAAATGGTGTAATGCAAATAATTATAAAAATTTTCGATGGCAGCGTTCGTTCTATGATAGAATAATACGAAATGAAAAAGAATTATATAATATCAGAAAATATATACGGCAAAATCCGCTCAAATGGGATTTAGAAAAAAATAATGTTGAAAATTTGTTTATATAATAAACGATTACCGTAGGGAACAGCCATGGCTGTTCCTTGCTACTAAGCACAATGTAATACTTGTTTGTTATGTATTACTTTTATATATTTGTAATACAATAATAAGGAGTATGACATGGAAGTATCGGTTGTAACAACGAAAGGGCAAGTAGTAATTCCCGCCCGCTTACGAAGAAAATACGGGATTAAAATAGGCACAAAAATACGGTTTGAAGAAAAAGACGGTGAAATTATTATGTTGCCGCTAACGGAAGAAATAATTGATAAAAACATAGGGTTCCTTGGAACCCAAGGCAAATTGCTGAAGAAGTTAATGACCGAAAAAAAAGCGGAAAGTAAATTATGAAAAGATCACCCAAATATGTTCTCGATTCGTACTCGCTTATTTCTTATATGGAAGGGGAAAAAGGCGCGGAAAAGGTTGCCGGTATTATTAAGCAAGGATTGATAAATAAAGCAGAGATACTTATGAGCGTTGTTAATTGGGGGAAAATTTATTATATAATTTTACGCGAACAAGGAAAAGAAACCGCGTCTTTATATCTTAAAACTATAGACCGCTACCCGATTAAAATTATTGAAGTTAATAAATCGTTAACATTAGAAGCTGCTAATTTTAAAGCGTTTCACAAAATGTCTTATGCCGATGCTTTTGCCGCCGCTTTAGCAAAAGTGCAAAAAGCAAAACTGGTTACGGGAGATAAAGAATTTAAATCTTTGGAGAAGAATATAAAAATTGTTTGGATTTAAAATATTTTCAGCACTACCATTTCGGAAATTACAAAAACAAATCTTTGTAAATCATAATAAACCCGTGTTATCCGCATTCTATTAATAATACATGAAGATTCTGAAACTCAACATCCGGAGGGTGAGGTTTAGTTTTACATAAAAGAAACGTGAACGGATTTTTTCCCTAATGCATTAGCGATTTTCTGGAGCATATCCAAAGAGATGTTTTGTTTTCCATTTTCTATACGCGATATTACGGACTGAGTGGTTTTAAGTTTTTTTGCCAGTTCCTTTTGAGAAAGCCCGGCTTTTTCACGCTCGTTAGCAATTTGAATAGCAAGTTCTAACCGTATTTTTGCAGCGGAGTATTTTTTATCGAAATCTTTTATTTGTTTGCGCAATTTTTTTTCTAGTTTATCTAAATCATTCATTTTCAATCTCCTTTTTTCTTTTTATTGCAATTTCCAATTCTTTCTTAGGCGTTTTTTGAGATTTTTTCACAAATCCATGTAGAATAATTATTATCTTATTCCTTTTATAACAATGAAAAAATCTGACAATAATATGTTTTCCTTTAACCCGTAATTCAAACAGATTTTTTACTCCTATATTTGTAAAATGAGTATAGCGAATATGCTATATTTTGTCAAGGTCAAAATTTTATGAAAACACCAAAACTTTGCATAGGAACTGCCGGTTGGTCTTACGATGATTGGGTCGGGAGGTTTTACCCGGCATCGCAATCCAAAGAAATGAGTTGGCTGAAGTTTTACTCCCGTTACTTTAACGTTGTTGAAGTAAATTCTTCGTATTACACTTATCTTGCGCCGCGCGTTGTGGAAAGCTGGTTGCGCCAAACGGAAGAGACGGAAGATTTTCTGTTCACCGTAAAGTTGCATATGGATTTTACTCACAGAAAACAATACGGAAAAGAACAGATAGAATCCGTAAAACGGAACTTGGACATTCTAAAAAATTCCGGACGCCTTGGCGGAATATTGATGCAATTTCCGTATTCGTTCGATTTTAACGAAGCTAATCTCGATTATTTGGTAAACCTGGTAAATATTTTCGGGGAATACGATAAATTTATTGAAGTACGGCATAAATCGTGGCAAAGTAAAAGAGCCAAAACAATCACATTTTGCACAATCGATCAACCGCAGATTGGGGAAGCAATGGGATTTAATCCGAAAGTGGGCAACGGAATGATTTACGCCCGTTTCCACGGAAGGAATACCGAAGCGTGGAGACGGTCGCTTGCCAATTTCGGGAAAAAGCAAACCTACGAAGAACGAAGCGCTCGATATGAATATCTTTACTCGCCGGGCGAACTTATTGAAATAAGCGAGAGGATAAAAGAATTTTATGATAAAGTAAAAAAAATATTTGTAATTATGAATAACCATCCGCACGGAGACGCCGTTGCAAATGCATTTGAATTGATGCATTACCTGAAAGACCGCACAAAAATTAAAATGCCCGGCACAATTGTTAATGCTTATCCGAGATTGAGAGAATTTGTGTTGAAATGAGGGTGTGTGTGATAATTGTTGCAATTTATATTGATTATTGTTAAATTAATTAAAATATTTAGGATGTTGCATGGAAAGTAAAAAGAAAACCCGGAAGGCGAAAAAAGAAATTAGTCCACTAGAGATAATTTCAAAAGGTATATATGATAATGGAAAAGTTGAATTAACAGGGAAAAAACTGCCTAAACGTAAAATGAATGTTATTGTGATTTTAAGAGAAGATAAAGCGATTAAGAAAAAAGATAAAAAAAAGGCGGTGGATAATTTCATTAAGAAGTGGAGCGGGGTAATTAGAGATCCCAAAATTGGATATGTTATGGAGAAAAAAATGAAATATTTGTTGGAAAAGTATAAATGAAAGTGCTTTTAGACACAAACGTAATACTCGATGTTTTATTGGAACGGAAACCATATCTTTCAGCATCATCTAAAATTTTTCTCTTTCCGCTCAGAAAAATATACAGTTATTCGTCACAGCCACCATAGTCACTGATCTTTACTATATAGTATCCAAACTTCTGTCGAAAAAGAAAGCGCGTGATTTTTTAGTTAACTTATTAGACGTTGTAGATATTTGCGGTGTTGAAAAAAGAATTATTATGGATGCCATAAAATCCAATTTTAGCGACTTTGAATATGCCGTGCAATATTTTGCTGCAAAAGAGGAAAATATCGAGAGGATTGTTACCGGAAATAAAGAAGATTTTAGGTTTTCTACTATAAAGATTTTAACCCCTGCCGAGTTTGTTAAAGAAATCACCTTATAATAAGCTTTGTGTTACTTCGTTTCAAATTAATTTTGTTCGAAAAAATTTCTTTCATCTTTAAAATCATTTTTATAAATTAATATTTAACAACTGTTATTTTAAAAGAATAACTTAATACAGCCGAACTTATTATCATCATAACATATACAAAAGCAATAGTGATGTAGTTAAGTTAAAATAATTTTTCTCTAATACCGGTTTATTTATCAAATTAATTTAACGGAGGTTGCCCATGAAAATTGCAAGAATGAACCCGTACGAAGGGGAATCGAAAACCAAAGCTTTCTTCGATCTTGAAACCGAAGAGGGAATAGTAATTAAAGGCTTCACTTTGGTTGAAGGTCCTAACGGACTGTTTGTGAGCGTTCCCAGTGAAAAGGGAAAAGACGACAAATACTACGACAGAGTTCTACTGCCGAAGGAAGTAAGAACAAAACTGAATGACATAGCGGTTGAAAAATATAACTCAATGAGCGCTCAAACGGCGTAATAATTAAGCGGTGCAACCTGTTTTAATAACAGGCGGCATCGCTTTGGAATTATATTATTCCGCTTCGTTTAATTTTCTTAAAATTTCTTCTTTTAATAATGAAAATTGATTCCGGATGTAAAATTCTCTTTCTTTACCGTCTAATACCGAGCCCAAGGTAACTTTGAAATCACGAGATTTAAAATTTTGTATAATTCTTAACATTTCTTTAAGCTCTTTTTTGTTGGCGGATAATTCAATCCCTCTCATTATAAGGAATTGAATATCGAAAGCGTCTCTAATAATTTTTCTGGAAAGCAAAGCTGCCGTTTTGTTTTTCATCATTTGATCAAGGGTTAGAGCTTTTACTTGAACTTGTTTGTTAGTAAACTTTGAAAATGCAATTTTCCGTTCCCACTCAAAATTAGTTTGATTTTTTCGTATTTCAAGTTTTAAACTTCGTTTAACGCCGGAAGCACGGAATTGAAATAAAAGCGTATTCCGTTTATTTGCAAAATCCAACATTAAGTATTTTTCAGATAAAATATTTTTTACCTTTTGGAATATAATTTTGGAATCACTCGAAGCGCTTAGCCAAAAATCCAAATCAGTTGAAAATCTATTAAGATTATGACACAATCTAAGCATTGTTCCGCCGCCAAAATAAAGTTGATCTAAAACTTTGATACTGTTTAATACTTCTAAAGTTTCAATTTCAAATATTTCTAAATCTTGTAAGTCTTGCATAAGTTTTCCCAAAATAAAATTGTTCGTTTATTTGTATTTTCTAAATAAGCCGAGATAGAATCTTTTTTTATTTTATTAAAATCAATTGCTTCAAAATCACAATTGTATCTTCTAAAAGAGCTTAAATAAACCGCATCGGCCAAAGCTTTTTCAGGTGTTGCAATAAAAAATGAGTCTTTTAACTCGAATCCTTTGTAAAATTCTTTTTTTACTTTGGTAAAAGTAAACTCAACATTGTTTACAATTACGTCTTTGCTTCTTTTTAATGCGATTGATTCAATAAAGTTTCTTTGTTGTTGGGTTGTGATTTCATAATAACTCAGTGCGGTAGTAAGAGAAATATAAGACGGCGTTTGAATCAAATTAGCAATTTGGAAAAGTTCTTCTTCCTTAAGTAAAGCAAATTTGGTTGTTGTAATGTATAAATCTTTTTTTACTCTAATTAAAAGTCCTTTTTTTACATAACGCGCAGCCGTAACTTTGGCGGATTCTTTGCTTACTGAAAGCAAAGTTGCTACATCGTTAGTATTTAATAATAATTTATCAACCTTATTTATTTTCTCGAAGTTCATTTAATAAATATAGATAATTAACACTAATGTTAATTTAGTGTATTTGGTGAAAAATAGCAAAAAAAGTAAATGTTATTGATATCTATTTCCCGGACCCATTTTCATTTGAAAAAACTTTTTAACTGCACCGGGTTTATAAACTTTAAGTTTAGCAAATTTTTAACCTTTAAACTTTCAATTATCTGTCATGCGCACAATATTTCATCTCGATCTCGATTCCTTTTTTGTTTCGGTTGAGAGAATACTTAATCCGGAACTTAACGGGAAACCTGTAATTGTTGGAGCAGACCCCAAACACGGAAGGGGAGTAGTGGCGGCATGTTCGTACGAAGCAAGGGAATGCGGACTTCATTCCGCAATGCCGATCAAGCAGGCATATAAACTTTGTCCGCACGGTATTTATCTGCATGGACACCATGAAGAATACAGCCGTTTTTCGAAAGCCGTTAAACGGTTGCTGGAACATTACGCTCCGCAAATAGAACAAGCTTCGATTGACGAATTTTATATGGATTTTACCGGAACGGAACGGATTTACGGCTCGATGTTTGCATTTGCCAAAAAATTGCAGAATGAAATTGAGCAAAAACTTTCGCTCCCATGTTCAATCGGGATAGGAAGTAATAAAACCATAGCCAAGATTTGCTCCGATTACGCAAAGCCGAAAGGAGTAACTTACGTTATGCCCGGAATGGAAAAAGATTTTCTTGCCCCTTTGCCCGTCGAAGTAATACCAGGCGTTGGCAAAGTTATGCTGAAAGCTTTACACGAAAGGGGATTCTACACCGTGGGCGACGTGGCTAAAACTTCCGAAGATTATTTCGGAGCGGCATTCGGTAAATACGGAATTGCTTTGTGGCATAAGGCTAACGGCGAGGGAAGCGAGTATCTTTCACCGCCGCAAGAAAGAAAAAGCATTTCCAAAGAAAGAACTTATGCAAAAGACGAAATAAGCAAAGAGAAAATAGAAGCAACCTTATTCAAGCTTACGGCGGAAGTTTCCCAACTTTTACGAAATAAAAATTTACTCGCGGCAACAATCGGGATTAAACTCCGCTATTCCGATTTTGTTACGGTAACAAGGGAAAAAACGGTTAAGCCTACCGACGATGATAAAATTATTTTTGAAACGGCATTACGGTTGTTCCGCAAAGCATTTAACCGCCGCGTAAGCGTTAGGCTAATTGGAGTGCGGCTTACCAATTTCAGCGGCTTTTCGGAACAAACAATTTTATTCGAGGATAAAAACACATTGCGGGAAAAAATGTTCCGCGCCATTACGCAAATACGCAATAAGTTCGGGTATTCTTCAATAAAATTGGGGAATTCCTGAGTATACACAATCTCATCTTTACAAATCAAACAAAATAAAAATTCAACTTAAACTAAAATGTGAAAATCTCCGGATATGTTTACGCTCCACGCCCATTCCAATTTTTCCATGTTGGAAGGCACGATTCCCATTAGCGAATTGATAACGTTCGCAAAGAAAAGCGGAAGCAGCTACGTAGCCTTAACCGATACGAACAGTATGGCGGGATTAATACAATTTGCAAAAGAGGCGGAAGAACTAAACATAAAACCGGTTCTCGGAACTTTGATTAACGATCCAGCCGAGGAAAATATGACGGCAATTTTTTTGGCGAAAAACAACAGCGGATATTCCGAGTTATGCAAAATTATAACGCGGAGAAAATTGGATGAAAGTTTTTCTTTGCCGGAAACTGTGCGGAACGTTTCGGGTAACTTGTTTGTGCTTACTTCTTCCATGGAACTTTTAAAGAAGATACCGTTTCCCCCGCAGATACGTGCGCAATTGTTTGTTGAGTTGTTCGTAACTGCAAACAGCAAAAGCGAAACACGGAAACTTTACGAGTTCGCAAAAAAGAAAAAACTTAAAATAGTAGCTACGCATCCGGCATATTTTTTACGGAAAGAAGATTTTATTCTTCACAAGGTTGTAGCGGCAATCCGTTATAACACAACCATGGAGAATCTGAACGAAACCGATGTGACGGACGAAGAATTTTATCTTAAAACACCGGAAGAATTGGAACGGATATGGAAAACTTTACCGGAAGCAATGTGGAATGCTGACTACATCGCTTCGCAGTGCAAAGTGGATTTGGAGTTCGGTAAGTATAAATTTCCGGCATATAAATTACCCGATGGCGAAACTTCCTTTTCTTATCTTGTTAAAATTGCTTTTCGCGGATTGGAAGAACGGTATAAACCCATATCCGAGATGGCAATCAAACGGTTGCAATACGAATTGGAAGTAATCGGCGAATTGAATTTTGCGGATTATTTCTTAATCGTTTGGGATATATTGCGTGAAGCCAAGCGGAGAAACATGCTAACGGTCGGTCGCGGTTCGGCGGCAGACAGTCTGGTTTCTTATTGCCTTGGAATTACGGAAGTCGATCCCATAAAACACAATTTATATTTCGAAAGGTTTTTAAACAGAGGACGGGCTAACCCGCCGGATATCGACATCGACTTCTCGTGGAAGGAACGGGATGAAATTATTAAATATGTTTTTGAAAAATATGGTTACGATCACGTTGCGATGATTTCCACGACCGTTACCTTCCGTGCGCGCTCGGCTTTCCGGGAAGTGGCTAAAACCTTCGGAATTCCCGATCCGGAAATTTCAAAATTCAGCAAATTTATTCCGTGGACAAGCGCAAAAAATTTACCGGACTTGCGGAAAAAATTTCCCGAAGCGCGATCCCTTGATTTTAACGGTGAACCATGGCAATCGATTGTAAAACTTGCCGCGCGTATTTCCGGCTTTCCCAGACACAGAAGTATTCATCCCGGCGGAATTATAATTACGCCTAAGCCGATTACAAATTATGTGGCGTTAGAGTTTGCGAAAAACAAAGGGCTCGGCTTAATAATTACCCAACCGGATATGTATCCCATCGAAGATTTGGGATTAATCAAAATAGATTTGCTTAGTCAAAGGTCTTTAGGCGTTCTGCGGGATACATTGAATATGATTGAAAATAAACAAATCACGTAAATGTAATAATTTTTGTAATTTAACAGATAAGACAAGAAGCATTCTTAAATTTAAGAGAACTTGAAGTCTTATTTCCAAGAAGTAAGAGATAAAAGGCGCATATATCTTTTTTATGGCATAAACTAATCAAAAACGGACTTTTTTGACCGAAAACTTTTGGCTTAATATTTGCCATAAAAGATTAGGTGGAATAAATGTATTCAATCATCAATGGAGTAGAATAGATGGAACAAAGAAAAATAACAATCGATGGAAATGAGGCGGCAGCCAAAATTGCTTATCAGTTAAGTGAAGTTATTGCAATTTATCCGATTACTCCGTCATCCGGAATGGGTGAAATGTCGGATGCTTGGTCTGCGTCCGGAAAGAAAAACATTTGGGGTACCGTTCCCTCGGTAACCGAAATGCAAAGTGAAGGCGGGGCTTCAGGTGCAATTCACGGATCGGTGCAAGGCGGTGCTTTAGCTACTACATTTACGGCATCTCAAGGTTTGTTGCTCATGATTCCCAATATGTATAAGATTGCGGGCGAATTAACCCCCGCGGTTTTCCATGTTTCCGCTCGGTCTCTTGCAGCTCAAGCTTTATCGATATTCGGCGACCACAGCGACGTGATGCAAGTAAGACAAACCGGATTCGGATTAATGGCTTCGGGTTCGGTACAAGAAGTGCAAGACCTGGCAGCTATTACTCATAAATCCAGTATCGAATCGAGGATCCCGTTCGTTCACTTTTTCGATGGTTTCAGAACTTCGCACGAAGTTCAAAAAATCGACGAGCTTACAACAGAGGAACTCAAAAAATTAATTGATAACAAATTTGTTCACGAACATCGGAAAAGGGCAATGAATCCCGATAATCCGTTTATACGCGGCACTTCTCAAAATCCCGATGTTTATTTCCAAGGGCGCGAAACGGTGAATAAATATTATCTGGCAGCTCCCGATATCGTTCAAAACGCAATGGATAAATTCGCGGAGATTACCGGTCGTCAATATCATTTGTTCGATTATTACGGTGCACCGGATGCAAAACGCGTAATCGTTATTATGGGTTCTGGCGGTGAAACAGTGGAAGAAACGGTGAAATATTTAAGTGAAAATATGGAAGAAAAGGTCGGTCTTATTAAAGTAAGACTCTATCGTCCTTTCTCTGCCAAACATCTTTTTGCGGCTTTACCCAAAACCGTTGAAGCCATTGCCGTTCTCGACAGAACAAAAGAGCCCGGAGCAATGGGCGAACCTCTTTATTTGGATGTTGTTACCGCATTCTCCGAAGCGATGAACAGCGATAATAAACCGTTCGAAAAAATGCCGAAAATCGTTGGAGGCCGTTACGGTTTGTCTTCAAAAGAATTTACTCCGGCAATGGTCAAAGCCGTATTCGATAACCTTAAAAAAGAAGAACCTAAAAATCATTTTACGGTTGGAATCTACGACGATGTGACTAACACAAGTCTCGAATTCGACAAAAATTTCATAATCGAAGATAAAAATGCTACAAAATGTATGTTCTTCGGATTAGGTTCGGACGGAACCGTTGGTGCAAATAAAAACTCGATTAAAATTATTGGCGAAGAAACAGATAATTTCGCGCAAGGATATTTTGTTTACGATTCTAAAAAATCCGGTTCCTCCACAATTTCGCATTTGCGCTTCGGAAAAAATCCTATTCATTCAACTTATCTTATTCAAGAAGCCGATTTTGTAGCATGTCATCAATTTACTTTGATGGAAAGATTCGACGTTTTGGAAAAAATAAAAGACGGCGGGACGTTTTTGTTGAATTCGCCGTACAAAACGGAAGAAGTTTGGGATAAACTTCCGAAGAAGGTTCAAGACCAGATTATCAATAAGAATTTGGAATTTTATGTAATTGATGCTTACGATGTTGCAAAGAAAACAGGAATGGGCGTAAGAATAAATACAATAATGCAGACTTGCTTCTTCGCTATTTCCGGTATCTTGCCGAAAGATGAAGCAATACAAAAAATTAAAGATGCAATTCAAAAAACATACGGTAAGAAAGGCGAAAGCATTGTTCAGAAAAACTTTGCCGCTGTTGACGAGACTCTGGCGCATCTGAACAAAATCGATTACCCGAAAGAAGTTACAAGCCAAATCGAACTTCCGCCTGTTGTTTCGCCTAAAGCTCCGGAATTTGTAAGGGAAGTTGAAGCGATGATGATTGCAGGTAAAGGCGATGAAATTCCGGTAAGTAAATTGCCTGCAGACGGAACCTATCCTTCAGCTACTGCAAAATGGGAAAAACGTAATATTGCTTTGGAAGTTCCGGTTTGGGAAGAAGATATATGTATTCAATGTAACAAATGCGTTATCGCTTGTCCTCATGCCGCAATAAGGGCAAAAGTATACGATATGGAATATACCAAAAATGCTCCGGAAACATTTAAATGGACCGAAGCAAGAGGTAAAGAAGACAAAGGTAAAGCTTACACAATTCAAGTTGCGGTCGAAGATTGCACGGGCTGTCAGCTTTGTGTTGAAGTTTGTCCCGCAAAAGATAAAAAAGAAGTTAAGCGCAAAGCAATTAATATGGCTCCGCAAATTCCTCTCAGAGAAAAAGAAAGAGAGAATTTTGAGTTCTTCCTTGAATTGCCGGAATATGACAGAACCAAACTTAAAATCGATTCTGTTGCCGGAAGTCAATTGCTTGAACCATTATTCGAATTTTCCGGTGCTTGCCCGGGTTGCGGAGAAACGCCTTACGTTAAATTAGTTTCGCAATTATTCGGAGACAGAGCGGTAATTGCTAACGCTACTGGTTGTTCGTCAATTTACGGCGGTAACTTGCCAACAACTCCTTGGGCTGTTAACAAAGAAGGAAGAGGTCCGGCGTGGAATAACTCTTTGTTCGAAGATAATGCCGAATTCGGTTTGGGATTGAGACTGGCAATTGACAGGGAAACCCAGTATGCGAGAGAGTTGTTGACTCAACTTAAAGACGATGTTGGAACGGAATTAGCGGAAGCTATTTTAACGGCTCCGCAAAAAACCGAGATAGAAATTAAAGAGCAAAGAGAAAGAGTAGCGAAATTAAAAGACATACTTGAAAAACTGGATAAATCCGAAGCTAAAGAATTGCTTACCGTTATTGATTATTTGGTAACGCGTTCAGTTTGGATAATTGGCGGCGACGGTTGGGCTTACGATATCGGTTACGGCGGTTTGGACCATGTATTGGCTTCGGGTAAAAATGTTAATATACTTGTATTGGATACCGAAGTTTATTCAAATACCGGCGGACAACAATCGAAAGCAACGTCACTCGGTGCTGTTGCTAAATTTGCCGCAGCGGGCAAACCGATACCGAAAAAAGACCTGGCAAGAATGGCGATGAGTTACGGGAATGTTTACGTTGCACAAGTTGCAATGGGAGCCAACGATCTACAAACCGTAAGAGCATTTATTGAAGCCGAAAGATACGACGGACCTTCCATAATAATTGCGTACAGCCATTGTATTGCTTTCGGAATGGATATGTCCAAAGGTTTCGAACATCAGAAACTTGCGGTTGAATCGGGTTATTGGCCTATGTTCAGATACAATCCGTTAAATATTTACCAAGGTAAAAATCCGTTGAAACTCGATTACAAAGGTCCGAAAATACCGTTGAAAGATTATGTATATCGTGAAACCAGATTTAAAATGCTGACCAAATCTCATCCGGAAAGGGCAAAGAAACTTCTGGATGACGCGCAAGAACATGTTAAAGAAGTCTGGAAGATATACAGTCATATGGCTGCAATGGATTATTCGCATTTCGTAGAAAATATAAAAGAAGAAGAAAAATAATTTAAGGCGGCTTAATCGCCGCCTGATTAAATTTTGAAATAAATGAGGAGTTAAAATGGATTTATCAACTACATACATGGGTTTGAAACTTAAAAATCCGATTGTTCCTTCGGCTTCGCCTTTATCCGAAAAGGTAGATACCGTTAAAGCGATGGAAGACGCCGGAGCGGCGGCGGTAGTAGTTTATTCATTATTCGAAGAACAAATTACCCACGAAACGGGTGAATTGGATCATTATCTCAGTTTTCATGCGGAAAGCCATGCCGAAGCTACCAATTATTTTCCCGAGCCGGAAGAATTTAACTTGGGACCTTACGAATATCTCGATCATATCGCTAATTTGAAGAAAGCTGTCGATATTCCAATAATCGGAAGCTTGAACGGCGTTAGCAGCGGCGGTTGGGCAAGATATGCTAAAAACATTCAAGATGCCGGCGCCGATGCAATCGAATTGAATGTTTATTATATCCCGACGAACCCAAATATTACCGGTTCCGAAATCGAAAATATGTATATTGATACTTTGAAAGCAGTAAAAGAAAACGTAACTATTCCGGTTGCAATTAAGCTTAGCCCGTTTTTTACGTCAATGTCGAACATGGCTAAAAAACTGGATCATGCCGGAGCAAACGCTCTGGTTCTGTTTAACAGATTTTATCAACCCGATTTTGATTTGGAAGAGCTTGAAGTGGTTCCCAACTTGGAATTAAGCAGTAATTGGGAAATGAGATTACCGCTGAGATGGATAGCAATTTTATACGGACAAATTAAAGCAAGTTTAGCTGCCACCAGCGGAATTCATAATCATTTGGATGTTCTGAAGATAATGATGGCCGGCGGAGACGTTGCAATGATGGCTTCGGAATTGTTGAAAAACGGTATAGGCAGAATTACAGAAATTCTGAAAGATATGGAACGCTGGATGGAAGAACACGAATATGATTCGATCGATTTGATGAAGGGAAGTATGAGCCAAAAATCCGTTAACGAACCAGCTGCTTTCGAAAGGGCAAATTACATGAAATTACTTCAAAGTTATGAACCTAACTTTTAAGTAAAAAGTTGTTTCCTAATTTAACCGCCTTTCCGTTTATTTTTTAATATTCTGAAGGGCGGTTTTTTTGTATTGTTAAAAATTAAACAATCAGCAACCAATCCATTTATGAAATAAATTTTGTTTCGCTCTGCGGGGTGCGGCAATCCATATCCGTTCCACGGGAACGGTGATCAATTATTTCCGCGCTTACACCAACGGTTCTACCCAAAAGAAAAATTATAAATCCAATATTTTGCAAATCGCTTTCGCTCAGCTTTCCGGCTTTATATGAGTTCCACATTAGTTTCAGCGAAATTACTGCGATTACGGCATCGATGTTTACGCAATAAACATTCGGTGAAACCCCTACTTCGTAGAGCGAATGTACAAGTTCATGATAAAAATCCCAAAACAAATTATTAATTCCGTGGGAAATTAAATATTTGCGGATAAAATCTTCACGCGGATCGATGTTTACACGTTTCCCTTTGAAAACGGGATGATTGATACACGGAATTCTTTTGTAATTTAATTCACCTTTTAACTTTGCATTATTTTTATATTCCAAATAATCTACGGCAACTTTTTTGGATATTTCCTTCAAATTAATTTTATCGTTTGTCAAATTGGGGTCTTTAATTTTAACATCTTTGAAAGAATCAAGTAAAAATTCGATTGCTTCGTAACCGCTGCCGCCGTGAGCGAGCCCGGTATTGCTTAAATATCCCACAAAGGCAGTGGAAATATGATTCCTTGCGCTTACGCTCTCCTTTGCTCCTTTCGCGCTTAAAGTTCCGGGACCGTTAGTTAAGGTTAATGCCAACAAAGCTTTGAATTCCACTAAAGCATCTTCATTTGGTTCTTCGTTGAATAAAGCAACGTAAGCGGTTTTTGTAAACGACGATTGTAACAAAGCAAAATCCTTTTGCTCAAAAAGTTTTTTGAGATAGGAATTAGAAAAAAGGTAATTGGAACTTAGAACCGCCGATTTTGCAATTATAGTAATGTATTCAATCAACTCGATGGCGGTTTGTTTGGTAATCTTTTTCAAAACAAGTGACTTATAAGAAAAATCGAGCAGTATTGCAGCAAATAAAAATGCGGTTTGATTTTTAACTTTGTTTTTACTGTTATACCTGACGGCAAAATCCAGAATATTACTTTTCTTAAAACATGCTTCTATTTCCGAGGTTAAGAAATTCACAACTTCCGGTTTTTCTTTGTCTTTAGTATCGAACATATTGTTTGCCGCAGCTTCCAATTGGTCATAGTCTATTTCGGAATATAAATCTCTCAATTGAATTTCAGAAAAAAGAGTTATAAGTTTTCCGGTATAATCTTGAATCACGCTTAACTCATTCATTGATCCCTTTAGAGAAATTGCTGCAATAAGAGCTTCGTTGGGAATTGCACCGTTTTGTTTTGCGGTTTGAATTGCGTGTATTTCTTGTTCGTCGGGTTTTGCAAAATAATTAAGAATGAAATTCACGAATTTTAATTTTTCTTTTTCGGGATGCATTTTAGTAAGACTGAAAAGTATATTGCTTTCATAAGGAAATTCAATTAATTCGATTATGGGCATACCGTGAAGTTCGGCAACAAAAGTAGAACGGTTAATTCTGGAAGCGCCGGATTTGTTTCGCATGTTCTCTCTCAGATATGTAGCTCCCACTTGCTTATTAATCGCTTCGATTTCTTTATTGTACGGCGGTAATGCTTCAACTACGGGTATCTGTAAAGTAAGAGGTAAGTTTAAGTTAAAATCATTGGAAAACCAAGGTTTTAAGCCTAAATTACCGACCGGTTCGAAATCCGGTTTTTCTCCGATTTTATCGAACACCGCTTTTACCGCCAAAGGAATATGCTGTATTGAAGCAACCCTTACACCTTTAGTGCTAACCTTTTCGGGCTCATCCGGATTAAATACGGGCACGCCGAAATAATCGTCGAACCATTTTTCTTTAGCCAAAGCGTCGTCTCCTTCGCCGGCAAGTGCTCCGGCATGACCGCAAGCTCTTGTTAAATTCGATTTCCATCGTCCCGTAACGCACGCAATAATGGGTTTATCGAATTTCAATTTACCGGATTCAATCATTTCCAAAGCTTGTTGTTCGTAATATCCGCCGGGTTCAACGTATAACGTAACCGCTTTTGTTCTTTCGTCGTTTTGCGCCGCATAAAGAAATTCCGGAACGGCAAATTGAATTATTACGTCTTTACCCGAACTTATGATTGTGGAAGTTCCGAAACCGGCAGTCTTTAAATATTCTGCTATGGTGGTGCTAAAATTTCCCGAGTTACTATGAATTGCAATTGAACCTTTGAGCAAAGTTTCTTCCGGTCTGTCGCCCCCAAGAGCGCCGCCGATTCTCACATGGTTCCATGAATCGGCTACACCTAAACAGTTTGCGCCGAACACATCTATTTCATTGGCTTGAGCGATTGCCCGTATCAATCGTTGATCTTTCACGCTTAATTTTTCTGTGATGATAATTATTTTTTTCAAATTTTCTGAATTGTAATGGCATAATTCAGTTACGGCGTGAAAAACGGCATCCGGCGGAAGGTAAATAACGCTTGTATCGAAATAATGATTTTTAACCACTTCGGCTAAACGGCTGTAAACGGGAATGTCTCCGGCTTTGGTTTCCAATTTGCCTTTTCTTCCGTATTGAACTCCCGCAACAATATTTCCGCCGCTGTATTCATGAGAAACGGGTGTAACATTTCTGCTTTCGTTTCCCAAAATATTCATTACAACAACTTTAGAATCTTTTGTAGCTATTTCGTCGAGGGAATTTATTCCCACAAAATAATTAAAAGGTTTTTCGGGTTGCATATTCTTCCTCTGTTAAGCTTTAACTGTTTGATTTTTTATTTCGTCCATCCAATCGTCAATATCTTTGGCATATTGAACCACTTCAACCATTGAACTGTCGTATCCGAAAAATTTATACGAAATACTTAAACTGTCTAAAATATCACGGGCATAACCCATTCCTCTTATCAGGTTTGGTCCGCCGCGACCAACAACCACGTAAATATTGGGTTTGCCGTTTTGTGCAACGTATTCTTTCAAAGCATCGAACATTGCTTTGAACGTAACGAAAATATCAGTGTTGTTTGCCTTCCCTCCGATTATTAAAAGAACGTTGCTTTGTTTTAACCAATGCTTATAAACTATTTTTGCAATTTCGTACATTTTGTCGTAAGGCGGATTTCCTCCAAAATCGCTGGAAATGGTTGCTTTTTTACCGAGTGTTTCCGTAGCCGCACTGTTAGCACCTCCGCCGAACATGAAAGCGGTAACCGTTCCGTAGGGATTAATTACAACAACATCGCTCTGACCTCGGTAAGTTCTAAGCTGATTTATTTCCTCTTCAAACTGACTCATATCGGTTTGAAAAATTTCCATCGGTAAATTAAGTCTCTGCCACTGATGGTTATCCCGGTCGAACTGGGCTTTAAAATCGCACGCATACGTAATTAGTTTCCCTTTCTCGTTTTTTAACCGGATAGGATTAATCTCGAGCATCATAAAGCCGAAATCGTTGTAAAGGTTCCATAGTTTCGGTAAGTGCTGGGCTAATGGTGATATAATTTCGCGCGGAGCGTTTATTTCCGTAAGTGCATCAATAATGTGATAAGTTTTAAGTCCCGTTATCGGATCGAAAGTACCTTCGTAAATTTCGCCGGGTTCCAATTCTTCAATATCAACACCTCCGTGATGAGTAAGAGTGAAATTTACTTTTCTTGTTTTTGTAGATACATGTAGATTAAAATAAATTTCGTACGAAGCCGGAATAAACTCCTCGAAAGTAACTCCGTTTGCTTGAATTACTCTGTCATGAAACAGATGCTGGGCAAAATAAAGTTTTCTCTTAGCTGCCATTGCTTCGATAGGGGAATCAACGATTTTTACCAACCCGGCTTTGCCTTTTTTCCCAACTCCACCGTAAAAGACAGGTTTTACAACGCATTTTCCTTCTTTGCTCATCAATTGTTCTACTTCTTCCAAAGTCGCGTCGGCATCCAAAATCATTGGGGTAGGAAATTTTGCAGTATCCAATATTTGTTTGCCGTATTTCATTCCGGTAATTTGCATACACTTCTCCCGTTGTAATTGAAAAATTTATTTAGAAAATAATTTCATGCAGATTTTCAGGAAGAGGAATATTCGGGATTAAAAATATTAAAAGTTTTTTAGGATATAAAGTAAACTTAAAAATCCCTCTTCACAATGAATTTTCAAAAATTTTATAGTATTAAAATCTTGGAAGAGATTTCAACTTTGGAAAAATAATTGTGAAATTAAACGGTAACTTTTTTATATTGCACTTAATTTTTTAAGAATCCAATCCGCACTGGTTCAAAATTTAATGCAAGGGTAAATCTCAATGAAAAAAATCGGAATTCTGTTCGGTCAGGAAAACACTTTTCCGCAAGCTTTTGTAGAAAGAGTTAACTCGAAAAAAGTTGACGGCATAAAAGCCGAGTTTGTAAAAATCAATAAAGTAATTCAAGGCGAGCCGGTAGAATATGACGTTATTATCGATAGAATTTCGCAAGATATACCGTTTTACCGAAGTTATTTGAAAAATGCCGCATTAACAGGAACGGCGGTAATCAATAATCCCTTTTGGTGGAGCGCAGACGAAAAGTTTTTTAACAATGCGCTTGCTACCAAGATTGACGTGCATGTTCCAAAAACCGTGTTATTACCTTCTAACCAGCATCCTCCGGATACCAACGAAATGTCGATGAGAAATCTTGAGTATCCGCTTGATTGGGACGGTATTTTTGAATATGTAGGATTTCCGGCTTTCTTCAAACCTTTTGCAGGCGGCGGATGGAAAAACGTTTACAAAATCCATAACAGAGACGAATTTTTCCAAATTTATAATTCAACAGGAACGCTTGTGATGATGTTGCAAGAGGCAATAGAATTTACCGATTATTTCCGTTGTTATTGTTTGGACAGACGCGATGTTAGGATAATGCAATACGACCCAAATCAACCGCATCATTTGAGATATGTTAAAAATCCAAAACCGGTAGAATCGAAATTACTAAAGCGAATGGAGGAAGATGTTCTCAAAATTAATAATGCTCTTGGTTATGATTTTAATACGGTAGAACTGGCAATACGAGACGGAATACCTTACGCAATTGATTTCGGTAATCCGGCACCGGATGCCGATCTTTATTCGGTTGGGGAAGAAAATTTCGAATGGGTTGTTGAAGCCGCCGCAAACATGGCGATAAGACGGGCTAAAAACCATAAACCGGGAACTAATAATTTAACATGGGGTAACTTTATAACTACTTTTGCAAACAACCAAAAACTAGTATCAAATAAATTAAAAGCAAAATAAAGTCATGACAGACCAACTTTTTTCACTGGGAATAGAGGAAGAATTCCAGATTGTTGATCCGAAAACACGCGAGTTGAAATCGCATGTTCAGCAACTTTTGGAAGACGGTAAAATGGTTCTGAAAGAACAAATAAAAGCCGAAATGCACCAATCCGTTGTTGAAGCTGGATCGACAATTTGTGCAAATATTCAAGAGGCAAGGGAAGAGGTAGTCAAGTTAAGAACCAACATTGCAAAAGTAGCCGACCTACACGGTTTGAAAATCGCTTCTGCCGGCACACATCCTTTTTCACGTTGGGAAGATCAAGCGATAACAAACCACCCGAGGTATCAGGAAGTTGTACACGATATGCAGCAGGTGGCGCGCGCAAATCTGATATTCGGTTTGCACGTCCACGTCGGCATTGCAGATAAAGAGATGGCAATTCATATAATGAATGCGGCAAGATATTTTCTTCCGCATATTTACGCATTGTCCACCAATTCACCGTTCTGGAAAGGCAGAAATACCGGATTCAAATCTTACAGGGCAAAAATATTCGATCGTTTCCCGCGAACGGGAATACCCGATTATTTTAACAGTCACGACGAATTTAAAAGATACGTAGAGCTTCTCGTAAAAACCAATTGTATAGAAGATGCAAGTAAAATTTGGTGGGATATACGTCCTCATCCGAAATATCCTACGTTGGAGTTTAGAGTTTGCGACGTTCAACTGAGAGTGGATGAAACAATTGCCCTTGCGGCTTTAATGCAAGCAATAGTTGCAAAATTATATAAACTGATTAAACAAAACTTGGGATTCAGACTTTACCGGAGACTTTACATTAACGAAAACAAATGGCGCGCCAGTAGATACGGTATCGATGCGAAACTGATTGATTTCGGAAAGCAAGCCGAAGTTGATACGCACGTTTTAATCGACGAATTACTTGAATTTGTAGATGATGTTGTTGATGATTTGGGAAGCAGGGAAGAACTGAATTACATCCATAAAATTCTTAAATACGGTACCGGTGCCGATAGGCAACTACGTGTATGGGAACAAACAAAAGATTTGCGCAAAGTGGTTGATTATATTATCGACGAAACATATAAGGGAATAAATATCTAAATAAAGGTAAATATAACCATGGTTCGGGAATTACGGGAGAAGTTTAACGCCGATTTCACTGACGAAAAATATAATGCTTTAATAAACGATATTGAAAACAAGATTAACCGGAAGTTGGATTTCAGAATTTGTGAAACGCCATTATTTCTTGACAAAAAGAACATTACTGTTTTAGTTGACGCTGCTTACGAAATTGCCGGTATAATCGAAAAAATTGATTTTGGAAACTCACACCGTACATTCGTGCCGGAAAAATATTTTGTGCCCAACGAAGATTCGCATCCGTTATTTCTTCAAATTGATTTTGCCATAACACGGGACGAAGAGGGAAATATTCTTCCGCAACTAATTGAGCTGCAAGGTTTTCCGTCGCTCTATAACTTTCAAGCATTTTTGGATTCCGAGCTCCGGAAGTTTTATGATTTGCCCTCGGAACTTACTCCTTATTTTAACGGACTCGATTACGATTCGTACATCGAAAAACTTAAAAGGGCAATGATTGGTGATTCGAATCCCGAAAATGTTATTCTACTTGAAATAGACCCGTACAACCAAAAGACATGGATAGATTTTCATATTGCCGAGATGCAACTTGGGATTAAACCCGTATGTATTAGCGACGTAATTCAAGAAGGGAAAAATTTGTATTATGAAATAGACGGAAGGAAAATAAAAATCGATAAAATTTATAATCGAGTTATTTTTGATGAATTGGAACGCAGCGAAATTAAACCGAGTTTCAATTTTTTCGAAGAATTTAACGTAACTTGGCTCAGTCATCCCAATTGGTTTTTCAAAATAAGTAAAAATATTTTGCCATTGATTAAAAGTAAATATGCTCCGCCTTCTTATTATTTGGATGAACTTTCAGTTTATCCCGGAGACTTGGAAAATTATGTTTTGAAACCTTTGTTTTCGTTTGCCGGTTCGGGTGTTAAAATAGAAATTTCCCAAAACGATTTGGATAAAATAAAAGACAAAGAAAATTATATTTTGCAACGAAAAGTAAAATACGAACCGGTTATTAAAACTCCCGACGGTTATGCAAAGGCGGAAGTAAGAATGATGTTTTTATGGGAAGATAAACCCGAACTTGTAAATAATTTATTAAGAGTTAGCAAAGGGAAAATGATAGGCGTCGATTACAACAAAAATAAAACTTGGGTAGGCGCAAATATAATGTATCACGAATAAACGGTTGATAAAAAACCTGCCGGAGAAAAATCCCCGGCAGAAAAGTAAAGTAAAAATTTATTAATCGCTTGCCATAATAAACAAAGGTTTCGATTCGAAACTCTTGTAAAACGGTCGCAGTCTTTCCGTGTTGTAATATTTTTCAACGTCAACTTTTTTCTTAAAGCTCGTAACAATTTCTATTTGTTGATTATCGTATCTACCGTTTTTCAAAGTAACCAGACGGCCGTGAGTGTTATCGAGAATCAAATCCAGAGCCAAATTACCGAAAGCCATCGGAACAATAGAATCGATTGCGTCCGGATTTCCGCAGCGCACGAGATACCCTAAACGTTGATTAATAACATTAATCCTTCTTCCGTTATTGTATTTAGGCGAAAGCTCTTTCAACTTTCTTGAAACCAAATCTCCGATACCGCCGAGTTTTTTATGACCGAACATATCTTTCTCTTCACTTTCAAAAATCATTTCCGCACCATCAAACATAGCGCCTTCGGAGACGAGAACAACCGAATATTTACTTGGATTTGTGTAGCGGTCTGCAACAAGCAATTCAGTTAACCGTTCCATATCGAATTTATATTCGGGAATAACGCATCGGTTGGCAGCGCCCGCCATCGTGGGAAGAAGGGCAGTGAATCCGGCATAACGTCCGAATACTTCGATTACCAAAAATCTTTCGTGTGATCCGGCTGTAGTTCTTAAATTATGTGTTAATTCAATTGTTCTGGTAACGCAAGTGCTAAACCCGATGCAATAATCCGTCCCCGGAACGTCATTATCCATAGTTTTAGGTATGGCTACAACGTTTACTCCTTCTTTGTGAAGACGGACGCCGTAGCTCAATGTATCGTCGCCACCGATTGGAATTAAATGGTCTATGCCTAAAAATTCCAAATTTTTTAATACTTCAGGGGTTAAATCATTCACATCGTCTGTATAAGTATCTTTGAGATGTTCGGGAACAACCTCTTTGGGAACATGGCTCGGACGGGTGCGGGATGAATGCAAGAACGTTCCACCGGTTCTACCTGCTTTATTAACTATTTCTTCGGAAAGATAAGTAAAATTACTACTGTTATCGTATTTTTTATCACGGACTATATCAATCATTCCGCCCCAGCCACGTCTTATACCGACAACTTTAAAACCTTCTCTCAAAGCACGAATTGTAATGGCACGGATTGCCGGATTTAATCCGGGCACATCGCCGCCCCCGGTTAAAATTCCAATTACACCTTTAATCTTATTAATGTTTGCCATCTTGTCACCTCTCGTATATTCTGGATTGTTTACAATAAATGAATTTCATCTACAAAAATAACGAATTATTTCTTTCTATAAACCGGATGATCGATTGCAAAATATTCTTTAGTCATTTTTTTCAGTTTTGACGACAACAAAATAATTGCGATTAAATTCGGGAAAGTCATAAATCCTAATGCGGCATCTCCGAAATCCCAAACTTGTTCCAATTCGGCAATTGCACCGATAAAGACAAACAAAACGAAAACCCATTTATATGGAAGTATTGCTTTAGGACCAAATAAATAATCTGTGGCTCTATCACCGTAAAACGACCAGCTGATAGCGGTTGAAATGGCAAATAACAGAACTGAAATTGTAACTATTTTATCTCCGTAAGCAAAAAGCCAGCTCAATCCTTGTTTAAAAGCATACGATGTTAACAAACTGCTGTTCATCAACTCACCGGTAAATTTCGGATCAACATGTTTAACAAAGAACTCGGTATGTTGCCAAGCACCAGTGGAAATGATAACCAAACCGGTTAAAGAACAAATAATGATTGTATCGATAAACGGGCCAAGCATTGCAACCGAGCCTTCGCGAACCGCATATTTTGTTTTAGCAGTGGAATGGGCAATTGCAGCGCTGCCTTGTCCGGCTTCGTTTGAATAAAGTCCGCGTTTTACTCCCCAAAGCATAGTGTTAAGCATAATAAGGAAAGTTCCGCCGCCAACTCCCGCAACTTGGGAAGGCGGATTGAAAGCCATTTGAAAAATCAAAGAGAAGCTTTCGCCTAGTTTATCGAAATTTCCCAATAATATTAACGCGGTTGAAAACACATAAATGATTGCCATAAACGGTGCCAAGAATCCGGTAACCTTGCCGATTCTTTTAATTCCACCGATAATTACCAGCCCTACAATAAATGACAATACCAAGCCGTTAATTACCTGCTCGACGGAAACACTAAAACCACTGAATATTTGATGTTTTATTGTTAAAAAATGATCTGTGCCAACGATTTGAGCAACTTCGGAATAAATTTGATCCGATACGGTAAAAGATTGAATTGCATTTCCGGTGGCAAAAGAACAAATAACGGCGAATATGGCAAAAGATACAGCAAGCCATCGCCATTTCATTCCAAGTCCTTTTTCGATTGTGTACATCGGACCGCCGGCTGTATGACCGTCCGGGTCAAAATCTCTGTATTTCAAAGCAAGCGTACTTTCCGCATATTTAAGAGTTGTACCGAAGAAAGCCGTTATCCACATCCAAAATAAAGCGCCGGGACCGCCATAATACAAAGCCGTTGCTACACCGGCAATATTTCCGATTCCCACGGTTGCGGAAAGCGCAGTTGACAAAGCACGGAAATGATTAAGATCACCGGCATCTTCCGGATTATCATAGACTCCGGCTGTAACTTTTATTCCATGCCATAAATATTTTATTTGCGGAAAACCGAGTTTAAAAGTTACATAAACGCCTGTTCCCACAAGCGCAATTACCATTAAAGGAATTGAACCGAGCGGCGTGTCCTTGCTCGGAAAGTTTTTGAAGAAATCGAAATTTCCCGGAAAACTCCAGATTGCAGTAAAAAATGAAACGCCCCAAAAGTAAAGTATTATTCCAATTATTACTAAAATTACTAATGCAAAAGTTTTTCTAGACATTTCCAAAATACAGTTAGTTTGTGAAGAATTAAATTATACCAAGTGCGTTAAGTAATACCAAGAAAATTAATATGGGCGCAAAATATCTGATGAAGACTACCCAGATATCAAGCATCCAAGGAAATTTATTAAATAAATTTTCAGCCCCTTGTTTAAGATTCGGGATGGCATTATCCAAGCCCCATACCCAGCCGACGAAAACCGAAATTAACAATCCTCCGAGCGGCAATAGAATATTGGAAGAAAGGTAATCCATCAAATCGAAGAAGGTCAATCCGAAAATTTTGAAATCTGCCAATATATTAAAAGATAAGGCACTGGGAATTCCCAGTAAAAATGTAAAGAAACCGAATATGACTACAGCCCTATGGCGTTGCCAATTTTTGTCATCGACGAAATATGCCACAACCACCTCAAGCAAAGAAATTGCAGAAGTTAAGGCGGCAATTGATAAGAGAATGAAAAAGAGAACTCCGAAAAATAATCCGCCGGGCATTTTTGTAAACACTATAGGTAAAGTGTGAAAAATTAATCCCGGTCCTACATTTGGACTTTCGCCCGTTGCGAAAACCGCCGTAAAAATTACGACTCCGGAAATTAGAGCTACAAGCGTATCCAAAATAATTATTTCAACAGCAGATATGGGAATATTGTCTTTCTTGGACATATAACTCCCGTAAGTAAGCATAGCTCCCATTCCCAAACTAAGTGTAAAGAATGCTTGCCCCAACGCAACAAGTATTGTTTTGCCGGTTATGGCCGACCAATCAGGATTGAATATGAAATCCAATCCTTTTTCAGCGCCTTCCAGAGTTAATCCGCGAATCATTAAAACTATTAAAATCAAGAATAATAACGGCATCATAATTTTACTGCCGCGTTCAATTCCTTTTTGAACACCGTAATAAACAATAACCATTGTTAGAATCATAAAAGCGGCGAAGTAACTTATATTCCACAAAGTGTTTTGGGTTAAATCTGTGAAATGGGCGCCGGATGAACCTATTTGATTAAACTCATAAAATTTTCCCGTAGCAGCTTCAACAATATAACCAAGAGACCACCCGGAAACTACAGCATAAAAAGAAAGAATGATAAAACCTGCCAATATTCCCATTCCGCCAACCGCAACCCAGAAAGGTTTACCGCTTAACTGCTTGAAAGCACCTACGGGATTTCGCTGCGTTGTTCTTCCGATTAATATTTCTGCTAGCAACACGGGCAAGGCGATAACGAGAATACACATCAAATAAATTAGAATAAACGCCGCTCCACCGTTTTCACCGGCTACATAAGGAAATTTCCAAATATTACCGAGACCGACTGCAGAGCCGGCGGCGGCAAGTATAAAACCGAGTTTCGAACCCCATTGTTCGCGAGTAGCTTTTTTTGCCATATATTCTCCCCGCTAATTATGCGATTAAATGAGTAAGATATAATAACAATGAAATATTAATTTCGTAATATCGATAAAAAAAATATCAATTTCATTAATTATTTTGATTTTCGATCTGCATTAAATAATTGATGATTGCGCCGTACCTAATCCCTTTGCCCGAAACAATAAACCGGTTTACATCCATTAATTTAGCAAACGAGAGTAAAATTAATGTTCCGGTAAGCAGAACATCTTCTCTGCCTTCCACAACTGAACCATATTTTTTTCTGATTTCGTCGGGTAGTAATTTTTTCAGTTCGTCGGAAATTTTAAGAAGTTCATCGATTGTTAAGATTGATTTTTCAACTTTTTGCTCATCATAAAATTTCAAACTTTGTTTAATGCATGATAATGTAGTCGGTGCTCCGGCTACAGCAATCGAATACGGCGATGACAGAATCTTTTCTTTAAGTTCGGCAAATTTATCGGTAATATAACTCATAATTTCTCTGATGGAAGAATCTTTTACCGGATAATCATCAATGAATCTTTCGGTAATACTGACGACACCAAAGTTAAAGCTTTGAACATAACTTATGTTTTCGTTGCTCCCAAAAATAACTTCCGTGCTCCCGCCTCCGATGTCAATCACTAATTTTTCAGCCGGACTTGTAAGATCGTAAGTCGCGCCTAAAAACGAATATCTTGCTTCCTCTTTACCGGGAATAATATCAATCTCAAATCCAAACTTATTTTTAACTTCAGCAATAATATCTTTTGCATTTTGGGCTATTCTGAAAGCATTTGTAGCTGTTAAAATTGTATAATTGCAATTATACTCTTCAATTAATTTTGAATATTTACCGAGAACACTAAAAAGTTTTTCTCTGCTTTCCGAATTAATATATCCGGTTTCTTTTATACCCGCACTAATTCTGGGTGCTTCATAAAAGTTGGCAATTGTTCTTATCTCATTTGTCAGAGTATTTACATCGGCTATTAAAAGCAATACTGTATTAGAACCAATATCTATAGATGCAAATCTTTTCATCCGGTTCATTCTGAATAATTCCGCATTTATTTATATATTTGAATTGCAAGTATAAGTTATATAAAAACGGATACAAATTTAATGAAAATCAAAGAAAAAGAATTCGAAACGATTTTATCGGATTTAAAATCCCTCGCAACCCAAATGGGAGCAAAGGTCAGATTCGAAAGAGGAGATTTTAAGGGCGGTTATTGTCTTGTTAAGGAAAATAAAGTAATTGTTATTAACAAATTAGCCACTTTACAAAGAAAAGTAATAATCCTTTCACAAGCATTAAAAGAACTTGGTGTTGAAGATGTTTATTTAACACCAAAATTAAGAGAAGTAATTGAAGAAATGGCGGAAATGTAATTATGAAAATTTTAATAATTAACGGTCCTAATTTAAATTTGTTGGGTGAAAGAGATGAATCCCAATACGGAAAGTTAACGTTGTCCGATATTCATGATAAATTAACGGCTGAATTTCCGGAAATAGATTTTGAGTTTTTCCAAAGTAACCTGGAAGGGGAGATAATAGAAAAAATTCAGTCGGCAAGAAATTCTGATATTGTTGGGTTGATTATAAACCCCGGAGGATATTCCCACACATCGGTAGCAATTAGAGATGCGCTTGAACTTATCAAAGTTCCTAAAATAGAAGTACATCTTTCCAATTTGGCTGCAAGGGAAGATTTTAGAAAAACCTCTATAACTGCAGAGGTTTGTACCGGTTACATTTCCGGATTTAAAGAATTAGGTTATCTTGCAGCGGTTTACTTAATATTAAAATTAACCAAATAAACCTGCTCTTTTGATACTCATCACATACCGAAAACAATTTTCCCGGTATTTTAACAAACAAAATCTTTCCGCGAAGAAATTATATTAAATAATTTATAGAACTTGATATTTTATAATGAATTAATTAATTTCGTTAAAGTAAATAATAAGAGCAAACATGAAAGATTTCGGATTAAAAAAATTATATTATTCAATAAGCGAAGTAAGCAAACTTACAGGGTTGGAACAATATATTCTTCGATATTGGGAAACCGAATTTGATCAATTAAAGCCTTCAAAGAACAGAGCGGGAAACAGAATTTATACTAATGCCGACATTAAATTAATCTTGTTAATAAAAAAACTTTTAAGGGAAGAAAAATATACAATTGAAGGCGCTAAAAAAATTCTAGCCGATCCTGAAAACGGCGCTGCAAAATCCTCTAAAAAATCTGCGATAAAGAAAAAACCCACAGCATCAAAAAATGAAATCCGTTCATTAAAAAGAGACCTTGAGGAAATACGAGAATTTTTAGTAAATTTACGTTCTAAATTATAATTGTTCGGAACGTGGCGCAGTCCGGTTAGCGTACTTGACTGGGGGTCAAGTGGTCGCGGGTTCAAATCCCGCCGTTCCGACAAATTTCTTTCCTTTCAATATTAATCCTTTTAGTCCGTTTGTTATTGAGAGGGTTTCTAGAATATAATCTTGGTAATTTAATTTGAATCGCGATAAACCCAAATGCCATTGCGGTGTTTTCGGCATTCAAGGCATTGAAAAACCGGCAATCTATACTTATTACGGTCTGCATGCATTACAGCACAGGGGACAAGAGGCTACCGGAATCGTTAGCTCATCAATAAAAAATACCAAATACTTGTTTAACATTCACAAAGGAATCGGTTTGGTTTCCGATGTTTTTAACAAACCTGAAATTTTAAGTAAAGACTTGGAAGGTTTTGCGGCAATCGGACATAACAGGTATTCTACAACGGGTGCATCGGATTCCAGAAAAAATATACAACCGTTCGTGGTTAATTATAGAATGGGAAATTTGGCTGTTGCTCACAACGGTAATTTAACCAATGCAAAAATTCTCCGCGAGGAACTTGTTAAAGAAGGTGCCATTTTTCAAACAACAAGCGATACCGAAGTAATTTTACATTTAATAGCGCGGAGTAAAAAAGAAAAGCAAGAGGATCAGATTTTAGATGCGCTCCGCAAGATTGAAGGAGCATATTGTTTGGTAATTTTAACCAACGATAAATTGTTTGCCGCTCGTGATCCGCACGGTTTCAGACCCCTTTCACTTGGAAAATTAAACGGTTCTTTTCTGGTTGCTTCGGAAACTTGTGCGTTTGATGTGAACGGTGCGGAATTTATCCGTGATATTAAACCCGGTGAGATGATTGAAATCGGAAAAGACGCAAAAGAAATCGATGATATTATTTCTTATTCGATATCCGATGACATAAATTTGAAACACTGCATCTTCGAGTTTATATATTTTTCGAGACCCGACAGTAAAATTTTCGGGACAAATGTAGACAAAATAAGAAGAAAATTGGGCAAAGTGCTTGCTACGTATCATCCCGTGTATGATCCCGAAGGTGAAAAAGTAATTGTGATAAGCGTTCCCGATAGCTCCAATACGGCAGCTATCGGATATCAAAATCAATTGGAAAAGATGGGGATTAACTCCAAATTGGAAATCGGTTTAATTCGCAGCCACTATATCGGCAGGACTTTTATTTTACCGGAGCAAACCAAAAGGGAAGTTGGAGTAAGAATTAAGTTTAACACGGTCAAAGGTGTTTTGGAAGGTCGTACCGTAATATTAATAGATGATTCTATTGTCCGTGGCACAACTTCAAAGCAACTAGTTAAACTCATTAGAGAAGCGAACCCAAAAGCTGTTCATCTGAGAATTTCTTCCCCGCCTATTGTAAGTCCGTGTTTTTACGGGATGGATTTTCCTTCAAAAGAAGAATTGATAGCGAACAAATTTAACGGTAACATTGAGGAGATTAGGAAGTATTTAGGTGTTGATTCGCTCGAATATCTAACAATCCCGGAGATGATGGAAGCTATGGTGGATCACGAACGGGAGCACTTCTGCACTGCATGTTTTTCCGGAAAATATCCTACAAAAGTCGATTTTAATACGGTAAAGGAAGAATATGAACCGTATTAATATCATAATACTTGCCACCGTATTTATTCTCACACAAATTATTTATGCTCAAGAAACCGTTTTCATCAAATTTAAGGATACAAAGAGCATTAAAATTCTAAAAAATGAGATAGAAACTGGATTAGCGCAAGAATTATCTTTAAATGAATTGGGTTATCATCAAGAATTTACGCAAGTTAAACCTAATTATCTAATAAATAATATAGGATTTTCACGGATTTTCAGATTTGATTTCCGAAATAAGAACGTAAAAGACCGGATTTTAAGGAAAATCCGCTCCAAATTTTCTGTAGAATATATTCAAGAGAACCAAAATTACAGTATTGATAATGCTCCGAATGATAGTTTGGCTGCTCAACAATGGGCTTTAGAAAAAACGGGAGCATTGCAAACATTCGAATTAATTGCTCAACTCGGTATTCAATTAAATGATATTCTGGTAGCGGTGATTGATACCGGTATAGACGACGATCATCCCGATTTAAGCTCAAAAATCTATTTAAATGAAGGTGAAATTGGCATAGATGAAGACGGAAACGACAAGAGATTTAACGGAATTGACGATGATAATAACGGATATATCGATGATTTTAAAGGATTTGATTTTGTTGATAAAAGTTTGAATATCGATATTCCCGGAGATAAAGATTACAAAGATTGGGATAACAACCCGGATGACGAAAACGGACACGGAACGAGTGTTGCCGGAATTATTTCCGCACAAGCGAATAATGGAATTGGAGTAGCCGGTTTTGCTCCAAACGTTAAAATACTTAATTTACGGGCTTTTGATGCTACGGGAAACGGCGAAGACGACGATGTTGCATCCGCAATAATTTATGCCGTTATTGCCGGCGCAAAAGTAATCAATATGAGTTTCGGCGACGATAAATTTTCTTACCTTCTTCACGATGCAATTAAGTTTGCTTATGATAACGGTGTTATCTTGGTCGGAAGTTCGGGAAATTCTTCATCGGAATTGCCGCATTATCCTTCAAGTTTCAGCGAAGTTATAAGTGTCGGAGCATCGGACGAAAACGATTTTGTTGGCAGTTTCTCTAATTACGGCTCAACTTTGGATTTGGTTGCTCCGGGAGTTGATATTTACACAACAATTAAAGATGGTGAATATGGCAGTATTAGTGGTACTTCTGCCGCCGCTCCGTTTGTTTCGGCCGCTTCCGCAAATATTTTAGGCTTCAAAGATTTTGGGATTCAAGAAGTCAAACAAATGCTCAAATCTTCCGCAGATGATATTAATGCTCCGGGGTGGGATTTACGTTCGGGCGCAGGAAGGCTCAATATATTCAAAATCGTCACGTCTTTTTCTCCCGGAATAATTAAAATTAACAAGCCTTTACAAGATTATGCCACTTATGAAGATTCTTTACAAATCAATGTATCCGTAATTTCGCCAAACTTTGAATTTTTTACGTTGCAATACGGAACGGGATATAATCCTGATAAATGGATCGATATTCCCGTAGACGGGAGCAAACAAATCTTTAAAAAAGATTTGCCGTCGCTCGATATTTCATCTTTTGCGGATACGGTTTATACTTTACGGTTAATAGCAAATTTAACGAACGAAAATAACCAAGAAGAACGGGTGAACTTTTATGTTGATAGATCTCCGCCCAAAGCTTATTTTGTAAACGGGGGAGAAGCGTTGCTTGGAAAGGATGTTACAATTATGTCATCAGTGTATTCCGAAGAACCGGCATCGGTCAAAATGTTTTTCAGAGCCGGACCGACGGAAGATTACAATTTTGTTTATATGGATCAATTCAACATAAATACAAAAACAGTTTATAATTCCCATTTCGGATTTATTCCGCCGGAATCTGTTAATCTGAATTCCGAATATGAAATTTATTTTGAAGTTACAAATTTAGCCGGATTATCGACTATCGTGGATAACAATGGCAAACCGTTTAAGTTTCCTGTCGGTGAGCGCGTGTATTTGCAGAATTATTCACAACTAAATTACTCTATGCCGGCTGCAAGAATTTATGATGCTCCGGTGAAATTAGACACAACCCAAACCGGATATTTGCTTATTAATCCGAACGAAAATTCCAGATTAATGCAAATTTTCGCCGCCGAAAATGATTCTTTAATATTGATTGATTCTTTGGAAAAAAGAATTCCTAAAGCCGTAGGGGATTTTAACGGAAACGGGAAGATCGATATTTTAAGTCTATTTCTGCGTAACGGTTACATCGATGAACAAAAGTCGACCGGTTCAACCGAATTTGTCACCCGATTTGCCGATTCAACGGGGAATTTTTGGCCGGCGGAGGCAATTGATTTGGATGACGACGGCAAAACAGAAGTCGTGGCTTTTGCCGATTCATCTTTTGCAGTTTATGAAATTCAAAACGATCTTTCGTTAATTACAGAAGCAACATTCGATTTGCCGGAGCAAAATAATGCAGGTTATCTCGGTGCTCCAAATATTGCCGTTTGTGATTTGAACAATGACGGAAAGGATGAATTATGGTTCCTTACAAGCAAGGGAGCTTTGCACGGATATAAAATAAACGGGAATAATTCCTATGAATATTATACTTCAATAAATTTGGGACTGGATGGCTCGAAAAACATTTTAAGCAGCGGAGACTATGACGGTGACGGTACCGACGATGTTGCTGTTTTATTGAAATCCAATAAAAACAATGATATTGCACCGTTTTATATTATGTTGGTATTTAACATGAATAACGAAGAATTTAATTTAATAACTTCGGAAGCTTTTATTGATGCCGGTTCTGAAATAAGTTCCGGTTTTACGAGAAAGAAATACTCGCTAAGATTAAAGAATCTAAATTCGGATGGAAAAGACGAATTGCTCGTTAATGTTTATCCGTTTTTCTATGTTTTTAGATGGGAGCAAGATGAAAATAAAATCATATTTTACAATGAAAATGTTAACACAACAAATATTTTTATTGGCGATTTGAACAGTAACGGAGCACACGAATTCGGAGTTTCGGGGTTGGATAAAGTCAGTTTTTTCGAAATTAAGTTCAATGATGCGCCGGAAATTCCGGAATTCACGGATTATTTTAGCATTGACAGCAATAAAACCTATCTAGAATGGAAAGGGAACGGTGATAACTTTATTGTTTATAAAGGTTTAAGTGATTCTACTTTAAGTGTTTTAGATACAATATCACAAAATTTCATGATTGACAGCGTAAAACCGGGGAATTTTTATTATTATGCGGTGCAATCGGTGGCAAACGGCAAGAAATCCATGCTAAGTGATTTAATTACAATATATTCACATGCTCCGGCAAAAATCGATAGTATTTATGCGAAAAATCCGAATTCGGTGTTTATAAGATTTTCGGAAAGGATGAAAAGCGAAATATCAGATGTGAAATCATTTTTGGTCGATGATAAAGTTTCACCTAACACAATTGTTGCCGCTACACAATCCGGTTATATATTAAATTTTGATGAAGCTTTAAATACCGGGGAGCATATTCTCTCCGTTAAAAATTTACGGGATTTTTATAATTCTCCCGTAAATAGTGATTCCGTAAAGTTTTACGTAACGGAAGAAAAAGGGGAGCAATTATTTTTCGTAGAGAGTTTCAAGTTGGAAGAAGATAAAACATTATCACTCAAATTCAATCTTCCCGTTGACAAAAATTCTGCGAATAATGCCCAAAATTATACTTTTTCACCCTTTAATCAAATAGTAGAGATTAACGAAGTTGGTGACGACAGGGTTAAATTGAAAACAAAGCATCCGTTAAAGTCCTTGGGAATGGAATATTCTCTGAAAATAGAAAATATATATTCTTCCGTTGAAACGGGAAATATTAAAATTTCAAGCGGAGCCGGGAGCATCATCGTTTTATCTTCATTCGAAAATGATTTATCGCAAATTTACACTTATCCGAATCCCGTGAGCGTTTCGAAATCCGGAAAAATAACTTTTGCAAAATTGACAAAGTTTGCCGAAATAAATGTGTTTACAATCGATGGTAAAAAGATTAAAACTTTGAAAGAAAACGACGGAAACGGCGGTTTGCAATGGGATTTACGGGATGAAAACGGGAGCACGGTAAATTCAGGCGTTTACATCTATTATGTAAAAGCTTATGACGAAAACGGCAATCTTAAAGAATCGAAACTGGAAAAATTCGTGGTTGTGAAATGATTAAATTGGGCAAGTTCAACACGTTATCTAATTACATAAGTTTGTTCAGGTTGCTTCTTAGTATTCCGGTTTATCTTTTGCTCGATGGGATGATTGAATCGGAAAGTAACAGAACAATTTTGATTATTTTGCTTTGGATTGCCTATTTCAGTGATATTGCCGACGGATATTTTGCCAGGAAACTTAATCAAATATCTGAATGGGGGAAAGTAATAGACCCGCTTGCCGATAAAGTTCTTGTAGTAATGATAATCGTTAAATTGTATTTGATGAATGAAATCCCAAATTATTATTTCTGGATAATCGTTCTGCGGGACGTTTTGATTTTTACGGGCGGTATTTTCGTGAGCAAAAAACTCGGCAAAGTTCTTCCTTCCGATTACGTCGGAAAAGTAACGGTTGCAACCATCGCACTTTTTATAATGGTTGTGATAATCAACATTCCACATTCCCATTGGCTTTATCAAATATTGCTTTACGGAAGTATTATTCTTAGTTTTGCATCCGTTATAAATTACGGTTTACGTGCATTGAAAACAATCAAAACGGAAACAAAATGAAGTTATTCAAAAATCTGAATTTCGATAAACTTAAGAATGGTCTCAACAAAACAAGAAACAAAATTGTAACGGGAATAAAAGAAACCGTAAGCGGCAAAGCGGTAATTGACGACGATGTTTTGGATGAAATAGAAGAGATTTTAATTACAAGCGATATCGGTTATGATGTTGCGATGAATATTATTGACGAAACCCGTAAAAGATTAAAAAGCGAGAAAGACAGAAGCAGCGTAAATATAATTGAAATAATTAAAAAAGAGCTTACGGGCATTTTGGAAAAATACGATCCTGGTAACGACGAAGCTGAACAATTGGAAAAATATAAACCGTTCGTTATTTTAGTTGTTGGTGTAAACGGCGCCGGAAAAACCACCACAATAGGGAAACTGGCATACAATTTTAAAAAGAGTAACTTGGATGTGATGATAGGTTCGGCCGATACGTTTAGAGCCGCCGCAAACGAACAATTGGAAATTTGGGCGGAAAGAGCAGGAGTTAAAATCATACAAAAAGAACCCGGCAGCGATCCTTCTTCCGTTGTGTTCGATACGCTCATGCAAGCGAAAAATCAAAATACGGACGTTGTTCTCATTGATACCGCGGGAAGGTTGCATACAAAAACCGATTTAATGGAAGAGCTGGGAAAAATTAAAAGGGTAATGGGCAAAGTAATTGACTATGCGCCGAACGAAATTTATTTGGTTGTGGACGGAAATACCGGTCAGAATGCGCTGATTCAAGCTAAAGAATTTTCCAAATACACGGATTTAACCGGATTGATAATAACCAAACTTGACGGCACGGCCAAAGGCGGCGTTGTCTTTCAAATAATTAACGAACACAAAATTCCGATAAAATATATCGGAGTAGGCGAAGGAATAGACGATTTACAAACCTTCGATGCAAGGGAATTCGTTAACGCTTTGTTTGAAGAAAATTAACCTTATTTTTAATGCATTGAAAAATTTATGGGGATTTTTTATCTTATTTTATCGTTAACAACCAAAACCGTATTTGAAAAAAACATTAATTATAGTCAATCCGAAATCGGGAAAGGGTAACGGGGAAAAGGCTTTACCGCAAATTAAATCCTTTCTTAAGCAAAATAATATCCAATCCGAAATAGCCGTTACCGAAAGGCATCTTCACGCAACTGAAATAACCAAATCTAATTATTTAAATTACGACAAAATTATCGGGGTTGGCGGAGACGGAACGTTAAATGAAATAGTTAACGGAATTGATTTTAGCAGCGAACCGCAAATTGAATTGGGCGTTATCCCGGTCGGCAGCGGGAACGATTTTGCGAGAATGCTTAATTTGTCTAAAAGCGTTAATGAAAATCTTGAATTGATATTTAATCATGCTCCCGTAATTAAAGTGGACGTTGGCGAGATTAAATTCAAAGAAAAAGGCGGCAAAAACGAAAAAATGCACAAATTTTTGAACGGTTTGGGAGTCGGTTTCGATGCGTATGTGGCTTATATAAATCAACATACGAAAAACTTCAGCGGTTTGGTTTCTTATGTATATGCAGTAATTAAAGCTTTAATTAATTTGGAAGATATGCCCGTTAGAATCAAATTGAACAATTCCATTATTTTAGGCGAAAAATTACTCTTGGCAATTGGTAATGGAAAAACACACGGCGGTGGTTTTTATTTAAATCCCGATGCGGAAATTAACGATGAAATTCTTGATTTAACGGTAATTGAAAAACTTAAGAAGCTTCAAGTTATCCGGAAATTACCGTTGGCGTTGTTTAACAGACTTGAAACTGCGAAAGAAGTATCGATGTATAAATTTAAGGACGTGGAAATTGAAATAGAAAAACCATATTTTGTCCATACCGACGGCGAAATTATTTCGGAAAAAATTTCTTCCTTAAGCGTGAAATGTTTGCCGAAAGTTTTAAATGTAATAAGCAAACCTAAATGAAATGTTAATGAGAAAACCCAAATACAGACGATTTGAATACCAGCCGAGATATTACGATCCCGAGAAAGACGAACGCGAAAAGCGTAAGAAAAGATTGAAATTCCGTTATGCAAGAAGAACAAAACCACGAAAAACCAATCAATTTATTTATATAGGCGTTTTTATATTGGCGCTGTATGTTTATCTAAAATTATCGGGTTATTTATAAACGGGGAATTTCTTAGTTTACATAATATACATTATGGGACAAATATCACTCTCCGGCAGAATGTGAATTTTTAGCGTTTTCAAGCTTTAATTATAAGGTAAACCACGAGTTACAAATCTAACTCCAGAATATTTTTTTGATAAGTATAAACCGTTTTTGAAATTTTATTTATTGCGAAACTAAAATTGTAATTTATACGAAATTATTTTTTTCCTGTTACTTCATAATAATTTTTTTTAAGATATATCTTTGCGTTCATCCTTTGCACACTCTGCGTGAAACGGAAAAAAGGTTCACGCAAAGAACGCTAAGACTTTTTCGCAGAGCACGCTAAAGTCTTATTTTTCTTTTTTTACTTTCACCCTCGCGTCTATGTCGTTTGGCGGGAAGGTTTCTTCAGGTAATCTGTCTAAAATATATCCCGCATAATAATAAAGAAATTTATATCCTTCTTCGCTTACATATTTGGTATAGCTTCCGGCGGAGTCCTGGTAAACTTGGTTAACGCTGTTTTGAAATGCAGCGACTTCCGTTCTGCAACCGATCGAGTCTCCGGCGGTTAATTTGCTTTTTGCGTTTGTTAGTTTGTTAAGTAACTCGGTTTTATATGTTTCGTCTTTTAACCATTCGTAACCGTAGCATTGATTTGTGTAGGAGGTTAGGGTGTCGAGCATGGTTGAAGAAGTAATTGTGCTATCGGGTTCTTTTGCTTTCAATAACGCTATCTCTATTTGTAGTCTCTTCTTCACTCTATCATCATTTTCTTTCTTATAGTAGCTTTTCATAAAATATAGGGTTGAAGGATTCTTAAACTTCTTGTATAATTTAATTAGTAAAGCCAATTTAAATAATCTACTTGTATCGCTTTCTATACGTTGTTTAAGTAGTTCTTCAAAGTCACTATAATTATTTTCATCTAATATTTTTAATGTTAACATTTTTATCGAAAATTCAGTTTCGTTCTTGCTTAACAATTCTTTTGATAGGTTTATAATATTGCTCCCTTCAATATCTTTTAATTCATAAAGCGCATAAAATTTATAACTTACTTTCAATTCATCTTTCGTTTCCATTGTAGCTATTCTTAATAATTCAGCCATTGCAGAATCTTTATATTCAGGCAAATTCTTAGCTATCTCTTTCAGTGGAAGTATATAAAAAACCGTATGTTCATTACTTGTATCTTGTTTTATCGCCTCGAACAAATAATTTATTGTTGAATAATCTCCATTCCGAATTAAAAGTCCGGTTGCATACATTTTGTATGTTAACGGTAAGTCTGATGAGAATTCAAAATTGAAGTTATCCACAGAATCTATAAATTCATGAGCGAACAAGTTAAAAGTACTATATTTCAATTTAAATAGTGTTTCTAAATAAGAATATTTCATTGAAGGAAGATTTTCTTTCCAAATATTCTCTAATAATTTGGGAATTGCTTCTGTAATATTGTATTCCTTTATTTTTTCCAGAGCGCCTCTTCTAACCCAAAAATTAGTCGAATCCAATTCGGAAATGATTTGTTCTTTCTCACTTTCAGTTATTTCCTGTGCAAAGTTTGTATTTTCAAAAAAAAGAATTACTGTTAATATCATAAATATATATTTCATTGTGTACCCCGGATATTTTAAAAATTTAAATACAATTTAAATCAGCTTCTTCTATTAAGAACTCCAATTCAATGCGATATAATTCTATAAGATTAAAAACTTCATCCTCTGAATTGGTTAATATTTCATTTAAGAGAGAAACTGAATTATTAAACTCATTCATTGCGATATTAAATTTGTCAATAGTAATTTGTGAAATATTAGAACTACTTTTATTTAATGCTTCAGATTCACTTTTAGCATCTCCACATGTTAGATTTATATCGTCCAGTTGTTCTTTTATAGGTGCAAGCTGTTTGCTAAATATTTTTTTAATTTGATTTACATGCATCTCTTCATGTTTCAATATTATTTCCGTAAAAATATAATGACCTTTTGGAAGTATATAAGGATACGGAACATGTCCTTCAAGATCACTTAATGCATCACATAATTCTGAGCTTGGGAGATTTTCCAATTCCTCGAGTGAATTTATTTTTTTCAAATCAAAATATTCTATATTATTATTACATAAACCAGAAATTACATTTAATTCGAACGGACCAACCTCAAATTGCCATTTACCTTTATCCTCATTATAGCATGCTTTTTTATCATAAGGTTGATTAAAAGTGTGTGCACCCCGAACAGGCTTTGTTACTCCCGGTGTCCATCTGATTTCATCTTCGTCTTCAATAAGATAACATGGATTTTGATTATACGTTCCAACAGGATGTATATTTATTTTTAATTCAGGTATCTGCGTATCACCCATACATTTTGGTGCATCTTCCCCGCATACCGGAAACTCAACATATTTACAGACTGTAAACGCAGATTGGCTATCGGCGGATTCGCTTTTTATTTCTTTACCATCCAAATACATGGTTATTGTTACGTCCGCTCCGCTAGCATGTCCCTTCTCGTTATGCCAACTTATTGTAACGCAATATGTGGCTTCTTGACTTATTGCAGCCGAAAGCTCCACCACGTTGCTCGTAGTGCTTGTTTTACCCAATGTATGGTCACTGTAGAGTTCCATTATTGCTGTATCCGGTACATCATCAGGACCATACACTCTTGCCCAGTTTGCTATTACTTTAAGTGTATGTATTTCACTGCTTGTACCGGTAGGCGTTTTTTGCCCAATATTTGCCCTCGGTTTAATTTCCACCTTCTCTTTTATTTTTACCTGGGCATACAAGTTTAAATTATTAAGTATAAAAAAAGTGAAAACAAACAAAAAAGCAAATAACGAATAGAAGGATTGGGCTTTTAATCCTTTTCTTTTTAAAAGATGATTTTGCGTTGCGTTAAATTTTGTTTTGGGGCTGCATGGGTTTTGGCTGGCGGTAATCAGCGTTTGGCATTTAATTTGCTGGGGGGGGTATTTTTTACCATAGATTGACTCCTGTGATTACTACAATTTATAAGCTTAAACTAAACTTGTTACGGTAATTTTAAATGTAATAAATTCTGTTCGTTCATGTCAAGTAAAAAATGATTAAAATTCCGTAAGTAAAACTTCTATGGTATATTTTTATATATAATATTATAAGACTTTATTTTTAAATTTTTCTCCGGACGACTGGACATAAATTATTTTTTTTCACCAACAAAATCTTTTTACGTAATATCTCTGCGTTTATCCTTTGCGCTCTCTGCGTGAACCTGGAAAAGGTTCACGCAAAGATCGCTAAGACATTTTCACCAAGCACGCTAAGGTTTTATTTTTCATTTTGGGCTTTTACTTTCACATCTCTGTCGTTTGGCGGGAAGGTTTCTTCAGGCAATCTGTCCAAAATATATCCCGCGTAATAGTAAAGAAATTTATATCCTTCTTCGCTTACGTATTTCTGGTAGCTTCCGGCGGAGTCTTGGTAAACTTGGTTTATGCTGTTTTGAAATGCTTCCACTTCCGTTCTGCAACCGATCGAGTCTCCGGCGGTTAAATTGTCTTTTGCGTTTGTAATTTTATTTAACAATTCGTTTTTGTATGCTTCGTCTTTTAGCCACTCGTATCCGTAGCATTGGTTTGTGTAGGATGTTAGGGTGTCGAGCATTTCCAAGTTTGGAAATGTACTATCAGGTACCGGCGGCTCAAAAACATTTAAGAAATACTTTTTCTTTTTATAAGTTGATGAAGTAGTATCGAAACTTAATTTGGACAATGAATTTATGAACTTAGGTTCCAAATAACGGTTTGTTTCTAAATGATAGTTTTTAATGCTAGAAAAATATGGAATATATTCAGCTCTTATAGAGTCATTTATTTCATTTTGAAGTGCAAATATGGTTCTTTCAGGTTGTCCATCTCCATCAATGCGGCCTAAATGGAAAAAACAATCATATCTTTCTTTTCCTTGGCTATTTTCAAAATGATCATTTAAAATCTTCACATATAATTGATAGTCAAAATTTCCTATATACGAAGCATAAGCATCTATATCACGCCAATTAGTTTGAGCCCTCGCCTTTTGTTCGAGTATACTTCTAACTTCGTTAGTATATCTACTATCTCTGCCATACAAGGAGAATACGTATATTCCATTAATAAATTTCTTTTGATTTGTAGTATTTAGATAATAATCTTTTACAAAGTCATAATAATTAAAAAATCCAGCTTCAGCCAATTTTGTAATTGCCTCTTTCTTAACGTGTGAAGTAGATTGAGCCACAGTATCCATTTTAGAAATTGCTGATCTATCACCTAATAAGCCGAGAATATAAGCATCGGTATAATATTTATCCCATTGTGAATATCTTTCAAAATAAGGAAGCGTAGTATCGATTTTTGTATTTAAATTATCCAATAAAAATTGTGATTCGGTATCTCGATGTTTATAATATAAATATTTTACAGCCTTAGAATATTGACCTAAAGGGGAATTAATACCGCCATTTAAAATAATTTTTTTTAAGCTATCAACCCTAACTTCTTTGCCAAATTCATAAGACCTTATATCTAACCCATAATCATGCCACATCCCTTGTCCAGTGATTTCAGTTATAAATGCAATTGTAATAATTAATATCGTTAAAGACTTATTCATTTTATGATTTTTTATTAATACAAATTTTAATAAAATAATTATTCGACTCTTTAGAAATAATATGACCAAGAATAAACTTCGTATTTTAGTTAATCAAATAACGTTAAACTGTATTTCAGTTTGTATTTGTTTATTATACTTGCTAGTTTTATAAGTGTTTCATATTTTTTATTTTGAGCCAAATATTATAAGATTATTCAAAAAACAGTTAATAGCAATATTAATATATTAAATTTATAAGATATACTTTGTGATTTAAGATAAATCATTCTTTACGGAACAGCCATGGCTGTTCCCTGTGTTTTTATTTTGCCCTTCGATTATATCTCCATTTCTTTTTTTTGAGCATACAAATTTAAATTATTAATAGTAAAATATAGTGGAAATAAATTAAAAAGCAAGTATGAGATAATTTTGCTAACTCTTATAAAATATTTTAAATAAAGATTGTGCTTTGGTTTAGCTGAATGTTGTTTTGTGCTGCAATCGGTATATCTGTGATTAGACGGGTTAGTTTTTACATCAGCAATATTTTTTTTGTATACTATCTTTGCGTTTATCCTTTGCGCACTCTGCGTGAAACCGGGAAAAAGGTTCACGCAAAGAACCCTAAGGCTTGTTCGCGTGGTATGCTAAAAGTATTTTTGATTATTAGCTATAAACAGAATAAAAAATAATTAACCTACCGGTGTGGAATAAACTACAAATTTTTTACTTTCTCAATCGCTTCATCCGAGCCGAATAACACAAGCGAATCCCCTTCATTAATAATGTAATTCGGATCGGGCGCTAAAATACGGGTCTCATCGGAAAATTGGGATTTTGCTTTTTTTATCATCAAAACTTCAAGTCCGTATTTATTACGGAGTTTGAGTTGAGCTAAAGTTTTACCTACGAATTCCGGTAACGCTGTTTTTTCTATAATAGAATAGCCGTCTGCAACTTTTGTCTCTTTATTACTGTCAATTATCTGGAGCTGACGGGCCATTCCTTCCGCCAGATTATATTTTAATGTTTCTTTATTATATGCTTTAATTATTGCTTGCCGTGAAATCGTGCCGAGAATATCTGTTTTATTTTTCGCCGATACAACCGGAAATTCTTCCACGTTTTCCATATCAAAGTAATTTAATACTTTGTCAAGTGTATCATCGGGATGAACAAATCTAACGTTTGGATTTGCAATATCCTGTGCAATCAACATTCCGCGCAGAGTTTCATATTCCGAAATTATAGGTCTTAATTCCCTTTCGGTAATTTGTCCTATGATTTCACCGTTGTTATTTGTAACGTAAAATACAGTGTGCTTATTTTCGATTAACTTGCTCACAATTTTTGACAAAGGTGAGTTACCGGGAATTAAAACGATATCCGGCGTCATTATATCTTTAACTTTTAGGTGAGCCAAAAGATTTATTTCCCTTCCCGCACGGAGTTTTAAGCCGAGTTGTTCCAAATGTTTCAGGTGAACCGAACCTTTCATTATTAATTGAACAATTGTGGTGCTTATTATGATAGAAAGCATCAACGGTAAAATAATCGTATAATCCCGCGTCATTTCGAAAATGATCATAATAGACGAGATCGGGATTGAATTAATTCCGCCGAGCAAAGCTCCCATCGAAACCAAAACAAACAGCGTTTCATCAAGTCCCAAATCAAAATAAGAATTAAAGAAAAAAGCGAAAAGGTAGCCAAGTGTTGCCCCCATAAAAAGCGAAGGAGCAAATAGCCCACCGAATCCGCCGGAATGTAAAATAAGCGGTACCAGTGCAAACTTTAGAAGGAACAAAATCAATACAATTTTCCATGTAAGGTTCTGAGCCAAAATTTTATTTATCGCATCGTATCCTATTCCGAAAATATCGGAAAAGAAATATCCCGAAAGACCGACAATTCCCCCGACCAAAGCCATAACAATCCATTGCGGATATTTTGCGAGAATTTTTCTTTTAAGAAACCGTTCGAGATTATCGGAATATTTGATATACAAAACCGATACAAAGCCAGCTAAAATACCGAGAATTAAAAAGTATATTAATTGATTGTAATCCGAAAAAGATTCGTGATGAAAAATGAACGTAGGTTGATTACCCAAAAAAATTCTGGATATAACACTTGCGGTAACCGAAGCCAAAATTAATGCGGAGAAAGTGGGTGATTGAAAATCATTAAGAAGAATAATTTCCAAAGCAAAGAAAACCCCGCCGAGTGGCGTATTGAATACGGCGGCAATAGCAGCTCCGGCGCCTGCTGTAGTAAACATTCTTCTTCTCTCTTCCGTGAGTCCGAACAAAACGCCTATTTTGCTGGCAACACCGCCGCCTATTTGAGCTGCGGGACCTTCGGGTCCGACCGTTCCGCCTGAACCGATACATATTGCCGGCGCAAGAAAATGAAATATGGTTGTTTTGAACGGTATGTATCCGTTTTTTAATGCAACGGCTTTAATAACATCGTAAACGCCTTTTTGTTTTGCAGTTTCGGGTGAAGATTTTATCATTATTGCTTGAATAAGCATACCGAGAACGGGAATTAAAATTACTGCCTCGCTTCCTATTATCATAAAATAACTTAAACTATACCCGAAAAACAGTTCTTTAAAAAAATCAATCGATTCGTGAAATAAGACAGCGGCAATACCAGCGGCTGCGCCGGTTAAAATTGCAAAAATGCTAAAGAAAGTATATTCGGGTAAGTTTAATTTATCGAAGTACGCTTGTAACGATACTTTAACCGAAACAAGAAATTTCGAAATTTTATTTTCGCGAATTAGATTTACCATTATCTTAATTTTCCGGTAAACAACAGAAACGCCATTGCAACTATGAAAATTACAATAGCGTTGGTTTAACTAAACTATTCGTATTTGAAAAAGCCTTCTTTTGTTTTTCTGCCGAGTTTGTTTGCCGCTACCATTTTCTTGAGTAACGGGCACGGGCGGTATTTCGGATCGTTAAATCCTTCGTATAAAACTTCCATAATGGCTAAACAAACGTCAAGCCCAATAAAATCCGCAAGGGTTAAAGGCCCCATCGGGTGAGCCATACCCAATTTCATTACCGTGTCGATATCTTCTGCGGAAGCAACTCCTTCGTATAAAGCAAAAATTGCTTCGTTAATCATCGGCATTAGAATTCTGTTTGATATAAATCCGGGGTAATCGTTGACTTCAACCGGTGTTTTCCCCAACTTCAAAGAAAGTTCTTTTATGGTTTCGTACGTTTCATCGCTTGTTGAATAACCCCTTATAATTTCAACCAATTTCATTACAGGCACTGGATTCATAAAGTGCATTCCGATGAATTTATCGGCTCTTGTTACAGCCGATAATTCGGTGATGGAAATTGAAGAAGTATTGCTTGCAAATATAGAATCTGCTTTAACTATGCTTTCTAATTGCTTGAATAATTGCAATTTAGCATCTTTGTTTTCAATAATTGCTTCAATAACTAAATCCGTATCGGGTGAAACGTTTTCTGTTCCCAAAACCGGTTTAATTCTGGCTAAGGTATTTTTCTTGTCATCCTCCGATAAAATCCCCTTTTTGATTTGACGGTCAAGATTCTTAGAAATGGTGTTTATTCCCCTTTCGATAAATTCATTTTTAACATCGACCAAATCAACATTAAATCCGTTTTGGGCAAAGACATGCGCAATTCCGTTTCCCATTGTTCCCGCACCAATAACGGTTACGTTTTGAATATTCATATTTCCCTCTCTTATTTTTTATAATTTTTCACAATCACAGAAACGGCTTCCCCACCGCCGATACAAAGCGATGCGAGTCCATATTTTAAGTCTCTTTTGAGTAATTCGTGGATTAAAGTTACAAATATGCGTGCTCCGCTTGCTCCTATCGGGTGTCCCAGAGCTATTGCTCCACCGTTTACATTAACTTTAGTCGGATCGAGATTCAAAAGTTTGTTAACGGCAAGTGAAACAACCGCAAAAGCTTCGTTAATTTCGTAAAGGTCAATATCGTCAGTCGTCATACCGGCGCGTTTCAAAACTTTGGTAATTGAATCAGCCGGAGCCGTTGGGAATTGAATCGGATCTTTTGCCGCGGCGGATTGAGCAACAATTTCTACCAAAGGTTCATATCCCAAATCGAGTGCGGTTTGTTCGTCCATTACCAACAATGCAGCAGCACCATCATTTATTTTAGATGCGTTTGCCGCGGTTATAATTCCATCTTTGTCGAATGCTGGTCTCAACTTGGGAATTTTTTCGAATTTAACATTTTCCGGTTCTTCGTCTTTATCGACCAATATTTCTTCTCTTCTCATTTTTACTGGAACTTTCACAATTTCGTCATCGAACTTCCCTTCTTTCTGAGCTTTAAGCGCGCGGTTATAAGATTCAACGGCAAATGCGTCCACTTCTTCACGTGTAAAATGGAAATCTTTTGCGCATGCTTCGGCGCAATTTCCCATGTGAATGTTGTTGTAAACATCCCACAAGCCGTCGTGAACCATCGAGTCGATGAGCTCACCGTTGCCGAGCCGGTATCCGCTTCGTGCTTTTTTCAGCAGATACGGTGCTTGGGACATGTTTTCTTGTCCGCCTGCAATGATAACGTCTGCATCGCCGCATCGGATTGCTTGATCGGCAAGCATTACGGCTTTAAGACCGCTTCCGCAAACTTTATTGATTGTCATGCATTCGGTTTTTGTGGGCAACCCGGCAAATATGGCGGATTGGCGAGCCGGCGCTTGTCCTACGCCCGCGGTAAGTACGTTTCCCATTATTACTTCTTGGACTTTTTCACCTTCCAACTTTGTTTCTTCCAAAATCGATTTGATTACAATGCTTCCCAATTGAGGAGCGCTAACGGTTGAAAGTTTTCCCATGAAAGAACCGATAGGCGTGCGTTTTGCGGCAACAATTACTGATTTTCTCATAATTTCTCCGGTAAGAGTGAATTAAAATAAAAATTTAATGTTGTAAAGATAGTTATTTGCGAAGTTGAATTGTAGTTAAAAGATGAGTAAAACTGATGAAACGATAAGCAATTCATATCAATCAAGTTCAAATGCGAGGCAGCATTTAAGTTTTCCGCATGGTCCGCTTAATTTTGATAAATTCATAGAAATATTTTGCTCGCTTGCAATATCTGTAGTTATCCGGCGGAAATTATGCATAAATGTTGTACAACAGAATTCCCTTCCGCAAGTTCCCACTCCACCTACGAGCTTGGCTTCATCCCTAACACCTATTTGTCTTAGTTCGATCCGGGTTTTGTAAATGCCGGCTAACTTTTTGGCTAATTCCCTGAAATCAACCCGTCCGTCTGCGGTATAAAAGAAAAATAATTTTTTCCTATCGAATTGATAGTGGATATCTACAAGCTTCATTTCCAAATTCAACTCGTTTACCAATCGTTCGAAAGTCGGCTTGGCATTTGAAATGTCTTTCAGATTCTTATTTAGTTTTGCAATATCTTCTTCGGTTGCAACCCGTAAAATTTCCGGGAGCTCTTCCCCGTTCAAACCGAAAATTTGCCTTCTTATTTGTACAATTTTCCCAACGTAAGTGGCTTTAGCCAAATCAATAAAATCGCCGTTTTTGATTATAATTTTGTCTGTTTCTTTAATTGAAAGATTTTTAGAATTCAAACAATAATTATGTCCCAACAAACTCGGACAATCGACTTCCACTATATTTCTTTCGTCCAAAGGAGTATTAATATCATTATCGATATTACAATGAACGCAATTGTCTTCGTGGGATAAGTTTTCCACAATAAATTCTTGATAATGTTTTTTAGTAGATTGCGGAATTTCGAAGTGCGAATCTTCCGAAGGGTTCCTGTTATCTTCGAGTCCGGGATCTATATTCATTTAAACTTACCCTTTTGTCAATGAAGCCAACTTAAATATAGTATTCATTATAATTATATTCAAGCTAATATTACTTGAAATTAAAGATGACAACCAATCCAAATAATTTTGTGTTTCTTGAATGTTTACATTGCCAAATTTCGTATTGAATTTAATAAAAGTTTCTTTGTAATCGGCAAAATAATATTGATTGAAAGACGATTTGTTTTTAATTACGTCATCAAGCCATTTTAATATTAATTGAATTACAATTAAAAATTTTTCTTTTGAATTTCCGTCAATTACTTCGGAAAAAGTTGAAAAAGCAGTATTGAACTTATTTCCCAGCGAATATCTCAGAATGGTAATAGTCTTATCGAGTAAATAATCGAATTTGTTCTCTAACAGTTTATTTGCGAATGTAACCGAACCGTTAGCAAAACGGGAAACTTTAGCGGCTTCTTCTTCCGGATAACCGAATCTTTCAGTTAAGATTTTTTCGATATCCGAAGGTTTTAGCGGATTAAATTCCAGATTCCAGCACCGGGAATGAATCGTAGGCAATAACTTGCTTTCGTTATCCGTAATAAGAAAGAAAACCACACCCGGCGGCGGTTCTTCAAGACTTTTAAGAAGTGCGTTTTGAGCTTCGGTACTCATTAAATGCGCATCGGAAATAATGATGCCTCTGTATGCAACATCGTCAAAATTCAAAGAGATTTTTTTCTTTATATCTCTAATACTACTAATTTTAATGTTAAAACTGTCTTCTATTTGAATTTGATAATACGGATTCTCTATTTTTTTTCTAATCTCTTCTTGAATTTGCGTTAAAGTGTCTTCGCTTAGCTTTTCGGTCGGTCCGCTATCGTTTGTTTCACCCTTTCCGCGAGGCAAAGGAATAACAAATTGGACGTACGGTTCCATCAGCTTTTCTATTTTATTATCTATGTTTTGAGTGACGCCGGAATTAAGGAGTTGTAAAAATTTAACGGCGGTAAGATGCTTTCCGGTTCCGCCGGGACCGTAAAACAAAAAAGCGTTAGGGATTCTTTTGGAAGAGTATATTTTTTTTAGAATATCGGTTTGACGACCTTGACCGGTGATTTCAAAATCGGATAAATTCATTTACGAATTAGCTGTATTCATCGTCGTCAAAATAAAAGAAGTCTTCGTCAGTTGGATAATCCGGCCATAAATCTTCTATTCCTTCGTAAATTATTTCATCGGTATCTTCAAGTTCTTTCAGGTTTTCGAGTAATTCCAAAGGTGCTCCTATTCTATCAACGTATTCAATAAGTTCGTTTCTCGTTGCCGGCCAAGGTGCATCGATTAAGTATGATGCCAATTCAACTGTCCAAATCATCTTAATTCTCCCCCGATCTGTTTTTTGTTGCAAGAATATCGAAAATTTTAATATCGTCGTACATAAAATTTTTCGGGTTTAAGGCTATTCCGTTGTGCCTTACTTCGTAATGTAAATGAGGACCGGTAGTCAATCTGCCAGAATTTCCTGATAACGCAATAACATCTCCCCTTTTTACTCTTTGACCCTTTTTAACAAGTATTTTGGAAAGATGCGCATATCTTGTCGTATATCCGAAACCGTGATCAATTTCAACAATTCTTCCGTACCCGCTTTGATAACCGGTACGTATAACTTTTCCGTTTCCCGGAGCATAAACTTTCGTACCGACATCGGCAATTATATCCAATCCGTTATGCATTTTTCTTACTTTCAGTATCGGATGTAATCTTATTCCGAATCTATCGCCAATTCTTCCTTCCATCGGTTTAATTGCGGGAATTGCCGCATAAAGTTTTTCATTTCTTTTAAGTTGCTCGGAAATCGATTTAAAATTGTTTAACTCGAAATTAACTTTAGCAGATACAATGTTCGTGTAATTGGATAAACCGATAATAACTTTATCGAGTTCGCTGTCGCCCGTAGAAATTATTTCATTCAATTGGCTGCCTCCAATACCTACTTCCCGTTCTTCAGGGGAAATCGGTTCAAGGTTTACCGCCAATCTTAAATCGTTGTCTTCTTTGGCTATCCGGTCAATTTTATCATTTAACTCGGCATATTGTTCCAATAAATTTTTCAGTTTATTTTCCAGTTCGGCATTTTTAACGCGAAGAGAGGTAATATCGCTTTCCGGATTTAAAAAACTGTTGATAACATAAGCGCTTCCGAAAAGAATGAAGCCTATGATTACAGATAAACCGGTTACGAGAAAAACAAATTTTTTGTAAAAGTTGTTTATCTCAACAAACTGTAATTTCGATTTCGAAAAGTAGTATATTTTTTTCATAAGTCGCTGCGAAATTAATAAATCAGTGTATTTAAGTCAAGTTATTTATTTAAATGGTTTTATTCGAAATCGTGTTCGAAATAATCAACGACTCTGTTTGGGGGTGAGGAACCTTTTTGTAATTTTGATTGCAATCTTTTCTGAAATTCTACGGCAGCATCGTATCCGTAATGTTTAAGCAGATAATTCAATGCTATTACTTCGGAAATTACCGTAATATTTTTTCCAGGTAAAATCGGAAGTTTGATGTAAGGAATTTCCACATCTAAAATATTAATAGTTTCGTTTTCCAAACCCGTTCTGGTGTAATTCGATTTTTTATCCCAAATTTCAAGTTCTACCACAACTTCCAAACGTTTTTGATAACGGATGGCTCTAACGCCGAACATCTCTTTAACATTAATAAGACCTATACCGCGTATTTCCATAAAATGTTTGACAAGTTGTGTTCCGGAGCCGATTAAAATTCCTTCTCCTTTTTTGGTAAAAAGAACAACATCGTCGGCAACCAGCCTGTGACCTCTTTCAAGCAAATCGAGCGCTACTTCACTTTTGCCAATGCCCGATTTCCCGACGAATAAAATTCCAACACCGTAAACGTCAATAAAAGAGCCGTGTACGGAAAACCGTGGTGCAAATTGGTCGTCTAAAAAGTCGCTTACCAAATAAGCAAGTTTGGTTGTTGAGTATTTTGTTCCGAAAACGGCTACGTGTTTTTTTTGTGCAACCTCTAAAAATTCTTTGGAAGGCTTATTGTTATTGGTAATTATAAAACAAGGAATATCAAAGTCGAAAATTGTTTTTAACGTATCCTCCCTTTGTTTTTTTGTTAAACTTTTGAGATAACGCATTTCGGTGTTGCCGCAGACCTGAACCCTTTTGTAAGAGAATAAATCGACAAACCCGGCAAGAGCCAAGCCGGGTCTGTGTAAATTTTGTTCGGTTATTTTTTTATCGAAATCCGGATTTTTAGACAACAAACGAAGGTTAAACCGTTCTTTCAATTGTTCGTACAAAAATCCGACTGTGATGGATTTCTTTTTAACAATGCTTTTCTTATCGATTTTCATTGTTTAACTTTTGCCATTTTCTTAGTTTTATGTTTTATGAGTTGCCTTTCCAGTTTGTTAACTACCGCTGTTAACGATTTTCTGAAATCGTCGGTGCTTTCGCTGGCAGTAAGTATTTTGCCAGGAATTTGAAGCTGAATTTCCACGGTTTTAATACTGTCTTTCGGATGTGTGTAACTGAGAATCACATTTGCGTCTAAAATGTCATCGTAAATTTTTTCAAGTGATTTTAGTTCACTTTTTACTTGTTCCTTCAGTGATTCTTTTGCTCGAAATTTCCGAGATGTTATTTGTATGTTCATAACAGCTCCTTTATGATTTTGGGTGTGCTTGTTTATATGTTTTTTTCAACCGCTCGATACTAACTTGAGTATAAATTTGCGTAGTCGAAAGATTTTCGTGACCTAAAATTTCTTTTACCGCCATTAAATCCGCTCCTCTGTCTAACATGTGAGTGGCGGCACTGTGGCGTAATACGTGCGGACTTTTCTTGGTTACGTCCGAAACCTTTGATAAATACTTGTGGATTACGCGACGAACATATCTCGGATAGATTCGGCGGTTGCTTTTCGTAATTATCAGCGGATCGTCAGGATACGTAGCTCCTCTCGTTTCCAAATATTCGTCGAGTATTTTTTTTGATTCGGTGCCAATCGGTACATACCGGAGTTTTGAGCCTTTGCCCAATATACGTAAAACACTCCGGCTTTTATCGTAATCGTTAATGTTGAGACCGCAAAGTTCGGAAACGCGAAGAGCGCAACCGTAAAGCAATTCGAAAATTGTTTTTTCGTTCAAATTATTTTGGTCTTGCTCGTCTATTAATCTTAAAGCTTTCAAAAACGTTTCCAAATCGATAGTTTCGGGAAGTTTCCTTTTTGTTTTTGGATTGTGAATGTTTTTCATAGGGTTAGTTGAAATAATCTCCTTTCTGTAAAGGTAATTCATCAATCCTCTTATAGCCGAAAGTTTCCTTCCGATACTCGTACGGCTCAATTTTTTATTATTAAGCCGTACCAAAAACAACCTGATTTTCTTTTCGTTTATTTGTACAACCGAATCGATATTTAGTTCGGAACAAAATTCAGAGAATTGTAACAAATCTTTTTTGTAAGCCGAATAAGTATTGCCGGAAACTCTTCGAAGACCGGAAAGTTCTTCCAAATAAGATTGAACTGCCGAGTTTACAGAGAGGTCATTCATCAATTATATTATAATATTTCAAAATCATATATTCAAGTGTAGAATTAAAAAAAATCAGATTTATTTTGCGGAATCGGTTTTTTCCGGTTCGGGTTTCTTCCAACTCACAAAATCGCAATCGGGATATCTGCTGCAACCGTAAAACATTCTTCCGGATTTAGCACGGCGGTGAACAACATCACCTTCGCCGCATTTCGGACATTTAATGTTTAGTTTAATTTGTTCGGTGTAATCGCAGTCCGGGTAATTTTCGCATCCGATAAATTCGCCGAACTTACCTTTTCTGAATACGAGTTTGCCTCCGCACTTTGGACATGTTTCACCGGTGTAATCCGGTTCCGAGTTATTGTTTGCCTTTAATGATCTGATGTTTTTACAATCGGGATTTGTGCAAGCCAAATATTTGCCATACCGCCCGATTTTAATTTCCATTTCCGAACCGCATTTTTCGCAGATGATTTTCTCAAGGGAATTTTCCACTCTGGTCAACGATTCCGAAAACGGATTATAAAAATCGTTCATTACTTTTAAGTAATCAATTTCACCCGAAGCTATTAAATCGAGTTCGTCTTCCATTTGTGCGGTGAAATTAACATTTAAAATCTTGGGGAAGTTTTTTACGAGAACGTCATTCACTTTTTTCCCAAGTTCGGTCGGGAAAAGTTTTCTGTCTTTTACTTCAATATAATTCCTATCTTGAAGCGTACCTAGAATCAAAGCGTATGTGCTCGGGCGACCGATTCCTTTGCTTTCGAGCTCCTTAATCAGAGTACTTTCCGTATATCTCGGCGGCGGTTTGGTAAAATGTTGATTTTCGATAACATTTCTGAGATTGAGTTTTTCGTCTTTTTCCAATCCGAGCGGAATTAATTTTGCCTCTTCTTTTTCCTCGTCTCCGTTTTCGGAGTTTCCGTTAATATTATAAATTTTGAGGAAACCGTCGAACTTAAGAACAGTACCGCTGTTTTTGAATACAAACTTATCGCCTTTAACCGAAACCGTTGTAATTTCTTGAATTGCCGGTTCCATTTGCGAAGCAATAAAGCGGTTCCAAATCAATGTATACAATTTTAGTTGATCCGGATTCAGAAAATCTTTTACGAATTCAGGTGTGTATTTTAAGTTTGTGGGTCTAATTGCTTCGTGTGCATCTTGAACATTCTTTTTCTTGTTTTCATAAGTTCGGGGAAATTTAGGTTTGTATTCTTTCCCGAATTTATTTTCAATAAAGCTACGGGCTTCTTCTACAACAGTCGTATTTAATCTTGTAGAATCCGTTCTCATGTAGGTAATCAAACCGGTTGAGCCTTCGGCTCCGAGATCAACTCCTTCGTACAGACTTTGTGCGATTTGCATTGTTCTTCGCGGGCGGAATCTTAACTCGCGGGAAGCAACGGCTTGCAAAGTACTTGTAATAAAAGGCGGAGGAGGATTTTTCTTTTGTTCCCGCTTGTTGATTTCGGAAATATAAAATTGATTAACCTTTTTTATCCCGGCAGCAATTTCATCCGCTTTTTCTTTTGAGTCGATGGCGAAATTCTTTTTGAGAAATTCTTCCCAATCGGCATCCGTCATTTCGGGTTTGGGCTTAATTTTTAATTGTTTCCCTTCAATTTCATAAAGCTTTGTTTGAAGAATTTTTCCGTCTCCGGTTTCAAACTCGGCTATAATCGACCAATATTCGGTTGGGATAAATTTGTCAATTTGTTCTTCCCGCTCGCAAATAAGTCGTAAAGAAACCGATTGCACCCTACCCGCCGAAAGTGAATTTCCCGATTCTTCAATTATGGCGCGCCACAAAAGCGGACTGATTTTATAGCCGATAATTCTATCCATTGCCCTACGTGCTCTTTGGGAATCGACGAGCTTAGTATCTATTTCCAAAGGATTTTTAATTGCTTTTTTAACCGAGTCTTTTGTTATTTCATTAAAGAGGACGCGATAAATTTTTGCTTTGGTTTTACCTTTCAGAATATCGCAAATATCTTGCGCAATAGCTTCCCCTTCGCGGTCGGGGTCAGTTGCTATAAAGATTTTTTCCGCTTTGGAAGCAAGTTTTCTGATTTTATTAATAATTTCGCCTTTCCCTCTTATATTAAGAAGAGAAACTTTGAAATTATCTTCAATGTCTACTCCAAGTTTGGTTTTGGGCAAATTTTTAACATGGCCGATAGTAGCGGCAACAAGGTAATTACGACCCAAATATTTATTTATAGTTTTAGCCTTCGATGGAGATTCCACCAATACAAGATTTTTAGCCATTGCGTTCCTTTTAGTTTATAGTGTCGGAGGAGTAAAGAAGTACTCTGCTGCCGGGCAAAATTTCGGCGTCGAATTCCACCAGAGAGAAAAGGATAATCCAATTTATGTCTTCTTTGGAAACCGGTTCTCCCATCGAGTAAGATAGCTGTTCCATGATTATATCCAAATCAAATGCATCAATTAATCCGACATTTAACAGATGCATCAGATAATTATAGTTGCTGTTGCCCAAAAGTTCTTTTTCTTCTTCGGTTAATACACGGAATTTTTTCTTCCTTTTTTTCGCGCCGTTTCCTCTGCTTTTGTTTATCAATACTTTGTCGTAAATAAGACTAAAAGCTGCGCTTAGGGTTTGCGAATCGAATTCTTTATTTAGTTTTAATTTGTCGTTTACTTCTTCCAACGAACTATTCTGATTTAATCCTTCCAGAATTTTAGTGAGTACTTCTACAATTTTAGCTGTCATGGGCAATTATATTCTCTTTAATTAAAAATTTATTTTCTTTTACGAATTTATTCTCAAGTTGTTTCATTTTTCTTTTTTCGGCCGTTTCCGTATCGTTATATCCTTTTAAGTGTAACAGTCCGTGAATAATCAGTCGTAACATTTCCTCGTTAAACGAAACTTTGTATTTTTTTGCGTTTTTTAAACCCACGTCTGGACAAATAAAAATTTCACCATCAAACTTATAATTTTCTCCCGAATAATTAAAGGTAATTATATCGGTATAATAATTATGTCCCAAGTAAGTCTTGTTTAACCACAAAATATATTCGGATGATACAAAATTTATTTGTAAAAAAATAATTTCAAAGTCTATTTGTTTAGATAAAATGCCTATTAATTTATGAATAAACCGTTTATTAACGTTAAAGCTTGATTCGTTATTTACGCTTAACCCTTTTATCATTTTTAAATTTCGTAAGTTTTCTCTTCAACCGAAAGTTCAAAATTAATATCCAACGCTTTATCCTTTACGAAATTTTTAGTGTTCTCACAAATTTCATCCAATCTCTCGTCGGAATAATCGGGATTAAAATGAAATAGGATGATTTTTTTTACATTAGCCGCCGCACCGAAAATAACAGAGGAAAAATTATTCGAATGACCCCAACCGATTTTATTGACGTAATCCTTGAAATCGAACATGCAGTCGTGTACCAATAAATCGGCATCCTTGGCAAACTCTATTAAATCCGTATTTTTACTTTTGATACTATGAAGCGTAGGTTCTTCGGTTTCATAATAAATTTCATTATCTGTTAAATAAACGAAGTACTTGTTATTATTTGAAATTTTAAAACCCAATGTATTTTCGGAATGGTGAGCCGCAATAGTTTCAATCGTAAATTCCCCGATATCAAATTTCATTTTCTCGTTCAGTTGAATAATTTTTATGTTTGCTTTAAGTACGTCTTTATTTACAGGAAAGAATTGGGATGTAAATTGCATGTTTATTATATCTTCGGGATTAAAAGATTCATTACGGCTGACGTAAATATTAATTTTAAAATTCTCCGAATACAGAGGTTTGAAGAATGGTAATCCTTGGATATGATCCCAATGACTGTGGGTAATTAACAGATTCAATTCTTCCGGTTTCCCGGTAGAAATTATTTCATTCCCAGGTTGGTGAATCCCGGTTCCGGCATCGATAAAAAGTTTATTCCCTTCGTCAGAGGTTACCTCCAGCGCGGGCGTATTTCCTCCGTATTTAATTGTTGCCTTTCCCGGCTTTGCGATAGAACCTCTTGTTCCCCAAAATTTAATTTTCATTTATTACCTTTCATTAACTGTATTCAATGTTAAATCAACATATTTCCGGTAACGTTTCGCCGAATTTTCAAATTCCAATAATTCAGATTCGGTTAAATCCCTTATTTCTTTAGCCGGAACTCCGGCATATAATTTCCCGGATTTCACAACGGTATTGGGTCGTATAACAGCACCGGCTGCAACAATGGAGTTTTGCTCGATTACCGCTCCGTCTAAGATAATCGCTCCTATTCCGATTAACGAATAATCTTCGATGGTACACCCGTGAAGTTTCACGCTATGCCCTATAGTAACACCGTTTCCAATATTCAAAGGATATTTTCCGTTTGTTACGTGCAGCATCGATAAATCTTGAATATTTGTCATTTCACCAATCTTAATATAGTGAACATCTCCTCTTATTACCGAATTATACCAAATACTTGAGTCTTTTCCTATTTCAACGTCGCCGATAATTTTTACTCCGGGGGCAAGAAAAACGCTCTCGTTTATTTTAGGTGTCATTCCTTGATAAGGATAAATTTTATTTTCCGTATCCAGAGATTTATATTTAATGTTCATCTAAAATTTCCCTTCGAAAAATTCTTTTTCTTCATCAAATAACCGTATTGCTTTTTTAAATTGTTCATCTACTTTCAGTAAATTGTAATACCAGCCTTCGTTTTTCCAGAATTCCCTTGCAATATGAGCTTTTAATCGCGTAAGAATATACTTTTTATCTTTTTTCAATTCCTCTTCGGATATTTTTTCTTTTGCGTTTGATTTTGCAAGACTTATGAATTTCGAAAAATCATTATCGGTAAAATTAAAATTTTGTGTAAAAGAAAATAAATCGGGATATTCCCGTTTCAATTTGCTTCTGTTTTTGTCCAAATAATTTCTTACGAATTGATAATACGTTCCGGCTTTCAGTAATTCGAGCGAAGATTCGGTAAGTTCTTTGTTTTTAACAATGAAATCCGGAGTAATTCCTCCGCCGCCGAATACTTTGCGTCCGCCTTTGGTGAAAAATACGGGTCTTGTGGAATCGCTTTCTGCGGAATGTTCCAAGTTTTCGCCTTCTTTCTCACTGCGTTTCAGAACTTCTTCGTAATATTTTTTCTTGTCCTTATTTTCATAATCGCGTTGAATTGCCCTGCCGCTAGGAGTGAAGTATTTTGCGACTGTTATTCTTACAGCGGAGTTATCTTCTAAAATAAACGGACGCTGAACCAAACCTTTTCCGAAAGTTGTTTCACCGACTATTAATCCTCTGTCCCAATCTTGTATGGCTCCGGAAACTATTTCACTTGCCGAAGCGCTGCCTTTATTAACCAGAATGATTAACGGAAATTTTTCGTAAATGTATTGTTGTTGTGCGTTAAATTCTTCGTCAAAATCGGGCAATCGTCCTTTGGTGTAAACAATCAATTTTGTACCGCTGATAAAAACATCGGATACTTCGAAAGCCTGTTGGAGCAAACCGCCAGGATTATTCCGTAAGTCCAAAATAATTTTTTCCATTCCGCTCTTTCTCAATTCACTTAACTCTTCAATTAATTCTTTCCGCGCAGTCTCCGAAAATCTTGTAAGAACAACATATCCGATATCATTATTAAACAGCATTCCAACGTCAACCGCATGTATCGGAATTTCATCGCGAACTATCGTAAATTCCACCGGTTCATCTAATCCGGGTCGGACAACCGTAATATTTACTTTGGTTCCCTTCTCCCCGCGTAATTTTTTAATAACCTGATTGTTGGTTAATCCGATTGCATCTTTGCCTTCAATTTTAACTATTCTGTCACCCGGAAGAATACCAACGGCTTCGCTCGGGCCTCCGCTTATGGGAGAAACAACGGTAATTGTGTCGTTAACAATTTGAAACTCAACTCCTATTCCTTCGAAGTTTCCTTTGAATATTTCTTCGGCTTCCTTTTGTTCTTCCACGGAAATGTATACGGAGTGAGGGTCTAAGTCTTTCAGCATTCCCCTAATTGCGTCTTCCACGAGTTTGGTTGTATCGACTTCTTCCAAATAATATTTTGTTGTATAGTTTAATACTTCATTGAATTTTTCAACATTCTGTTCGATTTTTCTGTCATATAAAAATGATTCCAAATTACTGCCGATATAAAAACCGATTGCCAAAAAGAACAACAGATACAGTAAACCCAATTTTGTTTTGAACAAAGTATCAATCTCCCTATAATTTTATTTTTAGTCCAAATTGCGAATCAAAGATTTTACGCGAAATATTTCCCTTTCTCGATTCGTTTGCGAAATTTAATGAAAGAAATGCAAAAAAATTGTTATACGGCTCATAGGAAATATCGAAATAAAAATTTCTGATATATTCTTTGATCCCTTGCAAAAAATATACTTGTTCGGAATCGTTTACTCTGTGTCCGACCAAAATATCACCGCCGTAATTTTTAACGGTATTCGAATTATCTCCGGTAACATTAGCGCCGTGAACGGTATAACTGAATTTGAGCGAAGCGCGAATCCGGTAATGTGGCAAGTAGTTTAATCTTAAACCGAAAGTCGAACTGTTGGGTTGAATAGGCGTTCCTATTGAATAACCTAAACTTGTGAAATTATTATAATTCAATCTGTGAGTAAATACATACGGATCGATTCTTAAATACTCGGTTTCTATTTCAATTGGTAATATGTTAAATAACTGCGATGAATAAGCTCCAATGTGAAGCAATGTTTGATTTCCGTACCAACCGCTTCCTAGTTTTCCGAAATCGATATCGTCGATAAGTAAAGTGGCATAGAATTTCAACCCGTTAACGGAATTGTTTGTTAAATCAAAAAAGAGCATTGAATTGTCTCTGTCTTGATTTGCATGCTCTGTACTTTTATAAAAATTGAAAGGATTAAGATATGAAAAATCCACACCGCGATTGGCGTAAATAATAATTTCTCCGGCACCGATTTTTAGATGATTCGAGAAATTATAATAAAATCTGTGATAAGAAATGAATTTTTCAAAAATCGGATTATTGTTTTGGGAAGTATCAAAAACAACAACCGATGTTCCGAGCAATTTACCGTGAAAGAACGAAAAACCGAAATTTTTATAATTAAGATTTAATTGAATGTAATCCATTGGCGGAGAAAATGTGGAAACCAACGGATGAAAATTAAGATAACCGACGATTTTTCTGTCGCGACCTATTTTGAATTTCAAGTAATCAAATTCACCGAGCAGATAACCTTCCGTTTCATCAAAGAAGTCGTTGCCTAAATTTGAAGAAGTAGTGGTGTGGATTTTATAATTGTACTTTCTGTTTTCAGTTGATGCCGCCAAATTCCGGTTGCCCAAAAATGTTCCGTTAGTTGCTTTTATTGAAAATCCGATTTTATCATAAAACGAAACACGCGCTATTCCGCCGAAATCAAAAATCGATGTGGATTGTAAACTGTCGCCCAAGTAATTCCTGCCGAAATATTTTGCGTCTCCTAAAAAATTAGCGAATACACTGAAACTCTTTTTCTCCGTAAAATAAAAAAGATAGTTTTCCCGTTGTGAAAAAATAGTGCTCAGTCCATCGTTAAAAATACCGCCGGCATATTTTGTGGTTCCGTATAAATCGAATTCGAACTCTGTAATGAAATCATCGAGGATTTTTCGATCGAGGGGAGATAATTTTTCTTTTGCGGCAATTATTTCTTTAAGATAACCGGCAATCTCTTTTCTTGTTTTCGGGATTTCGAATTCGTCATAATCGGTAAGAAGTCCAAACGAATCCATTCTTTTAAGAAACCCGTAAATGGGATTCGAATATTCAACATAACCGACCTGCGCAAATAGCGATGCATAACTTAAAAGAAATATGAGAAGCGTTTTCTTCAATTATCTTACTTGCTCCCAAGTTTTGGATAACGACTTTTTGGTAAATATAACGGAAATACTGTTGCTAAGCCACGTAAATAAAATTCTAAAATGTCCGTATTTCCTGTATCTTCGCGGCGATTCGAAAACAGTCAATTTATTTGCAAATAAAATTTTACCTTTCCTCCTTATCCGTTTGAACAGTTCAAAATCCTCGCCTGCAATTAATTTTTCGTCGTAACCGTTTAACTCATCGAAAACCGATTTTCGCATTACATGACATTCCCCTCTTCCCATTCCTAAACCAATGATATTCAAAAACCAAAAATAATAATTATAAAACGTAAGAAATATTTTATCCTCCAATTTCGAATCTGCGGGAAACACATGAACGGGGCAAGTCATTGCTAAATAATTCCCCGGTAGAAATTTATTTATTATTGTTTCGAAAAACTTATGAGGTTTTTCTATCATCGTATCACAATTGAGGAAGACAAGGATTTCCCCTTCCGCAACTTTAGCTCCGGCATTGCGTCCTTGAGAAATATTTTGCTCTTTATTTTCTTCTTTGTAAACGATTTTATCTGCGTATTTTTTTGCAATATCAATTGTTCTGTCGGTGCTTCCTCCGTCCGAAACAATAATTTCAAAATCATATTTTTTCCGTAATGAACTTTCCGTCAATTGTTCTAAAATTACAGGGAGTAATTTTTCTTCGTTAAGCGCCGGAATAATTATACTAATCAATTTCGACATAACTAAAAAACAAACGCCAGGAAAGCTGCATCGGGAGTAATACGGATTCCCGGCATGGGAAAATGAATATAATTCAATGTATTTTTAACAAACTGCCAAAATTCACCGTGCAAAGGAAGTTCTTCCGCATCCAAATCAAATGCAATGTATAATTCTCTTTGCCCTTTCCCGAAACCGTTCCAGTTTTTCAAACCTGTACCAACCGAAAGCATCAAAAACGACGGCCAGTAACGCGCAATGGATTCGGGCAGAAGGTTTTTAACTCTTACGGCAAGCCAGTATTTTTGACCGGAGTAATCATCCGTAACGTTATTTGCGATATGCAGTCTGTCTCTGTCTCCCGGTTTGGGCGGATTCAGTAAATCCTCCGAAGGATAATAACTTACTCTCGGTTGAAAATTTTTCAGGAAAGGATAATAATACTGCCCGAGAAAATAAAGAGCCCCGAGCAAATCCGCTCCGGCATCTCCCGGACTAAAACCCCAATTTTTACCGAACCCGTCTTCAATTTCCACATACATTTCAAAAGCAAAAGCCGCTGCAGCTGAATAAATAACCGCTTTATCGTTTCTTATTCCCGAACCTTCAAATGCCGAAGAAAAAGCGTGACCGAGTAAATGAGTTCCGTAAAAATGTCCTATTTTATCAATCCACAAAGCATATTCCCAATCGTTAACTATCTTAAAAGTTGAACTTTGATCTGCCCACCAAGTATTTTTTTGATATATATGAATTGCTACTCCGCTGGCAAGCGTAACAGCGCCGATTATAGCAAGATTCGTGTAATTAATTTGATTTTCCAGCGGATCTATTTTAACGGGAAAACCTGTTACTTTATTGATTACAGTTTTATAATCTGTTTCCGTTTTTTTTAGTATTGCTTCAGCCGGTTTTAGCGATGAATTTCCTTGCGGATAAACCGACGAAAAAGCTAAAAAGAAAACGAATATATTTTTAATTGCTTTTTTTAGCATTCAATTAATATTAATTAAAATTACTTTTCCTTTCTCATCTGCGGAAATAAAATTACGTCCCTAATTGAAGGTTGATTGGTTAAAAGCATAACCAATCTGTCAATTCCAACACCAAGCCCGGCAGTCGGCGGCATACCGTATTCCAAAGCTCTGATGTAATCGTAATCAATCTGATGAGCTTCTTCGTCTCCGGCTTCTTTATATTTTGCTTGCTGCTGAAATCTGCTCAATTGGTCTATCGGATCGTTCAACTCGCTGAAAGCGTTGCAGATTTCCCTTCCCAACACAAAACCTTCGAAGCGTTCCACCAAACCTTCTTTGGAACGGTGTTTTTTTGCAAGCGGAGAAAGTTCAACGGGGTAATCCATTACAAATGTAGGATGAATTAATTTGTGTTCCACTGTTGCGGAAAATAATTCATCAATTAGTTTGCCTTTGCTTTCTGTTCCGGTAAGTTCAACGTTTCTGTTTTTAAGCGCCTCAATCAATTCCGAATCGGGCGCTTTTAACACATCGATTCCGGTTTCTTTCCGCAATTCGTCCACCATGGAAATTCTCTCCCATTTTTCGCCGAAATCTATTTCGTGTCCTTCAATATTAAATTTGGTGGAACCGAATACCGATTTGGTTACTTCGGCAATCATTTTTTCGACGAAATCCATCATCCAAATGTAATCTTTATAAGCAACGTACAACTCCATCATCGTGAATTCCGGATTGTGCGTTCTGTCCATTCCTTCATTTCTGAAGTCTTTCGAAATTTCGTAAACCCCGTCGAAACCCCCAACGATTAAACGCTTGAGATACAGCTCATCGGCAATTCTTAAAAACAATTTCATTTCAAGTGTATTGTGATATGTTTCAAAAGGCCGGGCAGCAGCACCGCCGTAAAGTGGTTGAAGAATCGGTGTTTCAACTTCCAGCAAGCCTTGATCGTCGAGAAATCTTCTCAGATTAGTAACAATCTTGGAGCGTTTTATGAAAACGTCTTTGACTTCCGGATTGACGATCAAATCCACATATCTTTGTCGGTAACGTAATTCTTTATCGGAAAATTGATCATAAACTTTCTTATTGCCTTTCTCGTCGATTACTTCTTTAGCAATGGGAATCGGACGAAGGGATTTTGCCAAAAGCGTTAGATTCTTTACGTGGACGGTTATTTCACCCGTTCGTGTTTTAAAAACAAAACCCGAAACTCCTACAATATCGCCGATATCCATTAACTTAAACGCATCGTACATTTCGTTGAGTTCGTCCTTTTTCAAATAAATTTGGATTCGCCCCTTGAAATCCTGTATTTGCGCGAACGATGCTTTCCCCATTTTACGGATAGCCATTAAACGTCCGGCAATGCTTACGTCTTTCCCTTCGAATTTATCGTAATTCTCTTTTATGTCTGTTGAATATGAATCGACATCATACTTGTATGCATAAGGTTCTATGTTTCGTTTGATTAATTCTTCTAATTCTTCGTGTCTTCTTTTGATTAGTTCGTTGATATCTTCTTGAAGTGCCGGATTCACTTTTCCTCCTTCTTGATTTTTCATTAAGCTTTTTTCCCTCTGTTTTTATTCATAATGTTTTTAATTTCTTTTGGATCCAGTTTTTTATATTCTCCCCTTTTCAGTCCGGTAATTTTAAATTTACCGAAACGCGACCTTTCCAAATTTTTAACGGTGTAACCGAGTGCGGCAAACATGTTTTTTACAAAGTGGTTTCTTCCTTCCACGGTAATAACTTTAACCCGTTTGGGTGATTGTTTGTTTGTATAATTAACGGAAACAAATTTTCCTTTTTTACCGTTTACAATTATACCGCGAAGCAGTTTTTCCCTGTCTTCTTTTGAAAGCTGTTTATCAAGAGTAACAAGATATTCCCTTTCTATTTTGTTTCTCGGATGAGTAAGAAAATTAGCGAACTCTCCGTCGTTGGTTAATAACAAAACTCCCGTTGTATTATAATCGAGTCTGCCGACGGGAAAAATTTTCAAATTTGTTTTAATCAATTCGGTAACGGTTGTTCTGTTCTTTTCGTCTTTTGTGGACGTAATAACACCTTTGGGTTTATTCAAAAGGTAATAAACTTTCTTTTCCCACCGGACAAGTTCACCGTCAATTTTTACTTTGTCTTTTTCGGGATCGATTTTGGTGCCGAGCTTGGTAACAATTTTTCCGTTTACCGATACGCGCCCTTCGGAAATTAATTCGTCGGCTTTTCTTCTCGATGCAACTCCGCATTCGGAAATGTATTTATTTAATCTAATCAAACTCATTTTCTCCGGAGTCAACATCATTTTCAAGTTCTTCTTCTATTTCATTCATCATAATCTTTCTTTTTTGCTCAATGAATTCCGAATCTTTCATTATTTCTTCCACTTCACGCGGTTTTGGCAAGTCGGTAATTTTATTCAACCCGAAATACATTAAAAATTCATCAGTAGTAGCATAAAGCAAAGGTCTGCCAATGGTTTCAGCCCTACCCTTGATTGTTATAAGATTTTTTTCGAGAAGAGAGTTAATTATATAATCGGAATTTACTCCGCGTATTGTTTCTATTTCGGGTTTCGTAATCGGCTGTTTATAAGCAATAATAGCCAGCGTTTCCAGTGCGGCTTGACTTAACCGGCGCCGGCTTTTTTCAGATGACAGATAACCGATATACTTTGCATATTCGGGTTTGGTGGCAAACGTAAATCCGTTTGCTATTCTGATTATTCTAAAAGCCCTGTCATTGTCCTTGTAACATTGATTTAAATAGTCAACGGTTTCCTCCACATCTTTTGTTGAAACGGAAATATCTTCCCCGTCGATTTCCTTAATCGCTTTAACGATTTCCGTCGCACCGATCGGTTCATCCGATGCAAAAATGAGAGATTCTATAATAGATTTATAAATCTGTTCCATCGTCCAACTTGTAAATGACAAAATCGTTTAACTTTTCGGAAACCGTAATTCCTATGCGGTTCATTTTAACTAACTCGAGCAAAGCAATGAAAGTAACCACAATTCTTATTTTCTCAGTCATTCCTTTTACCAAATCCAGAAAGTGCACATAATTCGAGCGTTCAACAAAATCGGTGATATAGCTGATTTGTTCTTCGATTGTTACATTGAATTTTTTAACTTCGTGTACAATTTCTTCCGGTTTTTCCATTAAAGCTTTTTGGAAAGCTTTAATAAGGTCGTAAATCGTAATGTTTTTAAGTAAAGAACCAATTTCTTCGGGGGCTTCCTTCGGATCGGCGGAAAAATTTCCTCTATAATTTATTTTACGTTGATTGTATTCCATTACGGAAAACTCTTCTGCCATTTCTTTGTAACGTTTGTATTCCAGAAGAGCTTTTACCAAATCCGCTCTCGGATCGATTTCTTCGCCTTTTTCATCAACCTCTTTTGGTAAAAGCATACGCACTTTTATCTGCATTAACGTTGCGGCCATTAACAGAAAATCGCCTGCAATTTCCAAATCGAGTTTTTCAATGTAATGCAGATATTCCATAAACTCTTTTGTTATTTGAGATATGGGAATATCGTAAATATCGAGTTCGTCCCTTTTGATAAAAAATAGAAGCAAATCCAAAGGACCTTCGAACGTATTTAATTTTACTTTGTACATTACGTTTAACCGAGATTCATTACTTTATGTACTTCGTCCATTGTTGCCGCGGCAGTATTGCGCGCTTTTTTCTCGCCATCCAATAAAATATCCAGAACATCGTCTTTTCTGTTTTCGTATTGTTTCCTTCTTTCGATTATGGGCTCGAGAAATTCATTTATTTTAGCAGTGCATTTCAATTTACAATCAACGCATCCCAATGCACCCGATCTGCAACCGCTTTCTATTTCGTTTATTTCGCCGGGATTAAATTTTTTGTGATATTCGAAAACGAGACAAACTTCCGGTCGACCTGGATCGTTTCTTCTTACTTTCTGGGGATCGGTAACCGCTTTTCTCAATTTCTTCTGCACGGTATCCGGTTCGTCCGAAAGCAATATGGTATTGTTCAGTGATTTACTCATTTTAGCATTTCCGTCGAGCCCCGGTAATCTCGAAAATTTTGTCAGTAATGCTTTAGGTTCGGGAAATAATTCTCCGTATTGCTGATTAAATCTTTTTGCTATTTCGCGCGTAATTTCTATGTGCGGTACTTGATCTTCGCCTACCGGAACAGCATCGCCTTTATACAGAAGAATATCGGCGGATTGAAGAACAGGATATCCCAAATGTCCGTAAATCACGTTTTGAATATTTAAGTCCCTTATTTGATCTTTTAATGTCGGATTTCTTTCCAATCTGGCTTTGGTTATCAACATAGAAAAAATTAAAAACAATTCCGTATGTTCTTTAACTTGTGATTGGCGGAAAAACGGACTTTTTTGGGGATCCAATCCGGTTGCAAGCCAATCTATTACCATTTCTATTGTATTGTTAAAAATTTCGCTCGTATCGGGATTTGTAGTTAAAACATGATAGTCGGCAATAAGATGATAACTATCGTGTTCATTTTGTAATTTAATCCAATTTTCCAAAGCGCCCAAGTAATGCCCGATATGCAATTTCCCGGTCGGGCGCATTCCGCTGAGAATTCTGTGTTTCGCCATAATTACCGTAAGATTATTAATGAAAATAAATTATAAAAATAAGCAAAATAATAATATTTTATCGATGAATTTACAAATAAGGGTTGCCAAATAACAGGCAAAAAACAAAACAAAAAAGGCTGCCTTCCGGCAGCCTCTTTATAAATTACATTACCTGAGCAACATCATTTTTTTGATTTGTGAGTAGTCCGGTGTGGTAAGTTTATATATGTAAAATCCTGAAGTCAAATCCGATGCATCGAAATTGATTTTATAATGACCCGGCGTTTGCCTTTCATTAACGAGAACTTTAACTAATTCGCCTAACATATTGTATATGCTAATGTTAACCGTAGTTTCTTCAGGTATTGAATAAGAAATAACTGTGCTCGGGTTAAACGGGTTCGGATAATTCTGTACCAATTCGTATACTTCCGGTTTTTCGAAAGAAACTTCTACAACAGGAGAATATTCATATTCGCCGTTAACGTCTATTTGTTTCAAACGATAGTAATATACACCGGTTTTTGTGGAAATTTTATCAAGATAAGAATATGATTTTGGCGAACTTGTATTTCCGTTACCTGCTACAAACGCGATTTTTTTCCAATCCGAATCCGTTAAGTCTTTTGAAGGCGAGATATTTTTATTTGAAAACGCCCTTTGAACTTCAAATCCGTAATTGTTTACTTCAGTTGCTGTTTGCCATTTTAACATTATACCGTTCGAAAGAACATTTGCGGAAAATGTTGTCAGTTCAACCGGAAGAGTGCCGTCATCCCAAAAATCATTCAAATCCCTAGGTTGAATTTGATATCCCCAAGTGTACGGCGAAGTATTATCGTACTGATTAAAAACACCTACAACATCTTTCGGCCAGTCAGGTTCTTGAGTACCATCTATTTCCGTGTCCTTATCGATACGCATTGTCAAAGTATGAGCTCCGCCGTCATCCGTGATTTCAACATTTGCATTATTCCCGGAAATTGGCCAAGCATCACCGCCTCCGGTATTTGAGACATGCTGAATTCCTATTAATGTTCCTTCATAAGATTCGGGATCTGCTAAAAGTTGTGCAATTGTAAGAATCAACGGGTCCGGAACCGCATTTACACTTGAAGGCTTGGATGGACCGTTATCTGTGATATCGCTCGCATTGTCAGGAACTATCTCTGCTTTTCCGTTATACTGTTGTAATTGTCCGACCACAGTATAATTATTTCCTCTAATGATTGTAACTCCGGTTTCTCCGCCCTTGTAAATATCAATCCCCTGGGTTGCATCTTGAATATAAACATCCAAACTGCTTGTAGAGAAAATCCCGCTCTCCACGGTTGCCGTACCGCTAATTCTCGCGTAAGTATTTAAATTAATCAATACGCCGTTAGCGTCAACTTCATGCAATGTAGAGATTGAAACCGTTCCGGCAAAATATTTCTCTTTTGCCGATTCGCTGGATAAACCTCCGGTGTCTTCGGCATAAACCCAATACTCAACCAAGTCTCCGTCTGCGTAAGCGCTTTCCGGAATTGTTCCTTGATAAGTGCTTCCGCTTGTGTTAGTCATTGTTACGGATTGCTCGGCTCCGCCGTTGATTGTATATTTAAGTAATGCCGAACCGATTCCGTCTGCATCCGAAATATCCGCACTAACAACGGTGTTTTCGTTTTCGAGCGGTACTTTCGGGCTTCGTGTTACATTTGTGATTGAAGGCGCGATTGAATTAAGAGAATGCGAACCCAGACCGTCAAAAGTATCCTTTGGATATCCGTCCCATTCTACACTCGGATCAAAAGGATCGCTGCCGTCTGTATCTCCGGCGCCGTATATCGATTTTCTTCTGATTGTATTGTCTTTGGTGGACGCATCGCCCGTTCCCCATTCGCTACCCGGATCCGTTCCGATTTGTCCGATTACATCGAGAATATCATCTCCTTTTTTCAAAACGACGGCATCGTCTCCGTTAAAATTAAGACTGCCCGTTGTTTGATCGGCTGCGGCCAAGATAGCCGGATCAGCACTTGAGTTAGCAACAACAAATACATCGCCGTTCACTACCGTTCCCGTTAAGCTTATGGTTGAGTTAGCAGTCGTACTGCCGTTTGCATAAATTTCAATTTTATACTGTCCGCCGGCTAAATCTATTGTGCCGTGTGTATTATTGAAAATTTCAATCGCTTTATTGTTACTGCTTCCTTCAACATATTCGCTAATGAATAAGTCTGGAGATTTGTAGGTCAAGTCGTTGAAATCTATGTAATTTACATATTCTGGATGATCAACGAACGGATTTCTGTTATCTTGAATCGATTGGACATAATCGTTTCTGTCCATTTCCCATTGATCAGGTGGATCTTGCCAGTGCCATTGAAGCAACAAATCCAAATCTTGCGGGTCGTTTCCCAAATCGTTAACAATATGATTATTCAGCCAGTTGAAACTCCAGTCGTATCCTTCGATATCGTCGTATCTAACAGACATGTAAAGTAAAGCCCGCGCTGCGTCGCCTTTATGCGGATCTCTCGGTTCGTAAACATAGTTACCGTTAGCATCATCTCCTCTTTGAGATTCAAGAAATGTATAATCCGGATTGACAACTTCGCCCAAAGGATAGTTACTTCTTATGGCATTTGCATTGTTTTGATGCGTCGGGAAAAGATGATGTTGATCCGCATATTCGTCCCTCTCGACGGGGCTATCTGCAGGATTTGTAGGCATCCAGCTGTGTGCCCAAGTGTGTTCACGACTTAAAACATCCCATGTAAAAGTTCCGCTGTAAACATACTCGTAATGCGAGTAAACGCAGAAAACCGATTTTGTTCCGTCGCCATTATCGATTGAAGCAAAATTAGCGATATTCGTTTCGTCGAATTGGGAATAAGGAACCCAAGTGTAAGGATTTCTAATTCTATTTTTCAAATCGGATAAAAATGTTGTTTTGCGGGGATTGATATTATCGTAATACGTCCCTTGTGCAAAAACCGTTAAAACAGAGAATAAAACAAAGTTAAGAATTAGTAAAGTTTTTTTCATATAGTAACCTCGCCCCATTTAGTTTGATGATTAATTCAAAAATATCATTTATATAAAAAGACATAGTTGATATAGATCACAATCATCACTAAGAAATGATTCAATAAGATACAATTAATAGATTAAATTAAATTTTTACAAGAACTTTTGGATAAGCGATTTAACAAGTGGTGTGAATTAATGCTCCAACAAGTTTCCCGGGAGTAAGAAGATTATATTTTTCAATCGCTTTTTGTGTGTTAAGATAAAAATAAGGAATTTTGCTGGATTCTAAAAATTCTCGTGCTTTTTTCGATAAGCGCAAACGGTTCAACATACCTTTTGAAATAATTATTATTTCGGCGCCGTTGTTTATTAATTCTGCAATATCTTCCGGCTGAACACCATCCGTGTGATTTGTGCCTGTTTCGTTCCAGTCCCATTCCTTTGCTCCACCCGGAAAAAGTTTAACATCTTTGAAAGGCTGTTCGTATCCACGGATTTCAATTTTGCCCCACGAAAACCCGGTTATCTCCGGCGATATTTTTTTATCATCCGGCATTCTCGGCTTCTTTAAATTGCTTATGAAGTTTAACAGGCTTTCTTCTTCTTTCACGGACTTTCAAATTAAGAAATTCTACTCCAACAGAAAACGCCATTGCAAAATAAATATATCCTTTCGGAATATGAAAATCAAAGCCGTCACCGAGTAACGACACACCTACCAAAATAAGAAAACTTAATGCTAACATCTTAATCGTCGGATGTTCATCCACAAAATCGCCAATGGCTTTAGCCGCAACCATCATTACAAGAACGGCTAAAATTATCGCTATTATCATTACGGTTATTTCCTCCGCCAAACCAACTGCCGTAATTACCGAATCGAGTGAAAATACCACATCCAACAAAGCTATTTGAATTAAGACGCTTAAAAATCCCGGGGGAACTTTCTTTTTAACCGATTCCTCTTCAAGCTCAAGGCTTGCGTGAATTTCGTGCGTGCTTTTTGCGATCAGAAATAACCCGCCCAACGTTAAGATTAAATCCCTTCCGGAAAATGCCTTCCCCAGAATTTGGAACAAAGGTTGGGTTAATCCCATAATCCATGCTATTGAAAGTAAAAGCAAAATACGCATTACCATTGCTATTGAAAGTCCTAACACGCGGGCTTTATTTCTTTTTTCCTTTTCAACCCGGCTGACAAGAATTGTAATAAATATAATGTTGTCTATCCCGAGTACAATTTCCAAAAGTGTAAGAGTTAATAAAGCTATCCAGGCTTCGGGATTTGCAATCCACTCGAACATTATTTCTCCGTTGATGTTATTTGAATTGTGTTGAACGAAAGATACAAATGCGGTAATGTTTTCTAAGCCGTCAGCTAACCAGTAATTTCCCGTTCTTCATAATGATTTTGTTGTCAAAATAAACAGTCGGTTTTTTAATCACTCCGTCAACGTGAATCGGTACACTGACGTTACCGCCCATTGATTTATTATTGCCTAACGCAATATGAACGGTTCCCAAAACTTTTTCGTCTTCCAAAAGGTTACCGCTAAGTTTGGCTTTATCGTTTGTTCCTATACCAAGTTCGGCAATATTTCTTCCTTTCTTTCCGAATTTCGATAACATTCTCACCAGTTTTCTTGCCTCGGTGCCACCCGTAATTTTTGTTGCATACCCTTTTTCAACTTTAATCCGGATAGGATTTTTAACAACGCCGATTCCCGCCATGGAACCGTCAACTACAAAAATCCCGTTAGATTTTCCTTCAAGCGGCGCAACGAAAGCTTCGCCGGTCGGAAGATTTCCGCTTTCCCCTTTTTTATGAAACAAACCTTTGCTCGGTATAGCTTTTCGACCTGCTATTTCCAATTCGATATCCGTTCCATTTGGTGCGGTTACGCGAACCGTTTTTGTTTTTTCAAGTAATTTAGTCAGTTTAATCGTTAACCGTGCAATCTTTTTATAATCGGCATTCAATCCTCTAATCATTACATCTTTAGTTATTCCCGGAAAAGTTGCTATTCTTACTCCCTTTGCCGAAGCATTTCTTCTTGCATCGGTATGCGTAAGGGATTTTGTGGTCGGACATAAAACAACATCAAACTTTTGCATTAGTTCTGCAATAACAGCGGGCGGTTCTTCGCCGTGATAATTAAGAGCTTTCATCTCAACGAATAAACTTTTATGACCGAGCCGGAGCGCATTTTGGTATAAAGAGTAACCGATTTCCCTTTTATTTTCATCCGTTATAACGAGAACGGATTCCTTCTTTTTTGCTCCCATACAATCTTTAATTGCAATAATGGAAGCTTTATCCAACTTTGTTAATCCCATTTTATTTCCTTTTTAGAGTGGTATGCCGAAATTCATTTGAATTGTTGCACCAAATCCGCTTTTATCAACAAAGGATTCGTAAACCGGAAAATTTTGTGATTTGCGGAACGGAATCATTTTTTTTATTTCGAATTGATGAAAGAATGCCGTGCCTTCAACCGTAACATAATCCCTTATCAAATGTATGATAAGTCCGGTTCCAACGTAATAACCGATATCGGTTTTAAAATCTTCGTATTCTATTTTCGATTTTTCCTTTCCACCTTCTTTAATTTCCCCGGTATAGCTGCTGTTGAAAAAGGTTATTCCTCCTTCAACAATTTTAAAATCGACAAAGCTTAAAAGCGGAATTCCAAAATCGAGTCCGACACCCCAATTGTTTAAATTTACAATGTATTTTTCTTCCGTCGGAAGATTGTTTAATTCCGAAAAATTATTTTTTTCTTCTTTAAGAAATTGATAGAAAGCTTTTGCGGTAAAGAAATAATCGGTAAAATCGGCGCGGAAAATGTTCGCTCCTATTTTGAATCCTTCGGCTTTGTTGAAATTAAAATCTTTCGCGGGAAATCCGTAATCGGTTCTGAATTGAGTTGTTAAATCCTCCAAACCCCTTGCGGAATAAAGCTGATTCGTGTAACCTGCAAAAACACCGCTCAAACCCAAACATCCGAATCCGCATGTTTGAGACCGGACGCTTGAACCAACAAAAAACAAAACCAGCAATATTATAAATTTTTTAAGCATTTGGTTGAAATAAAGTGAACTTTTTACACAAAAATATGAAATTTTATTTGATTTAACTAAAAACTATTCTGATTCGCCGGTTTTAACAAACAGTTGAATCATCCGGTTTTTATTCATTTGCTCTATAAACAACTTTACTCTTTCTTCGGCGGGTTCTACTTCCTCACCGAATTCTTTTCTACATAGTGCAGTTATTTCTTCAACGGAATAGGTACCCGTGCATTGTTTCCATACGAATGATCCGATTTTATCAAGGTCAATCCGGAATGGTTTATCCAACATTTTTTTGAAGAATAATTTTTCTATAAAATTAAAAGGCTTCTTAACCAGTACGGTTATATTTCCGTCTTTTTCTTCGTATTCGCATCTCTGCACCGGATAGGCTTCCATTATCGATTTCATGCTTCAGCTTCCTTAATACCTAATTCAAGTCCGTGATTATTCGGACCGGTTTCACTTTTCCGTAACATATATGCGAAAAACAAACCGAAAAATCCGAGTGTCGAGAAAATCCACATTCCGGCTGTGTAACCGCCAGTAAAATCGTTTACCCAACCGATTAAAAAATTCATGGCTGCCAATCCGATATTTTGGATTAAAGTCATTAATCCGTAAGCGGTTCCTAATTTTTTCTCTTCAACGATAATTGCAACGGATGGCCACATTACGGCAGGAATTAACGAAAATGATAGTCCCATAATTGCCATCGGAACGTAGAGTGAAATTTGTGTGTAATTCATTAGAAGATAAACGGGAATTAACAAAAGCGAGCCGATCATCATTAAAAGCGAACGCTTGCCGATGTAATCGGTAAGCAATCCGAAAAGCGGAGTTAAAATCATTGAAAACAAAATCAACATGCTCGAAAGGAATCCGCCCAGTTCTCTTGTTGTTCCATGCGTTTCGATAAAGAATTTAACCGCGAAAGTCTGGAAAGGAAAAATAGCGGAATAAAATGTTACGCAGAGCAAAACCACATACCAAAAAGAAGTCGGGAATGTAAAAACTTCTTTAAAGTTAAATTCATCTTGTTTGGGAACAGGATTTACTGCAAGATTCCTTTCCGCATAAATGTCCATTATCCAATAAATTGCGATTGATATAACAGAAACACCGGCTGCAACGACAGCAATCAACAAAGGACCTTGCCATTCCGTATAAAAACTTTTTGCCCAAGTCGGAGAATTAAGCGCGGCAAAGGTTCCTAGGCGTGCAATTGTTAAATTTATTCCGAAAGCAAAAGATAATTGTTTGCCCTTGAACCATCTTCCCAAAACGGTTGTAACGGCAACTATCAAAGACTCAGCTCCTAGTCCGAAAACCAATCTGCCCAAAGCCATTAAAATTAAATCGCCGCCGGAAAATGCCGTAAGCACTGCGCCTGTTAAACACAAAGCAGAAAAAATAAACGTTGAAATCCGTGTGCCGATTCTATCGATTATAATTCCGCCGATTAAAACCATGAAGATATTCGGCACACTGTAAATTCCGTTAAGCAATCCGATATCGGCATCGGAAAAGTTTAATTGTTTGGCAAGCAGATCGGCAAGCGGACTGATACTATCGTAGACATAGTAATTTCCGAACATCGCCAAACTGACAAAAAATAAAATCGACCATCTGAAAAGCGGCGACGGTTCCGGTTTGGATAAATTCTTTATTTCGCTGTCCATAATAGAAATGCCGTTCGGAACCCCATAAAGTTAAATTCAATTGTTCCGGACGGCAAACAAAATTCCTAATTAATTTTTTTTGTCGGTATTGTATTTTCTTTAAATTTAATCAATTCTTGATAAGGATATTTTATAAGAACATAAGCCAAGATAATAAATATTAAAACGCCCAGTGTCCAATATCCGTCGAAATCCGGAGCGAGTCCGAATACTTCTTTCAGATTAATTCCCGCCCCAACAAAACCGGCGAGAATAATTCCAACCAAAGCTTCCCCGGCAACAAGACCGGAAGCAAGGAGAAGTCCGGTATTATTTACAATCTCTTTGTCTTCTTCGCTATCTATTTTTTTCTCACTTATTTTATCTACCGCGTATTTAATTAATCCGCCGATAAAAATGGCAAAGGTGGTGTTAAACGGCAGATACATTCCGACAGCTATTAACATAGGCGAAGGAGCTTTAAGAAGAATTAACGCAATTGCGAAAAACATTCCCGCAATCACCAAGGGCCAAGCCATTTCCCCGCCGATAATTCCTTTGCTTATCATTGCCATTAAACCGGCTTGTGGAGCAGGAAGAGCATCGCTGCCTATTCCGTTTGCTTGATGTAAAAGCATAATCGGGAAAACCAGAATTAACGAAGCGAATATTACGCCAATCATTTCGCCTACTTCCATTTTCCAAGGTGTCCCGCCTAAAAGCTGACCGATCTTCAAGTCTTGCATCATATCACCCGAAACACCGGCAACAACGCAAACGACAGATGCAACGGCAAGTGCCGCGGTAACTCCGGCATCGCCTACCATTCCGGCGGCAACCATTAATAATGCCGCTATTAACAAAGTAGATAACGTTAAGCCTGAAATCGGATTGGACGAACTACCGATTATACCGACCAAATATCCGGCAACAGCCGCAAAAACGAAAGCCGCAATTGCCATAACGATAGCTGCCAGAATTGCAGTAGCCAATGTATGGGTAAACATATTGTAAACAACAATCATTGCAAGAAAAATAATTCCGACCGCAATTAAAATCGGTCCGAACGGTAAATCTTTTTCTATTCTTATTTCTTCTTCCGCATTTTCAGATTTTGCCGCCTTCAAATCTTTAAAACCTTTTCCGATACCCTGTATTAAGCTTTTTCTCATTGAAAAGAGAGTGTAGAAAGCTCCGACGAGCATTCCGCCTACTGCAATCGGTTTTACGGTAGAATCGTATGCGGCTTTGGAAAGCAATGCCCAATCTGTTCCGTTTGCAATAAAATCATTTAAGTTCCCATACATAAGAAAAAGAACAATAGGCATAAGGAATAACCAACCGAAAACACCACCGGAAAAAGTAATAGCGGCTAATCTGAATCCGATAATGTAACCAACACCGAGAAAAGCCGGTGAAGCCGCGGGCGAAGAAACTAGCATACCGCCTTTCTGTTTAATGGAAGTTATAATTTCCGATTTACTGTTTAACAAATTTATTTTCGAAAGTCCGAATTGCCAATAACCTTTTACGGAATCTTTAATTAAAGTTATACCATTAGGATTTTTGAACACTTCTATTAATGCGCCCAAACCCAAAGTGGCAATTACGAATTTCGCCCCGCTCTTGCCACCCTGACCAGCTTTAACAATTTCGGTACAAGCCTGACTTTCCGGGAAAGGTAGTGATGTATCTTGAACGAGAGTTTTCCTTAAAATTGTAATTAACAAAACACCAAGAATACCTCCGACCAACATTAAAACTGTACTTTCCCAATAATTAAACTCGTCCCACACTCCACTTATAACAAATGCGGGAATCGTAAAAATGGCGCCGGCAGCCAAAGCTTCGCCCACAGACGCGGTAGTTCGGGCAATGTTCTCTTCTAGAATATTGCCTTTGAAAATTCTTAAAACCGCCATGGCAATAACGGCTGCGGGAAATGTAGCGGCTACGGTCATTCCGGCTTTTAGTCCCAAGTAAACATTTGCGGAACCGAGAATCATTGCTAATAAAACACCAAGCGTAACGGATTTGAAAGTCAATTCTTTCATTTCTTTTTCGGGTGGTACGAACGGTTTGAATTTATGGTCAGCCAAATCTACCTCCGGAATTATTGGTAAATTGAAAAATTTAACTTAAAAATGCTAATGCAAATAGTCAAGAATGCTTTATTTTTTAATTATGAGAGTTTATTGCAATTTGGGATTGGTCAGTTGTCAATTGTCATCGGTCAATGGTCATTTGTCATTTGTCATTTGGAATTTGAAATTTCTTTTTCTGTCATCCCGAACTTGTTTCGGGATCTAAATGAACTCTCTATTTCATCCCGCAAACGCCGTAGGCGTGAAACATTTATAGAACAATCATTCTAACACAAAACCCAAACTCCGTAGGAGTGGCACAAAATCATAACACAAATTTAAGATGTCACCCCTACGGGGTTTTTATGTTAAGGGGTTCATGATTATTATAAATATTTCACCCCTACGGGGTTCGATCGTTCTTTGATGTTTGAAAAATTGGCACGAATTAAAAATAATTTAATTTTACAACCGTTTGTATGGTGGTAGCAGTGAAATTTAAACAAAGTCCCCTCTTGCAAGAGGATGTTTTTATGTGTCATTCCCGCGAAAGCGGGAATCCAGAAAATGAAACTGAAAATTGCCACGAATTCACGAATAAAAAATAATTTTTGGGACGAAGATTTTCGTCCCCTACGTCTCGCGTTTTACTTCTTACGTTTAACGTCTGGAATTTGTCATTTCTTTACTAGCATTATTCTACCGCAGTGTGGACGGTGGCAACAGTGAAAGCCTATTTCAAGAACATCATTTTCTTTCTTTGAACAGCTTTATCTGTCCTTAATTCGTAGATGTACATTCCTGAAGGAAGTTGTGAGCCGTCCTTTTTCTTTGCGTCCCACACCACTTTGTATGTCCCTGTGTTTTGAGGCAGGTTTTTGAACTGCGCTATCATCTGCCCTTGTATGTTGTATATGTCAAGTTCAATGTTTTTAACAGGTTCGTCCAATGAGTATTCTATCGTGGTGCTTGGATTGAAAGGGTTTGGATAGTTCTGCTTTAACATGAATTTGTCAGGAAGCTCATTTTTTCTTTCTGTTTCCACACTTGTAACTACAATATTGTCTTTCTTCACAGGCAAAAGCAGTCTTTTTGAAAAATGCCCAGTTGAATCAGTATAAATAGGGCTTGGATCTAAGTAGTAATTTCCCAAAAACCAACCACTCATATCCGGACCTAAGTCAGAGTATGCATCAAAAACATTAACTCCTGCTCCTTCTATTGGAGTGTCCTCAGGCCACCTGTAAACCTTGCCTGTTACAAGAACCGTGTCCCATTCCAAACCAGTGCCATCAACCCCGAACCCTGAACCATAAATCAAACCAGGAAGAGGTATTCCCTCATACCATTCAGCAGTATAAAGTTTTCCGAAGTCTATAACCTTGCGAACAACCGGGACTCCGTCTTTAAGCTCCCAAACAGGCTGTCTTGCCCTGTTAGGGCCTCTGTTTTCAGGACTATAACCATATTCAGCAGTTATGCTGTCAACAGGGACATCAGGCCTGGAATATTGAGCATTCACATTATTAGTGCCTGCAAAATAAAGCAAAGGAAGAAGCATTATGAATTTTATGTTTTTCATTACAAAACAAATTTTTTATAAATAAGTAAACCAAAAATTAAAGAATTTAGAAAAAATATGTAATTATTATTTTTTTTCTGGCAGACCGGAAAAGCAGCCGCTAATTCGCAAATAAAAAAAATCGGGGACGAAGATTTTCGTCCCCCACGTCTCACGTCTTACGTCTCACGTTTTACGTCTCGCGTCTCGCGTTTCACGTTTGGTCAATCGTCATCGGTTATTTGGAATTTGGGATTTGTTATTTGGAATTTCTTTCTTTTGTGACTTTGAGGGTTTTTACTTTGTGTGCTTTGTGGTTTAAAGATGAACCACGGATTCCCACAGATTAAACACAGATTTTCACAGAATAGAACATGTCATCCCGACCACCTACGGTGGTTTTATTTACAAAATGGTATTATCCACCTTCGGTGGTTTATTTCGGGATCTAAAGGGACTCTCGATTTATATCTGCAAACGCCGTAGGCGTGACATATTTATAGAACAATCATTCTAACACAAAATCAAAACTCCGGAGGAGTGACACAAAAATATCATTGATTAGCAGTTAAATGTTACAAAACCTATTTCAAAAACATCATTTTTCTTCTTTGAACAGCTTTATCTGTCCTTAATTCATAGATGTACATTCCTGAAGGAAGTTGTGAGCCGTCCTTTTTCCTTGCATCCCACACTACTTTGTATGTCCCTGCGTTTTGAGGCAGGTCTTTGAATTGTGCTATTCTCTGCCCTTGTATGTTGTATATGTCAAGTTCAATGTTTTTAACAGGTTCATCCAAAGAGTATTCTATCGTGGTGCTTGGATTGAAAGGGTTTGGATAGTTCTGCTTTAACATGAATTTGTCCGGAAGCTCATTTTTTCTTTCTGTTTCCACACTTGTAACTACAATATTGTCTTTCTTCACAGGCAAAAGCAGTCTTTTTGAAAAATGCCCAGTTGAATCAGTATAAATAGGACCCTCATCTAAGTAGTAATTTCCCAAAAACCAACCACTCATATCCGGACCTAAGTCGGAGTATGCATCATAAATATTAACTCCTGCTCCTTCTATCGGAGTGTCCTCAGGCCACCTGCATACTTTTCCTGTTACAAGAACAGTGTCCCATTCCAAACCAGTGCCATCAACCCCGAACCCTGAACCATAAATCAAACCAGGAAGAGGCCATGGAGCAGTATCAGTGTAAAGTTTTCCGAAGTCTATAACCTTGCGAACAACAGGGACTCCGTCTTTAAGCTCCCAAACAGGCTGTCTTGCCCTGTTAGGACCTCTGTTTTCAGGTGCATAACCATATTCAACAGTTATGCTATCAACAGGGACATCAGGCCTGGAATATTGAGCATTCACATTATTCGTGCCTGCAAAATAAAGCAAAGGAAGAAGTATTATGAATTTTATGTTTTTCATCCCAAAACAAATTTTTTAATAAATAAGTAAACCAAAAATTAAAGAATTTAGAAAAAATATGTAATTATTATTTTTTTCTGGCAGACCGGAAAAGCAGCCGCGAATTCGCAAATAAAAAAAATCGGGGACGAAGATTTTCGTCCCCTACGTTTCACGTCTCGCGTTTCACGTCTTACGTCTCACGTCTCACGTCTTACGTCTTACGTTTCACGTTTGGTCATTTGTCAATCGTCATCGGTCATTGGTCAATTGTCATTGGTCAATGGTCACTAGTCATTTGTTATTTATGGATTGTTATTTGGAATTTTTTTCTCTCATCCCGTCCGCCTTCGGCGGATCGTTTCGGGATCTAGAAAGAACCCGTTGCCACAATCAGATGCTGAAATAAATTCAGCATGACAGCTAGAAAGTTTCATCATCCTGTCTACTACAGTGGATTGCATTTTACCATGTCATTCCGAACTTGTTTCGGAATCTAAAAAGAACCCGTTGCCACAATTAGATGCTGAAACAATTCGCCTGCGGCGAACAGCATGACATGCTATAAATAGCATAACAGACCCAAGAATCTGTCATCCCGAATTTATTTCGGAATCTAAAAAGGACTCTCGATTTATATCCCCAAACGCCGTAGGCGTGAAACATTTATAGAACAATCATTCTAACACAAAACCCAAACTCCGTAGGAGTGGCACAAAATCATAACACAAATTTAAGGTGTCACCCCGCTGGGGTTTTAATGGTAATGGGGTTATGTTTATTATAAATATTTCACCCCGATGGGGTTCGGTCGTTCTTTGATGTTTGAAAAATTGGCACGAATTAAAAATAATTTAATTTTACAACCGTTTGTATGGTGGTAGCAGTGAAATTTAAACAAAGTCCCCTCTTGAGAGGGGATGTTTTTATGTGTCATTCCCGCGAAAGCGGGAATCCAGAAAATGAAACTGAAAATTGCCACGAATTCACGAATAAAAAATAATTTTCGGGACGCAAGGTTTACGTCCCCTACGTCTCACGTCTCACGTCTCGCGTTTCACGTTTGGTCATTTGTCATTCGTCATCGGTCATTTGTCATTTGGAATTTGTTATTTGGGATTTTTGATTTGTCATTCCGTCCGCCCAAGAACTTGTCATCCCGAACTTGTTTCGGGATCTAGAAAGAACACGTAGTTTAAATCAGATGCTGAAACAATTCGCCTGCGGCGAACAGCATGACACGCTATAAATAGCATAACAGACCCAAGAACCTGTCATCCCGAACTCGTTTCGGGATCTAAAAGGAACAATTAAACTGCCGCGAATTCGCTAATAAAAAATAATTTTAGGGACGCAAGATTTGCGTCCCCTACGTCTCAACGTTTAACGTCTTACGTCTTGTGTTTGAAAACTAAAATTTCATTTTCCTTATTCCGATATGACACAAAGAGAAATCATATTTTACGGGGTCTTCGGGATTAAATTTCTTTAAGTTTTCCGTAATCTCTTCCGCCATTTTCCAAGAGACGATTTTTCTGCGGGTTAATTTTAATTCCCTGCCGATTTTTGCGATATGAGTATCAACCGGAATAACCAATTGGTTTGTGGGGATTTCCTTCCATAATCCAAAATCAATATGATCTTTCCTTACCATCCATCGTAGGAATAAATTCATCCTTTTACACGCGCTTCCTTTCAACGGGTCGGGAAACATGAATTTAATTCCGTTCGTAATCCCGGAATTCCCCGCCAAATCAATCAAATTATTACTGAAGAAGGATATGGAATTTTTCAGGTTTTTATCTTTCGGGAAATAATAGAGCAAAAATAAATAATTCAATGAACCGTAATTCAAATATACTTTTTGCAAAACTTTAAGCAATGTTTCAATATCTTCCACGGTATAAAATCTGTGTTTGAATTGGATGCTAGTTTTTATCCCCGGTTTAAAATTCAAAATAAATTCATAAGGACTTTCACCTAGGACATCATGCAATTTTTCCAACGAAGATTGAATTTGCTTAATATTTCCATAAGCAAATACGGACGAAAGGAAAGCCGAAATTTCGATATCGAAAAAATTTTTAAATCTCTTGGGAAATTCAATCGGGTCGGGTGATATTTTATTCCTATCAAATGCTTGGTAATGATATTCAAGTTTACGTTTGAGTTGATCCTTTTTCAATTCCTTACCGGCATTTTAACTTCTAACAATTCATTTTTTGCTAAATGTAATTTATTGCCAAACTACTTACCGTAACAGCATTATCATTTCTTTAATTGCTTTTTCCAATCCAACAAAAACAGAACGGGCAATTACCGCTTGACCGATACTTACTTCGTCAATATCTTTGATGGAAACAAATTCTTTAATGTTAAGGTAATTTAATCCGTGTCCGGCGTTTACGCCTAAACCCAGTTTTTTAGCATGTTTAGCTGCTATTCTAATCCTCTCCAATTCATCGAACATTTCTTCTTCGGATGTTGCATTGGCATATAATCCGGTGTGTATTTCAATTATATCGGCGCCAATTTCCGCCGCAGTATTTATTTGTTCCAAATCGGGTTCAATAAATAATGATACTTCAATGTCGGCATCGTGCAATTGACGAATTGCATCCGAAACCACTTCAATATTATCGATCACGTTAAGACCGCCTTCGGTGGTTAGCTCTTCTCTCCTTTCCGGAACAAGCGTGGCAAGTTCGGGTCCCACATCGCATGCAATGTCTATTATTTCCTGAACCGCCGCCATTTCCAAATCGAGTTTTGTTTTAATTGTTTCCCGTAACAGGCGAACATCACGCTCGTTTATATGTCTTCTATCTTCCCTAAGATGCACAACAATTCCATCCACGCCGTATTCTTCCGCCATCAAAGCGAAAGTAATGGGATCGGGATTTACTTCGCCTCGCGCATTCCGCAGAACCGCAACATGATCGACATTCAGACAAAACCTCATGTTTTTCCCTTTCTGAATTTTTTCTAGATAGTGCAGGCTATCCGCATTGTTCGTGCAGACAGCCTGTGAATAATTATTTTAAATTTCGAACTTAATACCTTGTGCCAGTGGTAATTCCGTGCCGAAGTTAATCGTATTTGTTTGACGTCGCATGTAAGCTTTCCACGCATCGGAACCGGATTCTCTTCCGCCTCCTGTGGCTTTTTCGCCGCCGAATGCTCCGCCGATTTCCGCTCCCGATGTTCCTACGTTCACATTTGCTATACCGCAATCGGAACCCCAAGGCGAAAGGAATGTTTCGGCTTCCCTTAAATTTGTAGTAAATATCGATGACGATAATCCTTGCACAACCCCGTTTTGCAAATCGATTGCATTTTGTACATCGCCCGAATATTTAATCAAATATAAAATCGGTGCGAATGTTTCTTCTTGAACTATGTGATAATGGTTTTCCGCTTCTACCAAAGCGGGAACAACGTAACATCCGGATTCGTATCCTTCTCCTTCAAGAACTTCGCCGCCGAATATTACTTTACCACCCTCTTTTTCAACCAAGTTAAGAGCATTCTTAAAATCCATTACTGCGGCTTTATCGATTAACGGACCGACGTGGTTGTTAACATCCATCGGATCGCCGATTTTTAAGCTCTTGTAGGCTTTTATCAAAGATTCTTTTACTTGTTCATAAATACTTTCGTGTATAATCAATCTTCTTGTGGTTGTACATCGCTGACCCGCAGTTCCAACAGCGCCGAAAACGATTGCCGGAATTGCCATTTGTAAATCAGCGTTCGGCGTAAGTATTATTGCATTATTTCCGCCCAACTCCAAGATTGCTTTACCGAATCTCTTCGCAATTACTTGCGCACCGTGTCTTCCAACCTCAACCGAACCGGTGATGGAAATTAACGGAACCCTTGTATCGTTCAACATGCTCTCGCCAATTACCGAACCGCGACCAATTACCAAATTAAACAAACCTTCCGGTAAATCGTTTTCTTCCAAAACTTCCGATACGATTTTCTGAACGGCAATAGCAGTAAGCGGAACCTTTGATGACGGTTTCCAAATGTTTGTATCGCCGCAAACCGTCGCTATCATTGCATTCCAAGACCAAACGGCAACCGGAAAATTAAATGCGGAGATTGTTCCAACCGGACCGAGCGGTAAATATTGGTCATACATTCTATGATTCGGACGTTCGGATTGCATCGTAAAACCGTAGAGTTGTCTCGATTGCCCGACTGCAAAATCGCAAATGTCTATCATTTCTTGAACTTCGCCCCAACCTTCTTGCAAAGATTTTCCCATTTCGTAAGAAACGAGTCTGCCAAGCGGGTCTTTATATTCTCTTAATCTCAAGCCTAATTGTCTTACTATTTCTCCCCGTTTGGGCGCCGGAACAGTTCTCCAATATTTAAAAGCTTCTTCGGCTTTAGCTGCAACTTTATCGTAATCTTCTTTGGAAGCTTGATAAACTTTTGCAATAAGTTTGCCGTCTACCGGTGAATGAACTTCCAACATTCCTTGATCAGTAGTTTTAATCCATTCACGCCCGGTGGAAGCTCCGTAATTTACTTCTTCAATTTTTAAAACTTTTAAGAAATCCATATCTGCTCCTCTCATTATTAATTCAATAATTTTATTTAGTGCAAATATACTATAATTTTTATTTCAAGACGAAATACTCCGTTTTAATTTTTGATTTTCTTTTAGAACAGTTGAAATTTTTATTAATTATTGCTTATTTTAAGATGCAAACAATAATAAAGGATAACTTTCTTACTACTTGCACGATGCGGCTCCGGGCGGAGCCGTAATCGTTTTAAAGTCTTTGAATAAATAAGGTAAAATATGGAACCCGAAATATTTGTAATTGCAACACCGATAGGTAATCTCGGCGATATAAGTTTCAGAGCTGTTGAAACATTAAAAACCGTTGATTTTATTTTGTGCGAAGACACTCGGATCACTTCGCGACTGTTAAAACATTACGGAATTAAAAAAGAACTTGTTTCATTTAACGCGCAAAGCGAATCGCGGAAAATAAACAAAGTTTTGGAAAGACTGAGAAACGATGAAGTTTGCGCACTTGTTTCCGATGCCGGAACCCCTACTATTTCGGACCCTGGCGCAAGGTTAATAAACGAAGCCATAAAAAAAGGAATTAAAATTACAGGAATTCCCGGACCCAATGCCGCCATTCTCGGTTTGAGTATAAGCGGATTACCCACTGATTCATTTGTTTTTGAAGGTTTTCTACCCCAAAAGAAAGGCAGACAAAAAAAATTGAAAGAACTTTCCACGGAAAAAAGAACAATCGTATTATACGAATCAACTTACCGGATTGAAAAAATAATAAAAGAATTAGTTGAGTATTTTCCCGAACGTTTTGTTGTAATTCACCGGGAATTAACTAAAATGCACGAAGAAACATGGCGCGGTTATCCTTCGGAATTAATGGAAAAATTACCTGAAAGAAAAATTAAAGGCGAGTTTGTAATAATTATTGCGCCTATTAATTGGGTGGAGAAATAAAAAAGGCCGCTATTAAAGCGGCCCCTTTTCGTTAAGGTATACCAATGACAGACTTACTTAAGTCCAAGACTTTTCAATGTTTCAAATGTAATTCCGCCAACCGCCAAACCTTTTGCTTTTTGATATTTAACAATAGCTGCCTGTGTTTGCGAGCCGATTACACCATCGATTGGACCGGGATTAAATCCTGCTTTCAATAAAGCCCTCTGAATTTTTTTAACAAATTCCGGTGTAGCATTAGTTTCGCATAATACGGGTTTCCATTCCATACGTTCATCGGAAATTTTAACCCTCTTTGTAACGGTCTTATATTCGGCGGGAATTTCAATTTTACGGGTCTTTGCCGGTTCAACCAAAGTTTTAACCTTAATAGTTTTATATTCAGCCGGAATGGTAACGGTTTTAGTAGTAGCCGGAGTTTTAACTTTTTTAACTTTTATGGTTTTATATTCAGCCGGAATGGTAACGGTTTTAGTTGTTTCAGGTTGAACCAATACGCGTTTTCTTACGGTTTTATATTCCGCCGGAACTTCAACCAAGCACATGATTTCACCGGTGGTGTTATCAACTTTTTCGATAAGTCCTCTTCCTTTTTTCCAAACGGTGTGAGCCGGTTTAACCAAAACCTTTTCTTCTTTCCATTCGTATTTTGCCGGTACTTTAACCAATTTTGTGGTGGCGGGTTTTACCAAAACCTTTTCCTCAACCCATTCGTAAGTTGCAGGAACCGGAACAATTTTGGTCGATGCTTCTCTTACAAGAACTTTTTGTTCTTCCCACTTATACTTTGCCGGAATCACTTCCAATTTGAATGAAGGCTCTTTAACCATCACTTTTTCCGTAACGGTTTTGTATTGTGCGGGAATAAATACTCTTGCATAACATTCGCCGGGTTTTGCGTTTGGAGGTAAAAGCATTTCTTCGTCCATATCGGCGGAATTTTTGTTCATTTTCTTCATTTCTTTTTCAAATTCCGATTCTTTTGCTTTGATTTCTTGCTCTTTTTGAGAAAGAAGCTTTTCTTTTTCGCTTAATTTGGATTGCAGCGTTGCAACTTCCTGCTCTTTTTGGCTCAATTCCGCCTGGTATTTTTCTATTTCTTCTTTACTTGCAGAGCAACCTGTAAACAGATATGCCGTAAACGCTATTAAGATTAGATGAAAGAAAAGTTTTTGTTTCATATTTGATATACTCCTTTTTGAAAAAAATTTTATTTGAGTATGAATTTTAATCATTTTAGTTATGTTAAGATTTCACTAATTATACCAATTTTTCGTAACCGATATAATGACAACATGTCGTATTTTTATGAAAAAATGATATTGCTTGATAATTGATAAATTTCTGAATGAATTTGCGGGACTTAATTATAATGAATTCTCATACGATTTGAAAAACCTTTCAGGCATCCGGGCATAAGCTGTGACATCGAAACTGAATTTGTATCCTAATTGATGAAGTCTCATTCCCCGGTAAGCAATCATCGCAGCATTATCACCGCAATAACTGAGATCGGGTATTACCACTTTTTTATCGAAAGCATTTCCCAGTTGTGTTATGGATTCCCGCAATGGCTTATTTGCGGCCACGCCGCCGACTAATGAAATGGATTTAACGTCGAACTCAACCAGAGCCAGCTTGGTTTTAATCAATAATGCTTCAATAATCGCTTTTTGAAATGATGCGGCAATATTGCATTTTGTCTCTTCGTTAAGTTCTCCGGTTTCTTTTTTAACAGATTCCACATACCGCAAAACAGCGGTTTTCAACCCGCTAAATGAAAAATCGTATTTGTTTTTAAGTTTTGCAATCGGAAATTTTATGCTATCCGGATTCCCTTTTTCCGCATATCTTTGAATTAAAGGTCCGCCAGGATATTCAAAGCCAAGCATTTTGGCAACTTTGTCGAAAGCCTCACCAACGGCATCGTCTATGGTTGAACCGAGTTTTATTATTTCACTATCGTTTTTAACCAAAAGTAAGAGTGTGTGTCCGCCTGAAACAACCAAACACAGATAAGGAAATTCGGGTTTCTCTTTCATCAAGAATCCTGAAAAAATATGCCCTTCAATATGATTAACGGGAACGAACGGCACGTTTAAGCTGTAAGCTAATCCTTTCGCGAAAGATAACCCGACAAGCAGAGCGCCGATTAAACCGGGACCAGCCGTAGCGGTTACCAAATCAATTTGATTCAAAGAAATACCGGATTCCTTTAATGCTTTTTTTAATAATGGTAAAATAATCTGCAAGTGCGCACGACTCGAAAGTTCGGGAATTACGCCTCCGTATTCCGCATGAAAATCTTGGGAAGAAATGAGATTAGCTTTTAATTCACCGTTCGAAATTACGGCTATCGAAGTTTCGTCGCAAGAGCTTTCTATACCTAAAACATTCATTTCTTAAAACTGAAAATACTTTTTGTAACATACCACGCAATTTCCGGATTTTCTTGCATTCTGCGAATCGAGTAAGGATACCAATGTTTGCCGTATGGAACGTATATTCTTATTTTGTGCCCGTCGTTTTTAATTTTGTCTCTCAAATATTCGGTAACACCGTAAAGCATTTGAAATTCGAAACGGTTTTCCGGAATATTTTTTTCTTTGATTAATCCGTAAGCTTTGTCGATTAAATATTTATCGTGTGTGGCGATTCCCACATAACTTCCGTATTCAAACATTTTGGTGAGAGCCGCAACATAATTATCTCTTATTTTTTGACGGTCTTTGTATGCTATGGTTGGCGGTTCAATGTAAATACCTTTGCATAATCTGTAATTCGGAACCAAATCTTTCAAGTTCTCTATGTCATCGAGCGTTCTCTTTAAATATGCTTGGAGTACAATGCCAACGTTATTAAAATCCTTACGCAAATCACGGTATAATTCCAAAGTTAAATCCGTGTAAGGCGAGTCTTCCATATCTATTCTGACAAAATTATTCAGCTCTTTTGCTTTCCCTACAATTTCCCGAACCAGCGTGTGGCAATAAGCCTTATCGATTGCAAGACCGAGCGCTGTAAGTTTAATTGAAAGGTTGGCATCCAATTTTTCTTTATCGATTGTTTCCAGAACACGTATGCATTCGTTTTTTGTTTCTTCCGCTTCGGATGTGTTTTTAATCGATTCGCCCAGAACATCCAATGTGGCAACGATTCCTTTTTGGTTTAACTGCCTAACGACACGAACAGCATCGTCCAAGGTTTTTCCGGCAATGTATTTTTTAGCGAATGGAAAAACAACCGATTTGGGTAAAAACTTTACAACCGTAACAATAAATCTGTTTAATGAATCCACAAAAACCTCAGTATTTAATGAACAAATTTAGGATATGCATATCTACTTAGCAAGTAAAATACAATTTTCTTCAACTGAGAACTACCGGAAGTCTCATTGAATCATGTTTTCTTACAAAAGTCACGACCCGTTAATTTATTTATGTTCCGGTGATTTTTTCCAAAATATTTAATACAAATTCCGCTTTGGTTTTTAAGTCACCTAACGAACCGTTATTCTCGATTATAAAATCCGATTTTGCTTTTTTTATGTTTTCCGGAAGTTGATTTTCGATTCTTTTGAGAATTTCTTTTTCCGAAAGCTTGTTTCTAGCCTTTACTCTCTCAATTTGATTTTTCTGATCGCTCGTAACGAGAATTATATAATCAAAAAGATTATCCATTTTTGCTTCGAAAATTAATGCCGCTTCAACGAAAACAATATTCCGTTTTTTCAATGCCGTTTCCATTTCATGTTTAATTCTTTCAATTGTCGGCGTATGAACAATTTCGTTTATTTTTTCCACGTTGGCGGGATTTGCAAATACTTTTTCGGACAGATATTTGATATTCGGGATTCCGTCTTTGTACGAATCTTTACCAAACTTTTCAATGATTTTTTCTTTTACGGTTTTATCGGTGTTAAGGATTTCTTTTGCAATTTTATCTGCGAATAAAACGGTATAGCCTTTTTCCGCAAATAAATCTGCCACTACGGATTTCCCCGTTCCAATCCCTCCGGTAAGTGCTATTTTAAGTTTTTTATCGGGCATAATTGTATGTAAATCTAAGAAATTTAAATTTCCTTTTCATAAAATTCTAATGTAATCGAGTGAAATTCCAAACATAGAACATGAAAGACATGAGACGTGGAAACGTAAGACGTAAAAACGAAAGGGACTAAAATTTACTGTCCTGAAAATCATTTTTCATTAGCGAATTAGCGGCTATTCTATGGTTCTTTTTAGATCCCGAAACAATCAGCCGGGGCGGACGGGATGAGAGAAAAAAATTCCAAATAACAAATTCCACATTCCAAATAACAAATAACGAATGACTATTGACTAACGCCCAATGCCCAAACGTAAAACGTGAGACGTAAGACGTAGGGGACGCAAACCTTGCGTCCCTAAAATTATTTTTTATTTGTGAATTGGCGGCGGCTTCCCAAACATCAAAAACCTCCCGAACCCCGTTAGGGGTGAAATATTTATAATAATCATAAACCCCTTTAACGTTAAAACCCCGTAGGGGTGACATTTTAAATCCCAAATAAAAAATTCCAAATTCCCAATGACCATTGACAAATGACAAATTCCCAATGACAAAATGTGTCACTCCGATAGAGTTTTGGTTTTGTGTTAGAATGATTGTTCTATAAATATTTCACGCCTAACAGCGTTTGCGGGATGAAATAAAGAGTTCCTTTTAGATCCCGAAACTAGTTCGGGATGACAGAAAAAGAAATTTCAAATTCCAAATCCCAAATGACAAATGACCAATGACCATTGACCGATGACAAGTAACAAATGACGATTGACCCAAGACCAGTGACTCATACCTAATTCCAAGTGACCGGAAAATTATGCATTACGATTAGTGTAAACAATTGCTACACAGGCAACATAGTTGTGGGAATGACTCATACTTATTTTTAACGATTTATCGTCACCGAGAAATCCGTTAAGTTTACCGAATAATTTTACTTTCGGCATTCCGTTTGGCTCATTGTATATCTCAATATCTTTCCACCGGAATTCTTTGTTCCATCCCGTTGCCAAAGCTTTTGCAATTGCTTCTTTTGCGGCAAAACGTGCGGCAAGGTGTTGGTATTTGTTTTTTTTGCTCAAACAATAATCAAGTTCAATTTCGGTAAATATTTTGTTCAGAAAGTGATCTTGAAATTTTTCAACACTTTGTTGAATCCTTTCAATCTCGATTATGTCAATTCCGATTCCGAAAATCATTCTTTTACCGGTTAAAAAATATTTGCGTCAACGTTTATTCCTTCGTCTTGAAGTTGCTTTATAAGTATTTCCGATAGTTTATTCAATTTTTCCAACGAAGATTTTAAATCGGTTATAATTTTATCATCATATAAAAGTTTGCCCAGATTATTTTTCTTCGCAGTGGTTTCTTCGGAAAGTTTGTTTACTTTTTCAATCAGTTGTTTCATCTCGTTCAATACATCGCTCGAGTTTTGCAATGTCGATTTAATATTGGCTTCATTTTCAGTTATCACCATATTCATATTTTCGGCTAACTTGTTGCCGTTTTCTATTAGATTTTCAATCCCTTGTTTTTGTCGTTTAATCAATTCCGATAATTCGGTGGAAAGTTCGGATAAATCAGCAACTGAAGATTCGAGATTGCGGAAAAATTCTTTCTTCGAAAAAATTTCATTCAAGTTTGTCAAAGATATTTTAACTTCCTTTATCACATCAACCAAATCGTTTTGCACGGAGCTCAGCATTGCCATGGCAGTGGAAATATCGCCCAGGAAAATTCCCTTTTGTGTTTTATGATAGTTTAATTCTTTAGGAGAATTCCCGGGATTGATTTCAATTTTTTTTCCGCCCATTAAATCGAGCATCAATATTGAAAAGGTTGCATCTTCTTTCAAATTAACATCGTTATCAAGATTTACCGTAACAAGCACGGTATTATCTTTATTTTTAATTTCGTCCACATAACCTTTTCTTACTCCGTTAATCGTAACTGCATCACCCTTTTCCAAACCAGCAACCGAGTTAAATTCTATATTAACGATTTTTCTTTCCGAGTTAAAACGGTAATTTTTCGCCCACCCGAAAATCCATAGAAAAAGAATTATCCCAATTGCTACGGTAATTCCTACTTTGATTTCCGTTTTTCTATTTTTGTCCATAATTTCTTATAAGTTTTTTTACTTCGGTTAATTCTTCTGGAGTTACAACACTGTCTTTCAATATTTTTTTTATCAATTTGCTTAAACGCTCAATCTCGTTTTGTTTTTCCTCCAGATTTTCGTTCTTTAATTTGTCCATAAATTCGAACGTTATTGCTTTCAATGAATCCTTTTCCACGGAATTTTTAACGACATCAAATTTATCTTCCAAATCTGTTTTAAGCAAAGAAACCAAAGTTTCTTTCCCGAAATTAACAAATTCTTCTTTATGATATTTATAAATATAAATTCCGCCCGCAATTACAATAAAAAGCAAGATTACAAATATTAAAAAACACCCTTTTTTCATTTTTGTTCAGATTGTATTTTTTCAATTAAAACTTTTTGAATTCTGTTATTTTCAACTTCCTTAATGGTAAATTTATATCCTTTATGCGTAAAAGCATAACCGCTTTCGGGTATGGAGCCGGCAATATTGAAAATAAAACCGCCGAGCGAATCGTAATCTTCGTTTTCTTCGATTAACGTAAATCCTAAATATTCATTCAAATCGTCAATTGTTACTTTACCGTCAACTAAAAATTTGTCTTCATCTATTTTTTTAATCATCTCAATTTCTTTATCGTGCTCGTCTTGAATTTCTCCCACTATTTCCTCCAAAATATCCTCGAGCGTAATTAACCCGGAAGTTCCGCCGTATTCGTCAACAACAATTCCCATGTGCATTTTCTTTTCTTGGAATTCATCCATCAAATCGCTAATTAGTTTTTTTTCGGGAACAAACATACAATCGCGAGCAATTTTCTTTAACGAAAACTGTTCGCGCATTTTTTTGTTTGAAATGAACGGCAGCAAATCCTTGGCATAAATGATTCCCAAAATATTATCCAACGATTCTTCGTATAGCGGTAGCCGGCTGTGTCCCGATTCAGTTATTGTGTTCAAGACTTCGTCGAAAGATGAATCAACCGAAACCGCAACAATATCTACACGGGGAGTCATAATTTCCTGAACCGTTACCGTTCTGAAAGATACAACACCTTGAATAAGTTCTTGTTCTTCTTCTTCAATCATTCCCCTCTCAACGCCAATATCGGCTAGTTCAACGAAATCTTCCGTTGATAACGCCGATTCCTTTTTATCGTAACTTAACGATTCCGCAAAAAACTTTAATGTTTCGCTCAGGAATTTTGAAAGCGGAGAAAGTATGAAATTTGTCCAGTAAATCGGAACGGCAGACATTTTGGCGAAACTTAACGGATGCTTCGATGCCCAAACTTTCGGCGTAACTTCGGCAAACAGCAAAACCAAAACCGTAAGGATAATGATTTGAACAATGAGAGCAACATCGGTAGAAAAGCCGTATTGTTTTGCAATTTTCAAAGCAAGCGCCACGGAAATTATCGACGCACCTACGTTCGTAATAGTATTGCCGATTAGAATTGAAACCAAAAGCTTTTTCGGTTGTGCGAGCAACTTTAAAATATATCTAATCAACAAACTCTTAGTATTCCCGGATTCCTCCAGCTTTTTGGAATTGAGCGAGAAAAGAGCTACTTCCGATCCGGAAAACAGAGCCGAAAGAGAAAGCAGGATAAATAAAAATATAACTTCAGAATACCAATCAGTATCCAAATAAAATTCTTGTCCCAGTTGTTAAACAAATCAATTAAAACGGCAGATCGTCTTCTTCCGGCGAAGCGGTATCCATTGGTTCGGCAGGTGCCGAAACATCGGGACTACTCTGGTAACTGTCGTCTCTCGAATCCAAAGGAATAATTCCGTTTCGGTCAGCGATTATTTCGGTCACGTAAACTTTCTGACCGTCTTTATTTTCGTAATCCCGCTTGCTAATTCTGCCTTCTACGTAAACTTTTCTGCCTTTTTTAAGAACATTTTTGTAAAAATCGGAAAGCCCGAAAGCAACCACGTTATGCCAAGTGGTTTCGTTTACCCAATTGCCATCCCGGTTCTTATAACCGTAAGTGGTAGCCACCGAAAATGAAGTAACTTCTGTATTATTGGTAGTAAACCGGTGTTCGGCATCTTGCCCCAAATTACCGATTAACATCACTTTGTTTAATGAAAAAGCCATTTTGTCCTCACTATGGTATTTTATTTTTTAATGAAATTAAATTTATCAATAAAAAAATAATTTGCAAGTGTTTTTTTAAGCATTATTTTAAAATGGCGGGTAATCGTTTATCGTTTTATTCGGTAACAATAAACGCATCGGCAAACGTTTTTGTTTTTCTTAGTTTCTCTTTCAATAATTCCGCTTCTTCTCTTGTCGCAAATGCTTTCGTCATTACTGCGAATAAATTTACATTTTCCTTAAATTTAATTTCAAGCGGAAATTCGAATTCCTGTTGTACGGAATTGACAAAATTATTAGCCTTTTCCAGAGAAGAAAAAGCTCCGAGCTGCACGAAGTACTTATGTGTTTCCGCTCCGGCAACGGAAAGAGTATCAGAGAGAGTTTCAGATTCGGAATAATACCCGGCGGTGTCGGTTATCGCATTCGAATCCGTAGTTTCTTCAGAAATATTCAACGCAGTTTGCACACCGGCGGTATCGACATCAGTAACATCATCGAAAACATAGATTTCTTCACCGGATTTTCCGGCGTTTTCGTTATCCACTTTGCCCGTTGCACAACCTGTAAAAGCGGTAATCAAAATTCCGTATATAATTAATTTTTTCATAAACTTAAAATACCGCTCCGGCTATAACCGAAGCGGTATTCAAATAATTACTGTTTATTATTAAAACGGAAAGTTCGCAAATGCATTCTTATCGAGTTTCGGAATTCCGTATTTATCGAAAGAAACTTTAGCCAAGACCAAACTTCCGGGAATAGTTGTAACATTCACTTTCGGAATATTTGCACCGAAAGCTTCGTTAATTTTATCAATAAACAAGTTTGCGATTATGGCATAACCTTGGCTCGTAGGATGAACTCCGTCGAGACTAAACAATCCACCCGTAACGTATTGCGTAGTGAATTTAACGCCGTTTGCAACATATCCGTTAGCGGCTGTTTGCTTAAAGAAAGCATTTACGTCAACCAAAGCCCAACCGTTTGCGGAAGCAATTCCTGCGATGGTTTGATTAAAGCTTTCCACGGTATTATTAACTTCTTGAATTTCGGCCGGATCCAGAACAAAAGCATCGGGAATCGGATTGGCGGGATGCAAGCCAAACGGTTTTGTTGTATCGGCACCGACTAAAGCCGGATCTATTCCGTTATCCCGGTAAAATTTTCCTGTAGGTTGACCGATTAAATCGGTATAACCGTAACTGCTCAATGTAAGAGTTAGTAAAACGTCTCCTTTTACCAATGCATCTACAGTTGCAACATTGTTGGGTGCAGTAGCTCCGATTTGACCGTTAGTATTGTAAAAAACTCCTACAGCCAAACCGGCATCAACCGCTGGTTTAATTGCTTGTGCCACGCCCGGACCAACAGTCGTAAAATATGGAACGGCTTGTACACCCGGTATATTTGCAACTACAACTTTCGCGTTAGTTTGCGTTGCAATAGCGCCTGCCAATTGTCCGTACAATTGAGCAAAAAGATCCGTTGGTGTATGCGGCACTGTTCCGCCTCTTGTAGCATATCCCAGAATATCATTATTTCCTACCCACAAAGTCATAAACGTAGGTTTAAGAGAAATAGCTTGTTCCAATTCCGTTCCATTACCCCGCAGAACAATGTCAAAAAAGATATTATCACCGGAAATACTGGTAGAAGCATCCTTTGCTTGAAGGAAATCCACAAGAAGTGCGCCCGGTATTCCGAGATTGTTATAAGGTTTTCCGTATGAGGTGTTTTTAGGTTGACCTAGAGTAGTATTCGTCACCACTTCGAACGGTTCAATCGATTTTACTTCGAGTCTGCCTGGTATTCCCGGATCGGAGATAAGCGGTTGAACATAATTTGCCCCGACTTGTTGAGCAATAAGATTACCGAAAGAATATTTCTGAGTGCTTTCATATAACGCTCCGTTTTGATAGCCTGCAGTTAAACTGTTACCGAAAGAGACGAATGTTGAAAAATCGGCATTACCCAACGAAGGAGCCCCGGGTTCGGTTAAGTCCGTCCGGTCTTCGCAACTCCAGAATGCCACTGCGAAAACAATTAAAATTCCAATGATACTAAAATTTATTTTCTTCATAATTTTATTTTCCCTCCTTTTAAAAATTTACCGATAAATTAACAGCGAATAAATGTGCAACCGAGTTATATACACCATTCATCGGAGCAACGCTGTCTTCTATACCACTGTAACTTTCGAGCGAATTATCAATTTTTCTCTCGCTGAATCTCAAGAACATATAAGCCAAATCGAGGGAAAGGTTATCGGCCAGTTTTATTCCCAAACCCGCATTGAAACCCAGTCTGTCTGCATCCGGTAAAGTAGGATCAACTCTTTCATCTTTTACGGGATTTTTATCATATAAAAATCCTGCTCTCAGTGTCATCATAGATGAAACAACATATTCCGCTCCGAATCGACCGATAAAGCTATCTTCATAATCTCTTACAGAGCTTGTAACCATCGGTTTACCGGTTTTGCTATCAACAAAATCTTTAAAAGTTATCTCTAGTTTGTCGTAAGTAGACCACATAGTAAACTGTAAATCAGCAGATAAAGTTAAATTGTCACTGGGTTTTACTCCAATTCCGAAACTTAATACATCCGGTGCGGTTAAAGGCGCTTCTATTTTACCAGTAGGTATTAAACCGTTAAATTGTTTAGGCGCAGTCACCGTTGCATCGCCTTCAAATTTGAAATTTACTCTGCTTTTATATGCGGCGCCGATTGAAAAATTCTCACTCGGTTTGAACAACAAACCGAAATTAAAGCCTGCTCCACTGCCATTTCCTTCCAGACTAATTTCTGCATCGGCATTAAAAGGACTGAGATTTTGCATTCTGGAAATTAATACATCTCCCAAAGCATAAGTAAAACCGAATCCTAATGAAAATTGTTTGGAAACCTCATAGGCGGCTACGGCATTAAAGTAGAAAGTTCTTATTTCGGTTTCTACCGCCATATATTTGCCTACCCAATCGCTAGGCCATTTGGTTCCCAAACCATAAGGGTTATTTACACTGAATCCCAAATGAAATTTTTCGGACATTTGGTGTGTTACATAAAAATTAATCGGATTGAATATTTGTTTTTCCAATTCCCATTCGGTTATTGCCGGACTTGGTCCTCTGAAAGTGGATTTCGGAACGATTAATGTAACTCCGGCCATCAGATGGGTGCCGGAAAGTTGCGTTATCCCGGCAGGGTTGAAATAAACTGCCGAGGGGTCGTTTGCCAAACCTGTAAACGCACCGCCTAATGCCATTGCACGGGCGCTGTGCTCGTTAATTTGAAAACCACTTGCGAACAATTGAGTTGTCGCAAATAGGATTCCGAGTATTGTAACATTAATTTTCTTTAACACGAATCCTCCTATTTTTGTTGAAATATTTAATTTATTTTTAGAATTAATTCTCCTTTTTCAACCGATTTGCCTTCTTCCACAAATATTTTAGCTATCTTTCCCTTATAATGCGAACGTATTTCATTTTCCATTTTCATCGCTTCCAAAATTGCAACCGGTTCGCCTACGTTTATTTCTTCCCCTTCGTTCTTTAATATTTTTAACAACAAGCCCGGCATGGGAGCTTTGATTTCCGTAGCCTTTGAGCCGGCATCTTTTTTCTTCAGTAGAGCATTTATTTTTTCTTCCAGTTCCGTTCTGATTGTGGTTTTAATTCTTTGTCCGTCAACATAAATATAAAAATCGTTTTCATTTATTTCGTCATAGAAAATTTCATAAATCCTGTTATTAATTTTAAAAATGATTTTGTTCGATTCGTTTTTCAGAATATCGTAAGAAATATCTTTTCCGTTCATGCTCACGGTATTTGCATCGCGAATGTTTAATTCGATTTTGGAATTATCGATAGATATAATGTATTTATTCATATTTCCCCAACAACCAGTTATTCTGACCGTTATGCTTTACATCCGCAATAAGTTTATTTTGTTTCCCGCTTTCAATCAATGCTGTGGCAATTGCAGCTAACTCTTTTAACTTCTCATATTTTCCGTTTTTGTATTTTCCATCTTTAACAAGGGGTAAAAATTCTTTGTCTAAAAAGTTGTTGTCAAAAGTTCCTTCCAAAAAAACTTTATGATTCAATATCCAATCGAAAAGCTCTATGTTAGTGGTTACACCTACAATAATATATTCCTCCAACGCTCTTTTCATACGCTCAATTGCTTCAGTTCTGGTACTTCCCCAAGCAATAACTTTGGATAAAAGCGGATCGTAATAAATCGGCACTTCCGATTCCGAGTCTATTCCCCTGTCAACTCGCACGCCGGGACCGGCTGGAAGCTCATGGAATTTAATTTTTCCGGTGGAAGGCGCAAAATTATTTTCGATATCTTCGGCATAAACTCTGCACTCTATTGCGTGTCCGTGCATTTTAATATCCCGCTGACGGAATGAAAGTTCGTTCCCTTCGGCAATGTTAATTTGTTCTTTAACCAAATCCACGCCGGTAATCAATTCTGTTACGGGATGTTCCACTTGCAAGCGTGTATTCATTTCCAAGAAGTAAAAGTTATGGTCTTTGTCCATTAAAAATTCTATTGTTCCGGCATTATAATAATTACACGCCCTTGCCGCATTAATTGCTGCTTCGGTAATTTTTCTTCGCACTTCACCGTCGACAAAAACGGAAGGAGCTTCTTCTACTACTTTTTGATGGCGTCTTTGAATGGAACATTCCCTTTCAAACAAGTGAATGTAATTACCGAATTTATCACCGAGAATTTGCACCTCAATATGTTTTGGATTTTCGATGAATTTTTCCATGTAAATATCCGGACTACCGAAAGCTTTAAGAGATTCGTTTTGTGCCCGTTCGAGAGCTTCCGGTAATTCGCTTTCCGAATAAACCAATCTCATGCCCTTACCACCGCCTCCGGCAGAGGCTTTCAGCATTACCGGAAAACCGATTTTTTTTGCAGTGGCTATTGCATCTTCCACATCGCTTAACTTCTCGGTTGTTCCGGGAACAATCGGGACGTTATTGCTTTCCATCAAACGGCGTGCTGCGGTTTTGCTGCCCATTAATTCCACCGATTGCGAAGAAGGTCCGATAAAAATTATTCCGGCTTCTTCCACAGCTTTTATAAATTCAGCATTCTCAGATAAAAATCCGTATCCCGGGTGAATTGCATCAGCATTAATTTTTTTTGCAAGGTTGATTATTTTTTCGATATTCAAATATGATTCGACAGCAGGTGCGGGTCCAATCAAATAAGTTTCGTCGGAAAGACGGGCATGCAAAGAAGTTTTGTCCGCTTCGGAGTAAATGGTTGCAGACCGTATTCCCAATTCTTTACAAGCAGCAATTATACGAACTGCTATTTCACCCCGGTTAACAATTAAAATCTTCTTTATCTTCTGCATCCCGTTAAATTTTAATGAAAAATTTTACCAAATAAAGTATTGTACAATAAGCATTTTTCAAAATAATATTTCCTTTGAAAAGACGCAAATTGTAAAAAGCTTTCTTTTTATTCCTCAAATTCTACGATTGTAACTCCGTCACCACCGCTTTCTATATCTGCAAAGTAGAATTTTTTTACTTTGGGATGGTTTTCAAGAACACTTTTTACGAAAGATTTTAATACGCCGGTTCCTTTACCGTGTAAAATCTCAACGCGTTCAAGATTTGCCGCATAAGCATTATCAAGATACTTGAGCAATTTATGTTCTATGTCTTCCGGTTTTTCTCCCCGGATATCGAGTCTTAACGTTTCAACTTCCGGGGAATAATTTTTAGTAAGGATTGGTTTTTCTTGTTTGATTTTTTTATCCGGGACCAAACTGTTCAATTTTACTTTAAGTTTCAAACTGCCGCTTAGCAACAGGGCTATTTGTTTATCTTCGTCAATTTCCAGGATTTCACCGGAAGTTGTAGAATCTTTAATTCTTGCATAATCGCCCGGTTTAAATTTTTGCGGTTCGCCGGTTGTTTCTTCAACAGCTCTAAAATATTTTTTCTTTTTTTGCTTGAGTTCGGTTAATTTTTGTTTTTCTTCTTTTATTACTTTTTTATCGGCAGAACTTTCCCGTATCCGTTTTACGGTTTGCTCGAAACTTTTATTGATTTCGGTAAGGAAACTTTCTGCTTTTGCTTCGGTTTTTTGCAGAATTTCCTTTTGCTTTTTTTGAAGTTCCTCGATTTTTGATTGATAAAGGTTTGTTAATCCTTTCAGTCTTGTATTTTCAAGTTCAAGTTTCCTTAATTTCTGAGTAAATTCATTCGATTTTTTCTCGATTTCCAAGAGAAAATCTTCAAGTTTCGATTTATCCGAATCGAGATGATTTCGCGCATCGGAAATAATTTCTTTCGATAAACCGATTTTCTTTGCCACTTCGAAAGCGTAGCTAGATCCCGGTAAACCTTGATAAAATTCGTATGTAGGTACCAAATTTTCCGTATCGAATTTCATAGACGCATTTTGAATTCCATCGAAAGCGGTAGCTAACAATTTTAAATTTCCGTGATGAGTGGTTGCCAACACAGTTGCGCCTATTTCCAGTAACCTTAACAAAATTGCAGTTGCCAAAGCCGAACCTTCGGCGGGATCGGTTCCGGTACCGATTTCATCCAAAAGTACCAAAGATTCCGCCGATGCATTTTGGACAATAAAATTTAAATTGGAAAGGTGTGAACTAAAGGTGCTCAAATCATTCTCTATAGATTGCTCATCACCGATATCGATGAATATATCACGAAAAAAATGCAGGTTTGTATCAGCATGTGCGGGAATATGAATACCGGATTGTGCCATTGCGATAAGAATTCCGACGGTTTTCAATACTACCGTTTTACCGCCGGCGTTTGGTCCGGTTATTATAATTATTTTCTCTTTATCAATTGTAAGGTTGAGCGGTACCGTTTTCTCGTGTCCAAGTCTTTTTTTCAGAATAGGATGATAACCTTCAATAATTCGAAGCGGTTGAGAATCATCAAACGACGGGAAATTGCCGATAATTTCCAGTGAATATTTTGCTTTGGCAAAAAGCGAATCGAGTTTGGTAATTATGTTTAACGATTCGGTTAATTCGTAACTCCTTTCCCCGATTATTTTCGTTAAACTTTTAAGAATACGTTCTATTTCCCTTTTTTCGGCAAATTTTAATGTCAAAATTTCGTTGTTTAGTTCTAATGTTTCCTCCGGTTCAATGTAAACCGTCTGACCCGTTGCAGATTCGGAATGAATAAAACCTTTTACATGCCGTTTGTGCTCCGCTTTAACCGGGAGCACGATTCTACCGTCGCGTTGTGTCACATATTCTTCTTGAACAAGATACGAATCGCTGAGTTTTTTTAAGATTTTGCCGACTGTTTTTTTCAGATATTCCTCTTTTTCCCTAATTTCTTTTCTAATCCGTGAAAGTTCCTTGCTTGCGCTATCTATTATTTCGCCGGAAGGACTGAATACGGAATCTATATGTTTTTCAAAAACTTTATCCACAAATAAATATTGGGCAAGTTTTTTGTTAATGAGTGAATCTTTTAATTCACGGAAAAATGTCCTAAGCTTTCTCGAAGTTGATGCAAGTTTGGAAACATCCCGGATATTATTGACCGAAAGTACAATTCCTTCTATCCGGCTTTTAACTAAAGTATCATTCAAATCCGGCAAATAGGTAAACGGCGGATAGTCTTTTTCTATCAAGATATTTTTTGCGTCCGTAACCAGATTTCCCTCTTCTTTGATTTTATCGAGGGAATCAAACGGTTTAAGCCCGAGAATTTCTTTTTTACTTTTTTCCGTAGAGGTAAACGAAGAAATGTGTTCTAAAATCTTTTGATATTCAAGTTTTTCCAGTGTTTGAAGTGAAATCATTGCTTATTTATTTTGGGGATGATTTTAACGAATCGGAAACAGCGGACGAATCGGGCATATCCGCACTTTCGATATAATCCCGCAGAAAACCGTTTGCATCAATTCCTTGTCCCAAAACCAAATTAATAATAGAAGGAACAACGGAATAGACGGAGGAATAAAGTACCGAGGCTTCCCTGTCTTCTTCCGATGGAAATTCAAATATATTTAAGAAAAGAAGAAACAAGCTGGCAAATATCAAAATTTGTAATGTACCGGCAATACCGCCGACAAATTGATTGATAAAATTGTTTACTTTGTCTGCAGGATGCAAGATTCTTTTTAAGACTGACGAGAGAAAAATTATTCCCAAGAAAATAATTAATCCGCCAATGATCTGCGCTAAATATTGTTCGCCGTTAAAAACCGGCGTTAAGAATACACTGGCGGGACCGGAAAGCTTAACGGCAAGATAAATTCCGATAACAAAGCCGACCACTCCTATAATTTTTCGTATTATTCCGTCTTTGTATCCCAAAATAAAGCCTACCAACAAAATACCGGCCAATATGTAATCGATGTAATTCATTAACTCAAAATTTTTTCTACAACTTCCTTGATTGTTTTGCCGTCCGCTTGTCCCTTAAATTTTTTAATCGCTTGAGGCATTAATTTCGGAAAATCGGTTTTATCTTTCGCTCCTATTTCCGCTGCAAGTTCTTTAATCTTTGCTTCCAGTTCTTCCTTGCTTAGTTGTGCCGGTAAGTAGCTTTGAATTATTTTTAATTCCGCTTCTTCTTTTTCAGCCAAATCGTTTCTGCCGGCATTTTTATATTGCTCTATTGCTTCTTTTCTTTTTTTCGCAGCAGTGGAAAGTAGATTTATTTCGTCTTCGGGCGAAAGTTCTTTATCTTTACCGCTTTTTTCAAATTCGAGAATTAACGCTCTTATCGAGCGAATTGTTTCCAATTTAATTTTGTCTTTTTCTTTTAGTGCGGATTTCAAATCTTCGTTTATTTTGTCTTTTAATTTCATAATTTAGCCTCGTATAAATAAAAAAAGCAGGTTACTAAAAATAATAACCTGCTGTTAATTATTCCAAAACAACTGTTATTCCTTCATTCTGGCAGAATAATTTATTCTTCTTGCGTCCGCCTTTCTCAATGCTTGTTGAATGTCGGTAACCAATCCCATGTTAGTATTTTTATCGATTCGAAGGGATACGATAACGTTCGGCAGTGCCACTCTTTTCTTATACATAATATCTTGGATATCTTTCAGTTGTACAATTGCATCGTCAATTTGAATTCTACCGTTTTTGCCGACATATATATAAGATATCAATCTTTTGTTTTCAATTTTTTCGATTGCTTTAGCCTCGGGAAGAGTAAAGGAAACGTAAACTTCTTGTTCCCTCAAAGTTGTAGCAACCATGAAAAACAAAAGAAGCATAAAAATGATATCGGGCATCGAAGAAGTCGGAATGCCTTGTTTAGTAGCTGCTCTTTTCTTTTGAAATTTCATTAATACCTCAATAAACTATTTTATTTGCTCTGGTTCGGCAATTGAAATAATAATTGGAATTTTTTCACGCAGTTCTTTTACTTGTTCATCGGTCAAATCTTTTACTTTCTTACCCCAATGGTTAAGCGCATATTCTTCTCTTACTTGAAAATAAGCGCTTTTAACCTCATCGAGGGCTTGAATATATAAATTATAGTTTGTTTTTCTGTCCGTTTTAATTGAAACAACCAGCTTTTTGTTTTTCGGCAGATCAATTTTGCTTTTAATTCTTTCCACCAAATTATCTTTTATTTGAGGAATAGCAATAATTTCCCCGTTCAAAAGAACATCACCGTTTTCATTAATTAACAATGCTGCCAATCTATCTTTTGAAAGCGGAGCGAGTTCTTGCTCTTCCGGCGGAATATATTCGGGTAAGGTTAAACCTATTCCCGTATCAACATCGATAACCGTGGAAACAAGAAAAAACAAAAGCAGCAAAAAAGTAATATCTGCCATGGAAGCTGTTGAAAATTCGCCGGCGCCTTCTCTTTTTCTTCTTTTTAAACTTACCATTTCAAAAACTCTACAAGTTATTTAGAAATTATTTTTGTTTTTGCAATTCGTATAACGTGTCGATTAATTCGATAGAACTTTCTTCCATGTCTCCAACCAACTTATCGATTTTAGCTACGAAATAATTATAGAAGAATTGAAGAATCATAGCCACAATCAAACCAAACAAAGTTGTCAACATCGCTATTGAAATACCGTTAGCAACAATTGCGGGAGACATTTGGTTAGCCGAAGCGATATCTTCGAAGGCAACGATCATACCTTGAACCGTTCCGGTAAAACCAAGCATGGGCGCCAAACTAATAAACAAAGAAATCCAAACCAGACCTCTTTCCAAGAAGCTCATTTCGATAGCGCCGTAAGCCATAATAGCTTTCTCAGCAGCTTCGATTCCTTCGTCGGCTCTTAAAAGACCGGCATGGAATACGGATGCGATTGAACCTCTGGAGTTTTCGCATAATTTGATTGCTTCGGGAACGCCGCCGTTCTTTAAAGCATCTTTAACTTGTACGATGAATTTTTTCGTGTTTACGCTTGCTCTCGAAAGGGTCCAGAATCTTTCTATAGAAAATGCGAGCCCTAATATCAAACAGAAAAGAATAGGCCACATGAATCCGCCGCCTTGTACGAATTTTTCTTGCAAGTAACTTAATGCTCCTCCGCTGTTTGATTCAACTTGAGCAATAACTTCATAAATAAATCCCAGAATTGCTAATAATTGCATTTGAAATATCCTCCGATGAATTTATTGTAATTAATTATTTTCCGATAATCAGAAAAATAAACTGAGTAACGTTAAGGATTTAATAAAAAAAAGTCAATAAGTAAATTTATTTAATCCCCTTGCATAAGTTTACAGATTTTTTAGAAGATTAATCCGATAGATTAGACCATAAAATACGAAAATTCTCAATAAATAAAAACGGATATATTTTACTTTATAATAAATTCGGCAGAAACGGGAAAATGATCCGAGAAACCTCCCAAATATCTCCTTCCGCCGTAAGTAGGTTTCGGTTTACCTTTGTGTTTCGAAGTTTTTGTAATAATGTAATCCGGTTTAATTATTTGGAACGAATCGCAAACATATTCAATATTTTTGCTTTTAATCATATTACCGTTAGCAATTATTTGGTCTAACATATTCCAATGAGTTTTGTATTTATAAGTACCTTTCCCTTGTTGAAAAAGCTTATAAGATAAATTGTATAATTCCGCCGGTTCAAAGTTTTGAGCGCTTCCGCAATCCGCAGGTTTTGCGTCGAGTATGTTTTTTATTGAAATGTTTGCCGGCAAATCATTGAAATCGCCGGTGATAAGAATCCGGGCTTCTTTATTTGCCGATAAAATTTTATCCACGGCGGATCTCAAAACTTTTGCGGCTGCAATTCTTTTCGGTTCGGTCTTTTTTAATCCTTCCCTTCGAGACGGCCAATGATTAACGAAAACATGCAAATCTATAATTCCGTTTAATTTGAATTCGGCGTGCAGAATGTCACGTGTCGTTTTATCTCCAGGTAAATCAATTCCAAGCGGTTCGGATTTAATCAATTTTAATTTTTTAGAATTATAAATTAATGCGCAATCAATTCCCCTTTTATCCGGCGACTCGTATTCAATTACCCGGTAACCGTTATCTTTAAAATATTTATCAATTAACTTTTGCAATAAATATTTGTGTTCCACTTCTTCCATTCCCAAAATATCGGGACCATCGAAATCGTTCATATATTTAATTACCTTAGCAAGATTTTTAAGTTTGATTTCCAATCTTTCTTCCGTCCAATGCCTGGGACTTTCCGGTAAGAATTCTTCATCACTCTTTTGCGGATCGTCAACCGTATCAAATAAATTCTCTACATTCCAATTTGCTACAAATAAAGAATCCGTGTATGTTTGATTGGCACAAGCTCCTTGTAAAAAGAAAATTAAAAGCAGTACGATTCTGTAAATTTTCATATCATTCACTATTGGTTATTGGTGATACAATTTTTATTTTCATTTAAGAAATTTTAGAAAATTAAAACTTACGACACAAAGGTAATAAAATGGCTAAAAAGAAAGGCAAATTTGTTATTATCGATGCAATGTCTTTAGCATACAAAGCATATTATGCGTTTATCACCCGGCCTCTTTATTCATCAAAGGGTGAACCGACTTCGGCGGTTTACGGATTCGTTGTTCAGCTTTTGAAGATTATCGAAGATACAAAACCCGATTATATTGCCGTTGCTTTCGATTCAAAAGAAAAAACTTTCAGACATGACAGATACGAACAATACAAATCGAGCAGAGCGGAAATGCCGGAAGATATGATTCCGCAAATAGAACGGATAAAACAAATCGTAGATGCATTTAATATAAAAAAATATATTTTACCGAAATACGAAGCTGATGATATCATCGGAACGGCGGTAAAGAAAGCAGCTAAAATGGGACTCGATTCTTACGCAATTACTCCGGATAAAGATTTTGTGCAAATCGTAAACGATAGCGTAAAAGTAATTAAACCCGGCAAAACCGCAGATAATCTTTTGGTTTTGGATAAAAAAGCGGTTCGCGAACTTTACGGTTTCGAACCCGAACAGATGATTGATTATTTGGCGTTGGTCGGCGACAGCTCGGACGATATTCCCGGCGTTGCAGGCGTCGGACCCAAAACAGCAACACCGCTTATTCAAAAATTCGGCTCGATTGAAAATCTGTATGAAAACATCGACAAGGTTGAAAGAGAAAGCGTAAGAAAAAAATTGTTGGAGAACAAGGAAAACGCTTTTCTTTCAAAAGAGCTTGCTACAATTCACACCGATGTACCGTTGGATATTAATCTTGAAGACGCAAAATTAAAACAACCCGATTTTGAAAAAATAAAAGAAATCTTTTCCGAACTCGATTTTAAAAAATTATTGGCGCGCGTTTACAAAATTTTCAATTCTGCCGGTTCTAACATCGAAACGGAAGAAAATGAAAACAACAACGATGTTTTCGATAAATCCAAAGTAAAATATAAATTGATTGTTTCTTTGGAAGATGCGCAAAAATTAGCCGGCGAGCTCATAGCTTCCGATAAATTCGTTTTCGATACGGAAACCGATTCCTTAAATCCGCTTAAAGCCAATTTAGCAGGAGTTGCGTTCAGCTTAAAACCTTCCACGGGTTATTTTGTTGCACTTAATCCTGTGGAAACCGACGCCGGATTTTTTTCGCAGAATGTTGACGACAGACTTTCGTTGCAAGATTTTAAAAAAGTATTCTCCCCGGTTTTCAAGAGTAAGAAAATCAAGAAAATATGTCAGAACGGAAAATTCGATATAGCGGTTTTGAGAACCCAAGGAATAGAAGTTAATAATTTTTACTTCGATACTATGCTTGCAAGTTATGTTTTGGACCCCGACCAAAAACATAACATGGATGCTTTATCAAAAAAATATTTGAACTATTCCCCTATTCCACTTACGGATTTAATCGGCAAGAAGAAAGACGCCGTGAAAATTTTCGAAGTGGATGTCAATCAGTTAGCGGAATATTCTTGCGAAGACGCGGATATAACTTACCGTCTTTATAAAATTCTAAACGAAGAATTATTTAAACACAAGTTGGAAAAAGTAGCTTTCGATATAGAATTCCCTTTGGTTCCCGTTTTGGAAGAAATGGAAAGAACCGGAATAAAAATCGATCCGGAAATTTTGCGCGAGCTGAGCAAAGAGCTGGAAACATTAATGGATAGTTATGCCGAAAGAATTTATCGGCTTGCGGGAGAAGAATTTAACATTAATTCCACAAAACAACTTCAGTATATTTTGTTTGAAAAGTTAAAGCTTAATCCCAAACGCAAAACCAAAACCGGTTTCTCTACGGATGCACGAACACTTGAAGCGATGCGCGGCGAACACGAAATTATAGATTACCTTGTGAATTACCGTTTGGTAAGCAAATTGAAATCCACTTACACCGATGCGCTTCCGAAATTGGCGGATCCTAAAACACAAAGAATTCATACAACTTTCAATCAAACTATTGCATCAACGGGAAGGCTATCGAGCGTCGATCCGAATTTACAAAACATTCCGATACGCAGTGAACTCGGCAAAGAAATAAGAAAAGCATTTGTGCCGACAAACGAAGATTTTATAATCCTTAGCGCCGATTACAGTCAAATAGAACTTAGAATTTTGGCTCATCTTTCTCAAGACGAATCGTTGATGGAAGCATTCAAAAAAGGGGAAGATATTCACCGGAGTACAGCATCAAAAGTTTTTATGGTTCCGCCGGATGAAGTTACGGACGATATGCGGCGCAAAGCCAAAGAAGTTAATTTCGGTATTCTCTACGGTTTGGGACCTTTCGGATTGAAAACGCGACTCGGAATATCCCAAACGCACGCAAAAGAAATTATCGATACGTATTTCAATACTTTTAAAAACGTTAAGAATTTCATTGACGAATCTATTGCTAAAGCAAAAGCCCTTGGTTACGCCGAAACAATTCTCGGAAGGAGAAGATACCTTAAAAACATTAACAGTAAAAATTATACCGTCCGTCAATTTGAAGAACGCGTTGCGGTAAACATGCCAATTCAAGGAACGGCGGCTGATATGATTAAACTTGCAATGATTAAAATTCATAAAGAATTAATTAAAAGAAAAGCCGAAACAAAAATGGTGCTCCAAGTGCACGACGAATTGCTATTCGACGCAAAGAAAGACGAACTTGACGAACTACTTCCCGTAATTAAAAATTTAATGGAGACTGCCCTTCCGCTTTCCGTTCCGATAGTTGTGGATACCGGCACGGGTAAAAATTGGTTGGAAGCGCATTGAGATTATTCTATTAGAAAATGATAAATCAGCAATCCGAAATTTACTTGCAGAACTCCAAGTGCAATTCCGCTGATTAAATCGTAATTGTTCGTTTTAGATAAAAGCGATTCGTCTTTTGTGTGCAGATATTCGTCGTAAAACTTATCGGCTTTTAATTTAAAATATGCAGATGTAGCGCCGGCTCCGACAATACCACCAAGCAAAACCTTAAACCAAATATCTTCCGTAAAATTATTTTCTTTAACCGTGTGGTTTATCTTTTTTAGATTAAATGTAAACGGTTTATCCGGGGAATTTACCGTCACCGGTTTAAAGTTTTCCTTAATCAATTTAACCGGGCCGGAATTCTTTCGCAGAAACAAAGGCGTTGAGCCGATATAATTTGAACCGGTAAAAACTTTTGCCCCGGGCGGTAATGAATTTACGAATACCACTTCCGGAATATTGTAGTTTTTCACAATGTTTTTTTCTTCACCGGAAATTATCAAAGTATCGATGATTGTATCAAGATTCCACGAACGTAAATCTTTCTTAATTTTAATTTCGTGAAACCCGCCCGTGATTTTTACGGAAACAGAATCATCGTTGAAAACCAATGTATCAATAATAATTACGGCTTTGCGATTTAACTTTATCGTTAAATCCGTCATGTTATTTTGCGCAAAGATATTCTGCGCTAATAAAATTATCGATATTATAAAAGTTTTAATTTTCATTTAACTTTGTAAGCTAATATTTCACCGTAATCAATTCCGAAATAAATTATACCGGAATCGTAACAAGGAGAAGATTTTGCTCTTCCTTCCAAATTAATTGTATGGATAACTTTTCCGTTTTGCACATTTATAAAATCAACCCGCTTGAATAAGTTCGGTTGAACAAGAACATTTTTGAAAAGCAAAGGAGTAGTGTTTATCAATCCGCCGGTCGATATTCTCCAATTCTCTTTTCCCGTTTTCAAGTTTACGGAAAATACTTTACCGTTTAACGTTCCGGTAAAAATATCTTTATTGTTGTGGACAGGAAAATTTTTAATCCCGCTTCCGGTTTCAAATTTCCATGCGATTCTTTTGTTTTCCAAATCATAGTTTATCAAAGTACCGTCTACTGTCGGTATAATCAGATTATTGTTCACAATAACCACTCCGCCTTCGAAACCTTCTGATATTTTTTTTCTAAATGTAATTTTACCTTTTTCGGATACGGAGACAATTTCACCTTTCAAGTTTCCCCATAAAATTTGTTTGTTCCAACCGACCGGAGAAGAGACGGATTCCGTTTTGGTTTTTATTTCCCAAATTTTCTTACCGTTAAAATCAAATTTGTACAGAACTCCGTTATCGGAAAGCAAGAAAATTTTATCGTTCAATACCAGCAATTCGTTCCGGCAGCTTCCGTTAAATTCAGATACCACTTCTTTGCCGTTATTTAACGAATAAAAATGAACGGTAAATATTCTCTCTTTTAATTCATTAAGAACAAATACAATCTTTTTGTTTTTTAATACCGGAGCAACGGCAATTTCGCCTTTGTTTTTAATCACTCCGATTTCCTTGCCGTTTGTTTTCCGGAATGCGTAAATTCTACCGGAAAGATCGGGCGCGTAAAGTAAACTGTCATAAACAATAAACGAACTGTTTGAATAACTCCCGTGCGTTTCGGCTTCCCATAGTGAATCCGGATTATCCGAAATGGTTTCCGGAACATAAAAATTTCTGTGCGGTGTTTTTCCGAAAAATACCGCCCCCGATTTCTTAAATCTGTATTTTTGCAATATCAACGGTTTACTGCATGAAAACAGACTTAAGGCTAAAACGGTCAGTATAATTAAAATCCGTCTCAAAAATCCCATCCGAAGAAAAATTGATAAAACAAACCTGGTTGTAACTTTGTAAAATTATGCTCGATTTTTTTCCCAACGTCGTAGCGGAAAGTAACCGCGCCCAAAAGATTAAACCGTACGCCAACGCCGAGACTTCCCAAAGTTTCAGTGTAAACATCGTCCCAAGCATTTCCGGCATCGAAATAAACGGCTCCTCTTAAACTGGAAAAATTAATACCGATAAACGGCAATTTAATATAAATTCTATCGATCAAAGGATAGCGTAATTCTATACTGGAAAGCCAAAGTTTTTTACCGCGCAAAGACCAACGGGGCCAGCCGCGTAAGTCCCAACTTCCACCCGCAATATACCTGTATGCTTCTTTCCCTTCGTTTATAAATATTGCGGCGCGTACGGCAATGGTTGAGCGGTATGATAATCTGAAATATTGCCTGAAGTCCGCAATAAACGAATAATAATTTGCGTTGTTAAATTTTATATCTGTTGTGTAACCCAATAAAACCCGGTATCTCGAGCCGTCCAACGGTCCGGTCGGTCCCCACAGCGAATTATCGTGCACGTAAGAAAGCGTATTTGAAAGAAGCAAAGCTTTTCTGGCAAAAAGTTCGGTTACCAAATCCCTGTCCGAATTAGCAAGGGACGTTGATATTTCCAATCTGTCGAAAGTGGAGAAGGGATAAATCATGCTGAAATATCCTCCGAACACCCTTTCATAGAAAAATTCATCCGACTGCCTCAAATCGTATCTTCTACCGCTGAAATGAAAAACGCCGTATCCGTAATTGCTTCTTCCGGAACTGTTAATCCGCGAAAGAGCAACGTTAAAGTTATCCAATATTTCGCTTTGCACTTCCGCCGTATTGTAAATGAGAAAATAATATTTGTCGTCGCCTAACAAATCGCTTAGAGCAAAAATCGCTCCTCCGCGTGCGCCGTAAACCGGATCAACGGCAACTTGACTGACCGCATAATCAAGTGTGTATTTCCGTTTATATTTTAATTTTTGTTTTTCCGGATTAATTTTAAGCCGTTCGGCAATCCACTTGTCTCCCGTTTTTCTAAAATCAAACGAAATGAAACGGTTATTATCCGTTTTTAATTCCGATAGATTTAATTCATAAAATTGAAATGAAAATTTTTCAAAGCTTGAGAGTATTGCTTTATTTTTATCAAGGAAGGTAAAATCGAAAACACTGGTAAAAAAATGAGTGCATTGCCGCATTCCAATGGGAATTTTATTGCCATCCGTTTCAAGTTTCCAAATATTGTTAGTTCCGTCATAATCGCTTTCGAAAAACAAAGTTTTAAAGTCGGGTGAAAACACGGGATTTCTGCAATTTGCATTTGCATAAGTTACATATTCGATATTATGCGATGACAAATTATATTCGAACAGATTATACTTACCGGCATATTCACCGTCGGTTCTGTCTGATGAAAAAATCACGGAACTGCCGTCTTGCGAAAATACCGGATCGGTATCATCGTAGTAGTCGTTTGTAAGTCTAACTAATTGATCATTGGATAATTGATAGATGTATAAATCACTGAATCCTTTTCTATCGGTTGCATTGAAAATTAATTTATCGCCGTGTGTAGAAAACGACGGGGCGGAAATGGTAATTAAATTATCGAACCTTTTAGTTTTGAGAAGTTTTTTATCAGTAACAGAATAAAAATTAATCACATCGGATTTACCGGATTTATTTATAAAAGCCAAAACCCCTTTGCCCGAAACGGTTATTGACGGTTTCAATAAATGAAACGATTCGAATATTTCTTCCCTTTCGCCTTCTATTAATACTTCGGGTTCCGGCGGTTCCGCCGATGCGGTATCGTATTTTAATTCATAAACGGATGTATAACCAGTCCGGTTTGCAATAAAATAAATGTAATCAGTTGTGTCCTTCTTGAAATGAACGGGCGAAAAATTAAATCCTTCGTTTGTAATTTTCTTAGTTTTAATCGAATACGGATAATTTTTCTCGTAGAGCGGATAATATTTTTTCTTGAGATAATAACTCCACTTTTCATCAATTTGCCCGATTGATTCTCCAAGTGTAAATTCAATTATGTCATTGAATTTAGTGAAGCGCCAGAAGTTTTCCATCAGCTGTAAAATTTTTTCTTCGCCGTAGGTTTCGGAAACAAATTGTAAAAAATTCTGTCCTTCTTTATAAAGCAGAAACGAACCGTAAATCTTGTTGATTTCTGATATCGGAACGAAGATGTTATTCAATACCGCATCGCGCATTACCATTTCCGCTTGGGTGTCCCAGTAATACGACCAATACTCAGCCAAACCTTCCACAAACCATAACGGCGGATACCTTTCGGAAATAACGCGGTGCGTCCGCACTACATTTGATACTTTGCTCGACATAAAAACATGAACAAGTTCGTGTCTTATCACATGTTTGAATTTTTCCATCGAACCGAGATACGGAATAACCACGCGCCCTTTTAAAAATTCAAAAAAGCCTCCCACGCCTTCGGGAATAAAGCCCGGTAAAGTATTCGTCTGCTGAAAATGAATATGTGTGTTGTAAAATATAAGCGGGATTTTACGGGTTACAACATGGTTAAACTTAACTTTTAAAATATCATACGATTCTTCCGCAAACTTTGCTCCTATTTCCGCAATTTCATCAAAGCCTTCGTAGTAATAAATATTGAAATGTTTTGTTTTCAAAACATTCCATTTGAATTTTTCGTAATGGACTTTATTTCTCCCAAAAAAATAGAATTGGGAAAAGGCAGTGTTAAATAAAAGGAAGAAAATGATAATTATGTATTTCAGTTTACCTTTTAGCAAGTTCTTCTTTCAAATAATTAATGTTGTCAATTTCGGACGGATCGTGTTTTCTTAAAATTGCCAAATAATAGGAAATCCAGTCGCCCGTGTAAATCAAATCCATAACTCTCAAACGGAAATCATCACGTTCGCTTTTTAATGTTAAAATATCGGAATTTGATTTTTTAATTATTTTAGCAACTATTTCGAAGCGCGTTTTAATTCTAACATGATATACATCATCGTAAATGAAAATTACTTTAGCGGGAAATTTGGATTCTTCAAATGTTTCCCACCCGATAATTTCGTTGTGGTTCATCTCCGGGATAACGTTATGAAAAGCATGAGATTTGGAATTTTCATTGAACTGCCCTTTCAAACGTAGTCCAACGCCGGAAGTATAACTTTCCGCACTGTAGATAACGGGGATATAACCGATCAGCGATTTTGCAATTTCGAGCGTAACGTTTTTCTCCTTTCCGGAAAATCTATCCGCAGAATCAACTAACAACTTTTTCGATTCCGAGATAAAGTCTTTTTGATTTGGAATAAAGTTCAGAATTTCAAAAATCTTAATCAATGTAAAAATGGATATCCAAAAAGCGAAGCGGGGTTGAAACCCTTTTTGCAAATAAACTATACTCAGATTTTCTTTTTCCGCAATCTTTCCGATTTCCCCGCCGGTGGTAATACAAATAATTTGTGCTTTTCTTTTTATTGCGTCATTCAGCGAAGATATTGTTTCTTCAGTGTTTCCGGAATACGAAGAAATTATTACTAGCGTCGATTCATTAACAAACTGCGGTAACATGTAATTTCTGTTTACAAAATACGGTATGTTTAATTCCCTTCCGAATAAATTTGCGAACACATCCCCGGCAATTGCCGAACCGCCGAGACCCGAAACTACTATGTTTTGAATTTTTCCCGGTTGAATCTTTTCAAGCCCATATTTATTTCCCTCCGCATATTCAATTTGTTGATAGGACTTTTTTAAAACATCGAATTGATTTTGCGGATCGTAGGATTTTACATAATCTGCGATTTCCAAATTTATTCCTCCAATAAATTTTCTATATCGTCCATTAAATTTTCTTTGAAAAACGAATATACTTTTTCTTTAATTTCCTTTTCTGTTTTTAGGGATAAGCATTCCAGTGCAAGGTTACGCGCATCTTCGTATTTTAACGACCGGATGATTTTTTTTATTCTCGGTAATGCTGAAGCGGAAGCACTGAGCGAATCGAGTCCCAATCCCAAAAGCAGCGGAATTGCAAAAATGTCTGCCGCCATTTCCCCGCAAATGCTAACGAAGATATTACGTTTCTTTCCTTCGGTAATTATATAATCAAGCGATTTGATAACCGCAGGGTGAAATTCTTGATACAGCTCGGAAACATTTTCGTTTCCTCTGTCAACCGCTAATATGTATTGAATAAGGTCGTTAGTCCCGATACTGAAAAACTCAACTTCTTCGGCAAATTCTTTGCTAAGCACGGCAGCGGCCGGAACTTCCACCATAATTCCAAGTTCCATATTCTTATCGAATTCCTTGCCTTCCGCGAGCAATTCGTTTTTACATTCTTCGAGTATTGCTTTTGTTTGTCTTACTTCTTCAATCGACGTAACCATGGGAATCATTATTTTAACGTTTTTTGCAATTCCGGCGCGCAAGAATGCTTTCAGTTGGGTTTTTAACAGCTCGATGTTATCCAAAAGGAAACGGATACCCCGCCAACCGAGAAAAGGATTCGGTTCTTTTATATCGATAGGTAAAAATTTATCGCCCCCGATATCGAAGGTTCTGAAAACTACCGTATGCGGATAAAGTTTTTGTGCAATCTTGGAATAAACTTCGAACTGTTCTTCTTCATCCGGGAAAGAATCGGTAACTTGAAAAATCTGCTCCGTTCTAACCAATCCGACGCCTTCGGAACCGTTGTTTATAACCAATTCGAGTTCCTCTATTAAATCCAAATTGGCTTGAAGAAGAATTTTTTTACCGTCTAAAGTTTCGGCGGGTTTATCTTTCAGTTTTGCAAGTTCGCTGTTTAGCTCGTTTAGTTTTTCAACCTTTTCGCGGTATTGTTTCAATTGTTCTTCGTCGGGATTAATAATCACCAAACCGTGAATGCCGTCGAGTATAAGCAAATCGCCGTTTTTAATATTTTCCGTAGCATCGTGAACGCCGACAACAGCCGGAATGTTCAACGAACGCGCAACAATCGCCGCATGCGAAGTTAATCCTCCGAAATTGGTAACGTAACCTTTTACGTTAACCCTCGAAAACAAAACCGTATCGGCAGGCGTAATCAAATCGGTAACTACAATCACATCCGATTCAATTCGGGAAACCCATTTTTTCTTTCTTAAATTTCTGATAATTCTGTTTTTAATATCTTCGATATCGTGCGAGCGCTCCTTCATGTAAAGTTCGGACGATGCATTCATTAAATTTTGATATTTTGAAATTTCATCATTTACTACGTATTCCGGACTAAGTTTTTCGTTTCTTATGCGGGATTCAATATTTTCGATTAATATTGGGTCGTCAAGAATCATCAATTGCGCTTCAAAAATTCCGGCGCGTTTTTCCCCCATTTTATCAATCGCCAACCCGAAAATTTTTTTCAATTCCTTTTTCGATTTCTTAAGCGCATCCCTCAAATTTTTAATAGCCGAATCGGTATCGGTTATTGTTTCCTTAAGAACCGTTTCCTTATCTTTTTTATAAAGATATGCTCTGGCGATTGCAATTCCCGGTGCCGCCGGAATACCGTGCAATATGTTTTTCTTTTGAGTGTCCATTATAACTCGCCGAATCCTTCTTCGAAATATTTAACTATTTCTTCTGCGGCTTCTTTTTCGTCTTCGCCGTCGAAAACCAAAGTTAATTCGGAACCTTTTTCTGCGGCGAGAGTCATTACCCCGATTATACTTTTGCCGTTAATTTTCAAACCGTCTTTATAAATATAAAAGTCGCTCTTATATTTTGCGGCAATTTTTACAATGGTTGCCGCCGGACGGGTATGAAGTCCCGCATTATTTATAATTTTAACTTTTTTCTCTATCATCAGTAATTTCTTTTAAGTAAAAAATTGGCAAACCAAAGCAAAAGGTCTTTTGCTTTTTCATTTTCGATTTCATCCAAAGATTTCAGTGCTTTTGAAGTATAATTTTTTATTTCCTTTTGCGCGTCGGTTGTAACGTTCAACTCCTCAAACATAGTTTTATATGAAGGAATTTCTTTTTTATCGATTCCTTTCCGTTTTAATAAATTTAACAACAAGTTTTTATTTTTGCCTTTCGCTTTTTCCAAAGCTCTAAGAAGCAAATAAGTTTTCTTACCTTCCAACAAATCGCCGCCAACTACCTTACCGAATTTTTTTTCGTCGCCGAATAAATCCAAATAATCATCTTGAATTTGGAATGCCATTCCCAAATTAAGACCGTATTTTTCCAATGCTTTAATTTGGTTTTCGGAACCGCCTCCCAATCTTGCGCCGATTGAACAACACATCGAAAGCAAGGATGCCGTTTTTTTCTTGATCATTTTTTTATAATCAGAAATTTTAACTTCCGGTAATTCTTCGTATAATTCGTCGAGACTTTGCCCTTCGCAAACTTCTATGATTCCTTGCGTAAATGTTTCAATAACCTTTTCGCAGTTGTTGTTGCAATCCTTAAGCAAGCTTTTGTAAGCATAAGCTATCAGATTATCACCGGTTAAAATCGCAGTCGGAATATTATACTTAATGTGAACCGTAGTTTTTCCTCTCCGCTTATCGGCGTTATCCATTATATCGTCGTGCACAAGCGTAAAATTATGAAGCAATTCCACTGCAAGGGCTGCATTGTAAACACCGGAAAACTTTCCGCTTACAGCAAAAGCGGAAACCAAAACACTAAAGGGCCTTAACCTTTTGCCGCCGCTTTCTATTATGTAAGCGCTCGGTTCGTAAAGCGAAATCGGTTTTTTATTGACGAATAACTTCCTAAAGCGATTATTTAATTTAGCTACTTCCTTCTCGTAAAGTTTACTAAAATCTTTTTTTGATTGTTTCAATACAAATCCTTTTTTAAGATTAATCTAGATTTATCGAATTCATCGAGAGTTTGCGCTCCCGTTAAAAACATTATTTTTTTTACTGTTTCGAACCAGCCGGTAATCAAATCGATAACGCTTTCGATTCCTTCGTTGATTAGAGTTTTGAGCAACATTTTAGCGGAAGCCGTAACATCGGCGCCAAGAGCAAGAGCTTTTGCGATTTCGAATCCGTTATTAATTCCGCCGGAAGCAATCAATGTAAAATTATATTTCGATTTTAATTTTCCGACCTTCCTCAGGCAATAAGCCGTGGGGAGTCCCCAATCCCAAAACTCCGATTTGATTTTACCGTTTCTCAGTACTTCTATTCCCGCCCAACTGGTTCCACCGGCGCCGGCAACATCAATTCCTTTCACTCCGCAATCGAGTAATGTTTTTGCGGCTTTTTTGCTTATTCCGGCTCCGACCTCTTTTACAATTACGGGTAAAGTAATTGTTTCCGTGACTTTCCGCAAATTTTCCGTTAAGTTTTTAAAAAACGGCTTCCCTTCTTTCTGCAAAAGTTCTTGTAACGGATTAAGATGAACAATCAATCCATCCGCTTCTACCAAATCAATTATTTTTTCCAAGTGGGTCATGTTGAAATTATTCGAAATTTCCGAAGCTCCGATATTTGCAAGCACAGGCACACCGGCGGCATTTTTGCGTATGATTTTGTATGATTCATGGTGAGCATTATTTTCCAATGCTTGACGTTGGCTTCCAATTCCGATAGGTATATTTAGCTTATTAGCTACTTCCGCAAGTTTGGCGTTTATTTCAGTTGCTTTTTCCGTTCCGCCGGTCATACTCGAGATCATAAACGGGAGTGATATTTTTTTATCGAAAAAATTTGTTGACAAGTCAATCGCATCCAAATCAACGTTTGTAACGGCATCGTGAACAAAATCGTATTTCTCGAACCCGTTTGTTTTTTCTTGAAAATTAACGTTCTGGTTCATCACAAGGTTAAGGTGGTCGTTTTTTCTTTCGGATGTTTGTGATGCCATATTCAATTATAAAATGATATTAAAATATTGGGAATCAAAATAAAAAAATTATGGAAATATTCATAGAATACTTGTTCGAACGAAAGGACGGATAAAAGTTTCAAATTCCAAAAGATCAGTGACTAGTGACTATTGACAAAAATGAATCACTTCGATGGGGTATGTTTTTTATATTGCAATATTGTTTTATTGATTTGCCGCGCCCATAGCATTTGTTGGTTTGAATAGAGAGTTCCTTTTAGATCCCGAATAATAATTCTTCTCCTTGTCATGCTGAATTTATTTCAGCATCTCATAGAGTTCATTTTAGATCCCGTAACCAGTTCGGGATGACATGGTAATAAGCAATCCGTCGGTGGCGGGCGGGATGACAGAGAAAAATCCCAAATAACAAATCCCAAATGACAAATGACCGATGACAAATGACGAATAACCAAACGTGAAACGCGAGACGTTAGACGCAAGACGTAAAACGTGAGACGTAAGACGTAGGGGACGCAAACCTTGCGTCCCTAAAATTATTTTTTATTAGCGAATTCGCGGCAGTTTAATTGTTCCTTTTAGATCCCGAAACAAGTTCGGGATGACAGGTTCTTGGGTCTGCTATGCTATTTATAGCGCGTCATGCTGAACTTGTTTCAGCATCTGATTGTGGCAACGGGTTCTTTCTAGATCCCGAAACAATCCGCCGGGGCGGACGGGATGACAGGAAAAGAAATCCCAAATAACAATCCATAAATAACAAATGACTAGTGACCATTGACAAGTGACGATTAACCAATGACCGATGACGATTGACAAATGACCAAACGTAAGATGCGAGACGTGAGACGTAGGGGACGTAAACCTTGCGTCCCTAAAATTATTTTTCATTCGTGAATTCGTGGCAATTTTCAGTTTCATTTTCTGGATTCCCGCTTTCGCGGGAATGACATATAAAAACATCCCCTCTCAAGAGGGGACTTTGTTTAAATTTCACTGCTACCACCGTCCACACGGTGGTAGAAATATCAGAGGTAATTCTTTTTGTTTATAGATTTCCCGGGAATTAAACGGCTAAAATCCGAATCGACTAAGAAAAAGCAATACATTTAAACCGGAGAATAAATTCAACTAAGCAACTATACCAAATTATTTAATTTTACTTTCAACTTTTGCCAGTACTTTCTCTACCAGAACTTTTGCTTCTTTTTCCAATTCATCGCACTTTGTTTTCATCTCGTTTACAAACTCTTCATCGGAAATATCTTTGAGATTGATAAAAACATTATACACTCCGCCTTTCACTCCGGTATAAGCAATTTGTGCTCCAACACCAACATCGGTAATGGAATTAGGATTTCCGTATTCCACAACCGTTTCTGCAATTTTAATGGCTTCCAAACTTTGTATTGCCGTATTTAAAGGAACCATTACCGCTTGTTTAAGTCCCTCCAGCATTGCTTTTTCCCTTTCGATTTTTTGCTCTTCGGTTTTCGCCGGAAGCCGTTTCGCATCCATAAAAGCATTGAATGCATTTGTATCGTCGTCAATCGCTTTAACCAATTTATTTTTTACTTCTTGTGCTTTATCTGCCGCTTCGTTAAGGATATCGTCAACATTTTCACTACCACGTTTATTTGCAGTAAGGTTACTCACCATACTTGAGAGCGATGCTCCAAGTGCTCCCGCCAATGCTGCAATTGAGCCGCCGCCCGGAGCAGGCGATTCCCTTGAAACTTCATCTATGAAATCGTTAAGTTTCATTTCAACGAGATCATCTTTATTGAATTTAGGCAATCCCAGAACCCTTTCTTCAATTACAAAATCGGAAACATCGCGTAAACCGAGCGACTGAACAGCCGTTTCCAAAATATCTTTCACCGGTATACCTGTGGAACGGCCTTGTCTCTTCAGATAAAATTTCCCCGTTTCCAATAATGCCGGGAAAGGCACCATTCCTACTATTTCACTTCCCGTTACAACCAATCCCCTTTCCGCTGCCATTTTCCTTGTTTCTTCCAGAACGTGATGCATGGAAGTTACTTTGTAGTTGGTTAAATTAATTGAAATTTGTGCCCTATCATATTCTTTAACTAACCAGCCTATCGCCTTACAATATTTGAACTTACCTTTTTTCTTCACAGATTTTCCTTCGGGCTTAGCGGGATCGATTCCATTAAGTTTTAGTAATTCAACCAAATCGTAATTATGCACATTTTTGCAATGATCGATTGTCTCTTGCATTGTTTTTCCGACAAAATCACATTCTCCGCAAGGATACTCACCATTTTTATACTTCAAGATGTTCGGACTTTTATAATAAAACGGTTTTGAAACCGGTCGGCGAGCGGATCTACCTTTCTCTCTCAGTTCAAATGCTATATCGGTTGCATGTAATTTTTCTCTTGTGTTCAGACTGATATTGTAGGCAATCAAGAATTCCCTAACACCAATAACCGTGGCGCCGGCTTTCGGATTAAATTCGGCCGGACCGTAATCCGGTTTCCATTCCGGTTTTTTAAGTTTTTCGGGTAGAGCCTCATATTCTCCTTGTCTGATAAACGCTAAATTTTGTCTTTCAGGAGATGTGGCGGATTTTTCGTATAAATAAACCGGAATTTTTAATTCTTCTCCAACCCTTTTTGCAACTTCTTTGGAAATTTCAATGCATTCTTCCGTTGTTACTCCGCTGACCGGCACAAAAGGACAAACATCGGTAGCGCCCATTCTCGGATGCGAACCATGATGTTTGGTCATATCTATTAATTCCGACGCTTTCTTGATTGCATTAAATGCCGCTTCTTTAACTCCTTGGGGATTTCCAATAAAAGTAACCACAGTTCTGTTCATATCGGCACCCGGATCTACATCCAAAAGTTTAACTCCTTCAACTTTTTCAATTTCGTCAGTTATTTGTTTAATAATGTTCATGTTTCTCCCTTCGGAGAAATTCGGAACGCATTCGATTAATTTTTCGTGCATTTTAACCTCTGGTTTGGTAAGAATATCAGCTTAATGAATTTTGAAAACTATACTTTTAACTTGTGATTTGCAAGTTTTTATAACAAAACATTTGATGGAAATAAGATGGTAAGGGTGTAATTTCGGATTCAAGACTTAAAAAAACAACTCAACAAGAATTCTTTCACCGGATATTCAGGAGTTAATTGAAAAATCTAAAATGACAATCTTACCAAAAACTAATTATTAATAAATCTCCCGAACTAACCAGTTACTCTAACATAATTTTCAATTATTTAGATATTCAATTACATTCAATGCAGCTACGGTTCCGTCTGCAACTGCGGTTGTAATTTGTCTGTATTTTTTATGAATGGAATCGCCGGCTGCGTAAACGCCTTCAATATTTGTTCGCAAGTCTTCGTCTACAATTATTTCTTCTTTCTCATTTAGTTCGATGATACCTTTGAACTTTTCGGTGTTCGGGATATAACCAATTAAGATGAAAACACCGTCGATTTTCATTTCCGAGATTTCACCGGACTTCTTATCAATAATTTTCACTGCTTCCAGTTTTTCATCACCCAAAAATTCGGTTATCTCTGATTCCATGATAAAATTAATTTTGGGATTTTCCTTTGCTTCTTTAACGGCGTGCGGGAAAGCTTGGAAATGATCAAATTGGTGAACGACCGTTACGGATGCGGCATATTTAGTTAATGCAACTGCTTCTTCCAAAGCGGAATTACCTCCGCCGACAACAATAATGTTTTGCCCCGTAAAAAAATCACCGTCGCAAGTTGCACAATATGAAATACCGTGCCCTTTGAATTTATCTTCTCCGGGTACGTTTAATGTCTTTGATCTTCCACCGGAAGCAATAATAACAGCCTTTGCTTTATAAGTTTCTTTATTATTAATTTCTACTGTTTTTATTTTCCCTTGGAAATCAACTGCAGTAACTTTTACATTAGAGCGAACCTCACAACCGAATTTAATAGCTTGATTTTTCATAGTCCGGGCAAGTTGATATCCGTTAATATTTTCAATGCCCGGATAATTTTCAATTTGATGTGTAAGCACGGTTTGACCGCCAACCGTTCCTTCGTTTAGAATTACTGTATCTATTCTTGCTCTGGATAAATAAATTCCGGCGGTAAGTCCGGCCGGACCACCGCCTAAAATAATTACATCAAAATCGTATTTTCGCATAGTTCCTTTCTTATTCGTTATTACCGAATTCTTCGTTTAATATTGTTGTCACTTGCTCCATAGTTTGAATACTGCTTGTTGCTTTAACGACTTTTCCATTTTTGTAATAAACGGTAAATGGAAGTCCGGTAAAAGAACGGCATTCCGGTAAATTACGGATAACATGTGCAGCCGGAATGTCAAATTCCATGTCGGCAAATTTTACATGGGTATACTCATTTTCAAGTTCTTCCATTATTTCATACACCGGAACGCACATCGGTCCCATTCTACCGCAACAAATCATTACGTTTTCGTTGTTTTGAAGAATTTCGTTGAATTGTTCTTCGGAAGTAATATGAGTTAGATTGGTTTGTAACATGACTATCCCTTATTTTATAATGTAAAATAATCAAATTGGTTGGATGCATTTTCCGGTAAAAAGTTTCAGACTAATTTTCGAACGTAATAATTTTCTAATGTTTTTTACGAGTAATGAAGGATATGTTAAAACAACTACGAATCAATGAGAAATTATAAACGTAAAACGTGAGACGTAAAACGTAGGGGACGCAAACCTTGCGTCCCTAAAATTATTTTTTATTTGTGAATTGGCAGCGGCTTCCCAAACATCAAAAACCTCCCGAACCCCATAGGAGTTAAATATTTATAATAATCATAAACCCCTTTAACATTAAAACCCCGTCGGGGTGATATCTTAAATTTGTGTTGTGGTTTTGTGTCACTCTTAGCGGAGTTTGGGTTTTATGTTAGAATATTTGTACTATAAATGTTTCACGCCTACGGCGTTTGCGGGATGAAATAGAGAGTTCATTTAGATCCCGAAATAAATTCGGGATGACAGGTTTTATTAACTGTCATGCTGAATTCATTTCAGCATCTGATTGTGGCAACGGGTTCTTTTTAGATCCTGAAACGATCAGCCGACGGCGGACGGGGTCATTCTTTTTTTAACCACAATGAACACAAAGGGAAAAACAAACGTGAGACGTAAGACGTGAACGTGAGACGTAGGGGAAGCAAATTTTGCTTCCCGAAATTTATTTTTCATTAGCGAATTAGCGGCTATTCAATTGTTCTTTTTTAGGTCCCGAAACCAGTTCGGAATGACAAGTTTTATTAACTGTCATGCTGAATTCATTTCAGCATCTCATAGAGTTCCTTTTAGATCCCGAAATAAATTGGTTCTGTTCTGCGTCATGCTGTCCCGAAACATTTAAATACCATGTCATGCTGTTCGCCGCAGGCGAATTGTTTCAGCATCTGATTTTTCCTTTTAGATCCCGAAACAAGTTCGGGATGACAGACAAAAAAATTACAAGTGACAAATGACAAATGACCAATGACAAATTACAATTCCCTAATGCGTAATATTTGTATAATTCATTTTCTAAAGAAATGAAATTGTTTTGGTATCAATCCGGTATCCTTTATTGGCAACATGGCTCAATATAATTTGTTAAACAGATTTGTTATATTTTAATTTTAAAATCGAAACAGGTGTGCACTAACTATGAAGCTCCAATACAAAATACTTTCCGGCTTTGGAATCTTAGCGGTAATGCTGCTTGTTGCCGGTATTTGGTCTATTTTTCAAGTTAAATACTTCAGCGAAAGCTTGGAAGAAATTATCGGCTCGCGCTACGAAAAGATTGGTTTTGCCAAATCTATTAATGAACTTTTTGAAAGAAACGATAGAGAAACCTTACTGACATTTTTGGAAACCGTTAAAAAACCGGAATTGCAAAAATCCGAAAGCTCTTTTCTTTCCGGTATTGCCAAGTTTAATGAGTTTAAGATTAACGGTATTGAGAAAAAGCTATTGGAAGAGCTACAATCTGAATATAAAACCTATATTAAAAATTGGGAAACTGTTTTTGCAAAACCTCTAACAACAGATCAGAAATTAGCTGCATATAAAAAATACGTAGAACCTTCGTTTAATATTGTGCAACAAAAAATCAAAAAAATCATTGAAATTAATCAAGCAAAATTAATTTCCACCGCACAAGAAATTAAAGACAGAACCCGCCGAGCAATTATCCCTGGCGTTGTTGCAATAATTGCGGCAATTGTTTTTACATTGCTCTTTAATTATTTTGTTCATCAGTATATGATAAAGCCAATAATCACCTTGAAAAAACAAGTTGATGATTTTATTTCGAAAGGCGCACCGCTTACATTCCGCCCGGTTACCGACGACGAAATCGCAAGTTTAACCGAATCAATATATTTACTGACCTCTCATATAGATAGGGATATTAATCAATAATGAGATTGTATGTAGTCTTCCGTTACATTGGTTTTGTTATTTTACTCAACGCTTTGTTCTTAGCTGTTTCCACGGCGATCTCATATTTCTACGGTGAATCATCGTTCTTTCCGCTCTTGTATTCTACAATAATTGCAGTATTATTCGGAATATTCCCGATTATTTTCGTTCCAGCCGTTGACGACATAACTCACATAGAAGGTTTGGTAATTGTTGTGGGCAGTTGGCTCCTTTCTTGTTTAATCGGAACAATCCCATATGTAATGTGGGGCGGTGAGTTTACATTCACAAATGCATGGTTCGAAAGTGTTTCCGGTTATACTACTACAGGCGCATCAATATTAACGGAAATCGAATCGTTGCCTTTGGGTATATTGTTTTGGAGAGCTTCTACTCATTGGATTGGCGGAATGGGAATCATAGTTTTCGTGTTATCCGTAATGCCTTCATTGGGTTCTGCGGGCTTAATACTTTACCGCTCCGAAATGTCTCCGGCCGCTCTACATCATTTCAAAATGAGAAGCAGGGATGCAGTCAGATTAATTTTATGGATATATCTCGGCATCACAATTATTGAAACGGCTTTGTTATTATTAGCCGGCTTGAATTTATTCGATGCCTTAACACACGCATTTTCAACAGTAGCTACGGGCGGATTTTCAACTAAAAATTCCAGTGTTGCCGCATTTCATTCTCTAACCGTTGAAATTATAATTATGGTTTTTATGCTGCTTTCGGGAATGAATTTCGCTTTATTGTTTTCTGCAGTTACCGGTAAATTTGAAGATGTTAAAGTTTCCACCGTTGCAAAATATTACGTGGGAATTAATTTGGTTGTTATACTTTTGGTATCTTTAAATACATACGGAAATAATTACAACAATTTCGGCGATGCGTTACGATACAGTGCGTTTCAAGTTTTATCGGTTGGAACATCAACCGGATTTGCAAACGCGGATTCATCCGTTTGGCCTCCTTTCGCTCAAATGATTTTGGTCATTTTGACATTACAATGCGCCTCGGCAGGTTCAACTTCCGGTGGGATAAAAGTCGATAGAATTATTATTTTCATTAAATCGCTTGAAAAGAAAATAAAACAAATTTTACACCCGAATGCGGTAATTACAATAACAATGGATAAAAAGAAAGTTGATGATGAATTGGTCAATTCAACAATTTTGTATATTCTGACTTACATTTTTATTGTAGCTCTTTCGGGATTAGCCGTTACTGCAATGGGCGTTGATATGATTTCTGCTTATTCCGGAGCTGCGGCAATGATGGGAAACGTTGGTCCCGGTTTGGGATTTGTGGGCTCCTTGGAAAATTATTCGTTAATTCCTAAGTTAGGTAAATGGGTTTATTCTTTAACAATGATTTTAGGAAGATTGGAAATTTACGGTTTAATAATTTTTTTCCTGCCTTCTACTTGGAAAAGAAAATATTAATAGGAAAATAATTTGTCAAGAATTAAAGTTCTTTTACCGGAAAACTATATTTTTACCACCGAAATTCCTGTACGCATTACGGATTTAAATTACGGCGGGCATTTGGGGAACGATTCCCTTCTCTCAATCGTACACGAAGCAAGAATGCGGTTTCTTAAAAATTTCAATTATACCGAACTCAATATTGAAGGTAAGGCGCTTCTAATGGTTGACGCTCTCATAAATTTTATTAGAGAAAGTTTTCACGGTGATGTATTGAAAATTGAAATTAATATATCGAACATTGACGACAAAGGTTTTGACATGTTTTATAAAATTACAAATAAGGAAACAGGCAAATTAGTTGCCGCGGTAAAAACCGGTATGGTATTTTTCGACTACGAAAAGAAAAAATTATCTAACACTCCGGAAAAATTTAAAAGTTTTATCACAAATTTAAACAATCAAGGTTAAATTGAACTCAAACAAAACTGAAATTACCAATACACAATCCAACGAAATCACCAAGTTAACGGCGGGCGAAAAAAATTTTACGATTATCGGAACGGCGCATATATCGCAAAAATCTGCCGACTTGGCAAAAAAAATTATTGAAGAAGAACTACCAGATACGGTATGCGTTGAATTGGACCCCCAGCGTTACGAAGCGCTTTCAAATAAAAAACGTTGGCAAGAATTAGATATTAAAGAGATTATCCGGAAAAAACAACTTACTACGTTGGTAGTCAACTTGATTCTTGCATCCTATCAAAAAAAACTTGGCAAAAAACTTGGAGTAATGCCCGGCACTGAATTACTTATTGCCACTCAAGTTGCCAAGGAAAACGATATTCCGATTGAGTTATGCGATAGAGATGTAAAAATTACTCTGAAACGCGCTTGGAATAAAATGTCATTTTTCCAAAAATTTAAGTTTTTAGTATCGGGATTAGCAGGCGTATTTGAAAAACAAGATCTTACCGAAGAAGATTTGGAAAAGCTAAAAGAAAAAGATGTTTTGAACGAATTAATGACAGAGCTCGGAAAAGCGATGCCCGTTCTAAAGGAAGTCTTAATAGACGAGCGCGATTCTTACATAACCGAAAAAATGAGAAATAGTAAAGGCAAGAATATAGTTGCGGTTGTTGGCGCTGGTCATGTAAAAGGAATTGTAGAGAAACTCAAATCGAACCAATCTTTTAATCTTAAAGAAATTGAAGAAATTCCGCCGTCTTCACCGGTAATAAAAATTATCGGTTGGAGTATCCCGGCAATTATTATCGGTTCGCTTATTTATATTGGTTTTACGCAAGGGCTTCTTGCAGCAAAAGCAAATTCATTATACTGGATTTTGGCAAACGGCATTCCCAGTGCGCTTGGAGCAATAATAGCTCTGGCACATCCGTTAACAATAATTTCGGTGTTTTTTGCGGCTCCTCTTACAAGTTTAACTCCGGTTATAGGCGCCGGATATGTTGCTGCGTTTGTCCAAGCTTATTTCAGTCCGCCGAAAGTCAAAGAATTTGAAAGCTTAACAGACGATTTTAATAACATCAAAATGTGGTGGAAAAACAGATTGCTGAAAGTATTTCTGGTTTTTATTCTAACCAGTTTGGGTAGCGCTTTAGGTACTTACGTAGGAGCTTATAAAATTATTTCCAATGCTCTCTAATTAGTTTTGTGTTATCAGATTTTTTAGCTCGGTTGTTGCCGCGGAAACATTATCGGAAGAAAAAATCGACGAACCCGCAACAAAAATATTGCACCCGGCATCCGAAGCTTTTTGAATGGTCTGTTTATTAATTCCCCCGTCAACTTCGATTAAGAAATTATATCCCTTTTCTATTTTTAAATCATTTAATTTTTTAATTTTACTTAAAGTGTAATCTAAAAATTTCTGACCACCGAAACCGGGATTAACGGACATAACCAGAATCAAATCAGCAAAGTGTAAAATTTCACCAAGCGTTTCAACCGGAGTTGCCGGATTAATTGCAACGCCGGCTTTAGCTCCTAACTCTTTAATCATGTTTAGCGTTCTATCCAAATGAATAACTTCTTCTTGATGAACGGTAATGTAATCCGCACCGGCTTTAATAAAAGCATCAATGTGTAGTTCGGGATTTTCAATCATAAGGTGAACATCAAGCGGAAGCTCGGTAATTTTATTAACGGCGGAAACTACAAGCGGACCGAAGGTAATATTCGGAACAAATTTTCCGTCCATAACGTCGCAATGAATTATATCCGCTCCGGCAAGTTCCACATAACGTATTTCCCTCTCTAAATTTGAGAAGTCAGCCGACAAAATGGAAGGTGCAAGTAATTTCAAACCGTTTCTCCTATTTGGAACTTTTTGTTACAAAAACATCAACCGTTTCGCCAATCTCAACCAGTTGCCCTTTTTTAGGATATTGTGCAATCACGGTATTAGGCAATAGGTTCGGCGATTCTTGATAATTAACTTTACCCAAATAAAGCGAATTGTTTCTCAGTTCCCTTTCGGCTTCGCTTAATGTTTTGCCCATCAAATCCGGTACGCGTACTTTCCCTACGTTAGGACCGATGCTCACTTTCAAATTAATTGTAGTTCCCTTCTCAACATTCATTCCCGGATTCGGTTTTTGTCCCACTACCGTTCCGGACTTAGCTTCCGAACGTACTTCCGTAATATTTCCCACTTTTAATCCTAATCTTTCTATAGTAATCTTGGCATCGCGTAAAGTTTTATATTGTAAATCGGGAATTTTCACCAACGGATCGCCGCCGCTGATTGCAAGGTAAATTCTTCTGTTAACTTTTACTTTTGTGTTTTTAAGCGGCTTCTGGAAAATAACATGATCTTTTGGAAATTTATTGTTATATCGCGGGCCTTCGAGCACGGGTACAAGATTCAGCTCTTCAAGTTTCTTTATCGCTTCATCTTTGTGCAATCCTACCAAATCCGGAACAATTACTTCGGGTTTATCTACAACCGCCGGCATGATTACTTTATCGGTAATTATAACCACGGCGGCAAGAAACAAAACTATTGCAACAAAGGCTATTACTAATTTCTTAAATATCTTTTTCATAAAACCAAATATAGCAAGTGAATTTTAGATTGACAAATAAACAAAACGCAACAATATGTTCATTAAAACAATCTGACTTAATCCTTGTTCCCCCATTTTGTATGTTTTATATTTTACAATATTTATGTATTTTTGCCGAAACTTCATAGCAAGATAGATTACGTAATATAATTGAATTTTATTTTTCGTTAATATTCAAGGAGAGTTTATGTTCAAAAATCATCCAAAGGGTTTGCCCGTATTGTTTTTTACCGAAATGTGGGAACGTTTCGGATTTTACACCATGCTGGCAATTTTCGTTCTTTATTTACAAGAAAATTTCAAATGGGATACAACTACTGTTACAAGTATATACGGTACTTTCCTTGCCGCAGTATATTTTGCTCCGATTTTAGGCGGTTGGATAGCCGATAATTATTTGGGTTACGGAAAAACCATTACCATCGGTGCAATCACAATGGCAATAGGCTATTTGTTAATGGCAATTCCCACAACAATACCTCTTCAATTATACTTGGCTTTAGCCGTTGTAGTAATTGGTAACGGTTTATTCAAAGCAAATATTTCCGTTTTGGTTGGAAATCTTTATTCTCACAAAAGCGGTTCAATTAAAGATGCCGGTTACAATATATTTTACATGGGAATTAATATCGGTGCATTTTATGCACCTCAAGCCGCAAGCGGCATAAAACAATTTATGATAGATCATTTCGGGGCAACGCTTGCCGAAGGTTACAATGCCGGATTTTCTGTTGCCGGTGTTGGGATGATAATATCTTTAATAATTTTTACGGTTTTCAAAAAGTATTACAAAGATGCCGATTACCAATCAAAGCATGAAACAAATAACGAAAAAGATATCGTTTTAACTAAAGAACAAGAAAGAGCACGGATTGGGGCTTTGCTTACTATTTTTGCCATCGTAATTTTTTTCTGGATGTCTTTTCATCAAAACGGCGCGGCTCTTACTTTATTTGCAAGAGATTATACAAACCATTTAGTTAGTAAATACGTTTTCGTATTATTCGATTTCTTCGGTATTCACGGTTTACTTGCCGTTCTTTTGGGTGGCGGTTATTTGCTTTCAAAAAATGCTACCGGTAAATCAAAAACTTTTGCCGGTTTAGCTATTGTCATCGGCTTAATAATTCTTGGTTGGAAAATTTCGACATTGGGAGATCACAACGAAATAGCCCCCGAACAATTCCAAGTTTTCAATCCAATGTTTATCGTTCTTCTCACACCTATAATAGTCGGATTTTTCCGTTACTTAAATAAAAAAGGAAAAGAACCGTCATCGCCGGCAAAAATCGGTTTGGGAATGCTTTACACTGCATTGGCGTTTTTCATTATGGTTATTGCATCTGTCGGTTTGCCTCCGGCATATTCACTCAGCGGTCCTTCACCCATTACGGTTTCCCCGTTCTGGTTGATTTCATCTTACTTTGTCGTGACTATCGGAGAATTACATTTAAGCCCGATGGGACTTTCTTTTGTTTCCAAAGTAGCGCCTCCTAAAATTAAAGGTTTGATGATGGGATTATGGTTCGGCGCAACAGCCGTCGGCAATTATCTCTCCGGGTTCATCGGACGATTTTATCAAAACTGGGAGTTATGGCAATTTTTCCTTTTACTCGTAATCACTTCGTTAATTTCTGCCGGATTAATTTTATTATTCTTAAGAAGACTCAAAGAAGCAACGGAATAACATTTAATAATTTTGGGGATGCATATTTTGTGTCCCCGATTTTTTTATTATCGAATTAGCGGCAGTTTAATTGTTTATCTTAGATCCCGAAACTATACGCCAACGGGATGACAGGTTCTTCTTACCGTCATGCTGAATTCATTTCAGCATCTAATTGTGACAACGGGTTCTTTTTTGATCCCGAAACAAGTTCGGGATGACAGATTCTTGGGACTGTTATGCTATTTATAGCATGTCATGCTGAACTTGTTTCAGCATCTACTTAATCAATAGTTAAATTTATCTTTTGGGAAGACTTGAATAACAGCGTTTGCGGGATGAAATAGAGAGTTCTTTTTAGATTCCGAAACAATCAGCCAGTGGCGGACGGAATGACATGGTAAAATGCAATCCACTGACAGTATGACCAAACTTTCTAGCTGTCATGCTGAATTCATTTCAGCATCTAATTGTGGCAACGGGTTCATTTTAGATCCCGAAACAAGTTCGGGATGACAAGAAAAAAATCCAAATATCAAATCCCAAAAACCAAATAGCCAATGACCATTGACAAGTAACTATTGACAAAAATGAATCACTTCGTTGGGGTATGTGTTTTATATTGTTATATTGTTTTATTGATTTGCCGCGCCAATAGCATTTGTTGGTTTGAATAAGGAGTTCCTTTTAGATCCCGAAACAATCCGCCAGTGGCGGACGGAATGACAGGTTTTTCTTCCCGTCATGCTGAACTTGTTTCAGCATCTAACTCAAATTACGAGTTCATTTTTAGATCCCGAAATAAATTCGGGATGACAAGAAAAAAATCCAAATAACAAATACTAAATTCCAAATAACCAGTGACTTATAACCAGTGACAAATGACGATTGACAAATGACAAGTGACAACTGACTATTTCCCAATAACAAACCACAACATACAAACCTACTTTTACTTTTTTAATTTTTTCTAAATATTCCCGAATCACTATTTATTCTATAGCCCACTTTAATTTTACTTTGTATTGATATTGTCGCATCCCCGCACTATTTTTACTTTTTCTTAAACACTCACATGGTTTCAAATATGGCAAAAAATAAAATCGGCATAAAAGATTTTCCAAGCACCTTTTGGGTAGCAAACACAATGGAAATTTTCGAAAGGATGGCTTGGTATGGGTTTTTCGCCGTTTCATCATTATATATAACCGGGAAAGTTGAGGAAGGCGGTTTGGGATTTACCGACGAAGACTGCGGTGTTTTACAGGGAGTGGTTACTTTTTTTCTTTATCTTTTCCCGGTAGTAACCGGCGCGTTAGCAGATAGATACGGTTTCCGGAAAATGCTTTTTGCAGCTTTTACCGTTATGGTTCCCGCTTATTATTTACTCGGTCAATTTAAAACCTTCCCCACTTTCTTTCTGGCATTTATGCTCGTTGCTCTCGGGGCGTCTATGTTCAAACCGGTAATAATCGGAACAATCTCAAAAGTTACCAACGATAGAACTTCATCGCTCGGTTTCGGGATTTTTTATATGATGGTTAATATTGGCGGTTTCATCGGACCTATTGTTGCGGGTATTGTTCGTGCATTATCTTGGAACTACGTTTTTATCGCTTCTGCAGGTTGGATTGCCGTAAATTTCATATTCGTTAGTTTCTTTTACAAAGAACCATCGGCGGAAGCTTCTTCCGAAAATCCGAGAACCCTTAAAAAAGTAATGACAGATATGGTTGAAGTTTTAGGTAACGGTAGATTTTTTCTGTTTGTTTTCGGTCTGCTATTAATACTGGTACTCGGTTCCAAATTTACATCCGACGGAACATTTACATGGTCACATATTACTTGGATTGCTTTAGGTTGGACGGTTTTCAATTTAATATATGATTTTATTTTGCGTTATTCAAAAATCAAATCCGGCAGTTGGATTATTTCTCCAATGAAATTAGGTGACTGGAAATTCGGATTATTTTTGCTGCTAATGTCAGGATTTTGGACTTCTTTCAATCAAATATTTTATACACTTCCATTGTACATACGGGATTTCACAAATACATCGGATTTAATGCATTTTGTAAAATCAATCTTTGAGTTTTTAGGATTACCTGAAAATGTTTACAAATCGTTTTCCGGTTCAATGGCAGAAAAAGGGCAAGTAAATCCGGAATATTTAATCAATCTGAACGCGGGAGCAATAATTCTATTTCAAGTATTCGTATCGTATTTGGTAAGCAAATTAAAACCTTTCACAACTATTTTCTACGGAACATTGATAACAGTAATAAGTTTTTCCGTATTAATCTTTGGAGAAACCGGTTGGGTTGTTGTGTTAGGTATAATAATTTTTTCTTTCGGCGAAATGATGGCTAGCCCCAAATCCAAAGAATACACCGGGAAAATAGCGCCGCCCGACAAAGTAGCTCTTTACATGGGATATTTTTATTGGTGCGTTGCTTTGGGAAATTTATTCGGTGGAATTTTATCGGGACAATTATACGCAACGTTTGCCAGAGATATGCAGAGACCGGATTTAATGTGGCTTGTGTTTGCTATAATTGCACTGGGTTCCGCAATTTTGGTCTTTCTTTACGATAGGTTTATCTTAAAAACAAAACGCACAACATTAAATTAAACCAGGGGAACTAATGACTAAACCAAGATTATCGTTTTGGCAAATTTGGAACATGAGTTTCGGATTTTTCGGTATACAATTCGGCTTTGCTCTACAAAACGCAAACGTCAGCAGAATATTTGAAACTCTGGGTGCGAGCATCGATTCCATTCCAATTTTATGGATTGCCGCTCCGGTTACAGGTTTAATCGTTCAACCCATTATCGGACACATGAGCGATAAAACATGGACAAGATTCGGACGCAGAAGACCTTACTTCTTAGTCGGCGCCATTTTAGCTTCCCTGTCGTTAATTGTAATGCCAAATTCCCCTGCGCTTTGGGTTGCTGCGGGAATGTTATGGATTATGGACGCTTCAATTAACATTTCAATGGAACCTTTCAGAGCTTTCGTGGGAGATATGCTGCCTTCGGAGCAACGTACAATCGGATTTTCAATGCAAAGTTTTTTCATCGGGACGGGGGCTATAATAGCTTCAGCTTTACCGTATGTTTTCACCAATTTTTTTGATGTTTCCAATATTGCACCCGAAGGTGAAATTCCTCATTCGGTTAAATTATCGTTTTACATCGGCGCGGCGGTATTTTTCTTTTCCGTTGCATGGACGGTTTTCACATCGAAAGAATATTCACCGGAAGAACTCAAAAAATTTGACGATACCGATAAAAAAGATACTTTCCCACAAAACAACGATAAAATTTCTTTCTCACAATCCCGTAAATTTTTAAGATATGGAATTTACTGGCTAATTACCGGGATTTTATTACTCATTGTCTTTGACAATTTTATATACATGGATTACGGTTTAATGGTTCTCTTCGGCGGTGTTGCGTTGTTCGGATTTTTACAAATTCTGGCAGGATTATTATCAAAAAAAGATGATTACGAATCCGGTTTCACGACCATAATTAACGATCTTTACAAAATGCCTAAGACCATGCGTCAATTGGCGTGGGTGCAGTTTTTCTCCTGGTTTGCCCTTTTCGCAATGTGGATTTATACAACTCCCGCAGTAACACATCATATTTACGGCGCAACCGATACAACTTCCTCGTTATATAACGAAGGAGCCGATTGGGTAGGAATTTTAATGGCGGTCTACAACGGCTTTGCCGCTGTGATGGCATTTTTCATAATGTGGCTTGCCAAGAAAACCAATCGCAAAACGGTTCATGCAATTAGTCTTATTACAGGCGGAATAGGTTTGGCTTCATTTTATTTCATAAAAAATCCGGACTTGCTTCTGGTGAGCGAATTGGGAATCGGATTAGCTTGGGCTTCAATATTGGCAATGCCTTACGCAATATTGACCGGCGCGCTTCCGCAAAATAAAATGGGAGTTTATATGGGAATATTTAATTTCTTTATCGTAATACCACAAATTACCGCTGCCGCTATTCTCGGTTTTTTTGTTCGCGACCTTTTTGGAAACGAAGCAATTTACGCTTTATTGTTAGGTGGAGCGTCAATGGTGTTAGCCGCCGTTCTTGTTAAATTCGTTGATGATGTGGACGAATAAAGTTCTCTTTTAATTTGCCTTCATTAACTTTAACCGCGGAGTACTGCGCTTCATTATTTCTTTCGTATCGTTAAAACTTTGCGTCATCATTTTTACGTCTTGCGGTGTAAAATATTCCGGCAAAGATTTGTTCTCCGCAGAATCATACGGAAAAATAATATATTCTTTCCCCTGCTCCGTTTTCCCTTTGAAAACCCAAAACGGCAAAAACGATAATTGTTTAAGTTTAATTTTTCCGCTTTCCATATTTTTTGTAATGGAAAAATTTAATATTGCGGATCCGTCCGAGTATCTCCATCTCTGGTTTGAAATAAAATTTCCGAGCGAATAAGCGACAAAACCTGAATCCAAATTTCCGCCTACTGTTTTAAACATCTCTACAGGTTGAAGCGTGTGCGTATGGCTTCCCAAGATAATATCGGCTCCGTGATTAATCGCAAACTTAACTATTCTCTTTTGATATTTCGAAGGTTTTCTTTCATATTCTTTTCCGAAATGAAAGTAAACGATTATCAAATCCGGGTTTAGTTTTTGTGCATTAACAATATCCGATTCGATTCGTACAGTATCGATTTTATTTACCAGGTAACCGTTATTTTTGTTAAGTCTGATTCCGTTCGTACCGTAGGTATAAGCCAAAAGCGCAAATTTAATTCCGTTCTTCCCGAACAATTTTATCGTTTGTCTTTCTGCGGGAGATTTATTCGCACCGACATATTCCATCCCTTGTTTTTCGATTTTCGAAAGCGTTCTTAATAATCCCGCTTTCCCTTGATCGAGCACATGATTATTTGCAGTAAATAAAATATCAAATCCAGCAAACGACAAAGCATCTAGAAATTGGTCGGGTGAATTAAACAAAGGATAACCCGAATAACCTAATCCTTTTCCACCAATTACCGTTTCCAAATTTCCGATAAAAAAATCGGGTTGCTCAATGTAATTTTTTATCTTTCGATAAACAGGTCGGAAATCGAAACTGTCTTTTTCAATCCAAGCATAAGCGTATTGCGTGGAGTGACACATTATATCGCCGACAACTGAGATAGAGACGGAAGAAAGAGAATCAGCTTTCGGGGGAGCATAAAAAACAGGCTCCGGTTTCTTGTCTTCCACTTGTGCACAGAAAGAAACGAATACGGAAAAAAAAATAACCGGAATGATTTTAGTAAGTTTCATGGATCCCACAATAAAAAAGACCGATACAATTAACACAAGTTAACTGTATCGATCGTTTCAAAATGATGATGAGTTTTTATTAAGAACTTTTTTCGCTCTTTCTTTGGGCTTTGATTTCCTGAATTTCATTTCTCATGTCTTGAGCCATTTTCTTTAATTCGCTTAATGCTTTACGTACCCTTGTACCCGCAGCCGATTGACCCTTAACGTAAAATTTGTGTACATCGGTTTCCATACTTTGTACGAATTCTACAAGTTTGTTATACTTATCGCTCATGTTTCTCTCCTTTATTTAGTTAAAAATGAAATTTAATTAAAATTGTGAATTCTCCAAAACAATCTCTGCTATATCTTTAACTTCTACCTCTTCGGTTTTCTCAAAAGTTTTCACACCGTCGTTTAACATAGTCATGCAAAACGGACAAGCCGAAGCAATTGTATCGGCATTTGTAGCCAAAGCCTCTTTTGTCCGTTCTTCATTAATCCTTGTTCCTTCAGTTTCCTCCATAAACATTCTTCCGCCGCCGGCGCCGCAGCAAAAACCTTTATCTTTACTGCGTTCCATTTCAACCAGTTCAATACCATTGATTTTTCGTAGCGGTTGTCTCGGCTCTTCGTAAACTTCGTTGTAACGACCAAGATAGCAAGAATCGTGATAAGTAATTTTACTTTTAACTTCGTCGTTTTTCAGTTTAATTTTTCCTTCGTCTATTAATTTATTAATTAATTCGGTATGATGCAAAACTTCGAAGTTGCCGCCGAACTGTGGATATTCATGTTTTAATGAATTGAAGCAATGCGGACAAGCAGTTACAATTTTCTTTACTTTATAATTCTTTAAGGTTTCAATATTTTCTTGCATCATCATTTGCGCTAAATATTCGTTACCTAATCTTCTTGCCGTATCGCCGTTGCATTTTTCCTCATTACCCAAAATTCTGAAATCGACACCGGCTTTTTGCATTAGTTTTGCAAAAGCAACGGAAACCTTTTGATATCGCGAGTCAAAAGAACCGGCGCAACCAACCCAGAATAAATATTCTGTGTCACTGTCTTCCGCCATGGTTTTTATGTTCAATCCGTCAGCCCAATTTGCCCTGTCTTGCCAATTAAATGCCCACGGTGTAAAATTGGTTTCGAGATTTTTAAAAACTGTGTTGAGTTCCGGCGGGAACTGAGATTCCATCAAAACCAAATCCCTTCTCATTTCAACGATTGCATCAACGTGTTCTATGGTTACAGGGCATTCTTGCATGCAGGCACCGCAAGTTGTACAAGCCCACAATTCTTCGTCTTTAATGTAATTATGAACCAAAGTTTTTTCCATGATTTCGGGATCATCTTTTCCCTCAACCAACAATGGAGCTTTTTCCATTGTTCTTTTGCGAATATTAATTATAATTTCACGCGGGGAAAGAGCTTTACCGGTGTTAGATGCGGGACATGCATCCCAACATCTTCCGCATTCCGTACAAGAATAACCGTCGAGCAATTGCTTCCATGTTAAGTCGTTAATATCCGCAGCGCCGAACTGTTCCGCTTCCTCGTCTTCCAAATCAAGCGGGTTAAGGGCAAATTTATGTTCGCCGACTTTATGAAAAAACACGTTAAAAACAGATGTAAGCACGTGCAGATGCTTTGAATAAGGCAGGAAATTCAAAAACGAAAAAATTACAAGAATATGCATCCACCAGAAAAACTCGTAGGCAAAGTTTGCAGTTTCGCTTTCGCCGTTGAAAAATATTTTACCAAGGAACATCGAAACCGGGCGGTATTCGTATCCGGAATTTTGAAAATTATGTCGTGCGAAATCTGCCGCATTTTCTCCCAACATTCCTATTACAACCAATAAAATCATTACAAGAATTACTGTAGCATCCAATTTACTTGCTTTTCCGTGTTCCAGTCGCGGAATGTTCAAAATATATCTGCGTACCAAAGCATAAATAACCGCTAACATTACCAAGAGAGTGAAAATATCTTGAATAAAAGTGATAACCGTATAAACCGGGCCAAGAAATTCAAAACTAAAACCGGAATAAAATCCTTGGATTATAGCTTCGAGCACGGCAAGCAGAAAAACCACGAAGCCCCAAAAAATAAAAACGTGAATGGTACCGGCAACCGGATCGCGCAAAAGTTTTTTTTGTCCGAAAACTATTGTTACAACATTTTTTAATCTTTCGCCAATGTTATCGAATCTGTTTTCATCTTTACCGGTTTTGAGATAGGAAATTAATCTTTTTACATTCCGGAAGAAAAATCCGAATGCGATTACGAAGACAATTACGAAGATAATATTTTTCAGTTCCATAACTTGAATTTAACTATTATTAGTGAAAAACTAAACTTTTCATAAATATTGTTTGAAAAAATTTTCCGTTTTTGTAAGAACATTTTGAAAAGGCTCCGGCACATCTTTCATCGGATGTGTAACATCGAACGTATGGCCGGTTTTGGGAATTAAATGAATTTCCGTTTTGCTTTTATCCGACCAATCAAATAATTGTTTTGCTTCTTCAACAGTCACCGCCAAATCGTTTTCGCCATGAACAATTAACCAAGGAATCGCAATGCTTTTGGCGGCTTTCTCCAAATTCAGAAATCCGTTTGAATTTTGAATTATATCATCCAAAAGAGATTTGTTCAAACGCATCACTTGTTTTGTTCTGCTGTTTATCACTTCGAAATAACCGCGTTCAACCCATTCTTTTTTCTGTCTTTCCGAATACCGGTCGAATTTCGAGATTGCCGACCATGTGGCAAGCGCTTTAATTTTACCGGTATGGAAAGCCGAAAGTAAAGCTATCGCTCCGCCGCGGCTATGACCAATCAACCCGATTTCCGGATTATTCACAATTCCGAAATATCCGGAATTAACCGCGTTAATAACCCAATTTAATTCTTTAACCTCAAGCGAAAACGTATTCTCTGCAAATTTATCCGGTTCGGTAAATTCCACCGGATTATCCCCGATTCCGTTATGCGAAAAATTAAACGTAATAACAGAATAGCCTAATCCTGCAAAGTAATTACCGATGTACGGGAAAAAGCCCCAATCTTTAAATCCTTTAAAGCCGTGAACCGCAATTATGAATTTCTGATTTGGAAGGTTTTCCGTTCCGTAAAGGTCTAATTTAAGCCGGTTTTTGTCGGGAGTAATCAGTTCATATCCTTTCTTCATACATCAAAAATGCCCATATATTCAATAAAATGCAAGAAAAAAGAAGACTTAAACCTCGCATATTTACATAAAATTCAACGGAAATTTAAATTTAAGAGAAATGACCCGCAATTTTTATTTCATGAAAAGGTACGGCTTCCAGTTCTCATCAACTCTGTTAACGGATTTTAGAAGAAACACTATAAAGTTGGGTTTATGCGGAACAACTCTCAATTTCATATTTGCTTCTTCGGGCGTGCGGTTTCCTTTTTTGTTATTGCAGCGCAAACATGCCGTTACCAAATTTTCCCAAGTATCTTTACCGCCGCGGGCTTTGGGAATTACATGATCGATAGTGAACGGTAAATCGCTTCTTCCGCAATAAGCGCACTTGTGTCCGTCTCTTTTAAGAATATTTTTCCTTGTAAGAATAATGTTTTTGTACGGAACGGCAATATAAGATTTCAATCTGATTACGCTTGGCCACGGAAAGCTGCGCGATACCGTGCGAATCTGCTTGTTTTGGTTGCTTGCCACAAGCTCGGCTTTGTGCAGAATAATTAATATCATTGCCTTTTTGACGTTACAAATCGTCAAAGGCTCATAGCTTTGGTTAAGAAGTAATACTTTCGCGTTTAGAAAACCGTTTTTGTGAAATTTCCCGAATGCTTCCTCCTAAAAATTTAATTCAAGCTCTTTACGCCCAATTTTATAATTCCGCCTGCCAAAATATAACCTTGTTCATCGTATAAAACAACAGATTGACCTGGAGTGATTGCCCTTTTAGGTTCATAAAATTTAATCTTAAATGTGTTTTCATCAGCTTCCAATATTTCAGCTTTCGAACCTTTATCGGAATATCTGATTTTAGCGATTACGGTATTACCCGGTTTAAGTTCGTTAACGCTAACGTGATTAATATCTTGGGCAATCAAGTAATTTTGATAAAGTGCTGATTCGTCTCCTAATTCTATCACATTCTTTTCTTTGTCTATTCTTTTCACGTAAACCGGTTTACCTACGGAAATTCCCAATCCGCGTCTCTGCCCGATTGTATAAAACGGAATTCCCTTATGTTTTCCGACGACCTTTCCTTCGAGCACAAAGTCTCCTTCTTCAACCGATTCGACTAATTCCGGTTCCCTTTCACGTAAAAATCTTTCGTAATTGTTATCCGCTACGAAGCAAATTTCCTGGCTATCGGGCTTTCCGGCGGTTTTAAGTCCCATTTCTTCCGCCAATTCTCTCACTTTATCTTTAGTAAATTTCCCCAACGGGAACAGTGTTCTGCTCAAACTTTCTTGTGTCAAACCCCACAAAGCATAAGTTTGGTCTTTTTTATTATCCGCCGAATTTTTCAAACAATACCTTTGTGTCGATTCATTATATTCCACAATTGCGTAATGACCCGTGGCAATATATTTTGCATCGAGCGCATCGGCTTTTTGCAGTAATTCTTCCCATTTGATTTTTCTGTTACAAATAACACACGGGTTAGGCGTCCGGGCGTTAAAGTATTCTTCCACAAAATTTTCTATTACGGTTTCTTCGAAGGCTTTCGTAAAATCAACCGTATAATGCGGGAAACCCAATTTATTTGCAATTGCTTTCGCGTCGAAAATCGCATCCAAAGAGCAGCAACCGGATTCGTGTTTTGGCGCGCCGCCGACTTCCATAAATCCCCAAGTCTTCATAGTTACGCCTATCACTTCGTAACCGGCTTTACTCAGCAAAGCTGCCGCCACGGATGAATCCACCCCGCCGCTCATTGCAACTATTACTCTATTTTCGTTCATTTTACTTTCTTTCGATTTTTTAATTTGCAAATATACCCAATTGATTTTCGATATTCTAATTATTTGCCATTTCTAAACTTATTATAAGTACGACAAGAACAAAAGTTTCTAAAAATTATATGCGGAATAGCAAATTTTTTGCTAATATTATTTTTCCGTTAACAATTATGAAAGAGTAAAATGGTCGAGAAAATAAAAAATCTATCCCGGGAAGATTTATTAAAATTAGTTGAAGTTTACGCAAAAAACTGGCTTGCACACGACGGTTGTTGGTTTCTTTCCGCCGAAGAGACTCACGGCATGGAAACCGCGATGGATTTGGACACAAAATCGTGGGAAAAATTTGCGGAAATTGAAGCCAAAAGAATAAAAAAAGAATTTAATCTTCCCGAAAACGGCGGATTAAAGGCTCTCGAAGAAGCTTTTAATTACCGTCTTTACGCTGCGATAAACGAACAGAAAACCGAATGGTTAGACGAAAACACATTGGTTTTCAAAATGGTAAAATGCCGTGTTCAAGCCGCCCGGCACAGAAAGGGTTTACCGCTTTTCCCTTGCAAATCGGTCGGTATCGTTGAATTTTCCACTTTCGCAAAGACGATTGATGCGAGAATAAAAACGGAAGTAATAAGTTGTCCGCCCGACGCAGTTAAAGATTTTTATTGCGGTTGGAAGTTTACAATCGAAGAATGAATTAAGATTCCAAAAAATAACTTTCCGCTATTTTTTTACAGGCAAAATCAATTCCCTTTTCGAATTGCTTGATTGATTCTTCTTCGTTTTCGAAAAATTCGATTAATTCGATTATGTGAAAATCTTCACTTTTGTTTTCGCTGGAACCTGCTATAACAAAAATTTCACAACCGGAATTCTTAAACTCATTTATAACAATCGCCGCACCTTTATTCATATAAGTTTGAACGTCAAATTTACCTTCGCCGGTAATTAAAATTTGCGGAGAAAGGTTTTTGTTATTTATTCCAAGTTCATTTTTAATGAAATCTTCGGCATAAATTTCTTCCGCACCGAAAAAGAGTTTTAACCCCGCAGACAAACCTCCGCCGGCACCGGATAAAACCGTATCCGCTTGTGCTCCCGTTTTAGCAAGAATATTCTTAAATCCGTTTTCCAATATTTGCATTTCGGAATCGCTTGCTCCCTTTTGTTTTGCAAACACATAATTTGCTCCGTTTGGTCCCAACAACGGATTTTCAACATCAATTATTGTTTTTATTACGAAATCAAATTCCGGTTTTTCCCAAATTATTTGATGAATTCCGTTAAAATTTTCCGGGAAAGGAGATAGAACATCGCCTTCTTTGTTTATCAATTTCATTCCGAATGCGGAGCATGCCCCGATTCCCAAATCGCTTGTTCCCGTCCCGCCAATTCCAATTACTATTTTATCAAATTTTATTTCCCCGGAATTTTTCAATTCATTCAAACTAAACAACAATTCTCCCAAACCTTTGGAATTAAGTCTGAGCGGCTGCCTTTTTCCGGGCGGTATTAATGCAAGTCCAAGCACTTTAGCCGATTCGATAAAAACGCTTTTGTTTTTTTCGGAATAAGCCACGGAACACTTAAACTTCCCTTTGCCCCAAGGCAAAGATATTTCCATACTGATTTCTTTTGTACCGAAATAAAAATCGCATACTTCCAAAAATCCGTCTCCTCCGTCGGAAATCGGCTTTTTTATAAATTCGTATTCCGTGCTTTTATTTTCGTTAAGATATTTATGAAGGGAAGTTTCGATTAGATTTGCGGCTTTAACGGAGTTTGCACATTCCTTGTAACTGTTCGGAGCTACAATGATTAGTTTTTTATTCATATTTCTCAAATTTCAAAGAAACCTGTTTTTAATTTTATCGATTTCCGTTTTTAAGTTTTTCTTCGTTTCCAAAAGATCTTGTGAAATGATTTTCACTTCGCCCAAAACAGGCATAAAATTAGTGTCGCCTTGCCAACGCGGAACCAAATGGAAATGGATATGTTCGTGAATGCCGGCTCCGGCTGCCTTACCGATATTGGCGCCGAAATTAAAACCGTGCGGATGCATTACGTTTTTTACTGCCGTCATGGCAAGTTTATTAAGTTTCATAATTTCCATAATTTCGTCATCGGACAATTCAAGCGGGTCGCTTATATGCCGGTTTGGAATTACCATCAAGTGACCGTTATTGTAAGGATACAGATTCAACATAATGAACGAAGTCCGCCCTTTGAAAACAACAAGACTTTCTTTATCGTCCGGATTTTCGCTTACTGCATTACAAAAGACGCATTCGTCTTCATCGGATTTATTCTTAAAAGATTCAATGTAATTCGAACGCCAAGGCGACCACATTTTTTTCATAGTTACCTCAAAATTAAAAAGGCGGAAGATATTCCTCCGCCTCTAAGAAAAACAGAATTTGTTTATTCTTCTTCTTTCGATTTTTTATATTCTTCGATAATTTTCGCTTCGATTTCTTTCGGAACCATTTCGTAATGCGAGAATTTCCTGAAATGAATTCCCCTTCCCGAAGTTAAACTACGCAAATGCGTTGAATATTTATAAAGTTCCGCCAAAGGAATTTTGGCTTTAATAATTTGGAAAGGACCTTCGGAATCCATACCGGAAATTTTACCTCTTCTACTCGAAATATCGCCCATTACATCGCCCATAAATTCTTCGGGTACTTTGACCATCACATCGTAAATGGGTTCAAGGATAATCGGGTTAGCTTCGAGAAACCCCTTCTTAAATGCTTGTGAAGAAGCGATTTTAAATGAGATTTCATCCGAATCGACCGCATGGAATTTACCGTCGAACAACGTTACTTTAACGTCGACTACTTTGCTTCCGGTTAAAATTCCTTTATCCATTATTTCGCGAATACCTTTTTCAACCGCAGGAATAAATCTGCTGGGAACAACTCCACCCACGATAGCATCTACGAATTCGAAACCGGCGCCGCGTGGCAACGGTTCGAGTTTCAAAAATACATGAGCAAATTGACCTCTACCGCCGGATTGTTTTTTATGTTTATATTCCGCGCTTTCGCATGTTCCTCTGATTGTTTCACGGTAAGGAATTCTCGGTTCCACCAAATCCACTTCCACATGATATCTTTCTTTAAGAACCTTAACCGCCAAGGAAAGTTGCAATTCACCCTGACCCGATACGATTGTTTGTTTTAATTCGGGATCGAAGTGAACCGATAATGTAGGATCTTCTTCGTGTATTGTGTGCAATCCCGAAGAAATTTTATCTTCGTCCCCTTTGGCTTTGGGAATAATTGCACCTCTGATAACAGGTTCAGGAAAATCAATATCGGGTAATTTAACGGTAAACGATTTTGAGCAAAGAGTATCGCCCGTGTGAGTGTCTTTCAATTTAACTACGGCACCGATATCTCCTGCATTTATTTTTCCTACTTCTTTTCTGTGTTTTCCGTTAATAACAAACAACTGACCGATTCTTTCGGTTTTGTTTCTGTTAACGTTCAGCATATCCATTCCGGCGGAAATTTTACCGGAATAAACTTTAAAAATAGAAAGTTCGCCTACGTGTTGTTCGTTCATTGATTTGAAAACTTGCAAAACAGGTTCTCCGTTAACGTCGCAAGGGACTTTAACTTTCTCGTTTTTACCTACAAGTTCGGCTTCCGGTGCTTCCCTATCCAACGGAGACGGCAAATATTTAGCAGCAAATGTAAGAAAATTGTTTACTCCAACCGCTTTATCCGCCGAAACTGCAAATACCGGAACCAAACCGCCGGATACAATAGCGCTTTTCATTCCAACTTTTAAATCCTCTTCCTCTAGCGTTTCATTTTCGAAGAACTTTTCCATTAACTCTTCGGAAGATTCAGCTACCTTTTCGATTAATTCTTTATGTAAGCTTTCCGCTTTATCTTTAAGGTCAGCGGGAATTTCTTTTTCTTCAACCTTTTTGGAACCGGGTTCCCCAAAAGTATAAGCTTTCATTGATATAACATCTATAACCGTATCGAACCCTTGCCCTTCTTTTACAGGAAACGTAATGATTGTTGCGTCTTGACTAAGACGGTCCTTACACATGTTTACGGTATCATCGAATTTCGAATGCTCGTTATCTATTTTATTAACCAGAATTGCCGCAGGTAAATTTTTCTTCTTAACGAATTCCCAAGCCGATTCCGTACCGACTTCAACTCCTTCGGCGGCTTTAACGACTGCCACTGCAGTATCAACTACGTGCAAACTGCTGGCAACATGACCGATAAAATCGGAATATCCGGGAGTATCGATAATATTTAATTTTACGTTTTCCCATTCGATGTGCAGCGGTGTAGCTGCAATCGATATTTGTCTTTCAACTTCGTTAGCAGAAAAGTCTGATGTAGTATTACCTTCTTCTACTTTACCAATTCTATTAATTTCTCCGCCGGTAAAAAGTATCACTTCGGAAAGTGATGTTTTACCGCTACCTCCATGACCTATTAACGCCATATTTCTGATTGATTCGGCAACAAATTCTTTCAAGATTACCCTCCGCAAAAAATTTAGTTACTAAATTAACTCTTTAATCTATGCCAAAAAGCTGCTACTCCTTTTGATATAGCTGACAGGTTATCGATGAGATCGATTACCGGGTTTGCCGCTTTACTTTTGATATTTTTCAAGGAGAGCATTGAGATTGTTTTCCGCACGTCTTCGATGGACGAACCTAAAACCTTAACCTCTTGTTCGGCAATACTGACAACGTTATTTGCCTTTTCGGTTACTTCATGAAGGTTATCCAAAACAGGATTTATTTTCGTGCGGAAATCGTTTACGGCGCCTTCGAGATTTGAAAGCGCCGAATTGAATTTTTTCAAAGAAATAATCATATAAATTCCGAGAGCGATAGCTACCAGAATTAAAATGATCAACAAAATATCAATTATTCCCATACCGGTCTATGCTTTTTCTTTTGCTGATTTATAAGTGTCCACTCCGGCTTTAATTGCCGATTTTAATTTTTCACTTTCTTCTTCTACTTTGGATTTTCCGGTATCAAGATATGTTGATGTTTTTTCTTTTGCTTCTTTCAGAATTTTTTCCGCTTCTTTCAGAAGTGCATCCACTTTTACTTTAGCGTCGGCAACAAGTTTTTCCGATTTCTTTTTACCGTCGTTAATTAATTCGTTAGCTTTTCCTTTAGCTTCCTCTATTACGTTTTCAGCGTCTTCGAAGAAATCTTCGCCCTTTTCTCTCAACTCGCGTCGTAATTCGCTACCCGATTTAGGCGCATATAATAAAGCTATCACGGAACCAACGATTGTTCCGGTTAAAAAGCCGACTATTAGACCTCTTCCTAATCCATTGTCGTCTTGCATATTTACCTCCGTAAATTTTATTAAAACCTTAGTTAATAATAATAACACCTATTTCTAAAATCAAGGAAATAAGTTAAAGTTCACAGTAATTATACAACCTATTTCATATTTTTCACCAATTCGGCGGCAAATTGCGAACATTTAACTTTTTTAGCGCCTTTCATTTGTCGAGCAAAATCATAAGTTACAACTTTGGAGCGGATAGTTTTGCTCATCGATTTTTCGATCATATCTGCGGCTTTTTTCCAGCCGAGATAATTAAGCATCATCACTCCGGATAGAATGAGCGAACCCGGATTCACTTTATCCATTCCGGCATATTTTGGCGCCGTCCCGTGCGTTGCTTCGAAAAGTCCGTATTCGTAACTGATGTTAGCGCCCGGGGCAATTCCCAAACCGCCTACTTGAGCGGCAGCGGCGTCGGAAAGATAATCGCCGTTTAAGTTTGGCGTCGCGATTACATCGTATTCATCTGGTCTTAATAATAATTGCTGGAACATTTGATCGGCAATTCTATCTTTAATTACAATTCTGTCTCCCGGATCACCTGCTTTTCTACCGCCGCGTAATTTTTTAAATGCGCCGGGTTTGGTCATCGGAGTAACACCGTCGGGTCCTTTAACCTGATCCCATAATTCGTCTTCGGTAATTACATAATCGCGGAATTTTTTCACTGCAATTTCATAACCCCAATCTTTAAATGAACCTTCGGTAAATTTCATTATATTTCCTTTATGCACAAGCGTAACGCTCTTTCTATTATTATCAATGGCATATTCAATTGCTTTTTGAACAAGTCTTTGGGTTCCGAATTTGCTGATCGGTTTAATTCCAATACCCGACCCTTTTCTGATTTCTTTTTTAGCTTTTTTGTTAATGAATTCGATTACTTCTTTTGCGGCTTTTGTGTTGGCTTTGAATTCAATTCCGGCGTAAACGTCTTCGGTATTTTCGCGGAATATCACTACATCCAATTTTTGGGGCGCTTTCATAGGCGAAGGCGAACCGCTGTAATATTTAACAGGTCTGACGCACGCAAATAAATCGAGTATTTGTCTTAGGGAAACGTTCAAGCTTCTGATACCGCCGCCAACGGGAGTTGTTAATGGTCCTTTAATTGCCACAATAAATTCTTTAATTGCTTCTATAGTTTCGTCCGGTAACCAAGTATTTTTTCCGTAAACTTTTACCGCTTTTTCACCGGCATAAATTTCCATCCACTCGATTTTCTTTTTACCTTTATAAGCTTTTTCAACCGCTGCATCCAAAACCATTTTAGTCGCTCGCCAAATATCCGGTCCAATACCGTCACCTTCGATAAACGGAATTATCGGATTATCCGGAACCGTTAATTTCCCTTTCGACGCTTTAATTTTTTCACCTTGTGCAGGTACTTTAATTTTCTTGTACTTTGCCATTTTCTTCTCCTGAATTTAGATTAATAATTATTTCTTTATCAAATTTTCTATTATAAACTGCTAACGCAATTATACCTACCGCAATGGAAAACCATAAAGTTACTAATCTGATTAACAAAGTAGCGGCAACGGCATTTTCTTTCGATATTCCTTGTTCGACAATCATTACGGTTAAAGAACCTTCTGTTAATCCCAGACCGGCGGGTAACATCGAAATCGATCCGAGAATCATAGAAAAAGTATAAATAAAAGTCGACAAAAATATCGAAATTTCTTTACTAAAATTACTTAGAATTATGTAAAATCCAAAACATTCGATTAACCACGATACCAAACTCAGAAAAAACATTTTCACCAGCGGCACGGGTCTCAACATTATAAATGAATTTATATATGCATCAATTAGGTTCTGCACATACTTTTTTAAAAAATTTATTTTTTCCAATCCGTTTAAAATTTTAAGTGACAAATTTTTTCTGCTTATTAAAAAAATTATCCCAATAAAAAACGCACCTGTAACAAGGATTAAGATTTTATCATGATTAAAAATATAAGCCCCCACAAACGCTAAAAACACCAATGATAAAAAATCCGTTATTCTTTCCGCAAAAATTATCGGTACGGATTTCCTTACGGGGTAACCGTTCATTTTATTTACCAAAAACGATTTTATCAAATCGCCCAATTTACCGGGTGTTAAACTCAGTGCCAAAGATGACATAAATATCCCGAAGGAATCCTTTTTACTTAAGCCAATGTTTAATAACTTCACGTAATAATCCCATTTCAAAAACCGTGTGTAAAAATTAGCAAGTGAAATCAACAGCAAAAATGGAATGAGAAACCAGTTAAATTTCAAAAGTGCGTGATAAAGGGAATCGAATTCCGCATAGAATGAAAGAAGTACGTAAACCAATACGGAAAAAATTAGATAGTAGATTATATTTTTGTTAAACTTCTCCAATTCACAATATTTCCAGCAACCGTTTATATAATTTAGAAATGGGCAATCCGACTACGTTGTAATAGCAGCCGTTAATCTTTTTTATAAAAACCGCCCCGAAATCATCTTGAATTCCGTAAGCTCCGGCTTTGTCCAACGGGCTTCCCGAAAGCACATATTTTCTAATTTCTGCATTAGTTAACTCGTGAAAATAAACTGCGGTTTTTTCATAATCTACCAACTGCTTATTGTTGAAAGGATTAAAAATAGAAAATCCCGTGTAAACAAAATGTCTTTTCCCGCTTAGAAGTTTTAGAATTCGTTCGGCATCTTTCGGATTTTCCGGTTTTCCTATAATTTTTTTATCCAGAACCACAATAGTATCGGCAGTGATGATAATTCCGTCGTTAACTTTTTTTCTGGCGGCATTCATCTTTTCCAGCGCCAATCTTTTTACGGTTTTCACCGGATGTTCGCCGTCTGTAATTTGTTCTTCCAAATTAACGGAAAAGGATTTAAACCGAATTTGTAATAATTTTAGAAGTTTTCTTCTTCGGGGAGATTTCGAAGCCAAATAAAATTTATAATCGGATAAATTCATCAAAGAAAACTCGATTTAATGAAGGTAAGGTTGGAATTATATTTTGCGGTGCGGGACACTTATCTGAATAAAGCTTTAATGCTACCCCAAGTTCTTTTAACGCTGGAAACTCCGTTGTGAGTAACAAAAGCAAAAATGGGCTCGGAACGGCTGCCGTCGTTATCAACAATAATTAAAGCATAAGCGTAAAAGGATTCATCTGTTTTATATGCATTTTCATCAATATATGAATATTCCGAATTATCCCCTTTTGCTTCCACAACTGCAATTTGAGCTAAGTGGTCTCTATCGGGACCCCGGAAAATAACAAATTCTTTAACGTTTTCTTCATTTAAGGTTTGCCAAGTAAGAACAATATTATCCCCGCTGCTTACAGCGTTGAAATATTGTATAAAAGCTCCACCGAAAACAACTAACTGAGCAATTAGGAAAATTCCGATAAAAAAGATGAGACTTTTCTTTTTCATACCCATAATATATTTTTTACAGACTAGTTTGTCAAGTTTTTTATGAAAAAATCTTCAGAATATTATAATCGGATAAATAGGTAAAAATTATAGCGATATTACTTGATTTTTATATGCCAAAATGCATATTTTAGTTAAATGTAATTCACACCTAAAAAGGAGCTCACTATGAAAGGTATCTACAAATTATTACTCCTGATGGTTTTTATTTTTTCAGTCAATCTTTTATCTCAAACATTCGACGGTGAATGGCAAATCGACTATGTAACTGAAGACGACGCGGGTAATGGAACCGGTCAGCGCACACTAGCAGTTACAGCCCTCGAAGAAAATACTTTTGTGGCTTTAGTCAGTCGCGAATCAGCCAATGCTTATTATATCGTCGGATATAAAAATGCCGATTCCACATCCGGCAGACTGGGTGTATATCCTTACGGTAGCGATGCAAATGATTATCGTACAAGATGGATTGTCGGTTTCTTTCAAGTGGATTTCGAAAGGACCAGAGGGATTGCTTCGCATAACGGAATAATTTACGTTACGAACAACGATCCCGACCATTACATTTTAACTTTCGAGATGACAAATGATACGGTTATATCACACAATGCAAGATTATCAACCGGAACACAAAAAGACATTTGGGCTATCGATATTGATGACGCTGGTCGCGTTTACGTCACACAAGAAGGCGATTCCACAAACCCCGGCACAGTGTTAATATACGATAATCTGGATAATGAATCTGCTTGGGCGAATGGAAGCGTTGGAACACCTTTGCAAACAATACAATTACCTGAACCGGGTTCTGCTCGCGGAATTGCGGTAAATGAAGACGGTTCGGTCATTTACGTATCAAACCATTACTCCAAGAATGTATATTGTTATGTTGGCAATCCCACAGACGGTTATACTTTGTATAATGGTTTCAATTTTAACGTTGATACAACGTTTATTGCAAGCGACACATCAACGGTGGTTGTAGGACCTTGGGGTATGAGATACATGCGCGGCAATAATTTACTTTTTATTGCGCATGATGCCGACTTTCAACGCGGAATGGCTTACGAATACGGTAGAATTTACATAGTCGACCCGAATACCGGATCGGTTTTGGATACAATTAATGTAGCAGAATGGAATAAATCCGTAACCGGTTCCTACAACAATTACATTAACTGGAAAGCATCGGGATATGCTTCCGTTTATTCCGTGGATTTCGATAATAACAAAAATGTTTATTCCCAATCTTATTATGCATGGACGGTAGATAAGTGGAAATACACGGGCACATTACCGGTAATAGATTTAACTATTACATCGGTAGAAAAACTCGAAAACGAATTGCCACAGAAATTTGAACTGGCACAAAATTATCCGAATCCGTTTAATCCGACAACAACTATACAATTCTCACTTCCCGAAAGTTCAACCATAACTTTGAAAGTTTATAACGTAACGGGTGAACTGGTTTCCGAACTTATTAAGAACGCTTCATTTAATGCGGGAGTTTACAAAATATCATTCGATGCATCAAATTTGGCTTCGGGGACCTACATTTATAAGTTAAGTAACGGGAATTACACAATATCGAAAAAGATGATTTTGATGAAATAAATTAATTAACCTAATTTCTCAAACAATAAAGGAGGTACAATGAAATTAATTAAAATTACTGTGATTCTAGCAGTGATAACTCTTTTCACCGGGTCGCTTTTTGCTCAACAAGCAATTTTTCAAAGAGCCGGTGAAATACCTGTACCGGCAATAGAAAATGCAGGCTTCGGTAATGTTATCGCAGGCGTTGATTTAGACGGCGACGGATCACAAGAAGTATATGCAGTAAATAATATGTATGACCTTGGAGGTAACGAATTAACCCCAAGAATCTACAAATTCGAATGGAACGGTACATCATGGGATTCCGTTTGGAGCGCAGAAGCTCCTCTGCCAGGTCAAAACACATGGCCTGCATTAACATGGGGCGATTGGGATAAAGACGGGAAATACGAAGTTATCTGGGGACCTGTAAATTATTTTATATCAGGAGGAGAAAATCCGTACAGAATTTTGGTGTACGAATCTAAAGGCGACGGTTCGGATATTATGGGTGTTGATGACGGAAACGGGAATTATATGCCCAATGCAAAATGGACTATTTTACCCGATTCAAATTCAGGTGAACAATGCCGTCCTTTCCGCTGGACATTAACCGATATTGACAATGACGGTGACGAAGAAATCGTTTTCGGTAGCCGACGTGGCGACAGAAGATTCGGTGTGATTTCCGTATCCGATATCCCCGATAACGGAGACGGAAGCGAAGTATGGACTTTGGAAGAATCCGGATTATCCGACACAACCTTTACTTTTGGCGGCGGAACCATTTATGATATGGTTACCGTTGACAGCACAATTTATCTTTTCCATTCCTTAGGGGATATTACAGCTGTTACCTATGACAACGGTTCTTGGGCTACAACTGTTGTTCCTTCTGCCGTTCCGGGCGGTTCTTGGAAATCGGCTCAAGTTGTAGATATTGACGGCGACGGGACAAAAGAAATTATGGTTGCTGGTTGGTTAACTGGAAATAACAGAATTTATGTTCTGCAAGTAGACGGCGCAAATATTACAACCAACGTTATCTTTGAAGCTGCCGACTTAATTGGCGCTTCGGGTAGATTTTACGGCGGTGGTGCCGGCGATACCGACGGCGACGGAAACGTAGATTTCATAACAGGTACAAGAAATGCTATTATCAACGGAATGATTGTTCAAATTTCTTATAAAGGTGGAGATATTACGGATCCTGGAAGTTATTTTGTTTCTGTTATAGACCAAGAAGCTTTCACAAACGGACGTTGGGGTTTAATCGGTGTTGGAAACATTAACGACGATGCAAACGATGAAGTTCTCTATGCAAGCGACTGGAAAGGTAACGACGACGGTACTCCTCCTTACAGAGTTCCGTTAACCGTTCTCGATTATGTTACCACGGTTGAATCGATTGCCAATATCAAAAAAGATATGGACGGCGATTTCGTACCCGATATGAAAGGTGACACCGTAATAATTAGTGGCGTTGTAACTTCGACTAATTTTAGACCAAGCGGACTACAATATTTTATTCAAGATGCAACGGGCGGAGTTCAATTATTTAATTCTTCTGCAGGTATTGCATTAAATGTTGGAGATTTCGTTATTGCTTCTGGTGCTGTTACTCAATATAGAGGTCTAACCGAACTTGAAGTTGCTGATCCTACAAATGATATTCAAGTCTTGGGTAGTGATGTTTCGGTTCCTGCAGTTCCTTTAACGATAGACGAATTTTTGGCTAATGCCGAAATGTATGAAGGTAAGCTAATTAAATTAATGAAGGTTACTAAAGCTCCTACTTCGAATGATTGGCCAATAGCTGGTAACTGGGCAAACATTACTCTATGGCATGGTTTCGGAACAGAATTAACGATGCATATAGATAGCGATACCGATTTAGATGACAATGTTGAACCGACTTGGCCTGTAAATATTGTTGGAGTAGGTTCACAATATACAAGTAGCACTCCACCTAACGACGGATATCAAATTATGCCGAGTTTCTATGCCGATATAGAACAAGGCGTTCCGGTTCCTCCATTACCTAATTTCGCTATGTTGGAACCTGCGGACAGCAGCATATTAGAAATTTACGATTCAACAGATACTTTTACATTTGTATGGGAAAAACCTGTTGACTTGAACGGCGACGCTTTGATTTATCAATTTATCTTTATGTTACCGGATACTACGGTTGAAGATATTTTCCCCACTGACACAATGACAGTGTTCGACGGCGCTACATTGTTGGGTTATATGGGAACAGCAGATAGCGTTGTTGCTAAATGGACTGTTGTTACCAAAGGTGCCGAAGATGATTTGGTTGCATCTTCAGACACTGCAATGGTTACATTAGTAAACAAAACCGCCGTGGGTATTGAAGATGAAGTTATTCCTACTAAATTCTTCGTCAATCAAAATTATCCCAACCCGTTTAACCCGTCAACGGTTATTAAATTCGGTTTACCTTCGGATGCAAGTGTTGATTTGAGAATTTACGATATTCTGGGTCAAGAAGTGAGAGTATTGTTAAACAACAAATCATTCAAAGCCGGTGTACACAGCGTACAATTCGATGCGTCCGGACTTGCCAGCGGTAGATATATTTATCGCTTGAAAGCCGGAAACAAAATCGTTACAAAGAAAATGATGCTGTTGAAATAATACAGAATCATTTTCTGTATAATTTAGCCCGACTGAAAAGTCGGGCTTTTTTATTTTACATACTTTTATTAAAGCATTTTTTTTTATAATTTTTATGTCAAATGTTTTCTTAACAACTTGCGGTTCTGCTTGACTTACCAGGAAGAAATAAAATATCTTTTAAGATTGTACGGAATCAAGCAAAATTGGCTTGCCCATCAAATCGGTTTGAAGCCTCAAACCCTCTCTTACTTGCTAAACGAAAGTAAAAAATTTAATGAGGATTTATACAAATCGATAAAAGAAATAATAAATACTTATCAATATGATCAAGAGCTTTTTAACAGCAGGTTCGACGATAATTACGATTTGTTTGATGACGAAAAATTGCGAATAGGAATAGGCGGCAGAATAAGAATTTTTGCAAAAAGAAAATACGGTACGCTTAAGAAACTTGCCGCGGCAATGGAAATCTCGCCCCAACAACTTCAACAATATATAACGGGCAAACGTGAACCGGGTTCAAGGATTTTAATCAAACTGCTTCGTTTGGGCTGCGATATTAATTGGTTGTTAAGCGGAACCGAATCTCTCGAATCATTTAAAATCGATAAACTTGAACGCGAGTTGAGAAAGCTTCAAGAAAGCTTGAATCAAATTTCGGAGTTGGTGAAAAAGTAAATTGTAATATACAGAATATGAGTACCGCAAAGGATTTACTTCTTTAATTGACAAACAATCATCAAATTACACGCAGGCTGAAAAAAAATAAAATTATATTGACAGCGGTAGTTTATTTATTTGCAATATTAATACTTATCTTTTCTTCTTTTATTAATATAGACGAGAAATATATAACCGCTTTACTTTTGCTTATTTCTTTTCCTGTTGTTTTTAAAAAGTTTTTTACCCGCTAATTGAAAAACTAACCGCAAAAGAACCTCTATTTCAATACCAAAGCGAAACGAGTTTCTACATTCTTATACAAATCATTACTTTCGCGAATAAAGGTGAATAATAAAATAATCTGTTTATTGTAAATAAATATGATTGTTATTTATCTTTAATTTTACCAGTCTGTATAAATATTATATTATATTTAATATTTATTTTAGTTTCAACTTAACTATATTTATTTCAATTAATAATTACATTACATTTTTTGTAATTTTTATTTATAATAATTAAATTTATTCATTATTTTTTGTTTATAATATTATTTACTGAATATTTTAGACAATTTAAATGCAAACTAAAAAATTCATTTTTCTTATTTCACTATTATACTTTTTTACAAGTGACAACTCCCAAAATCATTTCTTAACAGATTCATTATTTGGCAATTTATTATGGAACTCTGGTAAAAATAAATTGATTAACAATAATCTAAAAACAACCTCAACAACTGCGTTAATTGATTCTAACCATATTTTTACTGACCAAATTTTAGGTATTAAATTTGAAACCGATATACCCAAAAATGACTATCAAAAATTTCTGGACAATATTGATACTAGTAATTGGTTAAAATATACAAATGCATCAAAAAAAATATCAATTAAATTTCCACCGTGTTTAAAATTAGAAATGTTTGATAGTTTAGAAAATCTAATAATTTGCGATTCAGCTATTGTATTTGAATATTTTGATAAGAACGATTCGGCTTATTACCCAATTATTTCTTTTTATTCTACAAAAAGTAGTTTTGAAAAGATTGCATTTAATTTTGGCTTCGATACAACCACAGCTATTTATTCAGAATATTCTAATCCTCCCCCAAAAAGCGAACAAAAACCAGTATGGGTTACTCATGGAAGACAAGGCTTAACTCTAGAAGCTGTAAAAATTGACGGCTATCCGTGGCACGGTTTATATGGTGAAAATTTCTTTGGCGCTTCTCTTAATAACGGAGGGTCTGGTTTAGCAATAAGGGCACAAATGTTGCTCTTTTATGAAGAATCAAATGGATGTAATATTGTCTTTGAATATTATGATGAAGGAGGTTATACTAATTGTGAACTATCTAAATTTGAAGTTATAAAAATGGTAGAGATTTTTTATAAATCATCTATTCTTAGGAAACAATAATTTTGGCACTTTTTTCACCATGATATTCCAAAATAAACATCATTGTCAAGAAAGTATCCAATTTTTGTAAATTGATTTTATCTTGAATTATTTCTTGAGTCGTTGAAATATCAATTTAACAAAATAATTCCACAGATAAGCCACATAAAATATTAATTTTATATCATACTTTATATTTGCTGAATTGGAAGGAATTGTTTGAATACGATTGGTAGAATATATAAATCTATTGAAAAATCTATTGAAAACGAAACTTATAAAAAAAATAGGCTTGCTGTTAAACAAACCTAAATCATTGTAAAATAATATGTTATCTCGGTGGAGCTAGGCGGGCTCGAACCGCCGACCTTTTGACTGCCAGTCAAACGCTCTCCCAACTGAGCTATAGCCCCAAAATTTCAAAATCGGTTGATAAACTTATAAAACTCAGCTTCAATTGTCAATAAATTAATCGCGTAATTCGTTTTCGTTTAACGTATAAGAAAATATTTTGTTCCCGTCTTTATCGTAAACCGTGCATGTTAAATTTCTGTTTTTTCTCGGTCCGGTAACTTCGAAAATAGCAAAGTTCCTTTTTTCAACTAAAGTTCCGTCAATTCTTAAACGGTTAGGCGCATTTTTAAATGATGTAGGACCGGAAGTAAACGGTGAAATCGTAAAGTCGTAAAGAGGATAAGTGCCTCTGCGTTCCAATTTGGAAATTTCGGTTCTGTGCACATCGCCGGTCAAAAATATCACGCCGTTTATTTTTTCTTGTTCAATTAATTTTAGCAATTTTGTTTTTTCGACGGGATAACCTGAATAGTTTTCTTCGGTGGGAGTCGGATTCAAAACCTGCCCGCCGATAGCAATAATTTTGAACGGTGCGTGACTTGTTGTAAGATTATCAATCAACCATTCAATTTGTTCATCACCCAGGATTTGTCTTTTACCGAATTTTCTTCTGTCGGGACTTCTGTAATATCTGTTATCGAGAAGGAAGAAATCCACATCTCCCCAAGTAAACATTGTGGTAGTTCCGGGTTTTCCGTTTATTCCGTAGGAGGGATTTCCCCAAAACAATTTAAATGCTTCCAAAGTTGTTTCTTTGTTCCAAAATCCCCTGTCGCTGTTATTCGGTCCGAAATCGTGATCATCCCAAATTGCATAATGATGTGTTGAACCTAAAAGCGGTTGTAATTCCGGTAAAGATCTTCCATGGGTAAACCTTTTAAGAATTCCGGTTCGTGAATTCCAATCCACTTCCCGCAAATAAAAGTTATCTCCCAACCAAAGCATAAAATCGGGGTTTTTATCATTAATACTTAAAAATATCTCGTAATCTCCGCCGTACGGTTTACCCGGTCGGTCGTATTGTTTTTGATTAATAAACGCACCGCTTCCGGTTGCAAAAGAAAAATTCGGCGGATCTTCCCTCCATTGCCAAAGTTTCTGCGTTTTAAAACGGAGCGGATAGGGTCTATCTACAACTTTATTGTTTATGAACAGTTCGTACTCATAAGTATTACCGGGTTCAACTTCATCGGCAACTAATTTTGCTGTAAAAGCATTTTTCTTTTCCGTATGAACAGTATTGGTTTCATGCCGGTTTTTCTTATCGTAAATATGCCAATAAACAATTTTAACGTCTGCGGCTTTCTTGGTTTGCACCCAGATTAACACTTCGCGCATTGTGGAATAACCGAGCATAGGCCCCGATTGTAAAAGATCGGTTTGTGCATTTACATTTATTATGGAAACAAACAAAAACAAATAGAGTACAAAGAATTGAGTTTTTTTCATGATATTTTTTCCATATTTTTGATAAAACCGCTAAATAATTATAATCAAAAAATAATTTTTCAACAACCGCTAAATAAGTTCATGAAACACATAACAACTATTCTGCTTGCTATAATTTTAATTGCCATATTTCTGGTTTACGGTTGTGATGATACAATTACAAATCAAAACATAGACGATATAGTTATTCCTTCCAAAAATGTGAGTTATAGTCAACATATTCAGCCTTTGTTTAACGTAAAGTGCGCAACAAGCGGATGCCACGACGATAACACCCGAGCGGGCGATTTAAGCCTTACTTCTTACGCAAATACTACGGCAAGCAGTTTAATTGTTTTCCCCGAAGATCCAGATAACAGTATTTTGGTTTGGGCAATAGAAGGAACCAATTTCAAACTTATGCCGCCCATTGAAGCGCCTGTTACGCCTCTGAACGAAAATCAGATTCAAGGAGTAAGAACATGGATTGCCGAAGGTGCTAAGAATAACTAATTCGGATTCCGGGATATATATCCTCGAAATCAAAATAAATAGAGATTTTACTGTCAGTACTAAAACTTTCGAAAACTTTACTTTTAAAAAGGGTTTCTATTATTACGTTGGTAGCGCACAAAAAAACTTAAAAAGCAGAATTCAAAGACATCTTAAAAAAGAAAAAATTATTCATTGGCATATCGATCACATTACAACAATCCGTGAATCGGAAATTACATCGGTTTACGTATTTAGAAGTAAAAAGAAAGATTTCGAATGCGAATTAGTTCAGACTTTAACCCGCAAAGGTATATTAAAATACTCGGCGAAAAATTTCGGGAATTCCGATTGTAATATTTGCGATTCTCATTTGCTTTATTCCAACAAAAGAATTCCTTACAACCAATTCTCGCGTTTATACCAATCGATTGTACGCTTTAATCCTTCTTCCAACGAAATTTCCTGGGAATAGCCCAAATCGCGTTTGGCTTTGCTCACATCGCAAATCCAATATTTTTGCACAAAATCCCTTGCTTTTTCCAGATTAAAAGTTGCGGGTTTATTGGAAAACATAGCGAAAAATTGTGCAAAAGCCGCAACCGTATAAACCAAAAAATGAGGCAGACGAATTTTAATTGCCCCTTTCCCCATTGCTTTTTTAATCCCTTCACTAATTCTGTCCCAATCGTAAAATTCTTCGGAACTGATAAAATAAATTTTCCCGGTCGATTTATCGCTTGTACCGGCTTGGTAAATTCCTTTGACCAAATCCGCAACGTGAATTAAACTTACAAGTTTTTTATCGAACCCGACTATTGTCATTAATCCTTGTTTATACGTTTTGAACATTAAATAAATCTCGGTATCCCTTTCGCCGTAAACTCCGGGCGCCCGCGTAATTGTGATTGGAAGTTTATCCATAAATGACATTGCAAGTTTTTCTTGTTCCAGCTTGCTTCTTCCGTAAGTTGTAATCGGGTGCGGTTCGGTTTCTTCCGTGCATGGCGTTCCGTCCAAAGAAGGACCGCATGCAGTTAAGCTGCTCATTACAACTACTTTTTTAATTGCAGGATTTACTTCGAGAACAGCTTCCAAAAGGTTTTTGGTTGTTTCAACATTTCCTTTGAAATATCCTTCTTCTGTTTTGGCTTTCACAACACCGGCAATATGATAAAGATAATCCGCATCTTTTAAAATTTCATTTAGTTTATCTTTATCAAATAAACCGGAATCGTAAATTTTAACATCTTTGTTTTTTAACCAGCGCAAATTACTTGTTTTTCTTACTATGCATCTGACTTCATAATTTTTTTCAAGTAATAAATCAACCAAATGGCTTCCTACAAAGCCAGTTCCTCCGGTCACTACGGCAATTTGTTTATCAGACATTTTTCCCTGTTATAAGTAATAAATTTGATTTTATGGAAATAAGATTATAGTTTAGAAAATTGATTTAACAAAACAAATCGAAAAATAACAAAAAAAGCAGAATTAATTATATAAAGGGAGGAATGAATTTGGATTTATTCAAAAAGTGTTATGACTTTACTCGCGCCGATGAAGTAAAATCCCAAGGTGTTTATCCTTATTTTAGAGCTATTGAAGAGAACGAAGGACCGGTCGTTTCCATAGAAGGCAGAAAAATTATAATGGCGGGCTCTAACAACTATTTGGGGTTAACTTCCGATCCGAGAGTAAAGGAGGCGGCAATAAAAGCTATAGAAAAATACGGGACCGGATGTTCGGGTTCGAGATATTTAACCGGGACTTTGGATTTACACATCGAATTCGAAGAAAAATTAGCGAAGTTTTTAGGAAAAGAAGCGGTCTTGTTATTTTCCACCGGTTTTCAAACTGCACAAGGAATTATACCCACCCTTGTTCATAGAGGTGAATATGTTATATCGGATAAAGATAACCATGCATGTATAGTTGCGGGAAATTTGATTGCCCGCGGAGCTAACGTTGAGTTGTTACGCTATCGTCATAATGACATGAACGATTTGGAAAGAGTACTGAGTAAAATTCCCAAAGAAGCTCCAAAGTTAATTGTTAGTGATGGTGTTTTCAGTACGGGCGGAGAAATTGTGGACCTACCCCGTTTGGTTGAATTGGCAAAAGCAAATAATGCAAGAATATTAATTGATGACGCTCACGCAGTTGGCGTAATAGGTAAAGGCGGCAGAGGTACGGCAAGCGAGTTTGATTTGGTTGACGAAGTCGATTTAACAATGGGAACTTTCAGTAAAACATTTGCATCGCTCGGTGGATTTGTTGCCGGAGAAGCAAAAGTAATCGATTATATAAAGCATCATGCACCGGCATTAATTTTCAGCGCTTCACCTACTCCTTCTTCCGTTGCTGCGGCAATGGCTGCATTGGAAATATTGGAAAAAGAACCGGAAAGAGTAACTCAATTAATTAACAATGCAGAAAGAGTTAGGTCCGGACTTAAAGAAGCGGGATTTGAAGTGATAGACGGAAGAACCGGAATCGTCCCGGTATTGGTTGGCGGCAGTGACGAAATTGCATTAACCATGTGGAGACGATTATACGACGAGGGTGTTTTCGTGAATGTATTCATTCCGCCGGGTGTTCCGCAAGGCAGACAAATGATGAGAACAAGCTACATGTCAACTCATAAAGAAGAACATCTGGATTACATTATTGATACATTTAAAAAAGTCGGGAAAGAACTTGGCTTAATATAAATTCCGTTGAGGTAAAAATGAGTACAATTTCCGTTCGACCAGTAAAATCAAAAAAAGATTTTAAGACTTTTCTGAAGTTCCCATGGAAAATTTATAAAGACGATCCTTACTGGGTACCGCCGCTTTTCATGGAGAAAAAAAGGATTCTCGATAAAAATAAAAACCCGTTTTTCAAAAGAGCCGATATGGAAATGTATCTTGCCGAAAAAAACGGCGAAGTTGTCGGAAGAATTGCCGCAATCCGTAACGATGTGCATAATGAAATTCACAAAGAGAATATCGGTTTTTTCGGATTTTTCGAATCGATAAACGATCAAGATGTAACTAACAAATTATTTGAAACCGCAGAAAAATGGGTAAAAGCTCAAGGTTTGGATGCTATCAGAGGTCCGGCAAATCCTTCAAGTAATGACGAATATGCTTTATTAATCGAAGGATTTGATGATTCTCCTCGATTAATGATGACGTACAATCCGAAATATTATATGGATTTAATTGAAAACTACGGATTTAAGAAAATCAAAGATTTATACGCTTGGAAAATTGAAAACGATAAGATAATGAAATCGGAGAAATTGTTACGCGTTTCGGAAATAGCGCGTAAACGTTCCGGTATAAAAATCCGCGAAGTGGATATGAAAAATTTCAAGAAGGAATTGGAAATAGTTAAGTATATTTATAACAAAGCGTGGGCTCCCAACTGGGGTTTTATTCCAATGACTGATGAAGAAATAGAAGCTTTGGCAAGCGATTTGAAACCGTTAATAGAACCTTCCATTGTATTGTTCGGCGAAATTGATAACAAACCCGTTGGCTTCGCACTTGTAATGCTCGATTATAACCAGATTTTCAAAGAAATGAACGGACATCTTTTCCCGTTTAATTTCATTAAGCTTTACACTAAAAGAAAACAAATTAAATGGGCAAGGATAATTACTCTTGGAATTATTCCCGAATATCAAAAACGCGGACTCGATGCTGTATTTTATTACGAAATTGCAAAGCGCGCCGAAAAAATTGGGATACTTCTCGGTGAAGCAAGTTGGATTTTGGAAGATAACGAAATGATGAACCGCGGTGCAAAGGTTATGAACGGTACTCTTTATAAAAAATACCGGGTTTATCAGAAAGATATTACCGTATAATATTAATAATATTTTCGGATAATTTCGTTTTCCGCTCTATTCTTCTTCCATAAACACTTTATCGTATGTGGAAATGTGGGGCGGATCAACCTTTTTGAGAATTTTAAAGATTTCTTTATCCGGATAGTCTTTCATATATTGATAAATTTCAGCATGTTTTGCGTTAAAAAACACACGCAATAAAACACTTCTGCGATTGATTTTATCCAAGTCTTCGTCCAAATGCAAAATCAGTTTGGCTATATTTTTTTGAGCCTTTTCTTTATTAGTGAAATATTCGTCAAGTCCGTTATAATGATAATCGAAAAAGTCTTCGCGGAACCGTTGTAAATCGGAATCTCGCAAATCTTCCACCAATGCCCTTCTGTTGTATGTCGAACTGTTCAATTGCCAACCGTCTGCATTCGAGCCCGAACCCAAAACCGCAATATCGTAAGCCCGTGCGAAATAATCGGAACCGCCAAGAGGTTCATACGAATCCATATCGAATCCGATGATTAAATAAGCATAAAAATCCAAAAAGCTGGTTAAAGGGTCGAACACCGTTGGATCGAAATACAAGATTTGATTCTGTTCGTAGTTGAATTTCCATTTACTGTCTTGAATTCGCAGCATCAAAGAATTTCTATTCGATTTGTAAATCGGTCTTTGACTTGTAATCACTACCTGCGCGCTGTAATTTAAGTCGGAAGTTCCGCTTGTAAAAAAGATGTTAAAACTGCAATCAATCGGATCACCTTCCCAAGCATCACCCGTAAATTTATTTTGATTTAAATAATCTTCAATTACCTTAGCGAAATCTTCCAATCTTTCTTTCGATGCGGTTTCGAGTTTTTCATAGTTAACGGTAACCCGTGCATTCAATTCTTGTGCGTTAATTGTTACCGCCAAAATAAAAAAAGTAATTACAAGAAAATATTTCTTCATAAGGCTAATTCTCTGTTGTTTTTATTATAATAAAATAAAGATTTAATGATTATTATTCAAATACGGCAAATCTTCATAAGAATCTTCGATTCTTATAATTATATCGAAAACCGGGCAAAAAGTTCCTTCTTTATTTTTATAACAAACGCGAAAATATATTTAAATTTATTGACATTTCATTCTCAACAATTTATTTTTAAATTATATGTAAATAATTAAACATAATTCAATGCTTAATTATTTCTACAAATTAATTTCTTATCATTTTTTGTTTTTGCTGTTTTTCATTCCGCAATTAATTATTTCCGGTCAAACTTTGGTTGGGGCAAAACAATCCGCACTTTCTAATTCGGCGGTCGCACAAAGTAATGATGCATTTGGTATTTACGGTAATCCGGCAGGTATTGCGCAAATGCATTGGCGGGAATTCGGGATTTATTATTCCCCTTCTCCATTCGGGTTAAAAGAACTTGCAAATGCAAATGCCGTTTACGTGGAACCGACATCTTTCGGTAATTTGGGAATCGGATTTTCGCTCTACGGTTTTGAATTATTCAAAGAAAACAAACTCGCGTTAACTTATGCCAACGAATTTTGGAATAATTATTTCATCGGCGTTACACTTATTTACCAAAACTTGAAAATTAAAAATTACGGTTCTGCGAATGCATTTAATTTAATTCTTGGCGGAATTTCTTACATAACAAACGATTTGCGAATCGGTTTCTCAATTGAAAATTTGCTCAGATCTACCTACGGAGAAGAGAAAAATCAAATTCCGGTAATTTTTCAATCCGGCTTCAGCTACGATGTTTTGGATAATGCTGTTGTTAACATCGCCGTTTTTAAAGAACTTGGTTATAACTTTTCCGTCCGGTTCGGGGCGGAGTATTTGCCGGTTGAATTCCTTGCATTAAGATTCGGGATGAATACATTTCCGGGGAAATATTCTGCTGGAGTTGGAATTAATTTTTCTTTTTTCCAAATCGATTACGCGGTTGAACACCATAATATTTTGGGCATCACCCATCAATTCGGTCTAACCTTGCAGTTCAGCGGTTTCGAAAACAGAATAAAAGCGGTAAAGCATTATTTGTTCGAACAAAAATGAAAAGATTAATTTTCATTGTATTGCTATTACTGTATCGTATTTCGTTTGCTCAAAACGATACCCTGCGTTCAATTGATGAATTGACCGATAAATTTTTGGAAAATGCCAACGAAACGGCGGAATATTCACAAATTTATTCGCTGTTTGAATACCTTCTCGAAAATCCGGTTAATTTGAAAACGGCTTCAGTTAACGATTTGCTTAAAATTCCCTTTTTGACTTATCCGGTTGCAAAAAAGATTACCGAATACCTTAAAAATCATCCGGGAGTTAATTCTGTTTCATTTCTCGATTCGCTGGATTGGTTGGATAAAGAAACTGCGGAAAATATTAAACCGTTTTTATCGTTCGGAAGAACATTACCGGAAACCGGTAGAAAACCCAATAGAAAAGCCGGATTACAATTCCGCAGCAGAATTCAAACGGATTTCCAACAACGTAAAGGATTTACGGAAAACAAATTTGCCGGCACGGGGATAAAGAATTACAACCGTTTGAAAATTAATTACGGTAATAAATACAGATTTACATTTTTAACGGAAAAAGATGCCGGTGAAAAATCTTATACGGATTTCACTTCTGCAAATTTGACAATAAACGGCAACGGACTTTTTAATAAAATCGTTTTGGGCGATTACTTAATCGAGTTCGGGCAAGGATTGGCGTTGTGGAGTCCGTATGCATTTTCTAAAAGTAGTGTTGCTGTTAAAACCGTTACGAAAAGACCAAGAGGACTTATAAGTTACACAAGTAGCGATGAAAACAGATTTTTCAGAGGCGCGGGAGCGTCAATAAATTTGGAGCCGTTAAATTTTATTCTTTTCTATTCACAAAACAAACTCGATGCTTCTCTTAACGACGATTCTTCTTCCGTTTCATCCATAAACGTAAGCGGATACCACAGAACAAATTCCGAAATTTCCAAAAAAGATATTTTAAATGAGAAAAATTTCGGTTTAATGATTTTGCTCTCTCCTTTTACTAATTTTAAAATAGGTTATCTATTTTCCCATTCTGAATTTTCACTTCCCTTTTACAACAATAGTATTTACAAATTAAACGGTAACCGTTTTAATTTCCATTCACTTTCAGTGGATTTATATTTTAATTTGCTTACCCTTTCAAGCGAAGTAGCTTACAATTCCACTTCGGTGGCAAGTTTGGTTAATGTAAATTTCAACCTTACGAAAAATTTTTATCTAGTTTTTTCTTTTCGCAATTACCCGAGGAATTATTACAATTTATATGCAAACGGTTTCGGTGAACGAAATAACACTCAAAACGAGAAAGGATTTTATGCCGGAGCAACGTGGAAAAATAATTTAGGAGAATTAAATTTTTATTACGACCAATTCTATTTCCCTTATTCTACTTACCTTAACATTTTTCCTTCTTCGGGTAATGAATTTATGATTGACTTTAAATCGAGACGCTTCCGTTCTTTTATTTTCGGTATCCGGCTGAAACACGAAGAAAAACCCAAAACTTCGGAGAACAAAGAATTAACTTCAATTACAAATACGGCAAGAACCGAATTTATTCTACGAGGAAAGAATTATTCGTCCCGCACGAGATTTGAAATAAAATTCTACGACGATAAAATTTCCCCGCAGGAAAAAGGGATTTTATTATTTCAAGAGTTAAACTGGCAGATGTTCGGCAAAGTTAAACTCTCCGGAAGAATTGTATTCTTTAGCACGGATTCTTACGAAACAAGATTATATGAATACGAGAGAAATGTAAGAGGAATTTTTTACAATCCGGCCTTATTCGGGAAAGGGATAAGATGGTATTTAGCGGGAAAATATCGAATATTCGATTTTGCCGAATTGTCTTTTAAATACTCTGAAACATATAAACCTTTCGAGAAAAATCTCGGTTCGGGATATTCGGAAATTGATAGCAATCTTGATAATTCACTTATAATCCAACTCGAAATGATATTTTAAATATTTCAAAATCTGTTTTTCCTTGCTAAAATCGATAACTCTATCTAATTTTCATAACTGATTTTAATCAACTAACCGAAAGGAAAACAATGAGAACAATTGTAACAATGCCCGGCGACGGTATAGGAAAAATTGTGTTACCGGAAGCGCTAAAAGTTTTAAAAGCCGCCGGATTCGAGGCAAATTACGTTCACGGAGATATCGGATGGGAATTTTGGCAAAAAGAAGGAAACGCTCTTCCCCAAAGGACAATCGATTTGCTGGAAGAACATAAAATCGGTTTGTTCGGAGCAATTACAAGTAAACCGAAAGATGCGGCTGCGGAAGAATTGGATCCGGCTTTGAAAGATAAAGGATATGTTTATTTTAGTCCGATCGTAGGTCTACGCCAACATTTTAATCTGGATATTTGCATTCGTCCGTGCCAATCTTTTGAAGGTAACCCGCTGAACTTCATCAGAAAAACTTTGGACGGATACGAAGAACCGCACGTAAATGCAGTAATTTTCAGACAAAACACCGAAGGCTTATATGCCGGAGTGGAATGGACAAATCCGCCCGATGTGGTTCGCGAAGCATTGGAAACACATCCGAAAATGAAAAAATTTGCCGATGTTCCGAGCGAAGATTTGGCAATTTCAACAAGAATTGTAACTCGCCCGGCTTGTCATAGAATTGCTAAAGAAGCATTTGAATATGCTAAAAAATTCGGTTATAAAAGCGTAACGGTTTGCGAAAAACCAAACGTGCTGCGGGAAACTTCCGGTATGATGGTTGAAGAAGCCAGAAAAGTGGCAAAAGAATATCCGGAAATTGCACTATGGGAAACAAACATCGATGCACAAATGATGTGGCTTACCAAAAATCCGGAAGATTACGGTGTTATCGTTGCGGAAAATATGTTCGGTGATATTGTAAGCGACGGATTTGCCGGCTTGGTCGGTGGTCTTGGTTTTGCATGCAGCGCCAATATCGGAAAGGAAGTTGCAGTATTCGAACCAACGCACGGTTCGGCTCCGAAATACGAAAAACTCGATCCGCCGATAGTTAATCCGATAGCTATGATTTTAAGTGCATGCATGATGTTGGATCATATCGGCGAAACGGAAAAAGCGACAAAAATTAGAAATGCTATTGCTGAAGTGATAAAAGAAGGAAAAGTGAGAACTTACGATATGATGAAATTGCGCGGCGGTCCCGATGCATTAAATCAAGGGGCTTGCACTACTTACGAAATGACCGAAGCGATTATTCAAAAACTTTGAGAAGTTTGGACGTGAAACGTGAAACGTAAGACGTAAAATGTTAAACGGAAGAGACGCTAGATGAAAAACACTGAAAGCAAATCCGTTCATGGATGGAGAAATTATAAAATATGTTAAAATTATCTCACAAAGAATTAGATGTTTGGAATCAAAGCATGATTTTAATTAAAAAAGTTTATGTTTTTACAAAAACTTTGCCTTCCGATGAAAAGTTTAACTTAATTTCTCAAATGAGACGTTCTGCAATTTCAGTAGCGTCCAACATAGCAGAAGGATTATCCAGAACAACAAAAAAAGAAAAACAAAGATATATAGAAATTTCCCGTTCTTCATTAATTGAATTAGATGCACAACTTGAGGCATGTTCGGAAATTGGTTATTCTTCTACCGAGGATTTATCTGAATTTGACGATTTATTAAATCACATTTTTGCAATGTTGACAAACTTAATGAAAAATATTGATTGAAAAATTAAACATTATTTCGTCTAGCGTCTAACGTTTTACGTCTAACGTTTTACGTTTTATGTCTAGCGTCTTACGTCTATCGTATTTCCTCTTACATTAATCTGGAGAAATTATGAGAGAAAAAATAAAACAAATTTGGCCCGAAATAGAACTTATTAAAAACGAAGAAATTAAAGAAAAGACTTATAAATGTTGGGAATATGCAATTGAGCATTCCCCGCTTGAACCCGAAGACTTGGAAAAAATTCCATTCTCATTGCTCATTGATAATTACGATATAAAATTTATGCAACATAAGCGGGCAGCTGTCCGTCTTTCAATAGCAATTGCCGAAGAAATGCAAAAAAGCTTTGGTAACGAACTAAAGATTAATATGGATTATCTCATTTCCGGCGCAATTTTAATCGACGTAGGAAAATTGCTTGAATATGAAATGGATGAGAACGGAAAACTTTCGACGAGCAAGAACGGTAAACTTTTACGTCATCCGTTCAGCGGGGTTTCGTTGGCGGAACGTTTCGGACTTCCGTGGGAAATTCAACATATAATTGCCACACATTCGAAAGAAGGAGATTTGGGAAAACGAACGGTCGAATCTATAATTGTGCATCATGCGGATTTTGTTTCGTTTGAACCGTTTCAGAACGAGAAGACGTTGAGATGTTGAGACGTTAAAAATATAATAAACAAATTTGAAGGATTTATATAAATGTTAAAGTTAGGGCATAAAAACTTAACAACATGGGAAAAAAGTTTAGAATTGGTTGAATCCATCTACAAGTTTTGCGATAAACTACCTGAAAAAGAAAAATATATCATAATTCCACAATTAAAAAGAGCTGCAATATCGGTTTCTTCTAATATTGCAGAAGGATATGCTAGAAAATCCAAAAAAGAAACTTTAAGATTTTTGGATATTGCCAGATCTTCTTTAGTAGAAATTGATACTCAGATTGCTATTACTGTAAAATTAAAGTATGTCGATGAAAAAAATATTAATAAATTATCGGAAACCATAAATCATACTTTCGCATTATTAACAAAATTAATAAACTCAATTATTCAGAACTAACGTCTAAACGTTTTTCGTCTAAACGTTTTTCGTCTAAACGTTTTTCGTCTGCACGTTTATTCGATTGCACGTTGATACGGAGGAACCATGGCTCAAAATTTAGTTGAAAAAATTGCACAAAAATTTGCCGTTGATATTCCGGGAGATTTTAAAATTCATAGCGGAGATTACATTTCCATTCAACCGGCTTATGTAATGACGCATGACAACACCGGAGCGGTAATTTCCAAGTTCAAAAAAATCGGCGCTAAAAAATTTGCTAATCCGCGGCAAGTTGTCCATACTCTCGATCATAATATTCAAGACAAAAGCGAAAAGAACATTGCAAAGTATATGAAAATCGAGAATTTCTCGCGGGAAATGAGTTGCGATTTTTATCCCGCCGGGCGCGGCATCGGGCACCAAATAATGGTTGAAGAAGGCTACGCATGGCCCGGTACCATGGTCGTTGCTTCCGATAGCCATTCAAACATGTACGGTGGAATTGGATGTTTGGGTACTCCAATCGTAAGAACCGACGCAGCAGCAATTTGGGCTACAGGCAGAACTTGGTGGCAAATTCCCCCTGTCGCAAAAGTAGAGCTGAAAGGAAATCTTAAACCCGGAGTTACCGGCAAAGATGTAATTATTGCTCTGTGCGGTTATTTTAATCACGACGAAGTTTTAAATCACGCAATTGAGTTTACAGGAGAAGGAATCAAAAATTTATCATTGGATCAAAGATTAACTATCGCCAATATGACAACCGAATGGGGTGCACTCGTTGGTCTCTTCCCTATCGATGAAATAACAATAGATTGGATTAAGAAAAGGATTGAATTTGTAAAGAAACGAGGACCGGCGGGAGTTCCTTCCGATGCGGATGGTAACGGTGAACATCCCCGATTAAATCAAAAACATTTGGAAGAATTGATCGAAGAACTTCCAAATTTGACACCGGACGACGACGCTTATTATTCCAAAGAATTAACAATCGACCTTAGCACAATTGAACCTTACGTATCCGGTCCGAACACCGTAAAGGTAATGACGCCCGTTTCGGAAATTAAAAAACAAAATGTGAAAATTAATAAAGCCTATCTTGTTTCATGCGTTAACAGCCGGTTGGAAGATATTGCCGAAGCCGCAAAAATCGTTAAGGGTAAAAAAGTTGCCGAGGGAGTGGAATTTTACATTGCCGCCGCTTCAAGCGAAGTTCAGAAAGAAGCTGAGAGTTTGGGTTACTGGAATGATTTATTGGAAGCCGGTGCCATTCCGCTACCACCCGGTTGCGGACCGTGCATAGGTTTGGGAGCAGGTTTGCTGGAAGACGGAGAAGTAGGAATATCCGCCACAAACAGAAATTTTAAAGGAAGAATGGGCTCGCCAAACGCTGAAGCATACCTGGCTTCTCCTGCTGTGGTTGCGGCTTCTGCGATTTCGGGCAAAATAGATTACGGGTTTGAAAACGGCGGACACCAAATTAACGGTGAGGTTAAAGTAAATCCCAAACCCGAAAGACCAAAAGGTAAAGTGGAAATAATTGACGGTTTTCCCAAACAAATTAAGGGCAATGTAATTTTCTGTCCGGCGGACAACATGAACACCGACGGTATTTATCCGGGTAAATACACGTATATCGACGATTTCACTCCGGAAGACCAAGCGAAAGTTGTAATGGAAAATTATGATATTAAATTCAAGGAAATTGCAAAAGCCGGTGATATTCTTGCCGGCGGATATAATTTCGGAACCGGAAGTTCACGCGAACAAGCGGCTACCGCATTAAAATACAAAGGCATTCAATTGGTTGTTGTCGGTTCGGCAAGCGCAACATACAAAAGAAATGCAATAAATAACGGATTTTTGGTTTTGGAAGTTCCCGAATTTATTGATTATCTAAAATCAAAATTCGGCGATGAAATGCTTACAATTAATACTGAGACCGAAGCCGATCTCGATTTTGTAAATTCCTTGTTAACTTTCGGAGATAAGAAGTTTGATATTGAACCGGTAGGTGTTGCCGCGCAGGAATTAATCGTATTAGGCGGCTTGGAAAATTGGGTTAAAAAACATCTTGTTTAAAAACTAAAGAGATAATTTTCTTTTGATAATTATCATATAATATTTATGTTGCATTATACAATTTCCTATATTTTTTGCACAATATGAAAAACAAAATATATAAAAGAACTTTAGTTAACCAAATCGTAAAATTTCTAAAACGTTCAGATATAATTGTTATCATCGGAGCAAGACAAGTTGGGAAAACCACTTTATTAAAATACCTGATAACTAATCATATAAAGAAAAACGTTTTTTATTTCGATTTGGAAAATATAAAACTCCTTCAATTATGCAATTCCGGGACCGAAAATACTTACCGGTATTTACTTGAACAAGGTGCAAACGAAAAAGAAAAGATTACGCTGGTCATTGATGAAATTCAATATCTGAACAACCCGTCTTCATTCCTTAAAATTTTTCATGATCATTATAAAAATGTGAAACTTATAGTTTCCGGTTCGTCAACATTCGATATTAAGAAGAAATTTAACGAAAGCCTTGCCGGCAGAACAGTTACTTTTGAATTGTTCCCACTTTCCTTTGAAGAGTTTTTACTTTTTAAAAATAAATCATACAAACTATCAACAAATAATTCGCAAACTACAAACGACGAACTCATTAACCTTGCCGAGGAATATATCAAATACGGCGGGTATCCTAAAGTTGTTCTGGAAAAATCCGTTGAAGTAAAACAAGTTTACTTGTCGCAAATTATCAATACATATATCAGAAAAGATATACGCGATATAGGAAACATTAGGAACATCGAGGCTTTTAATAATTTATTGGAACTTCTGGCGTCTCAGTCGGGCAGCTTACTTAATATTTTGGAACTATCCAATACTTTAAATCTAAATAGAAATACGGTTGAAACATATTTATATCTGTTGGAAAACACATTTATTATTAAAAGAATCAGACCGTTTCATAAAAATCTAAGAACGGAAATATCGAAACATCCGAAAATTTATTTTTTAGATACGGGAATGATGCACTTGCTATGGTTAAAGGATTTCCCTAAAGTGATACTCGGAAATTCTTTCGAAACATTTGTATTTCTGGAACTATTAAAATCAAAAAAAGAAGTGAAATTCTGGCGTACAACTAATAAACAAGAAGTGGATTTTATTTTTCAAGGGAAAAAATTGCATTCGATAGAAGTTAAATTGAATTTCAATCATGCAAAACTTAAATCATTAAACTTTTTCTCACATAAATATAATTCGGTAAAAACGGTTATCGGATTATACGGGAAAAAACAAGGGAAATATATTTGGGAATTTATAAAAGATAAATACTTGTAAAAATGATTGTAAATTTTGATATCCCGTTATTTTTATATTTGACAGAAAAAAAAGAATTGAAAATTTGTTTAAACTGAGATATTAAAAATTATGCTTGGACACATAAATGGAAACTTATAGAGTAAACCTATCTAATCCATACGGTAAAAAATCGAAATACCAACCGTATTTTTATATCATATTTGGAATTCTATATACAATCTTAGGAATACTAAAATATATGAGTAGTTACTCTGATTATTTGTCGAGTGGAATTTGGACGATCACTGGAATCGGTTTTATAATTGTTGGTTTCATATCTAAAAATACTTTTTCAAAAAATTTTCTTGAGTTAAACGATAAAGCTATTTTTGCTCATCCTTCATATAATAAAAATATTAAAATTGATTGGAATGACTTGGAACAAATTAAAATTAACCCGGTCTCTTTTGATTTTATCTTAAAAAACGGATCAACGGAATCTATTTCCCTTGGAAATCTTACTTACAAAGACGTAATCGAAACAAAGGAAAAGTTAAAAGAATTTGCACAACATCATAAAGTAAAAATAAATTAAAAAATGAGTTTAATTTATGGATAATTCGGTTGATCTGGATAAAAACCTAATCAGAGATTTAGCACTGATAATTGAGAAAAGCAAAAATCAATTATCTGTCCAAGTGAACAGCGCCCTCACACTAACTTTTTGGAAAATCGGAAAAACTATAAACGAACATATTCTAAAAAATAAACGAGCTGAATACGGGAAGCAAATTGTTAAAAATATTGGGATTAAATTAAGCGAACAATACGGAAGAAGTTTTAATTCTAAAAATCTGCACCGTATGATGCAATTTGCTGAAAAATTTCCCGACTTTGAAATTGTCGTTACACTGTCACGACAATTAAGTTGGTCGCATTTCATTGAAATTATTCCTATTAAAAATCCAGAAGCACGATTCTTTTATGCAAAAAAAATAGCGGAAGAAAAATGGAGCGTTCGTCAAACACGTAAACAAATTGAACGAAAAGTTTACGAACGGACAGAAATTGCAAAAATCCAAGACCCAATAATTAGACAAAATATTGATTCGAGCAACGCGGTTTTTAAAGACCCTTACTTTCTTGATTTTTTAGGGCTTAAAGATGGATATTTGGAAAAAGATTTGGAAACGGCAATAATCAAAGAGTTGGAAAATTTTATATTGGAACTTGGTAACGGCTTTACCTTTATTGAACGACAAAAGAGAATGATAATAGATGGGAAAGACTTTTATTTGGATTTGCTGTTCTTTCATAGAAAATTAAAGAGATTAGTCGCGATTGAATTAAAGCTTGGTGAATTTAAAGCTGATTACAAAGGACAAATGGAACTTTACCTTAAATGGTTGAACCGGTATGAAAAAGAAAAAGATGAAAATATGCCAATTGGTTTAATATTATGCACCGAAGCAAGTCGTGAGCAGATAGAACTACTTGAAATGCATAAAGATGGTATTATGGTTGCAGAATATTGGAAAGAGCTACCACCTAAAAAAAAGCTTGAAGAAAAACTGCGAAAGATATTAGCTGAAGCAAGAAGTAGAATTGAAACAAGAAAGATTATAGAAAATGAATAGAATTATAAGTTTAGACAAAATCAATTATTTCTTATTTATAAATAAATTTAACATATAAATTAAGGGTTTAAAATTATGCAAAAATCTATTTCCAGAACCATTGCCGAATTTGCGGTAAACTTAAAATACGAAGACTTACCCGAAAAAGTAATTTATGAAGTAAAAAGATATTTATATGATTCAATCGGTTGTGCGTACGGCGCATATAAAACAAAAGATGTTAATATCGTTAGAGATATTTACAAAGAAATTGGCGGGAAAGAAGAAGCCACATTAATCGGTTTCGGAGATAAAATGCCCGCAGTAAATGCTACCTTGGTAAACTCTCTTGCAATTAGAGCGCTTGATTTTAACGATATATATTGGAAGGAAGATCCTTCGCATCCTTCCGATTTAATTCCTGCAGCTCTTGCCACAGGAGAGCTGGTAGGCGCTTCGATGAAAGATGTAATTGTGGCAATTGTTCTTGCATACGAATTCGAACAACGTTTATGTGAATTTGCAGTTCCCGGAATCCGAGAACGCAAATGGCATCATGCAACTTTAACTCAATTTGTATCGCCGATTGTTGCCGGTAAACTACTTGGTTTAACTGTCGACCAAATGGTAAATGCAATCGGTATAAACGGTTCGCACAACCACACAATCGGTTGCCCTACCGCCGGAAAATTAACCATGATGAAAAATACGGTTGACCCAATGGCTGTTCAATCCGGTGTATTTGCGGCTCTGATGGCTCAAAAAGGTTACACGGGAACCGAAAAGGTGTTTGAAGGTAAAGAAGGCTTTATGGATACATTTTTGGGGTGGAATGCTGAAGAAGAAAAACCGGACCCTATTGAAATGAAAGGTAGACAAAGCCTTGGTAAATGGACTTGGGACGTCGACAAACTTATTGGAAATCTCGGTCAAAATTTCAAAATTCTCGAATGCAGTATGAAAGCTTTCCCAACGGAAGCTTTAACTCACACTCACATTACTGCAACCTTAAAAGTCGTTACTAAAAACGATATCGATTACAAAGATATAGAAGAAATTAAAATTACAACCATCGCGCGCGCCGTGGATATTTTATTCGATCCGCATAAATACAGACCCGAATCAAGGGAAACTGCGGATCACTCACTTCCCTATTGTATTGCTGCAGCTGTTGTTGATAGAAAAATTACCACGGAAACGTTTTCCGAAGAGAAACTTAAAGATCCGAGAATTTGGGAAGTGATAGATAAGATTAAAGGCGAAGCATCGGAAGAATTCGAAAAAATGTTCCCGGCAAAACAACCTTCGCGGGCAACAATCAAAACCAAAGACGGTAAAGTCTATTCCGAATATCTAGAATACCCAAAAGGCGATCCGCGTGAACCGATGACAATGGAAGATTTGGATAACAAATTCAAAGCGCTTGCATCGGGATTAATGAATGAAAATAAACAAAATGAAATAAAAAACGTTATTTTTAATGCTGAGAATTTTTCCGCAAAAGAGTTTATGGAAAAATTAATTGTTTAACTTAATGATGAGCGGTTCATGAACAAAAACAATTTTGTTATTGCCGGAAAAAAAGGTGATAAAATCCGGTCGGATTGTTACGTAGAATTAAAATCCAAAAAATCCGGGGGAATAAAACTCGATTTAAAAAGTAAAGTCGAAGTAATGTACGGCGACGATATTCGCAAAACAATATTTGCAATGTGCGATTATTTCGGTATCAAACACGCCGGTATTTACATTGAAGATTACGGGGCTTTGCCGTCAACAATCATGGCACGATTCGAACTTGCGGTTAAACGGCTTTTCCCGGAAATCGAAAAAGAATCTCTGCCGGAATTTAATCCCGCTAATAATTACAAAACTAAAAAAGACAGATTACGCAGAAGCAGATTATATCTTCCGGGAAACGAACCGAAATTTTTTCCTAATGCAGGTTTGCATAAACCGGACGGAATAATTCTCGATTTGGAAGATAGTGTATCTCCGATGGAAAAAGATGCCGCTCAACTGCTTGTGCGAAATTCATTGCGTGCAATTGATTTTTACGGCGCCGAACGTATGGTGCGGATAAACCAACTGCCGCGCGGTCTGGACGATTTAAAATATGTTGTTCCGCATAACGTTCACGTAATTTTAATTCCGAAATGCGAATCTGCCGGTGATGTAAAAATCGTCGAAGAAAAAGTAAACGAACTCAAAAAGAAACATTCCGTAAAAAATAAAATTTATTTTATGCCGATTATCGAAAGTGCCCTTGGCGTAATTAAAGCTTATGAAATTGCTACGGCATCGGAAAACAATTGTGCTTTGGCTATTGGTCTGGAAGATTACACTGCGGATATCGGAACACAAAGAACCAACGAAGGCAAAGAAAGCTTTTTCGCTAGATCTATGTTGGTAAACGCGGCAAAAGCAGCACGAATTCAGGCAATCGATACGGTATTTTCGGATGTGACGGACATGGAAGGTCTGCGTCAAAGCGTTTTGGAAGCTAAAGCGTTGGGCTTTGAAGGAAAGGGTTGCATTCATCCCCGTCAAATAAAAGTCGTACATGAGGCATTTGCACCAACGGAAGAAGAAATTGATAAAGCAAAAAAAATTGTTGAAGCTTTCAAAGAAGCTAAAAAGAAAGGGCTTGGCGTAGTATCGCTCGGCAGTAAAATGATTGATCCGCCGGTTGTAAAAAGGGCGGAGAATGTATTAAAGATGGCTAATCTAAAAGAAAAGGAGAACTAATTAGTTTATAGCTTAATAAATTTGTTTTATTGCTATATTGTTCAAAACAAAAAATAGTAGAACGGTAAAATATTAACAATATGAAATATTTAAAACTTAATGATATTGAAGCATATAAAATTTCGTTTAATTTGAGTAATATGGTCTGGGAAATAATATTGAATTGGAAACAATTTGAAAAAGATACTGTTGGTAAACAGTTTATTCGTTCTATTGATTCAATTTCGGCAAATATAGCCGAGGGTTTCGGAAGGTATCATAAAAAAGATAAAATTAAATTTTACAGATATAGTTATGGTTCCTTGTATGAATCGCTCGACTGGAATGAAAAAGCTAATAAAAGAAATTTAATAACCACAGAACAATACAATTACATTTTAAATCAATTACAGAAATTACCAAAGTCCTTACATCACTTAATAAATTTTACAGATAATAAACTTAAAATTTGAATTTGACATTAATTAGCAATAAAACAATACAACAATATTATAAGCAACCACTATGAAAATGATTAAGAATTCAGCTGGCAGACTTGTTCCATCAGAAGTAAACGGACAAAAACAAATACCGTTCAAAGGTGTTGGCAAATACAAACCTAAAGGCAAAAAGGCTGCTCCGCCGATAAGAAGTTGTATTGATTACCCAGCCGATGGAAATAAAGTTGTTAAAAACTTACAGGAAGCATTAAAAAGAGCCGGACTTAAAGACGGAATGACAATTTCCACTCATCATCATCTGCGAAACGGCGACGCGCTTACAAATATGCTTTTCGATACTATAAAGTCGATGGGTGTTAAAAATATCAGATGGTTCCCCAGCGCTTCCTTTCCGGTCCATCAACATCTTATCAAATATTTGGAAGACGGAACAATTCATCATATCGAAGGAAGTATGAACGGACCGCTCGGAAGATTCACTTCCGAAGGTAAGATGAAAGGAACGGGCGTTTTAAGATCGCACGGCGGCAGATGGCAAGCAATACAAGACGGCGAAGTTCACATCGATATTGCAGTTATAGCTGCACCGACAGCCGATCCCTTCGGAAATGCAACGGGTGATCGCGGTCCCACTGCATGCGGTCTGCTTGGTTTTGCATTAGCAGATTCCATTTACGCAGATAACGTAATTGTTGCCACCGACAACCTTGTTCCCTTCCCTTGTATTCCGTGGCAAATTCAAGGGAACAACGTGGATTATGTTGTTGAAGTCGATTCTCTCGGCGATCCTACGAAAATAGTTTCGGGAACTACGCAAGTAACTAAAAGTCCGGATAGATTATTAATCGCTGAATACATTGCACAATTTTTCGAGGACGCAGGCATCATGAAAGAAGGTTTTTCGTTTCAAGCCGGTGCCGGCGGAATCAATTTGGCGTTTGCTGTTTACTTGCGCGAACGGATGAAGAAAAAAGGCATCAAAGCTCGCTTTATTCGCGGCGGAAGCACAAAATATTTAGTGGAAATGCTCGAAGAAGGTTTAACGGATTTTATTTTAGACGGTCAAACATTCGATCTTGAAGGCGTTCGCTCAATGCGTGAAAACCCGAACCACGTTAATACAAGTCCGTTTACAAGTTATAATTATCACGGGAAAGGAAATTTTGCATCGATGGTTGATGCAGCAGTTCTCGGTGCCACTGAAGTGGATATCAACTTTAACGGTAATGTAGTTACTCATTCCGACGGATATCTTCTCCACGGCATCGGCGGATGGCAGAACGCTTTGTTCGCCAAAACAACAATCTTGGCAATTCCTTCCTTCCGCGATAGAATTCCCGTTATTGTAGATGAAGTTACTACGCTCGTCGGGCCCGGAGAATTAATTGATGTTATCGTAACCGAACGGGGAATTGCAATTAATCCGCGAAGAAAAGATTTGATAGAAGCGACAAAAAAATCATCTTTGCCGATCAGACCGATAAAAGAAATTTACGAGGAAGTGAATAAAATTTGCGGAGGAAAACCTGCCAAACCGAAAGTAAAGAAAGATAAAGTTGTTGCAATAATTAAATGGGTGGACGGAACAGTAATTGATTCCGTTTACCAAGTGGATAAATAAAATGGAAAAGTTAATTCAAAAACTAAAGAATACCGGAACTATTCTTTTCGTCCTTTCCCTTCTGTCGGTAACTTGGCTCTTTCTCGATTACATGGCATTGAAAGATATTTGGGCGGAAACCGGAGCGCAATATTCATATCGCTGGTTGATGATTATAATTAGCGGGGCTATTTTAATTTTATTGCATATTTGGATTTTCGCTACAGTCTATTATATTTTCCGGGTTAAAATGAAATTCAAACAAGAACAAAAAGCTTTACAGAAAAAGAAAGAACAAAACAATAAAATGTTAACCGAAAATACCAATACGGATTCCGACTCAACACCGGAAACTAAAGAATGAAAATCGGACTTACTCTCGGATCGGGCGGTGCGAGAGGACTTGCTCACATATTAATCTTGGAAGCTTTTGACGAATTGGGAGTTAAACCTTCCGTTATTTCGGGCTGCAGTATCGGGGCTATCATCGGAGGAATGTATGCCGCGGGAATTTCTGCTAAAGAACTTAAAGAATTGGTTGATGAAATAGTCTTTCAAAAAAACAGTAAGTTTTGGGAAATTCATAAAAAATCCGATTGGGGAAAAATGCTCGATTTCTTGGACCCGAGCATTCTAAAATCCGGCGGTATCATCAAAGGCGAAAAGTTCATTAATTTCATCGGCGAACAAATAAAAATCAAAACTTTCCGCGAACTTAAAATCCCGTTGAAGGTTGTTGCCACGGATTATTGGGCTAAAAAACAAGTTGTCCTGAAAAAAGGTAATTTGCTGGAATCTATCCGTGCTAGTTATTCAATACCCGGATTATTTGCTCCCGTTAAACTTAAGAAGCATTTGTTAATCGACGGGGGAATGGTTAATCCCCTACCGTTCGATCTAATTAAAAACGAAGTCGATTTTACAATTGCCATAGACGTTACAACACCGAAAGCAAAATTCGAAGAAGAAATTCCGCCGGCATACGAATTATTATTTTCTGCTTATCAAATTATGCAAATCTCTCTGATAAACGAAAAACTTAAATTATCAAGACCTAATATTTTATTGAAAACCAACATCAAAAATATACGGGTCGGGGATTTCATGAAAGCGCCCTTAATTTACGAACAAGCCAAACCGTGCAAAGAACGATTAAAAAGAAAACTCGATAAACTGCTAAATAATTAGTTACGCTCCCAATCAAATAATTTAATCAACTTTCAACTTTTTACAACTGCGGACAATTTCCCGATTTTATTCAAAAGTTTTACTATTTTGTTTGGTTATTTTTATCAAATTATTATTCGGATGAAGCACAAACCGTCGTTAACAGTAATATTCTTAACGGTCTTTATCGACTTGATGGGATTCGGTATTCTCATTCCGATTCTTCCCACATTTGCCAGTAAACTACTCGGAATTTCAGATTTTGGAATTGGAGTAATTGTAGCTTCGTTTTCCTTTATGCAATTTGTTTTCAATCCTATTCTCGGGAAACTTTCCGATAGATACGGCAGAAGACCGTTTATCGTTGGAAGTTTATTATTAACATCATCTTCATACATAATATTCAGCTACGCTGATTCTTTTTTTCTTTTACTGCTTTCCCGAATGCTTGGGGGGATTGGCGGAAGTAACATAAGCGTTGCGCAAGCATACATTGCCGATATTACATCCGCAGAAGACAGATCAAAAGGAATGGGGCTAATCGGTGCAGCTTTCGGACTCGGATTTGTATTCGGTCCGATGATTGGCGGATTTCTTTCCGAAATAAGTTATGCATTTGCCGGTTTTGCAAGTGCCGGTTTTTCTTTTCTCGCTTTTATTTTTTCAATTTTCTTTCTACCCGAATCGAATTTCAAAAGAGAATCATTTGATAAATCCGGCATCAAAATTTTTGATTTTAAAGTTGCCGTAAAAGCGCTACGTATGCCGGTTCTGGGAATTTTGATAATTTTGTATTTCATCATTGTTTTTTCAATGGCAAATATTTACGGAACTTTTGCCCTTTTGGGTTATAAAAAGTATAGCCTGACTGATAGAGAAATCGGGTATCTCTTCGGATTAATCGGGATAATCAGCGCTTTGGTTCAAGGCGTTTTAATCAAATATTCAACGGAGTATTTTTCCGAGAAAAAATTGATATTAATCGGAACAATTTTAATGATGATTGGTTTGGGAATGTTACCTTACGGAATAAATTTTAACGGTTTGGTTGTTATCTCAACAATTTTTGCTTTGGGAACGGCTACACTTCAACCGGTTATTCTTGGGTTGGTTTCTAAATACGCCCCCGAAAATGAACAAGGGGTTATTCTCGGTTTCAATCAATCCTTTTCTGCGGTAGCTAGAATTTTAGGACCTTTGTGGGGCGGATTCGCATTTCAATTTTTGGGTTACGAATTTCCGTTTTTAACCGGAGCTTTTTTTACATTTGTAACTCTGTTTATAACTTATTTTTTACTCAAAGAAAAATAGACGGAGTATTTTATGTTTTCGGTCGGTAACATTAACATTGAAAAAGCGTTGCTTCTTGCACCGATGGAAGATATTACTCACATCGGGTTCAGAAAATTATGTAAGGAATTAGGCGCCGATGTGGTTTACACGGAATTTGTAAACTCAGACGGTCTAATCCGCAATAACAAAAAAACGCAGAAGAAAATGATGATTACCGACGAAGAGCGTCCGGTTGGTATTCAAATTTACGGAGAAAAGTTGGATGCAATGGTCGAAGCCGCCAAAATTTCGGAATCCGAAGACCCGGACATCATTGACATAAACGCAGGCTGCTGGGTAAAAAAAGTGGCAAACCGTGGCGCCGGCGCCGGTTTGCTGAAAGATCCGCCGTATATGCAGAAAATGGTTGAAGAAATAGTTAAAACCGTAGACAAACCGGTTACCGTAAAAACAAGAATCGGTTGGGACGAAAATTCTATAATGATTTTGGAAGTTGCCAAAAGAATGGAAGATGCCGGAGCAAAAGCATTAACGGTTCATTGCCGCACGAGAAGTCAAGGTCATAGCGGTGAGGCCGATTGGAGCTGGATTCCTAAAATAAAAGAAGTTGTTAGCATTCCGGTAATACTTAACGGCGGTGTTTTTACACCGGAAGATGTGATACGCGCTTTCGATGAGACCGGAGCCGACGGCGTTATGATTGCACGCGGAGCAATAAACCATCCGTGGATATTTTTACAAGCAAAAGAATTATTGAAATACGGAGAGATAAAAACCGAGATTACGCCTGAAATCAGAATTAAAACCGCCTTGAAACATTTGCGCTACGAAATAACTGCAAAAGAAGACGAGCGCAGAGCTGTTATTCCTTTCCGTAAATTCTATTCCGGTTACTTGAAAGGTCTGCACAGCGCCGCTAAAATCCGTCAAGAATTAATGAAATACGAATCATACGAACCGATTGAAGATTTATTGATGAATTATCTTGAATATCTGAAAAAATTGGAACTCTCCGGAAAAAATATTCAAAATGAAAAATAACTCCGTTACCCGAAAAATTGCCCGAATTATTTCTTACGCTTTTATTCCGCCGGTTATGAATTTACTGACTTTCATTTATCTGTCAACTTTCTACACGGGAAACGCAAAGTTGTGGACAATAACTTTATCCGTAATTTTCGGTGTTTTATTACCAATTACATTTTTCATAGTGATGAGAAAAAAAGGTAAAATTGACGACGATGACGCAAAAATTAAAGAGCAACGTTCCGTTCCGTATTTATTTGGAATTTTTCTTATTATTTTAGCAATATTCCTTTCCGGACATCTAAATTTACCTAATGCCATATCGGTTGTATGGCTTGCATATTTGCTTAATTCCGTTTTGTTGTTGATTATAAATAAATTTTGGAAAATGAGCGCTCACGCTTTGGGCGCAGCAATACCGTTTGGTGTGGCAATTAATTTTTCGCTTACCACATCAATAATATTTTTTATAATTTTAGTGTTTACGTCTTTATCCCGATTGATATTGAAAGTCCATACTCCGGCTCAAGTTTTGGCGGGAGCATTTACCGGAATTTTGGTTACTTATCTTACAATTTATTTTTTAGGTTAAGATGTCGTTAAAAAAATTAGTCTCTTCACATCTGAATGATATTGCGGACTTGATGGAATTTTCCGGAGAAAACAGATTCAAGATTGCCGCATTCAGAAACGGAGCAAATATTATCCGCCGTCTGGAACGCGTTCTTGAAGAAATGATTGCCGACGGTTCGCTTCAAAAAACAAAAGGTATCGGTAAAGGAATTTATTCCGTAATACTTGAATTTAACGAAAGAGGAACGTCAACGGAATTCGAAAAATATTTCAACAATATTCCGCACGGAATTCTCGATCTGTTCAAAATAAAAGGTTTGGGCGCTGGAAAGATTAAAAAACTTTATGAAAATTTGAATATCACAAACATTGAAGAACTCGAAAAAGCGTGCTCCGCTAATAAAGTAGCCGGGTTAAAAGGTTTCGGACAAAAAACTCAAGAAAAAATCCTACAAGAATTAGAAAGAATTAAAAGTAATAAAGGTAAAGTTTTATTAAGTGAGGCTATTGAAATCGCAGCATTGATTGAGGAAAAGCTAAAGTTAATGCCTTCCGTAGTAAAATTTAACCTTACCGGAGATTTACGAAGAATTAGAGAGATAATTTCCACAATTGAATTTACAGTTCTTGTCAATTCTTCAAATTCTTTTTCAGATGATTTATCTAATTTGTTTATTTATAATAAGTTACAAACTATCGCTTCAAGCACAACTTATGAGTTATCAACCGATTTTGAGCCCAAAATTTTGTTAAATGTTACATCCGATAAAACAGAATATCCCCTTCTTCTTTTTAAAACAACAGGCTCCAAGGGCTTTTTAGACGGTCTTAATCTAGACAAGATATCCGGTAAAGAAAAAAGCGAAAAAGATGTTTTTAAGTCTCTTGGAATCAATTTTGTAATTCCGGAAATGAGAGAAAAGCAATTTCATGATGCTCCCCAAAAATTACGTAAAAACAGTAATCTGACATTGGAAAATTTTAAAGGTTTTCTCCATTTTCATACGGTTTGGTCGGATGGAACAAACACTTTGGCAGAAATGGTTAATGCCCTTGAAAAATTTGGATACGAATATTGCGCTGTATGCGATCACAGTAAGGCAGCGTATTACGCTAACGGCTTGAACGAAGAGCGATTAATCAAACAAAAAGAACAGCTTGAAAAACTTCAAAAGTCTGTGGGAATAAAATTACTTCATGGCAGTGAAGTAGATATTCTAAAAAATGGAGAATTGGATTTCCCTTCGGATATTTTAAGTAAACTGGATTTTGTTGTAGCTTCAGTTCACTCGATTTTTAATTTATCCGAAGATGAAATGACCAAACGGATAATCAAAGCAATTGAAAATGAGCATACGAATTTATTAGCGCATCCCACGGGGAGACTTTTACTCAGAAGAGATGCGTATAAATTAAACATAGAAAAAATAATTGATGCTTGCGCAAGTAACAATGTTGCGATAGAAATCAATGCAAATCCTTACCGTTTGGATTTGGATTGGAGAAAACTTTATTATGCACGGGAAAAGAACTGTTTACTTTCCATTAATCCCGATGCCCATTCAATTGATGATATTCATTATATTAATTACGGAATAATGGTAGCACGGAAAGGTGGCACGCAAGCTAAAGAAGTTATAAATACGTTTTCTCTCGACGAATTTTTAAATTTTACTCATAAATAATTTGGCAACAAAATGGACTTAAAAAACATAATCAGAGATGTTCCGGACTTTCCGGTCAAGGGAATTATCTTCAAAGACATCACAACTTTGCTAAAAAACAAAGAAGCTTTTGAATATACTTTAGATGCTCTTTATAATTTAAGTAAAAACAAAGGGATAACGAAGGTTATTGGGATAGAATCCCGGGGCTTTATTTTCGGTGGAGCACTGGCAGCAAAGCTCGGAGCAGGCTTTGTTCCTATCAGAAAACCGGGGAAATTACCCGCCGAAAAACTTTCCGAAACATACGAACTTGAATACGGAACCGATAAAATAGAAATCCACAAAGACGCACTTGATTCCTCGGATAAAGTATTACTCCACGATGATTTGCTTGCCACGGGTGGCACGATGAAAGCGGCTTGTAATCTTGTGGAAAAATTAGGCGCAAAAGTCGAATTGATTAACTTCGTTGTGGAATTATCTTTTTTAAACGGACGCGAAAAATTAAAAGACTACAACGTTGAAGCTTTAGTTTCATACGACTAATTGATGTAATTAGCCGTTTATTGAAACTATATCGACGAAATGAATTTATTGTATTCGTCATCCAAGCCGTCGAAAAATCCTTCCGGTTCAACGAGAATACTTCTGCCTTCTACAGCCACTTCCCCATTAGGCAGAATAATTTCTCCGTATGCGAATATTTTCCTACCCGTTTTATTCTTTATTAAACCTTTAATTTGTATGGGAACGCCCAGCGGAACAGGTTTCAGAAAATTTATATTTAAGTTAACGGAAACAACTTTGTAACCTGCAACCCATGCGGCAGCGCCCATTGCTTCATCCAATAATGCGGCTGAAGCTCCCCCGTGCGCAAAACTTGGTGGTCCTTGTTGCTCTTCGGTCAACGTTATCTCACCATAAATATTTTTATCGGCATCAACAAACCACTGAATACCAATACTTTTCGGGTTTTCCGTGCCGCATACGAAACAACTTCCATGTTCGGGTAAAGGCTTTAAGTTGGTTTTATCCATTGTTCACTCGTTTTTTTATTTATAAAAATAACAACATCTTTCCGAAATGCCTAACATCAACTTTTACCATTAAAAATAAATCATTAAATTGGCGTTTGTTTATAACCCATGTTTGATATGAATAAAAATATCACTTTAATTAGAAATCTAATTGCCTTTATACTGTTAATCACAAACGTATGTTTGTTTTCCCAGACTTTTAAAATCTCGAAAGTCGAACCGCCGAACTGGTGGAGCGGGATGAAGACCAGTGAAATTCAATTAATGATTTACGGCGAAAATCTTTCGAATGTTTCCGTTTCAAGCGAATCGGATAACTTGAAAGTTCTTAATTCGGTTCATACTCAAAATAACAATTACCTTTTTGTCAACATAAAAATTTTATCCGGTATTGACTCGACAAACTCCTTTTCCGCCCGTTTACGTTTTACCGATGAGATTCACGATACTGTAATTAATTTTCCGGTATTGGCAAGAGTCCACAGAACTTCGCATTCCGGGTTCTCAACTGATGATGTAATTTACCTGATATTCACCGATAGATTTGTAGACGGAGACTCTTCTAACGACAAAATAAATAATCCATACGAAAAATTTCCATTCGGAGATTTGAACGGAAGACACGGCGGCGATTTAAAAGGAATAATCGATTATTTGGATTATCTGAAATACCTTGGCGTAACTGCCCTTTGGATTACTCCGGTTCTAGAAAATAATATGTGGATGAGTTACCACGGATATGCTGCGACCGATTTATACAAAATAGATCCGCGGTTCGGAACAAAAGAACTTTACAAAAATCTGGTTGATTTGGCGCATCAAAAAGGTTTGAAAATTATAATGGATCAGGTAACAAACCATATCGGAATAAATCATGAATGGGTGCACAATCCGCCTACTCCCACTTGGTTCAACGGAACACAGGAAAATCATCTTCCCGCTCATCACGATAAGCTGGCGTTTATTGATATGCATGGCGATTCTGTTACTTACCTAAAAACCGAGCGGGGTTGGTTTACGGATTACATGCCCGATTTGAACCAACGCGATTCCCTTTTGGCAAAATACTTAATTCAAAATACTCTGTGGTGGATTGAATATTTGGGAATTGACGGAATTCGCGAAGATACATATTCTTATGTAAATCAAAAGTTTCTTGGTAAGTGGGCAAAAGTTATTTTGGATGAATATCCGGAATTCAATATCGTGGGCGAAATTTGGAAAGGCGAACCGGCGTTTCTGGCAAAGTATCAGCATAATTCCATTTATTCCAGAGATTTTGATTCCAATTTACCGGCGGTTTTCGATTTTGCGCTAGCCGATGCAATCAGAGATTTTCTTTCCGGGAAAAACGGTTTCCGGGGAATTTACGAAACAATTGCAGAAGATTTTGTTTATTCCAATCCGGAAAATCTGGTTACCTTCATCGATACTCATGACATCGACCGTGCACTCTTTGTTGCAAACGGAAATACGGATAAATTCAAAATAGCATTGGCTCTAATTTTAACCACACGCGGCATTCCGCAGATTTTATACGGCACCGAAATCGGGATGAACGGCGGCGGACACCACGGAAAAATAAGGGCTTCCTTCCCCCTTGAATTTAACGGCGATACGTTATCGGTCGTAGATAATATTCCTTCCGAAAAAGGTAAAGAAATTTTCGGATTCACGAAAAAATTACTTAAGCTCAGGAAAAATTACCGTGCTTTTCGTAAAGGTAAATTAATTCATTATCCTCCGGGGGAAAACTTTTACGTTTATAAAAGAGTTTTGGAAGACCAAAAAATAATAATCATGTTAAACAATTCGGATTCGTTAAAAATTAAATTGACCGATTTTTATTCTTCCGAAAACATACCGCGCGGTTTAAGAAATTTGTTATCCGGTGAATATGTTGATACTTCAAGCGGGGAAATTGAAATTAACAATCCCGTTAATATTTTTTTAGAAAACTAGGAAAAAATTATGCTTACGATTCAGAAAAAACTTTCCAATACATTTTATGCTCTCTTAAGTTTGCCGGCAACGGCTATGGGATTTGCCCTTTCCATTCAAATTTCTGCGTTAAGTTGGATTTTGGTAACGAAATTCAATCTCAATCTGGAAGAAATGGGTTTTGTTTGGGCTGCCGGTCCGGTTGCCGGATTAATCGCTCAACCTATCGTTGGATTAATAAGCGATAACGTTTGGTTTTGGGGCGGAAGACGCAGACCGTTTATCATAATCGGCGGAACCCTTGCGGCTCTTATGCTTTTGGCTCTTCCGAATATCGATGTAATAAACGAAGCTACCGGAATAGGAAAACTTATTGCAGTCGCCTTGGTTGTTGCCCTTACTCTCGATTTATCGATTAACGTCAGCTTTAATCCAACCAGATCGTTAATTGCCGATGTTACGCCTGACGGTATTCCGCGCACAAAAGGTTACACTTGGATGCAAACAATTTCCGGAAGTTTCGGTGTATTGGCTTACGCAATCGGCGCAATTTTCGGAAACTATTTTTTAATTTATTTCGGTGTGGGTTTGGTTTTACTCTTTACGTTAATCCCTTCTCTGCTCATCGAAGAACCGCGCGAATTAAAAAAAGATACGGAAGATACGACAATTGAAAACAATGGAAATAAAACAAATGTAATTGAGTTCCTTAAAATTTGTTTTGCAAATGCTTTTTCGTGGTTGGGCGTTCAAACGATGTTTGTATTTATAATTGCGTTCATCGGACAAAAAATTAATCCAACGCCGGACGGTTCCACCAAAGAAATGATCGACGCAATCGATTTGAAAACTGGTCAGATAATTTCTATTTCGTTCTTGGTTTTGAACGCCGTCGGTGCGATTCTACCGGTGCTTGTTTTGGAACCGGTATCGGAAAAATTGGGAAGAGTGAGAACGCATTTATTAAGCGTGGGCATAATGTCAATAGCTTACTTCGGAATATTATTTTTTGGAAAATCTGAATATGTCCTTTATTTTCTAATGGCAATTGCGGGAATCGGTTGGGCGGCAATTGTAAGCCTGCCGTTCGCAATTATGTCGGAAACGGTAAACAAAAGCAAAATGGGATTTTTTATGGGGATGTTTAATCTGTCGATTGTAATTCCCCAATTAATCGTGAGCATGTTTTTCGGAAGTCTGATTCAAAACGCACAAGATAAAGGAATCGTATTTATCATTGCGGGCGTCTCGCTTGCGGTTTCTTCCATTGTTTGGTTGATTGTTAAAGAGCAAACAAAATCGGTTGTGGGGCAAGAATAAAATGAGAGTTTTATTAATACTTTTACTTTGCGTAATTAATATTTCCGCACAATATTATCACAATAATAATTTTGACTTCAGTGCAATCCCGGTATTTTGGCACATCGTAGACATTCTTTCTGCGAATGAAGAACCTTCGGTAAAAGACTGGGATGATCTTTTTAATACACCGGGCTATTCCGTGCTTACTCGCAGAGAATTTTCCAAAGATTTTTTCAAAAAGAATTTCCGGTTGGCTTTCAAACCTTCATTGAAAGACGAGTTGAACCAAAAGCTTCAACAAAACAACAAGGAAAGTTATTATTTGCACTATTATGTTAAAGTTAAAAACAACAGGGAAAAACTTGGATATCAACTTAATAAACTCAAAAGCAGATCCTTAAACAAAGAAGCTCTTGATTTAACCTTAAGATATTTGCCGGTAAATTCCGTCTCCAGTTTTCCCCCGGTTGCGTTTGTAATTTTCGAAAATAACGGCAGGGGAAGTTCGCCGATTGTTGTTGATCTTCAGGCAACGCTTGAGTGGGATTTTATTTCATTTTTGGCGCACGAATTTCATCATTTCTACCGGAATAAACTTACCAAACTGGATTTCAATTCCATGAAAAAAGAAGACAAACCGCTTGTTGAAGCAATGATTAAAATTGAAGCCGAAGGAATAGCCGACCGCGTGGATAAGAAAAAATGGTTTAATTCTTCATATCGCCAATCTTCCCCTTACGCTTATGATTTTAAAAACGAAGTGCGAAAAACTCCGCAACTTTTAACAAAAATAAACAACCTTTTGGAAATGTATTCGCTTCAAGAAAGTTCGCGGGAAACACTGGGAAAACAAATCCGGGAAATAATTCCGCAAAAAGGTCATCCGACTGGATATTTTATGGCTTCGCTTATAGAAGAAAAACTGGGCAGAAACGAATTGGTAAAATGTGTCGGAAATCCGTTCAGATTTTTCATTGCATACCATAATGCTGCAAAACTTAGCGGGAACCAATACCCGAAATTTTCACCTAAAGTATTACGATTGCTCACTAACATGGAAAACCATTATATTTCTGATTAATAAGCAACCACTTCCCACAAATGACTATTGACAAATGACGAATGACCAATTCACTAAACCACAAAAAACAAATAACAAATTCCAAAAGTCCAAATAACAAATCCCAACATTTTTTCACCAAACAATACAACAATTTAGCAATAAAGAAACACAACTATTCATCAACTCCATTTCCCACCAACCTGCTACCATTGACAAATGACCAATGACCAGTGACCAATGACCATTAACCATTGACAAATGACCATTATCCAACCTTTTCCCAACATCAAAAATCAATCTCTCCGTGAACCGACTTCCTTTTTTAATCGGAATTTTTATTCTTTTTATTTATATTTAATCCAAATAAAAATGAGTTTTATTAACAATTTGGAATTAGCGAGAGAAAATGGAAAAAGAAAAAAACAATTTGGTAACGTTGGACGTTCGACCGACAATACAAAGCGGAAGAGATCCGTTCGACGAAATTATGTCAACGGTCAAAGAACTTAAAGACGATCAAACATTGGAAATAATAAATGTATTTGAACCGATTCCGTTGATTAACAAATTGAAAAGTATGGGATTTGATTCCGAGGTCGTAAGGAAAGACGGTGCCGTTCATACTTATTTCAAAAAAACAGAAGTTGACGAAAACGAAAAAAAGAAATCCCATGTGTATAAACCCGATCCGGAAGAATTTGATAAAACCCTTGCCGGCTTTGGCGATAAAGTTAGAACAATCGATGTTCGACCTTTGGAAATGCCGGAACCAATGGTGACTATTTTAAAAGAAATTGAAACTTTGGAACCGGATTGGGTATTGTTCGTGGAACACAAAAAAATTCCGCAATATTTACTTCCGGAATTGGAAGAAAGAAATTTTAACGTAGTAATAAAAGAATTGGAAGATAATCACGTTCAGCTTTTAATATTTAAGTCTTAGTAAACTATGAACAATCTACAGACCGATAACGCACCTTCCATAACGGTGGTGAAACCGCATTTTATTTTTGCAGGTATTGCTTTTTTCGTTTCCACCGTATTAATTGTTTTTGCCGGAGAAAGTTTGCTCGGACCTTATTTCGGAGTAAAGATTGTTGCAATCACACACATAGCCGTTCTCGGTTGGGCAACAATGATAATCTTCGGCGCATTGTATCAACTTATTCCTATCGTTTTCGAAACGTCTTTGTTCAGTGAAAAATTAGCTAAAATTAATTTCTGGATTTTTGCAATAAGCATAACGCTTCTCGGTTATTCTTTTTGGGTTAATTCATTATCCGACCTTTTAATCTATGCATCATTTCTACTGTTAATCTCACTGTTGATGTTCATTACCAACGTTTTGTTAACCCATAAGAATTCCAAAAAGAAAAATATTCAATCGAGATTTATAATTACATCTATTTACTGGTTGCTGGTAACCGTTATTTTGGGCACGTTGATTGCCTTTAATTTCAGATTCGGTTTTTTCGAAAAAACATATCTTCATTATTTGAAAATTCACGCCCACGCAGGTTTGGTAGGTTGGTTTTTATTGTTAATAATCGGAGTAGCGTCAACTCTTGTTCCGATGTTTTTCGTTTCGCATAATACCGATGAGAAAAAAATTAAATATTCGTATTACCTTATTAATGCCGGATTATTGCTAATGTTGTTTGAGTGGCTGGTTTTAGGAACCGGTAAATTGATTTACCTGGATTGGTTATTAATTTCGAGCGGAGTGTTATTCTTTTTGGCTTTTGCTTGGGAATCTTACAAACAACGTTTGAGAAAAACGCTCGATACGGGAATGAAACACACGGTAATTTCCCTTTTGTTATTGTTTGCTCCCGTAATTATTTCCATAATTTTAATTATGCTACATAACAATAATTCGTCTTTGCTTCTTCGCATAACCACTTTATACGGTTTTTCAATCATATTCGGCTTTATCACTTCTTTGATTTTAGGACAAACATACAAAACCCTTCCCTTCATAATTTGGCTCGATAAATACAAAAAGCACGTAGGGAAAGCCAAAACTCCGATGCCGAAAGATTTATATTCGGAAACTTTGGCAGGATATCAATTGTATCTCTATCTTGCTTCGATATTGGTTTTAGGCATTGCTTTGATTTTTAATATTTTACTTTTAATTAAAATTGGAAGCTATCTGATTTTAGCTACCGCTTTGGTTTACAACATAAATTTATTCAAAATAGTTTTACACAAAACAAAAATAGAGAAACTATGATGGACAAAATAGAAGAAACAAAAAAACATATTTACGAAATATTGAAATCCGTAATGGATCCGGAAATCGAACTAAACATTGTTGATTTGGGACTCATTTACAATTTGGAATACGACGGCGACAAGCGTGTAGATATTGAGATGACTCTGTCAACACCAGCTTGCCCGCTCGGCGATGCGATAATAATAAACGTAAAGGAAAGCATAAAAAAACATTATCCCGATTTCGACGTGAACGTAAAATTGGTTTACGATCCGCCATGGAATCCTTCATTAATCAGCGAAGAAGGAAAAGCAAAGTTGGGGATGTAAAACCTTTTGTTTTGGTTCGCGGATGTTAATTTTTTATGCAGTCAATTAAAGAAAATATGAAAAATAATTTATTGGAAATATTACCCGAAACAAAGGTCGGGGAACTTCTCGATCATTACCCCGAACTCGAAGCGAAATTAATCGAGATAGCGCCGCCGTTTAAAAAATTAAGAAACAAAGTGCTTCGTAAAACGATTGCCAAAGTAACTACGCTTAAACAAGCGGCTAAGGTCGGGAATGTTCCCCTTTCCGAACTTGTGAACAAACTGCGGAACGAAATCGGACAAATGGAAATAGAAATAGACAATGAAAAAGCCGTTGTAGTGCAAAAACCGGATTGGGTAAAAGAAGAAAACATTGTAAAAACATTTAATGCTATAGCCGATTTGGAAAAAGGCATTCAACCTGTAACAAGAGTATCGCAAGAATTGGCAACCTTAAAAGAGAACGAAATTTATTTATTAATTACGCCATTTGTTCCCGCCCCTCTTATAAACATTTTTGAAAATAAAGGTTATGTGATTTATTCGGCAATCATCAGAAAAGATTACGTTCAAACCTTTATAAAAAAGAAATAAGGTGATTTCCGGTTAATTCCACGCATAGTTTGATACCTTTATTATTAAAGTATATTTTTTTTAATATTCATTGTATCTCTCTATCTCATTTAAAACATTATATGTTACAAAAAAGCCGGCATGAAAACAAATTCATTCCGGCTTAATCGATGGAGACAGATATGCTAAAGTTCTTTACAAAGAAGTCCCAACTTTCAAACGCATGTTAAAGAATATGGAAATGACGCCGAAATTTCCGCTGGACGTTTTGGAGAAAATTGCGCTTGGTCCCAACGCAAACGCGCTGAATCCCCAAGATTCCAAAATTTTCTGCACAACTATGTCTAAGACATATTGCGGATTTCTATCCGGCGACGATGGCATTGCATCGATACGAAGATCGAATGTACTTCCGGCTAACGACAACTCCCTACCCGTAAACCCGAAATGCCATTCATTCATATACTTTGCAAGGTAGAACTTACCTCTTGTTGCACCGAAGACTTTCACGGGATATCTGAATTCCCAGTTCAAATACGAACCTTGAGTAAATTTCGGATAATATTCCATTCCGGATAGTCCGTATTTGTCACGCAGCGTTTGAATTTCGTCATCGGTGAACTCCCTTGAAATTTTCTGATAGCTGATTTCAAAAAAGTTACCGAATGGGATAACATAAGCAAACTGCATCCCTTGAGTAGTATAAAGATTGTTAAAATTATTGTTGTTTCTCACCAAGGTAAATGCTTGAATATTGCTGAACATTCCCACGCGGAATCCGAGAATGTGAAAATTGGCTTCGATAAATCCGGTTTCCAGCGGTCCGGAATAAGGCGTACCGAGTCCAAATGAAATCCCGATATCTTTTTTAATCGGTATTCCGAATCTTTCGCCGCCGAACAATTGCAAATAAGGATTGATGTAAGATGTTGTGGAACTTATCTGAGTCTTGGTGGGCGGTTCAATGATTTTTTTGAATTTCATTTTTTCGAAAACGCTTGTAAAAACCGACGTGAACGTAACGTCATTCATCAAATCGATTTTAAAGGGATACGTTACAATCTTAGCCCTTGTTTCCGGCGAAAACGCAAGCAACGGATAGAGCGAGCCTTTAATCATTAAAGTTTGATTATTCGGATCCCTTAAATCAACAATAATTTCCGCTTTCGGATCCGGCGGATCGATAAACATTTCTTCTTGAATTTTAATGAATAAGCTATCGTCCAACGGTTCCATTTGATAGTAAACTATCTTCTCTTCGTCCTGAGCTAAAAGGTTCAGTCCCAAATTAAAGAAGAGAAAAGTAAAGAGTAAAGCGAGTAATTTGAGTTTCATGATATATCCTGTTTATTTTGCAAAATCCGTAAAGTAAAAAGAATCCCCTACCTGAACCTTTTGTTTAGATTTTGTATCGTAAGCAACAAAAAAGAAATTAACTTTGTACCTTCCGTCCGGCTCTTCCAAATTTTCGTTTTTATCAATCCAATCGTCAAATCTCCTTTCGGTGCTTGCCAGTTTGAGCGATACATTGTAAACCAAATTTCCCTTTTTGTCTTTATAAGGTTTCGATACGCTTATCGGTCCGGAATATTTAACTTTAATCTGTTCCGGTCTTTCATCCGAAATTGTTACCGTAAAGCAAGTAGTTCTCTGCAAATCTTTTACGTAAATATCTTGCTTATCCATTTTCGTTGTTACTTTAGTAATCTTAATTTCCGGTGGCAGATTTTCTTTAACCGGTATTTTTGTTTCTTGACTACCGTATTTCACAATCAGTTCGTCTTCGCCTCCGACCTCAAATTCCTTTACCGATTTGGGCGGAACAACAACCAAAGGTTTATCCGGGTTTTCGGGCGAATAAATTTCAACTTCAAAATCGCCCTTGTTTTCCGCTTTGTTTGTTGCATATTTAAGAAACGAAAGACTTTTTACAAACGGGAAGCGCAATGATTTTTCTTCAACCGGTTTTTCGTCTTCCGGCTTTTCTAAAATTGGCTCTCTTTCAATTTTACTGCTTAGACTTGCTATCTTTTTATTTAACGAAGATAATTTCTTTTTCAATTCCAAGTTTTCCGTCACCACATTGGTATCTATTTCTATATTGAATTTCAGACCTTGGCCGGAAAGAGAATCGACAATTGCAATCAGCGAATCACGGATGCTTTTATCGACCACTTTGTCTTTTCGTACTACTTCGCCTAAATTCAGTTCGGCGCCTTTCAATGCCAATACCGTAATTACGAAGATGTAGAGCACTTGATAAATAACGAATTTGGAGTCGCGGCTTCTTCTAACCATTTCAGCTTTCCTTTTTGTTAACTATTGAGTTTAAATTGTCGAGTGATTTGCTTACATGCTCGTGATTAAGATGCATTGCCATTGAATCAATCGACTTACTCAATTCGTCCAAATCCTTCATGTGCTCTTGATTATTCTGCAGAAGAAGTTTTGTTCGTTCCAAAACTTGATTGATTGCTTTAAAGTTCTGATAAGTATCGAAACTGATTTTTTGTACTTCGAGTAAATTCTCTTTATAAGATTTAAGCTCATCGGCAGATAATTTATGGTTAACGGCAAATGAATATTTTTCACGGTTTTCTAAAAGCGAAACTAATTTTTTGATTTCTTCCAACTGTTGCTTCGGATAATACGAATCACGTATATTTGCAGCCTTGTTCAAAATCTTCTGGAAGTTTTCGCCCATCGTATCCAAAACCGGTTCGAAGAGTTTTGCCAGCGCTAAAACAATAAGAGCTTTTATTTCGAATGGTACGGAAATTCCGAGAAATATTTCGGGACCGAGTTTTATGCTTACCAACAAAATGGCGGCTCCAATCAACGGTAAAGCGGTTGCAATACCATCCACCAAACTCATCGCCGACGAAATTATCCGTTCGGTATTTTCGTGTGGTGTATCATCGGCTACCAATTTTCTCAAATCGGAATATGTTTTATATGCAATCAACATAAACAAAGCATAAGCCGCAAACGGTAACCACCAAAATTGCAGCGGCTCAATTGCCCTGTTGGCAGGATTCCATTCGGGATATACGCTTTTTGCCAAATTGATTGAAATTTCACCTAAGAACGGTACTTTCGATATATCAAGAAAGAATGTTACGATTAATGCAAAGAAAGAAATCAACGCGGGTTTTATAAATATCGCGGGTGTTATTTTCTTTAATCCCGCAGCTTTAATTTGTTTTACTTGTTCCTCAATATCGCTTTGGGTTGAAATATTCTTATTATCGTTAAAATCACTGATATTGTTTTCTCTCATTCCGGTACCCGAAATTTGTTCTAAAAAGTGTGATTTAAATCACATAAATTGTGCCAAATTGTGTATTCTTGATACTTTTATCTCAGGGCATGGAATTTAGGAGAATTAGATTGTTGGGTAATTATCGTTTATTTTTCACGAAGTTTTAGAAAATTATTGTATTTTTAATAAATAATGTTAAACCGCAGAATACAAATATCTTTTTGTTTAAGGCGCGGTCTTAACCGGATTGGTGTTTTTTTCTCATTTTAAAATGTTTTAATCTCGATTCAAGACACATTAAAATTTATTTTTAAGATAAGTATGATGTTATTAGATTACATTTTAAAACAAAAAGGTAAATTTTACGTGTAATAAAGTATTTTTTTCAGTAATTCTTGATATCTTCTTAATTTTTCTTCTATTTTGACGAAGATAATATAATATAAAGGAAAAGATAATTATGCTTCACGGCTTAAAGTTAGATATTTTAAATAAGCATCTTTCGTTATTAAAAAAAGCTCAGTCCGGAAAGGATGGCTTTCCAAGTGATTTGTGCAATTTTCTTGTAATTGAATTTGATTTCAAGGAATCTCTGATTTTCGACATCCAAGGGGAAAATAAATTATATCTGCTCGGTAAATCGTCTTATGCCGGCGCCGAATTCGTTCCGGGAAACTATTACGATTGCAACGTATGCAAAGATGCCGCAAATAACAACATAATAAATATTAATGCTAATTATAATTGCAACATAGGATTCTCGAACTCGCCGACAGATGTAAGTTGTGTTGCCTTTAAAACCGAAAACGAAAAAAACATACTTGTAAAATTTACCCGTAAAGTTCATTTTACCGAAGCGGACGAATCTGCCTTAAAAAATATTGCGGAAATAGTTGAAAATTATTTAACACTTTGGTTTACTGCCCGGGATAATGTTTCATTTATTCAGAGTCCGCGCTATCCGGAGATAATAGGAAAATCTCTGAGTGAATTAATCAATTCTTTGAACAAGGTCTTGGGTAATTCGTCTTTGGTTTTGGGAACAGAGCTGCAATCAAACCAGCAGAAATATTTAACCGAAATAAAAAATTCCACCAGAAATATTTTATCGGAAATAGAATATCTTAAAACATTAAACGAAATTGAATCAAAAGGACCGGAGAAAAACGAAATAAAAGAAATAAACTTATTGCAACTTTTGGATGAAATTAAAAGTAATTCCGGCTTACGATTTAATATAAAATCCACCGCCGGCAATCCGGTTTTAAGAAACGATCCTAAAAAAATAAAGCACATTTTAAAAGCAATCTTAACTAATCTTTCGGAAACTAAAACCCATGAAAATGCGGAATTAGTACTTTCCGGAACATCAAAAGGCATTTCGTTAAAAATTGAATACGGGCAGACGGAAAGTGAAAAAGTTATCAATAATTTGATTTCATATTTTTCTCCGGTAAACGTAATTAACGGGGATTCGCCAACGAATTCAGCAATGTTGTTTCTAGCTGCAAAATATGCGGAAGACACCCAAACCTCCGTTGTTAAAGAACAAAACGCTAAAGACGGAAGCGTATTTTCGATTTACTTCGCTAATTTAACTACCGCTAAAGATGAATGTCCGGAAAGTTCAACCGAAACAAAAACCGAAAAGAGAAAAGTTTTAGTCGTTGGAAACGATTATGCAACCTCGAAATTATTGAATAAATATTTGGATAAATGGAATTACAATCCCGTAACCGTAAATAATGTTTCCGAAATTTTTACTAAGCTCGATTCAGAAGATTTTCTCGCCGTTATTCTGGATATTGAACAAAAAGACGAAAACAGCGTGGAACTTATCCGGAAAATTAAAAATCACGAAAAAGCAAAAGGTCTTCCCGTAATTGTTTGTTCAGTTGAACCGGAAAACGAAGAAGCCTTTGTAATCGGCGCAATAGAATATTTAACCAAACCGATAAACTACAATAATCTTGTTGAAATTTTAACAAGCTACAAATTTACTAAAGACTCGAATGTCCTCTGCGTTGATGATGATATTCCTACATTAAACTTGGTAAAACAAGCCATAGAAACCGCCGGATTTAACGCTATTGCCGAATTCCGCTCGGACAAAGTAATGGAATTAATCTCAGGTATGTCTTTGGATTTGGCAATCATCGATTTGGATATGCCCCGCTTGAACGGATATGAGCTCATTAAACTCATCAAATCCAATCCCAAATTCACTGAACTCCCGATAATAATTTACACTGGCAAAGAAGATTTCGACGATGAATTAAAAAGCGTGGAAGGACTTTTCAGTTATCTGCTTAGCAAAAATTCCGTTGGAATGAAAGATTTGGAAAATGCAATCCGGAATATGATTGAAGGAACGGTGTCCGTTCCGGAACAAAAGAAGTACGAAAGCGGAATTAAAATTTTACTTGCCGAAGATTACAAACATTCGCAAATAATTGTAACAAGACTGCTGAAACGCAATAATTTCAGTAACGTTGTTGTTGTGGAAAACGGGCAAGAAGCGCTCGACTATGTAAGAAAAGAAAAAGTGGACTTGATTTTAATGGATATGCAAATGCCTGTAATGAACGGCTTCGAAGCGATAGAACGGATAAGGGAAATTCCCGAATACCGCGAAACCCCGATTATTTCCATTACCGCTTTTGCAATGAAAGGCGACCGCGAAAAATGTTTGGAAGCCGGTGCAACCGATTACTTGCCAAAACCGCTTGACAGTAAAGAGTTTATCGAAAAAATAAAATATTATTCCGGAAGCTTGGTTAAATAAGTTTTCCCGGATTTAACAGTCTCCCACATTTACCCGACGAATCATTTACTTGAAATTCCGGAATTCACTAGGAAATCCGTAATAATCCCATCTCTAAACAAAAGATTTAGTAGTTTGTTATCTTGATTTTATTTACTATTAAAAATAACTTTGTGGTTTATTTAATTTACGATGAGTGAACAAACCAGAAATATAACCGTTAACCGCAAGGCAAGGCACGAATATCATATTCTGCAAACCTACGAAGCGGGAATTGCACTTGTAGGGACCGAAGTAAAGGCGTGCAGACAAAACAAAGCAAATTTAACGGACAGCTACGCGCGCGTAAAAAACGGTGAAGTTTGGCTTATCGGAGCATATATCGGTCATTACGAGCAAGGAAACAGATTTAATCATGATCCGCACCGCGACCGGAAGCTTCTGTTAAACAAACGCGAAATTCGTAAATTAGATAAAATAGTAAAAGAAAAAGGGGTAACTTTGATTCCGTTGCGTATGTATTTTACACGTGGGAAAGTAAAAGTGGAGCTTGCGGTTGCAAAAGGTAAAAAAGTTTACGATAAACGCGAAACCATTGCCAAACGGGATCAACAAAGGGAAATGGAAAGAAAATTCAAATATTAATTCACTATAAAAAGAAGGTCGTAAAATATTGAAAAACAACATGTTTCCTCCGGTTAACGAACAAATGGATTTAATCAAACGGGGCGCTTCGGAAATCATTCCCGAAGAAGAACTCGTTCAAAAACTTGAAAAATCGATTAAAGAACAAAAACCTCTGAATATTAAACTGGGATGTGATCCCACAAGACCCGATCTTCACATCGGGCATTCGGTAGTGTTGCGAAAGCTAGCACAATTTCAACAATTGGGTCACCAGGCAATACTCATCGTGGGAGATTTTACCGCGATGATCGGCGATCCATCCGGCAGGAATTCAACCCGCCCTCCTTTAACTTTTGAAGAAGCACAGCAAAATGCTAAAAGTTATTGGGAGCAAGCTTCTAAAATTCTGGATAAAAACAAAACCAAAATAGTTAACAATTCCGAATGGTTAAGCAAAATGTCTTTTGCCGATGTAATTCATCTTGCCTCCAAATTTACGGTGGCAAGAATGTTGGAAAGGGACGACTTTTCAAAAAGATATAAAAGCGGCATTCCGATTAGTATTCATGAATTTCTTTACCCGCTTGCGCAGGCGATGGACAGCGTGGAAATTCAAAGCGACGTGGAGTTGGGCGGAACGGATCAAACTTTTAATTTGCTCGTCGGGCGGGATATCCAACGTGAATACGGTCAGGAGCCTCAAGTAATTTTAACCATGCCGTTGCTTGTTGGTACGGACGGTGTGGAAAAAATGAGTAAATCATATAATAATTACATTGGTATAGCTGATCCGCCGAACGAAATTTACGGAAAAACCCTTTCCATACCCGATGATTTAATTTACACGTATTTTGAGCTTGCCACCGATGTTTCACAAGCGGAATTAAATGAAATAAAACGGAAATTGGAAGACGGGAAAACCAATCCGCGCGACTTAAAACGAATGCTCGCAAGGAAATTGGTTGCGATGTATTATTCCGAAGAAGACGCAAAACGCGCTGAAGAAGAATTCGATAAGATTTTTATCAATAAAGGAATTCCCGACGATTTACCGGAAATTACATTAAGCGAAACCGAAATAGGTATTTTGGATTTGATTCTAAAAGCCGGCTTTGCTCCTTCCCGCAGCGAAGCAAGAAGATTGGTAATTCAAGGCGGGGTATCAATTGACGGTGAAAAGATAACCGATTTCAAACAAAACGTTCCGGTAAAAAACGGAATGATATTAAAAGTAGGTAAACGGAAATTTGCAAAAATAACCGGTTAAGGAGATAGAACATGTACGTTCCAACAAAAATATTTTTTACGAAAGGTGTAGGCATTCACAAAGAATATTTGGCATCGTTCGAGCTGGCTTTAAGAAATGCGAAAATAGAAAAGTACAATCTGGTGACAGTTAGCAGTATTTATCCTGTAGGATGTAAAAAGATTTCTGTTGATCAAGGAATCAAGTTATTGAAACCCGGACAAATAGTTCACGCCGTAATGGCACGTAATGCAACCAACGAACCGAACAGATTAATCGCTGCATCGATCGGAATCGCACTTCCGAAAGATAAAAGCATGTACGGATATTTATCGGAACACCACCCCTTTGGTGAAACCGCGCGTGTTTCCGGTGATTACGCGGAAGATTTGGCGGCTTCCATGCTTGCCACTACACTCGGCATCGATTTCGACCCGGATAAAGCATGGAACGAAAAAGAACAAGTGTTTAAAATGTCAGGTAAAATTGTTAACACAACAAACATTACACAATCCGCAAGGGGAAACAAAGACGGATTGTGGACAACTGTGATTGCCGCGGCAATACTTTTAAGTTAGATTATTAAGTATTTACTAATTGAATTTTATTAAAAAAATTTTTATATACAATAATAAATTTAGTCTTTTACCTTTATAAAGGTACAAACAAAAATTAAGAGCATTAAATGGTTACCACATCCACTATCGAGCAAATCAAAGAAAAGGTTGCAAAGAAGAATATTATTTTTCAAAGAAAACTTGAAAAACGACTAATTAATATTACGGAAATAAGTAATGATTTCGGAGAAACATTAACACGTGTTGATGGCGAAATCCCAGTTGATTTAAAGGTAAATAAAGGAGACAGATTTTTATTCATTAGTTATGAACAAACCCGTTACACACACGGGATTCATAAATATCCCGCAAAATTTTTTCCTGAACTACCCCGTTGGTTGATAAAAAAATATACTAACGAATATGATATTGTATTAGACCCTTTCGGTGGAAGCGCTACTACAAGTATTGAAGCCTTGCTGAACAGAAGAAATTCAATAAGTGTTGATATAGATCCTTTTGCACAATTTTTAGCTAAAGTAAAAACTACAAAACTTAATAATGAAGAACTGGAAATTTTCACTAATATTTTGATTAAAAAAATTACAGAATTTAGAATTTCAAAAGACCTTGAAAATTTCATTCCTGAATTTCCTTATAGGGACAATTGGTTCAATAAAGATATTATTTATGAGCTTGCTTATATTAAAAAAAGTATTTACGAATTGAACATTAGCAAGGAATTACAAAATTTCTTTCTTGCCACTTTTTCCTCAATAATACGTGCGGTTTCCAATGCGGATAATAATTGCACCAGAACTGTAATAAGAAAAAGGTTGAATAAACAAATCTATCCCACTTTGGCATTAACCAAATTTGTTGAAAATTTACTATTATACAAATCGAGAATAGAAGAATTTAATAAATATGTTCCGGAGAATGTTTTCGTTGAAATACCAACTGATTGCGATGCAAGGGAATTAAAATACTCTGAGAATTTTTTCGATTTCGCTATAACCTCACCCCCTTATGTAAATGCTGTAGACTATCCACGCACACATCAACTTGAAATATACTGGTTGGAATTGGAAAAAGGTAGTTTAACCCCGCTAAAGAAAAAACATGTCGGAACTGAAAGTGTTAGTATTAACCAATATAAAAAATTACACTATATCGGAATTGATGAGGTTGACCGAGTAATAGAAAATATTTACAATGTTGATAAAAGAAGAGCATATATTGCTTATAAATTTTTAATTGATATGGAGAAAAACCTTAAAGAAGTTTACAGGACATTAAAAAATGGAAGTAGATATGTTATTGTAATTGGAAATAATAAAATCAGAGGTTTTACATTTGAAAGCTGGAAATATCTAATTTATCTTGCAGAAAAAAATAATTTTAAGCTTGAAACTTATTTTGGATCTGAAATTATTAAACACTTCATAAAAATAAAACGTGATGAACGAATCAATACAGATTGGGTAATAATTTTAAGGAAACCATAATATGGTTGATGAGCTGGATAAATCCACCCGGGGAAAGCAAGCATCAATTGACGGATTTGCACACGAACATATTGTAGTCGGTATATTGATGAAAAAATTTCAGAATGTTTCATTGGTCGATCTTCCGCTTTCTTCTTATGATATAATTATAGCTAGAAAAAGTAAAAACAGCAAAAAGGAAGATATTATCAGAGTTCAAGTTAAAACTGCGAAAAAAAGCATTTCCTTTATCGGCGGAAGCCGCGGAGGCATTGATAGAACTTATAAATCAAATGTAAAAACTTATACCCAATCTACAAAAATTTCCGATGTTATCGTTGGTATTCAACCTACGGCTAAACATGACAGTTTTAATTTGTTTTTTGTACCGACAATTTTGGTTGAAAAATGGGGGCAAAAAAGCATTTCTCTAAATAAAATTCAAGCGTTAAAAAACAATTACGAAATGCTGGAAAATTGCAAGAATCACAAATTCATCTTGAAGAAAGCAAAAGAACTTAACCTAATTTAACAATAATTGATTTAATTATTATTTTTTTTTATTATATACTAATCACCGGAATTCCAAAAACCAAAATAAGTAGTAATGCGCTTCTCATAGCGGAATAAGTCGTGTTTTTAGATTGAACCGAATTTGCAACAACCAACAAAACGAAACTCCAGAGAAACATAACGACCTCGATAAAGAACAGAATATTTGCCGTTGCACCGTTTAATTCAAATGCCAAGGGAATTTGCAGAAACCAGTATTCCCCGAATAAAGCATATTCCACACCGGTTAAGATAAAAAGAGAGATTATCAGCGGAATGAAAGCATACGTGAAGATTGACAAATTGTCTTTGAACCTTGTTTCTAATCCCAAATTTTTATTTACCACAGTAATTATATAACTGAAAACTATCAACAAAATTACGGAAAGAATTGCCGCCGAAATAGAAAAAACCAGCCAGTCAACATTAGGCTTGCCCATAATACTTTTAATCTGCAATTCCATCAAAGCCGCCTTAATACCGAATAAAACCAGCAACGGTGCGACCATATTTTTATTTTTAGCAAAGATTATATTAAGAAAAGCTTTATTGGGAGAATGAAAAAGCGCCCAAAAAGTTTTCCAAAACTCGATGTTATTAACCCTTCCCCGCAAAAAAGAATTGCACTCAACACATGTTAGTCTGTAAACCGGATTTTCTGCATTGCACTTTTCACAAATAACTATATTCTTCAACGTGTCCCCAATCTATTGAAATAAAATTTAAAGTTTAATTCCGGAGCACGTGTAAATTGATTTTCCGAAATGTCAAAATCGAACAGATGAGCATCAACGTAAGCATCGACCAGATTAACAAAATAAGCCAATCCGATAAAAACGGCAAACAAATCGCGTTGGTCTTTATAAAATTCCCGTAACCTTTTATAATCATTATCCGGAGCGCCTTTTACAACCGTTTGATAATATAAATCGCGGTATTGTTGCGTCAATTTATTTCTGTCGATCCAACCAAGAACAAGTGCGGTTGTTCCGCCCCAAATTACCGGAATTTTCCAATAAGATTCGTTGTAAAACTGCCCCCAACCCGGAAGAATTGCACTGCGGAGCACGGCTCCCCACGGTGATTTTTTCATGACAAATACAGTATCGTTTTCCGTTTGCTGATCTCCGGCGGAAATGGTTTGCGCGTTTGTTACCGAAATGACGATGAAAGATATTACAAAAAACAATATTTTAATTTTATTAGCGCCCAATTGAGTTAATCAAATCCAATAGCCTTTCCAGTTCATCGTTTGAATAAAATTCTATAACGATTTCCCCTGCTCCGTCTTTTTTTTGCTTGCAAATTACTTTAGTTCCGAATACGTTTCTAAGTTTATCTTCCAAATCGTTGATGTGAATTGCATCCGAATCGCTGTGTGCGTTAACTGTTCTCTTTACAGTTGATGTTCTTCCCGAAGTGAGAGCTTTTTTAACCAATTCTTCAACATTTCTAACCGACAAATTTTTCTTAATAATTTGATTCTTTATCGAAATCTGGAGTTGTTCGTCGGGAATATTAATCAACGCACGGGCATGACCGGCGGAAATTTTATTTTCAATGATACTTTGTTGTATTTCCTGCGGAAGCTTCAGCAACCGGATTGTATTTGTTACGGTAGATCTGTTTTTCCCCACTTGTTTGGCTATTTCGTCTTGCGACATATTACATTCGGTCATTAACCTTTGATAAGCATGCGCAACTTCAATCGGGTTGAGCTGTTCCCTTTGAATATTTTCAATAAGGGAAAGCGCAAGCATTGCTTCTTTGGTTTCAACTTTAATGATGTAGGAAGGAATTTCTTTATAACCTATTTCTTTGCAAGCCCGTAATCTCCTTTCCCCGGAAATCAGTTCGTATTGATTGTTCCCCGTTCTTCTTACAGTTACGGGTTGGATTAGTCCGTTCTCTAGGATTGACATTTTAAGTTCGTGCAGAGCCTCTTCATCAAACTCGCTTCTCGGTTGATAAGGATTGGGTTTAATGTTATCAATCGGTATTTTAACGAGAATGTTATACGAATGACCGTCGTCCTTGGATATTTTATCTAATGATACCGGTAATTTTGCTTCGTTTTCTTCGTTAAGTTGGGGTTTTATCAGGGCATCCAATCCCCTTCCCAATCCCGGTTTAATTTTTGTCATATCAAACCACTTCGCTTTGTTCTTTGTTTTTTGTCCTGTTGATAACCTCGGCGGCTAACGAAATGTAATCCCTTGCGCCTTTGGAAACCGCATCGTATAAAATAACGGGTTTAGCATGACTCGGCGCTTCGGATATTCGCACATTTCTGTTTATTATAGTGTTGAAAACTTTCTCACCGAAATATTTCCGAACTTCTTCGACTACTTGATGCGATAAATTAAGCCGTGTATCGAACATTGTAAGTAACACACCGCCGATTTTCAAATCGGGATTCAAATGTTTTTTTACGATATTAATTGTATTGAGAAGCTGTCCCAATCCTTCCAAAGCAAAATACTCGCATTGAACGGGAATAATTACCTGATCGGCGGCCGTTAAAGCGTTAAGCGTTAGAAGTCCCAAAGACGGCGGACAATCGATAATTATGTAATCGTAATCGTTTTTAATTTCTTTTATTGCATCCTTTAACAAACCTTCCCTGTTGGGAACCGAAACAAGTTCGATTTCCGCGCCCACCAAGTTAATATTTGCGGGCAAAACATCCAGATAAGGCATATACGAGTTAACGATACAATCATTAATATTTTCTTCCCCGATCAATACTTGATAGACAGACTTTTCGTCTCCCGTGCTCCCGATCCCCGAAGAAGAATTTGCCTGCGGATCAATATCGATTAACAAAGTTTTATATTCAGCCGCGGAAATCGAAGCCGATAAATTAATTGAAGTGGATGTTTTACCGACTCCGCCTTTCTGATTCGCAATTGCAATAATGTTAGCCATTAATAATTTTTCTTTTCCCTTATATTGATACTAAAATTATAATTTATATATAAAGTTATAAAATTCCAATCCCAAAATTTAACTTTGGGTTATGCGTATTAATCGATTCTGATGTAGTGGATTTAATTACAAATCAATTTCCTGATCGTAATCCATTACAATACACTTTTTCCCCATTCCTTCCACTTTCGACTTAAATTCTTGGGGATCTGCTTCGATTACGGGGAAAGTATTGTAATGCATCGGAATCGCAACGCCGGGGTTAACAAATTCAACCGCTTTAACGGCGTCGTCTATTCCCATCGTGAAATTATCGCCTATCGGCACAAGCATATAGTCGACTTTATTCAATTCACCGATCAGCTTCATATCCAAAAACAACCCCGTATCGCCGGTATGATAAATTGTTTTGCCGTCTACAGTTAATAATACTCCGCTCGGTTCGCCGGTATAATTTCCTTCCGGTGAAATAGAACCGTGATGAGCAATGGTGAATTTAACTCGACCAAAATCAAAATTATACGCCCCTCCGATGTGCATGTTATGAGCTTTAAAACCTTTTGAAGCAACATAGTCGGCTAATTCGTTTACGCAAATAAACAACGGGTCTGTTCGCTTGGCAATTTTGAAAGAATCTCCGATGTGATCGCCGTGACCGTGAGTTAAAACTATAAAATCGGCAGTAACCTGATCCGATTTAACGGGCGAAGTCGGGTTTCCGTCCAAGAACGGATCGATAAGAATTATTTTTCCGTCGCCGGTTGTAATTTGAAATGCCGAATGCGAAAAATATTTCAGTTTCATTTTGTCACCTCTTCTTTTTTGTGAGGAACTTGTTCACATATTTATCGTTCATAAATTTAATTAATTCCTCTTTTATAATCTCGGTAACTTTAGATTTTTCCTCCTCGATTTGGTTATAAAACCTTTCGGGAATTGAAATTTCGTTTTCCTCGGCAACCGAAGTTATTTTTTCTTTCAGAACATCCAAATCCCTTCCCTCGCCAACCAAATCTTGCAAATGTTTTACCTTATTATAAACATAATTAAATATTTTAGGCTTATAGCATGGAGCAAAGACTTCCATTCCGTAGCGGAACCGTCTTATTGCAATACGCATCTTATGAAGATTCCGGACAGTATCGTCTTCCAAATATTTGTCAATAAGTTTGCGTAAAGAGTTTAATTTTTCGCTAAGAATCAATCTGGCCGCTTTACAGAATTTCATATCTCTTTCTATATCTTCGCTGCGGTATTTACCGTGAAATTTCATTTGTTAACTCAGTAATATTTTAATAAATCCCTTGATAGCTTTAACCGATTCCATTTTGGATTCGTCGTTACCGTAAATCGTCGGAATGTTAACAAAACCGATTTTCAAATTTTTTCTTGCGGCTTTAATTATCATTTCGCTCTCTGCTTCGAAACCGTTATTTTCGGGGAGAATTTTTTCCAAAACTTCCGTTCTGAAAGCACGGAATCCCGACTGGCTATCGAAGATTTTTAAACCTGTTTTTGCGCTTAAAAGTTTCGATGTAAGTTTATTGCTTAAACGCCTTGGCAACGGCATTGTTTTCATATCATGCAAACGGTTTCCGATAACGATATCGTAATCTTTAAGTCTTTCCAGAAATTTAGGAATTAAACCGGGTTCGTGCTGACCGTCCGCATCCAAAGTCAACGTAAATTCCGAACCGAGTTCCATACTTTTGATAAACCCGGTTCTGAGTGCGGCGCCTTTACCGGTGTTTTTATCATGGTTAATTAAAATCACATTTTCGAGATGCGAAATTTTCTCGGCGGAATTGTCTGTTGAACCGTCGTTTACGGCAATAATTAAATCCACAAAGTTTAATGTTTGTTCTGTTACTTTTTCTATATTCTTTTCTTCGTTGTAGAACGGAAGAACGGCGCAAATTTTATTTTTCTTTATTGAATAGTTCAAATATATTTTTGAATCCTTTTTCTTTTGAACCTTTGGCTTGTTCGGTCAGTAAATTGCGCAAAGCGTCTTTAGACAAACCCCTTTGCAGTTTTCCGTTTTGTGCAACTGAAATACTTCCGGTTTCTTCGGAAACAATTATACTTAAAACATCCGCTTGTTCCGAAATTCCCAATCCCGCTCTGTGACGCATACCGAGTGGGATTCCGTCAATCGAAGTCTGTGAAGAAAGCGGAAGCGTGCAGCGTGCGGCTTCCAAAATATCGTTGTTAATTATAACGGCGCCGTCGTGCAAAGGGCTGCGTGGGAAAAAAATCGAAAGCAATAAATTTTTGCTCAGTTTTGCGTTTAAGATTTCACCTGTTTCCACAATTCCTTTAATCCCGACTTCCTTCACAAAAACCATCAGAGCTCCGTGCTGCACTTGGGCTAACTCGAATGCGGCATCGGTAATTATATTTGCGACGGTATTTTCATCGCTCTTTACAAATTTTTTGAAATAAGGATATCTTCCCAAAAGCGTAAGTAATCTTCTCAGTTCCGGTTGAAAAAGAACTATAAAAGCTATAACCCAAATATCCGTAACTAATTTCAGCATCCAGCTTACTGTCCGGAAGTTTGCCGCTTGCGCTAAAAACGAAAGCAATAAAATAATTATCAACCCAACGAATATATTCGCCGCAAGGGTTCCGCGCAATACTTGATACAATTTGTAAATGATAAACGAAACAAGAAGAATATCAATTAAATCGATAAACGTAAAAGGCAAAAATCCTATTTTAAATATTTCAAACATTAGCTACTTCTGCACTGTTTGGATTTTTAACAAACGAATTAATTTTTTTCGCTTCCAATAATTTTTTGTAATTGTGCGTTCTTACTATTACGGCGCCTTTGCTTACCGCAATTTGCTCTGAAACGAGAGTTGCGAAATCCCTGTTCTCCACCGGAATATCCAAAGCTTTACCGATAAACGATTTCCTTGAAAGCCCTATTAATATTGGCATTCCCAAACCTTTGAATTCATCGAGCCTTGCTAAGATTTCATAGTTATCTTTAATTCTTTTACCAAAACCGATTCCGGGATCAACCATAATATTATTTATCCCGTAACTTTTTGCGTAATTTATTTGCCGCTCTATAAATTCATAAATTTCGCCGATTGCATCATCGTAATACGGATTTAATTGCATGGTTTGCGGAGTTCCTTTAATATGCATCAAAACTACGGATGCATCGTGTTTTGCCGCAACTTCCGCCATTCTTCCATCGAACGACAAACCGCTTATATCGTTTACAATTTTAGCTCCGACATCCAAAGCCAAATCCGCTACTTTCGCTTTGGTTGTATCAATGGAAATAACAGCTTCGGGGCGTGAAGATAAAATTCCTTCAATAACCGGAATTACTCGGCGGATTTCTTCTCCCGTTTCAACCTTTTCCGCTCCGGGTCTGGTCGATTCACCCCCAACATCAATAAAATCAACTCCCGCATCATACATTTCAATTCCATGCCGAACGGCATCTCCGGTATTATAAAACATTCCACCGTCCGAAAAAGAATCGGGTGTTACATTCAATATTCCCATAACGTAAAAAGTGTTCATCGGGTAAACTTTGCCGGCAACGGTAAAGCTTTTGCTTTCATATTCAACATAATTGCGATATGCGTTTTCCAATTTTCCAAGAAATCCGGAATCGGCTTGGTTCTTACCGGTCAACAATTTCGGAAGTTCGTTCTTCCGAATAAAAATATTTACGGAATTTTGATTTTCGGCGGGAATGACTAAAACATTATTAAAAGTAGTCTTTACTTCGTTCAAGGTTTCCAAATTTCCGTTGATGTTAAAACCGGAAACATCACACGGATTAACCCCTTTTCCGAAATAGGAGAAAATATCATTAATAAAACGTTCGTTGTTGAATAAATACTCGATATTTAACGGGCGTATCTGCAATTCGGTTTCGTATCAACTTTTATTTATAAGATTTATAAAGTTATAAAATTTGTTTGAAATAAGTTTTGAAAACTATGTAAAACTTCCCAAAGTTTTCCCCGGTAAAATTGCGGATTTATTTGTTCCGCAAATATTATTTTAACCGGCGTAATTTTTCAAATTATTCCAAAGTATTTTTTAGTTACTGCGATTTCTTATATTTGTGTTTTATTTTAATAAACTTTGAGAGAAATGATTAATCCAAAACCAAGAGTAAGATTTGCACCAAGTCCAACCGGATATTTACACGTCGGTGGTTTGAGAACCGCACTGTATAATTATTTATTCGCAAAAAATAAAGGCGGAGAAATTATTTTAAGGATTGAAGACACGGACAGAAGCAGATATGTTGAAGGCGCCGTAGAAAATTTGATTGAAACTCTGAACTGGTCCGGAATAAAATTCGACGAAGGACCTGAAACCGGAGGCGATTACGGTCCTTATTTTCAATCCGAGAGATTGGATTTTTATCATAAATATGCCGATGAATTAATTTCCAAAGGAAAAGCTTACCGTTGTTTTTGTAGTCCGGAAAGGTTGCAAAAATTAAGGGAAGAACAACAGAAGCTGAAACTGCCGCAGATAAAATATGACAAACATTGCTTAAACCTTACGGAAGAAGAAGTGGAAGCCAAACTCTCAGCCGGTGAAAAATATGTAGTAAGACTGAATGTTCAACCCGGACAAATTGTTAAGATAGATGATGTGATTAGAGGAACGGTGGAATTTAATACGGACAATATCGACGATCAAATTTTGATAAAGAGCGACGGATTCCCTACGTATCATTTGGCGAATGTCGTTGATGATCATTTAATGAAAATCACGCACGTAATTCGCGGTGAAGAGTGGTTGTCTTCAACGCCCAAACACATTTTGCTCTATGAGTTTCTCGGTTGGGAAAAACCTGTTTTTGCACATTTGCCGCTTTTGCTTAATCCCGATAAATCCAAATTGAGCAAAAGGCAAGGCGATGTTGCTGTTGAAGACTACAGAAAAAAAGGTTACCTGAAAGAAGCGCTTATTAACTTTGTAGCTTTGTTAGGATGGAATGCCGGCGACGATCAAGAATTTTATCAAATGGATGAACTGATTGAAAAATTTTCACTTGAACGCGTAAACAAAGCGGGCGCTGTTTTTAATATAGAAAAATTAAATTGGTTAAACGGCGAACATATAAGACACAAAAGCGTTGACGAACTTTTGCCAATGTTAAAAGAGGAATTGAAAAATTCTAAATATGCTGAAAATCAATACTCCGACGATTATCTTAAATCAGTTATCGAAGCAATGCATGAACGAATTACTTTCGTTAGAGACATCATTGAAAAAAGCTTTTACTTCTTCGAGCGTCCGCAAAACTACGATGAAAAAATTGTTAAAAAAAGATGGAAAGAAGATACCCCGGGACTTCTGGAAAAATTAATGGAAGAATTCGGTAAATTGGAAAATCCGTCTAAAGAGGATTTTGAAAAAGCAATGCGTGGGTTAGCCGAATCGCTTGGAATAGGAGTAGGAAAATTAATTCATCCGGTAAGACTGGCATTATCGGGCGTTGGTCAAGGTCCGGGTATTTTCGATTTAATTCACATACTCGGCAAAGAAGAGACTATCGAACGCATAAAAATTGCACTTAGCAAAATCAAACATTCACAAGAAGAAAATTAATCATGGAAAACACCGAAAAAAAATATTCGAATTTTATTACGGAAATAATCGACGAAGATTTAAAGACGGGAAAATATAAGAAAGTGCATACCCGCTTTCCGCCTGAGCCGAACGGTTTTCTACACATCGGTCATGCCAAATCGATTTGTTTGAACTTCGGACTTGCCGAAGATTACGGCGGTTTGTGCAATTTAAGATTCGATGATACCAATCCCGAAAAAGAAGAAGACATCTATGTAAAATCAATAATCGAAGATATAAAATGGTTGGGATTCGATTGGGGCGACCGTTTATATTACGCTTCCGATTACTTTGAACAACTTTACGAATATGCAATCAAGTTAATCAAGAAAGGGAAAGCGTACGTTGACAGTTTAAGTCCTGAAGAAATTAGCGAATACCGCGGAACCCCAACTACACCGGGGAAAGAAAGTCCCTATCGGAACCGGAGCGTGGAAGAAAATCTCGACCTTTTCGAAAGAATGCGGGCCGGGGAATTTAAAGACGGTGAACATGTTCTCCGGGCAAAAATTGATATGTCTTCACCGAATATGAATTTGCGCGATCCTATTATGTATAGAATTAAACACGCACATCACCATCGTACCGGGGATAAATGGTGCATTTATCCTATGTACGATTGGGCGCACGGTCAATCGGATTCAATTGAGGGAATTACACATTCAATTTGTACGTTGGAGTTTGAAAACCACAGACCGCTCTACAATTGGTTTCTTGACGAACTCGGGATTCACCATCCGCGTCAAATCGAATTCGCCCGTTTAAACTTGAACTATACGGTAATGAGCAAACGTAAATTACTCGAATTGGTGGAAAATAATTACGTTGACGGTTGGGATGATCCGCGCATGCCTACTCTTTCCGGTATGAGAAGAAGGGGTTACACACCGGAATCAATCCGTAATTTTGCTGACAGAATCGGTGTGGCAAAGCGCGACGGCATTATCGATATTGCCCTTCTCGAACACAGCGTTCGCGATGATTTAAACAAACGCGCTTGGAGGGTTATGGCGGTTCTGCGTCCCCTTAAAATTACAATTACAAACTTCCCCGCCGATAAAACGGAATGGCTTGATGCCGTAAATAACCCCGAAGACGAATCTTACGGAAAAAGGCAAATTCCCTTTTCCAACGAAATTTATATCGAACAAGGTGATTTCCAAGAAGAACCGCATAAAAAGTTTTACCGGCTGGCGCCCGGCAGAGAAGTCCGTTTGCGATATGCATACATTATCAAATGTGAAGAAGTGATAAAAGATGAAAACGGAAATGTTATTGAGCTAAAATGCACTTACGATCCCGATACGAAAAGCGGTAGCGGAAAAAGCAACAAAAAAGTTAAAGGCACAATTCACTGGGTTTCCGCCAAACATGCCATTGATGCTGAAATACGGCTTTACGACAGATTATTCAGTGTGGAAAATCCAACAGGCGACAAAGAAAAAGATTTTAAAGAATTCATTAATCCGGATTCCTTAGAGATTCTGCATAGCTGCAAAGTTGAACCGAGTCTTGCCGATGCTACGTTGGAAAAACATTACCAATTCGAACGAACCGGTTATTTCTATTTGGATTCCAAATACTCAACGAAAGAACATCTTGTTTTGAACAGGACAGTTTCATTAAGAGATACATGGGCAAAGATAGCTAAAAAACAATAGTTTCCATGAATTCTGCCGGAATGAGAATTTTAAGATATTCTCCAGAAACTTATGAACTGATGTCGAGGCCCCACGCCTCGACATTTCTGATTGAAAAAATTTTGCCGGTATACACTCATGTATGGAAATCGGCATTAATGAATTTTTAATATATTCTCCAGAAACTTATTTTATACGGAGTGGTAAAAAAAATACAAACAAGTGTATTAACTCTTGAATGTAATCAAAATTAAATATAATTTTACACACCCGATTTATTAAGAGATGTTCTCACATTTTTGGATGCCGAAGTGGCGGAACTGGTAGACGCGCATGACTCAAAATCATGTGTCTGCAAAGACGTGCCGGTTCGAGTCCGGCCTTCGGTACAAAACCCGGTTACTTAGCCGGGTTTTTTATTTCCCCGGTTTTTATTATCTATCAAACCGAAAACATGAACGACAATTCCCACGAAAAGACCAAGGAGCATCGGTTCGATTACGTAAAACATATTGTCCGGTGAAAGTTGTTCACGGATAAAAAACCATGCTCCGCTCCCAAATACAGCCAAAATAATTTCCCAAACCGCAAATTTGGATGATATTCTGAATTTTTCGTAGTATGCTCCGATTATTAGCAAAATAATGCCGGGGATTAATATGCTCCCAATCAAATACCAAAGTTGAATTATCGATTGCACAAAATAAGCTAACGGTATTGATATAAGAATAGTTACCACCAAACCGGTTTTTGTATATTTTACAATTGATTTTTCACCGGAATCCGGCTTTAATTTATAGATAAAATCCCTTCCGAACGTTGTAGCGCTTAAAAACAAAAAACTGTTGAGGGTTGACAAGATTGTTGCAAACAACGCAGCATAAAACAATCCTTTAATTCCCGGAGATAATAGTTTCTCGGCTAAAAGCGGAAAAGCATAAATGGGATTTTTCAATTCCGGTAATGCAGCCCTGCTGTAAAGACCTACGGTTGTAGTAAGAAAATCGAACGCGGCCCAGAAAAAAATTGAAATAATCAATCCGTACATAGCCGTTTTACCGTTTTTTGCCGCATAACACCGTTGATGAAAACCTGGATCGGTGAACGTCCACAACGCAATCAAAAACCAAACGATAATGAACGTTACAGAAGTATTACCGGTTAATTTTAAATGATTTTCCGGCACGTGGGCTTTTATAAATTCAAGTCCACCCAAATTAGTTTGCGCAATAGCGAAAATAACAATGAACCCGCCGAACATCACAAAAAATTCAAGTGTGTCGGTGTAAACGTCGGACTTGTAACCGCCTTTGAAAAGGTACAACGCCGATAAAATTACCCCCATTATTATGGAAAGCAGTAAAGGGATATCGAAGATTAAAGTTAACAGATTTGCAATCATTAAAATATAAGGCGCCGGCGAGACCAAAAGAAAAACTATTACAGCGGAAAGGAGTCCGGTTTTTCTACCGTAAACGGCTTCTAATTTGTCCGGAATGGTATATAAAGCGGATTCACGTATTTTTCTGGCAAAAAATATTGCAAACAAAAAAGCAAACACGTAGTAAGGGAATCCTTGAGTAAACCAGCTTACAATTCCGTATTTATAAGTGAATTCCCCTACTCCCAAAATACCGCCGTACCATGTGGAAACATTGGTAAGAACAAATAAGAATAAACCGAGTTTCCTGCCGGAAAGCAAATAATCAGCGGCTGATTCCGGATCTTCCCGTTTTGCTAAAAATCCGGTTAAAAGAACGGCTCCGAAAAAAATCAAAAGAACGGCAATATCTAAAACATCAAATGTTATCATTTGCTTTCACGGCATCGATACTGCGAATAACAAATACTTTCCCGCCGGTAATTTTTAATTCTACCGTATTGCCTAATGCAACATTACTGGTACTTTCCTTTTTCCCAAAAGGTAACGCAACATTACGCAATTGATATTTCAAACCTTTCGACGTTATTTTTGTTTTTTCATCAAACCCGTAAACGGAAATTATTTCACCCGGAGTTGTTATCAGTTTTACTTTGCCTGAATATGCAGCGAGATAAGACCTTTCGTGAATAACCGCAACATGAATTTTATCATCATATTTTAATACGATTCCCAAATTGCAAAAAGAATGATCGAGCCGATTACCTGTTGCACCCAGTAAAACCGCATGAGTAAATTTTTTCTTGATTGCGAATTTAAGGCATTTTTCCACATCGGTATCGGTTTGACGTTTAATATGAATAACTTTTGAAACATTCTTGAATTTTGCAAGCGCTTCATCACTAATGGAGTCCATATCGCCTATAATGAAATCGGGCACAATATTCATATCGTAAAGTGAATTTGCACCACCGTCCGCTGCTATCAAGGTCTTGTAGTATCTTATTTTAAGATATGCTATATCCGACCTTCTTGGCGGAGAGCCGTTTGCTACAATTATACATTTTTTCATTTTTTACTCTTGTTTATTCGAGGGAACTAAAATCCTAATCTTATGCCGGCTAAGAAATTCCTTTCCGCTGCGGGGAAAAACTCTCCGCCAATTGCGTAAGCCGCATACAAATTATCAAAAATATTATTCACTTGTAAATACACTTTTATTTTTTTCAAAAATGAATTTAGCTCATGCTCATAAGAAACATTCATATTTGCTACGAAATATGCATCAACTTTATTATCGGTGTATGAAACAAACGATGGATATTTTGCCAAATATTCATTTAGCTTGGTGTCGTAATTATCCGAGAAAAATTCCCCGACGTATTTTGCGGAAAATTGAGTCTTGAATCCTTTGTATTTGAATTTTAAAATTGCGTTGAAAGTTAAATCCGGAAACCCGCTGATTCTGTTACCCGATAAATCTACGCCGGTCACCTTTTTTTCGCCGTTTTGGTCTTTATATTTTATGAATCTTTCCCCTTCCTTTATGAAATTCTTACTGTACGAGCCATTTACAATTATTTCAAAGTGAGGAGAATATTTATAATTTGCCGTCAGTTCCAAACCGGAATGAATTGTTTGATCGATATTTCCGGTAACAGGTTGGCCAAACCTATCGACTTGTCCTTTTTTAACGATTTCGTTATCGAATAACATATAAAAAGCATTCAGCCCAAAATTCAGGTTGCCATTTGAATAATTTATTCCCGCTTCTAGGTCATTCATTGTTTCGGGTTTGACCAAAGGCTTATCGAAATTATAAGAACCGTCCGGATTAACTTCAAACTGCGGAACTTCGCCCGCGCTCGATTCGGCGGCTACGTAGTAGTTTTTTAATCTGGGTTCGCGTGTTACGCGTGCAAACGAAAGATACGAGCTTAAGTTGTTTTCAAACTTATAATTCAATCCGATTCTCGGATTTAAATACAACCCGGTTATTTCAAATTCGTTTCCAACATATTTTTCATTGAATAATTTATATTTATGATATGCGATTTGTACTTCGCCCAATAAATTCAAGTGTTCCGTTAGATTGTAATTTTCGTTTACAAAGAAATTTGCAATATCTTTACCGCCTTGGTAATAATAATATTTGTAATCAGCCGGTACATTAGCCGGAATGTTTTCGGCAAATTTTATGCTTCCCCAATGAATTGATTCATGTTTGCGGAATTCACCGCCTAAAATCAAGTTTCCGTTTTTGTGATTTATACTTAAACGCGGAATCCAACCCCATTGTGTGTTTTCCACCATCGCGCGTATTAAAGCGTTTGTCGGGTTTGCGGTTGAATCGTAACCGTTTGCTTTCAAGCGGAAATAATCGTCATAGTAAATCGACCAAGAACCGTCATAGTCGAAAAATCCTTTCCCGATTACCAAAAAAAGTGCAGAGTTAAGTGTAATGTTTTTATTAATCTTCAAATCATTTAATATCTCAAAATGCGGTTGGGAAAAATTCTCAATTTCCACAGGTCTGCGGTAAACCTTATACAAGTATTGCAAATCATCAGCTTCCCAATAAGAGAGATTTTCCCTTCTAAGCTTTTTATCTTTAATTGTAAACTTGGGTAAACCGGTGTATGCAAGTCCGTCGGCAATCGGACCGCCGTAAAAATTAACTTGAGTGGTTAAATTATCGTCGTATCTAACCGCTGAGATGTGGTAACTGTTAAAATTCACCCAACTTAAGTTCCTGTAGCCGCTGCTTAAGATTTTAGAAAGTTTCGCATAAACGGAATATTTTCTATTCACCAAACCGCTCGAAAAAACGGCGCTGTATTTTCTTGTATTGTAACTTCCGAGTGTAGCGGAAAGATCGTACATCGGGCGGTAAGAAAATGCGGATGTAATAATATTTATTGAACCGCCGATAGCAGGATAACCGATAACTCCCCCGCCGGCGCCGCGTTGCACTTGAACGAGTTCGGTGCTTTCCAACAAATCGGGCATATCCAACCAATAAACATTATGGTCTTCCGGATCGTTTTGTGGAATACCGTTAACCGAAACGGAAATTCGGCGTTGATCGAATCCCCGTATACTTAAATAATTATAACCTATACCGTTTCCGTTTTCAGAATAGAAAGTTGTTGAAGGTAAATAGGATAAAAACTCGGGCAAATCCTGGTTTACATAACTTTCGTCAATATCTTTCCGGTTAATTTTGGAAAAAGCAATTGGCGTGGAACCTTTTCTTCCAATCGTTCCTTTTACCAAAACCGTTTGACTTTTCAATAACGTTCGTTTGAGCCGGAATATTTTTGTTTTTCCGGATTCGAATGCTGAAACGGGAACCCGTAAAGAATTGTATCCCAAATAACTGATTACGAAATAAGTGTCTTTAAATTTTTCAGGATTTACTTCTAAGGCAAAATTTCCTTCGCTATCGGTTGTTGTACCGATGAGTGTATTTTCCAAATATACATTTGCCAAATAAAGCGGCTCGCCTGTTAAATCATCAACTACCTTTCCGGTAATTTTTATGGTTTGAGCCGAAAGTTGAAGAACAAACACAAACATAAAAAAGATTAAGCGTTTCATGACATTTCCCTTTCATCGTATTTAAAACTAAAAACCGTTTCGTAAGGAAACGGCTGAAACACTTAATCTTATTTCTCCACCGTTTCCCTACGCTGGTATTATCCAGATCAGGTTTCAAGGGTATTCTCTCAGTCCCGATTTCTCTCGGAACACCCCTAACGGTTAAACTTACAATGTAAAAGTAACTAATGTATTTTATTAATTCAATATAACCAGTTTCTGACCGGCTTTTATTTTATTACTTACCAGATTATTCCAATTTTTAATATCGGAAACATGAACGCCGTAAAGATTGGCGATAGTCCAAAGAGCTTCACCTTTTTTAACCAAATGTATTTTCCGTTTACTTTTACTTTTCTTCGATGCAATTTGTTTCTTTTGTGATTTATAAATTTTCAATTTTTGTCCGGTAACAATTTTGTTCCCTTTGATATGGTTCCACTTTCTCAAGTCAGAAATCCTGACTCCGTATTTTCGTGCGATCTTACCGAGCGTATCATTTCTTTTTACTTTATAAGAGATTACTTTTTTACCCGAACCGGTTGTTGTTTTACTTTTATTAACTTTTTCAACATTATTAGATAATTTTAATTCTGTTCCGGCTATTATTTTATTCGATTTCAGGTTATTCCATTTTTTTAAATCCCTAACTTTCACTTTAAACTTTCTTGCTATCTTGCCGAGTGTGTCGCCTCTTTTAACAACATAAGTTTTCTTAGAATCAGTACTTGATGCTAATTTACCGGAACCGTTTGTATAAATTTTAAGTAGTTTTCCCGCATAAATTCTATTCGAACGCAATCTGTTCCAACGCCTTAACTGTGCTGTTGTTACTCTGTATCTTTCGGCAATCTCAGAAAGCGAATCACCTTTCTTAATTCTGTATTTAATTAAATTTTTCTTTCTTTTAGGCGAAGACGAATTTTGAGCGTAAAAATAATCCGTACCAGCTTTGCCGGTATAAATTCTGAGCTTTTTCCCTTTATAAATTCTGCTTGTTCTTAATCCGTTCCAACGTTTAAGTTGTCTTACGCTTACACCGTATTTCCTTGCAATAGTTGAAAGTGTTTCTCCTCTTCTAATTCTGTGTTCAATCCAGGTATCGCCCAAAGTTTCATATAGTTTACGCATTTTTTGGTTTCTGTTCATTTTGTCGATAGCAGCGTAAACTTCTTTTTTACCTTGGGGAACGTAAATTTTCAGTTTTTGACCGGTATGAATGGAAGTAGTATACGGAAGGTTATTCCAGTTTCTAATATCAAAAACTCTTACATTGAAAAGTGTAGCAATATCTACAAGGTTGTCTCCACGCTTAACAGTATACTCAACCAAATCCTTATCTTTCGGAATAATTACCCGGGAATTAGCCTCGAGTTCTTGCTGGTATATTTTCATATAATCGTTGTCACTTTTGGATTCATCTATCACCAGCTTGTACGGAGCTTCATTCGGATCGTAATTATTATCTTCGTCAGTTGGTTCAACCTTTGCACTGAGAACCAAAGAATTTGCCGAAAAATTTGAGATAGGAATTTTCAGGTTTACGCCGGGATAAATTCTTGAACGCGTTGAAATATTATTTATCCTTGCCAAATGTCTTAAGCTGACTTTATATTTATGAGCAATCCCGGAAAGTGTTTCGCCCCTTTTAACTTTATGCAAAACATATTGCAGCTTTGCCTCGTCGGGAATGTTTTTGAGATTTTCAACAAAGGCATCGTACGAATTCACAGGTATTTTTAATTGATACCCGCCGGGAAGATTTGGCGGCGTACAATATTGAATCAAATCCGGATTTAATTCTTTTAATTGTTTCAATGATATGCCGGCACATTTCGCCAGCACATTCAAATCAATTGCTTCGTTGATGGTGTAGGTTGCATATTCAATCGGCTTATGGTAAACAATATTTTTGAAGCCGAAGTTTTCCGGTTGGCTTGCAATTAATGTAACAGCGATATATTGCGGAACGTAGTTTCTTGTTTCTCTAGGTAAGAATCTTCTTATTTTCCAAAAATTACTAGAACCGGCACGGCGAATAGCCCTTTTAATTCTCCCTTCGCCCGTATTATAAGCGGCAATAGCCAAATACCAATCGCCAAGCGACATGTACAAATCGCGTAAATGTCTTGCTGCCGCTCTGGTCGATTTTTCCGGATCCCTCCTCTCGTCCACATAAAAATTGATGTGCAAATCGTATAATCGTGCAGTACTTTTTACGAACTGCCAAAGTCCAACTGCACGCGCCCAAGAACGGGCATGAGGCTTTAAGCCGCTTTCCATTAAACTTAAAAATATTAACTGTTGAGGAACTTTTTCTTCAGCAAATATTTTTGCCATAAGAGGGAAATACTTTCCGGTTCTCTCGAGCCATATTTCCATGTGTCTTCTACCCCGACCGGTAAAGTATTCAATATATTGTTCAACAAATCTGTTTACCTCGAGAGGAAAATCCCCGATAACAATAACATCCTTCGTATTCTCGGCTTCCTCTTCGGCTTTTTCCTCATCCTCGGGTTTCATTTCCGGGATGTTGTTGTTTAGCCATTCTTCCAAGGCAAAAGTCGGAACATTTGCCGGAAGTTCTTTAAGTGATTTGATGTATTGTTGATAATCTTCTACAATGGAATTTTCAAGTTCGTTATATTCATCGCTGTTTTCAATATCCGGGAAATAACTTAAACTATTAATAATTGTGAGCGCGGAATCAAAAGCGAATATCGTTTTTTCGGTATTGCCCAAATCTTTGTTGGTCAATGCCGTTAAATACATTTGTCTTGCTTCTTCTAACTTTTCGTTAATTATCGCGGAGGTTTCCGAAACATTCTCGACGGAATCTTGGACAGCGAGTTTTTCTTCGTTGTAGCGGGTTGTTTTTTGAACCGTTCCGCATGAAACAAGCATTAATGAGATTAATACAAAAATCGTAAATATCCGCTTTTCCAATTTTACTCCAAAATTTTATAATTTCCTTGCAACTTAATGACTTACAAGAATATTTTCAAGTGAAGTATTAGAATAATTTAGTAATCTATGAAATTATCAATAGTTAAAATTCTAATTTTTACCGTGAAAATCACGCTATATTATCGAAAAATAAATGAATAAGTATAAATTTGTCAATCAGTTAACTTAGAACCATGTTATTTTTTTATTGACTTTTTGCCAAAACAATATTTAATTAGAAACAGATTATAACCGATTCGTTTTTCTGCTGAAACTTTTTGGAAAAGTAAACAATACAAGTAATAGATAAATCGTTCTTATTCCTCCGCAAAATAATAAATATGGAGGTTACAATGAGTGTTGCAGAAAAAATAGTCGGTCCGCGTTCAAAATACGACAAATCTTTACCTTACACCTATCATGCAAAAGTATTTCCGATAGCAGGCGATCGAGAGATTTGTAATCATTATTACAGCGATACAATATGCGGTTTGGTTTTGTTTTTAGATAAGAACCAAATCAAACCTGAAGAAGTTGAGCTTTACGGTGTTTATTTGGATGATGAATTGGAGTTAGATAAAAAGTATTGCTTAGACGAAAAAGGCAGATGGTTGAGAATTCCCAAACTCTGCCGGTCGCTTGAAACACATTACAAGGAAACTTTAGACAAAAAATATAAAGGTCACGTTGAAAAGGGCGAATGCGAATTTGAGGACAGAGATCAATCTGTAACCTAATTCTTTATTCGCCGAAATTATCGTGGTAATCTTCTATAGATGCTTCAACTACTTTGGTTGCGTGCGCTTTGTTGTATACAAGTTCGATAGACGTCAGATTTTCTTCACCGTGTACAAGCTTGTAAGTAAGGAAGTAATGTTGTAACCGTTCGACCAAAACATCCGGCAAATCCTTTAAGTCTTGCGCATTTCCCCAAATATTATCATTCTCCAAAACAGCAATTATTTTGTCGTCCGCTTCGTAGTGGTCAACCATTTGAAATCCACCGATAACCTTGGCGTGTAGAATCACTTCCGATTTGGTGATGGGTCTTTCGCTGATTACACAAATGTCAAGAGGATCGCCGTCGCCTTTTTTTGCTTTTGGAGACAAAGCCCCCACACGCTCCCCGCAGAAGGTGCGCGGAATAAAACCGTACAGCGATGGCGGTTGTGAAGATGTCCTTTGCGGCCTGTCTACTCTAAGGTAACCGGTTGTTTTATCCACTTCGTATTTAACAAGGTCGAAAGGAGTAATTTCAATATAAGCATTAACGAATATGGGCGGATTTTTTCCAACTTCAAGTCCGTGCCAAGGATGAGGTCGCCATTTGTAAAAAGGTTTCGGGAAATTCATATTAATTCCTTAAAAATTTTTTAGTCGATAAATAAATTTATAAAATTCAAAATTATTTTCCGTGTTTTATTGCGGAACTGCCGTAGTAATATTTCTATTATTCCAAACCTTATTTCTATCTGCGGCATCCACAACACCGCTCAAATCGATATCCGGGTTTTCGTATCCCGTTTTATTTCTGTTGTTCCACGTCGAATTTCTATCAGCTGCATCAATAACGCCCGAACCGTCTGCATCTCCGCCCCACATTCCCCAAACACCGCTTTCCAATTGTACGGCTCCCCCGCTTCCGTAAAACTTGGATTCAGCGGTTGTAAAGTCATAAACATAGGTGACACCGTTTGAAAGCGAGATTAAATTGGAAGTCATTACGCTCAAATGATTTCTATGATGAACTACCAAATGATAATTTCCATCATTTAATCCGTCAAAAGTTACGGGAGAGTTTCCGTCCAGGTCAACAATTTTTCCATCGGATTTAAGAAAAGCCGCACGCATTTTTGCCGTGGAAGTTCCCGTTAACCCGCTTCTCAATTCCACAAGAACCCAATCGACAATTTGATTATCCGGAATTGCATCAACTCTTTCGGCGCCATCGTAACTAAAGGGTGATTGTGAATAAGGTTGAAAAAGTGGAAGCAAACCGCTCGAATTCAATTCCGTAGTCATTGAACCGTTTGAATAATTCCCTTCCAAAAAGATTTTTACGTCCACATAAAATTTATTTCCCGAACACACTCTTTCGCCTTTTAATCCCAAATTATAATGCTCCGTTACTTCCGTATCTTTCAATTCGCGATCGTAAATTCTTACTTCATCAATTTTCCCCGAGTAAAAATAATTATCAACGAAACTGCCTATCGTTAAAGAATTAGCTCCCGAGAAATTACCGTTAAAAGTTGAGGATACGGAATTTTCAAGAACACCATCAACATATATTTTAATATTTGAATTATCAAAACTTTTAACACCGACGATATAATGCCACTTACCGTCATTAATACTTGAAACTCCCGTAACTTCTGCATAGTCGTCGCCCGTAGAAGAACGGAAGCTAAATTTTGCAAACCCCGTGTTCGAATCGAACCCGAGCCACCATGCGGGATTTCCATCGTGTTTGCCGATAATTACTTTATTCCCCGATCCGCTTTGAGTTGTTTTCACCCAAACTTCCGCCGAGAAATTCAGTGCATTGCTCCAATTGATTGTGGGATGTGAAGCTACGGTAATTTGGTCGTTAATTCCATCAAAACTCAATGCTCCGAAATTCATTCCGTCAACCGGTTGAGGACATTCGCCGCTTTTACACGAACCGTTATTAATATTCATTTTATCTTTAACAGTTGCATAAACCCCTTTCTCATTCATTTCCCAATAAGAGATTAAATTTTCCGGACATTGTTGCAAATACGAATGGAGAGGCACAAACCATTGATAAGCCATCTTTTCGTAACCGTTATCATTGGGATGGATTCCGTCATCCAAATCCGTCGGATATTGCAATGCCGCTTCTTGATTTAGCATTATAATTTTATCGCCGGAAGAAATTCTATTTTCCGCCATTTGCTGAAGCTGCAAATTAAATGCAGTTGTAGTATCTGTTTCGTTAACCGTAGAAGTTGATCCGTTATCAGTTCTGTTGATTATGCGCGCAAGAAACACAGGTATTTCAACAGCATAATCCGATTCATATTTATCAATTGAATCGAGAATTGCGCTGACATCGTTAACTTGCTGAAGACTTGTTTGATTAAAAATTTCCAGTTCACCCAAATCATTTGTTCCTATATGAAGCAACACGTAATCCGCCGGATTTTTAACAAGCCAAGTGTAAACGCTATCTACAATAGATAAACTGCTGTAATTCGGATGATCGGCATGCCAACCGCCGTGTCCTTCGTGGTCTTTATCAAAATCGTTTGGAATACCGGTATTTTGTGAACCCACGAAATCGAATGAATACGAATGAAAATTAAGTAATGAATCGAGTGTACGTCTGTAGCCCGTTTCGTTCGAACTACCAACCACACCTTCGGTAATTGAGTTACCAAGCAGCATTATTCTTATTGCCGAACCCGTGCTTTCAGTTTTATTTGTTGAAGTATTAACTTTTCCCAACTGTTTTGAACTTAATTTGAATTTCCTTACTGAAAATACCGAAGGATTATTATGATCGGATATTTTTATAAAAAATTCTTTTTTATTAGAAGAAGGAACTCTAAATTGATAACTGCCAGGCAACGAAGGCAAATTTTCAGCTAAAGTTTCCCATCTAGTATTATCTTGCCCAAAAGAATATTTAATATCCACCACGGTTATGTTCAACGATGACCATGTTAAAAAATATTCTTTATTGATCTCTAACGTTTTCTTTTTAGCAGGCGATGTTATTTCAATTACTTTTTTTTGTGCCGTTACCGAAGATGTTAACAAAAAGAATATTACCGCAAAAGTTCCGTATCTTAAAATATTGATAATCATTTTTCCAAATCCAATTAAATAAAATACCAATATGAAGAATAAACAAGCGTTAGACAACAAAAACAAGCAAATAATTTTTATTGTGTGATTTGGAATACAAATTAATTATTCTGATATGTTCACGGCAACGAAGAACTTTTATTTCTATTGTTCCAAGTTTTATTTCTATCTGCGGCATCTACAACTCCGCTTAAGTCAACATCGCTATTTTCATACCCGTATTTGTTTCTGTCGTTCCATGTCGAGTTTCTGTCGCCGGCGTCAACTACCCCCGAACCATCAGTATCGCCGCTCCACATTCCCCAAACGCCGCTTTCCAATTGTACAGCCCCGCTGCTACCGTAAAACCGCGATTCGCTTGTCGTAAAATCATAAAGCGTTGAAGTTGTACTGTTAAGAACTACAGTATTTGCGCTCATAACTGCCAAATGATTACGATGTTTAATTACGATATAATAATTACCTTCCGGTGCAACCAATTCAATTTCCGTATTTGAACCGTCATCGGCAACAATTCTTCCATCTTTACGCAAGAAAGCGCTTTTGGACGTTGTCGCATTTCCCGTTTCTGTTTCTCTAAGTTGAACTAAAATCCAATCAACAACATCTGCCGGTATTGCATCGACTGTTCTAGCGTCTTCGGAATATGGCGATGTTAAAGGTATGTTGGAATTTAATGTGGTATTCATTTGATCGGTATTTATATTATATGCGCCTTCTAAAAATATTTTTGTTTGCAACAAAACGAATATCCTCTCTTTAATTGCAACAATTCTATCAACATATAAATTATTTATTGTTTCCTCTTCCGGACTTAACCAAATATCTTTGCCGGTTTGATAAACTACCGGCATTTCAGGGAATTCAAAAACGTGATATTGCCCGTCTTGAACTTCTGCGACTGTCGGGGAAATCCAACTACCAGGGTCAACCCCCATATTAAAAGCTATTGCATTAGGATCCGCGCCGGGTTTAACATCAGCTTTCACATATGCATAAAATGTCCATTCACCATCGGGCGGCAATAAATCTAATTTTAACTGTATTGCCCATTCGGGTCCAATATATTTAACAGCTCCATGATCCGAAGCAAGTTGATCTTCAGTATATGTTACGCCACAGCAAATCCAGAAATCAAGGTCTTGAAAATCAATCCACTCATCATTTTCCGATACGATATCCGGATCGGGAGGAACAACGCGTTCAATATCCATAGCGTCATATAAAACTTGAATCGGTGAATCTTCATTATAATTTTCAATATTAGCATCTGCCGAATACTGATCGAATCTTGCACGTCTATTGGGATCTTCTGTCCACGTTTCGCCTCTGGCTTCGGCATCTGCTTTATATAAATGTTCTCTAAGTAATATTGTCATGTCAACACCAAGTCTAACATCATGAACATGTGATAAATACTCACCTGTAGCAGCGGCTTCGGCATTTGCCATTAAATCATCTGCTTGCCTTATAAAATCCAAATTCAAATAGTCGGATGTAATCCTTTGTTTAGCCGCAATTCTATCGTCTGTATCTATAACAGATTGATGCATTAAATCGATGTATTGCTTAATATAAGTTGATGCCGGTCCGTAATAACCGTCGCAAAATTCATCAATCAATGTTTGATAATCTTGATACGGGTCCCATAACAACCGTGCGGCAACCCATGCTCTTAATTCGGCAAACTCCGCTCCTTGTGTATTATAAGAACCTTCTCCAAAATATGATTTAACGCTGTTAAAATCGGCTAAATATTGTATGTTTTCACACATGGGTTTAATATTCGGCAGTGGTTGTAAGTAGTTTTGAAAATTAGCATTATAATCCCAAATAGCTAAAGATGACGATATCTGATTCCATTCGGTAAAAGCATTGTTTGCTTGTTCGTTTTTAGTTTCATCGCTATATGGATAACCGAAATTTGCTTCAATTGGAGATATTTCAATCATTACATATTCCGGTACCGTCATTCCGCTTGGCGCATCAAAACTCCATTGATATGCTGAAGTTGCGAGATGAGCATCGGGATGAGTTTGACGCACACGATTGGTAACATCAATCAACATATCGGCAATAGGCGCAGAAAGCTTGCCGCCATGGGCATCGGCAAAGGATTGGCTGGATCCGTCCGGTTCCCAGCCGTTATCTTCCTGAGCAAACATATACCAAGTACTATCGCCTTCATTAGTAATTTTATTGGTGAAATAATCTGCAGCTTCCGAACGCGTTCCTTCTTCCATAGTTAAAATTTGTCCGCCGTACCAATATGTCTCACTAATAATATCATGGAAATTATGCCCACCGGAAGGTCCGTCTTTCGACCATGTATTAATTTCGGAAGGATAATCCATGTTAGAACGATGAGTTTCTCCCCTGCTGCCATTCAACCTGTTGTGCTGTCTAAAGTACGGATCATCTGTATCACCATTAAAAATTTCACGGTACTGAAAACGCGGATTTTGCAAATCGTTTGTATCATCCGATATTGTTAAAGTACTTTGGTGAGGGACATAATCGAATTCCGGCGAAAACCAACGCACTCCATAATAAGCATCAAGTAGATAATATACGCCATAAAGGACGCCTCTGTCATTATTACCAACAATATACACATCACCATTATATGTATATATTCTAAATCCGTCATCATGAATCGAATTAAAATCCAATTGATCCGATATAGTTTGTGCAAACGGGTTGTTTTTACCTACAATTATTTTGTCTTGTATATTGTTATCATCGGTAGTTGTTTGAAAATTGGCGCCGCTAATTTCATCGAGCCATTGCCCTAATTCCAAAGCCGCATGTTCTACAATTTCACTTTCTGAACTTGAATAGTAAATAACATAATGAGCTACTCCGTTGCTGGCAAGAACTAATTCCTCTGCCAATTCATCATAATTGTTTTGTGAATAACTTATCGATTGCAAAAATAGAAGACAAAATAACAATATAAAAAAGGAATTAAATTTTTCATTAAAGAACATATTAAAAAACCTCGATTAAATTAATTGTTTTATAGTATAAAGCAATATAATTATTTTTTAATAACATGACAAACAGTCCTTTTTACAGTTTGTTCAATATTATCAAAAAAACATTACTTCTATTGTATAATTATTGAAAGTAGGTGTAATATAACATTCGGAAAAATACTTTTAGGCTTATGAATCGCTTGATGCTTACCATATCTAAATGCTAAACAATATGTAATCCGTTACAAGTAATTCAGTTTCAGAAGTTGAACCATGACGGGACACAATATAACTTTTTTTAGGAAATTGCTTTCAGAAACGCCAGCATTTGCGTTTGGTAATTTTATCAATTCAACAAAAACCCCTTTGACAATATCCGTCGGAATATTGGCTATTTGGCGTTTATTTCCGGAATGAAGTGATTGCAAAAGAATTGATGAGTTGATATCGCTTTCCATAACAATGGTGTTGACATCATACAAACCTTGTAATGGATTTTTACCCGTAACTTAATTTTTTACGGTAATGTTGAACTTTTATTTCTATTGTTCCAAGTTGTATTTCTATCCGCTGCGTCAACAACTCCGCTTAAATCAACATCGCTATTTTCATAACCGGATTTGTTTCTGTCGTTCCAAGTAGAATTTCTGTCGCCTGCATCAACAACGCCCGAACCGTCCGCATCTCCGCTCCACATTCCCCAAACTCCGCTTTCCAATTGTACCGCTCCGCCGCTGCCGTAGAACTGCGACTCGCTTGCCGTAAAATCATATAGCGTTGAAGTTGTGCTATTTAACGGAATTGCATTCATACTCATCACTGCAAGATGATTTCGATGCTTTATCACTATAAAATAATTTCCTTCCGGCACCGATAGTTCAATTTCTTCCGTTGTTCCGTCATCGGCAACAATCCTTCCGTCCTTACGTAAAAATGCACTTCTCGAAGTTATCGCGCTTCCGGTTGCCGTTTCTCTAAGCTGTACAAGAACCCAATCAACAATATTAGCCGGGATTGAATTTACCGCGCGTGCATCTTCGCTGTACGGAGAAGTTAAAGGAAGTTGTCCGTTTATATCTGTTGTCATTTCACCGGTATTTGAATTATATGCTCCTTCAAGAAATATTTTTACTTGCAGTAAAATTTTTCCTAAATATTCGTAAGCTCCAATATCCCAGCCGTTTCCTATGGGTCTGGTATTTCCGTCAAAATCAGTAAGGGGCGCACCTTCGGAAGTTCCCGCATCAATACAAGGGGACGTTTCCGTTAAATGATAATCGAAATTGGGTAAATCAACAAAAGCCGGATTAAATGTGAACACATTATTACCTGTTGGCGCGTCAAACCCGTTATTCCAAAAATCCGAATATTCAAATTCAAAATTCAAAGGGTATTCTATAGGTTGGTCGTATGCAGTCGTATAGTAATTTTGTACGTTTGTTACAATACAATTTATCATTTTATTCGCATTGTTTTCACGATCGCAAACGAACAAATAATTTCCACCGTCAAAAACGCAATTAACGAATGTGTTGGAATCAGCTATTGAAGGTAGTTCATAAAATGTGAAGTTTATTACATTTCCTTGTGTGTTTTGAAAAATGCAGTTTTCAAATCTATTATGCCTGCCGGTATATTGTACGCTACTGTCTTCGTCCGTATAATAAAAAAGAATTGCAGAGTATGATGCATCGATTGTTTTACAATTTTTTATAGTGTTGTAACTTGCTCCATCTCGAATAGTATATCCACAATTAATTGCAGTGCAACTGTCTAAAGTATTATATTTTACTCCACTGTGACGCAACTCGTAACCTTCATATTTCATACCTTTGGAAACACAATTAAGAATCAAATTGTTTTCGCAGTTTCCTTTCAAATCAATGCCATGACCTCCATGCTCCAAATCACCGATACGTTCGACATAACAGTCTTCTAATGTATTATTATTACCGCCAACGTGAATATAGTAATCTGCAGCGCTTTTATCACCGGTTGAATTATCATCTGCATAAACGCGGCAATTTTTCAAATAGTTGTTATCACCATATATTGAAATACCTTCAGCAGCTGCATTTAAAACCGAACAATTTTCTATTGTATTGTTACTTGACAAAGAATCGAAAACAATACCGAAACCATTATAACGATCATTAATATCACCAAAATTCATTGTGATAATATTGTCAATTCCAATGTTATCTGCATCTTCAGCTTTAAGACCAAACTCATAATTCTTTATCTGAATATTTTTTATAATAATATATTTCCGGTTCGATAATAAAAGACATTTTCCGGTGGTTCTGTCACTGCCATCTAACAGAGGCATTACGCTCGCATCAAGAGGATCTCCGTATTCCCAGTCAAGATCAGGATTATCGCCAGGTACGAATTGGTATCCTTCAAAAGTAATCCGGTTTGTAGCTGTGCCGTCCTTTTCAAAAATTACGTACTCATTTCCGTAATCCCCTGCTTTGATAAACACCGTATCCCCCGGTGATACGGGACTTGCCGATGAAGCGGCAAAGGCAATTGTTCTCCAAGCATTTGTTTCGCTTAATCCGGAATTGCCGTCATCTCCAGTCGTGGAAACATAGTAAACATTTTGAGCTACGCCAATGGTTGAGATAGTAAACAATAAAATAATTGTTATTACTTTTTTCATTTTTTATTTGTTGTTTATGTTATTGGATGCCAAAATTACGGTTAACATATTAATAGCTTTAAAAGCTGATTTGATAAACCTCTACTTTTCACGTAAAAACTAACTTTTAAAAATAAAAAATATTGCTTTGAGATTTGACGATAGACTCATTTTTAAACTTAATCTTAGTCACCGCTTCCATTGCTGCGAAAACAACAAAAGTACTTTCGTAAATTTTATATTGGGAACATAACCTTGAGTTAACGGTTATGCGTTAAAACTTATACCGTTCGTGCTTCTATAAATACCTTCATCCGTTCCAGGTAAAATTCAAACCGGCATTGCCCCAACCAGAACCTATCGTAATTACATTGGGAGTATTCAAGCCTTTCTTTTACTGACCGGTTGCAATATCTATCTTGGATATATAATACGATAAGATCATTGGAAACCAATTTAATCCAGACAGCATTTGTATTAGTATAATTAACCATCAAATTTAGTTTGCATCCGGTTACAAATCTTTATTACATTTAATAATATTTATATTTCGTGAGTTTAATATTTTTTTTAATCTTATTACCTCACGGTAATGCCGAACTTTTATTTCTATTGTTCCAAGTTTTATTTCTATCTGCGGCATCTACAACTCCGCTTAAGTCAACATCGCTATTTTCATACCCGTATTTGTTTCTGTCGTTCCACGTTGAATTTCTGTCGCCTGCATCAACAACGCCCGAACCATTCGCATCGCCGCTCCACATTCCCCAAACGCCGCTTTCCAATTGTACCGCTCCGCCGCTACCGTAAAACCGGGATTCGCTTGCCGTAAAATCATATAGCGTTGAAGTTGTACTGTTTAGAGCGACAGTGTTTGCGCTCATCACTGCCAAATGATTACGGTGTTTAATTACGATATAGTAATTCCCTTCAGGCGCAATCAATTCAATTTCCGTGGTTGAACCGTCATCGGCAACAATATTACCATTTTTATGAAGGAAAACACTTTTTGAAACAGTAGCATTTGAATTGGGTGACTTTCTCAATTCAACTAAAACCCAATCTACAACATTTGCCGGAATATTGTCTACGGTACGTTTATTTTCGGAGTAAGGCGATTCCAAAGGAATTGAAGAGTTTATATCTGTTTTCATTGCATGTGTGTTAACGTCATAAGGACCTTCCAAAAATATTTTTACTTGTAATTTAACCGATGGAACTTTTGCTTTTTGAAATCCGGTACCGGGCGAACCGACAAAAACCCAAGATTCGGCTTTGGTACTTACCGCAACGGGGATTGCGAATTCCCACGTCATATCCCCGCTAATTTTTTCCCAATTAGTTCCACCATCGGTTGAATAAAATATTCCGTCATCGGCAGAGGGATCATAATTGCCATCGACGTAAACACTTGAAGAAGTTAAATATAAAACGTTATTATTGGCTTTCGAAACCGCTACACTTCGTAAATATCTTCCGGTTTTAATTTTAGTCCAATTTGTTCCTTTATTATCGCTTTTATAAATTCCTTTGCTATCACCGTTCCCGTAAGCAACCACATAAACTCTTTCCGGTGTGACCGGATCGGTTTCAATATCCCAAATACCTTTGTAATCTTCGTCCCATCTGTCTACACCTTTTACGCCTTTCATTTCGGTCAAACTTATATCCGACCACGTGTTTCCCCCATCGGTAGACCTGAACACACCGTTTTCCCCTCCGGCGTAAACTAGGGAACCGTCAAATCTATCAACTGCTGTTATTCTCATTCCGCCGTTTGTAAGAATTTTTGACCAATTATTTCCGTGATTAGTGCTTCTGTAAACATCTCCGTCAACGCAAACAAAAAGCGTTCTGTTATTTTTATCGCTTTGTTTACTAACGGATAGCCCGGAAAATTCCGCCGATGAATTTAACGGCAAGCCCGTATGCACCATTTGCCAGGAACCCGGATTTCCGTAAGAAGTACTTCTTAACATAAACGTTGTATCGGAAAAATCCCCTTGCATTGCCGCCCAAACCATACCATCTACATCCGGGTCGGCAACGAACGCATAAGTGTTTCCGCCGAATCCTTCCCAACTTCCGGTGTATTTTCTCTCGTTGCACGATTGCCAACTTGCTCCATTGTCGTTGCTTCTCCACAGACCAATGTCAAAATAACCGAGATAAATCACATCGGGATTTGCTTCGCTAATTGAAATATCGTACATCGTTATGTTGTCTATTCCCCTCGATTGCCAATGACCGGAGCTAACTTCATTCGTATATAAATTATTAAAATTTATACCACCGTCAACCGTTGAATAGACAAATTGACTCGTTATCCAATAAAGCTTATCGGGATCCGACATATCTTTACCCAATGTTTTCACAATACCTTCGAATGCACTCCCGTAAGACCAATAAATTGATTCGTCCGTGCAATTCCCGTTAACCTTTTGATAACCGCAATCCCAATTTTCAACAAATCCTATTTTTGTCCATGTATTTCCATAATCGGTGGATTCGAAAGTTCCGGAACTTTTATAATCAGTCCACGGATACGGTTCCCGTACATCAATAATTCTGATAATCGAAGAGTTACTGTGATTAATCCATATTAATCCGGTTAGCGTGTCATTCAGTGTCGTCCAAGTATTTCCGTAATTATTACTTTTGTAAAGCTTCCCGTTCAAATCTGTCCAGTAATAAGGTGCGCTGCAACTTGCATTCATTGTGGAAAGATAAGTTATTTGCGGATCGATGGGATCAACTTCAAAATCCATAATTTCGCCTAAACTTCCGGAAATATTTGTAAACGTTGCCCCACCGTTTGTGCTTTTGTACACTTCTGCCGGACCGCAAACATATCTTCCCATTCCCGTTAAAAAATACACGATATTTTCGTTACTTGGGTCTACAACAATCTTTAAGATATGTCTGTTACTAAAATCACTGCTTATTTTTGTCCACGTATCTCCATGATCCGTGCTTTTATAAATTGACGCCACTGCTACATTATGAGCAGGATGATAAGATGCATAAACAATAGCGGAATTACTTTTAGCAAATTTTATATCGGTAATATAGCCGGAGCTTAACGGCTGAGAGGAGAAACTTAAACCCCCATCGGAACTTTTATAAATACCTTCATCCGTTCCCGCTAAAACCAAATTAGAATTATTCGGATCGAAGCCAATCGAAATAGCGTGTGTGGTATTCAATCCTTCTTTTTTACCGATTGGTTGCCAAGTTTGTTCGTTATCCGTACTGCGATAATATCCACTGAGATCGCTTCCGACCATTATAATCCCCGTAGGACCTGCGGCTACACAGTTAAATGCCCCACCGGCGCCGGGGTTAGTTCTTATCCAATTATGCGTAGTTTGAGAGAACAAGTTAAAATAAAAGAGAGTGAGTAAAATAAAAGTATATTTTATCATTTTAATTTCCCTTTTATTTTTAAGGTAATGTTGAACTTTTATTTCTGTTGTTCCATGTTTTATTTCTGTCTGCGGCATCTACTACTCCGCTTAAATCAACATCGCTATTTTCATAACCGGATTTGTTTCTGTCGTTCCATGCCGAGTTTCTGTCGCCGGCGTCAACAACCCCCGAACCATCCGCATCGCCGCTCCACATTCCCCAAACACCGCTTTCCAATTGTAACGCACCGCCGCTACCATAAAATTGAGATTCACTTGTAGTAAAATCATAAAGGGTTGAAGTTGTGCTGTCCAGCGCTACAGAATTTGCGCTCATAACCGCAAGATGATTACGATGCTTTATTACTATAAAATAATTTCCTTCCTGTGCCGAAAGTTCAATTTCTTCCGTTATTCCGTCATCGGCAACAATCCTTCCGTCTTTACGCAAGAAAGCGCTTTTGGAAGTTATTGTATTACCAGTTGCTGTTTGTTTTAATTGTACAAGAACCCAATCGACAATATTAGCCGGAATTGAACTTACCGTTCTTGCATTTTCAGTATACGGCGATGTTAAAGGAAGTTGTCCGTTTATATCTGTGTTCATTTCATTTGTAGTGGAATTATATGGGCCTTCAAGGAATATTTTTGTTTGAAGCAAAACTTTACTATTGGATAATTCAGTAACATTCCCCACTTTTAATCCGTTTCCAAAACTTGTAACCCAAACTTTATCGGAATGATAAGGATCATAAAAAACTCTTATCGGATGTTTAAACGGATATGACTCCACTTGATTAAACGTTGGAGTTGCGGCATGAAGATTTTCAGTAGACCAGAGTCCGCTTCCGTAAGATGTAACGGTCATTTCTTCTGTATTGTTGGGATTAATTGTACACGATTCGACTCTTGGTAAATCCAATATTTTATTCCACGTTAAACCTTTATCTGTTGTTTTGAAAAGACCGCTGAGCCCATAAGCAACTCCCCAGCCGCTATTTACACAAACATACCAAGTACTTTGTGTGTTGTCCGTCGGGTCTATGATTATATCTTTTGTCCAATATTTCATATCATCATGTGACCTGTCTTGCCAAGTCTGTCCGTCATCTGTACTAACAAACACGCCGGAACTTTGTGTAAAATTATCATTATTATCAATTCTACCGGAATAAGTAACCACAAGTGTCCCATCGTTTAATATTTTTATGTTGTAAGGATGCCCTTCGGTTCTCGGCGGATTTGTTAATTTTGACCAGGTTGTCGGATTTGCCTCGATATTATCGCAACGATAAATTCCACCCGAAGAACTGTTTACAACACTTGCATACATTTTATTCGGATTATTCGGATCAAAAGCAATCCAAACAACGGGATGACCGAAATTATAAAGAATATTCCAGTTCTCACCGTTATCCGAAGAAACTCTGATATCACCAGAACCGTTGTCAATAGGATAATCTCCCAGTCTTGTTTCCTGATACATATCGTGAACATCTGAAGTAGCTGCATAAAGCTTGTTATTCACCGGATGCTTTATCGTCATATAAACGGAATTGATTGACAAGTTATTATATTTTTTTGACCAAGATTCCCCAGCGTCGGTACTTCGTATTGCCGTAATATCGGTAAAACTTGCAAAAATATTATTCGCATCCAACCAGGTAAGCCACCACACGCTTGTATTTTCAATACCGATACCGTGATAGTTTTTCCCTTTCGGTGTCGGTTGATTCATGGGATTTTGATCTGTCGGATCAACATAGTTTTGCGTCCATGTATTCCCGCCGTTATCGGTAGAATGAATAAAGCCCAAATCTGTCATTATTGCTATATCGGAATTATTTCTTGCAACTGTTAAACCCAAAGCATATTCTCCGTACCACCAATTAAAGTCTCCTTGATATCCGCTCCATCCCGTATAAATATTTTCATTGTTATAGGTTTTAAAAACATCCGACCAAGTATTACCGGCATCGCTTGTTTTAAAAACTATCGGGAAAGAAGTATTTACATTACCGCCGGCAATATAGACAACATCGATATTATTTTTGGCGTTTGCAATAAACATAAAGCGGTAATCCGTGCTTAAAGCCGGGGAAATTTTAGTCCAATTATTTCCGCTGCCATAATCCGTTTTGTAAACATTCTTGTAATCGTAAAAATCGCTGTTGTTAATAAGGCCGGCATAAATTGAATTTGTATCCAAAGTAACACAATACATCCTTGTTATTCCATTTTGTTTTGATGCCGTAAATGAAGACATTCCTTCATCCGCAGGTAAAGTTAAATATGGTATAACTGCAAATGTATTTCCTCCGTCGGTCGATTCTAAGACACCGAAATTAGTACCTAATAGAATTACGTTCCCATCCCAAAACGCTCCGCTTACAAGAATACCACTTCCCGAAGTTGTTGAGTAAATTTGAGTAAAGGTATTACCGCCGTCATTACTGAAGTAGATATGGGAAAAATCGGATACGATTAACCGGTCGGTTCTTGTATCGTCGGCAAAAATATAAATCGCCTCACTATTTGTCGGATCCGAAACGGTTGGCTGCCAAGTGATTCCACCATCGGTACTTTTAACGGGAATCGGATAATCCCAATCGCGAATACCATATAAAATATTGGGATCGGAAGTAAACTGTACGGCCGCTTTAATTGACGGAATCATTTCCTTAAAGTGAATTTCATTCCACGAAGTACCTTTCGTTGTTGAGTGAAACATTACACCCATATCGGTAGGGACAAAAAACTCGTTGTTATCATGAATGCTTATGGAAGGAACAAACAATCCTCCGCCTGCACCGATACCTTTCGAAATCCAATCGGATGTTTGAGCCGTTAAAAAACGACCTAAAAATAAAGACAAAAAAATTATAATATATCTTTGGAGAATTAAATTCTTCATTGAATATCCAAATTTAGTTTCCTACGAAATTAAAACAATTACTTAATCAATGGTTTAGGCTTCTTAACTATCGTAGATAACAAAATCTGATAATACGGAATTATTGATTTACTATTTTGCTTAAGGTAAAGCCGAGCTTTTATTTCTGTTGTTCCACGTTTTATTTCTGTCCGCTGCGTCTACAACTCCGCTTAAATCAACATCGCTGGTTTCGTATCCGGATTTGTTTCTGTCATTCCATGTTGAGTTTCTGTCGCCCGCATCAACAACACCTGAACCGTCTGCATCCCCGCTCCACATTCCCCAAACACCGTTTTCCAATTGCACCGCTCCTCCGGTGCCGTAAAATTTTGATTCGCTTGTCGTAAAATCGTAAAGTTCCGAAGATGTTTTGTGCAATGTAATTTTATTTTTACTCATAACCGGCAAATGATTTCTATGTTTAATAACAACATAATAATCATTCTCTAATGCATTTAATTTTATTATTCCCGACGTTGCATCATCATTTACAATTCTACCGTCTTTATGTAAAAAGACACTTTTCGAAACTACAGCAGCGCCGTCCGGAGTTTCCCTTAACTCGACCAAAACCCAATCAACAACATCGGAAGGAACAGATGAAACAGTATGTGAATCTTCAGGATATGGGGATTCAAGAGGTATGTTAGAATTTATATTATTAAACATTTCATTATTTCCGGAATTATAAGCCCCTTCCAAAAAAACTTTTACTTGGAGTTGAACAAATTCCTTTCTAAAAACACGAACATAATCAATCAAAAAATAATCCGGCAAATCATCCGCATAATCCAAAATATTTTCATTCAATCCCCAAGCATCATCAGGCGGAGCGTCATATTCAATCGAAAGTATAATCGCTTGCGTAACATTTTGAGCAACACCTTGAGTGGTTGAAAAAACCGAATCGCCATCCAAATAATAAATGGCTTTATCTTTATACCATTCTACTCCGAATTTATGATAATTTCCGTCTCTTAAATTTTTACCGTAGTCTGCGGCATAAACATATTTACCGACACTTGGGTCGTCATTCGGGTTCCAATGATTTGCAACATTAAAATAATTAAGTGTATTACCGCCGTTAAGCAAAGCCGTCCAAGAGCCCGGAGCACCGTAACCAAGCGGATATTCCATAATATCCATTTCCGTTCCTGTTGCTGGATTACCGTCATAAGTGTTTGAAGGCGAGTATAACCAAAAAGCACACCATAAACCTCCCGCTACAAGTTCGGTAAATTTTATACTTGCTTCCATATAAGTTCCTTCTTCCGGTCCGAATAAAGTCCATTGCGATTGATCGACAGACCAATTATAAGTTTGAAGGTAGGATGTTTTTAAAGTATCGTTTTCCAATCTTGCGCGAATAACCAACTTTCCGTTTCCGTCCAAATAAGCATCGTTGTTGGTATAAACCGCATCACGCCATAAATGATTTTCATCTCCCCACGCATCAAAAAAAAACCAATGCGATGCAGGTTGCGAATTTGCCGGTCCGTCAAACTCATCACTCCAATCCAGTTTCCAATTACCTTCTGGCAAATAACTTTGAGAAAGTAAATTTATTCCGGTAAGAAAATATACAAAACAAAAGAAATGTTTTATCCGCATAGTTTTACAATAAAAATTTGTTTGCTTTACAATTATGATAAAAGTTACCACTATATTTTTCAAAAAGAAAGGTTCATTTGCTGACAAATGATTCCTATGTTTTTATTACTATAAAATATTTATTTGGATGTACGTTTAATTCAATATCTTTGTTCGTCCCCTCCTCTGTTGAAGTTTCGTATTCACCTTCGGTATAAAATTTTGAAGTATTTGGGTATAATTCGTTGTTTTTCCCCATGGAATTTTCAAGTGTAGTTTTCAAATTCTCATCAACTTTCATGTTCGTCCGTTATCAGTACTTCGATAATATACGCTCACATCACTACCGACCATTATAATTCCGCTAGATCTTGCACCAGTAAATTTAAATACCAGATTCAAGTTGCATCCGATTATGAGTGAATTAAAGTAATCAAGCAGAAATAAAACAAAAATATATTTCATGATTTTAATATTTTTTCTTATTTTTTTGCCTCACGGTAATGTTGAACTTTTATTTCTGTTATTCCAAGTTTTATTTCTGTCCGCTGCGTCTACAACTCCGCTTAAATCAACGTCACTATTTTCATAACCGGATTTGTTTCTGTCGTTCCATGTCGAGTTTCTGTCGCCCGCATCAACAACACCTGAACCATCTGCGTCTCCGCTCCACATTCCCCAAACTCCGTTTTCAAGCTGAACAGTTCCCCCGTTGCCGTAGAACTGGGATTCGCTTGTTGTAAAATCATAAAGCGTTGAAGTTGTACTGTTAAGAGCAACTGTATTTGCGCTCATAACCGCCAAATGATTCCGGTGTTTAATTACAACATAATAATTTCCTTCGGGAACGTTTAACTCAATATCTTCGGTAGTTCCGTCATCATTGATTAATTTGCCGTTTTCATTTATGAAAACACTTTTGGAGATGATTGTACTTCCGCTTGGTGTCGTTCTTAATTGAAGCAAAACCCAATCCACCGCTTCAACCGGTACGGTGTTTACCTGTCGCGGGTCTTCGCTGTAAGGCGATGTTGTTGGTATTTGAGAATTTAAAGTCAAGTTCATCTTATGCGAACTAACATCGTAAGCACCTTCGAGGAATATTTTCACTTGAAGTAATACATTACCGCTTGCTGTGCTAATAAACTTTGAAAGCAGTCTTGCAAAAGCACTCTCGTAATAAATTGCATTTTCGGTTACTTCCCACGAGTTTTCGGGATAACTTGTATTCCAATCTTTATAAGACTTTTGCGGAGGTTGATTTTGCGGAGGTGCAATCGGTGGACCAGTATAATCCGCATCAGGTTGATAATTCTTATTCGGTCCTCCCGTTAATATTGCCGGAGCCGGTGATGTATCCCACACCGTTCCATCTCCGAACCATTCGTGATAAACTTCACTAACCGAGTTTTCGAATCCGTAATTACTTAAATTAGATAAATAAGCATAAGCCGTGGGATTAACACCAAACATGTAATGAATTATACTTACTGCCGCATCATTATAATTATCTTGATTCGAGGGATCAATCCCATAATAATTTGCGGAAGTATAAAGACTGGCTTGATCGCTTTTAATATGATTACTTCCCCAATCGTAATCGTCAGTAGGCAAATAAGCTCTGTATGCATCAACATTTTGTAAATGGTAATCGAGCCATTCTTTTACTTGCCTTTCGTAAGTAATAAGAACGTTATTAACCACGCTGCTTGTTGCATTCGGAGTTTTGGTATAATATAATAAAGCATCTTGATAAGGAACATCATAAGGATTAAGGTAATCTTCGGTAAACATTCTCAATTCGGTATAATGCGCATCAACATAATCTCTATATTTGGTTTCTCCGGTTTTATAAAAAAGATAAACGGCAGAAAGCAACCTGTTAGCATATTGATCGTAAGATTCGTCTTCTGTTGCGGGATTTAGAAATCCTTGGTTATTATAATTGGAAGGGATTTTATCGGGATTTGCTTCTAACCATTCCCAAGCTTTTACAGCTCTACTTAATAACGTATCGGCATAAATTTGCATCGTAGAATTGTTAAGTGTAGAAAAAATAATCGATGCATGAGCAAAAGCACCGCACGTGGAAACAGTAGCCGAGGAAGTTGCTTCGGCGTAGCGTCTGGCTTCTACATCGTTGCTTGGCGGACTTGCAGTTGCCCAAGTAGTTACGGAAACTTTATGCAAAACCGAACCATCGCCAAGTTGCATTTTTAACAACCAATCGAGTTCCCATTTAACCTCGTCTATTATATCGGGAATCCCGTTATTCGATTCCGGAATACCATAATCATCCGTCCATACTTGCGGTGCTTCTTCATAAGCCGAAAGTAAATCGTGAATTGCATTGTCTGCAGTGTTTGTGTATTTATTATAATCGCCGGCATCGTGCCAACCGCCCGATAAATCTTTAGATGTTGAAGGTGAAGTATCCAGAACCCAACGACAATCTGCATCTTGTTCGGCACCAACATGGCAAGCTGTTGGGTCTTCCCATTCCGTTTCCGCATAAGGTACCGCTTTTGCAATTCCGCATCGTTGATAATAAAATGTTCGCATTACTTGTCTCAAAATTTCCGTATAAACATTAACGGAGATTTTAAATGTGTACGAAGAAACATAATTGGCGACATCGTAAATGTAGTATTCGCCTTCCGCTGTTAAGTTGGAAAAATCGAACCACCATACTTGATCGCCCGATTGCGTATGGGTGGAACCGTTATTCCACGCTGTCAGGCTTCCAGTGAATACAACGCTGTTATCAGAAGCTTTTCTGACTTCGTAAGTGTTGCCGGGATTAAAATTTTCTCCGGAATTATAACCTGTTTTTGGATTTGAAATAATGGCTATCTTTTTTGAACTTGCAAGATACCCTAATTGATTAACTTTAATGTGATTATCAATTGAGCCAGTTTGAGGGTAAATTCTTCCTAAACCGAGTGTTGAGAAGAAGAATAGAAATAGGATGATTCTTCGCATAAATCAAAACTTTTCTCTAAAAATACAAAATTTAAATAAATAAAGAAAATGTAAAAAATATTATCCGGTTATATTGTTTTGATTGCTTTAATTTACATTGTCGAACACACTTTTATAAATTATACTATGAATTAGAGAACGGAACGGATAAATTTTTCTATTTTTTCTAGTTGGATAGACTCTGTTCGATAAAAGAATCACAAAAAATTTCTTGTCTTTATCGACCCATATCGACGTTCCCGTATATCCCGTATGTCCAAAAGAATGGTTCGAAAAATATTTTCCACAGGGAGCGATACTGTCAATTTTGGTGTCCCATCCTAAACCTCTGCTGCTTTGACTTGTTTGCCTGTCTGTCCATTCTTCAATTATCTTTGCATCGATAATATGTTTGCCGTTATATTTCCCATCGTTTATCAACATACGAACAAAATGGGAAAGGTCTTCTACTGTTGAAAAAAGTCCGGCATGACCGGCAACACCGTGTAACATATAAGCCCGTTCATCATGAACCTCTCCTTGCAAAGGTCTCATTCTGAAAAACGTATCGATTTCAGTCGGCGCACATTCATTTTTCAAGCTATCCGGAGGGTTATACATTGTACGCGTCATATCCAAAGGTTCAAATAAATTCTTTTTTAAGAATTTATCCAATCTCATTCCGGTAATTTTTTCAATTACTTTTTGCAGAGTTATTATTCCCAAATCACTATAAACGTATTTGGTGCCCGGTTCATAAACCAAATCCGTATTCATTATATCGTTAATAACTTCTTCCGATGTATTATATACGTCGTAATACTTTTTGAAAGCTGCCAAACCGGAATTATGAAGTAACAAATTTCTTACAGTGATTTTATCTTTACCGTGATTATTAAATTCCGGCAAATATTTTATCACTTTATCGTCCAGATTCAGTTTTCCTCTTTCTACCAGTATCATTGCAGCGGATGTTGTTCCGACAACTTTGGAAACCGAAGCCAAATCGAATATTGTGTTGAGCTTCATTTGTGGGGAAGATTTATCATATGTGTAATTACCGTAAGCTTTTTCGTATATGAATTTATTATCGATACCGAATAGCAAAACTGCTCCCGGGAAAATTGAATCGGCAATCGCTTTTTCCATCGTTTTATCCACTAAAGAAAAATCCGATTTAATTTTCATTGGAACAGAAGAAGTGAATAGAAATAATGCAATGATGATTATTCCCCAATATTTATAGTTATTTCGGGATTCTGTTAAATTATTTTTCTTCATTTGAATAAATTCACTTTAATGATTAATAAAATATTTCCCTTATTAATTTATTTTATGAATATATAAAAATGGCACAACCATTTCTGATTGTGCCATAACCCCATTATAGGATACAGGAGGCTCACTACTTAAGCAGTAACATTTTCTTTGTTTGTACAAAATTATCGCTTGTTAAAGTATAGAAATAAATTCCGGAGGTTAAATCCTTAGCGTTAAATTGTACATTGTAAGTTCCGGGTTTCATTGTCTTATTAACAAGAGTAGTAACTTCTTCACCCAAAACATTAAATACTTTTAACGTAACATCTGCTTCGCGAGGAACAGAAAATTTGATATTTGTAGAAGGATTGAACGGGTTCGGATAGTTTTGATAAATTCTGAACTCGTTAACGATCTTATTGTCTTCCTGTTTCACATCGGTTAACCATTGTGCTTTTTCATCCGGATACCAGTTTAAGTCTCCCAAATGTAATCCTTCCGTACTGGCAGTCGCTAAATTTGCATTACTATAAGTAAGCGGTGTTTCAGGTAAAGGCCATGGTAAATCAAATATATCACTGGTGAAATCATATTGACGAATATGACCCTCTGGAGCCCCGAATTCCAAACCGGTACCTCTCCACCAAGAAACCCATGCAACAACACTATCAACCATTATTTGTGTCATTGTCGGATCAAATTGAGGATCTTCATACATAGTATTTTCGTCAATTAAATTTGGGTAAGTTGCATCGTCATCAAACATTGCTTGGGTAAAAGTGTTCATCCAAGTTGTTGGCTCTAATGGTCTTTCTTCGTAACCGGTTGTATCTCCGTTTTCATCAACAACCGCAGCTGTATCTGTAAAACTATTCCAATAATCAACAAACTTTTGCGGGTTAAACCAAACATTGTTTTTTTGAACAATTCTACGATCCGCTCTATCAATGCCGAATTCCGTTAATAAATCCCCACTTAAAGTATCGTAATCCATAATTCCTATCGGTAAACCCTCAAATCCAAACCAACCACTTTGGTATTCTTTTTGTCTTTGACCTAAAGCTAATATTCCGTAGAAAACATTATTTGTAAATTCCGCATTGGTAATTACCCGAACATAGAATGGATTAACTATCGTAGTAAAAACGGTATTGTGATCGAATTTTAAATAAGTTGTTTTTTGGTTTGGATTTGTCAGAATAATATAAGAGTTAGTATTAAAGAAAGTATTGTTTGTATAAACTAAAGTATCTTCATTACTGTAAGTAGTAACACTTTGTCCGTTAAACGGATGAGTCGGATTTACAAGGTTTCTGAAATAACTGTTAGTTACAAATAACCTAATATGACTAATGCGAAAACGGATAGCTCCACGGGTCCAACCGTTAAATACACAATTATCAACAACTATTCTAGCGCCCGTGCCTGTACCACCAATACCGATTGAGTGTTTTTTGGTGTAATTACCATCGATTGGAACACCTTGGAATAAAAGATTTCTAAATACAGCATTGACACTATCGCCGTTGATATTAATTAATTGATCTACAGTTGAACCATCGCTGTGAAAACCTCTAACAAGCATCGGTGGTCTTGTTGGGTTATTGGGATCATCATCGTCGGCAACAAGATAAAAATCGAAATCGACTTCCAAAGTTTCGGTAAAAATATAAACTTTCCCTCTTTCCAGTTTGTAAATTCTACCTGGCACATTCCTTTCACCGGTGGCGGTAGTGTCGCCAGTAATAAAATCAAAAATTGCTGTTCCATCCGGAACAACCACTTCGTCTGCTAAAACGGGTTTAACTAAATAAAGCAGACTGAAAAGGGTTAATGAAAAAATAATGAATAGTTTGTTTCTCATATGTTCCTCCTTTGAAATTGAGTTAGTATGTTTTAAATTTTATTATAAATGTTATTCATATTTTGCCCCATTAAAGTTATTATATTTGCTTTAATGTACATTCCAGCGAAGGCCGAGGTCCATCGTCATTCCGTAATGTTCGATAGATGTTGGCAACTTCCTTGCGTCGTTAAGAACTACGTCGGTAGAACTTGTGATATTATTCGCATTGAAAAATAATTGTAACCCCTCGATTGGTAATTTTTGTTTTACCGAAATATCCCAACGCAAATAATCGTCGGTACTTGCTCTTAATTCCGGGTAAAAATTTGGTTTTTTGAAAATATTGGCTTGATATAACATAGATATTCTGAAAGAAAATCCTTTATAATCATAACCGAGCGACATGTGTAAAATATTATCCGGTTGATCAATTAGTCTTTGAGTATAAGTAGTATCTTTATTGGTCATTTTAACGCCGTAAGGTGGTTCCAAAATATATTCTGTTTCAATGACGGTTCGCGGATATTTTGCTTGTGAGAATATATGCGTATAGTTAATATTAAACACCAATCCTTTTAAAAACGAAGGTAGATACCAAAAGTTCGTTTGCCAATCTAATTCAATACCTCTAACTTTTGCAATTTTGTCCATATTTTGTTGGGTTATTATGAATTTGCCTTTTTCTTTATCGCTAAAATTATATTCTTCAGGGTTTAACAGTACTCTTCTGTCCAACCAGAAAATCATATCTTTTATATTTTTTTGAAATAGTCCTACTGTGAATAAACCTAAATGGTTTTCAAGTAGTGCCAGATACAAATCTATATTTTCAGCTTGTTCCGGTTTTAGTAAATAATTATTATAGATTATATTTTCAGATCCAACATCGATGCGTGGAACTATTAAATTAAAATTAGGTCTTGCAAGAGTTTTTGTATAAGCCATTCGCAATTGCAACCATTCAAACGGTTGAACTTGCAAGTGAATCATCGGTAAAATGTACTGGTTTGTTCTTTGGGTAGTTGTATCCGTATGCGGGTAATTTTGTTCGGGGAAAGCGGATTCGGAGCGTCCTCTAATTCCGTTATATTCTGTAATGTTATGTTCGTAACGAACGCCGGGAATAAACTTTATAAATGAAAACATATCCAAGTTTGCCATAATGTATGCAGCGCTTAGATATTCATTTCCTGTGTAGTCTTTTGTAACGGAAGTCATCTTTAGCTTACTATACGTATCAATAGCATTTGTTTTAACTCCACGCATAACTTTAATAACCTCACGCATTAAATCTATATCGACAACCGGACCTAATGAATATTCCCCTTTTAAAAATTCTCTGTGGTCAAAATTTTTATCAATAAATAGTTTATAGGGTAAGTAAGAGGTTCCAATCGGAGCAGTATCTTGCATCCACGGGAAAGCCCGTAAAATTGCATTTTTAACATCTCTACCGCTTGCTAAAGCCATTGTTCCACCTGTAGCTTCTAAATTATGGCTTCGGTCTTTTACTCTGTATTTGCCTCCGAATTTTAATATACCATGAATTTGCTTTGAAAAATCAAGATCCATTTCCACATCGGCTTTGGCTGTGAATTGTCTTTCCTTTGTTATTGACCAATTGTCTTCCACACTACTCCAATAAGCCCCGTCAATATTATTAAAAGCAACATGCGGAATGGAATCCGGTGGTAAATCCGTAACTCCTTGCGGTAAAGCCGGGGTTGGCTCTATAAATCCGAATGTTATGTCTTCCGGTGTTTCATTTTGTGAAAATGCATGCGACAAAGAAGCTTCTACTTTTATAGTTCCGAATGTTTGTTCATAATTAAGAATATTACTTAAAACCATTAAGTCGTTTTTGCTTGTGGTAGTATAATAATTATGCCCTCTGTTACGAACGTCATATCTTTCTTCATACTTATTAATATTTGTTTTACCAACACTTAAAAAGTTTTTAAAGAAAATATTTCCATCCGGAATATCGTAATCGAGAGTTAAAGTACCTCCATATCTTTTTCTTATTCTGAAAGCATTAGTCAAATATAAATTTTCAAGTTTGGTAGGGTTGACTTTATTAATATCGTGAGTAAGCAAGTAATAATTAGCACCAAGTTGGTTCGAGCCGCGGTCTTTTTGCTCAATATTACCTTGAACGAAAACACCTAATTTATCATCAAAAAACCTGTCCCCCGCAGAAGCTACAAAAGTATAACTTGAAAAGTCCTTTCTTAAATTATTATAAGTATTGAACGCAATTATATCATAATTGAAACCTTTGTCGGCTTTTTTTATTTTGAAATTAACAGAACCTCCGACATAATCTGCATCATGATCGGCTGTAGCAGCTTTAATTACTTCAATTCCTTCCAAAGAATACGGGGAAATCATACTTATATCCGTACTGCGGTCATTGTTATCCGTAGAGGCCATATCGATTCCGTCGACCATGATCTTATTGTATTTCGGTGAAAGACCTCTTATAACTATTTTATTTCCCTCGCCGCCGTCTCTTAAAACCGAAACTCCCGAAAGCCTGCCAACAGCTTCGGCTGCATTCGCATCCGGTAATTCCTGAATTCGGTCTTTCGATACCACATTTTTTAATTCTTGAGAGGAGAGCTGTTCGTTAATCGCGGATATTTGTCCTTTTGCCTGAGCTGTTACTTCAACTTCTTCCAAACCAATTGAACCGCTGTATTGTAACTTAATTTCCAGATTAATCGTTTTATTGTTTTGGACTTCTACGGGTATATCCTTTTTTTCATAACCTATGTAAGATATGCGTAAAGTGTATTTACCGGAGGGGACATTGGTAATCGAAAAATGGCCTTCCCCGTTGGTTGCCGCTCCGTACGATGTATTCAAAATAAAAACATTTGCACCAATGAGGGGATCGTTGTTTTGAGCATCAAGTACAACCCCGGTTATGTTGCCTTTTCCCTTTTTTTGTTTCTTGTTTTTCCTTACAACAATTTGAGAGTTTATTACTTTGAAACTTAAGTTATGTTTTGTTGCAATGTTTTTTAGTACTTTTGAAAGAGGAGCGTTATTAACATTTATGGATACATTGGCATTCAGAGGAATTTCATTTTTAATGTAAAAGAATTTGTACTTTGTTTGATTTTCTATTTCGTTAAAGAATTTTTCCAGATTGGAATTTTCTAATTTCAGACTTACAAAAACATTTTTTAAACTTTGCCCATTTAACGGAGATGTAGCAAAAATAAAATTAACGATAAAAATTTGAAGAAAAAGACCTATGGTTGTGTAGGTTACAGCTTTTTTTATAAAATTTTTAAGTAGATTCGTTTTCATCTTTGTGATACCTCCTCCGACTACCGATAAATTTTATTTTAGTAGTGAATAACTAATGAATAATATGGGGTTATTTATTTAGCTCTACTAAATATTACTTTCTCAATTTTATTGTCTTTCGAAACAATTTTATAATTCAACTTGGTAGCATATTTTATTGCTTCAATTATTGTCCAAAACGATTCATTATTAAAGTTGGCTTTGATTTTATATTGACGGTTGTCCGGTATTTTCAATTCGAATTTAACACCGAACGCCCTGCCGAGCTTCATTAAAGCGCTGCTTAACGATTCGTTATCAAAAATATATCTGTTGTCTTTCCAGCCAATTTCTTTTATCAGATTAAATCGCCTTACTTTCCCCTTTTTTGATTTTACGTTATAAACAAATTGCTGATTGGGAGAAAGTTGAACTTCGCGGGAGTTATCAAAAAATTTTTCTCCGGAAACAACCACTTTGCCTTCAACCAATGATACTTTTATGTTGTTGTCAAGCGGAAATGCCGAAACATTAAACTTTGTTCCTAATACCTTAGTTGATAATTCTCCGGAATGCACTACAAACGGTTTTTGCGGATTATGTTTTACCTCAAAATAAGCTTCACCTTCTAAAAAGACTTGACGAAGAGAATCATTAAATCTGGAAGGATATTTTAATTTGCTATCGGCATTCAATATAACCTTGGTTCCGTCAAAAAGAGTAATAATACTTTTTTGACCCGGCAGTGTTTTTTTTACATTAAAAGTGATTTGTTTGTTTTCTTGTATATTCCGGTTGGAATGATAAAGTCCGAAAATTCCGATAAAAATAAATATCGCAACAATTGCCGCTACTTTCAAAAAGGAATTTCTTCTGTGTAATCCGACATACTTTTGATCTTCCCAAACAAAATCCGGCTCAAATAGAGTAATTTTTTTGGTTAACTTGTGTAAACCCCTTTCAATATTAAAATCATGTGTGGATTTTTTAAGACTGAAATTTTGCCAATTTTCGGAAAGCCAAATAAACATCTCGTTGTATTTCTCATCCTTCAAAAATTCACTAAGTTGTTCTTTTTCTTCGAAAGTGGCTTCGTTTGATAAGTATTTGGTAGCAAGTTCTATAAATTTGTCTTTATCCATTAGTATCCGCTAAAAATGGTCATTTATTTATTAAGACAAGTTGTAAGATTAAAATCTACTACTCAAAAAAAATTTTTTTATTGGAGTAATAAAAAGAGCAGTAAAAAATGGAAGGATTTAATTTTCGGATAATGCTTCATCATAAATTCAATTGCCTTAACCATGTGGTTTTGAACTGTATTGACAGAAATCGAAAGCAGTTCCGCTATTTCTTTGTATTTCAGTCCATAGATTCTATTTAGTCTGAAAATAAGTTGGCGCTTTGGTGGTAATTGTTGAATAAGCGATTCAATTGCGTTTTCAAGTTCCATTAAAGAAAGTTCGACGTGAGGGGAATTTTCCGAGATAATGTTCGATTCTTTTGGTAATTCGAAAAATGTTTCGTTTTTTCTTTGTTCGCGGATAAAATAATTTATTGAACGGTTGCGAACGGAAGTATAAAGATATGCTTTAAGATTTGTTTTTATAACGATTTTTTTTCTGTTTACCCAAATATTTACAAATACATCCGAAACCACTTCTTCTGCCAAAGCGGTATTGCTGACATAAAACATAGAAAATTCACATAACCTAAGGAAATACCGTTCAAACAGCGATTTCAATGCCCTGTTATTACCATCCTTAATCAATTCGAACAATTTGTCGTCGGTATATTTCGAAAAATCCCTTTTGAGCATCATTACAAATTAGTTTTTAAATATACGAATTATGATATACTTTAATTAAATTATAAAAAATCAAAGCATTCTGCATGATTTTTATGTGGATTATCGTGCATGAATTTTTATAAATTTAGTAATAATATTCAGTTAATGCAAATTTGAGCGCTAGTAAGAGATACATTCAAATTTGCATTTTGGGAAAAATAGGGATTACGAGTGTTTTCCGACAAAGTGGAAATATGCTTGCAACCATATAAAAACCGATAAAGATAATTTTACCGGTTTTTATATGGAAAAAATTAATTCTCTACTGACGGGTTTTTATTGAACCGAGGAACTTTTATTTCTGTTGTTCCATGTTTTGTTTCTATCCGCAGCATCTACCACACCGCTTAAATCAACATCGCTGTTTAGATAACCCGAATTGTTTCTGTCGTTCCATGTGGAATTTCTGTCGGCAGCATCAATTACACCCGAACCGTCTGCATCGCCTCCCCACATTCCCCAAACGCCGCTTTCCAATTGAACAGCCGACCCGGTTCCGTAGTATTTTGATTCCGAAGTTGTAAAATCGTATGTAACGGCAGTTGAAGTATTCAGAGTTACCGGTGTGTTGCTCATAACCGCCAAATGATTACGATGCTTAATAACGATATAATAATTTCCTTCCGGCGCTCCCAATTCTATTGTATTGCTTAGTCCATCGTCGGTGACAAGGTAACCGTCGTTTCTTAAAAATACGCTTCGCGATACTTTTGCTGTGCTATCCGGATGTTCTTTTAATTGTACCAATACCCAATCAACAATATTTGCAGGAACAGAAACAATTCTACGAGGATTTTCAGAATAAGGCGAGGTTGTTGGGACTAACGAGTTTATATCCATTTTCATATTGTGGTTAGTTTGATCGTATGGTCCTTCCAAAAATATTTTTGCGGTAAGTTGCAACATAGGAATTTGATTCATCGCATCGAGCGCATTTATAACGCCCCATCCGTAAAGTCTATCGGGATTGGAGGAATGATCCGATGTTGCTCTTAAAATATCTCTTATTTGCATCGGAGTAATGTAATAATTTTTTTCGAGCATCAAAGCGCCAACACCGGCTGCTAACGGACATGCGGCGGATGTACCGCTAAAACTTCTGTAATATGTATCGGAACTATTCCCCGCCGCGTACGTACCCGAGCCCATTGCCATAAAATCGGGTTTGGTTCTTCCATCCACCGTGTTACCGACACTACTGAAACTTGCCCTAACTTTATTAGCGTCAACCGCACCAATAGCAAAAACACTGTCGCCATCAGCCGGAGCCATTAAAGTATTGTGCGTTGAATTATATCCTTCGTTACCGGCAGAATTAAATACAACAATTCCTTTTTTAACAGCGAGATCCGCGGCTACCGTAATCTTAGCAGTATTACCGTCCATATCCGTCCAATCATAGCCCGTACCGTCATCGAAACCAAGATAACCAAGTGATGTGGAAAACAGATCGGCTCCGATGCTGTCTGCCCATTCGGATGCGGCAATCCAGTTATCTTCCTCTACCGTGGTTTCCGATTCAGTATTTTCTGTTTTGGCTAAAAGATAACTCGCACCGAATGACGTTCCTATAAGTTCCCCTTCTTTAAATCCTCCTATTAACGAAAGTGTCCCGGTTCCATGGGAACCGTTACCTGCATCCGAACCGTTTTCAACGTCCACATCGTTGTTTACAAAATCCCACGTTGCAATTACATTCATACTTTGAAATACTTCGTGAGTGGAAAGTCTATCAAAACCAGCATCCATTAAACAGATTAGAATTCCATGTCCGGTATATCCTTGATCGTGAACTTCGGGAACATTCATAATTTGCAATTGAGTTAAAGATTGCCCGTAATTATATATCGCAGTTGTATTCTGTATGTTATCGATATTCTGTTGCTTTTGCACGGGAATATTATAATCTTTTTCTTTTCTTTTGTATGTGCGAACAAGATCAATCTCTTTAACAAAATCTAGTTTAGTAATTTTAGATAACAGCAACTTATCTATATAACAACTGACTCCGTTAAGCCATTTGGACTTTTGTTTAATTTTTATTCCGAATCTTTCTAATTTATTAATATAATCCGAATTTAACGGAATATCGATAAAATCTATTAATGCGGATTCGGGTAAAACTTTTTTTCTTCTTTTTAAAGATCTTTCAGAAACAACCGAAACAGGGTTAGCAAAATATTTTTCAAGATTACTTCCTTTATCGGTGAAGTAAACCCAAACTAAAAGTTTCGATTGTTCAGGTTTTGCCTGCAAATAAGTTGTTAAACTTTTTGATAATTTGCTTTGAGCATTTATGCTAATAGAAAAAGCAATAAGAATGAAAACAGCTTTTATAATTTTCATTTTCACACCCAATTGTTTAAGGTTTTTCGGAAAATTTATTTCTGTTGTTCCAGGTTTTATTTCTGTCTGCAGCATCCACCACTCCGCTTAAATCGACGTCAGTGTTTTCGTATCCGGTTTTATTTCTGTTATTCCATGTCGAATTTCTGTCCGCTGCATCAATTACTCCGGAGCCATCGGAATCGCCGCACCACATTCCCCAAATCCCGGGTTCTAATTCCACAGCTCCGTTATTCCCGTAAAATTTATTTTTATTCGCGGTAAAATCATAAATGTTATTGTTCGGAATTGAAATACTGTCAGCCGATAGCACGTCGAGATGAGTTCTATGAACAATTCCGATATAATAATTTCCATTTTGAACGTTAAATCTAACACCACTTAAACTATCCAAATCTATTACCACTCCGTCGATATTAACGAAAGCAGCTCTTGTAGCAATTTTTGACGAATTATCCGGCGAAGAAAAGAGTTCTACCAATACCCAGTCAACTATATCCGGATGAAGCTCGCTTGCAAATTCACCTCCATTATAATTCCAAGGAGAATTATTATACGGTTGGCTTTTCGGTATAACACCCGCATTAAGCAAAGAAGAGTTCATAGCAGGAGAATTGTAAGGTCCTTCCAAAAATATTTTTGCTTTTACAATAACAGGGAGTGAAGTAATTTGTGTTACCTGTTGATTGGCAGCAATCTGCAACGCAGCATGAACTATATTCCAACTGTCAAGATTAATTTCATCGAAAGTCTGGTTTCCTGTATCCCAAGAAATATCATTTTCGTTAAAAAACTCAGAAAGATATAAATTATCCACATCCGAATTAATTAATACCTCCGGATGATAAGAAAACAAAATTACCGTACCATTACCGTAATTATACTTAATGATTGTGGGCTCTCCCTCTCCGGTTGTAGCGTCGGCGGGAATACCGGAAGGAGCAATAGCATTTGCCCAAACTTCATATCCGGGTAATTGTGATTTAATATTAGTGAAAACCGGACCGCCATAATAAAAAAACCTTGTTGTATCTGGCAAACCGATTGACTGCATTGTGGAATTGTTCAAATTTATATTAACCATTTGTAAACTAGGGTTTGTACCGTTTTGCCATGGTTCCCAACCGAATGGGCCTTTTGCTACGCCATCGAATAAATTCAAATTGTAATCGGTATCGGAATAATCCGACGGTTGATTGTATTCTCCCCCGTTACCGGTTGCAAACTCCGCCCAACTCAAAGTATCGGCAGCCCAATATGCACCGGCGCAAAATCCTATATAATTTCCTCCGCTGTTAACAAAGTTTCTAATATTATCTTCGCCCGTTGGTGTAACGGCTAATTCCCTATATAAAGCATATCCACCCGGAGCAATCAAAGCTTTATATTTTCTGTTTGTTCCGCTCCCAAGGATTCCTGTGTTAATATCAATATGATCTATGACTTCATAAGTCCAATTATATGTAACGAATAATGCTTTTAATGCTTTTACTTCTTCTTCCCATACGCCGTCATTTTCGTATGAAGGATCGTACAGAGCGAAATCCGCATTATAATTTTGAGAGAATGAAATCCCGCTGATCAATATCCAAAATATGTATGTTATTTTTTTCATTAACAAAATTCTACAGTGAAATTCAATGATAAAAAAAAGCCTGACGAAGTGTCAGGCTAAAATTGAATATTTATTACGGTACTTGAGTCGATTTATTCCGGTTATTCCACGTAAAGTTTCTATCTGCCGCATCAACAATGCCGTTAAGGTCAACATCACTCACATTGTAACCGGAAATATTTCTGTCGTTCCAAGTAGAATTTCTGTCGTTTGCATCAATTGTTCCCGATGCATCGGCATCTCCGGCAATCATCCCCCAAACACCGCCGCCCAAATCTGCCGCACCGTTCGAGCCGTAAAATTGACCGCTTCCGGTTGTGAAATCGTAAGATGCCAAACTTGTTATGGAAAGTGAAACCGTCGTGGAACTCATAACCGATAAATGATTCCGGTGATGAACAACAACATAATAATTACCGGGCTCAACTCCGAATCTTAGAGGGCTGGTTCCATCCAAGCCAACGATTGTACCATTACTGGTAATAAACGCAGCACGTTTTGCTACAGAAGTGGAAGCAGCCGTACCTGTTCTCAATTCCACCAGTACCCAATCCACAATGTCGGGATGATTTTCAAAAAAGTCGGCTATGCCGTTAGCGGGACTAACATCCACGGAATAAACCCTTTCGGCACCGTTGTAATTCCATGGAGCGGAAGTAAACGGTTGTGTTTCCGGAAGATAACCGTTACTGTTCAGCGTAGTGCTCATTGTTCCGGCGTTGTAGTTTCCTTCCAAAAATACTTTAATATTTAAATCGGAACCGAAAGTAAACGAACCGATTCTGGTTTTCCAAGGAGCGCTGCCTGTACTTTGAATATACTCGGTAGTATACCAAAATGTAGCATCGTCTATCGGATCGACCGACATCATGCTATAATCTCCCCATCTACCGGAAGAATGTGTTTGAGAACCTCCTCCGGCTATAATTTCACCTTCGGTGATAGTCATTTGTCCAACCGGATCATTTTTATAACGTCCGGTGTATCTTATAGAAGGATAGGTGGAACTGCTGGAAACCGAATAACCCAAAGCAATATTTCCGTACGCATCTAACGCTACGCTTCCCATCCACCGGTTTTCACCGTCGGTGGGAGCATAAGTTCCTTGTTGATAAATCGACCAGCCAGAACCTGTGTTTCTCAGTTCGTACCATCTCATTCCCGCTCTGTTACTACCGGCATCAACACTATGGGAAACAACCATTGCTTGATAATCATTGAAATTTCTATATTGCAAACGGAACATTAAGCGGTCCGAAAGACCGTCTAAACCTTGAGATGTACCCGGCTGCGGCACGGTTCCAAAATCCGGATCGAATGTTGCTGTATTCAACGAAAAAGCTTCGGCAAATGTTGAATTGGAAGTATTATTCCAATCTACATGGAACTCCCAAAATCTCAACCGGTCAGGAGATTGATCATAAAACGTAAAGTAGTTCGGTGCTCCGGTCGGAGGATCAATGTTACCGTCCCAATCCGAAGGAAGCATACTTCCAGCATTTGACTCGCTAAAAAATACCATTCTTGCATTTCCGCCAACTAACATGGAATCCCTTTCTAATGCAGCTGCGCCTGCGCCGGCAAAGAAAGCTCCGTTGACAAATTGATTGACGGATAAATAATAACCGTCGGGCCAAATTCCGAATTTCGGATAATCGGGCATATTGGAAAATTCAAATGCATACCGATACCAAGCACCTGTCGGATCTCCCGTTTGAGAGATTGCCACCAATTCATAATATGGGCCAAAAGGATAGTTGGGTAAAGAAAACTGGCTGATTAACCAACGATCTACTGTGTGGTCATATAATACAACCGGATCACCGTCGTTGGTACCTTCCCAAGGTCCTGTAAAACCATCCCAGATTGTACTCAGGTCGGCCGGACCGTATAACGAATTACCGTTTTTGTCCCAGATTTGAAATGATAAATTTACTGTTTGTACATAATGTTCGGGTCCAACATCGCCTTGAGTATCGGGAGGAAGAACACCGTTAATGTTTTCCACTCCATCCCAATCAACTATTTTTTTTGACTCTTGGGTTGCAAGCGGAATGCTTTGTGTGACAGGGTCCTTATATCCTTTTTGAACCCTCGGTTTTGGTTTTCTAAAACCAAACTTATTCGGAATTGATTTCCAAGAACGTTTAACCGAACCGGGCGGAATTAACCGCATATTTCTCAATTCGATTGTTTTATCGTGTTTTACAGCATATTTTACAATTGGTCTATTACTTATATTTTGTGCAAATAAGAAATTAACCGAAAGTAAAAGTATTCCAATAAGTCTCAACATTTTTACTCCTATAATTTGATCTAATTAGGAACAGTAGTCGATTTGTTTCTATTGTTCCACGTTAAATTTCTATCAGCTGCATCAACAACACCGCTTAAATCGACATCGCTTGTTTGATATCCGCTGTTGTTTCTATCGTTCCATGTTGAATTTCTATCGCCCGCATCAACAACTCCGGAAACATCGGCGTCACCTGCAATCATCCCCCAAACACCGCCGCCTAAATCTGCCGCGCCACCCGAACCGTAAAACTGAGAAGATCCGGTGGTAAAATCGTAAGAAGCAACGGTCGAATTTGAAAGGGATACCATAGATGAACTCATTACCGAAATATGATTTCGGTGATGAACTACAACATAATAGCTACCAGGCATAACACCTAAACGTAAAGGACTTGTTCCATCCAAACCAACAATTGTACCGTCACTTTTAACAAAACCCGCTCTTTTTGCAACAACCGAACTTGCTGCAGTTCCGGATCGTAATTCTATGAGAACCCAATCAACGATATTGGGATTATTGTCAAAGAAATCAGCCTTACCGTTTGCATCGGCATCAACTAATGATACTTTCTCGGATCCGTTATAATTCCAAGGAGCAACATTGTACGGTTGGCTTGTCGGTAAATCACCATTACTATTTAAAGTTGTAGACATCGACCCCGAATTATAATTTCCTTCTAAAAATACTTTTAAGTTTAAGTCGCTGCCAAATGTAAAAGATGCAATACGAGTTTGCCAGTTAGCATCGCCTGTTGTCTGAACATATTCGGTGGTATACCAGAAAGTTGCTCCGTCAATAGGATCAACAGACATTGCGCTGTAATCCCCCCATCGTGAGAAGAAAGATGTTTGCGAACCGCTACCATCAATAATTGTTTGTTCGGCAACTGATATGGTGCCGAGCGGATCATCTTTCATTCTTCCGGCATAACGAATCGAGGGATATACAGATTTACTCGATACCGAATATCCCAATGCTATATTACCATATTCATCCATCGCCACACTTGCCATCCATCTGTTTTCGGCATCGGGTGCGTAAGTACCTTGTTGATAAATACTCCAACCCGAGCCTGAATTTCTTAATTCGTACCATCTTACACCGGCATGATCGGTGCCATCTACATCAACAGTATGATTTGTAACAAGAGTTTGGTAATCACCGAAATTACGATACTGCAATCTGAACATCACCCTGTTAGATAATGCATCTAAACCTATATTGGTATTGGGTTGATCAATATGGCTTCTTCCCGAAATATTACTCGAAGTAAATTGATAATCGAACGGTGCGGTTGTTAAGTCGGTTACATGTGAAAATGTTGAGTTGGACGGATTATTCCAGTCGGTTGAAAATTCCCAAATCGATAAATGGTCAGTGGAATAACCCATTCCGTCGTCTCCCATGTAAATAAAATAGTTAGGAGTTCCATCAGGAGGAGGCGTTCCGTCAAAATCAGAGGGTAACATTCTTACCGCATAAGGATTTGAGGTAAAATCGAGTTTGAATATTTGCATAGTAGCGGTTGAATCGCCGACCAACATTTTATCTCTTTCAAAAACAACGGCATCAACACCTCTGTAACTTCCGCTAAAGGCTACCGTTGATAAATAATATCCGTCATTCCAAATTCCGAACTTCGGATAATCCGGCATATCCTGAAATTCAAAACCGTACCGGTACCACGAGCCCGTTGGGTCGCCGGTTTCTGTAATGGCAAGCAACATGTAATACGGAGGTGTACTGCTTCCATTGGGTAATGAAAACTGCGTAAATAACCATCTATCAGCTTCTTCGTCGTATAATACAATCGGGTCTCCATCATTAGTTCCGTCCCACGGATCACCAAAACCATCCCACAAAGTGGAATTATCTGCCGGACCATATAAAGAATTTCCGTTTTTATCCCAAATTTGGAAAGATAAATTTAACATTTGTACATAATGGTTAGGACCAACATCTCCGTCTGTATCGGGTGGTAATACATGGTTGATATTGCCAATCCCCTCCCAGTTTTTTAACGGGGAAAGTTGCTGGAATGAATTCCCCATTGTTTTTTGTAGAACAGGATCTTCACCAATAGGTAATGATCCCGGTTTTTTATCTTTCACGGGGTCATCAAAGTTCGGAATAACATATAAACCTTTACCTCTGAAAACCGAAGCTGGATCGATTGGCGGTATTTCTCTCAACGGTCGTGTTTTATCAAATTTAACTGCTTTTACGACTATCGGATTTGTATAAATTTGCTTTTGTCCATGCGCAGTAATTTGTGCAAACAAAATAACTGCGAGTAAAAGTAATCCTTTCCTCATATTACCCTCTAAAATTTATGAAGGAAATACCCCCGTGCATGAGCACGGAGGTTAAATTTTTATTTCACTAATAACATTTTTTTTGTTTGTACAGTATTTTCCGTTTTTAATTTATAAATATAAATTCCGTTTGATAATCTCGTAGCATCAAAGTTTACATTATGGAAGCCTGCACTTAAATTTTTATCTATCAATGTTGAAATCTTCTCGCCCAAAATATCGTATATTTCTAATTTTACATTTTGAGCTTTTGCCAAACTGAACTTAATGTTTGTCGTCGGATTAAACGGGTTGGGATAATTTTGTAACAATTCCGTTTTATTAGGAAGAACATTTATCATCACTTCACCTGAATATTCAAATGTTCCATCTATATCAATTTGTTTTAGTCTGTAAATGAAAGTCGAACCGTTGCTCGGATTATTATCAACATACCGATAAATTTTAGGTACATTGCTGTTACCCGCCCCTCGAACAAATCCGATTTTTTCCCAATCAACTACTTTTTGTTCTTCGGGATTGCCAATAACCGCTCTTTCAATTTCAAAACCGTAATTGTTTACTTCCGTTGCGGTTTTCCATTCTAGTTTAACTGCTGATGAATTAATTAAATTTGCATTAAAGTTAACGAGTTCAACCGGAAGTGGTGTAATATCTCCACTTACTATTAATGAAAATGCTTGCGAACCGTTTGTGAGAGTTCCCTTATGAGAAACTTCTATTGTGTATGTTCCCGCTAACGGAGCGTCACCACTTGGGCTAGCGATATAAACTTTTTCTACATTATCCACATCATTTGTTCCGCTTTTTGTAGCTGCAGCAGAAGGATTCAATCTATCCAATTTATAAGGATAATAAGTAGTTCCGTTCTTTATAACTTTAAGATCCAAATCGTTTACAAGCATTGGTGTAGCGGGATCGAGAGCTGGTGCAGTAGGTGTACCGGGAACATCCGTCCAGCAAATGGTAACAATAAGCGGTTCCGATCCGTCAACCGAAACGTTTCTAGTATAAGTTGTACCGTTATTTAGAACCAATTCATCAATTGTATTGTTTGAAGTAACATCTTCGTCAATTACTTGTGCAGCACGTTCTGCATTAAGCAAACCCCAGCCGAATTGATAATCCGGTCCTTCCGCAGGACCGGCTTCATCCGCAGTATGTATCACAAGAGCTTTTAACGTGGCAGCCCTTATCGGCTGACCGGAATGTTTTTTCTGGTAATAATTTTGTAATAGTGCTAAAGTACCTGAAACATTAGGTGCAGACATAGAGGTTCCTGAATACGTTGTGTAAGCATCATCAGCAGCATCAGAAGAAGAATATAAACTAACACCATTGCCTACTATGTCAGGTTTTATTCTACCATCGTCTGCAGGACCCCAGCTACTGAAAGAAGACATTACCACATCACTTGGTTGTGTATAATTATCAACATCTTCAACAGCGCCCACTGTTAAAATATTTTTAGCTATTCCTTTAATACCAATACAATCATAACCTGTTGCACCCCCGTCAACATCAGGTGTTGAACCTGCGGGAATAGTCACCCAATCACCGAGTGCGCTATCCCACCAATAATTCGTCAGACCACCAACCGGGCCTTCACCTCTATCATTTCCTGCTGACTTCACAATCAGATAGTAAGGAGCATCAAAAGCAATTTGATCGATATCTTTTGTTAAATCGTCGTAAAAACCGAACCAATAATCTTCTGTTGTGGATATATCTTTATCACCATACCAATAGTTTCCAAGTCCTTTATCACCGAAAGTTGTTGTCCATCCTCGTATATACCCGTATGAATGGTTCGATATTTCCAAACCGTTTGCTGCAGCTGTTGCCATTTCGGCTTCATCATCGTTCCAGTCCCACGCTTTCAACAAACCTTCGTAAGCCATTCCTTTAGCATTGGGATCTACTCCCGCTGCAATTAATGTGCCTGCCACATGAGTGGAATGTGTACTTGTACCGGATGGTGAGTCTTCTTGCGTAACCCTTCCACCAAATTCTTGGTGGGTCAGCCTAACGCCTCCGCCGTCCCATTCACCCAGTTTGTTATATCCTGCGCCGGTTTCGTTAAAAGGCGCCGCCCATAATTTGTCGGTTCGGGTTGTTTTTGCAGCGTTAATGTTAGAAGTAGAATAATATTGGGGTATCCCGCGAATTAAACGTTGCACTTCGATAATTCGGCCGTTCGTTTCCTCTAATTTTATGTTGTAACCTTTATCCAGCAATAATTTTTCTACTTGCGTTTTCATTGCTTGAAACTGTGCACTTTTTTCTTGCGCAAACTTCAATAATTTTTCTTTGTTAGTTTCAGTCTGTGCATTAAGAACAAGCGTAAACAGAAACATTAACAATGTAAAGTTTGTTATCCATCTTTTCATTTTATCTCTCCATTTGAGTTAATCACCTTTTCTTTTCTCATGGTACCTCAAATGGGAAAAAAAACGGACGTCCAATTCGGAAAATTGAACGTCCGCTTAAGAAATTTACTTCATTAAAATCATTTTCTTAATTTGAGTAAAATTACCGGCTTGCAATCGGTATATATAAATACCGTTGCTCAATTGAGATGCATCAAATCTAACGCTATGGAACCCTGCTTCCATTTTGCGGTCGAGCAACGTAGCAACTTTTTCGCCCAGCACGTTATATACATCGAGTTTTACATTGCGGGTTTCCGGTAACGTAAATCTGATGTTCGTCGAAGGATTGAATGGGTTCGGATAGTTTTGCAATAATTCAAATTTATTTGGTTTAACTTCAACGTTAATTTCATCGGAATATTCAAAACTTCCATCTATATCCAATATTTTCAATCTATAAACAAATTTGGTACCGCCAACCAAATTTTTATCAACGAAAGTATAGGTTCTTGGCGAATTACTGTTACCAGCGCCTTCTACAAAACCTACTTTAGTCCAGTTATTATTTTCGGCTTTCTTTTGAATCTCGTATCCGTAACTGTTAACCTCGGTGGCGCTTTTCCATACTAATTTAACTGCGCTTCCCTGTACTTTTGCAGAAAACGATGTCAATTCAACCGGTAACGGAACGTCATCCGGATTAACTGCATTTATATTTGCTGCACTACCGTTGAAAGTAACGGGATCGAGAGAAAATACTTGTGTTACAGTACCGCTACCGCTTGTTTTCCACTGTAATCCGGCAGTTCCGGAAGTATTTGAGATTCCGGTGATTTTAAATCTACCTAATCTATGCGTAGATGCTTGCTCATCAATTTTAGCTACTCTGCCGTCAAAAGCTGTTTGATCTGAAGGAGTAGGTCCGTTTAGATTTATAATTATTTCATTACCGTTTAACTCTGGCGATGTATTATCATAATAATTGATTCTCGTAATTTCGGTGTTACTTCCGCTTGGGTCCGAAGGGACAAAAGTACAATAACCATAAGAGACACCGGCTTGCGGTTCTTTAGATATTGTAGGATTTGTGAAATTATCGACATTAAAAGTTAAAACAAAATCCGCATTTCCCAAATACAATGGGTTAGACGGTGCAGAAGTAGCTTGAAGGTATATATCGAAGAAGAAATCGCTACCCACCACGTTTTGGTTTTCCACTGTTAAAGTAACATCCACTTGTGCAGTTGAATATGTGAAATTACCGAATAGTAACACAAACAGAGCTACAAAGATTGTTAATTTAGTTTTCATTATGGTTTTCTCCTACTTATTTGACTAAAACTTTATTTATTTTATGGTAATTGACTGTTTTTATTTCTGTTATTCCAAGTTATATTTCGGTCTCCAGCATCTGTTACTCCCGATAAATCGACATCGCTGTCTTCGTAACCGGTTTTGTTTCTATCGTTCCATGTTGCGTTTCTATCTCCGGCATCAACAACACCGGATTGATCAGCATCACCGGAAATCATTCCCCAAACATTTGTCTCAAGTTCAATTGCCCCACCTGTTCCATAAAATTGGGAAGATGATGCAGTAAAATCATAAAGAGACGATGTTGTGCCATTAAGAGACACACTATTCGCACTCATAACAGCAAGATGATTTCTGTGTTTTATCACAATGTAGTAATTTCCGTCCGAAACGGGCATTTCTATCACTCCGGAGGAAGCATCATCATTTACTATCCTGCCATCCTTATGTAATAACGCACTTTTTGATGCAACTGCCGTGCCATTAAATGTTTCCCTTAATTCAACTAGAACCCAATCCACTACATCAGCCGGAATTGAAGATATTGTTCTTACATCTTCGCTATATGGAGAAGTTGTAGGAATATAATCGTTATCATTCAAGTTTGTATTCATAATACTGTTATTAACGTCGTATGGTCCTTCCAAAAAGATTTTAGTTTCCACTAAAACTTTTGCTTCATATCCGATTGCGAATTCAGAAAAGGAATTAACTCCCGTGGAAAAAATTGTGTTACCAATTATATCGGTATTAACCGGTGTCCATGAGGAAGAACTATTTACCCTTTTCAAAATTACAACATTCTCGGCACTTAATCCAGAGGGCAAATTAGAAGCATCAAAATAAACCGTTGCGGTAAAATTTCCTGTTAAACCGCTTTCGGTAATTGACCAATATCTATCGTTTACAACAGCATTAGGAGTAACGGAATTTCCTCCCGGATTTGTTGCCGAACTTCCGTCGAAAGTGCCGCCCGGATCGGAATTGAATTTTTCAACTGTTAATGTGCCTCCGTCTCCGTCCGTATTCGACGTGAATTCGACCGCTGCTTTTGTGTTCCCGAATAAATACATAAAATTTTGATTCGGAATGACAGAAGCAGATACATTTAAATCGCCTTGTTTAAATCTCATAATTTTATTTGGGGGTAAATCTGTCATTGAATTTGTTGTAGCCGGACCAGGCCACTTAATGCTTGCCGTATTAATTTTATTTGCGTCGCCCAAACCAAAATGAGTCCTCAAATCGTTGTGACTGCCTCTTCCGGATTGGGAAGAAACATCACGGATTTGGGTATATGTATTTGAGTTAATAGTTGCATTAACTTTAACCAAAGCCCCAATTGCTTTTGAATTTGTTGTAATACCGTCGCCTATAGCTTCGATTTCCACCCAGTTATTTGAATTACCGTTATTGATAAACAGACGGTTAGGCCCTTCGCGCCCCATCATCAAATCCAAATCACCATCATTGTCAACGTCTGCCCATGCGGCGCTTCGCGCAAAATCGTTATCAATCGTTAGAGTTGTACTATTATCGTAAGTAAATACCCCACTTCCGTCGTTATTATACAAACGACATCTATATCCGTCGGAATACTTTCCGTCATTTCCTACAAATAAATCCAAATCTCCGTCGTTATCGTAGTCGCCGAAAGCGGAAGCATAAGAAAAATCGACATCGGTAATTAAAGGACCAACGCCAGATGTTATATGTACCAAAGTACCGTTATCATTTCTAAAAAGATCGTTTGCGCGCGGATTTCCGTTATCATCGCCACCACTGACCAAATAAAGGTCTAAATCGCCATCGTTGTCAATATCCCCCCAACTTGCGCCTTGAACGGGCTTCCCATCTGTACTTCCGGAATTTAGTAAAACAACGGCAGTAAAATTGAAATCGGGGCTTCCATCGTTAACATACAATATGTTTCTTTTATATTCCGTTCCGGATGCTACAAAGATGTCCATATCGCCATCTTCATCAAAATCGGCAAACGTAAGCCCTGCCCTTTTTGTATCTTCCGTGGTGGTGAAATTATTTGTTACTTCCGTAAATGATACTGGTATAGAGCCGTTACTTTTATATAAAAAATTACTAGCTGCGGTACCGGGCCAAACATTCTGATTGCTTGTTGCAGCATCTAAGAATCCGTCATTATTATAATCAAGCCACGCCACCGCACCCGAGGAAGTGCTTTGGGTTTTTACAATATCGCCAACGCTTGCGGTAGTTTCCTTGGTGAACGTTTCATTTCCGTTATTCGTATGAAGACTGTTAGGGGAAGGTGATGTACCGGAACCGGGATTAACATTCGCAATGTAAAGATCGAGATATCCGTCGTTATCATAATCTCCCCAAGACGAACCGCCTGAAACATACTTTTCGGTAACAATATCACCTGCCGTACTTACGGAATCGAAGGTTCCGTCTCCATTGTTTTTGTATAAAAATCCTTCCCATTGATAATTTTGTAAGCCGTTTGAGAGGTAAAGATCAACATACCCGTCATTGTTGAAATCGCCCCATACAGTTCCCCAGGTAACATATTTGCCAAAATTTTCCTGAGGATTCTGAAATTGTTGAGCAAAAATTTGCCCAGTGATACATAGAATTACAAAAAAAACGTAAAAATTTTTCAAACCTACCTCCAGATATATTGTTTTGAGTAGATTAAGCCCTATTAGAAATTTGTAGTCCCATAATAAAACAAATAGTACACTTATTCCGTGATGTTTGTCACATACGATAGTAAAGGTAGACTGATAATGCGGATTTTATGATTGACTCCCTACCAATCAGCCCTAAATTTCTTTAAAAAGTATCTGTCCTATTAATACGTTTTAAAATTAATAATTTGAGATCAATTCACAAATATTTTCAAACTACTTTTTAGGGTAAAATTAAGCCACCAAACGACCATCTATACAAATTTTGCGGAATATTATAGTAAAATGTATTCATCACTTCACCGTTTTCGTAAACAATAACCTTTGCTCGGTTTGAACCGTTGCATTTTACTATTGCTCTATAATTATCCATTGTGATTGTAATTCTACCAACAAGGGAATATGTTTGACCCATTTTATAAAATTTTAAGTTTTTTACACGGATTTTGAAAACGTTGTCGAATGTAACATCTTCGTGATTGTAGATACCAACCCATTTTCGTTCATATTTACCGTTAGCATTAAATACCGGTGTCGAAAATAAATCCGTCCAAAGTCCGGTTAATTGATAAACAGTCTTATCTCCATAATTAGGTGCCGGACTAGCAAAACCGAATTGTCCCCAAATTAATCCGTAAGTATAAAGTTGAACAGCTCCATTTGGACTTTTTTGAGGATTTCCGTTTTCGTCTTGGTATTGTAATTTTACCGTAAATTCCCCATCGTAAGCATTCGGAAAACTTTGACTTTCCAAAGTTCCCTCCCATACGTGATAGCTTCCGTCAAAATGATATTTTTTCCCACCATTTGTTTTATTAAGAACTACGTTTTCGGATGTCAAAATCGAATGATCGGTTAAAAATTCACTTGCCGTTTGAAACGTTTCCGTTAATATTATGTTTGTTTGATGTTCAATTGCCTGAGTACTAAATTCGATTTTCTGCTCTGACGGCATTTCCGGTTCAACCGGTTTTGTGCACGAATAAATGAAGAGCGATAGTGTAAATAAAACTAAGATACTGAACAAACTTTTACGTTTAATACTTCCCATGGTTCCCTCCGATTTATGTATTTTATTTAATCTTTGTGTCGAATAAATCAATAAGTGTAAAGATTTGTAATGTATAGTAAATACTTATTAATGAATTAACTAATTGATTTAGATTACCGCCTGAATAATTAGATAAATGAAGATATTTGTTGTTAAAAAACATCTTGATTTGGGAAATGTTATTGATTTGTAATTTATGTTATGTTTCATTTTTTTCGCTCTTCTCCAAATAATACAATTCACCCCTTATTTTTCATCATTTATCGAAGAAAAATATTGGTACATACTTTGTAATAAATTTAAGTTGGAGTGTGAACAAAGCGAAAAAAAAACCGATAATATCAAGGTAAGGACAATTTACACGGTTAAAATGACTAAAATATTAGTAATAGACGAATTTGGTTTTTCCAAAGACAAATTCCCCTCCTTTTTCGGGGATAAAAATATTAATGTCTTATCAATCGGAGAAACGGATAATAACACGGAATTCTTTGATAAAGAAGTACCGGATATTATAATTCTTTTCACCGGAAAAGTGAACGCGAGGAATTTATCTTTGCTCAAAAAGATTCGGAATAGAAATGATTTATATTATCCGATAGTTATTTTTATTTCAGGCGAGATGTCAAGTTTAGATTTGAAAAGAGTCATGTCATCCGATATAGACGACGTTCTCTTTCATCCTGTTGAAGAAGCTGTTTTATTGAAATCCATAAAATCCCAGATTAAGAAAAGAGAGAATCTCCTTAAATATTTATCGAAAACAAAACCCACAAAAGCGGATAAATCAAAGTCCGATGAGAATATTCACCCCATTACATCAGATTATATTTTTCTCGACGACAAACATCATCCCGGTTTTTATTCGTTGAACAGTATCATCTACATTCAAAGTTTAGGTGATTACACAAAATTATGCGTTGAAGGAAAAAGAAAAATAGTATTGCACAAAACTCTTTCTTTCTGGGAAAGCTATTTGCCTTCCTCAACTTTTTTAAGAATTCACCGGCAAACAATAATTAATTTGAAATATGTAGAAAGTGTGGAACGAAGCGGAGCTTATAACTACAAAATAAAGCTTCGAAATATTAAAGGGGAATTCACAATCAGCCAAAGGTATACAAAAAAAATCAAAAGCCGCTTAGGTGTAGGATAATACCTCACAACAATTTTCCAATTTAAATAATTCTATTTTAAGCATTTTCATTTTAACTGAAAGCGCACTTTTATACTCTCCGTAAATATCAAGATTTACCAATTCCCATTTACCATTTTCCGATTTATCGAAGCGCACATCCAATATTTCCGGTTTTAATCCGGGGGTCAACTCAACATCGAAACTGTCGAGTGGAATCGATAAACCTTTCCCGATTCCTTTTATGAACGCTTCCTTGCGGGTCCAACAATTATAAAAACCTTCTGTTAACTTATCATCTTCGAGTTTGTTGAGTTTTTGAATTTCAACCGGCGAGAAAAAATTTTGTGCTATGTCTCCCGAAGCAAATTCGACATTCATAAATTCAATATCGACCCCGACCGGAACTTCACGGGAAACCGCCAATAACAATTTTTCTTTCGAATGCGAAATATTAAATTGTACATTCGAGGGATTTTGTACAAAAGGCTTACCGTATTCGTTTGTTCCAAAATTAATTTCCGAAGGTTTTACGGAAAGCAATAAAGATAATATCTTCCGCAGGATTCCGTGTGAGATGATATAATTGTTTTTATCTTTTTCGAAATGAAACCGGTTTGCTTTTACAATTTCTTCATTGCTCAAAAAAGTTTCAAATTCTTTCAAGCAATTTAGTCCGGCTATCAAATCAAATGCAAAAACGTAAACTTCATTTTTATCCGGAATTTTGAACGAGCCCCTATTTAACTTTTGCGAAGGCATAAACTTTACGTATAAAGAATGTGGCTGACGAATTTAATAAATTCATCTTGATTCTTTGTGATAAAAAAATGGTCACCGGGGAATTCAAAGAATTTAAAACCGCTCTGAGTTAAATCGGACCAACCGATCATATCTTCCTTCAATACGGTTTGGTCGTTTGTTCCTCTTATGGCGATAAAAGGAATTTTCAATTTTTCCCTAGCGGAGAATTCGTATGTTTCGCACACCGTATAATCTGCTTTGATAATCGGGAGAAAAATATCCAACAATTCTTCACTTTCAAAAAATTCTTTGGGCATTCCGTTTAACTCTTTCAACTCACGGATGAATTCATCTTTTGGCAATTTATGCATAACCGGAGAGCGTTTATTAAATTGCGGAGCGCTATGCGAAGACAAAATCAGTTTTTCCGGTAATGGTAAATGTTTTTTGGATAATCTTCGCGCTATTTCGTATGAAACCAAAGCACCCATACTATGCCCGAAGAAATAGTATGGTTTATCAATATAATTTTTAATTGCACCGATAAGTTCTTCGACGAGGGAGTCCATATCATATTTTAACGATTCTTGGAGTCGCGAACCCCGTCCGGAAAGCTCCACCGGAAGAACTTCCAAATCTTCCGGCAGATTCATAGCCCATTTTCTGTAAATGATGGCGGCACTTCCTCCCGCATAAGGAAAACAAAACAATCTTTTGGTTGCAGCTGGACGGGGATTTATATTGAGTACCAAAGCTTTTGAACCAATTATTATTCGTTATCGTTATTTTGTTCTTTTTCCATTTCCTCCATTTTTTTACGGAGACTTAACGGGCGCATGTCCGTCCATACTTCTTTAATATAATCGAGACATTCCTGTTTCGTTCCTTGCTTGCCAACATCTTTCCAGCCCGGTGCGTTTTCCTTATCAACCGGCCAAATAGAGTATTGCTCTTCGTGATTGATAACAACTTTGTAAATTGTTTTATCGTCGCTATCGTCCCAACTCATATTTTCCTCCTGAATATTTATTTATTAGTAATTATTGTTGTTTCCGGAATTACTTCTGGTTTATATGCTAAAAATTTTCTTATATCGGAACTGGCAGCTACATAAATGGTTAAAAGCAATAAAACACTTCCGCTTAATTCATAAATTAACGGGATGTTTTTACCAGTTAAATCACCTATTATACCAAACACCGCCATGCCAATAGGAGTTAACGAACCGGCCAGCGTTGATATTGCACCATAAACCCTGCCTCTGATTTCCGTATCCGTACTTAGTTGTAAAATTGTTTGAATATGTACTTGAATAAATCCGTTTAATAATCCGCCCAGAATTAAAATTACTATCGCGCCCCAAAGATAAATATTTAGCCCCAGTAAAATAGTTAAGACAGCATTAAAAATCATCATAATTACAATTACTTTGCTCCTAGTAACGGGTTTTAATCTAACAAAACCTGCAACAATATAACCCAATACGGAACCAATTGCACTCGTAATTATAAAGTATGAAATCCATACTTTGTCCAACATTAAAATATCTTTCACGTAAAACGGCAATAATAATACAATCGGTATAGTGAAGAAATTCAATACGAGTGTTGTTAATACCAGTTTTTTCAAACCTGTGTTTTGCCAAATGAATTTCATACCTTCCTTTAGATCCCGAGTAAATTTATTTTTTGCTGTTCCGTCTGGATTAACTTCCAACTTCTTTTGAGGTATGGTTATCAATGATTTTGTGATCGCTCCGAAAACAAAAGTAATTCCGTTAATTAATATTAACATCGGCATACCAAGTGCAACATACAATACACCGCTGACAGCCCAAGCAATTATTGTAGTAACTTGTGCGGCGGATTGTAAAAACGAATTTGCCGTAGTCAGTTTTGTCTTTGGTACCAAATCCGGTATGGCTGCAGAAATTGCCGGAGTAAAAAAGGATCTAACAATTCCGTTTATAAATGCAATCCCTAACAAAACCGAAACAATTAGCGAAATGTTATCACCCTTTTCATAAAAAATAAATGCTAAGACGAATATGATAACCGCGTTAATAACATCACTAAAAATTATAATAGCTTTTCTGGAATGTCTATCCGCAAATGTTCCACCGATGGTTGCGAGCAAAATACTTGGAATACTGGAAATCATTCCCATTATTCCCAACAAACTGGCAGAATCGGTAACCTCGGTTATCCAAAGCAGCATTGCCATATAGTAAATTTGCGAACCGAATCTGCTTACGGTTTGGCCGTTCCAAAGTAAGAAAAAATCCTTGTTAAATAGTTTTTCCTTTATCGAATTTGAATTTTCTTTTTTCAATCTAAACCTTAATTTCAACTTGATAAAATTTAATTGTATTTATATCCCCAATAATCGAAGTATTTTTTCCATCTGTTATATATCTTTTTCTTTAAATTTTCTTCAATCGGCGGATATTCGTTTTTCTTATAATTCCCGTTTTCTCCCAAATATTTTTCCAAAGCCGGTTTCAAATTTTGGAAATCTCCAATATCTATAGTTTCGTATATCTTTTTAATTGTTTCCGTAGTGTTAGTTTCCAAATCTTCAAAAGAAATATCAATAAAATTGTTTTCATTCAGTAATTCTTTATCATCAAAAAAACATTTGTATAATGTTTCATACGTATTTAAGATTCTTTCATTTTTATCGTATTTAAAATTATTTTGAAAACTAGTTTTGGCTATTGCCGTTTCGTGTAATTTTATTGTTGATAAAAACACATTAAACGGATTTCGATGAATATGTATAAACTTGGCATTCGGATATAATTCCAACAAAAATTTTATTCTCGCCGTATTTGTAGGTGATTTTAGAATCAACTGTTTTTTTTCAAGATAAGTCACTTTTTTCAAATATTTTGCATATTCTTCTTTCCATTCTTTAAGGTCTGCCTCCGAAATATTCTTTAAGCATAAATATTTTTCATAGTATTCATGTTTTGATGGAAAGACCCAACCAACTATTGGAGATTTAAGAGTAATAGCAGCCATAGCAAACTCTTCTTCCCCAGGCAACATAGGATGATGTTTAACATTATCCATCGTTCTTTTTTTAGCTTCTTTCGATTCAATAAAATTTATATATTTTTTATTAATGTAAAGAAAAGCTGTCGGATGAATTACTTGATAAATTCGCGGGTAAGCGAAATTTGAATCTAACGATAATAGGTTGTGCAAAAATGTTGTCCCGCTTCTCCAGTGACCTAAAATAAAAATAGGATCTTTTTCCAAATCTATATTTTTCAATGATTCTTTTTCAATTTTTCGATCGAATCTACTATAAAAAGAATTTCTTATACTTAAAAAAGTAATAACAAAAACTTGCGGTAAAGCTTTGAATGAAATGCTAAAAAAATGTTTTGCCAACAATTTCATCCAATGATAAAACAGTATTCCGTATAAGCTATCCAATTTTTCCTCTTGTTTAATTCAGTAATTGTGTCAATAATTTAGCTAACTTTTGAACTTTTGGTTGATGTAATATCGTATTATGATTACCAGGTGTTTGATAAATCTCTACACCGTTTCTAGCTAATTCTCCCCAACCCAAATCCGGACTTTCATTTTTTCTATCGTCCCTTTCAGTTGACTTAATCAAAGTTATTTTTAAATCACTTGGTAACGGTTCGTAGTTTCTCCAAGCATCTTGTTGAATTTTTAATATCTTCACATAGTTTTTGAATTGCTTAAACCGTATATGTTTTGGGAACTGCCGTTCTTTTTTTGCTTTCTTTAAAACATACTTTAATTGATCATCGTAAGACATTTTTCTTAACTTATCGATGGAAAATTTAATTCTTCCCATAAACATACCAGCTAAAAATTCGGCATCGTCTTCAGCTTTTGCCAAAGGTAAATAAGGCCCTTGATCCAAAATAATTAATCTTTCAACTTCTTCACCACGCTCGGTCAATTGTCGTGCAACTTCATAAGCAATTACAACGCCCATCGACCAACTACCGATAACATACGGTCCTTCCGGTTGATTTTCTTTTATTGCCGTTATGTAATAAGCCGCCATTTCTTCAATCGTGGTATGCGGTTCTTCTTTTCCATCCACACCTTTTGCTTGAATACCATAGAATGGGATGGAATCTTTCAGTTCATTTGCTAACATTGTGTACCAATGTACACTTCCACCAGAAGGATGAATGAAATACAACGGTTTGCGATGTTTATCATCGTGAAATCTCACTAATACGTTTGGATCAATTGTTTTACCGCTTCTTACTATTCTTATCTGATTGGCAATATTACGGATCGTAGGATTCATAAAAAATTTGACCATAGGAATTTCGACATCGAATTCTTTGGATATTTTTTCCAATAAATTTATCGCTAAAATCGAATGGCCTCCGATTTCGAAAAAGTCGTCTTCCACACCGATTTTCTTCAAATTTAAAATTTCTTCCCAAACTTTAACCAATCTCTTTTCCAATTCGTCTTTCGGTTCAACATACTCTGCCTTTGATGCAATATTTTTAACGGCAAATTTTTCTAAATATTTTCTGTCAACTTTTGCATTTGGTGTTAAGGGTAATTCATCCAATTTGATTATCAAATTCGGAATCATATAATCCGGTAAATTTCTCTTTAATTGCTTTCTTACTTTACGTTCAATATCATCTTCATCCGAAACAACAAACGCAACAAGTTTTTTCTCATTTGCATTTTGTTCCTGTACAACTACTGCACAATCTTTTACACCTTGTATTGTTTTAATGTTTTCTTCCACTTCACCGATTTCAATTCTGTATCCCCTTAATTTTACTTGGGAATCTTTTCTTCCAACAAATTCAATTACGCCGTCTTTAGTAAATTTACCTAAATCACCGGTTCTGTATATACGACCATCTGCGAAATTATTCGGGACAAATTTTTCTGCGGTTAATTCCGGTTTATTATAATATCCGCGGGCTAAACCGATTCCGCCTACACAAATTTCTCCCACAACTCCAACAGGTACCGGATTCCCGTAATCATCCAAAACGTAAACATCCATATTATCAATAGGTGAACCGATCGGTACGCTGTTCCATTCATCCTTAATATTTTCAACTTTATACGATGTTACTCCGATACTGCATTCGGTCGGACCGTAAGCATTAATTAAATCGTAATCTTTCATCCATCTTTTCGCAACTTCTTTCGGTAAGCTTTCCCCGGCGGAAATAATTGTTTTGAAATCATCGATTTTTTCATACGGTAAAACGCTTAACAAGCTCGGTGGTATTGTTGCAGTAGTAATCTTTTTATCTTTTATGGTTGCGATTAAAAGCCTTGTATCTTTTTTAACAGTATCATCCGGGATAACAAGCGTTGCGCCGGATAACAGCGCCATAAATATTTCCGAAAGCGAAGCATCGAAACCGAATGAAGCCAATTGCAAAACCCTGCTTTGACTAGTAACCGAAAAATCTTTTATTTGCGAAGTCGTTAGATTTTTTAACCCGATATGCTTTAACAATACTCCCTTAGGTTTGCCTGTGGAGCCGGAAGTATAAATCATATAAGCTAAATCTTCACCTCTTATTTCCGGCGTATAATCATTATAGTGTTCAGGCGTTACCTTTTCATTATCTGTGATCAAATCAACCACCTTCAGCATTTCATTTCCATAAGCAACCGTTTCCGTATCATCGGTAAGTAATAATTTTGTTCCGGAATCTTGCAAAATATATTTTTTCCGTTCTTCCGGATAAGTTGAATCAATTGGCAAATAAACTCCGCCGGCTTTCATTACTGCCAACATATATTTTACAGTGTTTAATTTATTCTTGCATTCAACGGCTATAATGTTTTCTTTTTCAATTCCCATCTCACGTAGACGGTAAGCAATATTATTCGTAACAGCATCCAACAAGTTATAGGAAACTGTTTCCCCTTCATATTCGATTGCTGATTTTTCTCCGAACGATTTAACGATTGCGGTAAAGTCATGAATAACACTTTCCGTTTTTAGCGGAACACGATTTCCTTTACTCAGACTTAGTATTTTCTCTTTCTCATCTTCCGATAAAATTTCAATCTGTTTGAGTTTTAAGCCGGGATTTTCCGTTACTTTTTCGATTAAATTTTTAAAGTGCGAAATCATACGTGAAATCGTTTCGCCGAAGAACAAATCCGTATTAAACTCAAGCCATCCGTTAAATCCTCCGGCTGATTCTTCCATGTTAAGCGTTAAATCGAATTGTGCGGTTTTGTTTTCCGTTTCAATTGGCTCAATCGTCAATTCGGATGAACCGGATGTAGTAAGTCTGTTGTTTTGCAAAACGAACATCACCTGAAACAACGGGGTATAACTTAATTCCCTATCGGGTTGAATTTCTTCTACCAATTTTTCAAAGGGAACTTCAGAATGTTGAAAAGATTTAAGCGCTCTGCTTTTAGTTCTTTGTAAAGCTTCAGCAAAAGAAGGATCGTTTCTTAAATCAGTTCTTATAACAAGAGTATTTGCAAAAAATCCTATTATTCTTTCAATCTCTTTTTGATTTCTGTTTGCTACCGGCGTACCTATGAGAATATCGTCTTGACCACTGTATTTATAAAGCAAAGTACTGAAAGCGGTCAACAAAAACATAAATGGCGTTATATTATTTTCAATACAGAATTTTTTAATCAAAGCTCCCGTTTCACCTTCAAGTTTAAATTGAAGCCGGTCGCCGTTAAACGTTTTTACAGGCGGTCTTTTTTTATCGGTCGGTAAATTTAAGATTTTCGGAGCATCGCCTATTTCGTTTTTCCAAAATTCAATTTCCGATTTCAATACTTCATCTTTAAGCCAACTTCTTTGCCAAACGGCGTAATCCGCATATTGTAATTCGTCCGTGATTGTTTTGCCTTGCTTTCCTTCGGAGAATTGCTTGTAAAAATTAAAAATATCTTCGAGCAATAAATTGATTGACCAACCGTCCGAAATAATATGATGCATCACCAAAGCTACATAATATTCATTTTCTTTATATTTCATTATTTTAACTTTAAACAACGGATCATTTTCCAGATCGAAGGGTTCGGAAACAAATTCCTTAATCTGTTCTCTGATTTCGTTTTCATTGGAAACATCAAGAACGACTTCCGGTTTGTAATTTCCGGGTTCGGAGATTTTCTGTATTGCTTCGCCGTTACTGTAAACAATATTGGTTCTAAGACTTTCGTGTTTTTCAACGATTGCGTTAATAACTTTTTCGAATAATTCTACATTGAAGGAGCCTTTTATTTTAACAACAAGCGGTAGATTATAAATAATGTTACCGGGTTCCAGTTTATCCAAAAACCACAGTCTTTCTTGATTGAAAGATAGCGGTATAGGTTTGCTTCTATCCGCTTTTTCGATAGGCGGTATTTTCGATTTTTGTTGCAGTAAATCCAATTGCCCGGCAAGTTCGGCAATCGTCGGATGTTCGAAAATTATTCTTATCGGAATTTCAAGATTTTCTTTTTCCCGCAATCTCGAAATGAGTTGAGTAACCAACAAAGAATGACCGCCCAGTTCGAAAAAGTTATCGTTTACGCTAACGCGCTCAACTTGTAACAGCTCTTTCCAAATTTCTGCGATATGTTTTTCGCTTTCATTTCGTGGCGGTATAAATTCTTTATTTTTCGATTCAAGATTAACATCAATTTTTTGTAGATATTTTTTATCAATCTTGCCGTTGGGCGTAAGCGGAAGTTTATCCAACTTGTGGAACACAGCGGGAATCATATAGTCTGGTAAAGTTTTTCTCAATTCTTTTACAATACCGGATTGTTGTATTTCGCTTTCCGAAACTATAAAAGCGATAAGTTTTGCATTGCGGGTATTAGCATTTTTAACTATAACCGTTGCATCTTTTATTCCTTCTATATTTCTGAGCGTTTCTTCAATCTCACCCAATTCGATTCTGAATCCGCGCAGTTTTATTTGTTCGTCTTTTCTTCCGATATATTCGATTATTCCTTCTGCGGTTATTTTTCCCAAATCACCCGTTTTATAAAGTTTTCCTTCTCCGTAAATATTCGGGATAAATTTTTCTGCGGTCAACACCGGTTTTTTCCAATAACCGCGGGCAAGTCCGACACCGCCAATACATATTTCACCAACAACACCGCTTGGTACAAGATTTAACTCATCGTCTAAAACATAAACCTCAACGTTATCGATTGCTTTCCCTATCGGAACGCTTCCCCAATTCCCGGAAATCTGCGAAACCGTATAACTCGTAACACCAACGCTGCTTTCCGTAGGACCGTAAGCATTGATAAGTTTTACTTTATCCTTCCATTTTTTAGCAAGCTCAAAGGTTAATTTTTCCCCGGCTGAAATTATTGTTTTGAGACTTTTAACTTTATCCACCGGTAAAAGATTCAATACCGACGGCGGTAATGTTATTGTAGTAATTCCATTATCATTAATTGTTTGAACCAACTTATCGATATCTTTTTTAACATCATTATCAATTAAAACCAAGGTAGCGCCGCTTAACAATGCCATAAAAATCTCGGATATTGAAGCGTCAAATCCAAATGATGCAAATTGCAATACATTACTGTTTTCCGTTACGGAAAAATCCCTAATCTGATTATAAGTTAAATTATTCAAACCTTTATGTGTCAACAATGTTCCTTTCGGTTTCCCGGTAGACCCGGAAGTATAAATCATATAAGCCAAGTTATCTTCATCGATACCGGTGTTCAAATTATCATCCGGCATAGTATCAATTTCACCGGAGTTTAAGTTTATTACAGTCGCGCTACTGTCTATTTCAGTTTCTTCGTCAGCAAAAATAAACCGAATACCGGAATCTGAAATCATGTATTTTTTTCTTTCCGGCGGATAGTTCTTGTCAATAGGCAAATAAACCAACCCGGCTTTCATGATTCCCAGCATTGCAACAACAGTTAAAACCGGATCGGACGCCATCACTCCGACTATTTCTTCTTTTAAAACATTCCGTTTCAAAAGATAATTAGCAATCCTGTTGGCTCTTTTATTCAATTCGGAATAAGTGATAAGTTTACCGCCGTATTTTAACGCAGCTTTATCAACATAAGAACCGGCAAGATTCTCAAAACGCGAAATTACATTTGAATAATCATAAGATTTTACGGAACCGCGACTGATTTCAAGAAGATTATTTTTTTCTTCCGTAGTCAAGTATTCAAGTTTGTAAATATTTTCTGCCGGATTATCAACTACTTCGGTTACCAGATTTTCAAAATGCCGCACTATTTTTTCGATTGTGCTTTCATAAAACAAATCGGTGTTAAACTCAAACGTACCGCCCCAAACATTCTCATTGGCAAACATGGAGAGAGTTAAATCGAATTGTGTTTCATTACTTTGTGATTCTACCGGCTCAATTTTTAAATCCGGGACATTATCAATTTCCAAACCAATCTTGTTATTTTGCAGAACGAACATTACCTGAAAAACCGGAGTATAACTAAGCTCACGCTCGACTTGCAATTCTTCAACAAGTTTTTCGAAAGGCAATTCCAGATGCCCGAAAACTTTTAGAGAAGTTTCTTTTACTTTTTGCAATACATTTTCAAACGTAGGCGTGTTTTCAAATTTTGTTCTGAGTACAAGAGTATTGGCAAAAAAGCCAATAATCTTTTCAAATTCTTTTCTGTTTCTGTTTGCAACCGGCGTTCCTACAACTATATCCTTTTGATTTGAATAACGGCTCAGAAGAATATTAAAAACAGAAAGCAAAAACATAAACGGGGTTACGTTGTGACGGTTACAAAAATCCGCCAGACGCGAAGATAACTCTTTGCTAAAAGTAAAAGATTTATGACTGCCGTTAAATGTTTTTACCGGCGGTCTTTTCTTATCGATTGGAAGATTCAGCAACGGCGGAGCGCCTTCAAGTTCGTTTTTCCAAAATTGTATTTCAGATTCAAGCACTTTATCTTTCAACCATTCGCGTTGCCATACGGAATAATCGGCGTATTGTATATCCAAAGGCTTTGAATCCGTTTCCATTCCTTTGCTTAAAGCAATATAATTTCCTATCAATTCAGATAATAAAATATTTATCGACCAACCATCCGATATGATGTGGTGCATTGTTAAAACCACTACCGATTCTTTTTCATTAATGTCTAATACTTTAACTCTAAACAACGGACCTTTCTCTAAATCAAAAACTTCCGCGGCATCTTTTTTCAATTCGTTTCGGATTAAGCCGGAATCATCAGAGCCATTATTCATTTTCTTCGATTCTATCATCAAATCGATTTCGTTTAGGATTATCTGCGAAGGGATTCCGTTCTCTTCCTGGAATACAGTTCGCAACGACTCATGTCTATTAACTAATTTTGCAAGAGATTTTTTTAATACGGTCAAATCGATTTTACCGTAAACCTTAATGGCTGTTTGCATGTTATAAATTGTTTGACCGGGATTAAGCTTTTCGAGAAACCAAATCCTCTGTTGATTGAAGGAAAGTGGAAGCGGTTTATCCCGCGGTACTCTTTTTACAGGAGGCAATTCCGGCACAGCCGAGAAGTTTTTGATTGCATAGCTCAAATCTTCAACGGTAGGATTTTCAAATATTGTTCTAACCGGAAGTTCAATACCAAACTCTTCCCTTACCCTCGATATCATTTGGGTAACAATTAATGAATGTCCGCCTAAGTCGAAGAAATTATCCCGGATTCCAATTCTCTCAATCCCCAATAAGTTTTTCCAAATGTTAACTAATTTTTCTTCGGTAGCATTTCTAGCTTCGACAAATTCGGTTTTTAGTTGTTCTCTCTCAATCGAAATTTCGGGGAGTTTTTTCCTGTCGATTTTTCCGTGAACGTTTACCGGCATTTTATCAATTACAACAATGTGCGCCGGTATCATGTATTCCGGCAAGCTCTTGCTTAATTTTTCTCTGATAGTCTCAACAATTTCTGACTTATTTATTTTTTTATCACCAACAACATAACCGACAATTACATTGTCATTTGCATTACCCTTCCGCAAAACTACTACCGCTTCAGCAACTTCATCCAGCTGACGTAACGCTTCTTCAATTTCGCCCAATTCAATTCTATATCCGCGAACCTTTACTTGATTATCAATCCTTCCTATAAACTCAATATTCCCGTCAGGTAAAATTTTGACCAAGTCTCCCGTTTTGTATAACCGGCTTCCATTAATATCTCCGAACGGATCGGGAATAAATCTTTCTGCAGTTAAATCGGGTCTGCCCAAATACCCGCGGGCAACGCCAACACCACCGATATATAATTCACCCGGAACACCAACCGGAACCGGGTTGAGATATTTATCCAAAACATAAACCGAAACATTCGGAATTACACGACCGATTGGGACAGAACCGCTTCCTTTGAATCCGGATGCTTCATAAACAACACATCCCACAACTGTTTCCGTGGGACCGTATTCGTTAAAGAGTAAAGTACCACCGGCATTTTCTTGCCAGAATTTAATTTGATCGGCTGTTAAATTTTCTCCGCCTATCACAAACGAATAAGTAATATCTTTAACATCTTCTTCGTTCAGCAGGTTGGAAAGAACTTCGAGATGTGCAGGGGTAATTTTCACAAGACTGAATTTTTCTTTGCCGGTTAAAATTTTACTTAAGCCGTCCAATTCATCTTTATCATCAACAAGGTAAAGCGCTTTGCCTTTTAACAGTGCCGGAAATAGCGCGGTAACGGTTGCGTCGAATGAAAACGTTGAATGAACAACAGAACCGGCTCCTTTGTCAACAGGATAAGAATGCAAACACCAGCTTAAATAATTAGCCAATCCCTTGTGATTTAACATAGTGCCCTTCGGCTTTCCGGTGGAACCCGAAGTGTAAATCACATACGCAAGTGATTGCGGTAAAATATTTACATTAAGATTATCGACAGAATAATTCGTATAGCTTTCCCATTCTTTATCCAAAATGATTTTATCAGTTTCAAGCGAATCAATATTCTTCGTTAGATCGGAATGCGTTATAATTTTTTCAACCCCAGAATCTTCAACCATGAATTTGATTCTTTCGAAAGGATATTCAGGTTCAAGCGGCAGATACGCTGCACCGGCTTTCATTATTCCGATTAATGATACTATCATTTCATAAGAACGTTTTAGATAAACTCCGATTATGGAATCCTTTTTCACTCCGGAATCGATTAAGTATCGCGCAAGCTTGTTCGAATCGTTATTAAGTTGTTCGAAAGAATAAACTTTATCACCGATTTTAACCGCCGGTTCGTTTGGATGGTGTTCAGCAGTTTTATAAAATTCATCAATAACATTTTTAATTTGCGGAATAACTGGAGTCCGGTTTAACCCCGTTAATAAATCCTCGATTTCTTTTTCATTCTGCAAAGAAACGAAGCCAACAGGTTTGTCCGGATTAGAAAGCATATCGAAAAGAATTTTTTGAAAATGATTTATCATTCTCTCGATTGTGGATTCATCGAATAAATCGGTATTAAACTCAAGAGCGCCGCCGAAATGTTTGTCTTCACCAACCATAAACATCGTTAAATCAAACTTTGAAGTTCCGCTATGCGCTTCCACCGAACTGATTGTAATACCTGAAGAAAGATTACGTTCACGTCTCGGCGTATTTTGAAGAGTAAACATAACTTGGAAAATCGGTGAATGACTCAGACTTCTTTCAGGTTGAACGATATCCACAACTTGTTCGAACGGTAAATCTTGATGCGCATAAGCTCCAAGTGAAGTTTCTCTTACTCTCTTCAACAATTCCCTAAACGAAGGATTGCCTGAAAGGTCGGTTCTTAAAACCAAAGTATTAACAAAAAATCCGATTAAATTTTCCACTTCATCTTGCGTACGATTAGCAACAGGCGTACCGACTACAATATCTTCTTGTCCGCTATATTTAGAAAGGAGCGTATCGAAAGCCGCCAGCAATATCATAAATGCGGTTACGCCTTCCTCACGTGAAATCTTGGAAATTAATTCTCCCGTTTCTTCAGGCAGTTCGAAACTCAGATAACTTCCGTTAAATGTTTGAACCGCTGGTCTCGGTCTGTCCGTAGGTAAATTGAGTACAGGCGGAATATCCTTAAGTGTGTTCTTCCAATAATTAATTTGTTCTTCTAATACTTTACCCGATAACCATTCCCTTTGCCAAGCCGCATAATCCACATATTGAATTGTAAGTTCGGGTAAAGGATAATCCATATTCTTAACAACAGATTCGTAAATAACCGATATCTCTTGCATTAATACTTTAGTCGACCAATCGTCTGAGATAATATGATGGATAACCAAAACTATAACATGCTCATCTTCACTTACTTTAAGAAGAGTTGCACGGAACAAAGGCGGTTTGGATAAAGCTATCGGTTTGGAATTTTCTTCTCTAATTATCTCTTTAATTTTTTCATCTTTCCGGGATGCATCTTCATCTGTTAAATCTATTACATTCAATTTATATTCTAATTCAGGTTCGATTTCCACGTAAGGGATTCCGTTATCGGAATGAAACGAAGTACGCAAAGTTTCGTGTCTTTTAATTACTTTATTTATTGCTTTCTGTAAAGCATCGATATTTAAGTCGCCTGTAATTTTATAGGTTTCCGGAATATTATAAAACGGCGTTCCGGGTTCGAGTTGTTCAAGGAACCATAAACGTTGTTGAGCAAAAGACAACGGCAATTTGCCTTCACGTTTGATTTTATGAATTTTAGGTAATTCGATTCCTCTTTGTGCCAGTTTTTCTTTTTCAACCGCTTTTGCCAATCCGGAGATTGTCGGGTTTTCAAAAATACTTCTTAACGGAACATCAACACCGAGATGCTTTTTGATACGGGATATTACTTGAGTGGCAAGTAACGAATGTCCGCCGAGCAAAAAGAAATTATTGTAAATACCGATTACTTCAATATGTAAAACATCGCTCCATATTTTTGCGATTACTTCTTCGACTTGGTTTCTGGGCGCGACATAATCTACCGCAACTGCTTCTTTGAATAAATCTTCACCAGGCTGTGGTAAAGCTTTTCTATCTACTTTACCGTTTGGAGTAAGCGGAAGTTCGTCAAGAATCATTATTGCGGAAGGAACCATATAATCGGGAATATGCTTTAAGAGAAAATTGCGCAAATCGTTAATATCAATTTCCGCTTTATTTTCAGGAACTATATAAGCCACCAATTTTTTATCGCCGGGTTTATCTTCCCGCGCAATTACCACAGAATCCTTAATGTTTCTGTATTTCCCGATTGCGGTTTCGATTTCGCCCAATTCGATTCTGTAACCGCGTAATTTGATTTGATAATCTTTCCTTCCAAGAAATTCAATATTTCCGTCCGGTAAATATCTTGCAACGTCGCCGGTCTTATACATTCTTGCACCGGGCAAAGAGCTGAAGGGATCCGGAATAAATCGTTCGGCAGTGAGATCTGGTCTGTTTAAATATCCACGCGCTACGCCTATTCCACCGACGAACAACTCGCCTCTTACACCAACCGGTACGGGATTTAAATAATCATCCAATATATAAATCGGCATATTGGCAAATGGTTTCCCGATCGGCACTAATTTTTCATCGGCGACGTTTAGTTCGTCGGCTTCGAAGAAAGTACTGTCAATCGTAGCTTCTGTAAGTCCGAAAGAATTTATGAGTCTTGTTTTTTCACCGCAAAACGATTTAATCTTTTTATATTCATTCACGTACCAAACATCGGAACCGGCAATTAATGCGTTGAAAAAATCCAACTTTAAATTTTTCTCTTCTACATACTGAATTAAATTTCTTAATACTGCCGGCACAAATTCCGCAATGTTAATTTTTTCTTTAACCATTAACCGATACAAACTTTCAGCATCGAGCAACATGCTTCTGGGTACTAATACCAATTTTCCGCTGGAGCACAAAGCCCTTGTCCAGTCGCCGGTGAAAACATCAAAAGAGAAACTTGCCATTTGTAAATGATTTCTTGCTTGCGTTAGTAGATTATAATCCATTTCCCAAGCAAGATAAGCATTCACAATACTTTCGTGTTGAATCATCGTACCTTTCGATTTTCCGGTAGAACCGGAAGTATAAATCATATAAGCCAGATTTTTGTCATCGATTTTAAGATCAAGGTTTTCAATTATCCCTTCTCCGGATTTTATAACAGGATCATCGATTAGAACAGATTTAATATTTTTCCCGGAAATTAATTCAGTGTTGACCGATTCGGTAATAATGATAGCGGTTCCGGAATCTTCCAGCATGTAATCGATTTTCTCTTGCGGGTATGTAGGATCTATTGGTAAATAAGCGGCTCCGCTTTTTAATACCCCAAGCACAGCGGCCATTAGGTCAACCGATTTATCGAGTAATATCCCTATAATTTTATCAGGTCCGGCTCCATATTTCCTAAGTTCATGTGCAATCAGATTTGCTTTTTCGTTTAACTCTCCGTAAGTGTAACTTTTTTCCGTATCAACAACAGCAATATTTTGCGGAGTGGCGGAAGCATGTTTTTCAAACAGTTGATGAATTCCGGTTTCTACCGGGCGTTTTAAATTTTTACTGTTCCACTCGTATAATATTGTGTTAAGTTCCTCATCGGAAAGTAATTTTATATTTTTAATATGAATTTCGGGATTGGAAGATACTTCATCTATTATGTTTTTATAATGCCGCACCATTCTGCGAATCGTCGATTCGTCAAATAAATCGGTGTTATATTCAACGGAAATACTTATACCATTACGACCTTCGGAAAGCGAAAATGTAATATCGGAAGTTGCAGTACCCATATCAACATTGATCGTGGAAAGTTCAAGCTCTGGTACAATCGTAGCATTTACGGGTGCATTTTGCAGAATGAACATTACTTGAAACAACGGCGAATAACTCATGTCCCTATCGGGTTGGAGTTCATCGACTATTAACTCGAAAGGTACATCTTGATTCTCAAACGCCTTAAGATTTACGTCTTTAACTTCTCTCAGAAATTCTCTAAACGATTTATCATAATCAATTTTATTTCTGAGTACCAAAGTGTTAATAAACATACCGATTAACGGTTCGGTTTCTTTCAATGTACGGTTTGCTATAGGCGTACCAACGGTGATGTCCCGCTGACCGCTATATTTGGAAAGGAGTATATCGAAGACAGCAATTAACGTCATAAACAACGTTGCGCCTTCTTTGTATCCGATTTGTTTAATTCTTTCCACATAAGAAGGTTGAAGTATTTCCGTAAAAGATGCGCCTTCGTTAGTCCAAATGTTCGGTCTGGGTCTGTCGGTTGGTAATTCCAGAACGGGCGGGATATCGCCCAGTTGTTCTTTCCAATAATTTAATTGTTTCTGTAAAACTTCGCCTTTCAGATATTCATGCTGCCATTCGGAAAAATCCGCATATTGAATTTCCAATTCCGGTAACGGGCTTTCTTCCCCGTTATAAAAAGCACGGTATAAAGTGGTAATTTCGTTTACTAGAATTCCCATTGACCAACCGTCGGAAATAATATGATGCATTGTAAGCAACAATACATTTTCATTATCCGTAACTCTTAAAACGGTGAGTCTAATTAACGGGAGTTCTTTTAAGTTAAAGGGTTTTCTAGCTTCTATCCTTGCTAATTCATAAATCTTATTTTCAATTTCGTTTTCTTTTTCCCCTTGGATTTCTATTACGGGAATATCAAGTTCAAACGGTTCCGAAATAACCTGAACAGGTTCTCCGTCGATACTGGCAAAAGTCGTTCTTAAAATTTCATGACGTTTTATAATTTCGTTAATTGTTTTAGAAAGAATATCATAACGGAACGGACCTTTTAATTTTACGGCCATTGGAATATTATAATATGGACTTCCCGGTTCAAACTGGTCAAAAAACCATAGTCTTCGTTGGGCATAAGAAGCGGGAAAGACTATAGCTTCTTCAACGGATTGATTTATATTATTACCTTTTAAATCCATATTAATAAACCTTTGTTATTTTTTTCAGGTTAAATCGGAACGATTCATTTTACGTTTTTCTCGCGAAACCCTTTTAATTGACGGTTGTTTGTCTTCGTTTTTCGCGGATGATTTTTTTACTGCAACGGCAATACCTTCAACTGTGGGAGTCTCAAATAATTGTCGTAACGGCAGTTCTACATTAAACTTTTCGCGCACCCTTGAAATAAATTGTGTGGCAAGCAGCGAATGACCGCCAAGCGCGAAGAAGTTATCCAAAACACCGACTTTTTCCAACTTTAACAATTCTTTAACTATTTCAACAAGTCCTTCTTCAAATTCGTCTCTCGGTTCGACATATTCCACACCCAAATCCATGCTTGAAATTTCCGGTACGGGCAATGCATATTTATCAACTTTACCGTTGGGCGTCAACGGTATTTTATCGAGTTGAACAAAAGCCGAAGGGATCATATAATCGGGTAATACTTTAGATAATTTACTTCTGAATTCTGCAATATCTAATTTTAACTCTTTATCCAACACCAAATAAGCTACAATTCTTTTATCGCCGGGATTATCTTCGCGCACAATAACGGCGGTATCAATAACTTCTTCCATGTTTTTTATTTGAGCTTCTATTTCACCTAATTCAATTCTAAAACCTCTGACTTTTGTTTGAGTATCGATTCTGCCTAAAAATTCTATGTTACCGTCGTCAAGCAATCTCACTAAATCACCGGTACGATATAATCTTTGCCCGGGAATTTCATCAAAGAAATCGGGGATGAATTTTTCCGCTGTTAAGTCCGGTCTGTTCAAATAACCTCTTGCTAATCCTACACCGCCTACAATTAATTCTCCGGGGACACCGGCCGGAACAGGGTTTAAGTTTTCATCAACAACATAAACTTTAAAATTATCAATAGGTTTACCGATAGGCGGACCTTTCGGGTATTCATTTTCGCACAGATACATTGTTGCGCATACGGTAGTTTCTGTTGGACCATACGCATTAAAGAATTGACGGTCCTTGCCCCAGAATTGAACGAGTTCATTCCAAACAGATTCACCGGCAGTAATAATTGTTTTCAGATCGGGTAATTCCAGTTTGGGCATAACAGCCAATACGGAAGGCGGAAGTGTAATAGTAGTAATTTTATTTTTTTGAATTAACTTTACAAGTTCGTCGCCAACCGATACCGTATCTTTCGAAGTTAAAAATAACGATGCTCCGTTCAACAATGCCATAACCGTTTCCCAAACGGAAGCGTCAAAACTGCTCGATGAAAATTGAAGAATTTTACTATCGGGAGTAATATTAAATCTTTTTCTGTGAACGTTTGCCAAGTTAGTTAAACCGCGGTGCGCAAGCATTGTGCCTTTTGGTTTTCCCGTAGAACCGGAAGTATAAATTACATAAGCTAAATTATCTGGTAACACATTTACTTCGGGATTTTCCGAATCTTCGCCGGCAAACAACTCTTCTTTTTTATCAATCAATATTAAGTTAGATTTACCCGGAATTCTTTCAACCAATTGCGTTGTTGTAATTACATACCTCACATCCGCATCTGTTAACATATAGTCAATTCGCTCTTGGGGATAATTAAAATCGACCGGGACAAAAGCCCCACCCGCTTTTAATATACCAAGAATTGCTTCTATCATTTCAAAAGAACGGTCCAATACAATTGCTACTCTATCTTCTTTTTCTATTCCCTCTCTTAATAAATAACTTGCTAATTTATTTGCCCGGATGTTTAATTCTTGATAAGAAACAGCAGAAGCTTCAACAGCAGAAGACTCAGCATAAAATAAAGCAATATTTCCGGGATCTTTCTCCGCTAATTTTTCGAACAATTTATGAACGGTATATTTATCGGGATAAATATCAGCAGTATTATTAAGAGCGTTAATATATTTTTCTTTTTCCGCTTCCGTAATCAGCTGTATGTTCGATATTTTCTTTTTAATATTCTTTACAGCAGTTTTTAAAAGATTCTTATAATAATTTGCCAATCTCTCTATCGTCGACTCGAAATATAAATCCGTATTATATTCAAAAATACCGAGCATTCCGCCGTTGCTTTCGTTAAGCGTAAGCGAAAGATCGTAAGTAGTTGTACCGCTGGAAAATTCAAAAGGCTTTAATTGAAAATCCGTCGATGTAACATTTTCATAAGGAATGTTTTGGAAAACGAACATCACCTGAAAAATCGGGGTGTGGCTCAAATCCCGAACTGGCTGCAGTTCCTCTACAAGTTTATCGAAAGGCATATCCTGATTTGTAAAAGCGCCTAAAGTAACATCCCTAACCTGCTTGAGTAATTCTTTAAATGTTTGATTTTTATAAAACTTTGTTCTGATTACAAGATTATTTACGAAAAAGCCGATTAATTTTTCAAGTTTCGCATCCGTGCGCCCTGCTATCGGCGTTCCGATAACAATATCCTTTTGTGCGGAAAATTTATGCAATAAAGTTTGAAAAACGGCGAGCATCGTCATAAACAAGGTAACGTTCTGACTTCTGCTTAAAGCTTTCAATTCGTTAATCAAATCCGAAGGTAAATCGAATTTATATTTCGCTCCGTTAAAAGTCTGAATTGACGGTCTCGGTTTATCGGTCGGTAAATCCAATACCGGCGGAATTCCGCTAAGTTCGTTTTTCCAATATTCCAATTCCTTTTTATACAGTTCACCTTCCATGAATTGTTTTTGCCAAAAAGCATAATCGGCATACTGGATTTCAAGTTCCGGAAGTTTAACCGGTTTTTCCGCTTTAATCGAATCGTAAATTTCAATTGTTTCTTTTATTAAAATCGGAATTGACCAACCGTCTGCAATTATATGATGAAGAGAAAAAATAATTATATGCTCCTCTTCGCCGGTTTTCAGAAGAAGTAATCTTATCAGCGGACCTTTTTTCAAGTTAAACGGTTTCTGAGCTTCATTGTGCGCAAGATTTTTCGCTTTGTCTCGTCTTTCCGATTTTGATAACATTGAAAGATCAATTAAGGGAATTTCTATATCCATTTCGGGATAAATTTTTTGGAAAGGTTTTCCCCTGTCTTCCTCAAAAACAGTACGTAAAATTTCATGCCGGTCAATCAAATATTTTATGCTTTGTTTCAATGCGGAAATATCCAAATCCCCTTTTAACACAAAAGCATTCGTGATATTGTAAGAAGGATCATTGGGTTTCAACTCATTTAAAAACCATAATCTTTGTTGGGAAAATGACAACGGGATTTTATCATTTCTATCAACTTTAATTAATTCGGGCAGATTGCCGGCATTCGATAATTCTAATTTTTCGATTTCCTGTGCCAACAAATTTACCGTCGGAAAATCAAATAATGTTTTTATTGGGATATCAAATTTGAACGATTCTTTTAGTCTGGATACAACTTGCGTAGCCAACAAAGAATGACCGCCGATTTCGAAAAAGTTTTGATAAATTCCGACTTTATCGATTTTTAATACATCAGCCCAAATATTTGCAATCAGTTCTTCCGTAGCCGTGCGGGGTAAAACAATTTTCTGTTCAAGCTCAATATGATCGGGTCGCGGTAAAGCTTTTCTATCAACTTTACCATTAGGCGAAAGCGGAAAAGCATCCATTTTAACAATTACGGAAGGAATCATAAAGTCGGGTAATTTATCTCTTAAAAATTCCTTAATGTCCTCGGTATCAACATCCGGCGATTCGGGAATAACATAAGCAACAAGGCGTTCGTTACCATAACTATCCTTAACCGCAATAACGGCGGAAGATTTCACCGATTTGTGATTGTTAATTATAGCTTCAATTTCGCCAAGCTCAATTCTGAATCCTCTTATTTTAACTTGGAAATCGACTCTACCAACGAATTCGATTTCTCCGCTTCTCAAGTATTTTCCTTTGTCACCTGTTCTGTAAAGTCTTGCGCCTTCCATTCCCGAAAACGGATCGGGCACAAATTTTTCCGCAGTAAGCTCGGGTCTATACAGATAACCTCTTCCGACTCCCACACCGCCAATATATATTTCGCCTTCCACGCCAATGGGAACGGGATTCATTTTCTCATCGAGTAAATATATTTTAACATTACCAATCGGTTTACCGATAGGCGTTGTAATTGATTTATCAACATTGTTTTCATTTACAACGTCCCATGCGGCTCCTACCGTAGTTTCGGTAGGACCATATCCATTAAAGAAAATATGTTTTTTACTCCACTTATTAGCCAAATCCCAAGGACACGAATCGCCAACGGAGGCAATTGTTTTATTAGGTTCTATTTTGTCTACGTCTACAAGAGACAATAACGACGGTGGTAAGGTTGCATGAGTGATTTTTTGTTCATTAATAAAATCGGTAATTGCATCGACTGACATTACCGTTTCCCTTTCGGCAATCACCAAAGTCGCACCCGATAGCAATCCCATAAATATTTCACCTACAGCAGCATCAAAACTGAATGAAGCAAACTGCAGAACTCTGGAATTCGTATCGATCTTAAAATCTTTAATCGAATTATTGATGAAATTGACCAATGACTGATGTTCCAACATTACGCCTTTCGGTTTACCAGTTGAACCGGAAGTGTAAATAATGTATGCCATATTATTAAGTGGAATTGAAATATCTAAATCCTCACTTCTCTGGTCATCAATAATCTCATGTTTTTTATCTATCAGTAATTCGGTAACAGGCTCATCCTTAAACAGAATCGATAAATCCGAATGGGTAATGAGAACAGTCAATCCGGAATCATTCACAATATATTTTAGTCTTTCCTTCGGATATGCCGGATCTAACGGAACGAATGTGGCGCCGGCTTTTAATACCGCTAAAGTAGCGTAAACCATTTCGTACGAACGCTCCAAACATATCCCGATTTTCGATTCCGGTTTAATACCGATTTTAACAAGGTACCTTGCTAATTTGTTAGCATCAGTATTTAGTTGCGAGTAAGTATATTCTCTATTTTTTACATACAGAGCAGTTTTATCTTTATGCTGCTCAACAATTTTTTCAAACCATTCGTGAATTAAATATTCAGACGGGTAATCTTTTTCCGTATTGTTGAAATCGGAGATTAAACGTTTTACTTCATCATCGGATAAAAATTGAATTTCACTAACTTTACCGGAAGAATTCTCAACCAAACTTTCGATTATGTTTACCAAATGTTCAAGTATTTGCATAATCATTTCTTCGTCAATAAGATCGGCATCATAAGCCAAATCGAAAGCCAAGATTTTCCCGGGCGCTGCAACAAGCGTTAAAGGATAATTGGTTTTCTCAAATGTTTTAACATTTTTAATTTGAAGTTTAGTATCTTTTTTCTTTACGGATTCCTCAACTGGATAATTTTCCAAAACCAAAATACTTTTGAAAAGTTCGTTGGTTCCGTTTACTTCGCTCCATTTGTGAATGTTTACAAGCGGAGTATATTCATACTGAATCGCTTCAGCGAATTTCATTTGCAGCTTATTCAAGAAATCCAATATTATTTCATCATCGGAATAATTAACCCTCACCGGAATTGTATTTATAAAAAGTCCGACCATTTGTTCAATATCTTCAACATCAGCGGAACGTCCGGAAACCGTAACCCCGTATAACACATCCTTTTCACCGCTATAACGGCTTAACAAAATTCCCCATGCAGCTTGAACCACAGTATTTACGGTAAGTTTATGCTCTTTAATAAATTCATGAATTTTCAACGATAACTCTTCCGGTAAAATTATTCGTTCTTTTCCATAAGCGCCGGTTTTCTTTTCTTTAACCAAAGTTACCGGAACGGGTGTAGGCGCATAAAAACCTTTCAAGTAATCTTTCCAAAATATTTCGGCTTTTTCGAGCCCTTGTTTTTTAAGATAAGCTATGTAATCTTTATAAGGACGTATCGGTACAAAATTCGGTTTTTCTCCGCCACTTATCGATTCATAAGCTTCTAGCAAATCCTTGAAAATTAAAGGTGTTGACCAACCGTCGAATAATATGTGATGATAATTCCATAAAAACAGATATTCATTTTCATTTACTTTGAAAAGGGTGTAATTCATAAGCGGCGGCTTTGTTAAATCTATGCCTTTTCTTCTTTCCGAAGATTTTATTTTTTCGAACTCGGTAGTTATTTCATTTTCTTGTTTATCTGTCCAATCGTAAAATTTATTTGGGACCTCAAGATTTTTATGAATAATTTGAACCGGTTCTTTAATATTTTCCCAACGGAAGGAAGCGCATAATGCATCGTGCCGGTTTATGGTGTAATTCCACGCTTTTGAAAACGCATCCAAATCCAAATCACCGATTATCCTACAACTGAATTGTTCAGTGTAAACTTCATCCTCCGGCGCAAATAGAGTATGGAACAACATCCCTTGCTGCATGGGAGTTAACGGGTAAATATCTTTTATATTTTGTTTTTTCATATTCTTTATATTTTATATTTAATTACAATTATTGTGATTATTCCAAATCGGATAAGATATCATCAAGTTCATCATCATCCAATTCAATCAAATCGAAATCAGATTTTGTAAAACTTCCTTTTTCTGTTTTTGTACAATGTTCTATAATCTCTTTCAAAGCTACCAAATAGTTTTCCGCAAGTTCTTCGATTGTATTTTTCTTGAAAAGATTTGCGCTTGCGGAAAACGAAATTCCCAAGAAATTATTTGAGATTCCCGCGTTTATATCTATTAAACTTGTTCTTTTGTTTTTCAAACTTCGCTCAATTCCTTTATTCTCTTTTGCAGTACCGAACAACGTATCATCCGGTAATTTGGTATCGAATTGTCCCAGATAATTAAATGTAAGTTCGCGATTATCAAATTTTGCCAATTTATTTTTAATTTCTTCGTCGCCGGATAAATATCTCAAGATTCCAAAACCCAAGCCTTTATTAGGAATTGCTCTCAATTGCTCTTTAACCGATTTGATGATTTCCCCCGTATTTTCAAATTCATCGATGGAAATAACAACAGGATAAATATTCGTAAACCAACCGATTGTTCTGGAAATATCAAGCTCCGGTGAAATATCTTCGCGTCCGTGCCCTTCGAGATGTAAGTAGAGAGTTTTACTCCCTTGCCACCTGAAGATTGCCAAATACATTGCTGAAAGTAAAATATCGTTAACTTGTGTATTATAAGCTTTCGGTACTTCTTTCAGCAAAAGTTCCGTTTCTTCAGCGGTTAATTTAACCGAAATGTTAAAGGCACTTTCTTCCGTATTTTCACCACCGGGAAAATCAATCTTCAATTGGGGTAAGTTGGTATCTGCCAGATTCAACCAATAAACTGTTTCCGTTTCAACCCAATCCCCTTTTGCATATTCAACCAAATAATTTGCCCAATCTTTGAACGATGTTGTTTTCGGGGGCAGAGTAAGCTTTTTATTTTCGGTCAGTGCAGTATAAGCCGCTAAAAGATCTTCTATTAAAATTCTCCAAGAGATTCCGTCAATAACCAAATGATGTACGACTATTAACAATCTTCCTTCGAATTCGGAAAGTTTGAAAAATACGAATTTGATAAGTTTGCCTTTTTGGATATTCAACGAAGATTGAACTTCATTTGCAATGTTTTCTATTTCTTTCTTTTTATTTTCACTTTCTCTTAAATCGAATATCTCAAAAGGTATACTTATTATTTCTCCGTTTATAATTTGTTTCCAACCGCTGCCGGTTTTAATATATTTAGCGCGAAACATATCGTGATGTTCTAAAATACTTTTTACTATTGATTTAAATCCTTCTTCGTCGAAACTACCTTTCACCGATAAAAATATTGATTGATTCCAATGATCCGGTTCTGCAAATTCAGTTTCGAAAAATGTATGTTGAACCGGTGTTAGCGGAACTTCACCGGAAACCAATCCTTGCTCGGCTTTTACCGTCACGGTTTCTTTAGCAACAAGCGCCAATTTCCTTATCGTTTGATTTTTAAACAAATCCAATGGTGATATTTTTAATCCGACTTGTTTAGCCCTTGATACAATTTGAATTCCGAGAATCGAATCACCACCGAGTTCAAAGAAATTATCGTTCACACTGATTTTATTAACTTTTAACAAATCTTTCCAGATCTCTGCAAGCTTAATTTCGTTTTCCGTTTTTGGTTCTTCGAAGTTTTCTTCATCTCCGGTTCTGCTAAGTTCAGGAGCCGGCAATGCACGCTTATTAATTTTTCCATTGGGCAGTTTGGGGAATTCATCCAATTTGACGAAGACTGCGGGGATCATGTAATCCGGCAATCGTTCTCGTAAATATTTTCTTAAATCGTTAACGCTGATTTCTGCATCTTCCCCTGTGGAAAAATATGCAACCAATCTTTGAAAACCGTTTTCATCTTTAACAACAAGCGCCACTGCATTGCTGATTCCCGGATACTTTTTAATATTATTTTCAATTTCACCTAATTCTATTCTGAAACCGCGTAACTTGACTTGATCGTCAACTCTACCCAAGTATTCGATATTGCCGTCCGGCATATAACGAACAAGATCGCCGGTTTTGTATAATCTTTCCCCTTCTTTATCGGCGAAGGGATTGGGGACAAATCTTTCGGCAGTCAAATCCGGTCTTTGTAAGTATCCGCGTGATAGACTTTCACCGCCAATATATAATTCACCCGGGATTCCTATCGGGACTAAATTCATTCTTTCGTCTAAAACATAATGAACAGCGTTGAATACCGGTCTTCCGATGCTTGGTTTTTTAATATCATCACTTATATTGCATATTGTAGAATCCACAGTGCATTCCGTAGGTCCGTACATGTTGAAAAATTTGACATCTTTTATTCCAAGCAGCTCATTCCACATCCTGTTGTCTATTGCTTCACCGCCCGGAAGAACAACCGAAGGTTTCCACTCATTTTGATTGTTAAAACCGTTCTCCAATAATATTCTTAATTGAGTCGGCACGCAATCGAGAACATCAATCTTTTTACCCCTAATAAAATTCAGTAATCCTTCGCCGTCCAACCTTACTTCATGCGGAATTATGCACAAAGTGTGACCGAACAAGAGCGATACCAATTGTTGAACCGAAGCATCGAATGCTAGCGGAGCATTAAGACTAACTTTAAGATTATTTCCTTCGTAATTCCGGTAAATTAATTCGTAAAGAGCGAACGCCAAGTTAAGTACCGACCGGTGTTGAACCATAACCCCTTTCGGTTTGCCTGTGGAACCAGAAGTATAAATGATATACGCAAGATTTTCCGGAGTGATTCCGGTATCGGGCATTTCGTTAGCGATTTTATCTATTTCTTCTTTATCCGAATCAATTGCAACAACTTTACCGCTATCAAACAAATTCTTATATTCATTTTTTGTAATTATCAACTGCATACCGGAATCTTCAATCATATATTCAATCCTTTCTCTCGGATAAGAAGGATCGAGCGGAACGTATGCTGCGCCGGCTTTCCAGATAGCTAGTATACTGATAATACTTTCAATCGAGCGCTCAAAGTAAAAACCGACAAGCGATTCTTTCTTTATTCCCTTATTGATTAAATATCCGGCAAGTTTATTCGTTTGTTCATCCAACTCTTGGTATGTTATTTTATTACCTTGAAATTCTACTGCGGTATTCTTTCCGAATTTAGCAACCGCCTTGGTAAATTCTTTTACTATATTAGAACCGCTTTCAAATTCGTTTGTGGTACCTTTCCATTCATTTAATAATTTTGTTTTTTCACTTTCTGTAAGAACATTAATATTTTTAACTTTTACTAAAGGATTTTCTGTAACTTGATCAAGCAGTTTTATAAAATGTTGAATCATCCGTTCAATTGTTGCCCTTTCAAACAAATCGGTATTATATTCAAAACTTCCAACCAGCCTGGAATCACCGGCTTCCATCATTGTAAGACTTAAATCAAACTTAGATATATTAGATCCCAAATCAACCGTTTCAAGATTTAACTTGGGCAAACTAATTTTAGTGCGCGGCAAATTTTGGAATGTAAACATAACTTGGAATAACGGCGAGTGGCTCACATCCCTTTCAATATTAAGCGAATCAACTAATTTTTCGAAGGGCAAATCTTGATGCGAAAATACTTTTACCGAAGATTCCTTAATTCTATCTAACAACTGCGCAAATGCAGGATTGTCGCTGAAATCATTGCGCAATACAACGGTATTAACAAAAAACCCGATAAGATTTTCAAGCTCTTCTTGATTTCGGTTTGCAACCGGCGTACCGACAACTATATCATCTTGTTTTGAATAATATGCAAGCAAAGATTGAAACGCGCCCAATAAAATCATAAACAAAGTAGCGTTTTTCTCTTTACTCAATTGCTTTATTTTTTCCGTAACATTTTGGGGGATATTAAATTTTACCAATTCGCCATTGAATGTTTGAACCGGCGGTCTGGGTTTATCCGTCGGTAATTCCAAAAGCGGCGGAACTCCATGCAAATAATTTTTCCAAAATTCCAACTTTTCATCTAAAACCGTATCCTTTAAGTATTCCCTTTGCCAATAAGCATAATCGGCATATTGTATTATCAATTCCGGTAATTGCGGTTCTCTGTTGTTTATTAATGAAGAATATATATTGGTAAATTCTTTAATGAATATTCCGATCGACCAGCCGTCCGAAATTGCATGATGCATAGTAAGAATTAGGATATGATCATTATCGTCAATTTTTAATAATTTAATCCTAAACAAAGGCGGATTGTCAAGTGCAAAAGGTTTCCGGAATTCTTCTTGTACTAAGGATTTAATTTTTGCATCCAAATCATGCCCGTTGGTCGGCAACACTTTTTCAATAGGAATTTTAACATTCAACTTATCTTCAATATGGAGATAAGCTTTTCCGTTAACTGTTTTTATTGAGCTCCTTAAAATTTCTTGTCTATTTACAATTCTGTTTATAGTTTCTTGTAATAATTCAGTATTAAGCTCACCTTTCAATCTTACAACACCAGGAATATTATAAGCGGAATTTCCAGGCTCTAACTTATCAAGAAACCACAATCGTTCTTGAGCAAACGAAATCGGTAAAAGCTCTTTACGTTCAACTTTTGATAATTTAAAATCTAATTTAGGTTTATCTACGGCTGCTATTTTATAATTTAATTTTCCGGCAATTTCTAATGTAAAGTTGCTAAGTCTGTCTCCTTCCGGGAGCGTTTGCCATTTGTCGGCTAAAGCCGGATCAATTTTCTTATGCGTATTAAATCTCGGATCTCCGACCATTTTGGATTGTTCGTGAACACCGTCCAGCATTCTTTTACCTTCATAAGGTCTAATCATTACGGGTTCATATTCGATACCGATTTTATCACAAACTTCCTTAATTACTTTTTCCGGATTTTTAACCATCTCTTCGTATTTGATTGTAATCCGGCGGTGTTCCGGTATTGCTCCAAAAAATTTATTAATATTCGAATTGTTTATTATCCAAAACAATTCTGCTTTTTCCCTTGCTTCAAAAGGTAATTCACTTCCGAAAACTTGCTCCAAGTTACTATCCAAATAAGATTGAATCATCGCGGATGGATGTCTCACTATTTGAATGTAAAACGGTTCGTCAAAATATACCTCAGCCCTTTTCAAGTAATCTATATTCGAAGCATAAGTTGTTGTTTTATCAACTAAAATTTTATCGCCAATCCATTTCTGAATTTCCGCATACATTTGATGAGTTGTAAATCCTTTGCTTTCCAATTCCGCCACAATTCTTTTTGATTCGGGAAAATCACAACCTTTAATTTCCATGATTGCACGGTATAAACCTTCCATCCAACCTTCGTCTCTCCCAGCGAAAGTTTCCGAACGCTCTTCAAGTGTCCGGAAATTTAATAAAGCCAGTTCCGGCGGAGAGAAAAGTTTAGAATGCCCCGCCAGTATTACTCTAAGCAATGTTGAGCCTGATCGCGGAGCAGAAAGAATGAAAATAGCTCGATTTAATTTTGGGGAAATTTTACTTAAAAATTCACTTTCCGCCCTTTTATCTGAAGTGCGCACCGAAAGTATTTTCTTTGCTTCTTCTATCTTTTCTTTGTTTATATTAAATATTTTGGGAGACTTGCCGGATTTAATAAAATCAGTACTTTCCTCGGGATAATACTTTTTGCATATTTTTAATACTTGCTCGGGATATTTCTTACTTAGATACTGAGAAATCTCCGCTATTGTTTGATTATCAAAAAGAACTACTACATAAAGAATGACGTCGAGTTCTTGTTGTAGACGGTTTATCAAGATTGCAGCTTTTAATGAATCACCGCCGAGTTCAAAAAAATTATCATGAACACCTACTTTATCGATTTGTAGAGTGCGCTTCCATATATCAACCAAAATTTTTTCAAAAGCATTTCTGGGTTCTACATACGGTTTATCCAAATCGGGTCTGCTTCCTGAGGGATCGGGTAATGATTTAAAATCTACCTTCCCGGATGGTGTTAACGGAATGCTATCCACCTTTACTAAAAAGGTTGGAACCATATAGTCCGGCAAAGATTTTTGAAGGAATTGTTTTACATCCGTTGCGGAAATTTTACTCGATTCTTTGGGTACGTAATATGCAACCAAAGACTTCTCGCCTTGTTGATTCGAAACCAGATTCAGTACGGCATCTTTAATTCCGGGATATTTCAAAATTTCATTTTCAATTTCTCCAAGCTCAATTCTGAAACCTCTTACTTTAACTTGATGATCCAAACGACCGAGGAATTCAATGTTTCCGTCCTTTAAGAACTTTACTCTGTCTCCGGTTTTGTATAACCGGCAGTTGTCTCCGTTGATAAAAGGATTCGCAATAAACTTTTCTGCGGTAAGTTCTTCCCTATTCAAATAACCTCTGGCGACGCCTGCCCCGCCTATGTATAATTCACCGCTAACTCCAATAGGAACAGGTTGTAAATATTTATCCAAAACATATACTTTAACATTCGGAACCGGTTTCCCAATCGGTACTTCTTTTTTAAACGGCAGTTCATCCGATAATGGGGGCAATTCCCAAATTGTAGCAACCACGGTTGTTTCCGTTGGTCCATACGTATTCAACAATCTGATATTGGAATATTTCTTTTGCCATTTATAAACAAAATCCGGAATAGCCCGCTCTCCGCCGATAATTACAAGTCTGATTTTCCCGGGTAAACTATGATTGTTAATTTCCAATTCCGAAACAAGCTGATGCCAATAAGCCGTAGGCAAATCAAGAACCGTAATACCCAAAGAATCAATTGCATTAACAAACGCAAACGACGAACCAATCATTGTATCGTTACGCAATACCAATACAGCACCGGATGTAAGAGCAGGATAAATCTCTTCGGCGGCGGCATCAAAGCTTATTGATGCAAATTGTAATACCCTGTCCTCAGCAGTTAAACCGAACTTTTCCTTGGCGGCGAATATATAGTTTACAAGGTTTTTATGTTCGACCGCAACGCCTTTCGGTGTACCGGTGGAACCGGATGTATAAATAATATACGCTAAATCATCGGGTTTAACATCTATTTTAACGGTTGCTTCGTTTGTCGCCAAATTATCTTCGAAAAGTTTATCCAATAGAATCAATTCATCCGAAGCTTCAAATTTTTGAACATATTTGGAATGTGTAAATATTAAAGCGGCAGAAGAGTCTTCAACCATATATTTGATTCTTTCTTTGGGATATTTTGTATCCAAAGGCAAATAAGCACAACCGGCCTTCAAAATACCGAGCAATGTGGCAATTTGTTCGATTGTTCTATCGTAACAAATTCCAATTATGGAACCTTGCTTGATTTCCTTACTTAACAGGTAGTTAGCAATTTTATTACTTAGTTTATTTAATTCTCCGTAAGATATTTTCAATTCGGATTTTTGTTCAACGGAATTCGGCGGTTGAACTATCGCTATATTTCCGGGTGTTTTCTCAGCTTGAATTTCAAACAGCTTGTGTATTGTTTTGGTTAAATCGTATTTCTTATCAGTTTGATTCCAATCGTGTAAGATTAATTTTTTCTCTCTTTCGGATAAAATTGATAAATCGGAAATTCGTTTATCCGGTGAACCGGTAATTTCGGATAACAAATTTTTAAAATGTTCAATCATCCGTTCGATTGTATCCCTCTCGAACAAATCGGTATTGTAACCGAACCCGCCTCTTATTCCTTCCGGAGTTTCTTCCAAGCTAAGTGTTAAATCGTATTTAACGGTTTTGTTATCAACATCAACAGGTTCAAATTCAAGATCGGCAACCTTAACTTTTGCTAAAGGTAAATTTTGAAAAGTAAATAAAACTTGAAATATCGGGGGAATATTTAAATTCCTTTCCGGTTGAACAGCTTCAATTAATTTCTCGAACGGTAAATCCTGGTTTGCAAAAGCGCCAAGCGCCGTTTCTTTCACTTGTCCAAGAAGTTCTTCAAAAGTCGGATTTTCAGACAAATCAGTTCTAAGAACCAAAGTATTGATAAAGAATCCGATTAAGTTTTCGGTTTCAGGATGATTTCTTCCGGCAATCGGAGTTCCGACCAAAATATCATCTTGCCCGGAATATTTAGAAAGAAGCACATCAAACGCAGCAAGCACAAGCATAAAAAGTGTAACGTCGTATTTTCTCGCCATTTCGGAAAGTTGATCCGATATCTCTTTAGACAAAGCGAATCTTATGTGATCACCGCTATGCGATTGATGCGGCGGTCTCGGTTTATCGAAAGGCAGTTGAATCGCTTGGGGAATCTCGCTTAATTTATTTTTCCAATAATCAAGTTGTTCCTCAAATTTTTCACCTTGTAAATAATCGTTTTGCCATTTGGCAAAATCTGCATATTGAATTTTAAGAGGCGGCAACGGGGAAGGTTTGCCTGTTGCAAAAGAATTATATAAAGTAATCACTTCACGGATTAAGATGCTCATCGACCAGCCGTCCGAAATAATATGATGCATCGTTAACGAAACTATATGCTGCTCTTCACCGGTTTTAATTAACTTAACACTCAGTAAAGGTCCGTTACTTAAATCAAAATGTTGTGCAGCTTCTTCAAATAGTAGTTGCTTTATTTTATTTTCTTTATCCGTTTCGCCAGTTAAATCAATTACAGGCAAAGAAATATTTAAATTTGAATTAACGACTTGAAACGGTTCCCTATCGATTACAATAAACGTTGTTCTAAGAATTTCGTGTCTTTCTATAATAGTATTAACAGCTTTTTCCAGAATGCCATAATCCAACTTACCATTAATTTTATAGGCGCTCGGAATATTATAAACGGATTTGTTTGCTTCGAACCGGTCTAAAAACCATAAACGCTTCTGAGCAAAGGAAAGCGGGAATACATTATATTTGCTTCCGTCTACTTTTATCTGCTGTTCTAATATTTCTCTTTTTTCTTGCGGTAGTTTATTAATTAATTCAACAATGTTGTTCATCATTTCATTTCATTTATTTCATTTAATAAATCTTCTATACTTGCGTTTCCGCGCTCAAGTTTTTCAATAGAAGCTCCTTTCCCGACTGATTTAACTTTTTCTTCCGTAATTAATTTTGTCAAACCTTCCACAGTCGGATTTTCAAACAAATATCTTAGAGGTATATCATAGCCTAATTTTTCTTGTACTTGCGAAACAAATTGCGTTGCCAATAATGAGTGTCCGCCAAGGTCAAAGAAATTATCATGAATACCGACTTTTTCAACGTTCAACAAATCTTTTACTATTTCTGCCAATGTTTCTTCGGTTTCGTTTCTTGGCGCAACATATTTTACGGAAAGTTTTAAGTTCTTAAAATCCGGTAACGGTAAAGCTTTTCTGTTTACTTTGCCACTCGGTGATAACGGAATTTTATCTATTTTTATAAAATGTTGAGGAACCATATAATCGGGTAATTTTGTACGGACGAATAATTTAAGTTCATTTTCGTCAATATTATCCAACTTGGGAACAATGTATGCAATTAACCTGTCTTCATTTTTCGAATCCTTTTTAATATCAACAACAACATCCGCTATTGCTTTGTCTTGTCTGATTACGGCTTCAATCTCACCAAGTTCAATTCTGAATCCCCTTAATTTTATTTGATCATCAACTCTACCAAGGAATTCTATTTCCCCGTTTGGCAACCATCTTGCCAAATCACCGCTTTTATAAATTCTATCGCCTTTTTCCTCAGTAAAGGGATTAGGAATAAATTTTTGGGCAGTAAATTCAGGTTTATTCAAATAACCTCGAGCAAGCCCAGGGCCGCTTATGTATAATTCACCCGGTACGCCGACCGGCACAGGCAACATATTTTCATCAAGAATGTAAAGCTTAAAATTATATATCGGTTTGCCTATTGGCGGAACCTTATCATATTCTCCTTTACAGATATGCATGGAAGCGCAGACAGTAGTTTCCGTAGGACCATACGCGTTAACAAATTTTCTGTTTTTTGACCACCGGTTAACCAATTCGGGCGGACAACTCTCACCCGCAACAATTATGGTTTCCAATCCCTCAATATTCTGCGTGCTTTCATCATATGGTATCACTTTCAATACGGAAGGTGGAAGTGTAACCGTAGTGATGTTTAAAACCTCCATTACCTTTTTAAGGGATCTTCCGAGCTTAACAATATCTTGCCCAACCAGACTTAACGAAGCGCCGTTTAGTAATGCCATAACAAATTCCCACACGGATGCATCGAAACTGTAACTTGAAAATTGAAGTATTCTGCTTTTATCCGTTATACCGAATGCATCCCTTTGTGCAAGAGATAAATTAAGAAGTCCTTTGTGCGAAAGCATTGTTCCTTTCGGTAAACCGGTTGAACCAGATGTATAAATTATGTAAGCCAAATTTTCCGGTTCGGTTATATTTTTAAGATTCGTCTTATCCTCAGTATTTATAAGCGCTTTATCCGCATCGAGATTAATTACTTTACCATTGTAAAATTTATACTTTCCGCTAACTCTTTCTATAGATATTAAGATGTCGGCGCCGGAATCTTCCAACATATATTTAATTCTATCTTCGGGATACGTTGGATCGATTGGCAAGAATGCTCCGCCCGCTTTCAATATCGCAATCATACTAACAATCATTTCAAACGAGCGAGGAAGTGAGATTGCTACTATTGTGTCGTTTTTAACCCCGTTTTTTCTAAGTATTCTTGCTAATTGGTTTGCCCGCTTGTTTAATTCGCCGTAAGTTAATTGTTCCGTCAGCGCAAGTTTTTCTTCAACCTCCGTAAACGTAAGCGCAATGGCATCGGAATCAGCTTTTACCAGTTCTTCAAATTTTTGATGTACACAAATATTTCCCGGATAATTTTGTTCGGAGCGGTTAAATTCATATAGCAATTTATTCAATTCGTTATCCGAGACCAATCCGATATTTTTTATTCTCTGTTTAGGATCTTCTATTATTTGTTCAATGAGATAAATAAACTCATTAATTATTTTTTGAATTGTCGACTTTTCAAACAAATCCGTATTGTATTCAAACGTACCATGAAAAGCATTATTAATTTTTTGCAAATAAAAAGTTATATCGTAATTAGCCGTTGCGCCTTCAATCTCGTACTGCTTCACATTCAAAGCTGGAAGTTGAATTTCTGACACTGGCATATTTTGAAATACAAAAGCAACTTGGAACAACGGCGAATGGCTTGTATCCCTTTCCGGTTGAATTATTTCAACCAGTTTTTCAAACGGCATGGATTGATGAGAATATGCAGAAAGCATTCTCGTTCTGACATCTTTCATTAATTCTTGGACGGTCATTTGAGCATCGACACTGGCACGCACCGCTAAAGTATTTACGAAAAATCCGATTAGCTTTTCGGTTTCAATATTTGTTCTGTTAGCAACCGGCGTTCCGACAATAAAATCCGATTGCCTGGAATATTTCGAAAGCAAGATTTCAAAAGCGCCAAGCAAAAACATATATGGCGTAACATTTAACTTGCCGGATATTTTTTCGATTTTTTCAGAAAGAGCTTCTTCCATTTCAAAATTAAACGTACTTCCGTTGAAAGTCTGAACAGAAGGTCTCGGTTTATCCGTCGGTAAATCCAAGATTAGCGAAGCGCCTTCAAGTTCGTTTTTCCAAAACTCAATTTCTTTTTCGAGCTTTTCACCGCTTAATACTTCTTGCTGCCATGCCGCATAATCTACGTATTGAATTTTTAACTCATCCAGTGTGGGTTCAACAGATTTAACAAAAGCATTATAGAGTTCGGATATTTCATTAATTATAATTCCTACCGACCAGCCGTCGCTTATAATATGATGCATGACAATTGCACAAATGTGCTTTCCGGGATTTAATCTTATTAATTTAACATTAAATAATGGCAATTTTGTCAAATCAAATGGTGTTTTAATTATTTCTTGTATAAGCTTATCAGTCTCTTCTTTAGAATTATTTCTACCGGAAAAATCAATGATTTCTATTTTATATTCCAAAGCATTATGAATTTTAGCAACCGGCTTACCATTTTTATTAATAAAGCTTGTGCGCAAAACCTCATGACGGGAAATCATTTTGTTGATAGCATAATTCAAGGCATCATAATTCAATTCACCGGACAGCTCAAGTACGGCCGGGATATTATACGAGCTGCCTTCCGGCGCAAACTGACTCAAGAACCATAACCTCTGCTGTGAAAATGAAAGCGGAAGATCCCCGTCTCTTTTCACCGGTTTAAGCGGAATAGATTTTTCATGGTCCTCATCCGTTTTTTTGCTGAGAATCAGTTTAGTTAGAGCTTTAAGATTTTCCGATTCAAAAAATTCCTTCAACGAAACTTCCACGTTAAAAGCTTCACGAATACGGGAAACGGCTTGAGTAGCCGAAATGGAATGCCCGCCCAAATCAAAGAAATTATCATTTAACCCGATTTTCTTTTCACCCGTTAATTCACTCCAAATTCCGGCTAACAAAATTTCAGAAGGAGTCGTGGGTTCTACAAATTCTTTTTTATACTGATCACCTATTTCGATTTTTGCAAGTTTCTTTCTATCTATTTTACCGTTAATTGTAATCGGCATTTCATCCAAAACGGTAAATGTATTAGGAAGCATGTAATCGGGCAATTTGGTTTTCAGAAAATCACTTACTTTGTTTTTATCGAATACCGCTCCATCTTTCAACTGCAAAAATGCGGAAAGAACTTTTTCACCGTTAGCAGTTTTGCGTACCAAAACAGCCGCAATATCAATATCATTATGTTCCATTAACACATTTTCAATTTCTCCCAGTTCAATCCTGAATCCTCTGATTTTTACTTGATTATCTGTTCTGCCGATAAACTCAAGCTTTCCGTCTTCATGCAGTTTTACAAGATCACCGGTTTTATACATTCTTCTACCCGGAACATTGCTGAAAGGATTAGGCAAGAATTTTTCTGCCGTTAATTCCGGTTTACCTAAATAACCGCGCGCCAGATTAATACCGGAAACATATAGTTCACCGGTTGTTCCTATCGGCACTTCATTTAAATACCTATCCAAAATATGAATTTTAACATTCGGTATTGCATTCCCAATCGGCACGGTGTGATATTTATCCGTACCATCGTACTTTTCTATAGTTGATGCAACCGTTCCTTCCGTAGGTCCGTACCCGTTAAAAAAGTGGTAATATTTACTCCATTTTTTCCCAACTTCTACCGGACAAGCTTCACCGGCTGAAAGAACAGTTTTGAGATTTTTTATTTTGTATGCCTTCATTACTGAAAGAAGTGTAGGCGGTAGTGTTAAAAAAGTTACGTTCAATTTTTCAAATTCGGAAAGGAGTTCTTCCGGATTTTCCAGATTATTCTTATCATAAAGAGTAATTTTAGCACCATTGAGTAATCCCCCGAAAATTTCATAAATAGAAGCATCAAAATTTATTGATGCAAATTGAAGTAAATTACTGCTACTTTCAATTTCGTAAAAACTGCTAAGCGATTTAGCTAAATTCACCACGCCCAAATGTTGCAGCAAAGTTCCTTTCGGTTTGCCTGTTGAACCGGAAGTGTATATAATATAAGCCAGACTTGACGAATGAATATTTATTTTTCCCGGGATACTGACATCTTCCGTTGAAAAGTTATAAATATTCTCCAAAGTTAATACTTGTGTCTCGATCTCATCAAACAAAGAAGAATATTTATCATTTGTAATAATAATATTCGCTTGTGAGTCCGAAATTATATACTGCACCCTTTCCATTGGTGTCACGGGATCAATCGGAACAAAAGCCCCGCCGGCTTTCAGAGTTCCAAGCATAGCGGCTATCATTTCAACAGATTTATCAACATATAAAATAACCTTATCTTCCGCTTTGACACCCTTTTCAATCAGATAATGGGCGAAAATATCAGCCTTTCTTTTTAATTCTTTGTAAGTCACTTCAATCCCGTTTATACCAACAGCAATATTATCGGGATATTTTTCAACTGTCTTTTCAAATTCCCGAACAATGTTTGTCGAATAATCCAGATCAATCTTCAAACCTTGAACGGAACTAAACACTTTGCGCTCTTCTTCCGTTACATTCTTAATATCTTTATATTTTAAGTTCTTATTATTAACTATTTGCCTTGCTATTGCTTCAACATGCTTTAACATACGGCGGATGGTTCCGGGCAAAAACAAGGATGTATCGTAAGCAATTTCAAGCATTACCGGATTATTCGGAGAAGAAACGAAAGTAATCGGATAGTTTGTTTTTTCAAATGTTTTGACGTCGCTTATTTCAAAACTCATTTTTGTCGACGATAACTCGCTACTAACCGGATAATTTTCAAAAACGAACAGCGTATCGAACAAATTTTGTTTTTGCGACAATCCGGCAAAGTTTTGAATTTCGTATAATGCCGACCATTCGTAGTCTTTTAATGGAATTTGAGATCTGTGAAATTCCACAATCCAGTCTTCCAAAGGTTGAGCGGGATTTATCCTTGCCCTAATAGGTAAAGTGTTGATGAATAATCCCAACATTGTTTCAGAACCGGGTAATTCGGGCGACCTACCGGAAAATGTTGCTCCGAATATTACATCTTCTTCATTTGTGTATTTGGATATTAATATTCCCCAAACACTTTGCAAGAAACTACTTAAGGTTATCTTCTTTTCTTTTACGAATGAATTTATTTTTTCACTTAACTCTTTGGGAAGAACTAACTTTTCTTTTACATATTCGCCTTTTTCTTCCGGAGTTACATCATAATTTAATTTTGTCGGAGTGGAAAATCCTTCCAAATAATTTTGCCAGAATTTCTTTGCTTCATCTATATTTTTAGTTTTCAACCATTTAATGTAATCGTGATACGGTCTTTTTTTCGGTAACTCAGTTGTCGCTCCTTTCGCGGCTAATTCATAATATGTAAAAACTTCTTTTAACAAAATCGGTAAAGACCAACCGTCGAGAAGCAAATGGTGATGGCTCCAGACAAACTTATATTTACCGTTATCTACTTTAATTAATTTGATTCTTATCAACGGAGCCTTTGAAAGATTAAACCCTTTTTTACGGTCTTCCTTCAATAAATCTGCAAATTTATTTTCAATTTCGGTTTCGGATTTATCGGTCCAATCAAGTATTTCTACAGGAACATCCACTTTTTTATGAACAACTTGAAGCATTTTGGATACGTTTTTATAAACAAACGAAGTTCTGAGAATAGAATTGTTTTCAACAACTTTTTGAATTGCAGATATTAACTTTTCCGTATCTATATCACCGGTGAAGGTAGCCGTCAGCTGTTCAAAATATTCTTCGGATCCGGGATTATAAATTGTATGGAACAGCATTCCTTGCTGCATAGGTGATAATTGATATATTGCTTCGATATTTTGTTTTTTGTTAGATGCCATTTTTCTGCTTTTTTTGTGAAAAATTTATTCGATTAATTATCTAACTCCATTAATAAATCGTCCAGATCGTCATCGGTAATATCCGCATCTTCAAAATCAACGGCCGAAATGTCTAATTCGGCACCCGATTTAACCGATTCTATTATCTGTAAGATATTTTCTTGAAATAAATTAGCTAATTTTTCAATAGTCTCCGGTTCATGATAATTTTTCGAATAATTAATATGTAGAATAAGCTCTCCATCCGCTATATTCCCCGTCACTTCCATTAAGTTTGGTCTTAAATTTTGAGGATTTCTCTCATCTCCCGCACTTTCTTCCGCTTTTTTGAATTTATTTTTCTCTTCTTCTTCACGGTTAAATACTCCCAAGTAATTAAACATAATCTCCGGTTCGGGAATATTATTCATTATTTCACGGACTTCCGGATTGTTCGAGAGATATTTTAATACTCCAAATCCCATACCGTTATGCGGAATATTTCTCAATTGTTCTTTCACATATTTTAATGATCCGAGAACATCGGGAGCATCCTTCAAATCAATTAATACGGGATAGGTTGAAGTAAACCAGCCCACCGTTCTTGAAATATCGACATCATCAAAAATATCTTCCCTACCGTGTCCTTCTAATCCTATAATATGTTTTCTCTTCCCATCCCACCGGGATAATGCTTCACCAAAAGCATTGAGCAATAATTCCAACATATTTGTGTTTAATTTCCGTGTAACTTCTTGCAATACAATTTCCGTTTTTTCCGCCGGAATATTTATTACAACTTTTTCTTTACTTTCTTCGGTATTTTGACCTTTCTCAAAATCCGCCGGGATTTTATAATACTCTTTGTTTTTACTTAAATTTTTCCAGAATTCAAGTTCATCAAGCCACAAATTATCGTTCGCCGATTTTATTAATTTCTCAGACCAATATTTAAAAGAAGTTGTTTTTTCAGGTAACTTTACTTCCAATTCCCTTTTCAATAGTTCGTAAGCCGTTTGCAAATCTTCCAGAATTATTCTCCAGGAAACTCCATCAATTACCAAATGGTGAATAATTATCAACAATCTATCATTTTCTTCTTCGTTCAGTTTGAAATAAACTATTTTGAACAATGGACCTTTTTTAATATTTAAAGAACTCTGGTAAACGTTTGATTTTTCCGTAATGATTGCGGATATTTTACCGCTCTCAATCGCGGAAAGGTCTTCAACAACAAACGGCACATGCGAATTCATCTCACTGAAAATTTGCCGATATCCGTTAGTGTCTTTTACATATCTCAATCTTAACACATCATGATGTTTCATAATTTCTTTTACGGCTTTAGCGAAAAGCTCCGTATTAATTTTCCCGGATACTTCCAACAAAATAGATTGATTCCAATGATTTGGATTTTTAAAGTTTTGCTCAAAAAACCATCGTTGAATTGGAGTTAACGGAACTTCACCGGAAATTAATCCTTGTTCGGCAACTACTTTCTTAGCTTTGTTTGCTAAATTTGCCAATCCTAAAATTGTTGGAGCCTCAAATAAATTTTTAGGACTTAATTTCAATCCGGCCGCGTTAGCTTTAGCAATTACCTGTATTCCTAAAATAGAATCGCCTCCGAGCTCGAAGAAGTTATCAAGAACTCCGATTTTATTGACTTGCAATACTTCTTTCCAAATTTCCAACAATATTTTTTCCGTTTTGCTTTCCGCTTCCACGAATTCGCTGGAAAGCACAAGATCATCTTCAGTTGGAACAGGTAAGTTTCTACGGTCGATTTTTCCGTTAGGCGTTTTCGGTAATTCATCCAATTTAACGAAAACTGAAGGAATCATATAATCGGGTAGAATCTCGCTTAAGAAATTACGTAATTCTGCTCCATCCGTATTTTTATCTTTAACAACACTAAAATAACCGACCAATTTTTTAATGCCGGGTTTATCTTCGCGTATTATAACCGCTGCATCATTTACGGAAGGATGTTTCTTAATGTTCTCTTCAATTTCACCCAGTTCAATTCTGAACCCTTTAAACTTAATCTGATTATCGACGCGTCCTACAAATTTGATATTGCCATCCGGTTTGTAAAACGCCAAATCGCCGGTTTTATAAAGTCTTTCTCCGCCGTTTTTACTAAACGGATTCGGAATGAACCTCTCGGCAGTTAAATCGGGTCTATTCAAATAACCACGCGCTTCACCTATAGATTCAATATAAACTTCTCCCGGAACACCAATCGGACTCAGGTTCATGTTTTCATCAAGTATAAAAATCCGAGTGTTAGACATTGCCCTTCCGATCGGAGTTATTTCATCAGTGAAGATTTTTTCTTTTATTTCATAAATGGTCGAGCAAATCGTGGTTTCAGTCGGACCATAACCGTTCAAGATTAATATTTCCGGTACCTTATCATATATTCCGGATAGCGTCTTTAATTTAATCGGCTCAACTCCGACAAGCAGTTTTTGCAAATAAGAATCTTCACGATGATTTTCCAACCACTTGTCATATTCATCCAAAACAAACGGGGGTAAATACCCGCTGACCACTTTATGTTCACCGAGCCAACTAAAAAGCTGATCGTTTATCGCCCGTATTTCTTGTGGAACAATATGCAATTCGTTTCCGAAAATTAACGGGTAAAATATCTCATAAACCGATACATCAAAATTTAAACTTGTCCATAAACTACAAACACTTTCCCTAACCGGTTTGCGTCTGTCTGAGTCGTGTACGTGATTTATCAAACCTTTATGGGTTTGCATAACACCTTTAGGTTTTCCGGTAGAACCCGAAGTATAAATTACGTAAGCCAAATTTTCCGGATATAATTTCAATTCCGGCTTTGTAAAATCAGTAAATACCGAACTGTCGTTATTGAAATCAACCGTCAACAGCTCAATCCCTTCTTTGCTGATTTTATTTTGAAGTTCGTTCTGGACAAAAACAACTTTTACTTTACTGTCATCCAGCATATAAGAAATCCGTTTCTCCGGATATTCGGGATCGAGCGGAAGATACGCGGCACCGCTTTTTAATATTCCCATAAGCACCGCAATTGTATCTGTCGATGGATACATATATACGCCGACAATATCATCATGACCGATATTTTTGCTTATCAGATAATTTGCAACGGCGTTCGAGTATTTATCCAATTCACCGTAAGTAATTTTATTCCCGTTCCATTCAACGGCAATTCTCTCCGGATTTTCTTTAACTTTCTCCGAAAACAATTCATGGATTGTCTTGTTGTTAGGAAATTCGACTTCGGTATTATTCCATTCATTTAATAATTTTTGCTTTTCATAATTTGACACAAGCTCTATTTCCGAAACCTTTAGTCGTGGATTATCAAGCAACAGATTTAATAAATTTTTGAAATGTTCAATCATACGTTCGATTGTATCTTCATTAAAGAGACTTGTGTTATATTCGAAATCGCATTGAATTCTGTTTTCAAATTCGGTTAATACAAAAGTTATATCAAATTTAGCAGTCTTCAAATCTACCGGCACAGGTTCCACAACAAATTCGTCACTTTCAATTTTTTGTAGCACGGATTGATTATAAACAAACATTACTTGGAACAACGGCGAATGACTCAATGAACGTTCAACATTTAATTCATCAACCAATTTTTCAAATGGTATTTCTTGATTCGATAAAGCTTCGAAGGTATTTCTTTTTATTTCTTCAATGATTTGAATAGCAGTTTTATCGGGTTCGATCAATGTTCTTAAAACCAACGTATTAACAAAAAATCCGATTATATTTTCCAGTTCTTTTCTTGTTCTTCCGGCAACCGGCGTTCCCACTAAAATATCATTGTTTCTCGCGTATTTGCTCAACAGAATTTTAAATACCGTAAGCATAATTACAAACGGCGTAGATTTGGTTTCCGAACCGAACGTCTTAATTTTGTTAAAACTATTATAATCAATTGCAAACCGTAATCTGCTTCCTTCTTGAGTTTGTAACGGTTTCCTTGGGAAATCGGTTGGCAATTCAAGCAAAGACGGAGCACCGGCTAATTTTGTTTTCCAATACTCAAGCTGTCTAAAATATGCATCGCTTTGCATCCATTCGCGTTGCCATTCGGAAAAGTCGGTATATTGGATTGATAACGGTTCAAGATCAATCTCTTTACCTTTTGAAAGATTATCATAAACCGAAATTAATTCACGCACAAAAATTTGAATCGACCAACCGTCAGTAATAATGTGGTGCATGCAAGATAAAAAGTAATATTCTTCGTCACGTGTTTGGATAAGTCTGAATCTCACAAGCGGACCTTTGGCAAGATCAAACGGCTTAAGGGCTTCTTTCAATATAATTTCTTTTGTCATTGAATTTTTTATATTATTATCTAAGTCATTTAAATTCTTAAAGTTAAAATCTATTTCGTATTTATCCAGCACTACTTGCTTTGGTCTTCCTTCCGCCGAAGGGAAAACAGTTCTAAGCGAATGGTGTCTTTTTACCAAAATATCTATACTTTGCAAGAATAAATCAATATCCAGTAATTTTCCCTTAATGCGAACGGTACCGGGAATGTTGTAAGTTGGACGACCGGGGTTGAGTTGTTCTAAAAACCATAATCTTTGTTGAGCAAAAGAAAGCGAAATTTCACGATGATCATTAATTTCTTGTATTTCCAGTAAATTTTCTTTTACGTGCAGATCTTCTTCGCCATACCCGAAATATTTACTAATATCAACAGCTTTGTCATTTAAAAAATCATTTTTATGATATTTTTTCCATCTGTCAATTACCTTTGGATTAATATTATTGTGTAAATAGAATTTAAAATCACCGACCATTTGAGATGTTTCTTTTACAGGCTCAGTCATTTTGTTCCCATGATAAGGTTTAATCATTTCTTCGTTATATTCAATCTCTAGAAATTCACAAATTTTTCTCATTTGGATATCAGGATTTAAAACCAGGTCTTCAAATTTCACCAAAAATTGTCTTTTGCCAGGAATATTCTTTAAGAAATTTAAAATGTTCTTGTGGGATACGGTCCAAATCATTTCCGCTAGTTCCCTTCTCCCAAAGTTATGCGCATAACGGAAAAAGTTTTGATCAAGATTGGCTTCTAAAAAAGAATAAACAGACGCGTACGGATTTCGAACAAGATGAATGTACTTTGCATCTGTAAACCAATTTTCCATTCTATTTAAAATATTAATGTCCAATGAATAAGACGGAGTTTTATCCACTAATTTTCTCTCGCCCAACCAATTTTGGATTATTTCATAAAATTCTTTGACACCAAGGTTCTGAGATTCGAATCGATTGATAATTTCTTCCGCTTCTTCTGCCGAACAATTCTTAAGCTCCATAACCACTCTAATCAATGATTCCAACCACAAAGAATAATTACCAGAAAGAGCTTCTTTCCTTTCGCGCAAGTCTGTATAAGAAAGTAAATCCAATTCCGGTGGGGCAAAAAGATTTTCATTTCCCGCCATCATAACCCGTAACAGAGTGGAACCGGAACGCGGCGGTGACAGAATAAAAATTGCTTGGGGCAATTTATTTTGTTGTTTCGTCACCGGAACCGGCATAATAATTTTTTCAAATTCGTTAATATCGTTGTCTGTTATTTTTTTTGTGCTAAATTGAAATTTTTTGTCTATTAAATTCTGATTTGTTACATGGTCAAAATAAGCTCTTACTTTTTCGGGGAAATATTCATACGCATAAGTTATAAATTTTAATATGGTAGGTGCGAAATTCAATGCTTTGCTTGGAATGTGTAAATTAAATTCTTTATTCAGTAAATCAATAAATTGTTGAGCTTTTTTTTCATTACCTCCCAACTCGAAAAAGTCATCACCCGCAGAGATACTTTTTACACCAAGGATTTCCTCCCATTTTTGTATTAAATATTTTTCAAATTTTAACTCGATATTTTTATTTATTAAGTGAGAAGTATCCTCTAGCAAATCTTTGTTTGATATATAATATTTTAAACTTTCAGCTAATTTAACTGCTTCATTGCTCAAATAATCATTTTCGGGCAACTTCTGCCATTTATAAGCAATGTTCGCTTCAATTTGTTTATGTTCATGAAATTTCGGGTCGCCAACCATGTGTGATTCTGGATGAATACCATCGGTCATTCTTAACTTTTTATCTGCGTATGGATAAATCATATTTTCTTGGAACTGAATACCAAGAAATCCGGAAATGTTTTTCATACATTGTTTTGGATTTACGACTAAATTTTCAAATTTAAGTGTATATCTTCTCTCTTCTGGAATATCTTTGAAGAATTCCAAAATATTTTGATTATTAATAATCCAAAACAGTTCGGCATTTTCCCGCTCGGAAAAACTGTTGTCGACACTGAATACTTCATTAAGTTTACTATTCAAATAAGATTGAATCATCGCCGAAGGATGACGGGTTATGTGAATGTATTTCACTTCGTCGAAATATAACTCTGCCCTTTTAAGAACCTCAAGGTTTGTAGCGTAAGTTGTGGTTTTGTCAACTAAAATTTTATCTCCAATCATTTCATCGAGTTTATAGTACAATTCTTGTATCGACATTCCGCTTTTTTCAAATTCACCGATAATCTCTTCAGCCTTTAAATAATCACAGTTATAAATTTGCATAATACCGCGCGTAAGACCTTCCGACCATCCTTTATCTCTTCCGGCAAATGCACGTTTTCTATCTTTTAAATTTTCAAATAAGAGAAGAGCCAATTCCGGCGGTGCAAATAATTTCTGATGACCGGCTAACATTACGCGTAAGAGCGTGGAACCCGAGCGGGGTGCCGATAAAATAAATACGGCTTTGCTCCCTTTTTTCTTCGGTAAAATCCGGGCATCCTGTTTTAAATAAGATTTAGCTTTTATTTTTTCCCGCATCAATCTAATCTTTTCCTCACCGATCGATGCTTTACGGTTACCGCTTTTTCGTACAGATATCGTTTTAATAAATTCGGAATTTTCTCCAAGTAATTTTGGTAAGGATTCAAAATAATTTGCTACGAGATACTGAGCATATTCTTCTATCGTTTGGTTATCGAATAAAGATACCACCCAAACCACTTTACCCAGTTTCTTTTGTAAGGTATTAATAAAAACAGCTGCTTTAAGCGAATCGCCCCCATATTCAAAAAAATTGCAATCGGTTCCGATTTCATTAGTTTCCAAAACCTCTTTCCACATTTGCAAAAGAACTTCCTCGAGATGATTCGCCGGTTTTTTGTGTGCCTTCTTGTCTTCGCTGGATTTATCGGATATCGCAAGCAATTCGACTTTATCGATTTTTCCATGTTGGGTTAACGGAAATTCAACCAATTCAATAAACTTTGAGGGAATCATATAACCGGGTAATTTATTCGCCAAGTATTCCCTTAAATTTGAACCATTTAATTTTACATCTCTTGATTTTATATAAAATGCCACCAGTGAATTTTGCCCGTCATTGTTTTTCTTTGGAAGAACTATCGCATCTTCAATTCCTTTATGTTGAGTTAAGATATTCTTTATTTCGCTTAACTCTATTCTGAATCCTCTAATTTTTACTTGAGAATCAATTCTATCAATATATTCAATTGATTTGTCTGTTTGCATTCTAACACGGTCGCCGGTTCTGTAAATTCTTCCACCATGTTTATTGCTGAATTTATCAGGTAAAAAAACTTTAGCCGTAATATCCGGTTTATTAAGGTAACCTCTTGCCAATCCGGTCCCGCTTATACAAAGTTCTCCCGGAAATTTATATGGGACAGGATTTAGGGCTTTATCCAGAATAAAAGCGTTCAAACCCTTTACCGGTTTTCCAATTGGAATTTCTTTGAATTTCGCACATTCAATATCCGTATTATTTAGTAAGTGGAACAATGAAACGATTGTTGTTTCCGTTGGACCATATGTATTTATTAACCGCACCTTTCCCCCGATAACCTTTAACCATTGAGCGGTCTTTATTGCATCGGCTTTTTCGCCGCCGATTATAACAATGCGTAAGGATGCGGGAAGGGATGTTTCCCCACTTACTATCTCCGGAACCAATTGGTGCCAATAAGCTGTCGGTAAATCAAGTACCGAAATATTTAATTCCCTAACAAAATCAAAAAATAATTTAGGCGAACTGATAACTGCTTCGGGACGGAGTATTAACGTTGCCCCAATATTAAATGCATGAAAAATTTCTTCGGCAGCCGCATCGAAACTAATGGAAGCAAATTGTAAAAACCGGTCACTCTTACTAAAGCCGTATTCATTATATGTATTCAAAATATAGTTTACCACCGATTTATGAGAAACAGCCACACCTTTAGGATTACCGGTAGAACCGGAAGTGTAAATTATATAAGCAAGGTTCTCGTTAAAAATTTTTATTCCGGGATTTTTTTCATTTAATGCCTTAGAATCACCCGATAATATTTTACTAATATTCACAATGTTTCCACTGTATTCAGCATACCCGTCTTGAGTATCATTTGAAACAAGTAAAAGTTCCGCACCGGAATCTTCCAACATATAAAGCTTTCTTTTCCCCGGATAGTTAGGATCAACTGGTAAATAAGCAGCGCCACTTTTCAACACACCGAGAATTGCAATAATCATTTCGGGTGATTTGTTAAAACTAATTGCGACTATCGATTCTGCTGTTATTCCGTTATCAATTAGATAATGTGCAAGTTTGTTAGCTTCGGTATTTAGTTCAATATAAGTTAAACTATGCTTTTCAAATTCCCCGTCTTCAGAATATTCAACATATTCTAATGCCGTTTTATCAGGATATAGCGAAACTGTTTTCTCGAACATTTCTTGCAAGGTCAAATTACCGTCAGTTTCGATTTCCGGTGAAATAATCTCATTTATGTATTTCCTTTCCTCCTCAGCATCTAACAATTTCAATTCGGAAATGGGAACAGTGGGATTTTCAACAGCATTTTTTAAAATGATTTTATACCTTTTGATAAAATCATCAATTGTCTCTTCAAAAAACAAATCCGTATTGTAGCCAAGCAATCCCGTGAATCCATCGGGTGATTCTTCGATTGATAAAGTTATATCGAATTTAACATTCTTTGTTTCCACTTCACCGAATTCGAATTTCAAGCTCTCGGTAACAATTTCTTTTTTAGGTATATTTTGCATTACAAACAGTGTTTGAAAAAGCGGAGAACTTTCTTGAGACCTTTTAACCTTTAACGATTCGACAACTTTCTCAAAAGGTACATCTTTATTTGCAAATGCCTCTATCGAAAAACTATGAACTTGCTTAACAAGATCATTGAAATTTGGATCATCGGAAAAATTAGTTCTAAACACTAACGTATTGATAAAAAATCCGATTAAGTTTTGTAATTCGGGTTTATCCCTGTACGCAATAGGTACACCGACCGTCAGATCTTCTTGATTAGTATATCTGAAAAGCAATGATTTGAATGCTGAGAGTAAAACTACAAACAATGTGGTTTTTCTCTCTTTTACAAAATCTTTAATTTTGTTCGAAAGTTCTTTTTCTATTAAAAAAGTTTTGTGTAAACCGTTGAAAGTTTGTTTCTCAGTATACGGTTTATCTATTGGTAAATTTAATTTAGAATTAATATTTTTTAATTGTTTTTTCCAAAATTTTAACTGTTCCGAAAATTTTCCTTTCTCGAAGTTCTCTTTTTGCCATTGGGCAAAATCTGCATATTGAATTTTCATTTGCGGCAGATTTATTTCTTCTTTACTCTCCAAAGTTTTGTAAACGGAAATAACTTCATTCATAAAAACAGCAAGCGACCAACCATCCGCTGCAATATGATGGAAAGTAACAATCAAAATATGCTTCTCAGGATTTAGAGTAATAACAGAAGCACGCACAGGGATTTCATTTGACAAATCAAATGGTTTTGAACCTTCTGCTAACGTAAATTTTTCGATTTTATCTTCTTCGTTTTCACCCGCTATATCTTCAATTTTAATATTGTTTATAGATAGTTTAACATCAACCAAGACTTGTTGTTTAGGTGTGGTTTCAAAATCATAAACGGTTCTTAAAATTTCATGCCTTTCGATAACCTTGTTTATGCTTTCTTCCAATAATAAAGGATCGAACTTTCCGGTAATTTTAACCGTTGCAGGCATATTATAAAAAGCACTTTCAGGATTCAGCTGATGCAAAAACCATAATCGCTCTTGGGCAAAAGACATCGGATATTCATCTGTGTTTTCCCTTTGCGGTATTGATAGTATTTTCTGCTTCTGAGCAGATTTTTCCATCAATTTTTTTTCCAATATCGCACGTTGTTCGGGTGAAAGTTGTTCTAATTTTTTTTGAATGTCTTTTTTCATTTCTTCTTCAGTTGCAATTAATTTTAATTATTTGTTTTATCAGAATCTTGCCCTAATTCTTCTGGGGATATGCCGGTTATTTCATTTAACAATGCTTCCAATTCATCATCCTCTTCATCCAACAATTGAGCTTCCAAAACAGCCTTCGCAATTCCATCAACCGTTGGATTTTCAAATAAAGATTTAATGGAAATCTCCACGTTAAATTCCTCGTTAATTTTGGAAATTACGTGCATTGCGAGCATGGAATGACCTCCAAGCTCAAAAAAGTTATCAAACACACCTACTTTTTCCACACCCAATATCTCAGTTACAATTTTAGTGATCGCTTCTTCCATGGGTGTGCGCGGCATCACAAATTCCGTCTTAATTTTTCTCCGGATGTTTTCAATTTCAGGTAAGGAATTTTTATCAATCTTTCCGGAAGGTAATTTCGGGAATTCATCCAACTGCATAATCACAGCCGGAACCATGTAAGCCGGTAGTTTTGTTGAGAGATAATCAATTATTTCCGCTTCGTCAATATTCTCATCAGATAAAATATATGCAGCCAAAAATTTATTATTGGAATCACCGGCAGCAATAACCAAAGCATCTTTAATTGAATCTATTTCACGTAATGTTTGCTCGATTTCACCAAGCTCTATTCTGAATCCCCTTATTTTTACTTGTGAATCGATCCTTCCTAAAAATTCATAATCACCTTCTTCCCTAATTCTTGCCATGTCTCCCGTTTTGTAATAACGGACATTAGTTCCATCTGCCAAATTCTTATAAACAAATTTTTCTTCGGTCAGTTCACGTCTTCTGTAATAACCGTCGGCTATAATACCGCTTATACATAATTCTCCCGGAAAGCCTTTCGGCAAAATATTTCCGTTTTTATCCAATACATAAAAGCTTCTTCCTAGCAGTGGTTTACCAATAGGAATTCTGTATTTATTCGAATCGCTTTGTTTCACTAAATATGTGGATGCAGTGATAACGGTTTCAGTCGGACCGTAAGCATTTAGTAACCTGACATTTTTCATTTTGGAATCATTCCACTTACTCACAAAATCGCTTTTCATTTCATCACCACCGGCGATGAACAATCTTACTAAATCGTCCGGCGCAGAATCGGGATGCTCGTACCAGAATTTTGTAAGTTCTTCCCAAACAACTGTCGGCGGGTTAACTACCGTAATTTTATGTTGCTTTATCTGTTCGGTGAATTCTTTTGGCGTCCAAAGTTTATCATCGCGCAAAATTACTTGTGCGCCGGTTAGCAAGGGAACCAAAATCTGTTCTATTGACGCATCAAAAACAAATGCCGCAAATTGCAGAACCACATCGTTCTTTGTTGTTCCGAAGTTTTCTTTTACGGAAAAATAATGTTTAACGAAACTTCCGTGATTTATTACCGTTCCTTTAGGTTTTCCGGTCGACCCGGAAGTGTAAATCATATACGCCGCATCTTCCGGTTTTATTTCTGGGAATTGTGTTCCGTTGCTTGTAACTTGGTTCCCGCCAATAGAGTTCACATTAATTTTCGTAATGTGTTCCGGTAATTTTCCGCTATAGTCATCCGAAGTTAAAACAACTTTGGTTTCCGAATCTTTTAAGATGTAGTCCAATCTTTCGTCCGGATATTCAACATCCAAAGGCAAATAAACTCCGCCGGCTTTTAATATTCCAATAAATGCCGCGATGTAATCGATCGACCGGTTTAAGTAAACACCAACGGTTTCGCCTTTTTTAATGTTTTGCTTAAGTAATAACCTGGCGAGCGCATCAGAAGATTCTTCCAGTTTTCCAAAAGTTATACTTTCATTTCCGCAAGTAATTGCCGTCTTATCTATATTTTCACCGGCAGCTTCTCTAAATAATGCCGGTATCGATGACTGCTCAATTTCCAAACTTTCATTCAAAGTAATCGAACCGTGTTCTAACACTTCGTCTTCTCTCAACAACGGAATACTATCGATTGTTGCGTCACTATCTTCCGTAAAACTTCGCAGAATATTTTTATAGACTCTAATTAATTGTTTGATTGTGAACGATTCGAATAAATCGGTATTGTATTCAAATTTACCTTTAAGCTTGTTGTCTGTTTCCGTAATGGACATAACCAAATCAAATTTTGTTGTACCGGTATCAATTTCCAAAGGCTCAAATATCACGTTTTCCAATTCCAGCTTTGCAACCGGCGCATTATTCAATACAAACATGGCTTGGAACAGAGCTGTTCTGCTGATATCCCTTTCGATATTGAGTTTTTCGACAATTGTTTCAAACGGTATATCTTGATTTTCGTATGCTTCAAGGGCAATTTTCTTAATTTGTTGCAAGTAATTTTTCACCGTTTCGTTTCCGTCAATCTGCGAACGCAATACTAACGTATTGATAAAAAATCCAATTAAGTTTTCAATCTCCGCTCTGTTTCTGTTGGCAATCGGCGTTCCGATATTAATATCTTCTTGATTCGTATACCGGTAAAGCAAAACATAAAATGCGGCAATGAGAACCATAAAAAGAGTTACATCATTTTTCTTAGCAAGATTCACAAGCGAAGCATAAAGATTTTCATCAATTTCAAAAAGTTCGAAAGAACCGTTAAAAGTTTGGGTTTGCGGTCGCGGTTTATCCGTAATAATATCCAGAACCGTATTACAGTTTTTTAATTGATTTAACCAATAATCAATTTGCTTATCAAAAGCGCCGCTCTCAAGTCTGTTTTTCTGCCAAATCGCAAAGTCCGCATATTGAATTGTTAAATCCGGTTGAGATTTAACCTTACCGGAAACAAAATTTTGATAGTTATCAATCAACTCTTTTACAAAAATTCCGGTAGACCAATTATCCGAAACGATGTGATGCATCGGCAATAAAACAATAAATTCATCGTCACCGGTTTTGATAATTGTCAAGCGTAACAAAGGACCGTTTACCAAATCAAACGGTTTTGTGCTTTCTTCAATGATAATATTTTTTAATTCTTGCTCATTGTTAATTTGAATTTCGATATAATTACTTTTTATATTTAATTTTTCATGTATATTTTGTTTAACTTCACCGTTTTCCGAAAGGAAAGTTGTTCTTAATACTTCATGCCTTTCGATAATTTTATTTACTGACGTTTCGAGCGCATCCGGATTCAAGTTCCCTTTAACTTTTACGCCCATCGGGATAACGTATAAAGGACTGCCCGGTTCGAACTGTTCGAGAAACCATAATCTCTGTTGAGCGAAAGAAACCGGTAAGATTTTTTCATCCGTATTTCTTGGTAAGATTATCAAGTCGTCAATATCTACACCTTTTTGTTTCAGTAAAGCTCTAACAGCTTTCTGCTTTTCCACGGATAATTTCGAATAATTTTTTACTAATTCATTCATGGTTATTTATCATTACCGGATTTATTATTCAATAATTTCTGAATTTCTTCTTCTGATAAATTTTCAACTTGCGATATAACATCGTCCAAAATATTAAGTGTTTCTTCCGATTTGGTTTTTTCTTTTTCGATTATTTCCGCTACACCGGAAATTGTCGGGTCATCGAACAATAATTGCAGTGGTAACTCGACTTTGAATTTTTCACGTAATTCGGAAACCAGTTGTGTGCCTGTCAAAGAATTACCTCCCAAATCGAAAAAGTTATCGTATAAACCGATTTTTTCTATTCCCAAAAGTTTTTGCCAAACTACCAGAATTTCTTTTTCCAATTCCGTTTCCGGTTCTTTATACGGAGTTTGAATATTGGGTCGCTCATGCAATACTTCCGGTTCATCCGATTTTTCTGCCGCTTCACCGGCACCGGCAAAAGATTCTTCAATTCTGTAATTCAAATCTCCGGTAGAGATTATTACTCTTCCTGAATAATCTGTGTTTATTATTCTGTCAAGTAACTTCACCGCTTTGCCTGGAACAACAGAATATTTTGATAAACCGGTTTTGTCCATGATTTCATTGCCGTTGAATTTCCATGTATCCCAATCTATACTTATCCATTTGGTTTTCGTTTCGATGTTATCGATAAAAATATCCATAAAATTGTTTGCGGCAGTATATAACGAAAGTCCGATACCGCCGAGCTCAACACTGATGGAAGATTGTAAAGCAATAAAATCTATGTCTCTGTTTACCGTCTCGGCATAAATGTTTAACAACCCGTCTACTTTTGCGGAAAGATTTTCTTTGATTTTTTCATCGTTAATATCATTGATTAATGTAAATGCTTTTTCGCCTGTTAAACCCGCAGAGTGAAAAATGCCGTTGATACTTCCGAATTTTTCTTCGACATAATTCAATGTTTCTTTGAGTTCGCCTGCATTTTCAACATTGCATTTTTTAATTACTATGCTTTTACCCGGCTGATTAAGTTTTTTCAATAATTCAATTTTATCCGCATCAATATTTCCATTCGATTTTATGATTTCATCTATATTATTTGTTCCGTCTAAATTCTTTCGTGTAGTCAGAACGATATTAGCATCATAATTTTCACTTAAATGCCGTGCAATTTCCAAACCGATTTTCCCTAATCCACCTATGATTAAATAAGTCCCGTTTTTCTTTATAACTTTATTACCGTCGACTTTCTCCAAATCGTTGAGCATTTGATTCTCAAGTGTCCATAACCGTTTATTTCTTATGGCAAATGTTTTACCCTGCTCGACAGCGGTGTTTAGAATTATCTCTACATTTTTATTATTTATAACATCCAAATCATAATGATAACAACTTATATTTCTAAATTCTTGATTAACTGATTTAATTACACCGGAAACCAACGAACCGCTTAAATTCGGCTTTTCATTACCTAATACTTCAAACAGGTCACGGGTTATTACTCCGATATTAATTCCGGATTTTTCATTCTTTGATACTTTCCGGAGAAAATCGATGAAGCCGTTCAATTCCTTATATAAAATTTCCAGGTTCGCATCCGTTACATTAATTTCATTATCTACAATGAATAAGATTTTATCGTAATCTTTACCATTAAGATTAATTTCTTTGTTTTCTTTAATATTAATATGTTCGATATTTAAGTTATTGTTTACGCCAAAAGAATCGAAATCGATTAAATTCGAATTTCCCGACATTGTTAAAATCAAACATGATTTAACTTCTGACAATTTCCCGGGTAAATAAGTAACTTGTTTCCAAACCGGCGCATAAACCCAATCAAATTCGTTACCGGATTTTTTATTAATTCGTCTGTCGGTTTTCTTTTTGATATTAAGCCAATATCGTTTTTTGTCATAAGAATATGTCGGTAACGAAACTTTCAAGCGGTATTCGTCTTTGTAGAACTCCTTCCAATTAATCTCGGCGCCATACAACCACAATTGCCCAAGCGCAGAAAGAAATACAGCTTCATCGTTAAGATTTTCTTTCGGATGCCGCATACTCGAAACAACTTTTACTTTCGTACCGGCTGCAGTATTATTTTTAACCAAAGTTGTAAGAACCGTTCCGGGACCAACTTCCAGCAAAACATAATCCGGGTTTTGCAATAATTCATTTATACCATCCGAAAATCTCACTGTATATCTCAAATGCTTGGAATAGTATGAAAGATCGGTTGCTTCATATTCTTGGATAATCCTTCCGCTAACATTTGAGTAGTATGGAATTTGCGGAGCGGACAATCCGGTTTGAGCAACGGCATTTGTAAATTCATCAAGTATCGGTTCCATCATCTTCGAATGAAACGCATGCGAAGTTTTTAATTTTGTAAATCTTATTCCCTTCTCTTCCAATACTTTCTCAAATTGTTCGATAGCTTCGAAGGTTCCGGAAACAGCTGTAAGATTCGTTGCGTTCAATGCAGCAATCGATATTTCATCATCTATTAAATTTCTAACCGTATCTTCACCGGCATTTACGCTTAACATTGCACCGGCGGGAAGAGATTGCATCAACTTACCGCGCAAAGCTACAATTTTCAGTGCATCTTTTAAGTTCATTACTCCGGAAATACAAGCCGCAACGTATTCCCCGATACTGTGCCCAATCATTACCGACGGGACAATGCCTAATGAAATGTATAGTTGAGCCAATGCGTATTCAACAGTAAAAAGCGCAACTTGAGTTATTTCTGTTTGATTAATCCTTTCGCGGGCTATATCTGCATATTCATTTGAAGGAAATAAAATCTTCCTTAAATCCAAATTGATAATCGGTTCAAGAATTCCGGCACATTCATCAACATACTTTTTAAACACAGGTTCGTTTTCGTAAATATCTTTTCCCATATTTATGTATTGAGAACCTTGACCGCTAAACATGAAAACGTATTCCGGTTTAGAATCGGGATTTGATAATTTTGAAGAAAGAATTTTTTTATAATTTAAATTAATCAAATCATCCGCCGCTCCGCTTAAACTATCGGTTACCAAAATATTCCGGTATTCAAAATGTTTCCTTCCCGTCTGTAACGTATACGCTATATCGGCAAGATTATCACTCTTATTGTCTTTAAGAAATTCGCCCAACTGTTTTGTATTTCGTTCCAAGGCACCTGCGGTTTTACCCGAAACAGTAAGCAGCTTAAACGGTTTTGAACTTTCTGAAGATTTTAATTGCGGAGCTTCTTCAAGTATTACATGGGCGTTCGTTCCGCCGATACCGAAAGAACTTACCGCTGCACGCAATGGCTCTTTATCGCCTTCCCATTTTCTCAATTCCGTATTAACGTAAAACGGACTGTTGGCAAAATCTATTTTTGGATTCGGATTATTAAAATTGATCGACGGCACCAATGTTTTATTCTTAAGGCACAAAGCGGTTTTTATCAAACCTGTAACTCCCGCAGCCGTATCCAAATGCCCAATATTAGATTTAACCGAACCGATTGCGCAATAGGATTTTTTACCGGTGTATTCCCTATAAGCTTGAGTTAAAGCTTCGATTTCAATCGGATCGCCAAGTTCGGTGCCTGTTCCGTGTGTTTCTATATACGAAATAGTTTCGGGATGAACGTTAGCAACAGCAAGAGCAGAGTTTATAACCTCAATCTGTCCGTTAACACCCGGTGCGGTATATCCTACGCGCAAACCTCCATCGTTATTGTACGCCGAGCCTTTTATAATTGCGTAAATGTGATCACCGTCTTCAATTGCATCTGCCAATCTTTTAAGCACCACAACCCCAACACCATTGCTGGCAACGGTTCCGTTGGCTTTCTCGTCGAAAGGTTTGCAGTGTCCGTCCGGCGATAAAATCATTCCTTCTTGATAAAGGTAACCGGATTTTTCCGGGAATGAAATGGTTACTCCGCCGGCAAGAGCCATATCGCATTGATAGTTTAGCAAGTTCATGCATGCAATGTGCGTAGCAACCAAGGAAGTAGAGCATGCCGTTTGGACATCCATGCTGGGTCCGCGTAAATTCAATTTATAGGAAATCCGGGTAGTTAAAAAATCTTTATCGTTCGCTATTGAAAGCTGATAACCTTCTGAAGAGCTTACAAAACCTTCGTTGGCTTGAATGAACGATAACAAATACGTATTCATTCCGACACCGCCGAACATCCCGATCAACCCTTTATATTTATCTGGAACATAACCGGCATCTTCCAGTGCATTCCAAGATGTTTCAAGAAACAATCTGTGTTGCGGGTCCAATATTTCCGCTTCACGCGGGTAAAAGCCGAAAAACGATGCATCGAATTTGTCGGCGTCTTCTACAACACCTTTTGCTTTAACGTAATCCGGATTGTTCAAAAGTTCTTCATCGATTCCGCTTTCCGATAATTCTTCGTCGTCAAAAAAAGAAATAGTTTCTTTACCTTGGACCAAATTTTCCCAAAACTCTTTTACGTTTTTAGCACCCGGAAATTTCCCCGCCATTCCTATTATCGCAATTTCAAACCCATCGTATTTATCGATTATTTCTCTGTTACTCATTTTGTCTTGCCTCTCATTTTCATTCTTTCCCGTTGAAGCGCCAAATTCATCTTTTGCTTATTGGCTCTGTCGATTTTTTTATCTTTTTCTTCCAATGATGTATCGCCGTTAGTTAAATAATTTGCAAATGATGATACAGTCGGGTATTTGAATAAATCAACTACCGATAATTCTTTATCGAAAATCTCTTTCACTTTATTTTGAACTTGAATTACATTTAACGAATGTCCGCCCAATTCAAAAAAGTTATCCGTGCTACCGATTTTCTCGACACCCAAAATCTCTTGCCAGATTTCCGCAACTCTTTGTTCCGTTTCGTTAGCCGGTTTAACAAATTGTTTAGTAGCAGAATCAACCGAAGGTTTCGGTAAGGCATTTTTATCAACTTTACCGTTAGGCGTTAACGGAAACTCATGTAATTCAATGAAGAAACCGGGTATCATATATTCGGGAAGAAAATCTCTCAAAAAGTTTTTTAAGTTAATTTCATCGCCGTTAGCTTGTTTATTTCTTATATAATATGCCACTAATCTTTGACTTTCCGAAGAACCGTTGGTTGCAATTACATAAGCTTGTGCAATAAGCGGATGCGAAGTAATTTTTTCCTCTATCTCGCCAAGTTCGATTCTAAAGCCTCTGAATTTAACTTGATTATCGATTCTGCCCAGAAATTCAATATCGCCGACAGAATTATATTTACCTAAATCACCCGTGGCGTACATTCTTCTTCCCTTCTCATTCGAGAAAGGATCGGGAATAAATTTTTCCGCGGTCAAGTCGGGTTTGTTTCCATACCCCCTTGCCAATGTAATCCCGCTTATATAAATTTCACCGGGCACACCGACAGGACATAATTGTAAATTCTTATCAAGGATGTAAACATTCACATTATTCAACGGTTTCCCTATTGGCAACGACGTTTCAAATGTATGACTTTTAACTTCGTATGTGGTTGTACATACCGTAGCTTCGGTAGGTCCGTAAGCATTAATGAATGTCCGGTTGTTACCCCATTTTTTCGGTATGTCGGTTGTACAAAGTTCACCTGCGGAAATCAAGACTTTCAAATCATTTAAATCATCTGCCGGTAAGACTTTCAAAACAGATGGCGGTAAAGTACAATTAGTTATTTTTTCATTTCGCAATTTATTAACAAGTGCAATGCCAGAGATAATTTCTTCAGAGCCCGTCAAATGTAATTCCGCACCACTTAAGAGCGCGGTAAAAATTTCCGAAACGGAAGCGTCAAAACTAAACGATGCAAATTGAAGTATTCTGCTTTCTTCTTTGATTTTAAATTTCTCAATCATTTCTTTTGCAGAATTACAAAGCGATAAATGAGTTAATTGAACCCCTTTGGGTTTACCCGTAGAACCCGAAGTATAAATTACATAAGCCAAATTCTCCGCATGTATGGTTCTGCCCGGATTTTCAACCGAATAGTTTTCTATTGTTTCTTGTATTTGGTCTAATAGAATTTTATTAGTCCCGTTAGAAGGAATCTTTTCACATAATTTGCTGTCGGTTATTAAATATCTGATTCCGGAATCATTAATTATGTATTTGATTCTTTCAACCGGATATTCGCAATCTATTGGAAGATATGCCGCACCGGCTTTTATTATTGCAAGCAGTGAAATTATTTGCTCAATCGATCTGTTCAAACATATTCCGATTATTTCATCCCGTCCGATTCCCGCTTCCAATAAATAATTTGCGAGACGATTAACTTTTTCATTTAATTCTTTGTATGTCAATGTTTTAGAATTAAAAGTAACCGCTGTTTTATCATTCGAATATTCAGCTTGTTTATTAAACCATTCTACAACATTAGTATATTTCGATAATTTTTCCTTTTTGTTGTTCCATTCATTTAGAATAATATGCTTTTCTTGGTCCGTAAGAATATCAATATTTTTAATTTTAATATCCGGTGTTTCAACAATATTTTGAAATATTCTCACAAAATGCTTTAGCATTCTGTTCACCGTTGAATTTTCGAACAACTTGACGTTATAAGTTATTGATGCACCGAACCCATCGGCTGTTTCCGCCATCATCAATGAAATATCGAAAGGTGACTTCATGTCGTCAACGGTTATTGATTCAACCGGCAAACCGCCCAAGTTCATTGTCATTCCGTCTTTTCCGATTGCAAAACCGGAAAGCCCTTCCTCAGCCAAGAGATGAGCCTGTTGATAAATGAACATAACTTGGAACAAAGGAGAACGGCTTGGATCACGGCGAATTTTAAGTTTATCAACCAATAAATTGACCGGATAATCTTGATGCGCTATCGCGTTAATAACTTTTTCGCGGGTTTCGTTTACAAAATCAGTAAAGGATTTCAGCCCGTCAATTTTGCTTCTTACGGGAACGGGGTTTACAAAATAACCTACAATGTTTTCCAATTCGGGAATTGTTCTGCCGGTTGTCGGCGTTCCTACAATTATATCATTTTGTCCGGAATATTTATTAAGCAAAATATTAAAAGCGGAAAGCAGAACAACAAAATCAGTTGTGTTTAACTTTTTGCTTAGTTCTTTGATTTTTGCAGATAATTCACGATCGAGAATAATTGTTTCCGTTTTACCTTCAAATGACTGAACCGGCGGACGGGATTTATCCAACGGTAATGAAAGCACCGGAATTTCACCGCTCAATTCCGACTTCCAATAATCCAGCAGTTTTTCTCCGTATTCTCCGTCTATCAATTCTTTTTGCCATTCCACAAAATCCGTATATTTAATTTTGCTTAACGGTAGATCGGCGTTTTCCAATCCGGAATTGTAGAATTGCCCGACTTCATAAACAATTATTGCTTGTGACCACATATCAACAACAATGTGGTGAGCTACCAATTGCAGAACAAAATCTTGCTCACCTAACTTATATAAGTAAACTTTAAAGAGCGGCCCGTTTTCCAAATCGAAAACTTGATTTGCATTCCGGTTCAATTCATCTTTGATATCATCGGGTGTTTTATTTATGCGCTCTTCAGTCTTGAAATAAATTTCGTAATTGTTTCGTATTAATTGTACAGGTTCGCCGTTCTTATACGAAAAAGTTGCCCGTAGTTGCGGATGACGTTTCACAACTTCAATTAATGACTTTTTCAATAAATCCAAATCGATTTCCGTTTTAACCCGAACTGCATAAGCAGGATTAAAAATACTGTCCGGCGACATTTGATGCTGGAACCACATTGCTTTTTGTCCGTATGACAGAGGGAATTTTCCGCTTGAAGTTTCGCTGATTTTTACCGGCGGATATTTTCCAACAGAACCGGCAGAAAGTTTTTCGGATAAATATTCAGCCAACTCAACCGAACTTGGACCTTCGATTAATTTCGAAACCGGAATTTCCACACCTAAAGCATTTTGCAACTTAGCTCTTAATTCCATGGCAACAATCGAATCCAAACCAAGATTATTAATCGATTGGTTTACATTAACATTTTCGGGCTGCAATCTTAAAACATGTGCAACAGTATTTTTAAGATAATTTACCAGCGCCGATTTCCTTTTTTCATCGTCGCCAGAATTTAATTCTTCAATCAATTCTTTTTGGTCGAATTCTGTTTGAGGCGGCTCTTCAACTATTATATCTGCCTTTTTAGTTTTCGGCGTATCTATCTTTTTCTCAAGATCATCAAACCAATAACGTTCTTTCAAAAATGCATAAGTAGGAACACGGACAAAATTTCTTTTGTAATCACTGTCGAACAACGACCAATTAATTTCATATCCCGAATTGTAAAGCATTCCCAAACTGTTTAATAACTCTTGCCAAGCCGGAATGTTCTTCCTAAGCGATGAGAGCCAAAGTGCATCTTCCGTATCTATAAATCTCTTAGCCATTCCCGTCAAAACCGGGTTTGGTCCGATTTCAATAAACACGTTGCAGTTCAACTCCTTCAGTACTTGCATTCCCGGTTCAAATAAAACGGCATTTCGAATATGATCTTTCCAATAACGGGCAGAGAAAATTCCTTCACCGGAAATTATTTTTCCGTTAAGATTAGAAACAATGGGAATCTTTGACTTTTCGAAATTTATTTCCTTTATTATTTGTTCAAATTCATCTAAAATAGGTTCCATAAGCGGAGAATGGAAAGCATGGGATACAACAAGTTTCTTTGAAATTATATTTTTAGAATTAAATATATCAATAACTTTATCAATTGTTTCGGTCTTACCAGAGATAACTATATTATTCGGACCGTTAACCGCTGCTATGGAAATTTCTTGTTCGAAATCTTTAATTAAACCGTTAACCGTTTCGAAGTCGGAAAACACCGCTGCCATTGCTCCGGTTTTAGGTAACGATTGCATCAATCTTCCGCGCGCTTCTATAAATTTCAATCCGTCTTCCAGGGTCATGGCTTCGGAAATAACGGCTGCGACAACTTCCCCAACGCTATGCCCTATTAAATAATCGGGCGTAATACCCCATGAAATCCATAATTTTGCGAGTGCATATTCAATTACGAACAAGGCAATCTGTGTAAATCTTGTTTCGTTGATTAATTCAGCCTTCGCAAAATCGTTGAAAATTATTCCCGTAACGGATTGACCAATCATTCCATTCACAATGCTTTCGCATTCGTCTACATATTTTTTAAACGTAGGCGAAGTTTCGTAAAGCTCTTTTCCCATTCCGAAATATTGAGAGCCTTGTCCCGTAAATAAAAATGCAATTTTATAATTTCTCTTGGTATTTACCGGTAACGAAGCAATTAAGCTTTGTTGGTTATTTATAAGGTCCTTCAATTTACTTACTGCATCTTCATTGTTTCCGGCAACGATAAAAGTGCGTTTATCGAAATGTTCCTTAAATCCGTTTTGACTGTAACAGACATCGGCAAAATTCAAGTCAGGTTTTTCGGATAAGAACTTTACATACTTTTCAGCCAAACCCGTTACACTGTCTTTGTCTTTCGCAGAAAGAGTAAGTAAATGGAAATTCCGATCAATATCGTTTTTTTGAATTTCGAGCTCAGGATACTCTTCTAAAATTATATGCGCATTCGTACCGCCGAATCCGAAAGAACTTACACCCGCAATTCTTTTTCTATCCGATTCCCATTTGATTTTTTCGGTTTGAATCACAAACGGTAATTCGTCAATCGGTATATGCGGATTTATTTTGGTTAAGTGTAATGTTTTCGGAATAAATTTATGTTTTAACATTAATACTGTTTTTATTAATCCCGCAATACCCGCTGCAGCTTCCAAATGCCCGATATTACTTTTAACCGCACCGAGATAACAAGGATTTTCTTTAGTGCGGTTTTCCATTACCATGCCTAACGCTTCTATTTCTATTGGGTCGCCAAGGATTGTACCTGTTCCGTGTGTTTCAACGTATTGAATATCTTCGGGTTTTAATTTTGCATTTTTCAAAGCATCGAGTATTACGCTTTTTTGAGCAAAACTGTTGGGTGCAGTCAGTCCGTTGCTTTTACCGTCTTGATTAATTGCGCTTCCCCTAATTACGGATAAAATTTTGTCTCCATCCCTAACGGCATCGGAAAGTCTTTTTAATACAACGACACCGCAACCTTCGCCCCTAACGTAACCATCGGCATCGGCACTAAAAGTTTTGCATCTTCCCGTCGGAGACATCATGTGAGCTTGGGAAAACGTTATGGTTAATTCCGGAGATAAAATTAAGTTAACCCCGCCGGCAACCGCATAATCCGATTCTTTATTTCTCAAGCTCTGTATTGCCATGTGAACGGTAACGAGCGAAGACGAACAAGCCGTATCCACCGATATACTTGGACCTCTGAAATCGAATAAATATGAAATCCTGTTCGCCGCAATACTGAATGCGTTCCCGGAACCTGTATAAGCGTCAATTCTTCTGATTTCTCCGTCTTGAATTTTTGTGTAATCATTATTGCTGATTCCAATAAACACACCGGTTTTAGTTCGTTTTAACGAACTCGGTTTAATCCCCGCATTTTCTAAAGCTTTCCATACATTTTCCAAAAGCAGTCTTTGTTGAGGATCCATTTTCATTGCTTCGCGCGGGGAGATACCGAAAAACTTAGTATCAAATTTATCTACGTCATCAACAAATCCGCCGTAACGTGTTACCATTTTGCCGGTTTTGGCAGGCTCGGGATCATAGTATTCATCAACATCCCATCTGTCTTTCGGCACTTCGGTTATTACATCAACACCTTCTTCCAAAAGTTTCAGGTATTCATCGCAATCGTTTGCTCCGGGAAATTTACAGCTCATCCCAACAACAGCTATGGGTTCGTGTTTTTCTTTTTCCAGCTTTTCCAATTTCCGGCGCATCTCTTCAACCGCCAACAAAGCTCTTTTTAACGGAGATAAATTTTCAATCTTATTTTTCTTCTCAGTCATTTTATTCTTCGTTGTTTTGTTCGTCTAATTTTTTAAGTAGCAAAGCTTCCACTTCTTCATCGCTCATGTTTTCCAGTTCGTCTATTACATCGTCAAGCGATTCATCTTCAACAATTTCACCGGTTTCAATCTCATCCGGTTTATCTTCGAATTTCAAGATGTCACTAACCAAATGTTCACCAATAGCATCGATCGAGGGATAATTAAAAACCAAAGTAGCTGGAAGTTTTTTCCCGATTGCTTTGTCTATTGTGTTTTTCAATTCGATTGCCATTAGTGAATCGAGTCCCATTTCATTAAGATTTTTAGAAGTATCCAACGGGAATTCGGGATCCAAGCCTAAAACTCTGATTGTCTGCGACTTCAGAAAATCAACGACTTTTTCTTTTCTATTTTCTGGTTCCATAGAAGAAAGCTCAATAACCAATTGCGGAACTTCTTTCTCCTCGCTTTCCCCTTCGAACTCAGCAAAATCAGAGATAAAAGATTTAATGTTTTCTTCACCCAGAGTATTTATCAATTTTTTCCAATCAATTTTGAAAGCACCGATTTGGTCATAATCATTATTCAAAATCACATCCAACAATCTGATGCCAACATCCGGGGTTACGGAGATAAAGCCAAGATTATTTTTATTACCTCCCGCAAGGTTTGCAGTCATACCCAAAGATTCCCACGGACCCCAATTGATACTAATCGCATTAATTCCGTTCTGTTTCAGATGTTTTGCAAATCCGTCTAAAAATGCATTTGCAACAGCGTAGTTCGATTGCCCCGCCGAACCAAGAAGCGAAGCGACCGAAGAGAAAAACAAAACAAAGTCAAGCTCTTTTTTATCAACGGCGTTAAGTAAATTAACGGCTCCTCCAATTTTGGGCGAAAGAACTTTTGCAAATTTTTCTCCGGATTGCTGCATGATGATTCCGTCATCCAAAACACCTGCGGCATGAATGATACCTCTGACCGGTTTATTAATTTCCTTTAGTAAATTCTTTAACTTTTCTACCGATGTTTCATCGGAAACATCACCGAAGAATTGATAAATACTAACCCCGGTCAGTTCTTTTAATTTATCTTTAACCGGTTGGTTTGGTTCGCTTCGACCGATAAGAACAATATTGCCGGCGCCCCTGTAGGTTAACCAATCCATCACTATTTGTCCCAAAGCGCCGAAACCGCCTGAAATAACATAAATGCCATCCCGCTCAATAGTTACCGGCTCTTTCTCAGTTCCGGCACCGGATTGGTTTACCCTGATAACAATTTTACCGATATGTTTAGTTTGCGCCATAAATCTGAACGCCGAGATTGCTTCGGAAACCGGATAAACTTTTTTAGTTAACGGAGTAAGTTGTTTTTGTTCAAATAAAGGAACTAATTCCTCCAACAATTCTCTAACAACTAGCGGTTGATTTTCCGACATGTCGTCTAATGCAATTATATGATACTTAACATCGGGGCGGAATTTATTCACTTCTTCATGCGTCCAAATATTCACTTTTCCGATTTCCAGAAATGTTCCGTTTTTGTTCAATACGGATAAACCTTTTTCTATGAATTCACCCGAAAGCGAATTAAGAATTACATCAACACCGGCACCGTTTGTAATTTTTTTAATCTCTTCGGCAAACTCGGTGGTTCTCGAATTCATTATGTGTTTGAGTCCCAATTCCCTCAAGAAATTTCGCTTCTCATCACTTCCGGCAGTTGCAAATATTTCCGCTCCTACCATTTTACATAATTGTATTGCGGCTTGGCCAACGCCGCCGCTTGCCGCATGAATGAGAACCTTATCGCCTTCTTTAATATTTGCCAATTTAATTAACGCATGATACGCAGTAAGAAAAGTAATAGGAACGGTTGCAGCATCTTCGAATTCAAGATTATCCGGAAGTTTATGAACCAGCGCAGATTTAGTAACAACGTATTTTGAGAAACTGCCGGGAGCAATACCGAAAACTTTATCTCCCGGTTTGTAATTCGTTACATTATTACCGATCCTCGTAACGATACCCGAACACTCGCCGCCAAGATTACCGGCATCGCCCGGGTAAAGGTTAAGTGCGTTCATTACATCCCGGAAATTCAATCCCGCAGCCATTACTTTAATCTCCAGTTCGTCATTTCGCGGAGCTGGTCTCTCAACGGGAACAAATTTTATATTATCGAGCACACCTTTATCTTTTATTTCCAATCGCATATTACCGGATGATTGATTTTCCAAATCCTCACCCGCTTCTTCGAATTCGGCTTTTCTAAGTTTTGCCGTGAATTTTTCACCTTGTCTGTAAGCAACTCTATCTTCATTTTCATTCAATGGGAAATCACGAACAAACGCATCCAGACTATTCTCATCCAAATCAATAAGAACACTGTTAAATTCAGGGTGTTCTAACATCAGTACTTGTCCAAAACCCCAAACCGATGTAGCCAAAGGATTTACATCTTCATTGTCATTAACTTTCACTGCGTTGTCCGTAATTATCATTAACTTTAGCGGATTAGTTATTCCACCGGTAATTAATCCTTTTAAGATGTTGAGCAGTTTTCCCGCTAAATTATTTTCAATTTTAAGTAATTCAGCAGAAACAAGCGAATCGGAAAAACCGCTATTTGTCGTATCAACAATAATATCCAAAGGTTTTGAATCCGACTCATGCAAAACTTTAGCTAAAAATACTCCAACATTTTCGGACGAGCTTAAATCCACATGGAATTCGTTCCCGTTAATCTCTTCGAATCCGTTTCCCGCAAATGCAGTCGTTACATTGAATTTTGCATCTTTTAATTTTTCAATCAGTTCTTTCGTTTTACTATTCCGGTTAACACTAAACAAAATAACAGAATGTTCGTTTTCAGAGTTTTCGTTTCCGGTCTGATTGCTTTCCGCTTCAATCCATTCCACATTGTACAACCATTCGGATAAATTAATTTTGAATTGAACTGGAAGGTTTTCCCGTTGAATCTTTAATATTTTGAAACCTTTTAAGAAACCAATCTGCTTTTTGTTTTCGTCGATTAAAATAACATCGAAGGTAAATCCGTTTTCCGATTTATCAATTAATTTAGATTTGGAAAATAATTTCCCAACGGCTTTATCTGTCAACCAAAATTCATCAACACCAACGGGTAAATAAACCGAATCGTTAATCAATTTATTATTGCCGTTGCCTATTATTGCCGCAGAAGATTGTAATGCAGAATCCAATATCGCCGGATGAACCGGGTAATCAGACAAATCATTAAGAATATCTTCCGCAATTTGTATTTCCGCGATTACCTCGTTATTATTCGATTTAATATTTTGAATTCCTCTGAAAGCCTCTCCATAATTTAATCCGTTATCCGACAGTGATTTGTAAAAACTCTCTTTCTTGAACTCATCCGGCTTGAACTCAATTCCGTTGTTGTCATAAACATTTTCAACAATGTTGTTCAACTTGGTATTTAATTTTCCGGTTACGTTAAGTATCCATTCTTGCTCTACACCGTTATTTTGAATTGATGTAGTAAAAACTTTAAATTCCGTTTCGCTGCCCTTCAGCTCTTCCAAAACAATTTGCAGTTTTATTTTATTCTGCGGCATAACCGGTAGGATATTTGTAAGACTAATATCACGGAATGAAAACATCTGTTTTCCGAAAGCATTTTCGGCTGCGGAATAAACCGTGATAAGATATGCCGTTGCTGGGAATACAGGCACATTAAATATTTTATGATCTTCCAGCCATTTTAAATTATCCAGCGATACAATGGTTTCATAAATGTGTTGTTTGATAATAGGCGAAGTCACCTTTCTGTGCAGAAGCGGATTAATCACATTTTCTTGAAGTAAAGCTGTACCATTGTTTTTTCCCGGAAAATTTTTTTTCGCCGATGTATCAACCCAATAGCGTGAACGTTGAAATGCGTATGTCGGTAGATTAAGTTTATTTCTATTATAATCACTCTCAAACTTTTTCCAATCTATATTCAACCCATTAACATAAAGCTCCGCAACCGATGAAAGAATCGTTGACCAATCGTCATTTTCCTTTTTCAACGACGGCAACCATAACGCTTCATAATCGGGGAATGCGGCACGAGCCATACTCAACAACGAAGGATGAGGTCCTACTTCAATAAATATCTTGAATCCCGAATCTACCAAAGATTTTATGCCGTCATAATAATTCACTGCACTTCTGATATGCTTCGTCCAATAGTTACTGTCTTGAATCTCTTCCTCTCCGATAAATTTCCCGGTGATATTTGAAATAATTGGAATGTTCGGACGATTGAACTTAACATCACTAATGGAATTATTGAACTCATCGAGTATCGGATCCATTAATGCAGAATGGAATGCATGAGAAGTTTTAATTTTTACTATTTTGATATTTTTATTTTTAGCCTTTTCAAGTACTTTTTCAACCAACTCAGTTTGACCTGAAATCACCGTGTTAGCCGGTCCATTAATTCCCGCTATCGAAACCTTTTCGCCAAATTCACTAATTAATTCCGATACTTCTTCAACGTTTGAAAATACAACCGCCATTATTCCGTTTTGAGGAAGGCTTTGCATAAGTTTACCACGCACGGCAACAATTTTAAGCGCATCTTCCAAAGATATTACTCCCGAATAACATGCAGCAGTTATTTCACCTATACTGTGTCCAATAACCGCTTCGGGGGTAATGCCCCACGATTCCCATAACTTTGCTACTGCATATTCTATGGCAAATAAAGCAGGTTGTGTATATTTTGTTTGATGAATCTCTTCCGGCTTTCTATCTGATGAATAAAGTAATTCCGTTAAATTGATATCAAATTTTTCCGAAAGAATTCCGTTACACAAATCAATAGTTTTCTTGAATGCAGGGTGGGTTTCATATAAAACCTTGCCCATTTCAAAATATTGGGCACCTTGACCCGTAAATAAAAATACTGTTTTGCCATTTAGATTTTCTCCGGAAATCTTTACATTCGGATCCGGCGCACCATTGGTAAAATTCCGTAAAGATTCTTTCAATGCGGTAGTCGAAGAAACCACAGCAGCCAATCTGGTACCAAAATGTTTTCTGCCCGTATTAACGGTATAACAAATATCACCAATCGATTCAGTGTCGTCGTTATTAAGATAATCTGCATATTTGTCAGCCAAATCTTTTAAGGCTCCGGAGTTATAACCCGAAAGCGTAAATAAGTGCGCTGTCCGGTCAACCTTATTTTCTTTTTTAATTTTAACCGGTGCTTCTTGTAAAATAATATGAGCATTGGTTCCGCCAAATCCATACGAACTTACACCTGCGGTTCTCTTTTTCCCGTTTACCTCCCACGGAGTAGTTTCCGTAGGAATATTAAATGGTAATTTATCAATCGGGATATGCGGATTAATCTTCTTGAAATTAATATGTTTAGGAATTGTAGCGTGCTGTAACGAAAGAGCCGTTTTAATAATGCCCGCTATACCGGCGGCAGACTCTGTATGTCCGATATTCGTTTTAACCGAACCAATAAATAAAGGATTCCCTTTTGTTCTCTTTTCAAAAACTTCCGCAAGCCCTTGAACTTCGATGGGGTCACCGAGAATCGTGCCTGTTCCGTGCGCTTCCACATAGTCGATTTCATCATGAGACATACCGGCATCATCTAAAGCCTTGCGAATAACTTTAACCTGCGCTTGTTTATTCGGTGCCGTTATACCGTTACTTTTTCCATCTTGGTTAACCGCACTGCCTTTTATAACCGCAATGATATTGTCATTATCTTTAATTGCATCGGAAAGCCTTTTTAACACAATGATTCCGCAACCTTCGCTTCTTATATAACCATCGGCATTTGCATCAAACGTTTTACAACTTCCGGTAGGCGACAACATTTTGGCTTGTGAAAAAGCGATATTAATGTCCGGGGTTAAAATCATATTTACGCCGCCCGCTATTGCCATATCGGATTCTCCGTTTTGCAAACTTTTACAAGCAAGGTGCACGGATACCAAAGAGGAAGAACAAGCCGTATCAAGTGCAACACTTGGACCTTGTAAATCCAAAGTATAGGAAACCCTGTTTGCCGCAACACTAAACGCATTACCCGTGCCGGAATAGGCATCGAGGTTTTGCGGGAAACCCCTTTGAAAGCTGGTATAATCCATATTACTTATTCCAAGAAAAACCCCGGTTTTCGATCCCGCGATTTCGTCGGGATTAATTGCAGCGTCTTCCAAAGCTTCCCAAACCGTTTCAAGTACAACGCGCTGTTGTGGGTCTATCTTTACCGATTCCCGGGGTGATATACCAAAGAAGTGAGGATCGAACATATCGAAATTTTTAAGGAAACCGCCTTTCTTCGTTATCATTTTACCAGGTTGTGTTCCCGTAGGATCATAATATTTTTCAACGTCCCATCTTTCTTCCGGGATATCAATTATCCCGCTCTTTCCTTCCGCAAGCATATTCCAAAATTCTTCTTTGGTTTCTGCCTCGGGGAACCTTAAACCTATTCCGATTATTGCAACCGGTTCTTTCTCCTTAACCGTTCCTTTTATCTTATTTTCTTCTTCCGTGCCTTTTTCATCGTGTAAGTTCATTAAATAACCGCTTAACTTCTTTATCGTCGGATACTCCCACAATAAAGTAGGAGAAAGTTCAACGTCAAATTGATTTTCGAGATCTCCGACAAGTTTAACGGCCTTCGTCGAATCTATTCCAAAATTTGCAAAGGGTTCATCCGGATCGATAGAATTTTTACTTACAGACAGAGTTTCTGCCAATTTGGAGATCAACCAACTTTCAATTGCCTTTCTGTCTTTCGTGGAAACTCCGGAAGTTCCAATTAAACTTTCCGGTTTTTCCTTCTTTTCTGTAATTATTGAATCGCCCAATTTCCATTCGGCAATAACCTCAAGTTCGTTGTTAAGGTAAGCCTTTTTTGTTGCCCTTCGTTGAATTTTGCCGCTTGACGTTTTAAAAATTGTTTTCGGTTGAATCAAGACAACGGCGTAGGTTTGAATATTATGGTTCTCGGAGACAGCCGAAATAATGTCTTTTATAACACTTTGCCAATCAACATTTTTCTTCGCACGGGCTTCATGAACAACTACCAGTCTTTCTTTATTATCTACTTCTACCGAAAAAACGGCTCCGCTTGAAGGACGTAGTAATTTGTTTGCTCTTTCGACCGTTAATTCTATATCTTGCGGATAGTGGTTAGTACCGTCAATAATTATCATATCTTTGAGTCTGCCTGTAACATACAACTCACCCTCAAGTAAAAACCCCAAATCGCCGGTTCTTAAAAAAGGTCCTTCGTTCGTGTTGGAGGTATAAGCGTTAAATATTTCATTTGTAACTTGTTTATTCTCCCAATAACCTTTCGCTACATTTTTTCCCTTTACCCAAATTTCCCCTATTTCATTCTCACTTAATTTTTCTAAAGTATCGGGATTCACAATCGCTATTTCTTCTTCCAAAAGCTTGGTTCCGCAACCTATAAATTTTTGTGCGTCTGCGTCGTTATCTTCTATTTCAATTTTATTTTGACGAAGGGCGTATTTATTTAATTTACATTCTTTGGGAATTTCTTCTCTGTTAACGCCGGATACAATCAATGTTGCTTCAGCAAGTCCGTAACAAGGATAAAATGCGCTTTTCTTAAATCCCGCCGGGGCAAAAGTATTGCTGAATTCATCAATTGTAACCGCACGTACTGGTTCTGCTCCGCTAAAAGCCACTTCCCAATTACTTAAGTCAAGTTTTTCAACTTTGGAAGGGGTAGCCGATTTAATACATAAATCATAAGCGAAATTAGGTCCGCCGCTTACTACAGGTTTATCTTTGACGTCCGAGATAATTTGCAACCAACGAAGCGGTCTTTTCAAAAAATATACGGGAGACATTAACGTTGTATGAAAACCGCTGAATAAAGGTTGAAGTATTCCTCCAATCAATCCCATGTCATGATAAATCGGAAGCCAGATAACACCTTCGTGTTCTTTGTATAAACCAAAACCGTCTTTGATCATAACCGAATTGTACAAAAGGTTTTCATGAGTAATAATAACGCCTTTTGGGGATCCTGTTGAACCGGATGTATATTGCAGATAAGCTATATCATTCGAATGTATATCCGGTAAAGCCAAACTACCAAGGTTTTCATCATAAATATCGGTTGCCAACCATTCTATGCTTCCAAGTGAGAACTCGTCTTCCACACTTAATATTTCACTTAACTGGGAATCGTTTTTCCACACTTCAACTTGTTCAAGAACGTCTTTTGTTGTTAACGCAATTTTTGCTTTTGAATCTTTAATAATCGATTGAAGCCGTGGAAGAGTCTTTTTCAATCTAGGCGGATCCGGCGGGTAAACCGGTACGGCAATAACTCCCGCATACAAACACCCGAAATAACCGCATATGTAATCCAATCCCGGTGGGTACAACAAGAGAGCACGTTCTTTTGATAGTTTCTTTTCTAATAATCTTGCCGCAATTACCTTCGCTCTTCTGTCTAATTCCGCATAGCTGATTACATCTTGGGTTCCATCGTCATTCAAAAATGTAAATGCTTTAGCATCTCCGAGAGTATGCGAACGGTTTAACAGAAGTTCGACCAAAGTTTTTTCGTTATAAAATTTATTTTCCATTTGCTGCTCTTTTTTGTCAATTTAAATTTTATTCGTGAACTATTATTTTATTGTTTTTCAAGTTCACGGTTTTCAAGATGTTATCAATATCCAATAACAAATATTCGTTTCCCTCAATTTCCAATATGTTATCACAAAATGGGATTCCCTTACCATGGGCAGACGTGTAAATGTGTTTGGAATTCCCGTTCAAATTGATAATTTCAACAACTTCGTCAACGATAATTCCATACGAAAACCCTTCTTTTTCACCTACAAGTATCCTGCTTTCTTTTACAATTTCTTTGGGAACCAAATCCAAAAGCTCGTAAAGGTTCAACAGCTGAACTTCGGACGTTCCGTATTTGAAGGCATTAAAATCATCTTCCAAAAAGAAATTGCTGGGTAAGAAATCTTTAGCTTTTAGGATCAGCGGGACACTTTCCATATCAACCGCAAAAATTTGGTCGGATAGTTTGAACGTAATAATATTTTTAATCATAACTCACTTCTTATTTTTTTGCCTAAGGGCAAGGGGCAATAATTGTTCCAATAAAAAATGTGCTGTTTTCGTTGATTTTTGAGGGGAAAAGAAATGAATCCGTTAAAAAACTTAACTAACCGTAAAGAAATTTAACTAATAAGATAATTATTCGTAAGAAGGTTAAATTTTTTACCCAATCTTATTTTCGATCAGATTATATTTTTCCAGTTTGCTGTATAATGTGGGTTTGGAGATTCCAAGTATTTGAATTGCCTTTTGTTTATCACCGTTAACTTTTTCCAAAACATACTTGATATGCCGTTTTTCCACTTCTTCCAGACTTAAAAGTTCTTCCGCAGGCGGCGTGTCTTTTGTTTTATTATTTTTTCTCAATAAAATATTTTCCTTCACAAGAACGTCACTGCTGGAAAGTACAACGGCTTGCAACAAAATGTTTTCCAGCTCACGAACATTACCCGGCCAGTCATATTCTTGCAACAATTCCATTACTTCCATTGGGATTTTCATTACGTTTTTATGTAGTTCTTTATTGATTTTCTTTAGGAAATGAACTACAAGCAACGGAATATCTTCCTTTCTTTCGCGCAACGGAGGAAGATTAATTGTAAAAACTTTAAGGCGATAATATAAATCTTCCCTGAACTGCCCGGCTTCAACTAGTTTCTCCAAATCCCTGTTACTTGCCGCAATAATCCGTGCTTTCATAGGCAACGTGTATTCACCGCCGACTTTCTCAAATTCGCGTTCTTGTAAAACCCTTAGCAGTTTGGCTTGCAAATCCAAAGACATTTCCGAAATTTCATCCAAAAAAATCGTTCCTTCCCGCGCCAGTTCGAATTTTCCTTTCTTATCTTTAATTGCGCCGGTGAAAGCTCCTTTTACGTGACCGAACAATTCGCTTTCGAGTAATTCACGTGATAGAGCCGTACAGTTTACAGCAACAAACGGTTGATCTTTAGAAACTCCGTTGTAATGTATAACTTTAGCTATAAGTTCTTTTCCTGTACCGCTTTCTCCTTGTATTAAAACGGATACTTTGTTGGAGGAGAGTTGACCGATATTTTTGAAAATCTCGCGCATTGCGGGAGTTCTTCCGATCAAACTGTTATCGAGTTGATATTCCAAAAAATCTTCTGAAATGTAAGCTTCCAATTGTTGACTAACTGATTGTATTTTAAGAGCGCGGTTTATCTTAATTTTCAATTGTTCCATGTCAATCGGTTTTTGCATATAGTCGAAGGCGCCCTTTTGCATGGCTTTGATGATGGAAGACATATCGTAATAAGCAGTGAAGAGAATGACCTGAATGTACGGATCGTAATTTTTGACTTTCTCGAGAACTTGAATTCCGTTCATATCCGGCATAATCAAATCACAGATGATTAAATCCGGACTGTATTTCTCGACGGCTTTCAATCCTTTTGCCCCGTTTTCCGCCAGAAATACTTTATGTCCCAATTCTTTTAAATTTACATTCAGTATTTCGCGGACTTGCTCGTCATCATCTATGATCAGTAATTTTGCCATTTTGAAGTATGTGCTTATTGCAATTAAAGTAAAATATTACGCTCTTTTTACAACCGAAAGTTAAAAATCTTTTCAATTAAACACTATTTTCAAAACGGAATAAGACTAACTTAACCCATCTATATTCCAAAAATAAAATAGTGGAAAGTTATCAGCCCAATGTGATAAAGAGCAATTTACCGAAAAAAACTAAAATTTTTCCGACAACAATTTCAGGTTTTTATGCGAATCAAATCCCAAATCGACCGAAAGTATTTTTCTACCCGCATCCAAAAGAGCTTGACGGTCGCCAAGCGCCTGAGATCTCAAAAGAATATCGAACGTAATAGATGAATTCCCGGTGCCTAATTCATCGGGAATCGGAAGATTTTTATCCGGTTCATACATAAATTGTAAGAAAATTCCTTTTCCTGCATCGCCTTTGTGTAATTGTCCCGTAGAATGTAAAAATCTGGGTCCGAAACCCACAGTACAAACATAGCCGTATTTCTTTGTAATTGCGGTTCGAATCCTCTGAAGTAAATCGTAATTTTCTTTATCCGGTGTTACAAATGCTTGTATTGCCAAGTAAGCCGGCGGGTTTTCCAAGGCGTTTTTTTGCTCAATAAAATTTGTTAAAATTTCCGAAATATTATTCCCATCCGTACCGCCGAAAAATTTAATTCCTTCCGACGAAACAAAATCGGGTTGCGGTTCCGGTAATTTACCCGTTTCGGAATACTTACGAATGGTTTCCCTTGCGGCAGCTTTAGCCGATTCAACGTTCGGTTGGTCGAACGGTTGGATTTTCAACGCCCAACCGGCAACCGCAGTTGCAAATTCCCAAGCGAAAAATTCTCCACCCAAATCATAATCATTTTCCAGATTAAAAATGAAATAGGGGAAATTTTTTGTTTTCAAACCGTCTATTACGTTATTTAACGAATCGTCTTCGCTGTATTTGATAATCACAAAGAATCTGTCATTTGAGTATTCGTCTAAACCCAAAACCGGTTCATCTACAACCGGTAAAATCCCTTTTCCTTCTTTACCTGTACTTTCCGCAATTAATTGTTCCGCCCAAGCTTGAAAGTATTTTAACTCATTTGATGTGATAAATGTTAACTTATCCACACCCAATTCTGCCAAACCGCCCATAAAAGCGCCAAATAAAGCGATAAAATTTGCGTTTTGTTTGGAAACTTCAGCTTTCTTTCCTGCATTATCCAAAATTTTCCGGATATCGATACCAACCAAAGATGCAGGTACAAGTCCGAAATACGACAAAGCAGAAAATCTTCCCCCGATATCGGGAGCATTCAAAAAAACTTTTCTAAATCCAAAATCTTTCGCCAACTTTTCCAGCTTGCTCCCGGGATCGGTAATTGCGACAAAATGATTTGCGGCTTTTTCTTCACCAAAACGGTTTTTAAGCAAATTAAAGAAGAATTTCATCAACGATAAAGTTTCTACCGTACCGCCGGATTTTGTTGATACGATGAATAAACTCTTCTCAAAATCCAAATTTCCGGCAAATTTTTCGATATAAACCGGATCCGTTGTATCCAAAACAGATAAATCGGGATAATTCTCTTTCACACCGAAAGTTAAGCGGAAAACTTCGGGAGCAAGACTTGATCCGCCCATTCCGAGTAATACAACATTTTCGAATCCATCACGGAGCACGCTTTCCGTAAAATCATTAATTTCATCCAATTTCGGAATCATGTTTTCCGGCAAATCAAGCCAACCCAACCGGTTTGAAATTTCATCCGGATTGTCCTTCCATACGGTAAAATCCCTTTTCCAAATCCTTTCGACTACTTTATGAAATAAAAGTTCGTCTTTAACAGCGGAAAGCTGATGTTCGAAAGCACCGAGATGAAATTCCATTTTAGCTCACTTTTGTCTGTTCAATTTTTGCTTGAATACTCTCTAATATTTTTTGGTATGAATCGGCAAATGCTTTTACTCCGTCCACTTGCAGTTGGTTAGTAACTTCGTTCAAGTCTATACCCGCTTCGGCAATTTTCCGTAAGTGCTCTTTCGATTCTTCCAAGTTTTCGTAAATTGTTTTTCTTACCACGCCGTGATCCAAAAATTTCTCAAGCGTTGCGGGCGGAACCGTATTAATCGTATTGTGACCAATTAAATTATCTATATACATTGTATCGGGGTAATCGGGATTTTTTGTGCTTGTACTTGCCCAAAGTAATTGTTGGGTTCTTGCGCCTTTATCTATTAATTTTTGCCATTCATCCCCGGAAAATATTTTTAAAAATTCCTGGTAAACGGTTTTTGCATAAGCAATGGCTGTTTTACCTTTCAATTCGGGTCTGCCTTTTTCGTCTAATATTTTATCTACGTAAGTATCCAATCTACTGACGAAAAACGAAGCCACAGATTCAACGCAGCACAATGTTCCTTTACGTTCATCGAGTTTTGTAATTCCGTCTTTGAAACTTTGAACGACTTCCAGATAATTATCTATGTTAAAAATCAAAGTAACATTTACGTTAATTCCCGAAGCAATCAATTCCGTTACCGCAGGCAAGCCTTCTTTGGTTGCCGGAACTTTGATCATCACATTGGGTTTATTTAATTTTTGGAACAATCTTTTCCCTTCGGCAATTGTTCCTTCGGTATCGTGCGCAAGGTTCGGATCGACTTCAATACTTACGTATCCGTCTATTCTATGTGTATTTTCGAAAACCGGCATGAAAAGGTCGGCAGCAATTGAAATATCTTTAAGCGCGATTTCTTCGTAAATTTCTTTTGGTGTTTTGCCTTCCGCAACCAGCTTGTTAAAATCTTCATCGTAAATATCACTTCCGTTTATTGCTTTTTCGAAAATCGAAGGATTCGAAGTCATTCCGCGCAAACCCATATCGATAAGCCTTTGCAATTCGCCGTTTAAGAGAATATCCCTACGGATGAAATCGTACCAAATTGATTGACCAAGGGTTGCAAGTTCTTCAAGTTTAGTCATTTGTTCTCCAGCTTTCTTACTTGTTAAAGTTTTTCTGTTTCGGAATAATTAATAATCGAAACCCCAAAAATAAATTAAAGACAAAATTATGAAAATTCGGTATGAACAAAAAGTAGTAAATTAACAATTTTTGCAAGCTGAAAATTCGGAAAACCGAAACCGGCGAAACGATTGAAGCCCTTTTTTCCAATCTTCGGCAGGATGTATTTGAACCGATTTATCTTTGTAAAGAATATTATCCGGATCGGCTTTTGGCAATGAACCGAATGACAGAACTTGAGTGGGACAATTTACGATACAAGCGGAACAGCGTACACATTCAACATCGTTCATCGGAATACCTTTGTTTGCGTAATTCATCACATCAATTCCCATGTGGCAAACTTTCGTACAAATATTACACGATATACATTTTTTCTTTTCCGAAAATATCCTGTATTTCGTAAAACGCGCGTAGATGTGCATCAATGCGGCAAGCGGGCAACCGAAACGGCACCAAACCCTTCCGCTTAAAAAGAAATAAACGCCGAGACCTAAAACGCCGGCGAAAATTATATCAATTGCCAAGTAATAAAATACGTGTAAAAAATCCGCCGTGTAATTTACTTGCTCGTTAATTACCGGAATTTCAATGTTATACAATACTGCAATTAACTTTAGACCCGTTACGATAAATGCCGCAACAAGAATCCACTGACCGATATTTTCCCATCGCTTAGGTTTTTCACCATGTAAAGCACGGGTTCTGTAATCGTCTCCAAGAGTTTCTGCTAGAGCGCCGCAAGAACAAATCCAGCCGCAATATGCTCCTTTTCCCCATTTGTAAACAATCAACGGAATTATGACAAAGGTTTGCACAATACTGAAAACAAACCAGAAAGTTGTTATGTTACCGTCGTATAAATTAGCAAAATTAAGCGGCCAAGCTAAAATGAAACCGTAAGCGCGCCAGTAACTTGGTGTTGCTCCTTCCCAATTTCCGGTGGGGAAAACCTGCTGTAAAATAAATCCGTCAGGTGAACCTAATGCACCTATTTTGCCCAAATACGGTAAAATAAATTCCGGCAACAAAAACAACGGAAAAATCTGAATCAGAATAAGCGTTGTTGTCTGGTAAATTATGTATTTTGTGGGGCGGACTTTCATCCGGCGCAGACCAAATATCAAAATTGTAAGAGAATATAAGCCTGTATAGTAAAATCCTTGCGATTTCCCGAAAAGACTTAATCCGAAATATTTTTCCCCGAAATACACAACCGGCATAAAAATCGCAACAAATATAAAATATAAATACTTAAATGTATTCCAATTAAACTTAATGTTTTTTGCGTTTGTTTTGATGAATTTTACAAGCAAGTAAATTCCCATTAAAACAAAAAGAATAAATGCGAAATAAGCAATCAAAGCATTGATGTATTTGGTTACGTTCCATACGTGAACTTCACCGGAAAACAATATCGAAAAGATTTTGCCGGGCAAAGAAAAAAATCTTCCCCAGAATTCCACACTAAACAAGGAAGAGAACATTGCTGAAAAACTTCCGGTTTTACCGAACACGTAAGAATAAAGTTCGGCGCTGCTTTTACCGAAATAAACTATTGCTGAAAAAAGGAGAAGCGCAGCAAACATTAATTTCGAAGTTGTTCCCAACTCCCCTTCCATCTTAATGCCGCTACGCTTGAAAAAATCCACCGGTAATTCATTACCAATCATTACATATACAAGTGAATTGGGTAAGATAATTTCCTTATTATCTTTACCGGATAAAATAACCGAATCTTCTCTGATTTCTTTTACGGTTGTTTCGAACAAAACTTTAATTTTACCTTCTTCTACCAAACGGTTTAATTTTTCCAAATTGCCTTGCTTGGGTCGTGAGAAAGAAGATTTGCGGTAAGAAATTGTTGTGCTTTTAGCATATTCGGCAACGGCAATTGCCGTTTCAAGAGCGTTATCGCCTCCGCCCACAACAAGAACGTCGTGCCCCTCCGCTTCTGCGGGATCGAACAAACGGTTAAATACTTTGGGCAAATCTTCACCTGGAACTTTTAACTTTCGCGAACTGCCCGATTTCCCAGTTGCTATTATTACTCTTAATGCTTTATAAGATTTATCTTTTGAAATTATTTCAAAATATTTTCCCTGTTTTTTTATTTCATCTACTTTTATTCCTTCTTCAATCGGCAGTTGGGTGTTTTGCAGTTGACGGTTTAATTCTTCCAGCAAAGATTCTTTTATTCCGTCACTGATTTTAATATCGGAATGTTGCTCGTAATCCGTTGGTTCGGCAAAAATAGGTTTGCCTTTCGGGAAATTAATTATGGTATTAAATTTTTTGGAAGCTTCGAGTATTACAAAATTCAAACCGTACTTTTGGGCTTTAATTCCCGCCGCTACTCCGGCTGGTCCCGCTCCGATTATGACAACGTCGTAAATATCATTACCGGATTTATTTTCCCTCTCCTTACGGAAATCCTGAAGAGACATTAGGTATTCAACTATTTTAGTTCCGCTTTCCGCAGCTAACTTAAGCAAAGGTATACCCGTTAAATCTCCAACGATATAAATACCTTTTACGGAAGTCTCGCCGTTTTCGTCTATAACCGGATATTTTTCAACATCGCCGGTAGGAACGTCTTTTTGTAACCACTCAAAATATTTTTTAATAAGTCCCATAATTCCGTTTAGTTAATAAATCTTAAACCAAGGTTGAATGTGCTTCCCGCACCGGAATTTTTCCCCAAGTAAAATTTTGTTATCAAGCCTTCAAGCTCAAGAAAATCAAACAGCTGGTATTTAATTCCGCCTCCGATGTGAAAATAATATGCAACGCCGCCATTGTAAAATCTTGTGGATATTTCATGCATTCCGTAAAACGAAAGTTTCTCCGTCTGGTAATAACTTAAAAATGCCTTAATTGGAAAATCGAAAAGGTTGTTACCGTTAAAATTTCTGTTAATCCGTATCCACGTATCGAACTCAAGGAAAAGCGAATAGTCTTCCGCAAAGTGTTTATCGTAAAAAAATTGATTCAGTAAAATATAGCTGTCGTATTCCACAAACGGAGAATTTGCCGAACCTTCCAAACCGGTAACAACGGGAAAAAGCAAAGTTGTTTGTAACGTTACTTCGCCAAGGAAACCGCTTACGGGAAAAGGATAGAATTTAACTTTCGGACCGATGTGACTAACAACGGTTCTCGAATTTGGTGAATTAGAAAAATTAAATACCGAAAATGGAGAAGAGTTTTTCGTATCCGTTCTTGCGGATTTCAACCATAATTCCAATCCCAGATTAACATCCGAATTAATTCCATATAAAAAAGAGACCAATCCGGTAAAATAATTGCTTCGTGTATTTGTTTCCGTTAGATTCGAACCGTCGTCGAAATAAGAAGTTTGAGTATAAAGATTGTTAAATAACTTCAGTTCAAATTCGCCTTTATGAAACAGAACCGACGGAGTGTAACTTTGCAGAATAATTTCATCATCGGAATTTTGTGCGTAGATAACCGTTGAAAATAGAATAGTTAATAAGACCAATTTATATTTAATCATAGTGTTTTCTTTCTATTGCTTGTTTAATCGCCAATTGTATTTGATAAATTTTATTTCCACATCGTTTTTTTCCAAGAATTTCCTGTCGCTTTCGTTAATATACTTTTTTACAAAATTCAAAACAGATCCGTGCTTTGCTGAAAAGTATTTGTCGAACCATTTAAATATTTCGGAAAGGTAAAGTGTTTTATTTTCTTTATCCAAACGGTTTTTATATTTATCATTCACGAAATTTCTTGCATTGGTTTGCAACTGTTCGTAAACCGTGGAAGGCTTGTAAGTTTCTTGCAAAAGTTTGGGACAACTTACCGCACCACATACCAAACCGAAATGAGAGAGAACCGGTTCAATTTTCAGAACGTGCTCGTATTCCAATTCATTCAAAGTAAGTTCCTCGCCGGCAAGTTCGAATTCCACATCGTCGAAAAAACCCCGCACTTCCATCGGAGATTTTATTCCTGGATGATCGATAACATTTTTAATTACAAAAGCATTGTACGCATTTATCAAAAAAGAAAGCTTTTCATTTTTATCAAACTCTGAAATTTTAGCGGTAGCAAGTTGTTTAAGATACCCGCCGAATTCCTCACTTCCGGCAAAACCTTTATAATTAACCAACCCTTTTTCGTTTACGTTTTCTTTTAGTAATTTCTCAAAAACAGAATGATCGAAGGATTGAGCAAAATTACTAACTCCCGTAATAATTATTAAAATTACCGGCAAAATTACTTTATTCATCAAATTCCCCGAATTAATTTCTTTTATAATAATAAAATTCTATCACAAATTAATAACAATTTCTTAACCAAAGAGTAACTTATTTGACAAAATTCATCTTATCCGTAACCTTTGGAGACATTATACGCTTTTGTACTACTTAATAGATTAATCGATTTTTCTAGATATTATTGAGCAGTAAGAATGGAACCGGCTACACAAAATTAATCGAAGAAGAACTAACGGTTTTCGATAAGATTTTAATTATTACTTTACAGATAAGATTTAATCAAACTCATTGTCTGTTCGTAATAAGTTCCGCCGAACAAATTAAGATGATTAAGAATATGATAAAGTTTATAAATATTTTCCCTTTCTTTATATCCGTTCTGGAGCGGAAGAGCTTCGTGGTAAGCAGAATAAAAATCATCGTCGAAACCGCCGAAAATTTTCGTCATTGCCAAATCGGCTTCGCGGTGACCGTAATACACTGCGGGATCGATCAACACGGGATTTCCGTATTCATCAATCATGTAATTTCCGCCCCACAAATCCCCGTGAAGTAAAGACGGTCGTTCAACTATATCGTCGAGAATTTCATGAATCCGGTTTTCAAGTTGAGAAAACGCTTTGCTCAATTCGCCGGTTGCGTAGCCGTTCTTTTCCGCTAACCGGAATTGAAACATCAATCTGTTATCCCAATAAAAAGTTGCCCAGTCGGTGCATTGCGGTTGGTTTATTTGTTCGTTGGAACCGATAAAATTATCCTCGTAAAAACCGAACAAATCATTTTCGTATTTATGTAAATCAGCCAGTTGCCTTCCGAACTCTTCCGAAAACGATTTACCTTTACTGCCTTGCGTAATATACTCGACGAGCAAAAAATCATCGGCAACGGAAATTACATCCGGTACTCTAATTGCCTCGGCTTTTTTCAGTTCAATTAAACCGTTCGCTTCGGTCCGGTGAATTCTTTTATTATCGTATTGCTTCAACAAATAAACTTTACCCGATTCCGTTTGTATTTTTTTCGAATTTGCAATACATCCACCGCCCAAAGGACTTTCGGATAATATTTTCTCTTGCAGTATATCTTCCAATTTATTTTTGATTTCATTCATTTTCAGCGTCTTCTTTTATTTTAGTGATTAGACCTTTTACCGAATCTTCGAGAATATCCAAAACCAATTCGAAACCTTCGCTTCCGCCGTAATAAGGATCGGGCACTTCATCGTAACCGTTAGACGAGTAGTCGGTCATCATTGAAATTTTGTGTTTATAATTTCCCGCAGTATCCAAATTCAAAATATCTTGATAGTTACTTTTATCCATTGCAATTATATAATCGAATTTTTCAAGATCATCAACGGTTATTCTTCTGGCTATGCTTGTTAACTTATAACCGCGTTTATTCGCATGTTCTTGCATACGTTCGTCGGCACTTTCCCCTTCGTGATATGCTATAGTTCCGGCAGAATCGCAGGAAATCTTTTCCGTCAGACCTTCCGTTTTTATAAAATGATTCATCACGGCTTCCGCAGAAGGCGAACGGCAAATATTTCCCATACAAACAAACAAAACTTTCTTCATACAATAACCTTTTAAAATTGGTTTGTAAAATAAATATTTTGATGTTAAAAAAGAAATTGCGTGTGCGGTTTAGTAGGTCCAGTTAACCGTTTGAAGAACGGAATCTTCAATTTCGTATTCGAACGGTAACATGTCGGCCAATTTTTCAAACGACCAATATCCGAAAGTTTCAATTGCAAATTCGTCGAAGAAGTGTCCTTTGCCATCTAACAATACTGATAGTTTATGGAGTTTAATCCACGAAGTTTGATAACCGGGCGGTCGATTGTAAAAACCGAGAAGTTCAAGATAACCTTCCTCTTCCCATTCCCTGTTGTATGTTATTTGTAAATAATTAGAGAATGATAAAGTGTAATAATTTTTATCGGGTGTTTTCGCAACTATTTTAGAAACGTCTACCGGATATATTATAGGTTTTATAACCGATTTCCACGGTAAATCAGTGCAAGACAAAACCGTAAATCCATTGTCGGTCAATTTTGAGTTTAACCTTTTAGAAACCAACGAAGCCAGAGTATCGTCGATTGATAAAGAAGAGTCTTGTTCATCTAAGTAATTATATTGTTCGATTAACACACGCAAGAAATGCGTTAAAGAACCGCAGTAAGCTGTTAATCTGTTTTCTTTATAAATTTGTGCATCCGATTCATTTGCCGGTTGCATTTCTTCAAAATAAGGTTGCCCTGAAAACTTGGTTGTATATCCGTTAGTTTCAAAAAAATCCATGAAATATTTTAATTTATAGCCGAGACCATAATTCAATATTATCAAAGGAGTATTGCAATTTGCTTTTAACCATCCGTTTTCCGTTTTGCTAAATTCAATTGAATACGGATTGACAATTTCGCATTGCTGAGCAAGAAAACCGGTTCCTAATAATTGCTTTTTGAACAATTCGTAATTTTCTTCCCAATCTTCATCTTCATTCTCTTCCACTGTTACTGCGGGCAACTGATATATTTTGGGTTTAAGTTTAACGTTAAAATTCAAATGTTTTAATTGAGTAATTTTAATTTTTCTTTTTTCGGCATGATAATTTACGTGTGAAAAAACAAGATAAAATATTCCGGGCGGGATGTTATTTATGGAAAACTTTCCTTCTTTATTTGTTGAAGAACCCAACATTGTTTTCAAAAGATATACGTTTACGTTTTTTACCGGTTTGCCGGTTTCAAGGTCGGTTACCGTTCCCTCGATTTTCGATTGTGCGGAAACGACGGAAAAAATAAGAAACCAAAGAAATATTGCCGTTAAAACCCAAGGTTTCATTTTAAAATATTGTTGTATCTGAGTTATCTGTTTTAATTTTTTTTACGCGCACGGATTTTATTTTAAACGGATTAATCATATACATTTCGTTTTCCGGTATAACTACTTCCCGTGTGGAAAGCCATTTCTCAACTTCGGGTTCGTCTTCTTTGTAAACAATCCAAAGCGAACCGTCGGAAAGTTTAATTATTCCGTTATCCTTATCATAATCTTGTATGTAATTCAAATAACCGTACTGGTATCTGAAATTATCCGTACCGGCAACCGCACTGTGCGAAACTCTGATTTTTGTCCCGTTCAAATACATGTACCCGGTCTCCACAAGACTTTCGAGAACAAAGAAAACTTCCGTAAGATTTACTGCAATAATAATACGGTTCGCTATCCATACCGATCCGTCGGTAAGAGTAATAACACGGCGGTTTACTTCGTGAATCGTTCCTTTGAAAAACCGGACTTCCCTAATTAAATCTTTGTACGTTTCGGTTGCGGGAGAACAGTATTGTAATAAAAGCATTAAGGATAAAAGGACGGTAAATATCTTTTTTTTCATTTTTGCTCCGGGGAAATTCGCTCCCGTGATTTTAATATGAAAATAAAAATTGCAATAACAAATTGCAACGGATAAATTTGTGAATGTTTTATTTATCATTCACCGTAAAACTCCGGAGAAAAATATGCCAAAAGAATATGACCCGCGAATGCATTCCGCCGAACACATACTGAACCAAACTATGGTAAGAATGTTTAATACCGGCAGGTCGTTCAGAGCTCACATAGAAAAGAAAAAATCAAAGTGCGATTACCGTTTCAACAGAAATCTAACCGAAGATGAAATAAGAAAATTAGAAAATAAAGTAAACGAAGTGATCGGTAAGAACTTACAGGTTAAAGAAGAATTTTATACATTGGAAGAAGCGAAAACATTCGTAGATACTTCAAAACTTCCTCCAAACGTTGGCGAAAAAATACGGATAATTAAAATCGGTGATTACGATGCCTGTCCTTGCATCGGGCAACACGTTTCGGAAACCGGTGAAATAGGTCGCTTTAAAATCGTATCCACGGATTATAACGACGGAGTATTACGGATAAGATTTAAATTGGGATCTATTTAATTTCGACTTTTTTAAAATCTATTTTTTTAAAGTTATCCACAAATTCCGATTTCGATCCATAACATGAATGTGAAGAAGAACCGTCAGATGCACAATGCCCGCCGCCGCAACAACTGTTTTCTTTTTGTTTGTATTTACTGAAATGTAACGACAATCCCATTACCACGGTTGCGAGAGCGAAAAACACTATTACTGCGATAATTTGTTCCATTATATATTTTCCTAATTAAATTCTTCGATTAATTTTTTGAAACCGGGAGTACTTTTTTCAACATATTTTCCATTTTCGTGTATAAACATAATTACCGGAAAGTTATGTTTCAAGGCAAAACGGAATCCCTCTTCGGGTCCCAAAACAAGCAAAGCGGTTGCCCAACCGTCGGCTGTTGCGCACGAAGGATCCACAACGCTAACCGATACCAAATTATGTGTTACGGGTCTACCGGTTCTTGGATCTATTGTGTGTGAAAACCTCTTTCCGTTAATTTCGAAATAATTATAATAATCGCCCGAAGTAGCCATTGATAAATTAAACAATTTTACAATTTTACTTATTTTATTTGAACCGTCGGGGTATTGAATTCCGATTTTCCAAAAATCACTTTTATTTTTCTTTCCTTTAGTGCGTACTTCCCCGCCGATTTCTACCATATAAGCCGTAAATCCATTATCGTCCAAAAATCCGGCTACTTTATCAACTCCGTAGCCTTTCGCTATTGAAGATAAATCTACGTAAATTTTCTCATTCCGCTTTTTAACTGAATACGGATTTTCTTTTATTAAAATATTTTTGTAACCAACATTTTTTAATCTTTCCTTAATTTCCTTTTCGGAAGGAATTTGTTCCCTCCTATTTTCGGGACCGAACCCCCACAAATTGACCAATGGTCCGACTGTTATATCGTACGCACCGTTCGTCATTTTAGAAATCTCAAGAGCTTTGCGCAACACAGTATAAAAATCTTTCGATATGGCAAACCAAGTTGTATCTTTGAATTGATTAAACCTTGAAATTTCCGAGGAATCAATATACGTGGACATTTCCAGATTAATTAAACGTAAGAGACTATCAATTTGGGCGTGAATTGTTTTATAATTTTTTCCTTCCGGCTTAACCAGTTTAATTTGATAAGTTGTGCCCATCGTTGTACCGTTTAGTACAACCACGTTCGATTCATTCGAAGGAGAACAAGAGAAGATACCGAAAAGTAAGATAATCCAACTTAAGGAAAAGCGGACGTACTTTAATAAGTTTTTTTCTTCCATTTCCAATCTTCGTAATAACGCCAGCTTACCATTTGATTAAGCCGTTCTATCTCTTTGGTTTTCTCGATTAACATTGCCTTATTCACGTCGCCCGCAGAAAGCAGTCCGATAAATTTTCCGTTTTTTTCAATCAACAAATGTCTTAATCTCATACCTAAAAATTTATCTAACAATTGATATAATGAATCCGTATGCGGGGCATAGCGTAATCCGGTAATCATATAATCTTTAATCTTTGCCGTTCTCGGATTAAAATTTTCGTCCATAACATTTCTCATTAAATCGCGTTCCGTCCAAATTCCAACGTATTCATCACCGTCTTTTACCAGAATGGCGCCGATGTTTTTACTTAACATCGTTTTAAGAGCATTATATATTGTATCTTCGGGTGAAACCGATATTATTTCGTGACCTTTTTTTTCAAGAATTTCACCGGCCGTTAGCATACTACCTCCCTTGGCTAATGTTTAATTTTAAGTTGGATTTACTTGCTATATTTTATTTTTGTAAAATATAACAAACTTTCTACGTATTAGCCACCAAAATCGTCAAATAAAATATTATCCCGTTCTACGCCTAAATCGTCTAACATTTTAGTAACTGCGCTAAGCATTAAAGGAGGACCGCAGATATAGTATTCACAATCTTCCGGAGCCGGGTGGTCTTTCAGATAATTGTCGTACAATACTTGATGAATAAAGCCGGTATATCCTGTCCAATTATCTTCGGGAAGAGGATCGGATAAAGCTAAAAACCATTTAAAGTTTGAATTTTCTTCTTGAAGTTTGTTAAAATCTTCAACGTAAAATGCTTCTCTAAGACTTCTGGCACCGTACCAAAAAGTCATTTTCCTTTTTGTATGAACACGTTTAAGTTGATCGAAAATCATTGATCTCATAGGAGCCATACCCGCGCCGCCGCCGATGAAGACCATTTCCGCATCGGTATCTTTAACGAAAAACTCACCGTAAGGTCCGGATATTGTGACTTTGTCCCCCGGTTTCAAGCTGAAAATATAAGAGGACATTTGACCCGGAGGTGCATCCGGTTTGTTAGGTGGCGGAGTGGCGATTCTAACATTCAACATGATTATTCCCTTTTCCAAGGGATAATTTGCCATGGAATAAGCCCTGACGATCGGTTCGTCAACTTTCGAAATGTAACGCCATAAATTATATTTATCCCAATCGGGACGGTATTGTTCATCGATATCAAAATCGGAATATTTTACTACATGAGGCGGAGCTTCAATTTGAATATAACCGCCTGCTCTAAAGTCAACATTCTCTCCTTCGGGAAGTTGCAAAACAAGTTCTTTGATAAACGTAGCAACATTTTTATTCGACTTGACAGTGCACTCCCATTTTTTAATTTCGAAAACTTCGGGAGGAATTTCCAATTTCAAATTATGTTTAACGGCAACCTGGCAAGAAAGACGGTAATGTTCCCGTACTTCTTTTCTGTTCAATTTACCCAACTCAGTGGGTAAAACGTCGCCGCCGCCTTCCAAAACTTTAACTTTACATTCGCCGCAAGTACCTTGTCCCCCGCAAGCCGAAGGCAAATAGATTTGATTATCCGCCAAGACAAAAAGAAGTTTTCCGCCTATCGGCACTTCCAATTGTAAATCGGGATTTTCGTTTATATCGATTTTCACATTCCCCGACGGAACCAATTTCGACTTGGCAAATAGAATTACCAATACGAGCAAAAGAACAATAAGCGTAAACATTATTACGCCCAAAACTATTAAGCTTAATCCACTCATAAAAATTTATCCTTACAATTGAATTCCAGAAAACAGCATAAACGCCATTGCCATTAATCCGACAGTAATAAACGTAATTCCCAATCCCCTTAATCCTTTGGGAACATTACTGTATTTCATTTTATATCTTACACCGGCAAGCGCAATAATTGCAAGCGCCCAACCTATACCGCTTCCCAAACCGAATACCACGCTTTCCATAAAAGTATAGTCGCGCTCAACTATAAAAAGCGAACCGCCCAAAATAGCACAGTTAACTGTAATTAACGGAAGAAATATTCCTAACGCATTGTAAAGCGAAGGGACGAACCTGTCCAACGTCATTTCCAAAATTTGAACCATTGCGGCAATAACACCGATATAAGTCAACAAACCCAAAAACGTTAAATCAACGTTCGGAAGTCCCGCCCAGCTTAATGCTCCTTTAACAAGAACGTTTTTATAAATCAAGTTATTAACGGGAACGGTGATAGCCTGAACTACAATTACTGCCAGACCCAAACCAACAGCGGTTTCCACTTTTTTCGATAACGCCAAAAACGTGCACATTCCAAGAAAGAATGCCAACGCCATATTTTCCACAAAAATCGATTTTATAAACAAGCTTAAATAATGTTCAAACATTTTAATATTCCTCTACTTGTTCGGGTTTCCAGGTTCTAACCGCCCAAATAATTAATCCGATAATAAAAAATGCGCTCGGCGATAACAAAAATAATCCGTTCGGATTGTACCACCCGCCTTCTGTTGTTAATTTTAAAATCGATATTCCGAAAAATTTTCCGGAACCGATTAACTCGCGTAAAAATCCTACGGTTAATAAAATAAATGCATATCCCATACCGTTGCCGATTCCGTCTAAGAAACTTAAAACCGGCGGGTTTTTTAGAGCAAAAGCTTCCGCACGACCCATGATTATACAGTTGGTTATAATCAATCCGACGTAAACGGAAAGCTGTTTACTAATGTCGTAAGCGTAAGCTCTTATCAGTTGATCGGCAATAATAACGAGAGACGCTATAATAGTCATCTCAACGATGATTCTGATACTACTCGGTACCTGCTTTCTGATAAGGCTCACAGAGAAATTGGAAATGGCGGTAACAAAAGTTACGGCTAATGCCATCACCAATGCCGTTTCGAGTTTAGCGGTAACCGCAAGAGCCGAGCATATACCCAAGATTTGCAGTGCAATCGGGTTATTATCAAAAATCGGATCTAATAAGACTTTTTTATACTTGCTCATTTTTCATTCCTCTAAGAGTTCTAAGGAAGTGACCGTAACCTTCTTCGCTCAACCAGAATCTTACAAGATTATTCACGCCGCGTGTTGTGAGCGTTGCACCCGAAAGCCCATCAATCGTATGATTTGCTTCCGGACTCGACGGATCGACTTTACCTTTGATTACTTTAATAATCGGTTGCCAATTATCGTTAAAAGCTTGTTTCCCTTTCCACAATTGTTTCCAGCGCGGGTTGTCCACTTCCCCGCCCAAGCCGGGGGTTTCTCCGTGTTCGTAAAATGTAATTCCGCTTATTGTTTTTAAATCCTTATCCAAAGCAATAAATCCGTAAAGCGTAGACCACAAACCTTTCCCGTAAATTGGAAGAATGTATTTGGAAACGTTACCGTCTTTATCCATTACCTTGTAAACTAACATGTATTTCGGTTTCTTTTTAATTCTCGCTATATCTTTCTCCGGCGGAATAGGTGTAACCAAATCGGGATTGCTTATAATTTTTTTCAAATCAAAGTTTTCCGGCATCAATTCTTTGGTATATTGATCTTCCGGAACAACTTCGCCGGTTTCAAGGTTTATCAATTCGGTTTTAATTTTTTTGTGATAAACTTCTTTAATTTCTTCGGAATTTCCTTCAGGCTTTAGATCGGCTGCTTCCAAAATATTTTCAATTTTATCCAGCTTTTTGTTTTCTTCTTGTTTTTCGCTTAAAGCAACCGTAGCCGAAGAGACAAAAACCGAACAAACCAAACAAACTCCAAGCGCCACGCCAATCGTTTTCTTTGCACTATCAGACGACATTTTTTGCAAGCCTCCTTTTAATATTAACATTGACGAATATTTTATCAATTATCGGTGCGAACACGTTACCGAATAAAATTGCAAGCATCATACCTTCGGGATAAGCGGGATTTATCACACGTACCAGAACTACCATAATACCGATTAATAAACCGTAAAAATATTTTCCGCCGTTTGTCATTGCTGCGGTAACCGGATCGGTTGCCATAAATACCATTCCGAATGCAAATCCGCCTAACACGAAATGCCAAATCGGGCTGACCTGAAACATCGGATTCGTATCGCTTCCGATAAGGTTAAGAGTTAATGACATAAACACCATTCCGCCTAAAACGCTTAACATTATTCTCCAAGAACCGATGCCGGTAGCAATTAAAATGACCGCACCGATTAAAATTGCCAATGTGGAAGTTTCTCCCATTGAGCCGGGAATAAAACCGTAAAAGGCATCCGCCCAAGAATAACCGGCAGTGTGAAGACTTCCTTCCGCAAATTTTGCCAACGGGGTCGCTTTGCTGATACCGTCAACGGCAAGCCAAACTTTATCACCGGAGATTTGCGCCGGATATGCAAAGAACAGAAACGCTCTTCCGGTTAATGCGGGATTCAAAATGTTCATTCCCACACCTCCGAAAACTTCTTTGCCGAGTACAACCCCGAATGAAATCCCTACGGCAACTTGCCAAAGCGGAATTGTAGGCGGGAGAATCATCGGGAAAAGTAAACTTGTTACTAAAAAACCTTCGCTGATTTCATGTTTCCGTATAATGGCAAAAAGGACTTCCCAAAAACCGCCGAAAATCAAAGCCACAATATAAACGGGTAAAAAGTAAAAAGCTCCGTGAATAAAGTTCGCCCAGAAACTGCCGGGATCGAACGGCACGCCGAGCGAATGTAGCAATCCCGCTTGCCATGTTCCGGGATTTTCTATATTCATTTGTGAAATTACAAGATTAGCCTGTAAACCCGTATTGTAAAAAGCAAACAATACGGCAGGGATAAGTGCAACAACCACTGTAATCATTGTTCTTTTTAAATCGAGAGCATCCCTTACGTGAGAGGGATTTTTAGTTACTTCTCCCGAAGTAAAAAGAAAAGTTTCCGTAGCTTCAAAAAGCGGGTAAAATTTTTCGAATTTTCCGCCTTTCTTAAAATTCTTTTCCTGAGATTCGAAAAAGTCTCTTAAAAACTTCACTATTCTTCCTTTTGAATTATGTTTAAATTTTCCCTTAAAATAACACCATAATCGTTTTTAGAAGGACTGACGAAAGTGCACAACGCAACGTCTTCTTCGTCCAACTCAAGAGCCCCCAGATTTTCCGCTTCTTCAATATCTTTAACAGCCAACGCGCGGAAGAGAAATGTAGGCAGAATATCCAGCGGCATTACTTTTTCGTAACTTCCTATCGGGATTATCGGTCTAACGGCGCCGTTAAGCGAAGAGGAAAGATCGAACTTTTTATTCGGAAACAGTGCGGAAATTAATACGGGTTTAACGGAGAATAAATCCGCGCCTAAAGTTAACCACCCGAGAAATTTCTTTTCGTTACCTTCGCGGATAACGGAAACTTGCCTGTGGTATCTTCCCAAATATTTTTCCACATCCTTTGCAAGCCTTCCAGAAAGAACGGAGCCAGAAATAATTCTGTTGTTTTCACCCTCAATCTCGGAATCCATTAATTCAAATAAATCAGCGCCCATTCTTGTTTTTACTAATCTCGGTTTCTTTACTCTGGGACCCGCGATTGAAATAGTCCTTTCCACGTTTAACTTTCCCGTAGTGAACAATTCACCAATCATCGCTACGTCTTGCGCCGCAATATGCCAGACTTTTTTGTGTAACGAAACCGGATCGAGAAAATGAATATGTGTTCCAACTAAACCGGCAGGATGCGGTCCCTCAAATTCCTCAACACATAAATTTGGTAAATCTATTACCGGTATTGATTCATCCGGACTTTTGCAAAGAAACAATTTCCCTTCCGTAAGTTTGGAAATTATTTTAAGTCCGTTTTTAAAATGTTCTTCCTTCCCTTCCAACACTTTCGAAACCTTGGGTGCATGAGGTTCCGTATCCATTGCGGTAACAAAAATGGAATGAGGGGAATTTTCGGGATTAGCAACATTGCTGAAAGGTCTTGCCCGCAGCGAAACCCAAGCTCCCGATTCTATTAATTCCTCCTTAATTTCTTCAACGCTTAACCCTTCCAGCTCGCTCTCAGAGTAGGATTTGAATGTGATCTCTTCGTTACCTTCCAATTCAAATACCAGCGAAAGGAATCTGCGTTTTTCGCCTCTGTTTATTTCTATTACCGTTCCGGAACCCGGCGCCGTGTATTTGATACCCGGAGTTTTTTTATCGGTAAATACAACTTGACCTTTCTTAACTTTATCCCCGACTTGAACCAACATTGTGGGTTTCATTCCGTTGAAATCCCTTCCCAATATGGCAATTCGGGAAACGGAATTACCTTGAGATATAGTTTGTTCCGGTTCACCCAACAGCGGTAAATCGAGACCTTTTTTAATTTTAGTTAAACCCATACCGTTCACTTTTATACAATTATAAATAATTTAATTTGCTTATTAAAGAATTGAAAAGAAAAGAAATTTTTGGCATCTTTTATTTGATTATTGTGTAAAAAAAGACAACGTTCGAAAATTAACTTTCACAAACTTACGAGATTGTTTTTGCAAGTTCAACGATTTTTTCAAAATTTTTTATACAAATTTATCTTATTTTTCCGGTGAGAAACTTAATTATCATATCAATATCCCGGAAAAGTTTATGACGGACTTAGAAAAGTATTTCACTCAATTTCGTAATAACATTATCGGTATTGATCAATATTTCGAAACACCATTCGGCGAAAAAAAAATTGTTTATGCTGATTGGGTTGCCAGCGGCAGGCTTTACAAACCTATCGAAGATTTAATTAGTAACACATTCGGTAATTTTGTCGGGAATACTCACTCGGAATCCAGCGTAACGGGAACGGTAATGACCAAAGCTTATCACCGGGCGCGGGATATTATTAAAAATCACGTAAACGCCAACGAGAATGATGTTTTAATTACCGCCGGATTCGGAATGACTACCGTTATAAATAAATTTCAAAGAATACTCGGTTTACGTTATCCCGAACAATTCGAAAAATATATCGATATTCCCGAAGAAGACGTTCCGGTTGTGTTTATTACCCACATGGAACACCATTCAAACCAAACAAGCTGGCTTGAAACGATTTGCGATTGTGAAATTATTCAACCCGACGAAAACGGAATGGTTGATTATGAATATTTTGCCGGGTTGCTCGATAAATATAAAAACAGAAAACTTAAAATAGGTTCATTTACTGCTGCATCGAACGTTACGGGAATTAGTCCGGATTACCACAAACTTGCCCGAATGATGCACGAAAACGGCGGATTATGTTTCGTGGATTTTTCCGCAGCCGCTCCTTACGTGAATATTGATATGCATCCCGAAAACCCCGACGAAAAACTTGACGCTATCTTTTTTTCCCCGCATAAGTTTTTGGGCGGTCCCGGTTCTTCGGGAGTTTTGGTATTCGATTCCGCTTTATATAATAGAAAGATTCCCGATCATCCGGGCGGCGGAACAGTTGATTGGACAAACCCGTGGGGAAAGCACAAATACATCGACGATATCGAATTACGCGAAGACGGCGGAACTCCCGGATTCTTACAAGCAATCAAATCCGCATTAAGTATTGAACTGAAAGAGAAAATGGGCGTTGAGAATATTCTCGCCCGGGAAGAAGAGTTATTGGAAATTGCTTATAAAGAATTTGATTCGATTCCCGAAATACATTTATTGGCAAACGAAGAAAGAAAACGGCTTGGTGTTTTATCTTTTTATTTCGAAGATATACATTACAATCTTGTTGTAAAACTCTTAAACGATCGGTACGGCGTGCAAGTACGGGGCGGTTGCTCATGCGCGGGCACTTACGGTCATTATTTACTTCATGTTGATCCGACACGCTCGAAAAGAATAACGGATAAAATCAATCAAGGCGATCTTTCCGAAAAACCGGGCTGGGTTCGTTTATCGTTGCATCCTACAATGACTGACGAAGAACTGCTTTATATCACTCAAGCGATTAAAGAAATTGCCAAACACGGAAAAGAATGGGGTGAAGATTACGAATATTCTCCGAGAACTAACGAATTCAGACATAAAAATGATAAACCGGTTGATGAAATGATTGGGCTTTGGTTTTCTGCGGTACGTTAATCAAATTAGCTCGCAAAAATTTTTTAATACCATTTCCCCGTTTTTGCCCGATTCTTCGGGTTTGAAAAGAATACTGTAAACATTTTCGTATTCCAACGAACTGCTGATGATATTATTTTTCAACTCGATTGTAGTAGTGGTGAATTCGTTTTCCAAAACAACGCAATGAAAATTAAAATAAAACTCTTGATTAAAATCTACGTTCGCAAATAATTTACTTTCTTTTTTCAACTTTATTTTTGATCGGAAAGGATTGAATTCCGCCAAATTATATTTTTTACAATCTTCGGTGTTTAACGGGAAAAATCCCAAACCGACCTTTTCCATCCCGATGATATTTTCGCAACAAAGCATCATGCCCATATTTATGCCTAAAATCGGTTTTTTTAGCATTTTAAGCATGCTGAACAGATTCATTAAGTGTAATTTTTTTATTACTTGAATTGCATCCTTACCGTCGGGAAGAATGATTTTACTCGCTTTTAATAAATCGGTTTCGCTGAAGGAAACTTTGTGTTCTATATTTAAATTTTGCAGAATACCTGAAATTTTGCTTGCTTCGTCTCTGTCATAATTTAAAATTAAAACCATACCCCTACCAAAAAAAAATTATTTTCCATATATTAATATAAAATATTTTATTAAATTAACGGACAATAAAATCGCATTTTGGGATTAATTAATTTCCTTACAATAATTATCACTAACAAAAGGTATACTAATGGCAGACGAAGAAAAAAAAGGCGCAAAAATTGGCGAATTTAAGGGTAACCCCGTAATATCTTTACCTGTTGGCGGCAGCGACCGGTATCCGTTTACATTCGGACTTTCCAAAGCGAAAGCAATTTTAGAGTATATTGATGATATTAGAAAATTCGTGGAAGAGCACGATTCCAAAAAAGAAGAATCAAACGGTTAAATCAAGGATTTATTACTTCTAATACTTCGATTTCATAAACCAGGGTTTTCCCCGCAAGGGGATGGTTTGCGTCGAATGTAATTTTGTCATCCGATATTTCTTTTACACGGAATTGAATCGGCTCGCCTATTTCTTGCGGTATATAAATTTCTTCCCCGATGTGCGGAACAAATTCGGGTGGCAATTTACCCCTCTCTATCTCAACGACCAATTCTTTTAACCTCGGACCGTAACCTTTATCGGCAGTGACTTTAATTCTTTTTTTAGCTCCCACTCTCATGGAAATCAACGATTCTTCAACACCGGGAACAACATCTCCCTCGCCGATTTTTACGGTCAGAGGATTTTCTTCCGTATTCGATTGAAATACCGTACCGTCTTCCAGAATCCCTGTAAGTTTTATTTTAACTGTATTCCCTCTTCTAACGCGGATTTCTTTATTCATAAGTAAATAAAAAATTATGGGTAAGTGTATTGTAAGATAAGTAAATTTTATAAAATAGAAAAATTCGTTCCCACAAAGTTCGCAATAAAATATTTATTAAAGTTTAATCTAATAATATTTTATAAATTTATTTACGATTTATAGTATAAAACAATTGCTTTTTTTGAAAACATATATTAAGTTACGAATATCCTTTTATAACCGGAGGTAGTTATGAAACGCTTTCTAATTCCTCTATTGGTTTTATCATCGGCAATACTGTTTGCCCAAAACGAACATGCCGAGTACATCGAAGGACCTTACAAAACACCCCAGGACGTAACAAACGGATGCTTGGAATGCCATGAAGAGGTTGCCGCCGATATCATGCACACAAGCCACTGGACGTGGTTAGGTCCGGAATTCGAAACCCCCGAAGGAACCAAGAGGCTCGGTAAAAAAAACATGATTAATAATTTTTGCATCGCCGTTCCTTCAAATTGGCCACGTTGTACAAGCTGTCATATTGGTTACGGATGGAAAGATGAAAATTTCGATTTTTCCAAAGCGGAAAATATCGACTGTTTGATTTGCCACGACAGAACAGGGACTTACAAAAAAATTCCGACCGGAGCCGGAGCGCCTGTAAAAGGTCTTGATTTACTTAAAATTGCACGAGGGGTCGGAATGCCCACGCGTGCCAATTGCGGAATTTGCCATTTCGACGGCGGAGGAGGAACCGGAGTTAAACACGGCGATATGGATGACTCGCTTTACAATCCTTCTACGGAACTTGACGTGCATATGGGCGGAGAAGATTTTGATTGCACCGAATGCCATATTACCGAAAATCACCAAATAGCAGGCGCAAGCCATAGCTCAATGGCAGCCGGTAAAAATCATATTTCTTGCGATAATCCGGATTGCCACGACAAAGATCCGCATGAGAAAAAAATATTAAATAAACATTCAGATGCGGTGGCATGCGAAACATGCCATATTCCTACATTTGCCCGGGGTCTGCCTACAAAAGTTTGGTGGGATTGGTCGGATGCCGGTAAAAATCTGGAAGATAAAAAGGACGAATACGGTAAATCCACTTTCCATAAGAAAAAAGGTTCGTTTGTTTGGAAGAAAAACGTTAAACCGGAATATGCTTGGTATAACGGTAAAGCGGATTATTATATGCTTGGCGATAAGATTGATCCAACAAAAGTTGTGATGTTAAATAATCCGGAAGGAGATATCACCGATCCTAAAGCTAAAATTGCTCCATTCAAAGTAATGAGAGGCAAACAGCCGTACGATCCCGTTTACAAATATCTCGTTGTTCCCCACCTTTTCGGGAAAGACGGCTTTTGGAAAACATTTGATTGGAATGCTTCAAGTGCAATAGGAATGAAAGCAGTAGGACTTGATTATTCCGGTACGATCGATTTTGTAGAAACAGCGATGTATTGGCCCATAAACCATACGGTTATGCCTGCAGACAAAGCATTAAAGTGCACCCAATGCCACGGTTGGAAAGGCAATAAAGTACTTGATTGGAAAGCGTTGGGATATTCCGGCGATCCGATGAAAAGAAGCGTAAAGAAAAAAAGGGATTTGTTAAAAAAATAGTTAACGAAATAAATTTTTATTTATTAAGGTTCGGGAGCTGTTAAATTGTTATCCAGTTAGTCTCGGCGGTTTGTTTTTAATCTTTGTAAATTACTACGAATTTACGAATCAAAAATTATTGTAAGGGGCGAAAATTTGCGCCTTTTACAATTTCCGGATTGGGATTTGTAATTTGTTATTTGTTAGCCGCGAATTCGCTAATAAAAAAAATTTCGGGGACGAAGATTTTCGTCCCCTACGTCTCACGTCTTTCGTTTTACGTTTCACGTTTTGGATTTGAAATATCCTTCCTTTGTGTTCTCTGTGGTTAAAAAAAATCACAGATTATTCACAGAATAATTGGGATTTGTTTTTGGAATTTTTTTGTCATACTCTCCGCCTGCGGTGCCAAGCACGACACTTTTGAGTGAGCCTTTTTTATTAAAAACCGTTTAACATTTTCGCTATTCGGCAAATGGCAAATACTTCGAAAATAGAAAGGATTAATTTTTCAAACGACCGCGTTTTCGGTAATTTCGATAAATTCCCGGGATGCATTAATTTTGCAATTTAATCCGAAAGGGATTGTAATGGTTTGCGGGATATGTCCGTGCTTGATGTTGTACATTACCGGAATTTTTAATTTCCCGAAATAATCCGCAATTACTTCGTTGAGGGTCAATGTGCTTTTAGTCTCGTCGGTTTCGTAACAATCCACAAATCTTCCCAGCATAATTCCGTTTACCTGCTCAAATACTTTTGCCAGCCGCAGATGATTGAACATTCTATCGATTTTATATGGTTGCTCTCCAATTTCTTCTATTAATAAGATATTATTTTTCACGGAAGGCATAAATTCGGTACCCAAAACTGTGGTAAACAGAGCTAAATTTCCGCCGATAATTCTGCCTTCTCCCCTGCCTTTTCTGAGCACGTAAAATTTTTCATCGCCGGGATTTTTTAATTTACCGATTTTCTTTTCCGATGTAATTGTTCTCCAAAACACCTCTTCCGTAAAAGAATCCACTTTATCATGAAAATCGACCGCTAACATTGGTCCGGCAAACGTAACCAAACCGGTTTTCTTTAAAATAGCCATTTGCATGACAGTAAGATCGCTATACCCGACGAAAATTTTAGGGTTTTTCCTTATTAAAGAATAATCGAGTTTATCGAGCAATCTGCCGGAACCATAACCCCCGCGGACGGCAATAATTGCCTTTACCTCTTTATCGGCAAACATAGAATGAAAATCTTCCAACCGTTCGGAATCTTCGCCGGCTAAATATCCTTTTACTTTTGTCACGTGTTTACCTACTTTTACGCGGTAACCAAGACTTTCCAAATATTGTACACCTTTTTCTATTCTCGATGCATCTGAAGGTGATGAGGCGGGCGAAATAATTCCGATTACATCGCCTTGTTTGAGCTTTTTCGGTTTGATAATTTTCATAAGCACAACTATTATGAACAAGAATTGTCGAATATAATAAATCCGTTAAATCATTGCAAAAAAAATCTGAATTTCAATGGATTTTCATGAAAGGTACCTACATTAATTTATTGTTTTATAATATCTTATATCATTTACTTAATATAGAGTTTTAAGAAGATTTTATATTTTCTTGTATTACATTGGGTTACGAGGGATAAACAACAATGGAATAAAAAATGATTCTAATAATCCAGATAAAACACCGCTAACCTTCTTAAATAAAAGAAGTTACAGATATTATCCAAAGTAAATTACCGGCTGTTCCGGTTATTTATCGGAATTATATTGTGATAGCTCTATTCAATTCACTATCAGCTTTTCCCTTCCCCATTCTTTTAGCTTTTGTTTGATAAATTCCAATACTTTCTGGTGCTGTGCGCTTCCAGAGCCTTCAACTTTCATGGGTTCACCAAATGCAAAATAAACGGTTTTTGACGGGTCGAGTTTTCCGATGTCTTTAATAATCTTTCCGTTCGGCCAGGCATCGGTAGCTAAAGCAATTGGAATTACGGGAACATTGTTTCTCTTTGCCAGCTTAATTCCCATAGTATTAAACGATGACGAATCGAGGAATGGTGTTCGCGTTTTTTGGGGAAAAACCACGATTGATCTGCCGTCTTCCAGCCTCTTTTTCCCTTCGTCCATTACCAACTTAAAATCTTCCCTCGGGTTTGTTCTTCCCACAATAATCGGATAGCGTGCGGCTGCAATAGGTCCGAACAATGGGAAATCCACTAACTCCTTTTTAATGATAAAAATAACAGGTTTAACGGGTTGAATTATTCCGGGCAAAACCAGAGTTTCCAGAGTGCTCATGTGGTTTCCGATAAAAATAACCGGACCATCGATTTTCCGCAAGTTACCCATCCCGGTAATATCGAATTTCAATCCGGCTTCTTCCAAATTCCTCATAATTTCCAGTGATGACCCTACCCAATTGTAACGGTCGTAAATACCTTTTTTTACCTTTTTGTTTGAATACAATACCACACGCAACAAATTCCGGTAAAAATAAAAAGAGGGAGAGACAACCCTTTTATGCCGTTTTTCATCGGTTTTATAGGAATCGTTTTTAGCAATTATTTCGGGATATCCGCTAAGTTTCTCTAACATTTTTATCTCAATGAAATTATATCGTACACTAATTTAAAAAGAAAAAGGACTGAACGAAAGAAGAAATTTTCTTAATTCGAACAGTCCTTTGTGACCCCAAGGGGATTCGAACCCCTATTACCGCCGTGAAAGGGCGAGGTCCTAACCATTAGACGATGGGGCCAAAACTTTTCCGGGTGAGCGATGGGATTTGAACCCACGACCTTCTGGGCCACAACCAGACGCTCTAACCAGCTGAGCTACGCCCACCATTTCAAAACCAATACGACAAACAACTAACTTAATTTAGCCCACAAATATAAACAGAAAATTCAAAAATAAAAAACGGAAGAACGTCTGTTTTTACCCATTGCCGGATTTTTGTACGCCAGAGTGGACTCGAACCACTAACCTACGGCTTAGAAGGCCGTTGCTCTATCCGATTGAGCTACTGGCGCATCTTTATTTCGCAATAAACAAAGAACTAAGAAAAATTTCAAGTTAAATTTCTCGTCGGGGCGGCAGGATTCGAACCTGCGACCTCCTGCTCCCAAAGCAGGCGCGCTAACCGGACTACGCTACGCCCCGGTCGACCAATACAAAATTTCCGCCTGCTTCGTGCAAGCACTTTCAAAAAAGAATTACAAAGTTATTATATTCATTTTATAATGTCAATTTTCCTAGTAAATATTAATGTAATTTGCACTGCTGTCCAAAACAAATTGGGAAAATCGGAAAAGAGCTTAAATTGGACAGATTTCCTTACGAAACAGAAAGTAACCCTATAAAAGTTAGAATAATGAAAGTTGTTTAGAGTATTGATCGTAATA